>TARA_R110002096_G_scaffold173781_5_pt1 | contig 232500 bp, 203 predicted proteins | sample TARA_R110002096 | Tara Oceans TARA_R110002096 (sample SAMEA4397295) | marine metagenome | biome: Polar Biome; feature: [DCM] deep chlorophyll maximum layer (ENVO:01000326); material: water (ENVO:00002006), including particulate matter (ENVO:01000060) such as... | depth 35 m
AAGCATGGAATCGTTTAGCGACGACGGCGTGTTGCCCCGAATCCGAACGCGGACAATGCGAGCAAGACACTCGGCGCAGGAACCACGGCGACCGCGTCGATCTCGAACGCTTCACCGGATTCGTTGAGGAAGCGGACGAAGCTTGCTGAGGTGAGACCGGTCGATGCGATGTCGATGCCGATCCCGCCTCCGGAGCCGTTGTAGAAGTTGCGGAGATCGGTGAAGGACATATTCGCGAGGTCCGCAGCGGTCAGTGTTGGATCCAGTGCTTGGGTGAAGTCGGACTCGATCAGTCCCGGTGAGAACGGGGTCGCGTCGACGAAGTCCGAGTATCCGAGCGTGGGGAACAGATCGAGGGTGGTGGTGGTCGCGGTGAACCATTCGATGCCGTTCTGGGAGACTTGGATGGTCGCGGCTCCACCAACGCCGAAGATGAATGGGTTAGCTCCGGTGTTCCCGGTACCGTCGTTGTTGGGGTCTGCGTCGGACCATGTTGCATCGGAGAATCCCGCGTTGGAGAAGACGATGAAGTCGACACCGAATGCGTGGGACGCGTTGTTGGTGATCGCGGAATCGAATCCGAGGGATAAGTATCCACCGGAACCAACGGAGACGATTTCATCGGTCCCGAATGCAGGATTGAACGGGGTGACGCCGGAGGGGAAGACGCCTTCGCCGGTAAAGCGTTCGGCGTTACCCAGCGCGGTGGTCGCGTCGGTGTATCCCGCAACGGCGTTGGACCCCGCGTCATACCCAAGCACGGAGGACGCGAATGGTGAAGCGCTTGCAGAAACAGTCAACGCTGCGATCAGGGTTGCGGAAAAACCAGCGGTGTTGAAACCAGCTCCATTGAAACCAAAGGAAAAACTCATGACAATACTCGACTCTCTGCCCGCGTACAAAAATGCGGGCGTGTGATGTGTTGTCCTGTTTCGCGCAGGACACTCCCCGAAACATTTGAGTCGATCTCGCGGGGTGGTAGCGGGGGCTGGGAGCGGGGAGGGGCGCACAACCGATCCGCCGACCCGTTTCGCGAGGTCCGACACATCTGTTGAGGCAGGTCTTCCGGCTCGGGGCTCAGATCCGCTCACCTTCCCGACGCATGATCCATCGAACTGGATCGCATCAGTGGCTGCTGCGTGATGCAGCTGAGTGGTCGTCGTTGCCCGTTACGGCGGCGCGTCCGCGGTGGAATCTCACCACACTTCCCTATTCACCGAGGTTTTCAAAAATCCTCGGCACCTTCAACGCGTGGACTGTACCAAAGGTGGGACAAGAGAGCAAGCGACGATCACATCAACTTGGAGATCAGCTGTGCCAGAGCCTTGGGATCGCGGCTGGTGGTGATTTTTTTCCAGGTTTCGGGTTTAATTTCCGTCTTGGAAAGGGCCTGCTCGGCGCGGATCCAGAGACGATCGAGCTTTTTCTGGTTGTCCTCAGCGAGGGCGATGTCCGTCACGATCTCGCCGAGACGGGTCGCGAGGATGGTGTCGTGGTTGTCGTAGTAGCGGTTGATGATCTTCCGCTGGGAGCTTGAGAACTCGCGTCCGCTTGCCATGGTGGGTCTCTCGCTTGGAATAGGCACAATCAAAGCCCGAACGCGGATTTGGGAATCCGTGATTCTGATTGAGAATCGGGTGTGCGGTTGGAAAGTACCCCCCTCAGGACTTGAACCTGAAACCCGCTGATTAAGAGTCAGCTGCTCTACCGATTGAGCTAGGGAGGCAATGGCTTTGAGGCCGACAGGATGATAACCTCAATTTCTGTGCTTGTCCAGTTTGGGGGATGCGGATCCGTGCAAGTGGGGAGGGGATCTGGTTTGACGGGATATAAGTCGTGGTCTATTGTTCCCGTCCACCACCGGCGTGTGCCGGGGGCGGATTTGTAGACGATTTGACGGGACGACCTAGAGCCCGATTCTAAGGAGAGCGACATGCTTCCAGCACAAAGACAGAGCCGAGGCCGCAGCAAGCGTCGCCGCTCCCACGACGCGATCACCGGCATCAAGCCAACGATCTGCCCACTCTCGGGTATGCCAAAGCTTCACCACCGTGCATGCACCGAGTCGGGCTATGTCCGTCCGGGTCTTCGCATCAAGGTTCGCAAGCTCGGCATCGGCATCAACGCCTAAGACAGTTCTCAAGACAAGAGGTGAACCGTGGCGGTCCGAATCGGAATTGATGTCATGGGTGGGGATGATGCGCCGGACGCTATCTTGCGCGGTTGCATCGAAGCACTCCCAAAGCTGAACAGCGATGATGTGCTTGTACTCATCGGGCCTGAAGATGTCATCAACGCGTTCCTCAAAGCGGAAGGCGTCAACGATGATCGTCTGGTCATCGAGCATTGCAGCGAAGTGATCGCGATGGACGCGTCCCCGATGGACGCGGTCCGCAATAAAAAAGATTCCACGATCGTCCGCATGTCCGTGCTCGGTTCCAAAAAAGCCGAGGTCCGGTGTGATGCGGTGATCTCTGCTGGGAACACCGGCGCGTGCGTCGCGGCGGGACAGATGAACATGCGTCGTCTCCCCGGTGTGCACCGTCCCGGGATCGCGGTCACCATTCCATCCTTCCACGGCCCTGTCACCCTGTGTGATGCGGGTGCCAACCCTGAACCACGCGCGACCCACCTCTGGCAGTATGGCTTGATGGCTGAGGTCTACGCGAACCGCATCCATGGCGTCGAGAATCCCCGAGTCGGTGTGATGAACATCGGTTCGGAAGAATCCAAAGGCTCTGGTCTTGCGAAGGGCACCGCTGAGTTGCTCCGCAATACGCCTGGTGTCAACTTCGTCGGGTTCGTTGAAGGACGCGACTTCTTTGCTGGCAAAGCGGATGTCATCGTCACCGATGGATTCCTCGGAAACACGCTCCTGAAGATGGCAGAAGGAATGGCCAAGAGCTTGTTCCAAGCGATCGCTACGGAGATCTATCAGCAAGACCCCGCGCTTGCGGTCAAGTTTGAGCCGGTGGTCAAGAGCATCTACGCGAAGAACGACTACCACGAGCACGGCGGTGCACCGCTCCTGGGTGTCAACGGCGTGATGATGATCGCACACGGCTCGTCGGAGTCCCGCACGATCAAGAACGCGATCGCCAAGACGATCGAGTATGTCAACGGGGGCATCAACGACGCGATCATCGAGCGTCTGGATCAAGCAGAAAAAGCATTGCAAGGTGAACTCGCATGAGAGATCAATCGGGCGGTGGGTTCGGCGTAGAAATCATTGGTTCATCCATGCACCTCCCAGAGGGCAAGCTGACCAACCAAGACCTCGAAACCATGATGGAAACCTCCGACGAATGGATCGTCAAGCGGACCGGGATCCATACCCGACGAAGAGCGGACGCTTCCAAAGGCGAGACCACCAGCGTGCTCGCGACCGAGGCGATGAAAAAAGCATTGGCCAACGCAAAGATCGACGCGACGGAGCTGGATCTGCTGCTCGTCGCGACGATGACCTGCGATTCTCCGACGCCGTCTGTTGGTTGCATCGTTGCTCGCGAGATCGGGTGTTCGGATATCGGCGCGATGGACATCAACGCGGCGTGTTCCGGGTTCCTGTACACGGTTTCGATTGCCGACGCGATGATCAAATCTGGACTGTACAAAACCATCGGGGTCATCGGTGCGGATTGCGTGACGCGACACATCGATTATTCTGATTTCGGTCGTGGTGCCGCGATCTTGTTTGGGGACGGTGCTGGAGCGATGGTGCTTCGCGCGACCGACGACTCCAGCAAGGGGATGATTTCCCACAAGATGCACGCGGACGGCAACGGCGCCAAGCACCTGTTCATCCCGTCGTGCGAACTCGACTTCCCGGAAAACGCGGAGTACGACGAGCGGAAGATTGATAAGGTCCAGATGAACGGTCAGGCGGTCTTCAAGTTCGCGGTGACCAAGTTCCAAGAGGTGATCTCCGAGACGCTCGAAGAATCGGGACTCAGTGCCGACGATGTGGATCACTTCGTCTGTCACCAAGCGAACTCGCGGATTCTTGATTCAGCGAGAGAGCGGTTCGGAATTCCAACCGAGAAGCTGCTCGTCAACATTCAAAAGTACGGCAACACGGTCGGGGGCTCGATCCCGATCGTCTTCCATGAGCTGGTCGCTGACGGGAAAGTCAAACCCGGACAGAAGGTCATGTTCCTCGCGTTCGGTGCGGGATTGACCTGGGGCTCTTCGCTCTGGCAGCTCTGATCTACAGCACACAACCGTGGAGGGTTCTGCGATGAACAACATCATTCTTTGTCCCGGACAGGGCGCACAAGTCGTCGGCATGGGCAAGCTCTGGAGCGAAACCTCCGAAGCGGCCCGCGCGATCTTTGAGCAAGCGGACGCGGTGCTTGGCGATACGCTCGGCGCTCCGCTCTCGTCACTCTGCTTCGAGGGTCCAGCGGACTCGCTCAACCGGACGGATGTCTCGCAGCCTGCGATCTACACCGCGTCGATCGCGTGCTTCGCGGGTTGGCTTGATGGCGAGAACCTCACCAAAAACGAACTCAACATGGCCGCGACCGCGGGGCTTTCGCTTGGAGAGTACACCGCGCTGCACCTCGCCGATGCGTTCAGCTTTGCCGATGGGCTCAAGCTCGTCGCGCTGCGTGGGAAAGCGATGCAGGAAGCGGCGGACGCTGCGGATTCTTCGATGGTCGCGTTGATCGGTGCGGACGAGGAGAGCGCGAACGCGGTGTGTGACGCGGCTCGCGGCGATGACATTCTTGTCGCGGCGAACTTCAACGCACCGGGTCAGGTTGTGATTTCCGGGTCGTCCGCGGCGTGCGATCGTGCGGAGACTGTTGCGGGCGAGATGAAGCTACGCGCGACGCGTTTGAGTGTTGCCGGCGCGTTCCACTCGCCGTTTATGAAGCCTGCTGCGGATCAGCTTGGAGAGGCGCTTGCGGCAACACAGATTAATGCACTTGCGTGCACCGTGATGTCCAATGTGACCGCTCAGCCCCACGAGAATGATCCTGATTCGATCCGTCAACGGCTGGTCGAACAGCTCACCTCACCGGTCCGGTGGTCGGCGTGCTGCGAGTACCTTGTCGAGCACAACGCTGAAGCACAGTTCCATGAACTCGCACCCGGTAAAACCCTCGGCGGGATGATGCGCCGGATCAGCAAGGGCACCAAAGTCGAAGCCCACAACGAACCCGAAGCCGTCTCCTAACTCGGCGGACCCTCAAATAGAAAGAGATCAATCATGACTGATCAACAGTCCGAGCAACGAGTCGCTGTAGTCACCGGAGCATCCCGCGGGATCGGGCGCGCCATCGCCAAGCGATTGGCCGCCGATGGTCGTCATGTGGTGTGTGTATCGCGTTCGCAGGGGCCGCTGGATGAACTCGCGGCGGAGATCAAAGCGGATGGCGGTTCGGCGAGTGTGAAGACCTGCGACATGTCGGACTTCACCGCGGTCGCATCGATGATCGAAGAAGTCGCGTCCGAGCATGGTCGACTGGACATCCTCGTGAACAACGCGGGGATCACCAAGGACAACCTGATCCTCCGCATGAGCGATGAAGAATGGGACGATGTAATCAATACCAATCTCAAGTCCGTGTTCGTTGCGTGCCGAGCGGCGGCGCGCCCGATGATGAAGGGCAAGTTCGGTCGCATCTGCAACATCGCTTCGACTTCGGGGCTTGTCGGCAACTCGGGTCAGGCGAACTACGCCGCGGCCAAGTCTGGCTTGACCGGGTTCACCAAGACCGTCGCACGCGAGCTTGGCAAGAAAAACATCACCGCCAACTGCATCGCGCCGGGGTTCATCGAGACCGACATGACCAAGGACCTCCCCGCGGCGGTCACCGAGCACATCAAGGGCGTGATCTCGACGCGTGAGCTTGGACAGCCCGAAGATGTTGCGGCGGCGGTTGCGTACGCGACGAGCGATGAATCCAAGTTCATGACCGGCCAAACCATCGCGATCGATGGCGGCATGACCATGTGCTAACGCGGATCATTCGTAGCTGAAGAATCCGTAATGCATCCGGCAATGGTTCAGGTGCAGGTTCACCCACTGCTGATGGCTCATCTTTCCGAGTAACGGGCTGACTTGGGTCATCTGCTCGCCGGACTTGATGCGAGCGATCTGGGTTCGCATTTGCGCGATGCCTTCTTCGACGCTGACCGCGTCTTCGGGGAGCAGTTCCTTTGCTTTGGCAGGGAGTTTGATGCCCGGCTTCATCTGCGACTTGGGTTTGGTTGCGACCGGCTTGAGCAAGAGCGAGCACACTGCACGCAGGATCCAAGGGGCGCCGAGCTCGAAGCCGTCGTATGAGCTTTTGATGAACACCGCGGTGTGGCTCATGCATTGTCCGGGAGTCCATCCACCAGCGGTTGAAAGCATCCCGGCTTGATGTGCAGTTTCGATTCGATCGATTTCCGCGGAAAGCTCGTCAATTGAACGAAAGGTCTTCGGAGACCATTTGGATTTATCAGCAACAGGCATTTAAAACTCCTGAAAATTATTGCAAGGCAGGTAAAAATACTGGGAAATAGTACGCCGTTGTTCTGCTGTTGTCGACTATGCTTCGGAATGAAACCCCATTCCATTTTAGAAACGGTCCTCTACGCCTCGGATATTGAGCAAGCGGTGTGGTTTTACCACGAGGTGCTTGGTTTGGACAAGCCCGGCGGTGCATCGGATCTGATGACCTACTTTCGGATCGATGGGAATCATGTGTTGCTGGTGTTTAACCCGCAAGAATCGGACAAGCCGGGGCGGGATGTTCCAAGCCATGGGCCTCGAGGGGCGGGGCACATCGCGCTGCGGATCGAGGAATCCGAGTATGACGACTGGAAACAACGGATGAGTTCGTTCGGGATCGGGATTGAGCAGGAAATCGATTGGGGACTCGAGGAAGAGTTCTCGAAGGGCCGCTCGATTTATGTGCGTGATCCCTACGGCAACTCGATCGAGCTTATTACCGGGAATATCTGGGAATCCTGATCCGAAACGCGCTCTGAAACCGGTTGCTCGCTGGTCCCTACAATCTGCTATGAAAATTCCACTACTTATCTCCTCTGCAACAGTCCTGCTCACTTGCTCGCTCGTTGGGTGTTCCAAATCACCCGATCCCAAAGCAACTCAATCCGCGTCAAGCGAACCGACGGCTGACACCAGTTACCTCGATGAACTCGCCGCCAAGCAAGGCATTGAGATCGATCAATCGGATGAAGGTTCTGCAGACCACGAGCCAGAACTGGACGATGCGGAAGCGAGCGACGCCGGGGAACCAGAAGGTGATGAAGAACGCGAGTGGGAGAAGGAACGCGAATCGCAATCGTTGTTCGGACGGTCCCGCGATAAAGCGAGCGACCTCCGCGACAAGATCCAGGGCGGCACCAGTCCGAGCGATGGATTGGCATACACGCTGAGCGACGAGGAGTACGCGTCGAGCTCAGGTCTCCGCTGGGAGATGCCTGAGGGCTGGTCCATGGCGGTTCCGCCTCGCGGACAGTTCGCGGAGATGTACATCAAGAACGCACTCGGGAACGCATCGGTTTCGTTCACCAAAGAAACCGGGAGCGTGCGGGATATTGTCCGCATCATGCAAGGGCAGTTTGTCGATTCGATGGGCGGACGCACGCGAGCAAAGACTGAAGACAAAACCATCGCTGGATACCCGGTCCAGATTGTTGATCTTGATGGCACCTACATCGATCCCGGCGCGAAGGGCGGATCGAACGAGCAGATATTCTACGCGATGCACGCGGCGATCTTTGATCTTGGTGAGTCGCGGATCGTGATCAAGATGTGGGGGCCGCAGGATACGGTGAATCTCAGCACGCGTGCGTTTGATTCGATGATCGACGAGACGACTCAGAAGTGAGTTCAACGGTCTGTCCAATCTGCAAAGTTGAAACTCAATTCTGCGGAAGGGTTGTGCACAACAGCCCACCCGAGGTCGCGGGGGTCGAGATCGATCTGGGGGATACGCTGTTCACGATGCGCCGTTGTCCGCAATGCCGACTTCAAGTGAAGGCGCCTTGCATTCCTGAGCGAGACTTGATCGAGTGCTACGAGAAAGCATCTGGGGATCACTGGGAGGAAACGCCGGACCCTCACAAACGGCGGTTCGATGACATCGAGCGTGTCATCAATGCGCATGCCGAAGGGCCGATGATTCTGGATATTGGTTGCTCGAACGGGGCGTTGCTTGGATACATGGGGCAGTCGTGGGAGCGATTTGGGATCGAACCGGGTGAAGAAGCCGCGAGACAGGCGGAGGCCCGGGGGGTGAAGGTCATCGCGCCGATGCTCGAATCATGCATGACCGATGTACGGTTCGATGTGATCCTCGCGATTGATGTGCTCGAACACCTGCTCGATCCGGATTCATTCATCGCGAATGTCCGCTCACTGCTTCGCCCCGGCGGTATCTTTGTAGGACTGACCGGCGACACGGGTTCAGCATCGTGGAAATGGCACGGCTCGCGGTACTGGTACTGCTCGCTCCCCGAACACCAGGTGTTCTACTGCCGGAAGACCATCGACAAGCTCGCCGAGTTGCACGGGTTCGAGGTTGTGCACTATGAGCGAACGAGTCATGCGCGCTTTAAGGGATCTCGGACAATCCGCGATCGGATCAGAGGCTTCGTCTGGGGATTGGGGATGCGGCTTGGGTTATATAAGAACCATGCCGCGCCTGGATGGCTTCCTGCGCAGGATCATATGCTCTTTGCACTCAAGCTCAAGTAAGTTGCTCTTCAAAGAACTCGGTAAGCGGTTTGCCTTTGTATCGAGCGATGTCATTGCGCTCTTGTAGTCCACGCGCGTTCAGTGTTCGGTCCGCGTAGTACGCGATCCGACCGAGTTGGTATCGGATGGGGTTGTTGCGGTAATGGGGGTAGCGCTCGTCGAGAATGGCGCGTTCCTTGTCGTACTGTGCCTTCCAGCGCTCGTGCTCGCCTTTGGCATCTGTGTGAATCCGGTGGACCCCGATGTACTTGTTGATTCGGCGTGCGTTGGCTGTCGGGAGCATCCGATACCAGAGATCGGTGTCCATGGTGCAGTGCATGGATCGGTCGAGCCCGCCGACGCTTTCGTACAGTGATCTACGGAAGAAAGTGCTGGGCTGATGCGCTCGCATGTAGCCGAATCTTGCCCAGCGGTCGGAGGGGCCAGCCCTACGGTCGCATCGGATGACCTCAGAGCGTTCATTGATGACAATCGTGTTGCCTTCGAAAAGACCTGTGTTGGGGCAGCATGAGAACCAGTCGCGCATCTCGCGGACTGCGCCAGGAAAGAGCGCGTCGTCGGAGTTGACCCACGCGAGGATGTCCCCGGTGGCACGGTTGAATCCGTTGATGATCGCGTCGGCTTGTCCGTCGTCTTTCTCGGACTGCCAGTGCGTGAGATCGGATTGATGTCGTTCGATGATGTCTTTGGAACCATCGGTCGAGCCGCCGTCCATGACGATGAGCTCGTGGATCTGATCGCGTTGTTGCAACAACGAACCGAGCGCTTCGTCGAGGAATCGCGCCTGTTGAAACGACGGGACCACAATCGAAACGGTTGGTAGGGTCATCGGTTGTCTGATTGAATCAGCTGAGTCCGAGGAGTTCGATCTCGAAGATCAGGTCGGCCTTCGCTGGGATCGCGGGTGGTGATCCGAACTCGCCGTATGCCTTTGCGTAGGGGATGGTGAGCTTGCGCTTGCCGCCGACTTTCATGCCGGGGATGCCTTCTTGCCAGCCTTGGATGAGGTTGTTGAGCGGGAAGTTGATGGATTCGCCGCGGTCGTAGGAGGAGTCAAAGACGGTGCCGTCCATGAGTGTGCCCTTGTAGTGGACATTGACGGTCGCGCTCTTTGGGCATTCCATTCCGTCGCCGACGACGGAGTCTTCGATGATGATTTCGGTGATCTGGCTCATGGCTTTCCTTTCGGTTAGGTGGAATGGTAGTCCCAGAGTTTGATCTGTGCGTGCGTTGAGCTTGGTCATATACCGAGGATCTTGCGAGCCCGTATCCATACGCGATATTTTAGCTTGTCCCACGATCCGTAGTACATGTCTCGTGCACGCTTGCATTCGGATTTGATCAGATCGTCATGGTCCCCGCTCGTGGAGTGCCCCCCCAACAGGAACACTGAACTGCATGCATCGAGTCGCTCGAATCGGCAGTGATGCTTCCGCTTTGCTCGGAGGACCCATTCATAATCCCCAGCTAAACGGAAGCTCTCGTCGTACGCTCCGATTCGATCGAACGCCTCTCGCCGGAAGAACATCGCTTGGTGGTTCAATGCGCCTCGGAATAGATTTGCATGTGAATCTCGCCGACCCGGTTTGTACCGCGATTGTGCCGTTTTGGGATCAAACCATAGAACAGCGCCATGGTACACTTCAGCGCTCGGCGAACAGTCAATAACACGCAACAAGGATTCGACCGTCTGGGTGTTGAGCAGCGTATCCCCTGCATTCAAGAAGAGCAGGAACTCACCTGTCGCTCGTTGTATCCCCTTGTTCATCGCGTGGTAGATGCCGTTGTCCGGCTCAGAGCTCACGCTGGGTGCACCTTTGCCAACCTGTTGGATCACACCCATCGTGTCATCGGTGGAGTCGCCATCAAGGATGAGAAACTCGATTTCTGAAGAACTCTGCTGCAACACGCTGTGAATTGTGGAGCCGATGATTGATTCGGCATTCTTACAAACCGTGATGATCGAGAGCCTTGGGGCGACTTCCGTGTCAGCAGGCGATCGAGTTTTTGATGCGGATTGAGACAATCCCAGACTCCGTGGCTTGTTGTATGAAGCAGGTCAAGGCAATGTGTTCCAACTCAAGATAAGAGCTACTCCAACACAATGTTACATATTCTAGTCGGGTGCGGGATTGGAGCGTGGGGCTCAAAGGCCAAAGTATTCGCTGATGTACACTGGGATATCGTCCGCTTTGGTCAAATTGACGACATCGAGCAGCCTCATGAGATCGCGTTTGAGCTTCTCGTCGATTGCTTCCGCGTCGATCTCATCGTCGTCGATGGTGCGGACATAGCGGTATCGGCCTTGTCCGCGTTCATTCCCTGGGATTGGGGTGAGCTCGATCGCGCCGTATTCAGCGAGACGGATCAGGACATACTCCATGACCCCGCCCCCGAGTCCGTGCGCGTGACCCTTCCCGATGACATGGATGCGGAGGTCGTCGGAGTCAAAGTCATCGTGATTGAATCGTGCTTCGATCGCGCTCATGGTCTGCATGATGAGGTCCGCCGTCGGGTTCTGCCAGCGGATGAACTCTTGCTGGATGGTCAGATCGGACTGCGCGTAGAGGATCTTGCACATCGAAGGCAACCCATCACGCCCGGCCCGTCCGACCTCCTGGTGGTACGCTTCGACTGAGCCGGGGAGCTGGGCGTGGATGACCGAACGCAGGTCGGATTTGTCCACCCCCATCCCGAACGCGTTGGTCGCGCACAGGAGCAGATTCTCTTTGGGGGTCGCGTTGATGAACTGGTTGTACACGCGCCTTCGCTCGGCGGGGGGGAGCCGACCGTGATAAATCTCGACGGGACGATCCATCGCACGCTTGATCAGCGGCGCCATCCGATCAAGGTCCTTGATGAGCGTGAAGTAGACAATCGAAGTACCCTCGATGCCTTTGAGTGTCGCACGGATTTTGTTGATTTTGTCGTCATCGTCCCACACCGACTCGCAGCTGAGCTTGAGGTTCGGTCGATCGACCGGCGCTGCAAACAGCGGCATGGATTCTTCATCGGTTCCCAGCACCACCCGGACATCCTCGCGGACCGCTTTGGTCGCCGTCGCGGTCAGCGCGATGGTGACGGGGTCGCCGAGTTCCTTGCGGAACTCCCCGATGCGTTGGTACGCGGGACGCAGGTCGTGCCCCCATTTGGTGACGCAGTGGCACTCGTCGATCGCGAGCAGATTCACGCCGCCGGGACATGCATCGAGCGCGGCGCGGAAGTCGGGCTTGGTCATGCGTTCGGGGGTCGCGTAGAAAAGTTCATACTCACCCGCGGCGAGCTTCTTGTACCGCTTGATGCGATCGGGTTTGGAAACGGTTGAGTTGACATACTCGGCGCGAATCCCGCGTTTCTTGAGGGCATGAACCTGATCTTCCATCAGCGCGATCAACGGCGAAAACACAAGCCCGATGCCTTCGCCCCCGCATTCGTGGTTCATCGCGAGCGATGGGAGCTGGAAGCACAGCGATTTTCCTGAACCGGTCGGCATGACGACGAGGGCGTCGCCGCCGTCCATGACCTGTTCGATGATCTCCGCTTGGAGCGGGCGCAGCGATTCAAGACCGAAGCGGTCGCGGAGCGTGGATTGGATCAAACCGGAGTCCATTGGCAAGGGTATCAGCCCGCATGCCGAATGACCAAGCTAAATCGCAGATTCAGCCGAAGCGGTTTTCGCCGACTTGATTGCTTCGAGTTTATTGAGATACTGCACGCAGGTGCTCACGAAGGTCGCGTGCGACCAGGTCAACGGCGACACCGAGATCGGATCTCCCGAATACGGATCGAACTGCTCCGCAAGCACGCCCGATGGGCGCGTGCGCCGCGTCGTCCAGTCCAAAAGCGTCATCGCGGGCTTGAGCTCATCGATGGTGGTCGCTTTGGCGATCTGGTACTGCGCCTGCCAGAGCGTGCAGATGACCCATGGGTTCCCTGGGACATCTTCGGTCTTGTTGCTCTCGACCTGGTGGTAGTAGTCGCGTTCGTAGCGGGCGCATCCACCAACATCAGTTTTGACCCAGAGTCGGTCGCGCATCGTGTCCATCTCGGATTGCACCTGCGGATCGGTCGCTTCGAACGCGCCGAACGCGAACAGCGCGTAGTTGGCGCTGTCGCGGGTCATGTCGAGACGGTACGAGCCGTCGTCGAGCGGTACACCCATGCGAGCAAAGTGCCCGCGGTCTTCGTGCCAGAAGTGACGACGCAGCGCGCCGCGCATCCGCTCGGCACCCTCGCGGAAGTTCGCGGCGTGGTCCAGATCGCCAAAGTCGTTCGCAAAGTCTGCGGCGGCGTTGAGCGCACCGATCGTCGCGGCGATCGTAAAGGTATGAATCCCGCGACGCTCTTCCCACAGGTCCCACGATTGCAACGGGAGACCGTTGTGGTCGCGGTGTTCGAGCATCCATTTGGCGGGGCGCAGCACAAGCTTGGAATACAGCGGCTTGATGAACTCCACATCGCGGAACTCGTTGAAGTGCTGGCGCAGCGCCCACAGCGTGAGCGCGGTTTCGTCTTGCTGAATCGGCAGGACGGGCTTGCCGTCGATCATCCACGGGTGCCACGAGCTTGCCAGATCACCCTCGGGGGTGTACTTGTGCAAGAAGTAGGGCTTGTCACCAATACATTCCGCAGCGTAGCGGAAGAAGTTTCGGCTGAGCTCGCTCTGGCACGCGAGCACCAGCGAGTGGGCGACGAGCGCTCCATCACGCATCCAGCAGTACGAATAGTGATCCCCCGCAAAGTGGGTGATGTCCGTGTCGTTGGCGGCGATGATCGCGCCCCCGTTGTCGATCTGCGTGCGGAGGATCAGCTGCGAGCGGTAGAACAGATCACGGACCGGCTCAGGGAGCGGTGCGGTGTTGATCGGTTCCTTGCGGCTCCAGAGCTTCCAGTACGCTTCGGTCCGCGCGATCAGACGATCGGGACCGGTCTCCCAGACACGCTGGTTGAAGCTCTTGGCGGATTCATAATCGCTGGCGCAGACAACCCACAGCGTCGCTTGTGCTTCGCCGTTTTCGGGGACCTGCACATGCACGCCGACGGTGGTGTCGACTGAGCCCTGCGAGATCGCGTTGCGACCGAGTTGGCCGTCCTCGGCATCGCGCCAGGTCCCCTCAGCGCCACCGACACGCTTGGCACCGATCGCCCAGTGGTCGATCCCGCACTTGGTCGGGTCGTTGCTCGCGTTGATGAGGAAGTAGGAGTCGTCCTTGTAGAGGATAACCGCGTTGGTGTTTGGATCGAAGTTGGCGGTGTCACCGACCGGTGACCCGTTGATCGAGAGATCGAAGTGGAAGAACAAGCGTACATCACGCGTCGCGCCGCGGAGGTCGCGGACAATGACTTTGCGGAAGAACACGGGTTTGTGGTAGTCCACCAGATCGTGGCATGTGAGTTCGAGACCGAGTTTGTGGTTGACCAGACGAACATCGGTGGTCATTGAATCGGGTTTGTAGCGGAGTTCGCGTTCCCACGAGTCTTCCTCGATCCACGAGATCTGGCCGTCGGCCCAGACTCCGAAGCGCTGGACATGTCCCTCGGTGTGGTTGTACCGACCAACGCGGGGCGAGTAGATATCGCGGATGCGGTACTTGTCGTCGAAGGTGAACAGGATTGAGCCGTTGCCGACTGGTATATCACGGGGCATGGTGGAAGTCCGGTGTTTCGGGTGAGATGAATCAGGAAACTACCGTTTCTATCGGCGCAAACTCCTGATCGAACCGATGATATTCCGCAATCGGTGTCGATAATACAGAAACCCATCACTGTTAAACCGGTTGTCTAGCAAGTTGATGCCACGAAGCACGGAAAGTCCGTGTAATTGACAGCAGAAACTGGTATTGTGTGGGTTCTTTGAAGGAGTGTGTGGAATGCTGAGTCGAAACCGGAGAGTTCAGGGGTTTACCCTGATCGAGTTGTTAGTCGTTATCGCGATCATCGCGTTGCTGCTCGGGATCCTGATCCCGACCCTTGGGAAGGCCCGGGCTACGGCCCAAGCGGTCAAGAGCAAAGCCAATCTCCGATCCTTGGGACAGATCCAGTTCCTGTACGCAGGGGACTTTAAAGACAGCTACATCAACCCATTCGATGCTGCCAAAACGACCGGCGGCAACGGTGGCCCGACCACGGGTGGATGGGCGCAAGTCCGCAAACCCGGTCTCAACGGAGTGTACGAGTTTGGCGGCTCCGGACAATGGTACTCTGAGATGTACGCATTTCACTGGTACTCCCTTGTGGGTGGATGGATGAATGAGGGGGATTACGGATCAGAAATCCAGTTTGCTCCATTGGACAAAGCCATTATCACCCGATTCGCAGATTTTTTAAACGAGGACGATGGTTTCAATCTGAATAATGGGATTTGGGACAGTTCGTACATCCTTTCTCCCACGCTGTGGTTTTCTCCAAAGCGCTACCAAGACAACACACGCCCGAATCCTGTCAGAAACAACGCGCCCAGATCAATGGTGAAACGAAACAAGGTCTCGGACACCGCATTCCCCGCCAACAAGGTCATCATCTGGGAACGCTTTGATTGGATGCAAAACACCCGCACCGCGAGCCTCCCGCATCCGATCAACCCGGATTTGCCGTCGATCGTGATGGGTGAAGAGAACCATCACCCGCAGTGGAACAATCCCAGTGCGGAACCCGCGGTACTCACATCAGATGGCTCGGTCATCTCGGCGAAAATCGCGGATATCCGCGATATGGGGAGTGATGAGAACGAACGCGTCGCACGCGAGTTCAGGCCTACTGATGTGTGGAATATGCCTGGGTCGCTGCTTGAAGATTACGGGATGGAGAAAGACTATTTCGAAGTCGGACTGCTGAACATCGATGGCTTCGGAGCGGGCAAGTATCCCGCATACTTCTGGGCGACCCGCGACGGCATCAAAGGCCGCGACATTGTTCGTTAAAGACTGCTTGGTTCAGGTCGAATCCAATCAGATCTGACCCGCGAGCATCGCTTCTGCGATCTCGTCAGGAGTCATCTCGCCCATCCCGCTCAGGGAGGAGTTGTCGTCCGTCTTCGCGGGTCCGAGTGCTTCGATGCGTTCTGTTTGCCCCAGCGTGGTGGTGAGACGGATCCCGAAGTTCTCCCCGATTTTCACGGCTGACCCCTTGGCGATGCGGCGGTTGTTGATGCGGACATCAAGATCGGATTCCGCGTTGATCTGGAGTTCCAAAATCGAGCCGGGCACCCATTGACGGACGCTCTGCATCTCCATGCTGCGTTCGCCAATGACGACCACGAGCGGGACTTCGATACGCATGATTGAACTGATGTTTGAACCCATACCATCCTCATCGGCACAAAGTGCGCCCCGATGCACTCAACGCGCACAACTCTCGGGACTCTCGATACAAATCGCAAGCCCTGTGCCATGATTGTGGGGGTCTGGGGGTCCGAATAAGGGGAGTGCGGAATCAGCCTTCGTATCGGCTGACGATCAGGCTGACATTGTGGCCACCGAACCCGAAGGTGTTGTTCATCGCTCTGCGGACCGGCATCTCACGAGCGACATTGGCAACGATGTCCACGCCGGCACATTCCGGGTCGATGTTGTCGAGGTTGATCGTCGGAGCGACGATGCCTTCGCGGACCGCGTTGATGCACGCGATGAGTTCAACCGCACCCGACGCACCGAGACAGTGGCCGTGCATGGACTTGGTGGAGTTCATCACCAGACCGCCGTTGACGCCGCCCTTGGTTGCGTGGTCACCGAAGACGGTCTTGACGGCGATGATTTCTGCTTTGTCACCGAGCGGGGTTGAGGTGCCGTGGGCGTTGATGTAGTCGATGTCGTCCGGTTGGAGCCCCGCGTCTTCGAGCGCCCAGCGCATCGCGTGACCCGCACCGCGGCCTTGCGGATGGGGAGCGGTGATGTGGCCCGCGTCGCAGGAGTTTGCGGCACCGCTGAGTTCCGCGTAGATCGTCGCGCCGCGAGCTTTGGCGTGCTCTTCGGATTCGAGCACATACACCGCGGCTCCCTCGCTGAGCACGAACCCGTCGCGACCCGTGTCGAACGGACGCGATGCCTTCTCAGGAGCGTCGTTGCGGGTCGAGAGGGCTTTCATGGTCATGAATGCGCCAAGGCACAGCGGGGTGAGTGCCGCTTCTGAACCGCCGGCGAGCATGACATCGGCGCGTCCGAGACGGATCGCTTCCATCGCGTCACCGATCGCGTGTCCTGACGAGGCGCACGCGGTCGCGTGGGTCGATGCGGGACCCTGAAGGTTGAAGCGGATCGAGATGTTCCCGGTCACCGCGTTGGCCATCAGTTTGGGGACGGTGAAGGGTGAGATTCTTGATGGACCTTTGGAAACCATCGCTTGAACGCTGGTTTCGATGGTCGAGATGCCCCCGATCCCCGAACCCATGACGATGCCCTGTCGTTCGGGATCACCGCTGCTGAAGTCGAATCCGGAGTGGTCCACGGCTTCTTGAGCCGCGAAAAGCCCAAGCAGGGAGACGCGGTCCATGCGCTTTGCTTCGCGTTTGTCAATGACCGCATCTGGGGACCAGTCGCGTACTTGACCACCGATGGTGACCGTCCAACCTTCATATTGCTTGAAGTCGTCAGAGTCGATTGTGGTGATGCCGGACTTGCCCGACTTCATCGCTTCCCATGTATCCGCAGCGTTGTGCCCGATGTTGGTGAGTGCGCCAAATCCGGTGATCACCACACGATGACGCTTGTTGGAAGAAGTAGGGGAGCTCATGGATACATCCTGACCTTGAGGGTGGGTTGTGGGACTCTTGTGTTGAAAACACTCAGCGAGTCAAATACACAAGCCCCACCGATACTGATCGGGGGGCTTTAGAAGGGTTCGAGCGGTACAGGGGTTAATCCGTGCCGTTCGCTTGCATGATGAAGTCGATGGCATTGCCAACGGTCAGGATTTTTTCAGCCTGATCATCTGGGATCGAGGTTTCAAACTCGTCCTCAAACTCCATCACCAGTTCGACGGTGTCGAGACTGTCAGCGTTCAGGTCTTCCATGAAGCTGGTCTCGCGAGAGATCTTCTCCTTGTCAGCACCCATCTGCTCAGCAACGATTTCGATCACCTTTGATTCAATTTCTGCTTCGGTCACAGCGTAGTCTCCGCTCATTCGATCTTGGGTTCTTTGCCCGGTCGCTCCATACGCCCGAGAATCTTGGTCCCCGATCTTGGCCCCGATTGTATCCAGTCAGTGTAGGTTTTGCCAAGCCATATATCGATCCTCAAGAGTTGTTCTTTGTTCGGTATTCTCGGATTATCGTCCCTCCCATCCCGAATCATCCCATCCAACCTGCAGATCTAGGTCCTAGAGCCATATCCGTTCCAATTCATCGTGCACTGAGCACGAGAACCCGTCGAAACTGTCCACACCAGCACGCGGCGTATCCGCAACTGCTGATTCTGGAGGAATCGTCATGGGAACTATGCCCAAGGAACCCGATGCGTTTATCGAGCATGTGGTCAAGCTGATCAAACGCATGCAGCCCGAGTTCAACATCAACCGGGTCAATCCCAACGAGCTCCATGTCAACGGCCGACGCCTTGACCTTGAGAACCTCTACCGCATGGTTGCCCACGAACCAGACCGCGGGACGGACATCGTTGAGCACTTCCTCGACCAGCTCTTTATGGGTGATCATGTTGAAGTCAACGACATCCCCCTTGAACAAGCGAAGGCACGGATCATGCCGCGCATTCAGCCGATCTCGATCTTCGAGCATCTGACTGAATCGCTCGTGGCGCATGTGCCGTATGTCAACGACACGGTGATCGTGTTCGTGCTTGATATGCCACACATGACCGTGAGCATCACGATGGATCAGGTGATCCGCTGGGGGATCACGATCGAAGATCTTGACGACCTCGCTCGCGAGAACCTTGATTTGTACGCTCCGGAGCTTGAGATGCAGGTCATCGAGAGTGCCGAGGGTGGCAAAGCGGTGATCGTCGCAGAGCAAGACGGCTACGACGCGGCGCGTTTGTTGATGAGTGATCTGCATACGAAGCTCGCCAAAGAGCTTGGTCCAGATTTCTATGTCGCGACCCCGGCGCGGGACATGTTCATCGCGCTGAGTTGTGAACCCGATTCGTTTGTTCAGCGTTTGTGTGCACGCGTCAGCGAGGATTTCACCAAGCTGCCGTACCCGATCACCAAGGACCTGTTCCTGGTGACCCAAGATGGCATCGCGGGAACAAGCTGGATGCGTGAAGACGCGGCGTAATCGACCTACAGTCTGCCGTGATTCTGCTGATCGACAACTACGACTCCTTCACTTGGAACCTTGTCCAGCGTTTGGGTGAGATCGACCGGACCCTTGAGCCCGATCGGGATCTCATTGTCAAACGACACGACGAGATCACCCCGGAGCAGGCATCGCAGCTCGACAGCGGGCGCGGCCCGAGCCATGTGATCATCTCACCCGGCCCCTGCACGCCCAAAGAAGCGGGGGTGTCGAGCGCGATGATCGAGCATTTCGCGGGACGCATCCCGGTGCTGGGGGTGTGTCTGGGTCATCAATGCATGGCGGATTCCAACGGCATGACCGTCGCGCGTCACCAGAAACTCATGCACGGCAAAACCTCCGACATCAACCACGATGGACAAGGACTGTTCACAGGAATCGACGCACCCGCAACCGTCGCACGCTACCACTCGCTGATCGTCGAACCCTCGACAATCCCAGCACTGGTCGACGGCGAAGACGGCTGGCAGGTCTCCGCGTCGTGTGTCGATGAGATTGATGGGAAACCAGTCGAGGTCGTGATGGGGATGCGAAGGGTGTGGGCGGATCCATCCAAAGCCCCGCTTGAAGGGGTTCAGTTTCATCCTGAGTCCTTCATGACCCCCAGTGGGTCGATCATGCTCTGGAACTTCCTGAAGATGGGCGACGCGGGACGCGATCTCCCCAGGCCAGCGATGGGAACCGAGATGGGCGAAGCCCTCACCTGAACCCTACATTTTCGACGATCCCCGGCTATCCTTACCCCATGCTGCATCCATCACCGACCACCAAGATCGACCCGACCCTCACCCGCGCCACGATCGTCGAGATCATCGACGAAACCCACGCCAAACCCGCGATGGTCGTCCTCAACTACGCCAACACCAACTACACCACCCACCTCGTCGCCGAGGGCGATCTGGAGCAACTCCGCTCAATGGTCGGTAAGACTGTTCTGGGGACCATTCACGCGACCGCTCGCCGGATCGACCCAGCAGGCGCTGGAGGCCGCTGCATCGATCCATGCATCGGAACCCCGCGGCGCGCGATGGGCACCATCGTCGGCGTCGATCCACGCACCAACGGCATGGTCATGAATGTCGGTCCCAACATGTCGATGTGGCTCACCCTCGGTTCGCCGGGGCAACGCGCGACGGACCTTGTGCACGCGGACTTCGTGACCTGCGATCTGCAGCCCGGCGCTTCGTTCCGGTTCAAAGCACACGCTTGATGTGATTATGCAATCCGCGGATCGACCCAGCGGTAGAGCACATCGACAATCAGATTGAACAGAATCAGCATCGTCGCGAAGATCAGGACCACCCCCATGATGAGGAAGAGGTCCTTGTTTTGGACGCCGTTGACGAAGTGCTGGCCCATGCCTGGGATGGTGAAGACCTGTTCGATGACGAATGACCCGGTCATCGCGAGTGCTGCAGCAGGTCCGAGGAACGAGAGCACGGGGAGAAACGCGTTTTTGAGCGCGTGCTTGTACAGCACCGCGTTCTCGCTCGCCCCTTTGGCGCGTGCGGTCCGGATGTAGTCCGCGCCGAGGGATTCGATCATCCCCATGCGTGTGAGCCGAGCGATGTACGCCGCGAATGGGAGCGAGAGGGTGACCGCTGGGAGAACCGCTTTCATCGGGCCGCCCCATCCTCCCACAGGGAACAGCGGGATGAGCACCGCAAAGACCAGCAGCAACGCGGTCCCGATGACAAAGCTCGGGAGCGAGATCCCGATCATCGCGATCGTGAGCGTGAAGAGGTCAGAAGCGGAGTTGGGTTTGACCGCGCCGATGACTCCCGCGCCGACCCCGACCACCAGCGCAATCAAAATCGCCGCGGCACCGAGCGTGATCGAAACGGGGAGCGCGGAACTCACGATCTCGTTGACCGTCCAGTCGTCGTATTCGAGCGATGGTCCGAGGTCGAAGATCGGTCGCGGTGCCGCGGGGAATCCTGCAAGATCCGCCGCTTCGTGTTCACGATCAAGTTCGCCGCTGAACCAGTCCTTTGCGTATTCAAAACCCGTCACGCTGCTGAGGTACGACACATAGAACCTCGGGAACGAATCGAGGTTGTACTGTTTTTTCATCTGCTCGATGACCTCGGGCTTGGGCCGTTTCTCGGGGTTCTCAAGCGGATTCCCAGGCACCGCCCACGCGAGGGTGAGGGTGATGGTGTACACGACGAGCAGGATGATGGGGAGCGACGCGAGCCGACGGAGGATCATGGTCATCATGGTGTGGGTGCTCCGGTGTTGATCCGCTCTGGGTTCATCGGTCGCGGTAGATCGGGTCCGATGCCGTCACCGAGCATGTCGATCAGGAACGCGTTCTGCTTCGTGCGTGGATGGGTCGAGAGTCCGGTGAGTTTGTGCGCATCGAACATGTAGATTGTTGCGTAGTGGAAGATCGGGACCAGCGGGAGGTCTTCTTCGACCAAGATCCGCTCCGCTTCGCTGAGCATCGCCATGCGTTTGACGGGATCGAGTTCGTCCCCGGCGTCTTCGAGCAGCTTGTCGAACTTGGGATTGTCGTATGCGCGGTCGTTGTTGCCGTCTTTGGAGTGGTTGATGTCGAGGAAGGTGGTGGGGTCGCCGTAGTCTCCGAACCACCCGGCGCGTGCGGTCATGTACTGCTTGTTTTTGAGGTCTTCGCGGAAGATTTTGATTTCTTTCTGCGAGAGCTTGGTCTGCACGCCGAGCGATTTTTGCCAGCTCTTGGCGATCGCTTGCCCGATGAGATCGTGCCCCGCGTCTTTGTTGAATGCGAGCTCGACGACGAAATCTTGTGGGAAGTTGGCTTCTTCGAGGAGCGCCTTCGCTTGCGCGATGATCGCTTGTTTTTCTGCCTCGTTTGCCGCGTCCCCGATGTTGGGGAGACCCTTTGGAGAGGTGTACCCACCGATCGAACCGGGAGGGATGAGCGTGTGGGCCGAGGGTTCTCCGAGCCGGCGGATCTGGTTTGCGATCGAGGGTTTGTCGATGCACATCGCGAACGCTCGGCGGACGCGTGCATCCGCAAACGGGTTGTCGCGTCCATCGGGGAGTCGTGGTTTGCAGTTGAAGTTGTAGAAATAGGTCCCGAACGAGGACACCGCGTGCGTGTGGGCGCGGGGGTCTTGTGGCAGTTGTCGCGTGATGGAGAACTGGTCGTACCCCTGTGCCTTGAGTTCTGCGACTTGTTCTTTGTGCTCGTCGAGGAATGCGAGTTTTTGTGCGACCATGTCGCCGCGGTAGGAACTGGTCACATCGGAGATCCAGTCGATGGACCCGGTCTGGTACGCGAGGACCCCCGCGTTGGGGTCGGAGATTGATGGGATGGACACGGACCGGATCGCGATCGAGTCGCGATCCCAGTAGTGTGGGTTCTGCTCCATCCGCATATCGCGTTTGAAGCGCCATCTGGTGAGTTCGAACGGGCCGTTGGAGATCAGCACGCCGCCCTTGGTCCATCCCGGTCGGCGGACGAGCCGGCCCGTCGCTGGATCGGGACGCTCATACTGCGCCACCAAAGGCTCGTAGACCGGAGCGAACACGGTAAACGCGCAGAGTTCCAGAAAGTACGGCACCGGTCGCTCAAGCGTCACCACCAGCGTGCGGTCATCGATCGCATGCAAGCCGACGGTTTCATCAAACCGAGCACGGGTCTCATCCCAAAGCGCATACGCGGCTTCGCGTTTCTCGGTGTCGTTTGCAAATGCGCGATCGTTGAACCCGTCGAGCTGTGCTTGTCTCCAGTCGTAGAACGCCTGGGCGCCTTGGATGTTCATGAACATCGCGACATAATCAGACACCAAGTCAGGGAGCATCGCTCGGCGCCATGAGTACACGAAATCGTGTGCGGTGACGGGGGAGCCGTTGGTCCATTTTGCATCGTCGCGGAAGTGGAAGGTGTAGGTGCGTGCGTCCTCCGAGAGCTCCCACGACTCCGCGACACCAGGTGTGATCTCGAAATCGTCGGAGAGGACATTGTTCTTGACGAGCCCCTCGTAGAGCAGTCTCGCGGTGCGGAGGTCGTGCATCCAGCTCATCCGCTGAGGATCGAGCGTGTTGACTTCTGAGGAGTTGATGAAGGTCAGATCAGCCCGAGGCAGCGGCCGATCTCCAAAGACCGACAACGCGACCAACGCAACAAGAACAGCAACAGGAATCAGCATTCGGCTCATAGAACCACTGTACCCGTTGGCGTGCTGGAATGTTGCTCAGTGAGCGTGGTTAGTTGACGAATCGGTCGTCTGTGAAACCGAACTCGGTGATGATCGGTGAACCCGCACCCAGCAGCAGAGCCGCCTGGTTGCGGAAGTCCCGGTCCTTGCCCGCTTGGAGCAGATCAGCAAACGCGGTCTGCTGGACATTGCCGACCGGTTTCCGCTTGAGTTCCGCGTTCTCGCGGAGGGCGAAGTACAGGAGGGATTCACCGGAGCGAACGAGGGAGATATACAGCTCTCGGTTGTCTGTGCTTGGCATGGTGCCGTTGATGACCTCGGAGAGGGCGACGGAGATCATGTCCGCACCCAGCGCCACCGCGGATTTGACCGCGGCGTTGGTTGAATCCTCACCGATCTGAAGCAGCGAGTTGGTCGCAGCACCCGATCCGAGCATCGCAAGACGCACGCGGGATTCAAGATCGGAATCTGCAGCAATCAGCTGAGCACTCGCGGCATCGCACATCGCCGCGAGACACTGCGCACGAGCGTTCAGGAAGTCTTTGGATGGGAGCGAGCAGCCCGCTCCGAGGGACTGGACGCACGCGCTGATGAGGTACTGGTCATCGCTTGATTTGGTGATCGAAGAGAGTTTGGTGATCAGCGCAGTCAGATCGTTCGCGGGAAGCGCAGGACCATTGGCGGCGGTGGTCCGGAAGGTCCGTCCCGCACGCCCCGCGGCGAAGATCCTCACGCCGGCATCGTCGCTGTCGAGACCCTTCATGATGATCTTGGTGCTTCTGGCGGTCCCCAGTTCACCCGCAAGACGCAGGGCGGAGAAGGTGGATCCGATGTCGCCGGTGGATTCGAGGGTGTCGAAGTAGGATCCCAGTGCATCGGAGTACGAGCTCCGGAACGCGATGGAGACGCGGGAGTTGATCAATGGCTCAAGGAGCTTGGTCTGGGCGCGGGACGCTTGTTGTGCGTCGGTCCCCGATGCTCGCTGTCCCCAGTGGTCTACGAAGCTTGTAATCTGTGAATGCTGCGTCCCACCGATCGACGCGGCTTCGATCGTCGAGAGTGGCATCGTGGTCGTTTGACCGATCGCTGAGGTCGCAAGAACCAGATTCATAGCAACGAGCGCGGTGGCGCGTGCCAGCTTGGAAGTCATCGGGATACAGCGTGTACGGTTGGTCCTCATCGGATCCTCCATCAATATCGAGTGCAAACGAACGAGCGAAGTCTATAGCCCTCATCGAGCGTTGACCGGCAGGGAACCCCATCATATAGGATTCTGTGAGACCCCGAGCGGTTCAGTACACCTCAAGGAACAGGCGTTTGGTGTGTTTGAGTTGTCTTGAAATCATCTTGCGTTCCCAAGCTTCGGGATCGGCACTGATTTCGGGGTCGATCGTGAGGTACTGAGCGAGTGATTTGGGATCCAGGATTTTGGCAAGTGACTTGAACACCCCGAGTTCCATCCCGGCGATGCCGCAGATGTAGATCAGGGTCCGGTCGCTCTTGAGGATCTCGGTAAGGACCGGAGCATCTTCAAGAATCCGCCCCTGCACATAGTACATCCCGGTCTGATTCGGGACCCGGTGTCTGGAGATCGCGGTCCGGTAGAAGAATCGGTTTGGGTAGTCCTCCGTCAGTTCACGGAGTTCCTCGTCGTACAACAGATCGCTCTCGTACGGCGCCCCCATGATCAGGTCCACGCGGGAGGGCATCCCGAGTCTGGTCAGGTCTCCGAGCATCGATCTGAACGGCGCGATCCCGGTGCCGGTCGCGATGAAGATGTAGTTGTGCTTCGCGGGGTCTTTGGGGAGGATGAACCGCTTCCCGACCGGCCCGGTGAGTTGGACCTTGTCCCCGACCTGCAGATCCGCGAGGTAGTTGGAGCACACGCCGGTGAAGAGGGTGTGGTCGTCCCAGCGTTCATCAACGAGGCGTTTGAGCGTCGTGGAGAGGATCTTACCGTTGCCGCTCTCGCCATCCGCGGGAGCCGCGATGGAGTAGAGTCGGAGTTTGTGCGGATTTCCTCTTTCGGTCAGTCCTTCCGGGATGACCCCGAAGGATTGTCCCGAGACCCAGGAACTTTCGAGCGGTGTTCCGGACACATCAATCTCGATGTGACGGACAAACCCCGCAGCTTTCTTGGATTTGGTGCAGACCTCGCTGGAGACGATGGTTCCGATGACCGGGTCGGTCGGTTTCACCAGATGCTGCTGCACCTCAGGAAGCTCAGGCGTTCCTTCGATTGCCGCAGATTGGTTGGAAACACTCATGGTGACCCATCGGGGTTTGAGGTGGGCTACTTAGCCATCGCTGTCGTCGGATTCGAGATCCTCGTCGTAGCTTTCGTCGTCCATATTCTCTTCATAGTCTTCGTCGAACTCGGGTTCGGTGTACTCGCTGTCTTCGGTGTACTCCGGTTCGGGTTCGATGCCACCGAGTTGATCCAGACGGACCGCCGCGGCTTCGATGCTTTCGCCTTCAGCACCACGGAAGCGTGCGCTGCGGAGCGCGGATGCGGCGTCTTGGAACGCTTGTTTCGATTCTTCGGTCAAGCTGTCGTAGGTCGCTGAGTGGGAATCGAGCTTGGACTGCCAGTCGCCACCGATGCCCGAGCTGATGATGGATTGGTAGAGGGAGACCATTTCCGCTTCGCCACGAGCTTGTTGAGCGAGGGCGCGTGCGAGGTGTTCTTGTGCGGACGCTTTGGCGATCGCGCCGCTTGATTTGGCGGTGGTGGTTGCCCCACGCGAAGCGGTCAGCGATTGACGGATCAGCGAGACGACCTTCTCGCCTGCCGGGATCACGCTGTCGGTGCGGTAAGACTCAAGGGTCTGGACCAGTTCATTGAGCTTGGACTTGGCTGATTCTGCGTTGGCTCGCGCCTGGGCTGAATCGGTCTTGGAATCGCGGACGCGTTGATCGATCTCGTCGATGGACAGCTTCAGAAGCGCGATCTGGTCCATTGCTTTTTTGACCTGGAGCTCCACTTCGTGCGCACCGGGGAGCAGCTGGCCAACAAGGCCTTGGAGTCGGATGGACTCAAGCTCGAAAGAATCACCACGAAGCGTGTGCTCGCGGACGCGCTCGGCGAGCTGCGCCGCTTTGGTTGCCGATACGCTGGTCATCTGGAGTTCGTACTTGGCGCTCTCGTTGCGTTCGGATGCAGCCTTTGCGTTCAGGTCTTCGATCTGTACTTTGTACTGCTCGATTTCGTCTTGCAGCGAGTCGAAGAGTTCGTTGTATTCCGCGACATCCGCGGTGCGGAGTTCGATGAGTTCCTTCAATGATACTTTGTCATCGGATGGATCAAAGTTGGTGGATGCTTTGGCAACCGCGTTCATCGCGATCCACTCGCTCAGGTGACCCCGGATGATGCGTGATTGGTGCATCGCGGTGGTCTCGGCTTCAGAAGCCTCGCCGCTGGCGATGGTGGCCATCCCCAGCTTGGAGAGCGCGAGGGAGACCGCTGCGGCTTCGCCGTAGGGCTTGTCGTTTCCAGCAAACTCGGAGGTCGCGTTCCCGGCTTTGGTGTACGAGGTGCTCGCGATCGCGTCTGACAGGGTCGGATCACCCACCGAGATCTTGCTGAACTCGAGTCCCGCTTCAATGACGGCGGATTTGGCGTCGTCGTTCTTGGAGCATCCGCTGATCGCTATGGTTGATGCGGCGGCGGCGAGCAGCAGCATCCGGGTATTCCGGGTGAGGCTTCGGGAGGTGTTGAATCGTTGTGTCGGTACTGTCATCGGGGTGGAATCCTTACTCAGTCTCACCAACCGGCTTCACCGGCTCGTCAAGGGGCATTCGGATCGTATCGTAGCGCGTCCAGCATGGGCCGGGGCTGATTATGGATCTTGGTGCTTTGGGTCGGTTTCGGGGTCTGGGGACGGTGGGGGGTACTGGAAGCCGTAATCGGGTCTTGGGGTGTAGAGCGAGCGGATCCAGTCGGTCACTCGTTTGAAGTTGGTGGATGTTGATGAGCGGAACACCGGTTTCCAGTCGCGTCCAAACTCTGTTGGATCCACTTCCGGGTGCGGATACAACGATCTGGAGCGGATCATCCCGAGTTGGACCATCGGCGAGCGGTCGGGGTCCGTGTAGTTAATCAGGTTGGTCCCATCGGAGAGTTTGTACCGATCGATGACCACAAAGTTGGTATAGAGGGATTCGGGGGAGTTCGGATTCTTGCTGATGAGCTTGAAGTCACCCGCGTCATCCCCGCCATGACACCGGACGGTTGCGCATGAGTTGAGCATCCACCCGGTCCGTCCCGCGATGTGCTTCTTGAACACCTTAAAGGATTCGGGGTCCTCGTCGACCTGAACCTCGCTGTAGAGCTCGCGGGCTCGATTGCGGAAGAGGAGTTTGAGTTTGTCGAGATCTGAGCCTTTGAGGATCGCTTCGCGATCCTGTTCGGCGACCGGGAAGGCATCGGGTTTTTGAGCCATCAGTGTTCTGATGGTCGAATCCTCGATCCGGAAGCGTGGTGGGTCCGCCAGATCAAGCTCGTAAACGCGGATGAGGTTGATCTGTTCAGGGGTCAGCATCGGGACCGAGTGCTTCGGTGCTGATGCTTGCCTGCGGGGTTTCGATTGTGTATCGGGGTCCCTGTGTGCATTGGTCAGCTTGAGGTGCTGCTCGAGCCAGGTCCTGAGGATGCTTGCTTGCGGATGGTTTGGATGGAGTTCGAGGATTTCATCGAGTTCTTCGATCGCCAGTTCATACGCCCGGCGGTCGCGGAGCCAGTCCACAAGTATGAGCCGAGATTCGATATCGGTGTCCGGGATGGATTCCCGGAGTTTGAAATAGCGTTCGGAAACCGGTGGGAGCTGTTTGATCGACGCGATCCGCGTGCGGCGGTAGGTGGTGTCGATCCCGTTGATCCGCAGCACGATGCTCTCGTCGTCGGAATGCATCAGAACCCCGGTGATGGTTCTTCCAGAGTCAAGGGTGATTGTGCACTCACTCGCTTCAGAGGTTGATTTGGTCGACTGTTGGTCATCGGCTCTGGTCGCGGCGGGTTGCAAGGAGCCCATGCCCAGCAATCCGATGCTGCACATCACCACGAGCGTGAGTGATCGCCGAGGATCTGGAGAGATGTTTGGTCTGCGTGCGGGCATAGAGGTCCTCAAGCCGAATATTGCGCGGCCTACAGGAGCATATACCCCGAAACTGCCCGAACGGTTCTGGTCAAGATCGAGGACTACGCCGCTTCGGCCAACTTGCTTTGATGGGCTTTGAGGATCCGGTTGTCCATGGTGACCTTCGCGTATGCACTGAGCGGACCTGATTTACTCAGGTGAGTGATCGCGGGTTGACCATCCGCTCCGATATTAATGACCGACACCCCGATGAGATCATTGGTGAACTCTGCGCGGTATCCCGGCAGATAGAGAATGACCTTCGCGTAGATCGCTTTCTCGATTTCGAGCCTTGGGGCGCTGTGCTTTGCGATCAGATCGATGAGATCATTTCGTGATCCAGTTAACTCGTGGAGTTTCGTTTGTAGCTTGTCAATTTCAGACTGTCTCTCCGCGATATCTTTGACCTGCAGAGGGGTTGCTTTGGAGATCGCCGCTTCGACTTGCGCCTTTTTAGCGACATCGTGTGTGATTTGTTTTTCGAGTCGCTTGATAAGCGTATCCGCTTCCCGGATCTGATTTTCAATTTCAGGGAGTGCGCCGATCAGGATCACGGTTTTGACGCCCTGGGCTGATCCGATGGAACCGACCCATGAGGATTTCGAGAGTTCTACGGTTCCGCCACGCAATGCGGCTGCCTTTGCGTTGAGTTCGCCTCGAATCGTGAGGGTGCAGTTGGTGATTTCGCCTGCAACATTCGCGTTGCCTTGGATTTGTCCGATGGCCGCCTCAAGGTATCCCGCGGAGAGGTCCCGTCTTGTTTTGATAAGCCCAGATTCTTTGCCAGCCATGCCTCTGAAGAGGGAGATGCTTTGTTCGGATTCAAGATCTGCGGCTTCGACGAGCCCATGGATCTCGATTTTTCCAGTTGCACGGACACAGAACCGGTCGCGGACGGATCCGGCGACCGAAACGCTTCCTGGGAAGATGATTCGACCTGTTTGGAAGTCCACATCTTCTTGAATATCTAAGTGATTCGAAATTGCGATGTGATTCGGTAGCGCGGTGAGCACCCCAGAAATCTTCGCGGTGCATGTGCCATCGGGCGCGAGTTGAATGGAGTCGTCAAGCTCGACTTCGTTTGATTTCTCATCGTTTGCCGGGATGCTTTCTCCGAAGATGTCTCTCCCATCACTTGCCTTGGAGGGTTCAGTTTTGTGAGCGATGATCTCGCCTTGATGCACGACGACAAACGACATCTGGTCGTAGTGGCTCATGGTTGATTCACCAAGTCCTGGTGTGCCCTTGTGTTCAGGAGACAATACTTCGCTCGGCGGTTCAGAAGTTGGGCTTTCAGTGGTTTCGCTTGTGATTGCACCCTCCTGAATCGCTTGCTTTCGAGCTTGTACAGCTTCAACTCTCCGAGCAATACCTTTGGTCAGTGTATATGTAGCGCTGTTTCCATCAATCGCCGGCGTGCCCTGAGCAATCATCATTTCATGTGATACGAGCGGTGCTGATCGGATCTGTTCACATAGAGCTTCTAATGCTTTGTTGTCGATACACGATTCGGACACATTGCGATCGACAAGATAGCCGCGAAGTGCGGCCGTATTGATACCCTTGACCGAATCAGTCGGTTGTGAGATCAGTGTTCCTTCAAGCTTCAAACGATCGGTACTCAGTTGGAGCACTTGATCGACGTCGAATTCCTCAGGTTCCATAGCATGGGTCCAATCGGGTTCTTACGAACCCACAGAGCATTTGGCAAGTGTCTCGGTAATCCGCTCTGAGAGCAGGTCCGGGGTGAAGGGCTTGACGACATAGTTGTTGACGCCCGCTTTGATCGCTTCGATCACGCGTGATTTCTCGGCTTCGGAGGTGACCATGATGAGCGGGGTGGACTTGTTCGTCTGACGGAATGTCGTGACAAAGGTCAGGCCGTCCATGATGGGCATGTTCCAGTCCACCAAGCAGAGATCTGGTTTAAATGCGCCGATTTTGGACAGCGCGTCCTGACCATCGCAAGCTTCTTCGATCTCGGTGTAGCCGAGTTGCTTGAGTACGGACCTCTGGATGTTCCGCATCGTCTTTGAATCGTCGATCAGTAGAATTCTCATTGCATACTCCTGGTGGTATGTGAAATGTAAAAGTGAGTTCTTGTTCAGTTACGCGGCAGCGGCTTCGATCTCTGCCTCTCGGAGGGCAACCTCAAGGACGACCTCTCCACAATCGGTTGTGCAGGGAATGAGGACGCATGGGGTTCCCGATTGAACCGCGATGGTGTGGCCTTCGCCGATGACCACCGATGGGCAGGTGATCGAGACACCCTTGCGCTGAAACTCGGCCTTTGCATTGCCCGAAATCATGTTGACAAGCTCGCCGACCGCATCAGCGAAATCGTCGGAATCAGTGGGGAACTCCGTCCCCGTGAACAGGGTCACGATCGATTGAGCGGCGTCTGAAGGCATCGAGAGGACAATGGTCCCAACCATTTCTCCAGAAACACCGATGATCCCAGAGACATCGTGGGTTGCTTTGCGATCGGCTTTGATCCGGGGATCGCCGATGTGCACGGGGAGCTGGAACATGGTCGAGAAGACATTCTGAATTGAGTTCACAAACGGTGTGATCATAATGGCGTCCATTGATGACTCCTTGGTTCTATGCGCTGAATATTCAGCGGCCGCAGGTAGCGACGGGTTCTCGTGACAGGGCTTGATTTGTGTGTGATTTGGTTGCGTTCATCAGCTTGGCAATATCCAAGATGAGGCTGACCGATCCGTCGTTGCGGATGGTTGCTCCGGAGATCGGGCCTTCACGCTGGATGCCATCGAGTGGTTTGATCACGATTTCTTGCTGACCAATCACCGATGAGACTTTGAGACCAACGACGCGTTGGTTGTAGCTGATGACGACGACAAAGTTCTCGTCGTCGCGTGAGTTCTGCGGCACATCGAATACATCCTGAGCACTGACCAATGGATAGACCTGGCCTCGGAGATGGATCACGGGATCGTTGCCCAGGCTCGAGAGTTGATCCGGAGCGGGGCGAACGATCTCGGTGATGTTGGTCAGCGGGATGGCAAAGACTTCATCAGCCACCGCGACCATCATCGCGGGCATGATCGCGACGGTCAACGGGATCGTGATGGTCAGGGTTGTCCCTTTGCCTCGCTCGGATTCAATGGTGAGTTCGCCCTTGAGTTTGGATTCGATGTTGGTCCTGACCACATCCATCCCGACACCGCGTCCCGAGAGGTCCGAGACTTGTTCTGCTGTCGAGAATCCTGCTTCAAGAATGAAACGGAATACTTCATCGTCGGACATCGTGTTGAGTTGGTCTTCGGTGGTTAGTCCCCGTTCGATCGCTTTAGCGCCGATGAGATCGCGGTCGAGTCCTTTGCCGTCGTCGATGATCTGGACACACACATACGAGCCGGCATGACCCGCGATGAGTTTGATGGTCCCGGTTTCATCCTTTCCAGCGGCGATCCGATCCGCCGGGAGTTCGATGCCGTGACCTCCGGAGTTGCGGAGGAGGTGGACCAACGGGTCGCCGAGTTCTTCGATGACGGACTTGTCCACTTCGGTCTCAGCACCCTCGATCACGAGGTTGATTTTCTTTTCGGTCTTGCCCGCAAGGTCACGGATCAGCCGAGGGTACTTCCCGAACAGTTTGACCAGCGGCTGCATCCGTGTCCGCATGACGGCAAGCTGAATATCGCCCGTCACTCGATCAAGAGTGCTCGCGGTTGATTCCATCTGTTCGATGAGTTCGCTGTCGAGCTCAGACCGCTCGATGTACTCAGAGATCGCGCTGATGCGATTCTTCTGGAGGACGAGTTCACCGACCAGATTCATGAGCGATTCGAGCCGACCAACCTCAACGCGGATGGTCTGCTCGATGGGTCCGATCTCGGATCGCTTGTTGGGTGCTGCACCGATCGCCTGATCGCTTTCATCATTCACTGAAACCGAAGTGGGCCGGCTGTTCGCGTGGATGGTCGGCTCGATGATCTGCCCCATCGTGCTTTGAAACTCGGGCGAAGTTTCTATCGGTAGGACCCCGAATAGAATCCCGTCGGCATGGAGAGCCGCGAATCCGTCGGCATTGTCCGCGAGGATCGGGCTGTCGATTCCCTGCCCATCAATCCATCCACGCAGGTGCCCGAAGACGACGCTCGTATCCCAGGACACCAGTGTCTGGTTGGCAAGGTGTGCCGTCTGCTCAGAGAGCAGCATGCACAGCCCCTGCAAACGAGGCACGATCTGATCGAAACGCGCGGAGGTGTTGGTGACAATATTCTCGATGCTCTGATCGAGTTCGTTCACGATGGACATCATCTCCGGGATATCGAAGAAGTCGATGGTCTTGACGAGTTCGTCAAAGAGATCGGTCAACTCGTTGAGCGCTGCGGGACGGGTCGAGTCTTCACGGAGCGTTTCAATTTTATCCGACGCTTCCTTGATCGACTCCTCGATATCAGCAGTGAGGTGATCGATGAGGTCGAGTTTGGAGGAATCGAGGTCGATCGGGCTCACTGTTCGGCCATCGTGATGACCCGGCGTTTGATCTGCAGGGACTGAGCTATCACAGGGTGGGGTTTCCGGGCATGCATCAGCGGAACTTGAACCATTCCCCAGTGCGCTCAGCGATTCGATCAGCGCCGGGTCCGCGGCGGTCAGATCGAGATTTCCTGCCGAGATTTCTGTGAACTGCACCTTGAGCACATCGACGGCCGCAAGGAGCAGGTCCATCTCGGGTGAACCGATGATGACTTCGCCGTTCCGAGCGCAGTTGAGAGCGCTCTCTGAGACATGCGCGATCGCGACGAGGTTGGTCATCGCGAGGAATGATGCGCTGCCTTTGATCGTGTGCAACGCTCTGAAGATTTGATTGAGAAGATCCTGCTCTTGCGGCGTTGACTCAAGATCGACAAGATCGCTCTCGAGTTGTTCAAGGAGCTCACCTGATTCGGTGATAAAGTCTTGCAGAATTTCTGGATCAAAATCGTTGACTGACATGGTTCATCCTTCTCAGGCGTTCGAGATGTTGGTAGATTTTTTGTAGCAGAATCCCTGCGGGATCGGGAGTTGTTCGAAGCTGTCGGTCAGGTCTTTGATTCGTTCGGAGTGACCGATGAACAGCGTGCCATCGTTTGCAAGCTGGTTATCAAACATCGAGACCACGCCTCGCTTCATATCGTCATCGAAGTAGATGAGCACATTGCGGCAGAAGATGACATCCCATGTGCCGTGACGCTCCGCCGCGAGTCGATCCTTGAGGTTGTGGCGTTCGAAGTTGACCATTGAACGGATGCTGTCTGAGAGCTGGAAATCTCGTCCGCTTTCGGTGAAGTACCGCGATTTGATCAGCGGCGGTGTGGAGCGGAGTGCATAGCTGTTGTATGTCCCGCTGTTGGCGACTTTGAGTGCTTTTTCGGAGATGTCGGTCCCGAGAATTTCGATGTGCCAATCGTTGAGCCGGACGCCGAGCGTGCGGTGGAGGAGCATCGCGAGGGTGAAGGGTTCCTCGCCTGTTGAGCACGCCGCCGACCAGATGCGGAGGCGTTTGGTTGAGGCGCGGGCTTCAAGGAGTTCTGGGAGAATCTGTTGCTCGAAGACATTGAGCTGGGCATCGTTGCGGAAGAAGCTTGTTTCGTTGATGGTGATGCGGTTGAACATCTCCTGAAACTCGTCCATCTGGTACGGCCCCATCGTCAGGTACGCGATGTACTGATCGAAGTCGGTCATCTCCAACTCGTTGAGGCGGTGTGACAACCTGGATTCCAAGATGTACTTCTTCGGTTCGGGGAAATGGATACCAGAACGGTCATAAATGACCTGCGCGAGGCGTGTGAATTGCACCGTGGACATCTGATTTTTTGTTGCTGTGATCGTCACGCTGGACTCTCCTAATCTCAATATGTGTTATGCGGCGGCTCTGTTCAGAGCACCAATCGATTCGAGGGATTCGCTGGTCAACAGTTGATCCAGGTCAAGAAGAATCAAAAGCGTGTCGGCGAGCTTGGCAACACCAAGGATGAAGCTCGAATCGGCGGCACTGGAAATCGAAGGCATTTTTTCGATGATCCCTTGATCGATCTGAAGCACTTCATGCACCGCATCAACAATGAATCCAACCGTCGTGCCTTTGACATCCACGACAATGATCCGCGAGCTGTCGAGTTCTTCGCTGATCTGGATCCCGAAACGAGCCCTCAGATCGAGCACGGGAACGATCCGTCCGCGCAGGTTGATGATGCCGCACACTCCGGGAGGGCTCTGGGGCACTTTCGTCAGCGACATCATCCGGTTGATCTCTTGGACACGAAGAATGTCAACCGCGAATCGTTCGGCACCGACATTGAAGCTGACCAATCGCAGCGGATCGCCGCCGGTGTTGCCGGTCTGGGTGTGCGTTGTCCCGTGTGTTGGCGTTGATACTGACATGCTGCCTCCTCGTTGATCCGGTGAGCGTCCGAGTGAGGTATCGTCAAACATGTCTCGCGAGGTAAGCCGTATACCAAAAGTACAGGAGTTATGCGATTTTTCGGGGCGAGAAGTTCTGGTTAGAACCACCCATATCGGTGGTTATCGCGGCGGCTTGAATCACCTTACGGATATCCGAAGGACTCAAGATCGCGTTGGCGGATCCATTTTCAACAACAGCTCTGGGCATGCCGTAGACCACGCACGAGTCTGAATTCTGTGCGATTACCGATCCGCCTTGCTGGCGGATGACCTTCGCGCCGATCGCGCCGTCGTCGCCCATGCCCGTCAGCTGGACCGCAAGCACACGAGGTCCAAATAACTCAGCCGCCGTCGTGAATAGCAGATCGACCGAAGGTTTGTACGACGCGCCGTCGATGTGTTCGATGGTCCGGGCAGTGAGCTTCTTGCCCGTAATCCGTGTTGGTTTGAGATGCGAACCGCCCTCGGCGAGGTACACCCGAGGCGAGCTCAGTAACGAGCCATGCGTTGCCAGCGTCGCGCCACACGCGCAGTGTGCGTTCAATCGCTTTGCAAACGACTCGGTGAACAGCTTGGGCATGTGCTGAGCGATCAGGATTGGGAACGGGAGCGTCTCAGGGAGATCGGAAAGAATCTGCTCGAGAATCGGAGGCCCACCGGTGGAGGAGCCAATCACGATCGCGTCGATCTGTTTGGGCATCACCCAATCTTCGAATGTTGTGCAGAGCGTGCTCGCTACGCGATCAGACAAGCGTCGCTTTTTGGTGAGCACGGAGGTGTCAAATCTCGAGGCCATACGACGGCGATGCCCGCCTATGGCGCGGAGCTTGCTCAGGAGTTGTTTTTTGAACGCCTGGTCGTCTTTGCCGTGGAGTTGAGGGTCCTTCGCAAGATAGTCCGACGCGCCGATGCGGAGTGCATTGAGCGTCTCGGCGCTCCCCTCGGCGGTCAGTGAGGAGCACATCAGCACCGCGGGCGGGTTGTCTGTGCAGCGTGCCATGATTTCACGCAGCGCATCGATCCCGTTCATCCGGGGCATCTCGATATCCATCGTGATCAGATCGGGCTTGAGATTGATTGCCTTCTCAACACCTTCGAGCCCATCGCGTGCCGTATCGATGACCTCGAGGGAGGGATCCGATTGGATCATCTCTTTGAGTATTTTCCGCATAAAGGCGGAGTCATCGACGATCAGTACTCGCACAGAAACTCTCCTGATATTGGGTTGGAATACCAGTTGAATCGAATAATTCCGGCGATGTCTTCAAAGTCGCAGGTGAGATTGGGTCAAAATTGAGAATGAGCGTCTTCAGTGAATCAGCCAAAAATGAGAAGAAGCATCGGAAAACCGATGCTTCTTGCTGCAATGCCCAGAAGAGGACTCGAACCTCCACTCCCTTGCGAGAACCACCACCTCAAGGTGGCGCGTCTACCAATTCCGCCACCTGGGCCGCGGGTCCCCTATCCGTGGATAGGGGAGGAAGTATACACCGTTGGTATCCCATGTCGACCATCAAACACCCCAGTTCGTATCAAATCGACGATTTCCAGCGCGATCGGGCTTTGGCGGTCATACGATTCGATATACGGACCTATCGCCCAGTTAAAATGGGACACTTCGGGTCGGATCTTGCTCTTTCGAAGAACAGCCAGAAGTACAGTTAGAGGAACAGCCATGTCAGCCACGACCGTCCAGATGATCGAAACCATCGCAGAGCGAGCCAAGAGCGCCAATGTGTTCGGTTCCATCGAAACCACCGGCTCCACCATCACCCTCCAAGCGTGGGGAGCCGCGGAACCCGCGTGCTACCGGGTCTACCTTGAAGCACTTGAAAGCGGCGGGGCGGCGGTCATCGAACTGGCAACCAAGGACCGCTGGTTGTCTGAGTCCATCGAAGCGGAACTGGTTGAGTCGGGTGACAAGCTCAACGAGTTGATCGAGGATGAGCTGGTGGATCTTGGGTACATCGAGGACAGCGGAGCCGTGAAGTTTGAGCATTACCGCTCCGATGACATGGAGTTCGTGTTCCGATCGAAGGTCATCCCAATGGACGGTCAGGAACAATCCGAGGCTTGCCTACAGTGGTTGCTTGCGTACGAACAGTGTTTCCGCCAGCTCGGGGATATGGACGATTCTGAAGAAGACTAACGCCGGTCGCGATTGAGCACCGGACGGGGATGGAATCATGCGGATACTCATGCTTGGTTGGGAGTTCCCACCGTTTATTGCCGGAGGACTCGGCACAGCATGTGCCGGCTTGACCAAATCCATGGTCGCGCAAGGTCACGAGATCACCTTTGTGTTCCCGCAACCCATCCCAGCGGGTCACCAGTCGCATGTCCGATTGATCGGTCCTCGCGTGCTCAAAGAACGCATCGAGCAGCTCCGCGCAAACAGCACCGGAGCGGATTCCCAGCTCGTGACGACCTCCGCGACCCGATCAAAGCATCTCACGCAGCACACAACCCCGCCGACCAGCGAGCTTGAGCTGATCGAGTCGTTCCAAAATCCATATCCGAGTTCATACCCCGGCGTCGATGCCGGCGATGTCCTCCGCAGGGTCGTCGAACACATCCGTGCTGGGACCACCGAAGAATCCGAATCGATCGAAGAACAGAGCAGCCAGACCTCCTCCATCCTGCGTGGGTTGCAAAGCTCAGACGCCAAGACCCTGACGGATTCGATGCAGGACGCGCTGGATTCGCTCGGAGAGCTTGGGACTGGTTCGAAGGGATATTCCGGGGACTTGTTTGCAGACGCAGACCGGTACGCTCGCCTCGCCAGCGCGTTGTGCTTGCACGAACAGTTCGATGTCATCCATGCGCACGACTGGTTGACTTACCCCGCAGGTATGGCGGTCCGCGCGATCACCGGCAAGCCCCTCGTCTGTCACATCCACGCGACGGAGTTTGATCGGTCGGGAGAGCACATCAACCAGCCGGTGTATGACCTTGAGCGGATGGGGATGAACGCTGCGGATCGCGTGATCGCGGTGTCCCGATTGACCAAAGCGGTTGTCCACACCAAGTACGGCGTTCCCAACGAGAAAATCGATGTCGTCTACAACGGCGTCGAACAAGATCAGGCGCAGCCATTCCTCGGCAACGCGATCGAGAAGGACGAGAAAATCGTCCTGTTCCTTGGACGGATCACAATGCAGAAGGGACCGGAGTACTTCATCCAAGCCGCCAAGCGTGTGCTGGAGGTGTACCCGAAGGTCAAGTTTGTTGTGGCCGGTTCGGGTGACATGGCGGTGCGGATGATCGAAGACGCCGCGGCCCAAGGCATTGGACACAAGGTCCTCTTCACCGGGTTCCTGCGTGGCAAGGATGTCGACAAGGTCTACGCGATGGCGGATTGTTATGTCATGCCGAGTGTTTCTGAACCCTTCGGGATCGCGCCGCTCGAAGCGATGCGCAACGACACGCCGGTGATTGTGTCCAAGCAGTCCGGGGTTGCGGAAGTCCTGACGCACGCACTCAAGGTTGATTTCTGGGACACCGACGAGATGGCCAACAAGATCGTCGCGGTGCTCAAGTACCCGCCGCTCAGCAAGACCCTGACCGAGCACGGGCGTTTTGAGCTGCGTGGATTGACCTGGGACGGCGCGAGCGAGAAGTGTATCAAGACCTACGCACGAGCCATCGCTGATCAGCCATGAGTCAATCGCAAGGGAATCTTATCAGGCAGCGTGATGAACTCATTCAGCAGCTGCAGGGCGAGTGGGATGTCGAGCGTGACAAGGGCAAAGTGAATCGTTTAGCGTTTCGTGCAGCCTTACTTCTCTTTGTGAGTGGCTTCTGCTTACTTATCCTGCTCTATGTGGGCATGTACCCCCTCCGAAAAGATGGGGTCGATTACTCGCTCGGACCGCTTCTTCTCGTACTCGTTCCGTTCCTTGGATTCTTCGCATTGATAACTTACGCAGGCATTCAGTTCCACGGCTACTGGTGCCGCAGACTCAATCCGCTTACGGTTGAAGGCTCGAATCTTGTCTGGAACAAACGGAAGGGTTATGTGGCTGAACGACTCAGCCTGCACAATTTAACTGATGTCATCGGGTTTGAAGGGCAAGGCATCGCAAGCGGAAGGCTCTTGATTTACTTCATGAAAATTCTCGGGGGATCAACCCTTGATTCTGTAAGCCCGTGTATCTTCGTTTCAACTGGAGACCACAACCCGCCGAAATTGGCGCCCGGGATGTTCAAAGACGGGATTCAGTTGGTGAGCACACTCAAAGAAATTGCTTCTATAAACACGCAGCTTAAAGAGTTCGATCATCAAACGAACGGTTAGCCAACATCCCGTCCCTGGAACAGCACGACGGCGAGCGCCAGGAACACGATGATCTGCGAGATGCTATAGATCACGACCAGCAGCATGTGCGACATCGGGATCGGTTGGTTCTTGTTGATCGCGTCGATGAGCCAGTACGACTGCATATTCGGGATCACCGACCACGCGATCAACGGCATCGCGTTGGTCTTGGTTGGTCTCAAGAAGATCGAATCCTTGGGAAGCGGCGGACGCGACAGCGGGACCGCTTCTTCGCCGATCTGCATGACCAGCAGGGATTGACCCAGCGAGTTGGGATCGATCTCGACGATCATCAATCCGGGTTCTTCGCGTGTGTTGCTTTCGAGGGGGGAGTTTTCGTCGAATGGTTCAAACGATGGTGTGACTAGGCCGACGCCGTTGGGGGATGAGCCGTAGTAGAAGGAGTCGCCCGCTTTGAGTTGGGTGGTGGGGGGACCCAGCAGATCCACGACCATCATGGAGCCGGGGGTTCGGAGCATAATCTCTTGCCACTGGGGATCCTCGACGGGGCCCATCGCGAGGACCTCGCGGATGCTCACAAAGTTGCGGGGGTCGTATCCTTGGTCGTAAAAATCATCAGCGGTCATCCCGTTGCGAGCCGCGGCGAGTTCCCAGACTTGATCGCGCTGAAAGTCGTACGCGTCAAGCCCCAATGGCGAGCGGGTCGCGGCGATTTCGGCGACGCGGTCGTTTGAATAGACATGGCGACCGATGAAGTAGTTGGACATGAGCCCCATCAGGAACACGATGCTGCAGATCATGATCGTCATCACCTGTCCAACACGCGTCGAAACAGCGGTCGCGACGGCGGCGATCACCAGCAGCGCCAATCCAAGCGCAATACACGACAAGAAAATTTGAGGCGGGAAATCCGTCGCGATCGCTTGGATTTCCCATTCATCGTTGAGCAGCAGTACACCGAAGTATGCGATCCAGATCAGCGGGAGCATCAACAGCGATGCGGTCTGGCTGAACGACCAGCCATAGATGAAGTTGCCCAGTCCAGCGATGATGATCGAGCCGAAGACTGCGGCGAGACCGAAGATAATGACCGGGAAGTCCGGTTCATCCGCAGCGGTGGTCTGGACCCCATGCCGGATCGACATCAGGAGCATCGCGACCATGATCCCGATCGCGACGAGCATCGCCATCGCGATCCCGAGGTACTTCCCAAGAATCACGCTCGGACGGCTGATGGGCTTGGAAACGACCGTCAGGATGGTCTTGTTGTCGATTTCACGCGAGATCGCGGCGGTCGCTATAAAGGAAGCAAGCACGATCCCGAGGACAAAGACGGTGGACATGGAGATGTCGTAGAGCAGTTTGTTGTCGCCGGTGACTTCGCCGGGGAGCGAAGCGCGTCCCATGGTGAATCCGATGATCCAGGTGTTCATGACCTGCAGGAAAGCTGCGATCATGAGCATCACCACCAGAATCGGCTGGCGGAGACTCTCGATAAACGAGTTGCGTGCGATGGGGAGGATGTGGCCAATCATGCGGTGTTGATGGTAGCAGGGGAGTTTGGTGAATGCAGCGGGTGGGGTCGCTGCAGCGGGGTGTCCGAGCTGGGACAGTCCCCGCGAGCGCATCTATCGCGCTCCTCGGTGTCGGAACGCTTCCCATACGGCTCAAGGCTTGAGATGGTTCAGCGATCTTGCTCACCAATCGACATTCTGATCGAACCCCTCTCCCCAAACTCGCGTAGGGTGATCGACAGGGGACTCGTTGCGTGGGCGATCTGGGGGGAACAAGTGGACTCAGCGAGTCCGGATGCCCACAATAGAGCCCCTATAGTCAAACGGATCCCATTGGATCCAAGACTCGTGGTCATGCCACAACCGGACAGCACACATTGGGGACTCGGGAATATTCTCGAAGAACCAGAAGATGAACCAGAAACAGAGGTTTCAACGACACATGGTGCGAGGCGACTACCAAACATACCGAAGAGCATCCATGATCTGCGTGGTCGGCTTGATCATTCAAGTCTTCGTCGCGTTGATGCTGCTGATTTATTCCACTTACTCGGGCGACCACGCCGCACGGAGTGCATCGATCCTGTTCGGATCAGGCGTGATCGTGTGGGGCATGCTGCTGTTTGTCTTCGATCAGCACCGCCGAGAGCGGATCGAAGCGATGGAAGCGGAGCAGTATTCCAATGCCGGGGGGGCATCAGCGAGTGCGTTCTCCGACTCCGACGACCTGCGCGTTGTTGCTCGCCGATTGGTGTTCATCCAGAAATGGATCGTCCCCGCGAGTGGGCTCGTGTTCGCCGGGATCAATATTCTCGCCGGATACAGCAGGCTCAAGTCGTGGAACGCGTTCTCATCCGCTGAAACCTTTACTTACAACACCCGCATCCTCGGCGCGACACTCGCGATCGGGCTTTCGATGGGTGTGGTGGGATTCATCTTTGCCCGCTTTGTTTCCGGGATGGGCAAGGTCCAGATCTGGTCAAACCTGCGTGCGGGTGCCGCTCAATCAGTCGCGATTTCGCTTGTCGGCGTGCTGCTCGCGGTCGCCGCGTTCATGGAACTCTCGCTCGGACAGATGGGTCTCAAATCCCTGACCCCGATGATCGTCCCGATCGGCATGATCGTGCTGGGGTGCGAGGTCATCGTGAACCTCATCCTTGATGTCTACCGTCCGCGCAAAGCCGGCGAAGACCCGCGTCCCGCGTTTGACTCGCGTCTGCTCGGACTCCTCGCGGCTCCAGATCGCATCGCTGCAAACATCGGTGAAGCGGTCAACTACCAGTTCGGTGTGGATGTCACCGGGACCTGGTTCTACCAGCTTCTGTCGAAACTCGTGCTCTGGCTCGTCGGGATGGGCGTTGTGATTGCTTGGTTGATGACGATGCTTGTCGTCGTTGAGCCGCACGAACGCGGATTGATCCTGACCAACGGGCGGGTCAGTTCCCCGATCTACAGCTTCGGAGATCGCGGAGATGGAGACATTGGACCGGGTCTGCATGTCAAGCTGCCTTGGCCATTGGCGACCTACGAAACCCCGATGTCCCTCACCCGATCCGCGGGACAGCAAGAAGAAATCCGCACAACCACAGGCGTCCGCATCCTGCAACTCGCATCGGATGAACCGGATAAAGGAAAGCGGACTCCCATCATCTGGACCGAGCAGCATGCTTCTCGTGAGAAGCTCAATGTGGTCCAGCCAAGCCGAGGCATCGAGGGCGAGGACAACGCGGGGAGCGGGAGCAAAAGTTCACAAGCGAACCTGTCGCTCGTCGCGATCGAAGTCCCGATGCACTTTGTCGTCCGGGATGTCAAGCTGTTCGATCAGTTCGCGGGTCCCGGTCAACGCGAGGATCTGCTGCAGATGATCGGTCGTCGTGTCGTCACCCAGTTCCTCGGCGAATGGCCGATCGATCTGATCCTGACGCACAACCAGACCGACATGCTCGAACAACTCCGCGGCCGATTGAACGACGCGTATTCTCAGCTCAACGAAGGACAAGGTCCCGGCATCGAAATCTTGTTCGTTGGGATGCAAGGGGCGCACCCGCCGCTGAAAGTCGCGCCGTCGTACGAGCGCGTGATCGCGGCTCGTCAGAACCGTGAATCGATGATCGAGGACGCGGGGCGAGTCGAGATCCAGACCCTGACTGAAATCGCGGGCTCCGTGGAACTCGCCGAGCAGATCGTCGAGCAACTCAAGGAACTCGATATCCAGCGGCGTGCCAACGCGGACAGAACGGTCATCGCTCAAACCGAGCTTGAAGTGCAGCGACTGCTCGAAACCGCCGGCGGCGAAGCGGGCGAGAAGCTGCTTGATGCGGGTGCTCAGCGTTGGAATCGCCACATGTCCGAACGCGGGCGTGCGGTGCTTCTTGATGGACAAGAGCAGGCGTACTCCGCTTCACCGATGCTGTACCGTTCCCAATCGTACTTTGACGCGTTGCTTGATGCGATCAAGAATGCTCGTGTCTACCTGACCCCGAGTGATCTTGAATCGCTGCACATCCGCATTGATCTGATGGATCAAGAAGCGGGCACCGATGTCTTTGACGCCGAGGCTGGCACCGATATGAACCAGTAATGACATATATTGGGCGACGACGCCCGGATTTGCCCCGTTGATGGGGATGGAGATGAATGGTGAAAAGACTCTTCTCAATCGGAATCTTGCTTGTATTCGTATTCGCGATTCTGAGCTTTAGTATGCTCTTTACCGTTCGGTTCACCGAATCAGCGGTCAAGACCACCTTCGGCAAAGCCGGAGAAAATTCGATCATCGTCGAGCCGGGGCTGCACTTCAAAGCGCCGTTCCCGATCCAGTCGGTGACCAAGTACGACACCCGCACCCGGATCGTCCAAGCACGCTCTGAGACCCAGCAGACCGCAGATGACTTCCAGGTCATCGTCGAGGCGTTCTTGACCTATAAGGTCAACGACCCCCTGAAGTTCTTCCGTGCGTTCTCCAACGCTGGTGATCGCCCGATTGATCACTACATCAAGGCCGAGGATTCGGTGCTGCAGGATGTCCTGCGTTCATCGCTCGGAGAGACTTCCAAGTTCTCCATCATTGATTTATACTCACCCGAGTCCAACTCATCAGCACTCCCCGAACTCGAAACCCGTGTTCTCGACCAGATCGTCCAAGGCGGCGCAGGTGGAAGCCCACTGGCAGACTACGGCATCCAGGTGACTTTCGTCGGGATCGACCGCATCATCCTCCCCAAGGACACCACCGACGCGGTGATCACCCGGATGGGCGCCAACCGCGACCGTCTGGCAGAACGCTACGAATCTGAAGGCCGATCCCAAGCACGCGCGATCGAAGCGAAGGCCAGGTCCGATGCGGACAAGATCCGTGCGTTCGCGCAACGCCGTGCGGACGAGATCCTCGCAAAGGGTGAAGCGGAAGCCGCGCCGTATCTTGCACAACAGAATGTCAACCCAGACCTCGCGGTGTTCATCCAGAACATCCGTCTGATGCGTGAATCCATGGCCAAGAAGTTCACGCTGATCTTCTCGACCTCAGATTACGGCATGCAACTCTTTGACCCAAACATCCTGAAGAACACCCAAGGCACATTGCCGGTGCCTCAGGAGAACACACGCGGGGCGCTCAGCGCTTCGGAATCGGAGGATTGATCGATGAGCGAACACGATCACAACCCCGATGATCTGGGCAGTACCCAGGATCAACCGCTCCACGAGCAGCCGATCTCAAACCGGTCCGCTTCGGTGCGTCTGCGCGGCGCGGAGTCCAACCAAGAAATCGTCGATCAGGCGCGCATGGATACCGCGAACCAGTCGCTCGCAGAAGCACTCAAGATCACCTACGGCTTGCTCAGAGTCGCGATGGGGGTCCTCGTGGTTCTGTTCTTGATCTCCGGCGTGCAATCCATCAAAGAAGGCGAACGCGGGATCAGCGTCCGCTTTGGAAAGCAGGTCCGGACCAATCTTGAGCCCGGTTTCCAGTGGTCGTTCCCGTACCCGATCGGTGAGATCGTGCGAGTCGGTGAGGGCGCTGTTGAGATGTCGGTTGCCAAAGAGTTCATGCCCAACATCCCCGGCGACCAAAGCGATGAAGCCGCGCTCACAATCGATATTGGCCGATTCAACGACTCGTCCACGCTCGATCCCGCGAACGACGGCTCGAATATCACCTCTGATTTTAACATCGCCCACACCCAGTGGAGCGTGAACTACCACCGCTCGGACCACGCGATGTATGTATCCAACATCATCCCAGAGCAAGAGCGTGCGATTATGAAAGCCGCCGTGCAGCGTGCGGTGGTGCAGGTCATGGCGACTGTATCCATCGACGACCTGCTCAAGAACTCATCGGAGACCATCGCGGGGCGCGTTCTTTCGCTCTCGCAGAAAACACTCGATGATCTCGACACCGGGATCTCGATCGACCGGGTAGTGCTCGCGCGTAAAAATGCGGCACTCTCGCTCCGTGCGAAGTTCAACTCGGTGCAGACCGCGGCTCAAACCGCAGGCAAGGCACGCGAGGATTCGCTGCTGATGCGTGACCAGATGCTCAACGAGGTTGCGGGACGCGGGAGCGATGTGCTGATCAACGAGATCAACGAGTACGAACGCTTGATCGAGCTTGGGCTGACCGACGAGTCCGAAGCGCAGCTCGCGCGGATCGACGCGATCCTCGAAGGGCGTGCGGTTGAAATCAACGGCGAGCTTGCCGAGGGATTGGTCTCCGGGGAAATCTCCGAGATGCTCACCCTTGCCAAGACCTATTCGTCGAATCGGATCAGCCAAGCGATCGCGCAGCTCGAGAACTACCGATCCAAACAGTCGCAGTTTGAAGCCAACCCCAAGCTGATGATCGCACGCGATTGGTCCTCAGCGATGGCTGAGTTCCTCGCCAAAGACTTCGTGTCCACGATTGTGCTCCCCGAGGGCGTGAGCGCGGAGATGCTGATCAACCGTGATCCTGATATCGCGCGCGAGATCGATCGTGCACGCAAACGCCGGGAAGCACAGGGGACCATCGATGATCGACGCGAAGACATGCGCCGCTCGTTCTTCAGTACACAACGCGGACTTAAAGAGCCAGAGGAATAAGCATGACCGCAGCGATGACCGATCCAGCCCCAGCCACTCCGAGTGCTCCTGTTGATTCTCGGCGCTCGGTTGTCGCGTGCCAGCAGCTCACCAAAACCTTCAAGGACTTCTGGATGCGCGACCAGGCACGCGCGGTGGACAAGCTCGATATGGTCGTCCGCGAGGGCGAGATTTTTGGTCTGCTGGGTCCCAACGGTTCGGGCAAGAGCACGACGATCAAGCTGATCCTCGGCTTGCTCAAACCCACGAGCGGGCGCGTGATGGTGTTCGACAAGCCGACCACGCATGTCGCGACCAAGTCCCGCGTCGGGTACCTCCCAGAAGAAAGCTACCTCTACCCGTTCCTCAACGCACGCGAAACCCTTGATTATTACGGAAAGCTCTTTCGCATCGATTCCAAAACACGCAATGGACGCATCGACGAGCTGCTCGAAATGGTCGGTCTGGAGCACGCACAGTTCAGGCCTGTCCGAGAATACTCCAAAGGCATGCAGCGACGCATCGGGATCGCGCAAGCCCTCATCAACGACCCGGACCTGCTGATCCTCGATGAACCCACGACCGGGCTCGACCCGATCGGGACGCGTCAGGTCAAAGACCTGATCCTTGAGCTCGGACGGCGCGGCAAGACCATCATCCTTTGCAGCCACCTCCTCACCGATGTCGAAGATGTCGTCGATCGCATGGCGATCCTCTACGGCGGAAAGATCCGTGGCGAAGGCACCTGCGACGAACTGCTCTCCTCCAAAGAACGCACAACCCTCGAAACCGACGAACTCGACGACGAGACCATCGCGGAAATCGACGAGGTCATCCGGAGAAGATCCGCTGGTGGGAAGTCGATCCTCTCGGTCAGCTCGCCTCGTCAAAAACTCGAAGAGCTGTTCCTAGGGATCGTCGATCGCGCACAGGCGGAACGCACCGCGACCTCCGGCGTCACCAAGGGCGGCGAGACTGCGGCGTTCCTCCGATCCGGTGCAGCCGCCGCTCCGATTGCCGGCGATGACCTCATTGAGAGCTTGCTCGGATCAGACGACAACGAAGTCGCTGCACCTGAGCAGCGACTTCCGGATTCGACTCCGAACTACCCATCGACGACCCCAACCGAGTACGACTCGGCTCCATCGGACGAAGACGATGGGTTGATCAGCTCGCTGATGGGTCAAGACGAAACTCCAGCGGATCCCAAAGCGACATCCGCCCCGGACCAACCACACATCAAAGCCGAGAAACCAGTCGAAGAGGTGGATGATGGGATGATCGATTCGCTGCTTGATGATGACAACGACCAAGAGACGGGACGATAAATGTTGAGTGCTCGACTCAGTGCGATCGACCGATTCCAGCGTACCCGATCCTTCAAGATCGTCGCGTCGGTGCTGGTGATTCTTGGATTGCTGACCTACGCCGGGTTCACCATCGTGGGGTACACCACAAGCACAGGAATCGAACCCGAGATGGGTATCCCGGAGATGCTCCAGGATCAGAACGGCAATGTGATCCCCAACCCGATCGCCGAACGCGACAAGCAGCTCCGCTCGATTCTCGATGTCTCCAAGTCCCCGGTTGACGGGGTCGTGAGCGTCGCGCTGATTACACTCTTTATCCTCGTCGTCATCTGGCTCGGTCTCGGATTGACCTACATAGGGACCATCGGACTGATCGCGATCATCGGTTGGCCCCTCTATTCCTATGGCGGCGGGATCTGGTCGCCCATCGGGTTTGTCATTATCGGGATGACCACACTGATGCTCAGCTTCTCCGTGCTCCTGCGCGGTCTCGGGATTGTGCTTGGTGGAGCGCACCCTGTCCCGACCATCGCGCGCAATGTGCTCGCTGAAGCGATCCGGATGAAGATCTCGCTGGTGTTCATTCTGCTTCTGGCAACGATGCTCGCGGTAATGCCGATGATGCTTGAAGCGGGTCAACCGCTTCGGTATCGCGTTCAGGGGTTCTTGCAGTGGTCCACTTCGTTCTCGTTCTGGATCATCGCGTTGTTGGTGGTGTTCTTTAGTGCCGCGACCGTGTCGTACGAGCAGCGCGAGAAGGTCATCTGGCAGACCATGACCAAGCCCGTCGCGGCGTGGCAATATATCTTGGGCAAATGGCTCGGTGTCGTGCTCCTCGCCGGGACTCTCCTCGCTGTGTCGGGTCTCGGGATCTTCCAGTTCACCGAATACCTGCGTTCACAGACCGCGCTCGGTGAGGTTGCTCCTTACCAAGCAAGCGACGGACGCATTATTACCGAGGATCGGATGATCCTTGAGACGCAGGTACTCACCGCACGCCGATCGGTCAATCCGGTCCTCCCGTTCAGCCCATTTGACGCGCAGTTTGACTCCGCGCTTGAAGCCGAGGTCCAGCAGGAGCGTCAGCTCCAGACCGATTTCAATCCGACCGCAAATCAGCTCGCCGGGATGCGGATGAAGCTCTTTGAAGAAGCCGTCGCGGATTACCGTTCGATCGACCCGGTCTACGAGGGGTACGCGACTTTTTCGTTCACGGGATTGAGCGAAGCGAAGAAGCTCGGCAAGCCGCTGACGATGCGGTACAAAATCAACGCCGAGGGCAACCGCCCCGACATGTTCTACGCGCTGACCTTCTCCTTTGAGGATGGGTCGATCATGCCGCGCGAGCAGACCGGCTTGGGATTCTCGCATACATTCACCATCGATTCGCGATTGATCAACGATCAGGGTGAAATCAATCTCCAGATCTACAACGGCTTGCTCGGTCAGGACCAGAATGGACGGTTTGTCATGACCCCCAATCCCGGGACCATGACCATCCCGCCCGACGGGCTCGAGGTCTCCTACCAAGTCGGAACTTTCCGAGGCAACTTCACCCGGATCATGATGGTCCTGTGGACGAAACTCGCGCTGCTCGCGATGGTCGCGGTCTGGGCGGCGTGCTTCACCTCGTTCCCCGTCGCGTGCCTGATGTCGATTTCGGTGTTCCTGATCGGAGAATCCGCGGGATTCGTGCAGTCCGCGCTCCCGGGATGGGCGATGGACACCGACTCGGTGGTGGGGGTGTTCCGCACCGGGATCTTCCATTTCGCCGACGCCATCTCCAAGTTCTTCAGCGCCTACCACAATCTCAAACCAACGCAGCGCATCGCCGACGGTCGGCTGCTGGGATGGGGGCAGGTCTCATCGGGTGTCTTTGCGATGGTCTTCGCAACCAGCGTGTTCTATCTCATCAGCGTGTACATTTTCCGTCGACGCCAGTTGGCGATCTACTCAGGGCAATAGGAGCGAGTCATGGGACACAACACAAAGGTGCGTTTGATCGCAGTCCTGGTGATGCTGCTCGGGTTGTTCGCTTCGGGCGTCCTGACCACCGCGATCGCTTCGTCACAGGGACAGCATGAACTGGTCTACACCGACCGCGCCGAGGACGGGGATCCGCCTCAGGTCGCGCTTGGTATTGCGATGGGCGCGTTCCGAGGGATCTTCGTCAACATCCTTTGGCTCGAAGCGACCGCTGCGAAGGAAGAGGGTCGGTTCTACGAATCCATCGAGCTCGCGTCGATGATCACCAAGCTCCAGCCGCGTTTGCCGCAGGTCTGGACCTTCCACGCGTGGAATATGGCGTACAACATCTCCGTGACGACCCACACCCCGGAAGAACGCTGGCAATGGGTCAAAGCGGGGATCGATCTGCTCCGCAAAGAGGGGCTCCGCGCCAACCCCAACGACATGCACATCCACAAGGAGCTCGGGTGGTTGTTCCTCCACAAAGTCGCGGGATACACCGACGACGCGAACCAGTACTACAAACGACAGTTCGCCTACGAATGGCAGAACATCATGGGGCCCGCGCCGACGATCAATCCCGACGAGCGAAGCCGAAATCAGGTGATTGAGCTTTACGCACAGTGGGCCCAGAAGATTGTTGATGCCCCGGATTCCCGCACCCTCCTCGCGGAAGCCAACCCAACCGCTGATGCGATCGCTCGCGCGTACGAATCAGGTTTTGGCATCAACTCAAGACTCGGTGCTGATTCCGCATCGACCGAAGAGTTCCTGCGTCGCTATCAGCTCGATATGCAGATTATCCGAGCCGGGAAGGAATGGACGATCGAGGAAGTGTCGGGACCCAAGACCAAGCTGATGCACGCGCTGCGCCAGCAGTACGCCAATGAGCAGGACTGGACCGACCTGGCAAACTACCTCCGCAAGAAACTCTTGGTCAACGAGTACAACATGGAGCCGGTCCGGATGGTCCAACAGGTCCGCAAGTATGGACCGATCGACTGGAGACTCCCCTCAGCCCACGCGCTCTACTGGTCGTCCCGAGGCACCGATGTCGGTCGCATGGAAGTCAACGCACGCACACGAACAGGCATGGACTTCCTCAACGCGTATCGCATCGTCATGCAATCCATCCAGGACCTCTGGCGCCACGGAGACCTGTACTTCAACTACCTCGATGTCCATGAGGGACGCGCCGCGTATTACCAGGCGGTCCCCAATGTCTACTTCGTCCCGACCTACGGCGCGATGCTCAACGAGGTCGTCAACGCATCAGGAATCTACGAAGCGGACCACAAACCCTACCGTCAATACTCGGTCGGATACGAGAACTTCCTCCGTGATGCGGTCCGGTTCTTCTACCGCAGAGGCGACACCAAGAACGCAGAGTTCTGGTTCGACAAACTTCGCAACTTCGAAGGGGTCAATGTCAACGATCCGGACTTCGCGTACGAAATGTCATTGTCGCTCAAAGACTTTGCTGATAAGCAGCTGTACGACTCGCTCGGAGCTCCGCAGGTCGCGGTCTCAGAAGTGTTCGCATCGCTGCAGAGCGCGTACTTCAACGGGCTCATGGTCCGCGATATGGATGTCTTCAAAGGCCAATGGGACTACGCACGCAAAGCGCACGCGTACTACTTCAAACAGCAGTTCAACGAGGTCGTCGCATCGTCCAACACCGCTCGCATGGAGTTCATGGACCGGGACTTCAGCTTCCTCGCGGGTCAGCTCTTTGCGAGCATGATCATGACCGTCCATCCGGAACAAGCGGAGCTGCTGTATGCGTACGCACCGGACGACCTGAAGCGGTACGCGTACGACTCGCTCGCGATCCAGTTCAAGCCGATGGTCGATGAAATGGCGGCTGCAGGCAAGTCCGAACCATTCGCAACACTCTTCCCAGAACCGGTTGGCATGGAGCAGTTCCGTCGGACATACGAGGCCAAAATCGACGCTCGATCCAAACGCGGCGTCGAAGGCATCCAACAAAACTGATCTTCAAGTATCAAATCGATCAATAAGACCAGGCCGCAACGGTCTGGTCTTTCGCTGTGTATGCATGGTGCAGTTCAATCCGCGAGCATTGATCGGGCCTGCTCGTATCGGGCGAGCGTGCCTTGGATGACTTCGTCGGGGAGAACCGGTCCCGGATCCGTCTTGTCCCACTTGCCCGAATCAACGAGCGATTGAAGATACTCACGCACGAACTGTTTATCGAAGCTCGCTTGCGCCCGGCCGGGCTGGTAGTCATCCGCGGGCCAGAATCGCGAGGAATCCGGGGTCAGCGCTTCGTCGATCAGGATCGGCTCGTAGTCGATGATGTTCCCCTCGCCATCGATTGGGAGACCGAACTCGAACTTGGTGTCCGCGAGGATGATCCCGCGATCAAGTGCGTACTCTGAAGCACGCGTGTAGATCTCCAGCGACAGATCACGGAGCTTGGTCATCAGATCCATGCCGCCGAGGTCTTTGACATGCTCGCCCGCTTCTTCGAAGGGGATGTTCTCGTCGTGCCCCTCCTCCGCTTTGGTCGCGGGGGTGAAGATCGGCTGGGGGAGTTTGTCGCACTGCTGGAGCCCTTCGGGGAGCTTGACGCCGCAGATTGATCCGGTGGTTTGGTAGTCCTTGAGCCCCGATCCTTCGAGGTATCCACGCACAACACACTCGACCGGGATGACCTTGCACAGACGGCCAATGGTGGTGCGACCCTTGAGATGGCCGCGCCCGGTGGTCTCGGTCAGGGCGGCGTCAGGAATAATCGAATCATCGGTGGAGATCAGGTGGGTCTTGCAGATCCCCTCCTTGTCGATCCATTTGAGCCAGAAGGTTGCGATCGAGGTCAGCATCCGTCCCTTGCCCGGAATCGCGGTCGGGAGCACCACATCAAACGCGCTGATGCGATCTGAGGCGATCATCACCAACGCACCAGAACCCGCGAGCCCCTCCGTCCCGCTCTGCATCATGTTCGCTGGAATGGTGTAGATATCACGCACCTTTCCCTTGCGAGGATTGGGAAGCGTGAGAGCCGTCTCGAAGCTCGTCAGGGGTGCCTGATCGCCTGTTGGAGAGATCGAATCGGTGGAAGGAGTCTTCATGCTCGTAGAGTAGCCAGCGATGGAGAATCCCGCCAGTATTGATCGAAACAACTGACCCGAATCCACCCCTCCGGGCTCGCCCTGAGCGGTGCAAGCCCATATTCTTATCTACGGTGCCGATTCTCGTCACCTGTATTTGGTGCCCACTGGGCTTTGGAGTTTGAAGAGTCCCATGCTGCGGTTTGTTTCCATCGATCCAACTCCGACTTTCACAGGCACGCTCCCCGGAGCGTACCTCGTGGGCAAGGACAATGTCGCCATCACCGGTGAGGTTACTGTCCGCGATGGGATCGTCGTCTGCGAGAAGGGCACCTCAGAGGCCGCCGCGATCGCGGTCCAGCTTGATCTGGGTCAAGATCGACTCGACCAGCTCGGATCCGACACCACCATCGAAGGCGTCACCCTCAAACCCCTCGGAACATGGACGCTCCAGACCTGCCTGCTTCCCCAACGCGAGAATCCATACCTGCTCGTGCTCGAACTGGCACGCCATCGGATCATGCTCTGCCTGACCAAGCTCGAAGACTGGCAATCCATCGAATCCACCGAAGGCACACTCCCGATGCGGTTGCTCGATGCGGCGCGGTCAGCGTTTGTGCAGGCGTTGGTGCACGCGCCGGATTCGATCCAGCCTGATTCCCAAGCCGCGAAGCTCGCGCTGCGCGCGTTGTGGATCGCGCTTGAAGCGTCCGAACGCTTGGCGTTGCTTCAAGCACAAACCGACTTCCCGGCCCGCATCAATGGTTCGATGTACGAAGCGATCGATACCGAGCATACCGAAGCGTCCCGCCGCAAAGCGATCCTTCATCCCACGCGTGGTGGTGTGATGCTCCCGCTCAAGCCCGCGATCGGGACTGTTGTGTCGCCGCATGTCTTTGCGCCGATGACGCAAGACGCGATCACAAAATCGTGTGATTTTATCACCGTCCCGATGCGATGGGTCGAGATGGAGCCCGCCGAGGGGGAGTACGACTACACCCGTACCGATCGCTGGATCGAATGGGCGATCCGCGAAGCGAAGATCCCGATTGTCGCCGGGCCGTTGATTGATTTCCGTTCCGCGAGCGTTCCCGACTGGTTGTACATCTGGGAGAACGACTACGAAACACTCCGCGAGCTGGTCTACGAGCACATCAAAACGCTCGTCACCCGCTATCGCAGGACCGTCACCCGCTGGACCGTCTGCTCCGGTCTCCACTGCGGCGAGCATTTCAAACTCTCCTTCGAGCAAATGATGGACCTGACCCGCATCTGCGTGCTGGTGACGCGCAAGCTCCACCCACGCGCCAAGATCCAGGTCGAGATCACCCAGCCTTGGGGCGAGTACCACACGCACGACCGATCATCGCTGCCGCCGTTGTTGTATGCAGAAATGCTCTCGCAAGCGGGCATCCAGATCGACGCGTTCTCGCTCCGGATGCAGATGGGGTCCTACCGACCCGGTCTTCAGACACGCGACCTCATGGCGTTCAGTTCGATGCTCGATCAGTACGCGATGCTCGACCGACCGATCACGATCTCATCGTTCGGTGTTCCATCGTCGAAGATCACGCCCCGCGATGAACTCCCGAGCTGGCCGAGTGCTGGGCAGTGGAGACAGCCCTGGAGCGAAGCGACCCAAGCGGACTGGTTGTCGGCGTATGGTGCGGTTGCGTTGTCCAAGCCGTATATCGAAAGCATCTGCTGGCACGAACTCGCGGACACCAGCGGCTCCACCGACATGCGGACCGGTGGTCTCATGGACATCAAAGGCCTTGGACGACCCGCCCTCGACCGTCTCACCCAGCTCCGGACCGCGGTCGCAGAATCCAAACTCCCCCAATCATGGTCGGCAGACGCGTTCCTCGACGCGCCCAGTGTCCCGAGCTGAGCATGACCCCGCCACAAGCACCACAGGACTGGTCCAGAACCCCCGCGGCGATGGTCGCGTCGGTGATCCTGGGACTCGCCGCGATTTCGGGATTGATCTGGTCGATTGCGCATGAATCGAGATCGCCCCAGACCGCTTCATCAGCATCGCACCAAGTCGCAGAGCAAACGCACTCCGCACCCGCGCGATTGCTGATCGATCTCAACACCGCCAGCGCCAAAGAACTCGAAATGCTCCCCTCGATCGGTCCCAAGATCGCTCAGCGCATCATCGACGACCGATCCGAGCACGGCTCATACGAATCTCTCAAAGACCTCGACCGGGTCTCTGGGATCGGACCCAAAACCCTCGCCAAACTCTCGGATTGGGTCACCATCTCCACGCCCTGAACAAAACCCGCCCCGCGACGGTTCGTTGTGTATGCTATTGACAACCAAACACCCATTTCTCAGTTGGCTAATACACAGCCGGCCGAGCACACGCGTGCGCGCACTGAAAGAAAGCAAGCCAAACCCGCTTTGAACCTCCTCGACCCCATCCAACTCAATCCCGAGTTTCGCTCCCTCGCCCGCGCGATGGATGAAGGAGGCCGCGTTGTCGCGACCGGTTCCAGCGGCAGCTCCGTCGGACTCATCGCCCTCGCGCTCCACAAACGCACCAAACGATCGGTGATCATCGTCTGCGCGCACCTCGACGAAGCGGAAGACCTCCACGCAGAAATCAGCACCATCGACGCGGAAGCATCCACCCTCTTCCCCGCGCTCGAGCTCTCCCCCGGCGAGACCAGCATCTCCGCGGACCTCTTCACCCAGCGACTTATGATCGCACGCGACATCGACGCGGGGAATATCACCGGCGTCATCATCGCGCCCATCGCGGCCCTCATGCAGCCCGTCCCCGCACTCACCAGAGGACAATCCCTGATCCGCGAACTCGCTCTCGGTGATACAGTCGATCCAACCGAACTGATCACCTGGCTCAGCGAGCACGGCTACGAACGCTACGACACCATCGAATCCCCAGGACAGTTCGCGATCCGGGGCGGCATCATCGATGTCTACCCATCCACCGGCGCGGGAATCGAAGGCAACGGATCACCCATCCCCATCCGGCTCGATTTCTTCGGTGATGAACTCGAATCCATCGCCGAGATCGACCTCGACACGATGGGCTCAGACCGCAAACTCAACTCCATCAAACTCGCGGCGATGGGGGAGCGGTACCTCGAAGAAGCATCCGACGACCAGTCTTTCCTCGAATCGGTCCCAAAGGGTTCGCTGATGATCCTCGCGGAGACCTTCGAAGTCATCGAGCAGGGACGCGGATACTTCGAGCGAGTCCACGACGGACGCACCATCTACGGCCCGCCCGCCGTGCTCAAACTCCTCGAAACCCGCTTCCATGCACTCGCAGAACTCAACCAGTTCTCCGTCGGCAAATCCGGCGCGGACACCCTCGTCGCGCTCCCGGTCGAGTCTGTCCCGCCATTCGACCGCGAGACCGGACGAGCATTCGAAGAACTCGCAGAGTTGGCACGCGAGGTCGGCCGAGTCGTTCTGACCTGCACCTCCCAAGGCGAGTTCGCAAGGCTGGGCGAACTGCTCTCCATCCACGCGCGCAACGCGCCGATAGAGCGGGAGATCATCGACATCCGCCGAGGGTTCATCTGGCGCGTCCATGATCCCGAAGACGATTCCCCGACCGGATTCGCGCTGGTTCCCAGCGGCGAGTTGTTGCATAGATCAAGCGTGCGAAGACGCGTGTCCAAGATCCGCGCCGGTCGAGCGATGGACACCTTCTTGGACATTCAAGAGGGCGACTATGTCGTCCACGCAGACCATGGCATCGCCAAGTTCGTTGGTCTCCGCATCCTTGATGCATCGGGAACATCCAAAGATCGAACCCTCATCCATCCGACCGCGAAGAAACGCAAGGAGGAACAGGAAGAGTACATGACCCTTGAATTCAAGGGCAAGAGCCGCATCCATGTGCCGTGCTCGCAGATTGATCTGGTCCAAAAATATGTCGGCGGATTCGCGGGCAAACCCCCGCTGAGTTCCATCGGCGGCAAAAAATGGAAAGCCCAAAAACAACGCGTTGCCGAGTCCGTCAAAGACCTCGCGAGCGAGATGCTCCGCGTCCGTGCGGCGCGTGAACACCTTTCTGGATTCCAGTACCCAGACGACACGGAGATGTTCAAAGAGTTCGAAGCCGAGTTCCCATACGACGAAACCGAAGACCAACTCTCCGCAATGATCGAGATCAAAAAAGACATGCGATCCCAGCGACCGATGGACCGCTTGATCTGTGGCGATGTCGGATTCGGAAAGACCGAACTCGCGATCCGCGCCGCGTGCAAAGCGGTGGAAGCGGGAAGGCAGGTCGCGGTGCTCGTCCCAACAACGGTCCTCGCGGAACAGCATGAACGGACCTTCAAACAACGCTTCGCGGACTACCCGTTCCGAGTCGAATCGCTCTCGCGATTCAAAACAACCAAGCAGATCAAGCGAACCCTCGAAGACCTCAAGCTCGGGCGCGTGGACATCGTCGTGGGAACACACCGCATCCTCTCAAAGGATGTCCACTTCCACGACCTCGGGATGGTCGTGATCGACGAGGAACAACGCTTCGGGGTCGAGCACAAGGAACGCCTGCTCCAACTCCGCATGACCGTCGATGTCATGACCCTCAGCGCGACCCCGATCCCAAGAACCTTGCACATGTCGATGCTTGGTCTGCGTGATATTTCGTCGCTGACGACACCGCCGGTGGATCGTCGAGCGATTGTCACCGAGGTGATCCCGTACAACAGGCACCGCATCCAGCGCGCGATCGAGCGCGAACTGGCGCGCGAGGGTCAGGTGTACTTCGTGCACAACCGTGTGCACAATATCGAATCGGTCGCTGCGGATGTCCGCACGATGGCGCCGGGCGCGAAGGTGATCTTTGGGCACGGCCAGATGGACCCGCACGAACTCGAAGAGGTCATGCTCAAGTTCATGACCCGCAAAGCGGACATCCTTGTGTCCACGACGATCATCGAAGCGGGGATCGACATACCGACCGCCAACACGATGATCATCAATGACGCGGACCGGTTCGGGCTATCCGAACTCCACCAACTCCGAGGCAGGGTCGGCCGCTCGCACCACCGCGCGTATTGCTACCTCCTCCTCCCGGAAGACCGGTCCATCAAAGAAGTCGCACAAAAACGGCTCAAAGCGATCGAGGAATACTCGATGCTCGGCGCGGGGTTCAAAATCGCGATGCGGGACCTGGAAATCCGCGGCGCGGGGAACCTGCTTGGCGCAGAACAATCCGGACACATCGCAACTGTTGGCTACGAGATGTACTGCCAGCTCCTCGACCAGACCGTCGAGCGCCTCAACGACACCACCATCAAAGACCAGATCACCCACACCGGGGTCGACATCGGGCTCATCGGGTACATCCCCAAGGGGTACATCCCGTCGGACGCCCGCCGCATCGAGGTGTACCGTCGGCTCGCCAACGCATCGACCCAGGACGAGATCGACCGCGTCGTCGAGGACCTCACCAGCGCGTACACCAAACCACCCGAACTTGTGCGCCGGCTCATCATGGGAGCACGCGTCCGTGCGTCGTACCAACTCCTCGGCGTCCGTGCGCTCATCAAACGCGGGGACGACATCGTGTTCCTCATCGCTGACCCCGACAAACTGGCCAAACTCTTCGCCGGATGCCCTGCAAGCACCCGCGTCATCGACGCGGGTCTGGCGCAGACCAACGCCCGAACCGCAGGCGGCGAGGGATATTCGGAGGTCTATGTCCGACCCACCAAACCCACCCATTCAGCGATGTCGATCGCCAAATCTCTCGTCGAATGGGCCAACCCAACCCGAAAAGCCGGTGTATAAACAAGATTTGTTGAAGTTCTTAGAAACTCTTGCCCCTAAAAGCCGCAAGTTTCCGATACAATACTGAGTTCAACACGCCTTTCAAGGACGAATATGCCTCACGATTCAGAAATCTCAAAGCCCAAAGCAATGTCCCCTCTTACCTCAACGGATATCTCACTCGATGATGATCTCGCAATGGTGCGCCGGCGCATGATCCGCGAAGCGGCACAAGCGATCGACATCATCAAATCCGCGATTGATTCGCTCTGGGAGCTTGACGAATCGACCGCGAAGATGATTTCCAAAATCGAGAAAGAGATTGATAAAGAAGAAGTCCGCATCGAGCAGGAATGCTACCGGATTCTTGCTTTGAAGAACCCGTTCGCCGCGGACTTCCGTCTTATTACATTCATCCTCCGTGTAAACACCGACATCGAACGCGTCGCGGACCATGCTTCGTCGATCCGCAAAATTATTTCTCGCATCGAAGAGCCCGCACCAAAGTGGCCCGAGTCACTCCGCGAGATGGGCGAGCGCATCCCGGTGATGTGCGAGAAGCTCCTGCGCGCCGTGGTCAATACCGATGCGGAACTCGCCCGATCCGTGGTGAAGCAGGATCGTGCGATCGACTCGCTTGATGGTTTAGCGTTTGATGAGATCACCACGCTCATCAAGCAGGACCCCGAGAACGCATCCAACTACCTGCTGATCTTCCGGGTGGCGCGCGAGCTTGAGCGAGTGGGGGACTTGCTCGGGAACATCGCCGAGGGTGTGATCTACCTCGTCACGGGCGACATCGTCCGCCATACCCCCAAGAAGAAGCCGGCAAGTTCATAGCCGATTGGCCATTCAACCATGCCCGTTCTCATCATGATAACCGGGAGCATTCTCGCCTTGATCGGCTTGGTGCTTTTGGTCAAGGCAATCATCGGGCGCCAACTCTCGGATCATCCATTCTGCCGAAAGTGTCGGTACGATCTGATCGGATTGAATTTGTCCGCTCCAAGCACCTGCCCCGAGTGTGGGAACACCGTTGACATCAACTCCAGATCGGTCATGAAAGGGCATCGCCGGATTCGATTCCTGATGCTGTCGTTCGCCTTGGTGATCACGATCGTCGGCTCAGCCGGGATCGGGTTCTCATCCCTCAAGCGACATCCAGCACTCGAGAACATCGAATGGCAGCACCTCTACCAACGATCTCCCGAACCCGCACTCCGCTTCTACGAATCACTTAACGACGAGGAGGCGGTCCACGAACTCTGGCGTCGAATGACAAAGGGCACAGTGACTGACAAAGGGCTCAGAGTCCTGATTGATCGGTCAATGCAGCACATCGCTGACCCGAAGGCAGGGTATGACTACATCTGGGGAAGTGTGTTGCTGTACGCGTTGTACGACAACCAACTCACCGATGCTGAACGGATCGCCTTTATCGAGGGTTCGGTGTATTCGTCGATCCACCTGCATGCAGCCGTGAGCGACTCGGCGACCCAGGCCCACGCCGTGATTTCCTACCACGGCGTCGAGCGGTTCATGGGTTCCTGGCTGAACACGATTGCTCTCCAAAGGCAAGACCGTCCCGTGAATCAGATGTCCGCGACATCCGATTTCCGAATCCTCTGCACACCCCACATACAAACAATCAACGGCAACCCACCACCAACACAACCAACCTGGACCAGCTCATCCAACGACTGGGCCGCCATCGAGCCAGAGTTCGCGACCAGCCGCATCCAGGTACCATTCCCGATCGACGAACAGGTACTCGACACAACCATCGCGATCAACTATGTCCTGATGCGGAACGATGTCATCGTGCACTCTTGGCAACAAAGCCTCAACGCTTCAATCCAAAGGGCAGAAGAAGATATCCAATACGCCCAGCAGATTGAAGATCCGACAACGCTCAATCCGATCCTGAGCAAACTGGGTATCTATCCCGTGAATGTCCCAACCCAGATCGAGTTGGGGAGGGGAGCGAAGGATGGCCGCAGTATTCGACCGACGATCATGATGCATTCAGAGGCACTCTTTGATCATCAACTCCTTGGAAACATCCGATTCCGTATCGGGAATGATGAAATCCCGTACCAGTCCATCGAGTGGAAGCTCCGTCCACACACCATATCTCCGAGGGAGCGTGGAATGTCGATCGACTTCGCCCCCGGATGGGGCTGGAGCGGTTCGCATGATTTCGATGAAACCCTCGACTACTTCGAGTTGCACCAAGACTTCTGGGAGCGAGCAATCGAGCTGGGCAAGGTCGATGTCATCATCGACCCTGATCCAATTATGGCCGAGGAAAACCCGAGGATCGTGTCCTACATCAACCGCGCGCTCATTTTCAGGGATGTCCCGATCTCGCTACAGATCCCCCGCATCCTCGCCAGGACCAACAACTTGACCGGCAAACCGATGCAAATCTTGCGTTGGGGCCACCAGAACCCAACAACTGGGAGTCCACAACCAATCTACGCGCAACTCCTCGAGACCGACTGATCTTGTATACTCAGTGGCATGATTCCATTTGCTTGGTGCTTGCTCATCGTCGGACTTGCCCTGTTGCCCATCGCCGTTCGAGGCCGGGTATTTGCGACCGGGCAGTTCTGCCGAAAGTGCCGCTTTGATCTTGCTGGATTATCTGTTGAACGCGAGCACGCCAAATGCCCAGAATGCGGACGATCGATCTTCGGCGAATCCACTCGCCGCATTTCGCTCCGGAGACGCTCCCTGAAAGGGCTGGTGATTTCGGCGCTGCTCATGGTGGTTGGCGCGGTCCTGCTCGGAGTGAACTACAGCGGGAACACCGCACGGATCTACGCCCAGTTTCCCGACCTGTTCATTGTTCACCTCTCAATAGCTGGTGATGAAGACGCAAGCGACGAACTTGCCACCCGACTCATCAGAAAACCGCCGGTGAGCGATCCGTTGTGGGAGCGGATGATTCACAATGCCATGAAAGCGCAAGCAGACCCCGCTCAACAATGGGAACCGATCTTCGGCGAGATCCTCGGGACCGCATTGTTCACCGGTCGGTTGTCACCAGAACAAACCATCCAGTACTTTCGCAACGCGGTCGATACCGAGTTTGTAATCCGCGATTCGATCCCGCAAGGATCGACCGAGATCGTGAGCAGGTTCCTGACCACGCCGGGACGGGTGCACGCGTACAACAACGATCAGACCGGGAAGAGACTTACGATCACCGTCATGAGCACCAAGGTGGGTACTGAACAACCCCGGCGCTACGGCCCGGACGATGCCGGGAAGAATCTGGGGAGCTACCAGATCGGGATTCCGAATCATTACTCCCACTGGTCGTACACGAGTGCGCTGAGAATTGAACCGGTTGAGTCACAGATTGATGCCGAAGTTGGGTCCACCATCCAGGTCGATGTGCACTATCGGATCTCGTTGAGCGATGACCCAAACATGATGAGCATCGGCACGCCTGATACCGAGCCGATGCTTCTGGAAGACCTGAGCATCACGCGGGATATTCTGGTGACCGATCCACAAACGCCGCTGGTGGAACTTGTTGATGATGCGCAGCTTGCGAGCGAGGTCTGCAATCTATTTGGCATCTCCCAGATGCGGTTGACGCGTGAACTGGACCCGGATCGTCAAAAATGGATGCCAATCCTCGGCTGCACAATGCAGCTCAAGAGCAAGCTCGACATCCCGTGCGCATTCCGGGTCTTCCTGGTTGTCGATGGCGAAGAGTTCGAGATTGGGAACTACATCCAAGAAACCACCGAAGGCGGCTTCTACGGCACCGTAGCAGACTGGAGACCGGACACCGACAACCCAGAAACCAAGCAACTCGCACAAGAACTGATCACGAAACTGTCCCAGACCAAAGTTGTGGATGTGATCTTTCGGACAGATCCAACAATCGCTGACTCCTATCCGGTCATTAACCAGGTGATCGATACCACTTTGGTGTTTCGGGGAGTGTCGGTGGAATTGGTTGATCAGTACTCACAGATCTGGAACATGCCCACCTCATTGGAATGGTTCTCGCCGGAGTGTGAGGAGTGAATGCGGTGGGGGGGGTCTGGAGTGGAGTAGCAAAAAAATGGGCGCACGAAAAAACCTGCTTGGATAAGCAGGTTTCGTTCGCGGCTTTTGACCGGTGAACAGTTGGGTCCATCTTCATCACACATCACTGTGCGACTATCTCCCCATTGAACCTCGCGAGAGATCAATGTATATGGGAGGCAAGAATATGCTCATAGTCTCGATCCGGTTCGCACCGGGTCGGTTCCCCATAAGAGGTTCCGAACGATCGAGTCTAAGGAAATCCCTTAGAAAGGAGGTGATCCAGCCGCAGGTTCTCCTACGGCTACCTTGTTACGACTTAGTCCCAGTCACCATTCTTGCCGTAGGCACCCCTGAAACGAGGTGACTTCGGGCACTAACAGCTTCCATGACTTGACGGGCGGTGTGTACAAGGCTCAGGAACGTATTCACCGCGTCGTAGCTGATACGCGATTACTAGCGATTCCGGCTTCAAGCAGGCGAATTTCAGCCTGCTATCCGAACTGGGGCACGGTTTTTGCGATTTGCTCCACCTCGCGGTATTGCATCGCTTTGTCCGTACCATTGTAGCACGTTTGCATCCCTAGACATAAGGGCCATGCTGACTTGACGTCATCCCCACCTTCCTCCGGTTTGACACCGGCAGTCTCGCTAGAGTCCTCGCCATAACGCGTTAGTAACTAACGATAGGGGTTGCGCTCGTTAAGGGACTTAACCCGACACTTCACAGCACGAGCTGACGACAGCCATGCAGCACCTGTGTATGTTCCACCCAAGGGCGTTACAAAACTTTCATAATGCTAATCCATACATGTCAAGCCTAGGTAAGGTTCTTCGCGTTGCCTCGAATTAAGCAACATGCTCCACCGCTTGTGTGAGCCCCCGTCAATTCCTTTGAGTTTTAGCCTTGCGACCGTACTCCCCAGGCGGCACACTTACCAGTTTTCCTTCGGCCGCGAAACCATGAGAGGTACCGCGACCTAGTGTGCATCGTTTACGGCGTGGACTACCGGGGTATCTAATCCCGTTCGCTACCCACGCTTTCGTACCTGAGCGTCAGACAAAGCCCAGTTAGCTGCCTTCGCCATTGGCGTTCCGATATATATCTACGCATTTCACCGCTCCACATATCGTTCCACTAACCCCTACTTGTCTCAAGATTTGTGGTTTACCCTGCAGTTCCACGGTTGAGCCGTGGGATTTCACAAGATACCTACAAATCCGCCTGCGTACGCTTTAAGCCCAGTGATTCCGAATAACGCTCGGACCTTCAGTATTACCGCGGCTGCTGGCACTGAATTAGCCGGTCCTTCCTTTGAATCTGATCAGTATTTCTAGATTCTGACAGTGGTTTACACATCGTAGATGCTTGATCCCACACGCGGCATTGCTCCGTCAGGCTTTCGCCCATTGCGGAAGATTCGTTACTGCAGCCTCCCGTAGGAGTCCGGGCAGTGTCTCAGTCCCGATGCGGCGGGTCATGCTCTCACACCCGCTACCCGTCTTCGGCTTGGTGAGCCTTTACCTCACCAACTACCTGATAGGATAATCGCTGCTCCAAAGGCGGTAAACCTTTTCTCCGTAGAGGACATCGTGTATTATCTCCCGTTTCCAGAAGCTATCCACGACCTTAGGACACATTCGATTATATTCCTCGCCCTTTCGCCACTCTCCCCGAAGGGATCGTTCAACTTGCATGTTTTAGCCATGCCGCCAGCGTTCAATCTGAGCCAGGATCAAACTCTTCAGTTGAATATTGTTGCTGAATCAATACCGGAGTATCAATCCAAACGCATCAAAAGAAGCCGATCCGACTATCCCGGTCGTGCCTGCAAGCAGGGCGTACCGGGTCGGTCATCATCAATGATTTCTCATCAATGCCTGAGACGGCAAGTCTCAGGTTTATTACACTCAAAGTTTTTTCTCTATAATAAATTATAGGGCTTCCACTTGCACAAGAATGTAATACATCAGAATGTGACTTCCGATGAAACTTTTGGTTCGCGACAACTGCTCGTTTAAAGCACGATTATGCATCGTTGTTGCCGCGTCACATTCTTGCGGTGGACCCAACTGTTCACTTGTCAAAGAAGCCGACTGAGGAGCATCAAGCTCGTTCAGTTGTCTTGCCAACCCTTCCGAGTGGCGAGGGAGAGCATAGACACCAACTTCTCAAGGTCAAACTTCAAGCGTCAACTTCTTGCTCAATTTCTCATCCTTTTGCCGATACTTGAGAAATTCACCCATCGGTTGAATCTTCCTTGCGCCTCTCGCCGGCGACCCCGACACTCGCGATCCAAATCTCCACCTCATTATTGCCCCCCAGCGTGCTCAAAACGCGGTTTATGACCCGACACCCCTCCTCCAGCGTCGCGCCGGTTGTCCGGACATCATCCATTAAAATAAACACACGAATTCCGTTCATCGATCCCTTTCGGAGTCTTTTTTGGACCCGGTCGGGGACAAAGAATCCTCCACGCATGTTCTTCGTCCGAGCGGTGGCACTCAGCCCGATCTGTTCGAGCCGTTTTCGAGCCCTCAGCAGCCTCGATGTCCGGATCCCACTCCCCTTGAACACCCCTCTGGAGAGTACAAGCGTGTGGTCCACCCCGCGGCGGATCCGCCTGCGATGCGTAATCGGGATCGGAATGATCCGCACTTCATCAGGTTGGAGCCCCAACTCATCGATTTTTGCCTTGATGACCCTTCCCAACGCCTCACCGACCTGCACACCGGTCTGGCGCCAGCGTCTGAACTTCAGATCAAGCACCGCGTTTCGCAGAATCCCCCCGTGTTTCCCCAGACGAAACGCCCGCGACCAAGGCAACTTGACCGTTCGGCACGAAGCGCATCCATCGCCATCGGTTTCAAACGGGCCGACCGACCCAGCGCACCTCCAGCACACCAAGTCCTGCGGCTCTTGAATCCACTCTGTCTGCTTGACCGCGATTTTAAACGAAACCCCACGCCGACCCAGCAACTCGGTCTCGATGCTCTCAAGGATCGCAGCGGCGGTGTTCACCGCTCCGCGTCGCCTTGGTTGGGAGTGTTCAGTCGATCACGCACAACCTTGGCGCGTGCCGTGCGCCGTTCCGCTTGTGTCAGCTCGCATCCAAGCATCCGCTGCAGATGCCCCGGTTGAATCAACAGCAACAACTCATGCACCGCTTCGAGCGACACTTCCGGGATCAGTTTGCAGATCACCCCAAGCCGCACCATCCCGAGATGCTCGAGTGCTTCATCGGGTTTGAGCAAACGAGCGCTGCGCAGAATCCCGAGCGAACGGAAGACCTTGTCCTCAATCAGCACACGATTCTCGGTCATGAGCTGAGCGCGTGCGTGCTGCTCGTAGCGGACGATATTGGGAACAACCTCGCCTTCGATTTCCCGGAGCAGCATCTCGTCGCTGCGACCGAGCGTGACCTGGTTGGAGATCTGATAGAACTCCCCGGCCGCCTGCGATCCTTCCCCGTACAACCCGCGCACGGCAAGCCCCATATCACTCGCCGCGTTCCGAACCTTCTCAAGTTCGCCGGTAATTTTGAGCGCGGGAAGGTGGACCATCACCGAGAGCCGAAGCCCCGTCCCGACATTGGTTGGACACGCCGTGAGGTACCCGAACTGCGGATGGAACGCGTAATCGACCACCTGTTCGATCCCGTCGTCAAAGCCGTTGATTTCTTTGAGGCACGACTCCAGATCCAGCCCCGACCGGATGACCTGCACACGGAGGTGGTCTTCTTCATTGACCAGAATGCTGATGCGTTCCTCAGGTTCAATGACCGCAACCCCACGCGGAGAGTCCGGGCCGCCTTCGCCGTTGGAATAGCGGCCGCGTGCGTGCTGGCGCGACATGAGCTGACGCTCGACAAGCAATCGCCGGTCGTTGGGGTCGCTGTTGCGGAGATCAAACCATCGGATGGTTGAGCCGTTCTTTCGTTCGAGCGATTCGATGCATCGTCTGCAGATTTCCATGATCTGTGAGCGATCCGCAGAACTCGCGGTGGGGGGGAACGGGAACCCAGCAAGGTTCCGCGCGGCGCGTGCGCGAGAGGACATCACGACATCGCTCATCGCCCCGATCCCTTTGAGCCATTCGGTCATCCCGGTTTGGATCGGTCCACCCAGAATCATCGGATCATTCTCGATCGAGATATGCGGGATCGGCTTCCGCTTTCCGGCGCGTTCCGGGAACTCCGGGACTTGTCCTGATCTGTCGTTCGCCTGCATCGTGCGTCGCCTGTCTGCCGCGTGTACATCGGACACGGCGTGTTTTGTCGAATGGGTCTCAACGATGATTGAACATCAAGCATCAAGACTGAACCATGAGCGCAAGCACATCAGGTCTTGCAACAAAAAACGCGATGCCAATGAGCATCGCGTCAACGATTATGAAGTCTGTTCCGTTTCTTTGGACATCACCGAATCGGTCATGACCGAATCCGGAGTCATCCGCGTCTCGACCTGCGACGATGGGAGCGATGCCAGTCGCGTCATCTCATCTCGCAACATCGCGGCTTGCTCGTAATCCTCGTGCTTGACCGCGTTGTTGAGCTTGACACGAACCTGTCCCAGCCGCTGCTCGCGTTCGGACGCGCCGCCAAGAAGCGACTGAAGATTTGTGGTGCCCGATTCGTTTGATACACTCAACATCGCGAGCGCGCGTCGTGGGACCTTCCCGATGTGCTGTTCCCCGCCCTCATGAGCGCGGGCAATCAAAGGCGAGAGGCGTTTCTGGAAACTCGAATAGCAAGTGGGGCACCCCAACAGTCCCGTATCTTTGAACTTGGAGAAGGTCATCGAGCAAGTCGGGCAAGGTGGCGTCACGCCGGGACGCGTTAGTCGATCAGCAGGCTTGTCTTTTTTGCCCACAGTCGGGATCGATAAGTTCTTGCCGGAAATATAGTTGGAGATCAGTTGCGAGATCGGCATGTGTGGGTCCGTCGAGACCCCTTGCTTTGCAGCACACTGTTCGCACAGATGCCGTTCAACCTTCTGCCCGTGCTGAAGAATGACCTCGTGGATCGTCGCTTGTCGCTGTTGACATTCGCAGAGCATCCTTTGCCCTCCCAATATTGTTGATCGCTCGCGGTGCTGGATGAAGCGAGGAGCGATCATGTGCGGTCCGTCGTAGGACTTTAATCATACAGCAACTCGCTGTAAAACAAAAGAACCCACACGCAAAGGTGTGGGTAATGGGTCGAATTTCTTTAAAAATCAGCTTTCGAGAGCTTCTTTTTGCTGGCGGGTGTAGCCATATTTCCGCTTGAGTGGCTTGGTGACCATCCCAGCGTGCAGCGCCTGAGCGGACACATACATCTTCTTGGATCGCTTCACACCCTTTTCGTCGGTCAACTCAACATTGATCTTCTGAAGGTTGGGCTTGAAAGTACGACGAGTAATGCCGGTCGTTTTGAGACCGAAACCACCCTTGGACAGCTTCGCACCGCCGTAAGCACGCTTTTTACCAAAGGTTGTCTTCTTACCGGTAAACTGGCATTCGAATGGCATAGCAAAACCTCGTCAAATAGCGGTACTCACCCTGAGCACCGGGTCATGATGATAGCCCGTCCAAGTGACTAGGCAAGCCCATGTCAATACTGCTTCTATACGCAGTCCACAATTCATTCCCCGGCCCACCTGATCCCTTCAGGATCACGCCCGGCGGGACAGATTCTCACGCGAAATCATCAGTTCCAGGGTCTGAACAACCATATCCACCTCCCGATCGGTCATCCAGCCATAGAAAGGCAGCGCGATCGTCCGCCCGCTCACCGACTCCGCGATCGGGAAAGCCCCCTCCTTGTATCCAAATGCCTGCTGGTAGATCGGTTGCTGGTGGATACACGGGAAGTAATCGCTCGATCCGATGTCGTGCATCCGCAGTCCCTGGATCACCCGGTCCCGCTCCTCGCGTGTATATCCGGTGGACAGCCGAGCGACAAACACAAACCAGCTCATAATCGTGTCGTCCGGAATCGAAGGCAGGATCAGATCACTCAGACCCGCCATCCGCTCGATGTACTTCTCCGCGGTGTCCGACCGCGCTCTGAGGATCTCGTCGAGCCGTTCCATTTGAGCGACGCCCAACGCCGCCGATACTTCCGACATTCGGTAGTTGAATCCCAATCGTTCGTGATGGAGCCAACTCCCGGCAGACGACCCACCCGCGATGGACCCTCGCCCCTCGACCGCGCGGCCGTGGTTCCGGAGCGATCGGCACAGATCCGCGAGCCGTTCGTCGTCGGTGACGATCATCCCCCCCTCGCCGGTCGTGATCTGCTTGTTGGGATAGAACCCAAAGACCCCGACGCGACCGAACGCACCCGCGGCGATCCCCTTGTGCTTGGTGCCCAACGCTTCACAGCAGTCCTCAATCAGCGGAATCTCGTGTTTGGCGGCGATCCGTGCGTACGCGTCCATATGCTCGGGATTCCCGAACGCTTCGACCGCGAGGATCGCTTTGGTGTTGGGGGTGATCGCTTTTTCGATCAGTTCCGGGTCCGCGTTCAAGCTGCGAGGACAGATGTCCACAAATACTGGCTTGGCACCGACATACAGAATGACATTCGACGACGCGATGAACGAGAACGGGGTCGTGACAACCTCATCCCCAGGTCCGATCCCCAGCGCGACCATCGCCATATGAAGCCCCGTCGTCCCCGACGAGCACGCGACGGCGTGCCGAACACCGACCCGGTGGGCGACCAGTTCCTCGAACCGCTCGACCATTGGTCCGATCGACAATCGACCGGACCGGAGCACCTTGAGAACCAACTCCTCCTCGTGCAGGGAGATGTTGGGTCGAGACAGTGGTATTTCTTGATGCGCCATATCCTCAGATTGTCGGCACAAAGTACCTTCAAGCACAACCCCCTACGCAAAAGAATCACGCACAAATCTGGTCTTTTTCAGATTTTGACCCGCTCGCTCGCCTGCCGATGACTCATCCGCACACGCTCGGTCAGCTCATCAACAAGCCCCTTGACGGTGATGCCCGACTCGGGACCCATCTGCACGCAGCGTTCGAGGCTCTCGATTCGACCACGGATGCGCTTGGCGGCGGTAATCACTGTCGAGTGGTTCGGGCGACCGATCGAGTGCGCGATTTCGGGAAAGCTGTGGGTCGTCATCGCTCTGCTCAGGTGCACAATGAGCTCCCGAGCGAGCACAACGGTTCGATGCCGACCGCGACCACGCAGGTCCTGTTTGGTCACGCCGAGGTGTTCGAGCACGACATGGGTGATCAGATCCATAGAGATCGGGCCCAGCGATCGCTGCGGGCCGCTGTTCCCAGTCCGGAGCTGCAACGCGCGGTGGATGCTCGTCACGCTTGGAACACCGTTCTGGTCCTGATCCAGCAACCGAGCGACGGCTTGCACCTGCACGATCGCGCCCTCAAGCTCGCGGACCGACGCGCTGCCGCCGTGCTGACCGATCCCGATCCGGTCGAGGATCGCGCCCAGTCCGGCATCATCGATGGACATCCCGCGAACGATGCAGATCTGTCGTGCGATGCGGAGCGCGAGCGAGCGGTCCGGGGTGTCGATGCGAGCGACGACGCCGCCGTTGAACCGGGACGCGAGTCCGGAGCTCAAGCGAGCGATCTCGTTGGGTGGTGCATCGGACGCGAGGATGACCTTGGCGCCGCTGAGGGAGAGCGTGTTGAAGATCTGGAGCAGTTCGTGCTGCGTGCTCTCTTTGCCGGCGACCATGTGGACATCATCCAGGCAAAGCACATCGAGTCCACGAAACTTCTTCTCGAACGCTTCAACGGTCTTGGTGCGGATCGCTTGGACGAACGAGTTGACGAATGCTTCGCCGGTGATGTACCGGACCTTCGCGCCGGGGATCATCTGGCGGTAGCGTTGAGCGGTCGCTCGGAGGAGGTGGGTTTTGCCGACGCCGCACGAGCCGTGGATGAAGACGGGGGGGCAGACACCGGGGGATTCGAGTAACGCTTCGATTGCGCCGAATGCGAGTTTGTTCGCGTGACCGACCAAAAAACCCTCAATAGTGGGGCAGGAAGGCAGGTTTTTGCGGATCGGGCCTCGTGTTGGAGCGGGACCGGCGATGAGACTCTCGACCTGCGACTTGCGCGAGTTTCCCGCATCGCGACCCGGAGTTGGACGGACCTCAACAGCAGCGGGGGCGCTCTCGCGGAGCGAATACCGGATACTCGCAGCTGGATTCCCGACCTGCTCGCGGAGCGTGCTTCGAAGATCCTCACCGATCTGCTTCTCGATCATGTCGAGCGTGAATCGGCTGCTCGCGGTGACGCTGAGGCCGTCGGTTTCCGAAACCATCTCAACGCCGGTCCCGAGATAGCGGCGGACCTTGTTCGCGCCCAGATTGGCTTCGAGCCGGGCGCGGATGCGGTTGCAGAGCGCGGGTCCGGTCGTGGACTCAGCAGCGTACGCACTGAACTGGATCGGTGCCGGTGCTGGTGCAGATGCTGGAAGTGAAGTTTGACTCTGGGATTTTGATTCGTGCTTGCATGATTCAGTCCTGTAGTTGCGTTCGGTGTTGGCTTCGAAGGTTGACACGAATGGGCCTCTTGGGTCGTCCGGGACCGCACAGCATGGGAGAGCGCGGTCCGACCGCGCCTGGATGTCCCCTACCAGCGTTCAAGCTATCAAACTGTGATCGAATCCTTCAACGATGGGCACAACGATCGCCTTCTCAGGAAGTGTGTCCCCTGACGACGAGAGCTTAAAGATAAGCCGGGTGCCGAGAGCTTCTCCCGGGTGAACCCATCCCTGCGGATCGGTCTCCCGTCGTTCCCTGATCTCCATTCATCCGCCGTACTGAGTGGTGTTGTTCACACGCGAATCAGTGGGCCAAGAACTGGCTGGATCGGGTTGTCGCTCGCGGCAGAGAGAGTCCTGTCTGCCCGCTGGTCATTCCATAACCTGCGAAGGGATGATAGATCAAATCTTGATTGCAAGCAACAATGAACTTGATGAGCAAACGGTCTTGCAGATCGATCCGCTACGGTTGACAAACACTTACGCGCCAAAAAGTTTTTTCATCCACAGCCGCGCGATGTTATGCACATTCACATCGGGCGTACATAGCCCACACGCGCGTCAAACCGCTTGAAACCAAGTCTCAAATACACTTTTGATGCGGGAACATTTCGTCGATCAACCGCGCAGGTGACCTCGTGAACCGTATCTTTGATGCGCAGATTCTTGAGCGCGTGTGTCAGCAGTTGCGTCCCAAGTCCATGTCCTTGAACTTTTGGACTGAGTCCAAGGTACACAAGCTCAACGGATTCATTTGCGGGACAATGCGACAGCAAACAGCACCCAACTGGATGATTGTCCTTGAGTAAAATCCACCAGCGCGAAGGATCGAAGTCCCCGGTTGATTCATGGCTCGCGATGACATCCTCCATCGGACGCATGCCGCAGAGTTCGGGACAGTCCAGGGTGCCCTCGTACGATCCTTCGAGCGCGGCCGCGAGCATCGCGCGATCTTGCCCCAGTTCCGCAAACGATTGAACCTCGATCCCGCTCCCCCAGTCCGAATCGACATCCGACCAAGTTTCGATCTCCTCGTAGCCGATCCGGAGGTAGTTGAGAGTCCCCACGCAGATCATCCCCGCGGCTAGGCAGATCTCGTGCGTCCACTCCTGCTTGGGTTCAAACAGCATCTGCGCGATCCGCACACGACTGTTGCCTGTTGCTTTGAGTCCATCGAGGGCGCCTTTCAAACTCGCGCTGATCTCCGCGAGTTGGGTGATGCCGTCGCCTAAACCGATGTCAGCTTTGGGGTTGGATACAAAGCACATTCCTGTGCCACCCGCTCCAGCGACCACCATGCAGACCTGTCGGACGACCGGTTGTTTGCGTTTGGGGTCGCCGAGGACGCCCCAGATCAGATCCAGGTCGATCCCATGGGCGGCGGCGTTCCGGGCAAGCCGCTGAGCACCGATCTTTGGATTCCCGCTGGTGATCAACCGCTCGAGTGCGGGCTGGATGATCCCTCTCCCGATCTGGACGCATTTAGGCTTCAGATCCTCTTTGAACTGCGGCGGCGCGGGTTGGTCTGGGTGGGGGGTCATCTGGGTGTATTGTTGCTGGTCGGGTGTGGAATGGATATGGAACCATCGACCAAATCCTGCGGATCGGGACATCCAGCGATTGACGCCCCGGCGTCGGGCACTAGACTACCATGCACCCTCAACTGAAACCAGCTCCCGCTGGACTTCACGCGAGATTCAGTACGACCTGTTCCAATCTGGTGAGATCCATATGCCTGCAAATGCACAGAACACCCTCCGCACCCTGATCCTCGGCGGCATCGCCCTCCTCGGCGCGACCCTCGGAACCACGGCCATTGCAGCGCCAGAGCCGTCCCCGGTCACGATCACCTGGGAGTTCACCTACGACATGGGCCCGCTCCGCCTCGCGTGGGTCGAGACCGCTGAAGGCAACAAGCCGTACTTCTTCCTGACCTACAGCATCACCAACTACTCCGGTGCCGACCTGCTGTTCGCTCCCGATGTGTCCCTGATGACTGATAACATCACCGTGCTCAAGTCTGGCCGTGATGTTCCGACCGCGGTCACCAACGAGATTCTTCATCGTTTGGACAATCCATTGGTGGAGTCCCAGATTGATATCGTCTCGACCGTCCTCCAGGGACCGGAACACGCCCGCGATGGTGTGTTGATCTGGCCCGCGGATCAGCTCGATGTTGATGAAGTCAGTGTCTTCTTCGCGGGGCTCAGCGGCGAGTTCGAGTCCTATGTAGTTGGACGAGAGACCGATAACCCACGCCGATACACGCTCAGAAAGACCCTCATGCTCCGCTACGCGACTCCCGGCAACTTTGCGGATCAGGGGGCTCGCCCGTTTGATCTGGAAGAAAAACGCTGGGTGATGCGGTAAACCGGTGATTGGGATGACCTGATTCATCCCGATATGCTCAGGCAAGAATTGTCGAATTGAACACTCGGCAGGCAGTATGGGATCTGGACTCAAATGGTTGAGCCGCCTACGCTTGCCCCCGCGACCTGCTGGGTCGTTTGAAGAAGAAACCCCGATCCGGATTCGCTCGATTTGAGCATCCACTATGGATCAGACGACGGAGATCACTGTTATGGCACATAAAAAGGGCCAGGGCTCAACCAAGAACGGCCGCGACTCAAACCCACAGTACCGCGGAGTGAAGCTCTACGGCGGCGAGTCAGCCAAGCCGGGCGCGATCATCATCCGTCAGTGCGGGACCAAGTTCAAACCAGGCTTCGGTGTTCGCATCGGTAAGGACGACACGCTCTACTCAGTCTCGACTGGCAAAGTAGTCTTCCAGAAGAACGGCCGCGTGCATGTCGATCCATTCGAAGAAGACATCGCTCGCCCACAGTGGCTCCGCGACTACCGCGCTGCACGCGCTGGCTAATCGCTTCAAGCAACAACGAATCAACGAAAGCCGTCCGTGAACTCGGACGGCTTTTAATTTCGACAATCACAACTCCATCAAATCAACCACCGGTATGCACGGAAGTTTTCTGGCCACAACTCGGACAGAAGCGGTCGGAATACTGAATCGAATGGTCGCAGCTTCGGCACTTGCGCATTTCGATCTGCACGCCGCAGGAACTGCAGAATCTGGACCCGGGTTCGTTGGGTGATGAACATGCGGGACAAGGCACATCGTCGTCGGTGATCGCAGAGCGGATCGCGGTCACGCTGGTCGTCACCGCTGGTGTGGTTTCTTTCGCGGCGTACTTTGTGATCTCTTTCAAATATCCGAACTGTGTCAATGACATCCCGATGCCAAGGAGGATCATCCCGGGGAAGCCGAGGATGATGAAGAGGACCGGGAAATCGGGTCTGTCAGCGAACCCTTGACTGTTCGCAGCGGAGAGTATGGTCAGCAAGAGCTGGCCGACTCCGATGAGGACCATAAGCCCCCCGATGACAACCATCGCGGGACCAAACTTTCGCATGCCTGTTCTGGCTTTGGTGTAGCCGTCGTCTGGGGATCGGTTGTTGGTCATGTCTCGATTCTAACAGGTTTCCTGCTTATGGACACCCAGCACCAAAGAGCTGGAGGAATGCACTGACATCAAGGAAGTTGAAACTGTTGTCTTGCACGAAATCCATGGCTGGATCTTGGGCTGCGAATCCTGCTAGGAAAGTCGAAATGTCCAAGAAGTTGAGTGCGCCGTCACCATTGAGATCTGCGAGGCATTCGCTCAAAGAGACACTATCAAGGCCTACGAGTTCTTCGAGCAAATCCGATCCAAACTCAAGACCGATGAAGAGGGCTTCCAGATCAGCAAGGATCGCATCGATTTCGGTTTGGGTTGCGACAGCTCCTGATGCGTTTGTGCCCAGTCGCCATGACCCTTCGAGCAGACGGATATGACGATTGGTCCAGACATTGAGATCTGGGATGCCCAGATCGGCGGAGATTTCTTGTCCATCGTTGCCGATCAGGATCACGAGTCGTCCGTCAGGGAAAGTGTCTGAGTCGGTGCGTGTTGCGTAGTGGAGCCAGCCCCCTGCGTATTGTGATCGGTCTCCGGACCATGCAGGTGGAGCTCTGAAGAATGACCATTGATTATCTGGATCGACTTCGGAGATGTAGCCGCCGGGGGCGCCGCCGAAACTGTTGAAGTCTGGGGCGTAGGTGTTCATAAGTGCGAACGCACCGCTCGGATTGCCGTGTGTTTCAACTGTCCATCCTTCGATGGAAGAATCAAAGTTGGAAACCAATGGCTGGGCGAGCGTGACTCCTGTGATCACAGCGATTGCAGCGGTTTGGATGAGTGTTGTTGATTTGGAATGCATTTGAGTTTCCTTAATATGCTTTCAATGGCCTTGGGAATGATTTTACTTGTGGGTTGGGTCCTCTGCAAGAGAATTGCCTGCTTTGATCGCACTTGTCGGGATAGGTCTGTGTTGTCGAGAGGAACGCCCACCACAGCTCGAACGGCGCCCAAGCTGTGGTAGTGGATTGTATCAAGACCAGTTTGGCCGGCAGGTAAGCACTCCCAATACCCGGTTTCCGCGAAGCGGATTCACGCCAAGGGTCAACAGGAAGCTAACTCTTGGAGTTCTTCCTCTGCTCAACGAGTTGATGCACGGTCGCGCCTGCGATGAGCAGTCCGATGATGATCACAACAATCCCACCCGGCGTGGACCAGATGTAGTTCATGAGGTCTTTCATGAGCCGCTTGCCGCCCACAGATGGATCGGTGCTCGCGCCGTTTGGATTGATGATCATGTTGATCCCGACCGCGACGAGCAATCCGCCCCCGATCAATCCGCCGAGGATGTCTTTGATTGACCAGCGTTCTTCAGTATCCGACATGATGGTCTCCCTATGAGTATGGAGATCTCAGTATACATGAACGAGTGAGCTGCTGGGCATTGAAAGTTCATGCGGTTGCGAGTTCAGCTTTATGGAAGTTGTTTCTGGTCATGTATGTCGAGCTGGCATACGAATGCAGCAAGGAATTTGGCCATGGCCATATGCTGCTTTGCGTACGCTGAGCCCTGATCAACAAGCACAATCCAGTTGCCAGCAAAGGCCCATTGCTCAACCTTGCCTGGAGGCTGTCCCATCCTGAAGCTCGATATCTCACCAGGCCGCGTGATAAACCATCGTGCATGTGGGAGCAGCAACTCAGATGCGAGTTCAAAGTCGCTAGAGCAGAGCAATCTTTGATCATCAAACGGATCGAGTCCAAGCTTCATCGGTTTACGAAGCCGATCTTTGATCGATCTTCTGCAAATGGTTGTTTCCGGCCACTCGGTTGGTACCCAAGCCGCGCATGCCGTAAATGTTGTCGTGTGATCGTTGATTTCGGTGAAGAGCTCGAGGAGCACAACTTCTTGGTCTCCGATCAAGCCCCTTGTTGCAAAGCGAGGCGTCTCAAATGACTGATTAAATGGCTTTATGAGTTCAAGCGCCCGTTGCAAATCCTTCTCAAGTTCGAATGGTTCGATCTCTTGAAAACCAAGCTTATCAAACTGCCGGAGCATTTTTCGGATGCGTGTTTTTTGATCAAGATAGACCCCAATCCCGATGGGCATCAGCATTGCAGAGTAAATTATGAAGTCCAGATTGGTGTTGAGTCCAGTGTACACCCCAGCGTTGATCATGATCCCAGCAGCGATCACGATCGGAATCGCGATGAGGCATGTGTATCTCCCTACCCAGTGGATCGACTTAAGCTTCGCTCTCGGTGGGATATTCATCGTTCTGATCAACTCTCAGAAATTTTGCTTGCTTGGGTGATGATCTCTTCAAACTGCTCAAACCCCACCTGCGTCGCCCCGTCCGACCACGCTTCTTTCGGGTTTGGATGACACTCGACGAACAGCGAATGTACCCCGATCGCCGTCGCGGCTTTGGCGAGTTGCAACGCCCGATCCGGTCGGCCTCCGGTTTGTTCTCCCGATCCTGGGAGCTGGGTGGAGTGGGTGACATCGAAACACACCGGGGGGGATCCGAGCTTGGTGAACTTGGAGCAATCGAGTTCCATCATGTCCGCGATCCCGATGAAGTCGTTGACGAGTCGGTGGTATCCAAAGAAGGTGCCCCGTTCGGTGAGCATGAGGTTGTCGCATCCCGCTTCGGTCGCTTTGCGGACTGGTCCTCCCATCTCGCTTGGGGAGAGAAACTGGCCTTTTTTGATGTTCACCCCGCGGCTCTTGGCAGCCGCGGCTTGTGCGGACGCGACGACCAGATCCGTCTGCCGGCACAAAAACGCAGGAATCTGGATCAGGTCCACGACCTCCGCGATCGCCTCGGCTTGTTCCGGGGCGTGGATGTCGGTGGTGGTGGGGACCCCGAGTTCTTGTTTGATCGCTTGGAAATGTTCGAGTCCCTGCTCGATCCCGATGCCCCGCTTGGAGTTGATGGAGGAGCGGTTTGCTTTGTCGAAGCTCGCTTTGAAGATGTAGGGGAGTCCGAGCGACTCGCAGACCGCTTTGCAGTGCCTGCCGACCTGTAAACCCAGTTCCAGCGATTCGAGGGTGCAAGGCCCCGCGATGATCGCGAGTGGGTGCCCCTCTCCGATGGTGATTGGGCCGACGGTGCAGGAGCGCGATGGGGAAGTGCTGGTCATTGTCAACGGTAGGGCGATCGGGGTAGATTTGTGTGCTAGACTTGTGCCCTGATTACCCGGGCGGGTAGCTCAGTTGGCTAGAGCAATCGCCTTACACGCGATGGGTCGTGGGTTCGAGTCCCTCTCCGCCCATTTCATTTCCCAACCTCCTTTCCCAAGAGAGTTGGACCACCGAGACATGAACGCGCTTGATGTTCTCTATATCCCGCTTGCCTTGCTGAGCGCCCCGTTCTGGGCTCGCAAGAAACGAGGCGGCTGGTCCGAGCGGTTCGGGAAGATCGAACCCATGCTCTCCGAGCGATGGGCAAACCACGCCAAACCAGTCGTCATGCTTCACGCGGTATCCGTTGGTGAAGTCAATGCGCTCCGTGCGCTCGTGCCACTGCTGACGGAACACGCGACGGTGGTGGTTTCGACAACGACTGATACCGGTCTTGCACGAGCCCAATCAATCTTCAGCGAGACCTGCGAGGTTGTCCGCTACCCGCTCGATTGCTCGTGGATGGTCAGGCGGTTCCTCAGCACGATCAAGCCCGATGTCGTCGGATTGGTCGAACTCGAAGTCTGGCCAAACTTCGTCAGGTACTGCAAAAATAGGCGAATCCCGATCGGACTGGTCAACGGCCGACTCTCCGCGCGATCATTCAAAGGCTATATGCGAGCGCGACCGTTCCTCAAACCGACCTTCGCGCGGTTGGATTTCTGTTGCATGCAAGACGACGCGTACGCGCAGCGCGTCGCCGCGATGGGTGCGACGAATGTCAGCGTCGTCGGCACGATGAAATGGGACGCGCTCAATGTCTTTGGACCGATCCCCGATCCAACCGAGCACGCGATCACGCTCGCGGATCAGCTTGGTCTGGATCGAACCAAGCCGATCATTGTCGCAGGATCGACCGCGCCAGGTGAAGAAGAGCTGCTCGATCAAGCGTGTCCCGACGATGTGCAGCTCGTGTGCGCGCCGCGGAAGCCCGATCGCTTCAACGAACCCGACCCAACCATCGAAGGCTGGACGCGCCGATCTGACCGCACCCCCAAACCCAACACCCGCTTCCTCCTCGACACGCTGGGAGAGCTTTCCACGCTCTACGAACTCGCGGACATCGTGGTCATCGGCCGGTCCTTCTTTGATCTGCATGGATCGGACATGCTCGAACCCGCCGCGCTCGGGAAACCGGTGCTGATCGGCCCCCAGAACTCCGATTTTGCGTCCCAGATCGACGCGTTGCTGGACGGAGACGCGATCGAGGTGATTGATCGTCAAGGGCTTCCCGACCGTCTCGCGGCCCTCCTCGCGGACCCGACTCGACGGCTGGAACTGGGGGACAACGCCCGCAGGTGCGTCGCTCAGCATCAGGGGGCATCAAAAACGCACGCGGAAGTACTCTTGGATCGTGCAAGAAGTTGATCCCAACGAGGGGTGGGGCATACCATGACTCTCTTATGTCCACTTTGTCTCAGGAAGATGGAGTGGTCATCGGAAACGCCTTAGGAGCGTAGCTCAATCGGTAGAGCATCGGCCTTTTAAGCCGCAGGTTCAGGGTTCGAGTCCCTGCGCTCCTATTCCAAGTTTCATCGATCCGCACGGGTTGTTGGAGCCGCCCTCATCGGGCTACCCAGTTGGAGCTTTGCCTTTCGTGATCAACGCGAGCCCTCTTGAATCTGAAACGACCCAAGTACCCGAAATGGTGCAGGTCATCCATGCCAACTGGGCCGACGACCGCTTGCACCTCTGGGTCGAGCAGTGTCCCGATCGACAGTGGTGGACCGCTTCCTCCGAATCCGACACCGACGACGACACCATCGTCCATCCCCACGCGGTCATCCCGGACTGGATCCAAGGCGAACCATCCTCCATCGTCCTCCGTCTCCCAGTTGACGGCGATGCCCCGCTCCCCTCAGCCCCAATGTCCATGTTCGGCGGGATCGACACAGAGGAACACGCATCGAGCGGGCTCGCGGATATCCGCGTCCCAACGCTCTCGATCGAAGCCGCGAATGTACCGTTGCTGCTCGAATCGATCATCGACCGTCAGGACTCGCTCGAAGATTTCCATGCCGGCCCCGGCGTGCAGTACTTTGTCGCCGCGTCCCGGCTCGCAGAGCACCTGATCGCGGGACACCGGTTTGTCCCGATGATCTTCCAAGACGCCGCGGGATTGCTGACCGGACGCTGGCAGCCTTGGCTCGCCGACGACATGACCGCCAAGCGTGTTGCCAAGCTCGTCCGTTCGATGCCCGCCGCGGCTCGTGCTGTACCAGACGGACACTCGCACGACGCGTGGAGTATTTCGGTCGAGTTCCTGACGCACATTACCGACGCCGCGTGCCGAAAGGTGATGCTGAGCGAGGAGATGACCGACACGATCGAGTCGTCGGATCCTGGGTTGGATCAACAGGTCGCTTGGCTTAATGGCTTGCTCGGCGCGGGGATCGATGTCCCAGCAACCGCGGGCCAGCGTGCCGAGATCGCGCGGACGGTCCGCAAGTGGATCTCCGAACTCGAAGACCGAGGCGAATCAAGCACCTGGCGTTTCGGTCTGCGTCTTGCCGAACCAATCACCGAAGGGCTCGCACCCGACATCGACCTCCCCGACGAAACCGTCATGTGGTCGCTCAGTTTCTATCTCCAGTCGCTCGACGACGAGGAGGTGGTGATCCGTGGTGCGGATGTGTGGTTGATCAACCGCGAGCGGATCGTCTACGAAGGTCTGACGCTTGAAAATCCGCAAGAACTGATGATGGGTGAGCTGGGACGCGCGAGCCGATACTACAAGAAACTCGAAGAAGCGCTCGACGAATCCGAACCGATCCAGCTGCTCATCGAGACGCAAGAAGCGTACCGGTTCTTGCGAGAGGTCAAGCCTGTCCTCGAAGAGCAAGGGATCGCGGTTGAATGTCCGAGTTGGTGGGATTCGCAAGCGGGCCGTCTTGGAACCAAGCTCCGGATCGATTCGGATCCATCTGAAATGGTCTTGGGTGAAGGTGCGGATTCGGAAGCCGCGGGATCGCAGCTCGGTCTGGGAACGCTGGTCGGATACCACTGGGAGATCGCGATCGGCGACACCACGCTGACCTTGCACGAGTTCGAGGAGCTGGCGCAGAAGAACTCGCCGTTGGTTCGTATCGGTGGACAATGGGTCGAGATCCGTCCTGAGGATGTCGAGAACGCGATCAGTTTCATGCACGAAAACCCGGGTGGGGAAATGGAACTGGGCGAAGCTATGCAGCTCGCGCTCGCATCGGACTCGGCGCAGACCGGACTCCCGGTCACCGGCGTTGAAGCAACCGGTTGGGTCGCGTCGATGCTTGGTGGAGAAGAAGGCGTCTCCGTCGAACTTCCGATCCTCGAAACCCCGGATTCATTCAAAGGCACCCTCCGTCCATATCAATCCCGCGGCGTAAGCTGGATGGCGTTCATGGAACGCTTCGGGTTCGGCGCGTGTCTCGCAGACGACATGGGTCTGGGCAAGACCATCCAGATGATCGCGCTGATCCTCCACGAACGAGTGAACCCAGAAGCACGACCCGATCCGACGATCTTGATCGTTCCGATGTCCGTCATCGGGAACTGGGTCAAGGAGTTCGAGCGCTTCGCGCCATCAATCAACATCAAGGTCCACCACGGCGTCGATCGACCGCAAGGGGACGCGTTCATCGAGTCCTGCAAGGACGCGGATGTCGTCGTCACCACCTACGCGCTCGTTCACCGCGACAACGAGTTCATCACCAAAGTCAAGTGGGGACGGGTGGTCCTTGATGAGGCGCAGTTCGTCAAGAATCCCGCCGCGAAGCAATCGATTTCGGTGCGTTCGCTCAAGGTCCCGCGTCGCGTTGCGATGACCGGTACACCGGTCGAGAACCGTTTGTCGGAACTCTGGTCGATCATGGACTTCCTGAACCCGAACTACCTCGGATCCGCAGGCGGATTCCGCAAGAAGTTTGCGCTGCCGATCGAGCGTCACCGCGACCAGATCAAGATGGACAAACTCCGGACGATGGTCCGCCCGTTCATTCTTCGCCGCGTTAAAACCGATCCGACTGTGGTTTCCGACCTCCCAGAGAAGTTGGAATCGAAAGAATGGTGCCCGCTCACCAGCGAGCAGGCCTCGCTGTACGAAGCGTGCGTCAAGCGGATGCTCACCGATGTCGAGCACGCCGAGGGTATCCATCGCCGTGGCTTGGTCCTCGCGGCGCTCATCAAACTCAAGCAGATTTGCAACCACCCGGCGCAGATGCTCAAGGAAGCCGACCCACAGTTCGGGAAGGTCATCGATCCGGGACGCTCGGGCAAGTGTGTCCGTCTGCTCGAACAGCTCGACGAGGTCATCTCCGAAGGCGACCAAGCGCTCGTCTTCACCCAGTTCCGCCAGATGGGTCACATCCTCTCAAACATGCTCAAGCACGAGCTCGGAAAGGATGTCCTCTTCCTCCACGGCGGAACCTCGCAGGGTCAGCGCCAGAAGATGATCGACGACTTCCAAGAAGCGACCGGCAAAACCCCGATCCTCTTGCTCTCGCTCAAAGCGGGTGGTGTGGGTCTGAACCTGACCGCCGCGACGCATGTGTTCCACTTCGACCGCTGGTGGAACCCCGCTGTGGAAAACCAAGCCACCGACCGCGCGTACCGCATCGGTCAGACGCGCACGGTGCAGGTCCACAAGTACATCGTCCGAGGCACGCTCGAAGAGCGGATCGACGAGATGATCGAATCCAAGACCGAACTCGCCGAGAACATCATCGGGCACGGCGAACGCTGGCTCACCGATCTCGGGACCGACAAACTCCGGAGTCTCCTCGCGCTGCGAGCGGACACCATTTCAGACGAGATGTAAAGCACACCTATGGGCGAACCGCAGAAACCCACATCTGACTCAGCAAGCAAAGCGACCAAGAAGGCCGCTCCGAACGCTGCCAAGAAGGTCACGAAAAAGACCGCCAAGAAACCTGCGCCCAAAACAGCCGCGTCCAAAAAGACTGAAGCACCGAAGCTGGCACCGCCATCAAAGGACCGTCAGGTCAACATGGTCGCGCGTCCGACGCTCTCTGCGAATGTCCCGATCGCTCCCAAGAAAATCAAACCACAATACGCCTCGTTCCGTTCGTCGCGCAAGTCGCTGACGAACCCGCGCCGTGTGCGTGGTGGTGTGAAACTCAAGCTCAAGCCCGACGAGCAACCCGCATCATGGATCACCCAGCGTCTGCTGCGTGTCGCTGAAGAAGGTTCCGATGGTCAGATCAACCGCGAAGGTCTGGAATACGCCCGTGCCGGTCAGACCAAACGATTGACCATCGAGGGCACCTTGTGCGAGGGGATCATCCAGGGCCGCTCTGACAAACCATACAAAACCGAGCTTTCGCTCTCGCAGTACACGGCTCACGACCAAGAACAGATCATCGTCGCGATGGCGGACCAGATGCGATACGCCGCCAAACTGCTCGCGGGAGAACTCCCCTCCAACATTGAGGATGTCTTCGCGCCCCTCGATCTTCGTCTGTTCCCGACCGAACCAAGTGATCTCAAACCGACCTGTTCATGCCCGGATTGGTCCGAGGAACAGCCGTGGTGCAAGCACGCGGTGTGTCTGACCGCACTGCTCGCAGAGCGTCTCGGGAATGAACCGATGGAAATCTTCGGACTCCACGGCATGCCTGGACAAGAACTCATCGACGGACTCCGTCAAAAACGAGCGATCGGTGTCCAAGGACCGGGACCCGCTCCCGTGCTGATTCCGCACATCCAAGGCGTCTCGGATATCTCCAGCCCGCCGCTCGAAGACCAGATCGATTCGTTCTGGAGTGTTGGACCTGAACTACAAGAACTCGATACCCCGATCGCGCCGCCGCAGGTCGCGTGCGTGCTGCTGCGTCGCTTGGGTCCCAGCCCGTTCCTTGGCCGGTTCCCGTTGGTGGGTCTCATGCAGACCTGCTATGAGTTGATCGGGCAAGCCGCGCTCGACGCTGAAGAGCACGCAGAGATCGAATAAAAACACCCCGAGTGATCGGGGCGAAAGTGGTATTCATTTGGATATTTGCAAGCCTGAATCGAGAGATTACGGGCAGCCCTTGCCGTACAAACCGAGGAACTGCGACACATCGAGGAAGTTCCAGTTGGTGTCGCCGTTGATATCCGCATCCGGATCCTGATTGCCGTATGCGCCCAAGAACGCGGACACATCGAGGAAGTTCAAGACTCCGTCGGGATAGAAATCAGCGCTGCTGCATCCCCATGGGTTGATTTGCAAGATTCGACCATCGAAGGCCAGAAGGTACTGCGAGCCCGCAAAGTCCTGCGCGATCGAGATGGTTCCGAACGGCATCGAAACCCCAGACGGATCAAACTGGAATCGTTGCACGCCGCCGGTTTCTCCGGAGACCGAACCATCGGCGGGGTCGCCGTAGAACAGCCCGTTCCCGAACGCATCGCTGAAGATGTACATGCCCTGCAGACCCGGGATGTCGTCGGGCTGGTAGATAAATCCACCGGTGATGGATCGCGCGGTTTGGTGATCAACCTCAAACACCGGATCGATCAGGTCGTCGGCGTCCGCAGCGTCGCCTGTCCCGTTCATGTCTGAGTCGGGGTCGATTGAGTTGTTGTCAAAATCGGTCTGGTCAAAGATGAAACTTCCTTCTTTGGTTGACCATCCGTAGTTGCCCCCCGCGACGATTTTGTTGACTTCCTCGACCTGCTGCTGCCCGACTTCACCGAGCCAGAGATCACCTGTGGAGTCGTCGATGGTCAGCCGATAAGGTGATCGGTGTCCATAGGAATAGACTTCTCCAAGCGCACCATCTGTTGACACGAACGGGTTGTCATCTGGGACGCCGTATTGCCCGTTGTCGCTGTTGGAACCGAGCGGATCGATGCGGAGGATTTTACCAAAGACATTGCCGAGGAACCCGGCGTTCTGCCTGATGAGGTTGACTCCCTCTCCCTGGTTTCCCCCGTCTCCCGAGGAGATGAACATCAGTCCATCGTCGCCAAAGCACATGTCGAACAGGTTGTGGTCTTTCCCGGGTTGTTCAACACGCATCAGACTGCGCCGGGTGCCGGCGAAAGTATCACTTGATGGATCGGTCGTGGTGTATTCGTAGAGCACATCGTGGTGCACCCCTCCGATGCTGACCTGCAGGAGCGAGCCGTCGAAGTCGGGGACACCCGCGGTGTCGTTCTCGGTTTCAATGACATAGAACCGACCATATCCGTCGGCTTTCGGATCGGCAAAGTCCGGATGGAACGCGATCGAGATCGCTCCGAAGTTGGCCGGATCGATGTATGAATCTTCATTGGTGGTGATGAGGTACGGCACAGGGTCGAGTGAACCATCCGCGTGGATCAATCGGATCACGCCCCCGAGTGTGAGCACGCACATCCGTCCGGAACCATCCGGGATCTGAACCATATCCGTTGGCATGTATTGTGGGGTCTCGTCCACATTCCCGATCAGACCCGTTGCGAACAAACTCAGGTTGACGCGGATATCACCCGTCGGCGGGCTTTCAAGCAGGTCCTGATCAAATAAGACAACCGCTGGATCCATACCCATCGCGCTGCCGGCAGTTATACACAATGCACATAAAGCGAATCTCATGTCTCTTCTCCAAACTATTAAAAACGATAATCAATCTATTTAAACGGCAACTATGCAGAACATCACATCGTGCATCTGTTTTTTGAATCGGATCAATCACATCCGACTTCAAGGACTATACAGCAGCAAGGATCAATATCCAAGAAAAAACCGCTGGTTCCTCACGCTGCGCGTTTCTATCGGGGTTTCTGCGTCCGTCCTCACGCTTTTTAATCTTGAAAGTCCGGGTCTTGCAATCGAAAAAACGAAAAAACTCGATTTCTCACGAGAGAAAGCTTCAAATCAAAGACTCGCTATAAAATCAAATCACCCGATCACGGACATCCCTGACCATACAGGTTGAGGAAGATCGACACATCAAGGAAGTTGAAGCTCCCGTCGTCGTTGAAGTCAACGGTTGGGTCGTGTTCCGTGTACCGGACAATGAACGCGGAGATGTCCTGGAAGTTCAGTGTTCCATCCAGAATCAAATCCGCAGCGCACGGCGGGGCAATCTTGAACGAATCAATATAAGTCTGCCAACCAAACGAGCGTTGGTACATCCCCATCACCCAAAAAGTTTTGTCGTCGTTGGGATCGATCGCGATGTCCAGATAATCGCCCCAGCGACCATCCGCGCCGTTGTCGCCGATCGCGAGTTGGATCGGTTCGCTCATCGTTCCCAGCGGGTCATTCGAGAACCGTCCCGAGACCTGCACGCTGGCAAACTCGGTTGGGCTCGACCGCGAACTCACCATCGCGACATTGTGATCCTTATCAGAGTAGATTGCGGGGAAGTAGTAGTGCTGTCCGGTTTCGCTGGTGATCTCGCCTTGCTGGACGAGTGATGGGAACGAGCCGTTTGGCCAGTTGTTGGTCGCGACATGGTACCAGCGGGAGACCGTGAGTCCGGGGCCGCCGTTGATGCCGTGGGAGGTGTAGAGGTTCCCATCGCGGTAATGGACATTCATGAGCCGCCCGTCGAGGGTTGAGATTTCACCCCCGCCTGGGTTCGGAGCGCCTTGTGATGGACCATTGGCGGGTTGAATCCCGTTGACAAAGGTGGACTCGAGTGATGGGGCGGTCAGCGGATTGTTGATCGTCCAGAGCTTGAGCGAAGTCGAAGTCGCGCGGGAAACAAAATAGCATTGCGGAGCATCTCCGAACATCTGCGCTACCTGCAGCGAACCACCCGCATCAGGTGCGAGGTCGAGGATGGTGATCGGATCACCGTTGAGCATCGGAGATTTGTCGAAGATGCGGAAGAGTGCGCCTGCGAATCCGTTGCCATCGCCGTTGAGGAGGAAGAGGTTCCCGGTGACATAGAACGCGTTGTCGTCGAAACCAAAACCGGGATAGTCCACCCAGTAGTTGCTGTCGTTGACATGGATGACGGAGAAGGTGCGGTACTTGTACCAGACGCCGTTGGGGTCCGAGTCGTCGGAGATCGCGATGTCGATCCACGATTCGGTGTCGCCAACCTGCTCGAGTGCGAGCACGACAAAGCGTTCGGTTTTGTGGTCATAGAAACACTTGGGATCGAACACAAAGTTCGAGCTCGCGCCGACCTCCTCGAAGAATCCCGGATTGCCTGGGGTTCCGAGGTGGGACGAGAAGGTCTGGTTGCCGTCCTTATCAAAGAACGCGATCGCTGCGTTCACCGTCTCCACAATGTGATTCGGCCCAACCGCAAGCGTCGGATCGGGCGGACCCCACTCGGTCTGTGAGATCGCCTCGAATCCGGTATTCGCTCCGGCACTGACCCGGCTTACCTTCGACAACCCGCCCATCGCGACGCGCGTGGTGTCGGGATTCGTAGGCATGCTCTTGTCCCGCCCGTGCTTGGGGAGGACATGCTTGATCATCCGGACTTCACCTTCATACGGCCCGGTCAACTGCTGGCGGACCGCGAGCTTGTTGGTGTCGATGATGGTGGGGGTGATGAGCGTCCGCGCGACGGTGGTTGGATCACTGAGATCAATCGGAGCCGGGAGTTGATCCGCGGGCAGGCCTATCGCGGTTCGGGCACCTTCAGGTTGGAGAGCAGCCGGGTCATTGGAAGATCGCTGCTGAGCGCAACCGACAAGCACAGAGACCCCCAAAGCGGTAACGAACAGGGCCTGAACCCCAGCAGGGACGATAGAACGGGCTAATTTGATCACTTGAGACCTTTCGGATTCCAGACGCCCACACGAAAGAGGCACGGAAATGAGTCGAAAACACGCGGGATTCCGGTATTGAACCACATCGGCATCCAATATACACCGTATCGGCAAGGTTCCGTCCGGAATCTCCCGAGAAATGCCTCCAGATCCAAGAAACTGCCCTGCGAGCGAGCCAGAATCTGTTGACCCGCTCGCATCGGGGTCTAAACTTGATTCCTTATGCGGAACCGACCGTGACGGACGCTCAGCGATGGTGAGACCACCAGAACTGAGCCGAGGCGCGGACATGGGTTCTCCCCTTTGTTGATGACCAGTTCATCAGCTGCAGCCGGGGGGAGTCCGAGTTCCAAGTCTTTGTCAACGCTCATGTTTGAGCAAAGGCACTGGCGATTCGTGCTGCGGCCGATGTCTCTCATGCTTGTCATGGAGTGTCCAAGCCGCGATGGTTTGTGACACCGACCGAAAGGTCTTGACAGCGGAGGTCGAGCAGGACTGCTCAAAGTGCCGATAGAACGAATGATACGAGAATCTTATTTGCCCCATGGTGTAATGGCAGCACTTCTGTTTTTGGTACAGATGGTCCAAGTTCAAATCTTGGTGGGGTAATTTTCTTCTTTCTTCCTGATTCTCGTTCGACTTCAGCACCCAGATCCGTCCTGCCAACTGCTCATGGCAGACACCAACACCGAACAATCCACACGCGGCACCAAGCACAATGGCCAACGCCTCGAAGCGATCATTCTCGCCGCGGGTAAAGGCACGCGCATGCAGTCGGACCTCCCGAAGGTGTGCCATCTTGTCGGTGGTCGTCCGATGGTCTGTGCCGTCGTCGATGTGTGTCTTGAAGCGGGATGCGACCGCGTCGTGGTCGTGGTGGGGTACAAGCAAGAACTCGTCCGCGAAGCACTCGCAGGCTACGGCGACAAGGTCGTCTTCGCGGTTCAAGAAGAACAACTCGGAACCGGTCACGCCGTGATGAGTGCTGTGGATTCCTACAAGAACATCGACACCGCGCACACCGACATTTTCGTCCTCTGCGGCGACGGCCCCCTCATCCGCACCGATACCCTCAACACGCTCCTGGATCTCCACCGCTCGACCGGTGCTGCGGGAACCCTCGCGACCAGCCGCATCGACGATCCATCGGGGTATGGACGGATCGTCCGTGACAACGCCGGCGCGTTCGCTCGCATCATCGAGCAGAAGAACGCATCGGAAGACGAGCTCAAGATCAATGAGGTCAACCCGAGCTACTACTGCGTGAACGCCCAAGCGATGTTCGACGCGCTCAACAAGGTCAAACGAAACGAACTTACCGGCGAGTACTACATCACCGACATCTTCGAGTACATGCTCGACGCGGACCGACGCGTCGAGGTGATCGATGCGGTCCCGCCTGAGGATATCTTGAGCATCAACACGCTCGAACACCTCGCCCAGATCGACGCTATTTACCGTGCACGACAAATCTCCAGCAGCGATCAGATATCGCAAGGAACACCGTCATGATGGGTGAGATCAAAGTATTCTCCGGCCGCAACACCAAGCACCTCGCCCATCGCGTGTGTGCTGAAGCTGGGGTGGAGCTGGGCAAAGCCCGCACGATCCTCTTCCCAGATGGCGAAGTCATCGTCAAGCTTGACGACGATGTCCGCGGGCGCGACTGCTATGTCATCATCTCGACCTGCGATCCCGTCAACGACAACCTGATGGAACTGCTCGTTTTCTGCGACTGTCTCAGACGAGCGAGCGCAAGGCGCGTGACCGTCGTCATGCCGTACTACGGCTACGGTCGCCAAGACCGCAAGGACGAGGGACGCGTTCCCATCACCGCAAAACTCGTCGCCAACCTGATCACCGCCGCCCGCGCTGACCGCGTGCTGGCGATCGATCTCCACGCCGCCCAGATCCAAGGATTCTTCGATATCCCGGTGGACCACCTCTCGGCAAGCCCTGTCTTCTTTGACTATTTCCAGACCATCCGCGAAGAACTCGGGGACCTGTGCTTGGTCTCTCCCGATGTCGGGAATGTGAAGGTCGCTGAGAAGATGGCCAACCTGCTCAACGCGGACCTGGCGATCATCAACAAACGCCGACTCACCGGGGACACCGTCGAAGTGGGCAACCTCATCGGCTCGGTCAAAAACAAAACCGTCCTGATGTTCGACGACATGATCTCAACCGGCGGGACGGTCTGCGAAGCCGCCAAGCTCGTCATGAACGAGGGCGCGACCGATGTGATCGCCGCCGCAACCCACGGCGTGCTGGCGGGCAAAGCGATGGAAAAACTCGCCGATTCCCCGTTCTCACGCATCATCGTCACCGACACCATCCCGATGGGTGATCGCTGCGACCCAATCAAAGACAAGCTCACCGTTCTCTCAGTCGGAGAACTTTTGGGTGAAGCGATCCAACGAATCCACAACGACGATTCGATCAGCGCCCTCTTCAAAGACACCTCGGGTGCCAAACGCTGATTGATTGTCAACACACATACGAACACAAAAAAGTGTAAGAGTTCATAAAGGAGAAACGAAATGTCAGATACAACACCAACACTCACCGCAGCAAAGCGTGAGCGCACCGGATCACGGTACTCCCGTCGTCTGCGTGAGTCGGGCTCATTGCCCGCAATCGTCTACGGGCACAAAGAAGAGCCTGTCTCGATCTCGGTCAACATGCACGAGACCATGCTCCACCTCAAGAAGGGCGAGAAGCTCTTCGAGCTCGATCTTGACGGTGCCAAGCAGCATGTCCTCCTCAAGGACCTCGGCTACGACTACCTCGGCACCAACATCATCCACGCGGACTTCGCTCGCGTTGATCTCAACGAACGCGTTGACACCAGAGCGCACCTCGCCTTCGTGGGTACCGCGGCTGGTCTCAAAACCTCGGGCGCGATCATGATGCACCCAATCAATGACATCGAGCTCAATGTGCTCATCTCAAACCTCCCGGACCATATCGATGTCGATGTCTCCGGCATGGAAGTCGGCGATGTACTCCACGCATCGGATGTCAAGCTTCCGGTTGAGTCCATGAAGCTGCTCACCGATCCAGACGCGATCATTGCGCAGATCGTCATGAAGGCCGTCCAAGAAGAAGAAACCGACGAATCGGGCGAAGTCTCCTCCGCAGGTGCTTCACCAGAAGTCATCGGCGAGAAGGCCGACGACGCCGACTAATCAATCCGCAATAGAAAGAGTACTCAAGAATGAAACTGATCGTCGGACTCGGAAATCCAGGGATGCAATACAACAACACTCGGCACAACGCCGGGTTCATGGTTGTTGATGCACTGGCTTCCAAGTTCGCCGTCGGACAGATCGCCCGCTCGCGTTTCAACAGCGTCACACTCGACGCCAACATCGGGGGCGAAAAATGCCTGCTCATCAAGCCAACTGGTTTCATGAACAGGTCCGGACAGAGCGTGGGGGAAGCACTCCGCTTCTTCAAGCTCGATCCACAGGACGATCTGCTGGTCATCGTCGACGACATCGCTCTCCCGGTCGGATCCATCCGGGTCCGCAAGAGCGGCGGTGCCGGCGGTCACAACGGACTGAGCGACATCGATCGTGTTCTGGGTGGCGCAAGCTACCCCAGAATCCGCATAGGTGTCGGCGAGGTCCCGCGTGTGATGAACCAGGCGGATTGGGTTCTCAGCAAGTTCATGAGCGAGGAGATGGACAAGGTCAACGAGAGTCTCGACAAAGCAACCAATGCCGTCGAGCACATCTTGGATCAAGACATCACCAGCGCGATGAACACCTTCAACGAGAAGCTCGTCAAGCCCAAGCGTCAAGAGCATCCCAATGACAAACCGGCAGAGCGTTCAAAGGACGATCAGGCCGTTCAAGATACGAATAGTAAAGAACACACAAACAACACTCCGGCTTCCTGAGCCGGACCCGATTTGGAGTAAAACATGTCAGCAACAGCTACAGAATCACGAACCGGAACCTACGAAGGTATGTTCCTCGTCAATCAGACCGCCGCCGCAGCGTTCGGCGATGTCCTTACGCACATCAACCACCTCTTCGAGCGTGCGGATGCAACCGTTCTCGCAATGAAGAAGTGGGACGAGCGTCGCCTCTCCTTCGAGATGGACAAGCAAAAGCGTGGTGTGTACATCCTCGCGTACTTCACTTGCCCAACCAACATGGTCGCTCACCTCGAGCGTGACGCGGTGATCTCCGACAAGATCATGCGTCTGCTGGTGACCACCGCAGACCACCTGAGCCTTGAGGAAATCGCGACCAACGACGACCGCAAGGGTCTGGAAACCGAAGCCAAGTTCAAAGCAGAGCAAGGCGACGCGGAAGAAACCAACAAGGTCAGCACCGTCCGTTTGGGTGCTCCGGTCCAAGCCGCCGCTCCGGCAGCCGCTGAAGCCGCTCCAGCTGAATCCGACGCAGCACCTGAGGGTGACGCTGACGAAGCACCAGCCGCTGAATAATCCCGCTTCTGCCCTCCCTCAGCACTGATAGGGCAGCGAAAACGGATGTTTTTCGATCAACCCGCCCGAGCCGGACCATGTCCGGCTCGGGCGGTTGTGATATACTGACCCCGTCTGTGTCTTTCCGAAAGATCACACCAGTTCCGACATACCACACCAGGCACAAGGAGAAAACCAATGGCCAGTTTCAACAAAGTCATGCTCATGGGCAATCTCACCAGAGACATCGAGATCCGCCACACCCCTTCAAACACCGCCGTTGGAAACTTCGGTCTTGCCGTCAACCGCAAGTACAAAACCCAGTCGGGTGAACAACGCGAAGAAGTCGCGTTCATCGACTGCGAAGCATGGGGACGCACCGCTGAGGTCATGGCGCAATACCTGTCCAAAGGCCGTCCCGTCTTCATCGAAGGACGACTCAAGTTCGACCAGTGGGACGACCGCAATGGCGGCGGCAAACGCTCGAAACTCTCCGTCGTCGTGGACAACTTCCAGTTCATTGACTCGGGCGCTGGTGGTGGCAACTCCGGTGGCGGCGGTGGTGGGGGCGGAAACTACGCCCGCTCAGGAGCCGGAGGCGGAAACTCCGACGGATACGACGGCGGCAACGGTGGTGGCAATGGCGGGGGCGGAGAAGTCTCCATCAACCACGACGACATCCCGTTCTGATCCCATAGAAGTCACCCAGAACTCCTTTCAAAGACCGAACCCGTGCGGATCTCAATCCACAGCACGGGTTTTTTCATGCCAAAGCATGCCGGCGAGGGCACTTACAGCACGCCAACGGACTACACTCACGACCCGGATTCGTCCGGACCTCAGGTTCGCCTGGGACCTCTTTGTTGGGGATGCTCGCCGTGAGCGTCTCCTCAACTCTCCGCTCTGAGCTGATTACTCGGAACGGTCAGGACAGCGAAAGGAACCATACCAATGGCCAAATCAATCAAACTTCTCCTCACCCAGAATGTCGATTCCCTCGGAATCGTCGGCGATGTCGTCAAAGTCCGCATGGGCTACGCTCGCAACTACCTCCTCCCATTCGGATACGCGACTCCACCATCCGATGAGCTGATCGCATCGCTCGCTGAGCGTCGTGCTCAAGCCGAGAAGGATGTCGCAGCGCGTCGTAAAGAACGCGAAGAAATGATCAACAAGCTCGACGGCCAGGAACTCACCATGGACCGCGCGTGCAACGACCAGGGTCACCTCTACGGCTCAGTCACCCAGCAAGACATCGCTGCAGCACTCCGAGAAGTCGGCTTCGCCGTCTCCCCTCGCGAAGTCCGTCTCCCCGGTGCGATCAAGCGTGTCGATGCCTTCGACATCCTCGTCAAGGTCGATTCAGACCTCGAAGCCAATGTCAAGCTATGGGTTGCTGCTGACCGCAACATTGACGACGAAGATCAGGACGAGATGGAGTTCGACAACGAAGGCGAACTGATCATCAAGGACAAGAAAAAGAAGAAGCCAGCCCCAGCCCCAGCACCAGACGCAGAAGCCGCACCAGCTGACGCTGCCGCTGCTGAATAAGCACCGCTGATATCCAACCAACCCAAAGCCCCCTCGGTCTCCGAGGGGGCTTTTTTTAGTCCATAAAAAAACGCCTCGATGCGAGGCGTCGTGTGTCGGAATAGACGAGGAACTCACTCCTTCATCAGCGGCGGATCGAAGTGGATAAGCACAACATCGCCGATCGTGAAGTACTGGATCTCGACCTTGCTGGAGATCAGGAAGAGCAGCGAAAGATTCTGGCCTTCCTTCGATTGTGAAATCCGGGGGAGCCCGCTCTCGTTTTGCCCGCTCAGGGTTGATCCTGGGGTGTAGCGAATCTCGAACAGTTCGGTGCTCGGATCTTCCGAAAGGTACCCAACCGCTTCGTACTCGTTGCCGTTGGTATCGATGAGCATGAAAGGCTCGTCAGGATTGGCCTTGCGAGCGGCTTCAGACAAGAACCCGCCCTCGATACCAGAGCCGACCGGGACCTGAATCATCGCCTGACCGTCACCGAACCAGAAGCGTTCAACTCGGAGCGACTTGACCTGCGGCGCGTTCTTCCTGCCGATCTCCTCCATCCGGAACTTCGCGCTCCCCTCGGTGATGAGGTTCTCGTCATTGATCTTGATCCCACGCTGCTTGACCAGCTGGGAAGGCATGACCTGACCGACCGAGTTTGAGAATCGGGTATCGCCAGCATTGCCAGCCACGATGACCGCATCAGACAAGTCAAAGTCACGCTCGACGCGCTCGCCGGTCAGCAGTTGACCGGATCGAACAAGCTTGTCGCGTGCTGAGATGGTGGCAAACTCGGTCGGGTCCTTGATGTCACCGACCGGCACGCGGATGTTCTTGACATACAACGCGAGCGGTGTCTGATCCGCAGGGATAAAGAACTCGAACCCCATCGGGACGCGGGACTTTCCACCCGATGAGGTGATGAACAGATCTTCGCTGTCAAACATCCAGCGTCCGAACTGCCCCTCTTTGCTGGATTCGGAGATGGTCGCGATCGGGAAGATCGTGTGGGTCGTTCCATCGGTCTGTTCGGTGAGCAAGCGGACCTGCCCATTGGAGATCACAACCTGACCGCCCTTGCCGCCTTTTTCCTTTGCTTCGGGTCCAAACTCGACGACATAGCCCGCGACATGACCAGCGTTCTGGGGGCTGATTGCTTTGCCTTGGGTGTTCATAAACTTGTGCTCACCCGCGCTCAGCGACATCGCGTCGGTTGGTTGTCCAACGGTGTACGAGGACACCACCTCGAACGCGTCTTTGGTGATCGCATTGCGAGCGGCGCCTTCGCCCGGATTGATGCGTGCCGCAAACCCGGTGAGTGTGAGGTCTGGGTACCACTTCTTGAGCGGCTCACCGCTGCTCATCGATCCGGTGGACAGGTTCTTGTACACCATCGCGGTAATGGAATCGACCGGAATCCACAGCTTGTCATTCTCAACGAGCGAACCCGCACCCGCACGATCCTCCGCGTACCAGACCGGTTGGTATCCAAGGAAGGTCGATGGCAGACGCATGTACCCGATCCCGATGACCATGACCCCCGCCGTCAGGACGCTGGAGACCACGCCGAAGACCGCTCCACCCGCGTAGTCGAGTGCTTTGATATTCTGAATGTTCCCGGTGATGACCTTATCGGTGATCACACGCAAGACCAGCATCATGATGATGAACGGCACAATCAGAGCAATCCCCCATGCTGCGCCTTCAACAAACGCTGCTTTGCTGAGTCCGAGCAGGATCATCGCGAGCGGCTCCCAAACCGCAAACGCGACCGCTCCAGCAAAGAGCACACACAACGAATGGATCATCGCGTTGAAGATGCCCCGGGTCATCCACGCGTAGGAGACACTCAGGACAAAGATGATGACAAGGATGTTCATAAACATTGGACTTCACTCCGCCTTCTGAGAAGGCCATAAACTCGCGGCTCTTGCCGATAAATGCGTGATTCGTGCTCGGTGCTTTACGCCTTGGCCTTCGTACTCTTTGAACTTGCTTTCGGGGGTGCGGTGATCCGGGTCACCTCTTCGATACTCGTGATCCCCATGACCGCTTTCCGCAGCGCCGACTGCTGAACGCTTGGAAGGCCGTTCTTCCGCATCATCGCGCGGAGACCGTTCCAATCGCCCTCCACGATCAACGCCTTCTCTTCGTTCCCGAGTGGGAAGACCCCGAAGCACCCGGTCTGTCCGGAATACCCCACGCCGCCGCACACTGAGCAAACCTCAGGCTTGTTGCGGACAAGGACCTGTCCACCCTTCTTAAACAACTCCCCGACCTTGCCCTGAGGCAGTCCGAGCTTCTTGAGCATGTCCGGGGTCGGTTGGTACGGGACTTTACAGTTGCCACACAGCACACGGACGAGCTTGCACGCAACCACACCACGCAAGCCCTTCGCAGCAAGCTTCGGATCGCCAACCGCTTGCACATAGGTCTGGATCGCTTTGAGCGCCGCATCGGTCCGCAGGCAGAGGTACACGCGAGTCCGCTCAAGGTCCGACGCAGCGATGTTCTGGGCGGTCTCGACATCGGGGAGATCGCACAAGGTCACGATGTCCGGGTCACGACGCAGGGTCGAACGCACGGTCGTCGCAAAGTCAGGACCCTCGACGCTCGAGTCCCACACGATCTGCTTAATGCCTTCGAGCGCGTCTTCGATCTCGTATTCGACGGACTGGATGTTGGAGGTGTACGCATCGTGCAGACGCATGATCGAGTACGACATCGTGGTCCGCCCGTTGTCCGCTGGGGCGCTCAGAAGCACAACACCACCGACATGCTCGAGCTCGTTCGCCCAGTCCTTGAGCAGTTTGAGCTGAGGCTCAAGCAGCCCAAGCGCGTCCACCTTCCTGCGGACCGCTTCAGCAGGATTGAAGATGATCGACATCCGCATCCCGCTCTTGGAGCCTGATGTGTTGAGTTTGAGGGTCGCGCTGCTCATCGAATCGCCCGAAACACTGACCTCGCCCGACAGCTTCCGCCGGCGGTCGCTGGTATCAAGACCCGCTGATTTCTTCCAGAAATCAATGATCTGCACCGCTTCAGATGCCGCGATCGGATCACCCGCTTGGCGCACGCCATCGACAAGGTACGACGCGGCGTAGGTTGTTTCGTTCGCTGGAAGGATATCGATCTGGCTCGCATGCGCCTCAAAGCCTTTGATCACGATCTGCTCCGCCCCCACACGGATCGCAAACTCGGGGGTATCTTTTTGAGGGGGCTGGATCGTCGTCTTCTTCGCCCCCACGATGTTCAGCTCCGATGACCCCATCAGCTTGGCCGCCTTCTTCGCGTCGCGGTTGTCCGCCATGTCCTGCATGTTCATCTTCATCTGCTGCGACTCAGGGACACGCTCGTCCTTGTTGGTCACGGAGATGAAGATCAGGATGTCGAGACCCAGCAGGATAATCGATCCAACAAACGCCGCCGCGAATCCGGCAATCCCCCCGACCGGCAGCGCGACAATGAGCAGCAGGGCGACAATCCCGAAGGCGAGGTGGATCGCGTTCCACTTCTCTTGACCGAGGAAGAATCTCTTTGCGTGCTTATCGAGGTGGGTGGAGATCATCCACGCCCATGCAACAAACGGCGCGAACAGCACGATGGGTTTCCAGATCGACATCAGCATGAACGCGCTTGCCGCAAGGGACATCGTGGGGTCAGAAGCAATCACAATCGACATAGTGGGAACCCTCTCGGGGGTTGATGGTCATCTCGAACAATCAGCCCGCCGAAAGCCGTCCAGCGGGGTCCGATCATCATAGGGGGGCCACCACCCGGCGACCCAGCAGTACACCCGCTTCGTCTGGACCAAAATCTCATCGAGTTTGCTTGCGCAATTACTCGGATGAGCACCCCAACGAGCGAGCCGTGGGGCAGGGGTCAGGTGAACTTCTTGAGTTTCATCTGCAGTTCGTCGACATTGGGCGACGATTCAATCGCCGTCCGCATGTGGATGTACTCCGCTTCAACCAGCTTTACGAGCGAATCATTGAAATCGATCATCCCGAGCTGCTGCGCTTCGATCGAGTTGATGATCTCGCGGATATCGCCCTCGCGTTCGTCGAGGATGTATTTCTGGACCACGCCGTTGTTGATGAGGATCTCCAACGCCGGGATGCGGTAGATCTTCTCGTGGAGCGTCGGGAGCAGCTTCTGGTAGACAAACGCCCGCATCTGGTACGCGAGGATCTTGCGGACCTGCTCGACTTCTTCCGCCGGGAACAAGCCATAGATACGCGAGAAGGTCTGGGTCGTGCTCGATGCGTGGATTGTCCCGTAGACCAAGTGACCGGTTTCCGCCGCGTGCAGTGCCGCTTCGAAGGTTTCCTGGTCACGCATTTCACCGATGAGCACGATGTCCGGGTTTTCACGCACTAGTGCACGCAGGCCGGTCTTGAAGTCCAAGCAGTCCAGCCCGATCTCGCGTTGGTTGATTGTCGCCTTCTTGTCCTCGAAGATGTACTCGATCGGGTCTTCGAGTGTCAGGATGTGGACGCTCTTGCGTGCGTTCACATAGTCAAGCATCGAAGCGATCGTCGTGGACTTCCCCGAACCCGTCACACCACACAGCAGCACAATCCCCTGCGGCTGCAGCGCGATATCAGACATAATCGGTGGGAGATACAACCCCTCGAACGGCAGGATTTCAGAGGTAATGTTTCTCGCCGCGACCGAAAGCGTGCCGCGCGCTTGGAACAAGTTCACGCGGAAGCGGTGGCTCGAGTCGTAGTTGTACGCAAAGTCGACCGATCCGAACTTGTGGAGGTCTTTCATCTGCTCTGCCGTCAGGATGTGCTTTGCGATCCCGAAGAACTCTTCAGCAGTCACCGGCTCCACATCGAGCGCCTTGAGCACGCCACGCAGACGGATCTTGGGTTTCTGCTCGGACTTCATAATGAGGTCAGACGCTTCAAACTTGATCGTTGCTTTGAGGAAGTCGCCCCATCGCGTCGCGTGCGGATCGTGGTTCTTGCCTGCCGTCGGATCTAGATCAACATGACCTGCTGCTGCGGTACTCGCTGGGGTGTCAGTCACACTCATGGTGCTCGGTTCCTCGTCTGGGACAACTCGTCAGTGACAAATGAACTCCAAGCCGCCGATCGGCATCTCGGAGAAAGTTCGGGAGAAAAGTACAATATGCGGCTCGATGCCTCAAAGAACCCAACTGTTCGCTCAAACCCCCATCATGTTCCCCTATCCAACATCCTGAACCCCACAAATACCCAAAAGAAAGACGGCCCCGAGGGTGGGGCCGTCTTAGAGAGAAGGTATCTGAATCATTCTGACAAGCGTACTGACAAGATCAGTACCCTCCCAGAACTCACTTCATGCCAGCGGCTTCAAGCTTGCTGTCTTCCTCGATGGTGCCGAGGAAGTTGGATTCGAGCTCGACGCGGATTTTCTCCATCGCCTTGTTCTGAATCTGACGCACACGCTCTTTGGTCACACCAATGATCTGGCCAACCTGCTCAAGCGTCATGGGTTTCTCGTGACCGCCGGTCTCAAGACCGAAGCGGTGCTCAAGAACCGTCCGCTCAACATCCGAGAGTTCCGCACGGTTGGCAACGACAATCGCGCGAACCTCTGATGCGGTGTCTTTCTCGAAATCAGCACGCTTGGTCTCAAGGAAGTTGGACTTCTCGAGTTTCGGATCAAAGTCTGTTGGGAACCGCTGGCGGTACTTGCTCAGCTTCATCCCCTGACGACTGAACGCCTTGAGGATTGCCCGACACGCATAGGTCGAGAACTTGAACCCTCGGCCCGCATCGAACTTATCAACCGCACGCAAGAGCGCCATGTTGCCTTCAGAGACGAGGTCCGCAAAGTCAACCTCGCTCATCCGGGTCCGCTTGGCCATCGCGAGCACCAACGCGAGGTTGGTCTCTGCGATCTGCTCGCGGATCCGCTCTGATTTGCGGTACCACATGAGCAGCTCATGCGCCTGCTCAGGGGTTGGTTTCTTGTCCGCACGCGCCCAGACTTCTTTCTGGAGATTGCACACACGATGTCGGGAGTAGTTGAACTGATGGAACAGCACGCGTTCCTCAGCACCGGTCAGGATCACCTGCTGTGATGATTTGACCGTGCGGGTCCGCGAGATCGAGGAGATGTCGTCCATCACCGGGTGATACCAAGTGGTATCGGGTTTGGCGATGTCCGGAGCGTCCTCGTAGATGTTCTGCTCGGCGTCCTCTTCGTAGAAGACTTCTGAGTCGATGTAATCCTGCTCCTTGAGCATGATGGTCGCGAGCAAACGCTCGTCCTCATGCGAGAGCTGGCGCGAGGATTTTCCCGCGCGGGTCGAAGTGCGTGAAACACCAACACGGTGTCGTCGTCGCATCTGCTCAAGTGGGCTCGGGCTTGAACCGGCTGAGCTTGGGGTTGTGTTTGCTGTCTGCGTCATGCTGTCTCCTCGCTGCGTTCCTGCAGCGAAATTGGTCTATTCAGATCGGTCCTGCAAACCGATCGAAAGTTCAGTTGTTCTGGATCAACCACCCATCAAAGCAGATGATCCGCGTCTCGTACCGATCGAAGCCGACGAATCGGCACCGATCCCACCACACCAGGCCTGACAATCCCAGAAATCTCGAAATACATCGAAACTCGTAAGAACCGAAAGCCCTGATTTACTCGGCCTATACCTGATCAACAGATCCGGGGCACCGATTCTTCCTGGGAACACATTTTTTCACTCCACATCCGGTGTGGAGCGTGTTTGCCGGTCGGTCGAGGGTATTGGTCAGGCACTCGTTGGTGCTTGCTGACCGTGGGGGGACGACGACGGGCGTTTTCGAGGCTCGGAGCCTCTCGGACAGACTCAAAGTGAGCCGGTCCCATGTCTTACGCATCGCAACTGGAGGGAGTTTCCAATTGCAGTACGAATTGTGAACAAATCATCAAATTGTCGGGCGGCGTCTGGTGCCGACCACAACATGTTCGACTCGTCCCAGCTTTGCAAAGAATGCAGACAGCCGAGCGGTCATCCAGAGGTTGTCCCCGACCAATCCTTCGATCGTGCCCCGGCGTCTACGACACTCGCGTGTCATCTCGCCGGAGTTCAACAGGCCGTCCTGGCCTGTTCACACATCAGTCATCCCCATTCAAGCCCATTCCTGTGCGGTGGGGGCCATTTGGGGGTTCACTTGACGACCGATAATCAGTCGCCTAGAGTCGCATCGTGAACCCGCAAGGGTTGACGAGTTCGGGCTTATCCTGCGGAAACCGCGTTTCCATCGGACTTTGCCAGCTCTCAGCCTTGCAAAATGCACGCTGCGAACCGCCATGATACACCATGGCCGATAGTTGTACAACCTCGCATTCAAAAACTAGAAATTTACCCCCTATTGGATCTATTTGTACGGAATATGTCCGGGCGATCCGCGCCTATCATTCCCCAGATTCACAGTCCATCCACAATCCGCAGCTCGGCTCAGTCCCAGACTGCATTTACGAACGGAGATCACCATGCCATTCACACTCCCAGAACTCGGATTCGACTACAACGCGCTCGAGCCACACATCGACGCCAAGACTATGGAAATCCATCATTCCAAGCACCACGCTGGATACATCGCCAAAGCCAACGCCGCACTCGAAGGCACCGAATGGGATGGCAAATGCTTCGGGGAGATCCTCGCACGCATCAAGATGGTCCCAGAGACCATCCGCACCGCCGTGCAGAACAATGTCGGCGGACACGCGAACCACTCCCTCTTCTGGTCCATCCTCTCCCCCAACGGCGGCGGAGCGCCCGAAGGCGAACTCGCTGACGCGATCAACAAAGCATTCGGTTCATTCGACGAGTTCAAGACCCAGTTCGAGAACGCCGCCGCGACCCGCTTCGGTTCAGGCTGGGCATGGCTCGGGTTTGACGCAGAAGGCAAACTCCACATCGGTTCAACCGCAAACCAAGACTCCCCGATCATGATGGGACACAAGCCCATCCTCGGCCTCGATGTCTGGGAACACGCGTACTACCTCAACTACCAGAACCGCCGTCCCGACTACATCAGCGCGTTCTGGAATGTTGTGGACTGGGCCAAGGTCACCGAATACTACAACATGTTCAAAGGCGAATGCTGCGGCAAAAAAGAAGGCTGCTGCTCATAAGCCAGCTCGATAAGTAACTTCTCTTTCAAACCCGGAGAATCCCTCCGGGTTTTTTCATGCGCATCGCCACTACCATCCCCCATGCGAAAGCAAACCCTCATCCTCACCACCTGGCTCGCGCTTCCCTTCATCTGCCTCACGCTCATCATGGTCTGGATCTTTGTGTCACTCGACAAAGACCGACTGATGAACGAGCCCCCGGTCGGCGCGGGCGCGGGAGACACAGGCAACGCCAACGCGCTCGGTCAATACCTCGCAGGCCGTGATCCAGACGAAGTCTCCAAAGCGAACCAAGCACGCAGAGAACACTCCAAAGTCGAACCCTTCAACTGGCCCGGCGGCACACTGATCACCTTCGAGTTCACTCCAAACACCCAACTCGACCAATCCCTCCTCGAAGCACGCATCACGATCGAATCTCAAGACAAAGTCACCGTGTTCGTTCGTCATCCGCAACCCATCGACGGCACAAAGTGGGGGGTCCAACTCGATCAGTTCGGGCCTTCGGTCGACGAGGCGCACATCGCGGTCGGATACCGAACCGAGGACGCGCAGCCAGCAGAGTGGGACCAAACGCCGATCCCGTTGACGCTGATTATCGCAGGCGAAGTACTTTCGTCGGATCCGATCGAGATCCCGATGCGGATCACCATCGTGACCCCATGAGACTCCTGACCAAAAAAATCTACCGCGCGTACCCAGAACTTGATAAGTACGATGACGATGTCTGCAAACGCTATATCAAACGAGCGAAGCGTCTACAGAACGCTTGGAAGTTCTGGGTGCTTATCCTCGTCGCATTGCCTTTGTCATTGTCCGTTTGGTTCGGGGTGATGTACGGGACTGTTTATGTATTCAATGAATATTTCTACAATATCTCACAGGCGCTAGAAACCTTCATTATGCTCGTGATTGGTACGGGTATCGTATGGATGCCCGCATTCACGGCATTGCTCATCCGTGACCGCTGGCTTCATCGCTGCATCCGCAATCAGCTCGTCGGCGTCCAATGCCCCGCCTGCGGCTATTCGCTCATCGGTCTCACCCTCCTCACCGACACCAACCCCCCATCCATCAGCTGCCCAGAATGCGGAAGCCGCACCGTTCTCAAGGACATGGGACTCACCGAAGCGGACATCGATCCAACGCTCATCGTGGAGCATGCATGAGATTGCTGACCCGAAAGATCTACCGCGCCTTCCCAGAGCTTGATCAGTACGACGATCAATCTTGCGAGCGGTATGTGAATCGCGCCGTTCGGCTCAATGATGAACTGGGTTGCTTGCTTATTGGTGTAATCGTTATCGCATCAGTCGCTGCTTGGATATTCATTGAGTACAACACCCAATTGGTGATTTTCTATCTCTTCGATGCAGTTGGAATCAAGCTAGGAGTGTACACAGATACTTTCATTCGTCTTGTGGTGACTCTTGGCTATGTATGGTTCCCTTGGATCATGATTCTCATCGCTCGCGATATCAGATTGCGATCGCAGATTCGAAAGCAGCTCGATGGTGCATACTGCCGCTCCTGTGGCTATCGATTAATCGGACTTATCATTTTGCAAGAATCGACGACGGAGTTTGTGCGTTGTCCAGAATGTGGGACGGAGAATACAGTCGATGGCGACACGCTATGTAGAGATGAAATTGAGGTACCTCATCGCCTTCATAACAACTGAGACCTAGCTCCTAAGCACCCGAAGCGGCTGATACGCTCGTCCAAGCACATCGCTGCTCTTGGCGCTGAGCCACTGGTCGAGAATCTCCGCGTAGACCTGACGGAAATCCGCCGTGTATTTGAGATCGCCCGCATCCAGATCCGTCAGCGACGGATACCGCGAGTGCAGCCCCGGCTTGACCATCGGGCCAAACAAGAACATCGGAGCCGCGGTCCCGTGGTCGGTCCCGCCCGATCCGTTCTGACTGACGCGCCGACCAAACTCGCTGAAGCACATGCTCATCACCCGCTTCTCGTTCCCCTGCGCCTTGAGGTCTTTATAGAACGCACCGACCGCATCGGAGAGTTGTTGCAACAAGCGTGCGTGCGACCCCTGCGCCCCGCCCTGGTTGGCGTGCGTGTCGAAGCTGCCATGCGAGACATAGAACACCCGCGTCGGCATCCCCGCGCGGATCATCGACCCAACCATGCTCAGCTGCGACGCGAGCTTCGTGTTCGGATATTTCACCAACGACTCCGCATCCACGGCCTTCCGAATCTTCTTGCTTGACACCTGCGCATCCATCGCCGTCCGCACTAGGAACGATTTGTTGTCATCCGCGCCCTGCGACCGTGCCTCGTTTGCTTTGACCGCTTTGTGGTACGCGTCGCGGAGATCACCGCCCATCTTGTCGCCGGTCCATTGGTACATGTCCGCGTCTTCAATCGCGACAGGCATCATCGTCCGACCATGCAGCGCCAGCGGCGACTCCTTCCCAATCGCAACCATCGGCGGTGGGGGGGCTGCAAGAGTGCTTTGTTGTCCCGCGCCCGGCGTCCCCGATCCATACCCACAGCACTGCGAATCCACATACTTCCCGAGCCATCCATCCCCAGTGCCGTTGGTATCCGCCGTGTGCCAAATGTCCATCGATGCAAAGTGCGAACGGTTCGGGTTCGGATACCCAACCCCCTGCACAATCGCGCACAATCCCTCGTCGTAGAGGTCTTTGAACCCGCCCATCGACCCATGCAATCCGAGCCCGCCGTTGCGCTCAAGCATCAGCACTTCATTCGCGGCCAGCGCAATCCGAGAACGCACCCGCTGGTACGCATCATCCCCAACAGGCACCAGCGTGTTGAGCCCATCGTTCCCCCCCGACATCTGGATCACGACAAGCACGCGATCCTCATCCACCCCCGCGATCGAACTCAGCCCCAACATCGGACGAGGGAGCGCAAACGCGGAACTCTGCAAGAACGCGGGCACGGTCATCGCCGCCGACGCGAACAGCGTCGAGTGCTGCAAGAACGCTCGGCGTGTGTACGCCTTGGCATCGCTTGGATTCAGGTGATTGCTCATTGACACATCTCCATTCGTTCTAACACAGCTGATACTCCGGCATCGAAGTCAACAACACCAACGCACGCACCAACGCCTCATTCTCCCGCATCGCCCCCTCATCCGCATCGCCACGCGCACCATGCAGCACCGTCGCGATGGTTTCATCACTCACCTCGCCAAGCGTGATCGCCGCGAGTTCGCGGATGATCTGTTCATCGCTCGGATCAACATCGTCAGGCGTGTTCAAGCTCGGCACCAATGACACCGCATCAAAGTTCTGCTGATCGCGGAACAAGATCGAGCGCGTTGGCAGCGCCCCGGTCAGCAGATAAATCAGCGTGTTCTGACGCACAAACATCGTCGAAGTGTTGATCCAGCTCCGCCCGCCGTCCCATCCCTTGACGCTTGGTGGGTAGTACACCGATTGCCCCATCAGGTCCATCGCATCGGACATGATCCCGATATCCCGCACCGGAACCTTGAGCGATCGCACCGCACCAACCAGCAGTTCGCTTGGACTCTTGATCTTCGATCCCATGTTGACCGGATCATAAAAATGCCTTGAAAGCAGCAATCGACGCAGTACGGGTTGCAGCTCGTAGTTGGAGAGCCGCATGACCTGCGCCAGCTCAAGAATCGCTTTCCGCGTCCCGCTGTCGAGCTGCGACAGATCCATCGGGATGTCGCGCACAAAGAACTTGTAGAGCTTGAAACACAAGAACAACGCGCACGCTTCCTGGTTGAGAATCGCGGACACCAGCGAGTCCCCATCCAGATTCCCGCGCACCCCAAGCACAAACTTGGTGCCCTGATCGTGCTGGTTTTTATTGAAAGTAAAGTTGTCGTCCTGATAAGTGAACCCGGTCAGTGTGCGTGCAGCTTCTTTAATGTCGCGTTCGGTGTAGTTGCCCTCGCCGAGGGAGAACAGTTCGAGCAGCTCGCGCCCAATATTCTCGTTTGGAGAATTCTTCCGGTTCATGTTGTTGTTGAGGTACCGCAGCATCGCCGGATCGCGGTTGATCCCGCGCAGCAACTGTCCAAAGTTCCCGCTCGCGTTCCCACGAAGCAGCCGGTTCTGCGCGTACATGTGGTACGAGTCTTCCACGATCCGGAAGCTCGTCGCAAAGTGCCCATGCCAGAACAGCGTCAGTTTTTCTTCGAGTGGTCTGGGTGACTGGACCATCCGCGTCAACCATGAGCGTTGGATCTCCCGCATCTGTCTTCGGTCTTCGCGTTGTGCTCGCTGACGAGCGGTTCTGTACGCCGCGATCGTGTCCTCGTCTTGTCTTGCTCGCGCACGCTGTAAACTCCGCCGCTGCTCGTCGGACAATGGTTGAATAATGTTGCTGTCAAAGTCGCTGGCGCCTGCATCCTTGAACGGGATCGAGTCGTAGTTGAGCAGATGATCCACCGCACGCTCAGGACCCCACGCCGCAAGCGTCCGGATCTGCTTGTCCGTCCCCCCGAACCCTGCGCGAAGCAACAAGTGACGCGCCTGCGCGTACCCGAATCGCTCCTTCCGGATCGGAGAAGTCGAATCCGTCGGCTTGCGCGTCGGCCCAATCATGGCTGTATTGGATTCGCTCTCCGTCATCAGCATCTCCAGCGGGGCAGGTCTGTTCCCACGGCGAACAACGCACACACAACCAACAGATTGCATATAGGCCAATCGCCAAGCAAGCCCAGCGTCCAACGATTGCCGAAACTCACCCGCTGAAGATCAGATTACCCGTTTTTCGGACGCGATGCGATCCGAATCGCCCACATCAACGCCGCGACGGTCGTCGCGAGGAGCAGCGCCCCGGTCAGGTGGTGGGAGGTCGCAATGATCGCTTCACCGACGCGGATCGACGCAGCGGTTGAAAGCTCGCTGGAAGTCGGGAGCGCCGCAGGCCCCGCATCACCTGTCCGCGTCATCGCCAGTGCGCCCCATCCGAGTGTGAACTGCAGCATGACCAATCCATGAATCACCGCGCCATATGGACGGATCGCGCCCGCGCCGCCCACAACCCCGCGATCAACCTTCCCGACCTTGATGCACTTAGCGCCAGCGATGATCACCAGCAGCACCACGATGAACGAGAACCCGATGTGCGACATCAACGCATGGCCCGAATCCAGATGCCGGGTCATCGCGCCAAAGACCAGCTGAATCCCCAGCCCGATCGTCGCAATCAACAGCATCAATCGTGTGGACTTCGCCGCACCAATCGCGTCATCGCTCGGTGCAACGCCGCTCCATTTTCTACTGCACACCACCCCCGTCGCGATTGCGAGCGCAAACACAATCTGCGCCAAAACCCCATGAAGTGCAGCCAATCCCTGCGATTGTTCCGAAACCCGCAGCGCGCCCATCACGCCCTGCGCAATCACCCCGAGCAGCAGAACCACGCTCATCACCCTTGGCAGCGCCCGCGACGGCGCACCAAACATCCGAACCACCAGCAAGATCGTCGCGAGTCCCGCAAAGGTGCCGAAGATCCGGTGCGAGTGTTCGAGATAAATCCGGATTTCATCCATCAGCGACATCGGGAACAGGATCGAGATCGATCCGTAGGTTGTGACCGAGTCGGGGACCGCGAGTCCAGATTCGGTACTCGTCACCAATCCGCCCACCGCAATCAAAGGCAGGTAGCTCAGCGCCACCACCCACGCGAACCGCGCCCGCCAATCAATGTCCTTGGTTGCGTAAGTCATGTTCCGAGCCCGCAGCTTCCCAGCGGCCCACCCGAGGACAACCATCCCAAAGACCACGCCGAGCACGAGCAGCATCCCGGTAAACTCGAACTGGTTTGCTTGAGATTCAAGCTCCGCGATCGATTCGGGCTGTTTGGTCATCAGCGACCCAAGAAAAATCGCAGACACAGCCCCGCCAATCAGCCCGGCGGTTTCGCCGACCGCTGTGTGCTGGCTCTTTACATTCCTGAGAAACAGGAAAACGCAAATTGCGTAGGATATCAGCGAAACCGCGATGATCAACCCGACCGGAAGGTCCCTGTCCACCAGCAACATCACCCAGCTCACAACCCCCATCAGGAGCACACCCGCGACCCCAATCGTGGTCGCAACGCCTAAAATCGGGTTTGGCAACGGGCTTGGGGACGAAATCGACGCAACTGGTTGTGTAGACATGGGTTGTGATCTCTTTCTAGGTCTTTGTAAATGAGACGCGTTCTCAACTATGACGGCTTTCGTGAGCGTCGAAAAACAACGCTCAAAAAGATCCAAAATTATGGCCTCGCAGCACACAATATGCAGTCAAGCCATGCTACGCTGCATCCAATTGGCAAACCCTCATTTTTAGGAGGGTTTCGCTTTCACGCACAGGCGGGCGCACAGAAGCCCACCTATATCAGAGATTCGACCGTTTCGCCAAGACCGTATTGGAGCCATCGAGTGAAACCAATCTTCCCAAAGTGGATGAACAGCGTGCCCACCCTGGTTGTGATTGTGGTTCATGCCGCAATCATCCCAGTCATCGCAGGCATGTGGTACTACGCAACCCCCAAGTTCTGGGAAGTTGGCTACATGCCCACCCAGCCCAGCACCGGGTTCAACCACCAGATCCACGCCGGCAAGCTCGGGATGGACTGCCGCTACTGCCATACCAATGTCGAAGAATCTTGGCACGCCAATGTCCCCCCCGTCAAGACCTGCTACGGCTGTCACGAAGATGGCAAACTCGGACCACTCGCCTCCGCGACCACCGAAAAAGTCCAGTTCATCCGCGACGCCTACGACGCGGACAAACCAATCGAATGGCGCAACATCCATGTCGTCCCCGACTACGCAACCTTCCCGCACAACGCCCACATCAATGCAGGCGTGAGCTGCTTCTCCTGCCACGGCGCGATCAACAACATGCCCGTCGTTGCACAAGCCGAGTCCCTCTCAATGGGATGGTGTCTCGACTGCCACCGCAACCCTGAGAAGAACCTTGTTCCCAAGGACAAGGTCACTGACCTCTACTGGGTGCAGAACGAATGGTTCGGCAAAGACATGAACGAGCGCATTCATCAAGGCATGACCCCCGAAGCACTCCGCGCAACCCTGATGCAGGACCCGCCACAAAACTGCAGCGCTTGCCACTTCTAAATCAACCGAGCATTTCAACCGCGATTTGACCAACAGACCCTTGCGAGACCGAACCATGAGCACCATCGATCAATGTCCATCGACAAAGAACACGATCGACATCCCCGAAGACATGCCCGAGATGGGCACAGTCTCAGGCCGCAAGTACTGGCGCAGTATTGAAGAGTACTCCAGCACTCCAGAGTTCAAAGAACTCCTCGAGCGTGAGTTCCCGGTCGACGCGTCGATTATGGACGACACCTCCCGTCGCTCATTCATCAAGGTCATGGGTGCGTCCATGGCCCTCGCCGGTGCCGCAACCATCCCAGGCTGTCGCCGTCCAGATCGCAAGATTCTCCCCTACGCAAAGGAAGTCCCGGAAAATGTCATCCCGGGCCGTCCACTCTTCTTCGCAACTTCCCTTCCACTTCCAGGCGGCGGCAACGAAGGACTCCTCATCGAAACCCACGCCGGTCGTCCAACCAAGGTCGAAGGCAACCCCCTCCACCCAAACAACCAAGGCAAGACCAGCGCCTACGCGCAAGCGTCCGTCCTCGATCTCTACGATCCCGACCGCCTCAAGTACCCCGTCTACAACAATCCATCGCGTGGCAAGATCGCCGCGACCTGGGACGACTTTGACGCATGGGCAAGCGAGCACTTCCCGAAGTTCGATGCAAACAAGGGCATCGGGCTCGCGTTCATCATCGACAAGCAGTCCTCCCCGACCCGCGACCGCATGCTGATGCAGGTCCAGCGTCGCTGGCCAAACGCCGCGTTCGTCGCGTGGGACCCTGCTGAAAGCCGAGGCAAGCTCGATGGCTCGGCATTACTCCTCGGTCAAGCCCACAACGCACGCTACAACCTCTCCAAAGCACAGCGCATCATCTCCATCGGTCAAGGTCAGATCGACCAAGGCCCCGAAGCGATGCGTCTCTCGCGTGAACTCGCCGCATCCCGCAAACTCCAGTCACACACCGACTCGATGAGCCGTCTGTACGCCGTCGAATCCAAACCATCGTCGATCGGTGTCCTCGCGGATCACCGTTTCCGCGTCGCGCCATCACAGCTCCACAACTTCACGATCGCGCTTGCCAAAGCCGTGCTCAAGAAAACCGCTGGTCTTGGGAGCTATCTCCCCGATGCAAGTGTCGTGGGTGTTTCCCAGTCCGAAATCCAAGCGATCGCCGACGACCTGTTCGAGCATCGCGGTCACGCCATCGTCCTCCCATCGGACGACCTCTCCCCAGAATGCTGGGCGCTGTGCCAAATGATCAACGACACGCTCAAAGCGACCGACGAAGGACTCGTCGAGTTCTTCCCGATGAGCCCACAAGCCGCGTCCAACGCGGGTCAGACCATGGAGCGTCTGTCCGGATACATCAGCCGCGGCCAGATCGACACCCTCATCTGCCTCGGGACCAACCCGGTCTACGACACCCCAGGCGCGATGAGCATCGCTGAAAACTTCTCGAAGATCAAGCACTCGATCACCCTCTCATGTGGTGCATCAGAAACCGCAGCCGCATCAACCTGGTCACTCAACGGCACGCACTACCTCGAAAGCTGGAACACCACCCAAGCAATCGATGGCACCATGTCCGTCACACAGCCCATGATCGCGCCGCTCTACGATCCGGCACGCTCGGAAATCGAGTTCCTCGCAGGACTCATCCACGCTGGTCAAGAAAACGCACCCGCAATCGATGGCTACACCCTCGTCCAAGACTCCGTCCGCGACATCATGGGTCTGGGGTCAGCCGAGATCGGCAAGGTCTGGAAGTCCGCGCTCCACAACGGCGTCGTCTCCAACAAGACCATCCCCGCGACCAAGATTGCACTCAATGCCGAAGCCGCCGTCAAAGCAGTGGGCGAGCGTGGCGTCGAAAACGCACCCGCGCAGAACCACCTTGATGTATTCTTCTACACCGACCGCTACAACATCGGGCAATCCGCAAACAATGGCTGGCTCCAAGAACTCCCCGAGTTCGGGACCTCCGTCGTCTGGGACAACCCGCTCCTCATGAGCCCAAAGACCGCCAAAGCTCTCGGTGTACTCCCAGCGCACACCAGCCAAGACGAATACAACCCCTACACCAAATCCCAGATGCCACAAGCACAGCTCGTGGACCTCACCCTCGACGGCCGCACGATGACCGTCGCCGCGTGGATCCTCCCGGGGATGGCCGACAACACCGTCGCCGTCAAGCTCGGATACGGGCGCACCCATGCGGGTCTCGTCGGGAACAAGGTCGGGTTCAACACCTTCGACATCAAGTCCGCCTCCGCGATGATCGCCGCAGGCGCGACCATCAAGAAAGCGACCGGCACCTACACCATCGCATCCACCCAGAACCACTGGTCGATGGAAGGACGCGACACCATCGTCCGCGCGATGGACAAAAAATGGTTCGACAAGTACGCCGCGCAAGGGAACAAAGAAGTCCCCGACATCATCTACGGCAACACCTCCTCCTCCCTCAATGTCGCCGAGCAACTCGGCGAGTTGGCACACACCCCGCCAAACATCTCCGCATACAACAACCCGCAGAACGCTTCAAAGGCAGACGCCGCACCGGGTTCGATCTTCTCGAAGAACCCGCAGTGGGGCATGTCCATCGACATGAACGCATGTACCGGGTGTGCAACCTGCACCGTCGCGTGCCAGAGCGAGAACAACATCCCCGTCGTCGGGAAGTCCGAAGTCGCCAAGGGCCGCGAAATGGCGTGGATCCGCATCGACCGCTACTTCACCGGTGATGACCTCAACAACCCAGACGAAATCTTCAACCAGCCCCTCGCGTGTGTGCACTGTGAAAACGCACCATGTGAAACCGTCTGTCCCGTCAACGCAACCACCCACGGCAAAGAAGGCACCAACGACATCGCGTACAACCGATGCATCGGTACCCGCTACTGTGCGAACAACTGCCCCTACAAAGTCCGTCGATTCAACTTCTTCGACTACTCGCCGTCCAAGTTCAACGGCGGACTGGATCCAAACTACACCTCGCGCCAAGTCGCCGACAAGTTCGACGAAACCGCAGGCGAAGACCGCACCTTCAACCAGAACATGATCCCGCCGCGCCTCCGCAAGAAGCTCGACGAGATCAGCAAGATGAAGTTCAACCCAGATGTCACCGTCCGCAGCCGTGGTGTCATCGAGAAGTGCACCTACTGCATCCAGCGCGTCAACGCGGCACGCCAGGATGTCAAAGTTCAAGGCATCTGGAGCGACAAAGACCAAGTCGGTCCGATCCCCGATGGGTTCTTCGAGGTCGCGTGCCAGCAGGCATGCCCGACCGACGCGATCGCGTTCGGTGACATCCTCGATCCGAACTCGCGCGTCTCCAAAGAACGCGACACGCACCGTACCTACGCGTTGCTCGGATACCTTAATACACGCCCACGCACCACCCACATGATGCGTGTCCGCAACCCGAACCCCGCGATCCGCGTCTTCGACGAGCACGATCCATTGGACCACTCAGGTGGTCATGACGATGGACACAAAGCCGGCTCCCACGGGACCGACGAAGGTCACGACGCACCAGCAGACACCCACGGCGAATCACACTCCGCCGTGTTCACCGATTCCGTTAAGCAGTACCTCGATCAGGGTTACTCGATGAGCCTCAAGGTCATCAGCTAACCCCATCCGTAATACATGCAGCACTGACGCTGCGGAGAGAACTCGACCATGAGTGCAATCCAACCAGATGAATCCCTCGCACGGCGCATGCACGGGCTCCAGCCCGGTGAGCAGCCTGTTGCCCGCTCAACCCCGATCATTCCCGGGACCAGCGACGACGGCACCCTCTCCGAGGACCCAGGCAAACGCGCCCCATGCGTCCTCGGCGATCGCTCCTTCGAAGATGTCACCAACATCGTCTGTGGATACGCCGAAGCAAAAATGCCCAAACCCTGGCTCGCCGCACTGACGATCACCTCGTCGATCGCCGCACTCGGGACCGGCATGATCCTCTACCTGATCATCACAGGCGTCGGGGTCTGGGGTCTCAACAACCAGGTCGACTGGGCATGGGACATCACCAACTTCGTGTTCTGGATCGGTATCGGTCACGCGGGAACACTCATCTCCGCGATCCTCTGTCTCCTCAAGCAAAACTGGCGCACCGCCGTGAACCGCTCCGCTGAAGCGATGACCATCTTCGCGGTCATCTGTGCAGGCATCTTCCCAGGGATCCATGTGGGCCGTGCATGGTTCGCATGGTTCCTCGCACCAATCCCCAACTCCAACGGCATCTGGCCAAACTTCCGCTCACCACTCCTCTGGGATGTGTTCGCGGTCAGTACTTATGCTACGGTTTCCCTCCTCTTCTGGTACATGGGCATGATCCCCGATGTCGCCACCCTCCGCGACCGCGCCTACATGCGTCTCACCCGCGGCGTCTCACGACCCATGGCCATCCCAATGCCGATCGGCAACGACATCGTCGTCCACGCACTCCCCAAACCAGACCAGATCCGCGTCCTCATCTACGGCATCATGTCCCTCGGATGGCGCTTCTCCTCCCGCCACTGGCACCGCTACGAAAAAGCGTACCTCATCCTCGCAGGAATCTCGACCCCGCTCGTACTTTCCGTGCACTCGATCGTTTCCTTCGACTTTGCAACCTCGATCATCCCGGGTTGGCACACCACCATCTTCCCACCATACTTCGTCGCCGGTGCCGTCTTCGGCGGCTTTGCGATGGTGCTCTGGTTGATGATCCCGCTCCGCTTGATCCTCCCCAACTTCTCCGACCTGCTCACCAAACGCCACCTCGAGAACATGGCCAAAATCCTGCTTCTCACAGGCACCATGGTCGGGTTCGCGTACGGCATGGAGTTCTTCATCGCGTGGTACTCCGGGAACCAGTTCGAGTTCTCCGTCTTCGCAAACAACCGCGTCAACCCAGCCAAAGCCCCATACTGGTGGGCCTACTGGACCATGATTTTCTGCAATGTCGCCACACCACAGCTCTTCTGGTTCCGCAAACTGCGCCAGAACCCGCTCGTCATCTGGATCGTCGCATCCTTCGTGACCGTCGGCATGTGGTTCGAACGATTCGTGATCATCGTCACCTCGATCCACCGCGCGTTCCTCCCAGGTGAATGGCACATGTTCTTCCCTACATGGGTCGACATCCTCACCTTCGTCGGTTCCTGCGGCATCTTCATGACGCTGTTCCTGCTGTTCCTCAAGTTCCTCCCGGTCTTCGCGCTCGCAGAGCTCAAGGTCGTGATGCCACAATCCCACACCCACGACGACCACTAAGGAAGGAGATCACACAATGACACTTAAAGAACTGATCTCTGGTGCCGCCGACTACTTCCCAATGCTGCTGCGCAAACCAGCACCAAAGTATGTCAGCGAGTCCGGCAACCGAGTCTACGGCATGGTCGCTGAGTTCCACGAAACACCCAAGGTCTACCACGCCGCGGAAATGGTCCGCGACGCGGGATACTCCAACTGGGATGTCCACACCCCGTTCCCGATCCACGATATCGAGACCGCCATGGGCATGAAAACCACCAAACTCCCATTGATGGCCGGCGCCGCCGCCATCACAGGTGTGTCCATCGGTGCATTGCTCCAGTGGGGCACCACCGCATACCTCTACCCAACCGTCGTCCAAGGCAAGCCCTTCGAAGCATGGGAACCGTTCGTCCCCATCATGTTCGAACTCGGTGTCCTCCTGACCGCATTCATGTGTATCTTCGGCATGCTCGCGCTCAACGGACTCCCACGATTCCACCACCCACTCTTCAGCCATGAACGCTTCTACAAAGTCAGCGACAACCGCTTCATGATCTGCATCGAATCGCACGACCCCAAGTTCGATCCAAGCGCCACCCGTGCCCTCCTCGAACGAGCCGGCGGCACAGACATCGCACTCATCGAGGACGAAGACTAACCCCCCAAGCGGACTACCGAGCCAAACCCAAAAGAAGTTCACCCAAGGAACACGATGAAGACGACACACACACAACCACACACCATCGCAACCAAGAGCATCACCATGCTCATGGGAATGGTCATGCTTGGGTCAGCCCTCACCGTCCTCGGCGGATGCCGCGGCGACCGCACCGACAAGCCACCACGCCGATTCTTCCCCGACATGGACTACCAACCCAAGCTCAAGCCTCAATCCGAGTCCGAGTTCTGGACCGACGGCCGCACCAACCGCACCCTCGTCGAAGGCACCGTCCCATTCGGAAACACCACCCACGACACCACCAACCTCGGTGACACCGCATGGGCAAACAAAATCGTCGCAGACCGTGACGCGATGCTCAAAGGCGACGAATCCTTCTACTTCGGTCTCGTCGCAGGATCACAAGAATCCGAAACCCCGCAGTACCTCGACCGCATGCCGGTCGAAGTCACCAAACCACTCATCATGCGTGGTCAAGAACGATTCAACATCTACTGCTCGATGTGCCACGGCTTCGATGGCCAAGGCGGAGACTCCGGAACCGTCGGACGCCTCTGGTCCATCGCACCGGCGAATCTCGCCGGCGATCCCCGCTTCCAAGACACCGCCCAAGACGGCGGCAAGGACGGCTACCTCTTCCACATCATCCGCGAAGGCCTCTACACCCCAGATGGCGCGATCCGTATGCCCTCCTACAAGCACGCCGTCGACGAGCAAGACGCATGGGCGATCGTCGCCTACCTCCGCGTCCTGCAGACCGCTCAATCCGTGGATCCATCCACCCTCGACGCAGCAACCCGTGCCCAGCTCGGAACCCCACCTGCGGCAGACCAAGCGGACACCACCTCTGAAACCACCACTGACAACAGCGGGGGAGACCAATGAGCCAGATCGCCGCAAACCATCCAGCACCAGACATCACCGCCGTGAGCGATGAACAATGGGCCCACCGCCTTGAGTCCTTCGCAAACGACGCGCGCCTGCACGAAGACAACATCTCGATGCCCAAAGCGGTCGCCGCGAAGATCGGACTACCGATGCTCGTCGTGGGCATGCTGATGCTCGTCGTCGCCGCGATCGGAGTGGTCTCGGTCGGATTCCCTCATGTACTCGCAGGTCTCGAGATCGGTATCTTCACCGTCCTCGCAATCTCGCTCGGTTCGCTCTTCTGGACGATGGTCTTCCACGCACTCAACGCGGGATGGGCCATCACCATGCGCCGCCAGTTCGAGAACCTCGCGTCGCTCGTCTGGATCCCAGCAACCTGCCTCATCGCAATCGCGATCATTGAAGTCCTCAACCAAGGCGTCCTCCTGACCTGGCTCGACCCCGCCGTCCGCGAAGGCAACCACCTCCTCGAGGTCAAAGCCCCCTATCTCAACGGCCCGTTCTTCCTCATCCGCGTCTTCATCTACGCGATCTGCTGGATCACCCTCTCACGCATGCTCCTCGGATGGTCACGCAAATCAGACGAAACCGGAGACCGCGCACTGGGACGCAAAGCACGCTTCTGGTCCAGCTTCGGGATCCCCGTCTTCGCGTTCTCCACAACCTTCTGCGCCTTCGACTTCCTCATGTCGCTCGACTACCGCTTCTTCTCCACCATGTGGGGCGTCTACTTCTTCGCCTCGTGTGCACTGGGTTCAGCGTCCACCGTCGCGATCATCATGACCCTCACCAAATCCGCAGGCAAACTCCAAGGCGTCGTCACCAACGAACACTTCCACGACCTGGGCAAGCTCGTCTTCGCCTTCATCGTCTTCTGGACCTATGTCACCTTCTCGCAGTACTTCCTCATCTGGTACTCCAACATCCCAGAAGAAACCATGTGGTTCACCGCCCGCAGAGAAATCGGATTCGATTGGCTCTTCAAGGTCATGATCATCGGACACTTCATCTTCCCATTCCTCGTCCTGATCTGGCGTCCAATCAAACGCAGCCCCAAACTCCTCTCGCTCATCAGCGCGTACATCCTTGTGATGATCGCACTGGACATGGCATGGATCATCCTCCCGATGCTCGCCGTCCACGACGGTGCAAACGCAACACAGTCAGTCCCCGGACACATCATCACCATCGCATCCGTCCTCGGTGTCGTCTTCATCTATGGCTGGTGTGTGACCAAGAAAATGACCAAGTCACCACTCATCCCAACCAAAGACCCAATGCTCCACGAAGCATTGAGCCACAAAAACTATGTCTAAAGACATACCGAATCGAATGTATTGATCGAACAGATCCAAAGTTCAAGGAACACCACAATGACCGACGCATTCCACGACCACTCACACGACGAAGCGCCACAAGTCGCGCACACCGCAACCGCATCACCAAAGGCACTGGGCATCACGCTCATCCTCATGGTCCTCGGCGTCCTCGCCGTCATCTTCATCCTCGTCGCGTACTTCGACAACTTCATGTCAAACTACCGACAGGAAATCAGCGAAACCTCCGCGCTCTCCGCGCCAACATGGGAAGCCAAACAAGCATCCCTCGAACAACTCAACACCTACGGCTGGGTCAACGAAACCACCGCACACCAACCCATCGAAGCCGCGATGGATCAGGTCATCGCCGAGTACGCAAACAACTAATCTGATCACACAAACATGAACCACACCGTCAAGCACAACCCACTCCTCACGCTGCTCATCGTCATGATGACCGCCGTGATCGCTGCGCCCGCATCAGCGCAGCGCGTGCTTGACAAAGAAGAAATCCGCCAACTCAACGGCGTAGACCTCCTCGAAGCCCAAGGCACCAAACTCCCGATGGACGCGGTCTTCACCACCGCCGACGGACGCGATGTCGCCCTCGCCCAATACTTCCTCGACGACAAACCAACCATCCTCGCGCTCGTCTACTACGAATGCCCAATCGTCTGCCCAACCGTCCTCCGATCGCTCGGCAACACCATCAACGACCTCGACTACACCGCAGGCGAAGACTACCGCATCCTCGTCATCAGCTTCGACCACAACGAGGGCACCACCCAAGCACTCAACAAACGCGAAGACTTCATCCGGACCTATGAACGCTCCAAGACCAACCCCGCCGCACGACAAGGCATCGAGTTCTTCACCGGATCAGAAGAATCCATCAGGGCACTCGCTGGATCAGTCGGATTTGCATTCAACGAAATCGCCGGTGGCGAATACGCACACCCAATCTCGCTGATGGCCGTCTCCCCAGAAGGCATCCTCACCCGCTACATCTACGGCTACGACTACCCGACCCAAGACCTCAAGCTCACACTCCTCGACGCATCGCAAGGCAAAATCGCCGCCTCAATCGGTGACCGCATCCTCCACTTCTGCTACCGCTACGACCCGCTCGCAGGGTCCTATTCCCTCGTCGCCTTCCGCGTCATGCAGATCGGTGCCGGACTCAGCGCCGTCATCCTCGCCACCATCATCGGTCTCCTCTTCTTGGGTGAACGCACCCGCGAGAAGAAGCGACTCGCAAACGCACAGACAATCGAACAGTCAGATACAGATTCAACACACTCAAGTTCATCAACAACCGCCGGCACCAACGCCGGCGCAGCCCCGGGGCAGATGTCATGAATACGCCGACGCTCGCAGAAGCGAATATGTCATTCTTCCAGAAAATCATCTTCGGAGGCCACGGCGCCTCAGAAGCCGCCGCATGGTCCGACGGCCTCTTCATGATGATCCTCTGGTTCTCCATCATCTGCTTCGTCATCCTCATGACGCTCATGGTCTACTGGGTCATCAAGTACCGCCGCAAGCCCGGCGTCCCAGCACAACCATCCCCGCATCACAACCTCAACCTCGAGATCCTCTGGACCGTCGTCCCATCCGCGTCCATGCTCGTCATGTTCGTCCTCGGCTTCCGTGGATACGCGATGAAAATGGTCTCTCCAGAATCCGCGATGGAACTCAAAGTCGACGCATGGAAATGGGCATGGAAAGTCACCTACCCAAACGGTGCCACTTCACCAGAAACCAACTTCCTTTCGCAGCACAGCACTATGGGAGAACTCGAAGCTGCGACTGCTGCGTATGACGCTGCGATCGAAGCAGGCGACACCGCACTTGCTGAAAGTATCGAGTTCCCGCAATACACGAACACAACCGGTCTCGAATACCCAGTCTTCTATGTCCCAGAGAACACCGCCGTCCGTCTCCGCATGCACTCACAAGATGTGATCCACTCATTCTGGATCCCAGAGTTCCGCACCAAGATGGATGTCATGCCAAACCGCTACACCGGATACGGCTTCCAAACCCCGAAACTCCGCAGCTCCGACATCGTCATCGACAACACCACCGGGATGCAGATCGCAGGCCGTGACATGTGGATCTTCTGCGCCGAATACTGCGGCGACGAACACTCCCGAATGGCCGCAACCCTCCGCGTCGTCCCAGACGAAATCTACCAAGCGAAAATCAAAGAGTGGGCCACCCCAAAGAACCCCATCGAGCTCGGCAAGTCCATCCACAAAACCATGTGCTCCATCTGCCACTCAGTTGACGGCACACCAGGGACCGGTCCGACATGGGCCTCGACCAACGGCAGCACCGGGTTCGGATACGAAGCCGCCCTCGCCGATGGCACCACAGTCCAACGCGACGCAAACTACATCCGCGAATCCATCCTCGACCCCAACGCGAAGGTCGTCAGCGGATTCGTCCCCTCCATGCCTTCATTCCAGGGTCAACTCTCTGACACCGATATCGAAGGAATCATCAGATACATCGAATCCCTCTCCGACCGCGACCCAAACGCCGGTGAGAGCAGCGAAGACAATCAGCAAGCGGACGACACCGCCGGGAGCGAAGGCTAATGACAAGCAACGACCACGCACATCACGAAGAAGGCTCCTACTTCTCAGGACCTCCCGGAGTTATCGGGAAAGTTTGGCAATGGATGTCCACCGTCGATCACAAAAAGATCGGCATCATGTACCTCTTCGCCATCATGTTCATGTTCTTCATCGGTGGCGTAGCAGCACTCTTGGTCCGCTACGAACTCCTCGATCCCGTCCGCACCGTCCAGACAATGGACGCCGCGACCGGTGAGATGATCACCACCGTCACCGGCGAACGACTCGCAGGACTCAAAGACATCATGGGCGCCAACAGCGCCAACGAAGTCTACAACCGCATGTTCACCCTCCACGGTGCGGTCATGGTCTTCATGTTCATCGTCCCCTCGATCCCCGCATCCCTCGGAAACTTCTTCCTCCCGATCATGCTGGGCGCCAAGGATGTTGCGTTCCCAAGACTCAACCTCCTGAGCTGGTACATCTATGTCTTCGGGTGTCTTTTCGGAGTCGGTTCCATCCTGCTCGGTGGTGTCGATACCGGTTGGACCTTCTATACGCCGTATTCAACAACGACCGACGCCGACCATTGGCGTGTGGTCCTGATGATCCTCGCCGCATTCATCCTCGGATTCTCATCAATCCTCACAGGCATGAACTTCGTCGTCACCGTCCACAAGCTCCGCGCGCCGGGCATGGGCTGGTTCGACATGCCCCTCTTCATCTGGGGCGTCTACGCAACCGCAATCATCCAGGTCCTCGCGACCCCCGTCATCGGGATCACCCTCCTCCTACTCGTCTTTGAACGCTTCATGCACATCGGTATCTTCGACCCATCCATGGGCGGCGATCCCGTGCTCTACCAGCACTTCTTCTGGTTCTATTCACACCCCGTGGTCTATGTGATGATCCTCCCCGCGATGGGCATCATCTCCGAACTCATCGCCGTCCACTCACGCAAACACATCTTCGGGTACCGAGCCATCGCGTTCAGTTCCCTCGGCATCGCAGGCGTCTCCTTCCTCGTCTGGGGTCACCACATCTTCACCGCAATGGGTGAACTCGCCGCGATCCTGTTCTCGGGATTGACCTTCCTTGTTGCAATCCCAACCGCGATCAAAGTGTTCAACTGGATCGCAACCCTCTACAAAGGCTCAATCGCGATCAATACCCCAATGTTGTACGCCCTCGCCTTCCTCTTCACCTTCTCCATCGGCGGCCTCACCGGTCTCCCCCTCGCCACCCTCGCCACCGACCTCCACCTACACGACACCTACTATGTCGTCGCACACTTCCACTATGTCATGATGGGCGGCACCGTCATCGCATTCATGGGCGGCATCCATCACTGGTGGCCAAAGATGTTCGGGAAGATGTACAACGAGAAAGCCGGCATGCTCGGTTGCGTCCTCGTCTTCATCGGATTCAATGTCACCTTCTTCACACAGTTCTTCCTCGGCACACAAGGCATGCCTCGCCGCTACGCCAACTATGTCGATGAGTTCCAAACTCTCCACCAGATCTCAACCTACGGCTCGTGGATCATCCTCGCCGGATTCCTCGTCCACCTCGGAACCTTCATCGCCTCGCTCCTCGCAGGTGATAAAGCACCACAAAACCCGTGGGGCGGACTCACACTCGAATGGGAAACAGAATCACCACCAATCGAGCACAACTTCCACCACGAACCAGTCGTCACCCACGGCCCATACGACTTCGACAAAGTCGTCCCGCCAGGTTGGGATCCAAAAGATTACCCACTCCCCGAAAACCCATCGAGCCACTGAGCTGATACAGACCGATTCAGAGACCGAACGACTCGGAGCAACCGACTATGCAAACAACACTCGATGCAGACACCACCCCAGCACCGGCGCACATCGCCAACCATCCCACGCACTGGCGCAACCGAGGTTTCGCGCACCACTGGAAGAGCCGCGACGATGACTTCGATGCATCCAAGTTCGGCATGTGGCTCTTCCTCACCACCGAAGTCCTCCTCTTCGCAGGAATCTTCTGTGCCTACGCCGTCTTCCGCCTCCTCTACCCAGACGCATGGGCCAACGGCTCACACCACCTCGACTGGCGATTCGGAGCAGGCAACACCGTCGTCCTGCTCATCTCTTCATGGACCGCAGCATCCGCGGTCCGTTGTGCGCAGCTCAACAAACAGAAGTGGCTCAAGATCAACCTGATCATCACGCTCATCTGCGCCGCACTCTTCGTCTTCATCAAACTCAAGTTCGAGTACGCCGTGAAGCTCGGTGACGGCAAAGCACCAGGTACTTTCTTCTCCTACGCCTACGCAGAGAACCCATACGAAGTCCTCTGGTGGTCGCTCTACTACATGGGGACAGGAATCCACGCACTCCATGTGCTCATCGGCGCCTCCCTCCTCGGATGGGTGCTCTACCGCTCATGGAAGTACCAAGCCTACGGCCCAACCGAGTACCTCATGGTCGAGAACTCCGCCCTCTACTGGCACCTTGTCGACCTCGTCTGGATCTTCCTCTTCCCACTCCTGTACCTCATCCACTAACTCGCCAATCCCATTGAATACACGCCCCGCGAACACACAACACACATTCGCAGAGACACAATCATGAGCAACCACGACACCACAGCACACGAAGAACACGCCCACGGCCACCCCGTCGTCAGCTGGCAAATCCAGCTCGGGGTTCTCGCAGTACTCCTCTTCTTCACCTTCACCACCGTGCTGTTCTACAACGCCGAGGCATGGGTCGAATCCGCATTCGAAATCCACCTCCCCCTCTGGGTCAATATCGTCGGCGCGATGTCCATCGCGACCGTCAAAGCACTCCTCGTCTGCATGTTCTTCATGGGACTCCGCTACGACAAAGCACTCAACACCTTCGCGATGCTCTTCTGCCTCTTCTGCGTCGGTCTCTTCCTCGCATTCACCATGATCGATCTCGATTCCAGAGACCGTGTCTACACCTGGAAAAAAGGCGAAATCGTCGACGGCGGTACAGGCAGCGGACTCAACGCCCTCCCAAGAGATCCAAACTTCAACGCATATGTTGGTAAAACAATCAACACCCAGGGCATGAGCATCGTCGAGTTCCGCAGACAACAAGGCCTCGAAGCAGCAGGTTCCGAAAAAGCATTCTGGACCACGCACTACCACCACCACGCCGAGCATCGCCACAGCGCGGACATCAACAACTACTTCGCAAAGCTCGGGTACGACCACCACGACGAGCTCTCCACCGCGAACCACTCCGTCCCACGCCGAGGCATCACCCCAGGACTCTTCGGAGCAATCGACCCATCCGAAATGCACGATGATCACTCGGACGACCACGCAGACGACCACGCTTCAACCGACGCCGCGGATCACTAACGACAGCAACCACTGCACGAAACAGCAAAGCAAAGCATGTCCACAACCCAACCAAAGCAAGACCCCCGCACCATCCTCTGGATCGTCGCGGGTCTTTCTCTAATCACACTCATCTTCTCATCGTTCGCACTCGCCAAACGCATCAACGCGTTCAACACCGAGCGAGACGCACCGCTGTTCTCCTTCCGCGATGTCCAAGAAGACGCTTTCCTCTTCATGAACAACCCGTTCACGATCAAAGAAATCACCATCGACGACCAGCCCTTCGTCCAAGTGGACTACGGCCAAGACGAACTCCTCCTCCCAGTCGTCATCCCACCCAAGCAGCCCCTCCCGACCGTCTTCGACCGCCAACGCGAATGGCTCTCCATCATGATCCTCGCAGACCGCGCCGGCATGACCCTCGACGAGATGAAATCCAAAATCGATTCGGGAGAAATCGTCCCCCGCCTCATCCTCGCGACCCGAACACCCTTCGGCTTTGAACCCGCCAAAGAAAAACGATTCGACTCCATCGAGATCGAGCACAACGAAGCATGGGGCGAAGCCCGCAGAGACCTCTGGCGCTTCGACTTCTACGAAATGAACCCCGACGGCACCATCACCGCCCACAACCCCAAACGCTTCCCAGAATCCGGTAAGTCCCTCCAACGCCGACAAAACTACGCCAAACTCAAAGGCGAACCCATCCCCGAGCGCGATACCGAAGACCTCATCGAATACTCCTGGCAGTACGGCGCCGCCATCAAACTCACCCCAAGACCACCCGCCATCACCATGGAAAACCAAGCCCTCCGCAACGCAGGCTGGTCCCTCCCAACCGCCGCAACGAGCATCCTCGTCCTCCTCGCAAGCGTCTTCTTCGCCATCGCACCCCCCCGAGCAACCGAAGAACACATCACGCCATAACCGATGGTGCACAAACCCAGAGGGTGCCACAGCTTGACCGTCTTCGGCAAGCCGTGTCGTGTACACAAAAAAACACCCGACCAAAGCCGGGTGTTCTCAAATCCATTTCAAACCAGCATCACTTCGTCGGATCAATCCCACGCGAAGCCGGTGCTTCGTAGGTGTCAACCTCAGTAGGCACATCCGCAGTCGACATATCCGAAGCCGTCGAGTTCACAAGGAAGATCTCAACGCGACGGTTCGCCGCGGTCCCCTTGCCAACATTGTTGGTGACCGCAGGACGGTACTCGCCCCATCCCATCGCGCTCATCCGCTCCCAAGGCACACCAGCATTCCCAAGCGCGTTCCGCACCGAGATCGCACGATGCGCCGCAAGGTGCATGTTCGTCGGATGGTTCTTCCGAGTGTTCGCGCCCGGCTTCTCGTCGTCAGTGTGCCCAACGATCTGGATGTCATACCCAGCCGCCGCACCCGAGTTGAGCACATTGGCCAAAGTCGCAAGCCCGGTGCCCGCCGAAGACTGGATCGAGTCCGAACCCGAACCAAAGGTCAGGTCCGAAGCAAACCGCAGCATCGAGCGATCCGCGTCATACACAATCATGTCCGGATACTGAGCCGCCAGATCACGCAGCGCACGATCCGTCGCCGGATCAAGCGATACGATCGACAGCGAGTTCATCCGATCCTCAATATCGTTGAGCGACTGCTGCGCCCCCATCAGCTGCGAGCGGAGCGTCGCGTTGTCGTTCTGGAGCTGCGAGATCACCGACCCCGCATTGCCCGCCGACCCCGAGAGCGCGGAGTTGGCCGAGTTCATCGAGTCCACCTGCCCCTGAAGTTCCATATTCCGATTGGTCAGCGACCGGTTGGTCTCCCAGAGCTTATCAAACTCGCCCTGACTCACACACCCCGTCCCAAGCCCAGCAATCGCGACCAGAGTCGTGCTCAGTGCGATCCGCTTCATTGTTTTCATCGACATGACTGCCTCCTTGATTCTTTCATTCGTGGAGAGCCCCCGAATAGGCCGGTACGCTCTTGGTTCATAGTATCGCCCCGAGCCCCAAAGTTCACAGCCCGGAATATCTCCATCGACCAACCACACCAATAGCCATGATCATTCAGCCCATGCACACAAAAAACCCCTCAGCACCCACGCCCCTCATCCCTCAACCAAATGAAGGCCAAACCTTCATCCGCGTCAACGCCGCCCTCATCGCCGACGCAACCCAATCCTTCTCCCCAGGCTCCCTCATCCTCAAAGCCCACCAGATATCCGACAACAAGGCTTGGCAAATCCACGCTGTTGGTCATCCCACCGACATAAACGCCGTCCCCCTCCCAGATTCCACCCAAACCATCGACCTCCCAGACCAGATCATCATCCCCGCCCTCATCAACGCCCACACCCACCTCGACCTCACCCACATCGGTCCCTATCCCCACGACCCCGACAAAGGCTTCGTCCCCTGGCTCGACATGATCCGCGCCAACCGACTCATGGACGACACCGACATCGCAAGCTCCGTCAACCTCGGGATCACCAAATCCATCGCAGGCGGCACCATCGCAGTGGGGGACATCGCCGGCGCACCAAACGCCATCCTCAAAGACATCCCCATCCGAACCCTCGCCAAATCCCCAATGCTCGGAACCTCCTACCTCGAGTTCTTCGGCATCGGAACCACCGCAACCACAATCACCACCACACTCCAAACCTACCTCGACACCCACCTCGATTCCATCCAGCAGGAACTCCACAACACCGGTGTCACCTTCGGCCTCTCCCCACACGCCACCAACACCATCTCCATCGCCGTCTACCAATGGGCCGCCAAAATCGCCAAACAATATAACATCCCACTCTCAACCCACCTCGCCGAAACCTTAGAAGAACGCGAGTTCATCTCCAAAGGCACCGGCACCCAGCGAGGATTCCTCGAACGCTTCGGTGTCTGGGACGACTCCATCCTCAACGAAATCGGCAAAGACGAACACCCCATCACCCACCTCCTCCCCGTCCTCAAACAACTCCCCATCCTCTGCGCCCATGTCAACGATGCGCCAGCAACAGAACCATCCTTCCCCAACACCATCAACCAACTCGCCCAAACCCAAACCTCCGTCGCCTACTGCCCAAGAGCACACACCTACTTCGGACACTACAAAGCCCTCGGCCCACACCCCTTCGAACAAATGCTCGAAGCCGGTATCAATGTATGTTTAGGAACAGACTCCATCGTCAACCTCGACACCCCCGATCGCATCACCACCCTCGACGACATCCGCCTCCTCTCCACAAGAGACGGCACCAATATGCACACCCTACTAGCAATGACCACCACCAACCCCGCCCGCGCCCTCAACCTCGACCCCTCCTCCTTCACCCTCACCCCAACCACCACCCCAGCGGGACTCATCACCCTACCCACCACAAAAACCCGTAGCACAGGCGTCCCGCCTGTGTCTTCATCTTCAACACCAAACCCACCCTCCTGGAATTCCGCCATGCAATCAACAAACCCACCCAAATGGCTCATCTTCCAACCCCGCTCCATTGTGATAAGTGCATGAGCTTCGTCAACGGCTGTGAATCCTTTCAACCCATCTCACAATGCATAAATGGGGCATCAGCCATCTTACAACACCCCTAATTTATGAAATAGAAGGGTTGCATGGACTGCCAGATCAATGTACACTGCGCCATTGACTGAATGGAACTCCTAACGAATGGACTTTATAATGAATCGCATGTCAGTCTCATTTTTCAAGATCCACACCCGGCTCATAACAGTTGTTATCCTTGCCCTCCTCGCACACCACTCAAAGGCCGATGGCTTGCTTTGCAACGCACATGATTTCCTCGGCTCAATCGACACCCAAGGCAATGCGAGAAATGTAGTGGTAGTAGGCACAACCGCTTATGTATCCGATGGTGAAGCGGGACTCCAGATATTCGATGTCAGCCTGCCATCCTCACCAGTCTTCCTCGGCGCTTACAGCACGCCGGGCTACGCGACGGAAGCAGCAGTTGTCGGCAACACCGCATATGTAGCAGACAAAGATCAAGGTCTTCAAATCATTGATGTCAGCGATCTAACAAGCCCCATCTTGCTCGGTTCATGGCAAACAACTTTCGATGCAAGTCATGTTGTTGTAGAGGGATCAAGAGCATACATCACTGAAACATCCACTCAAAACAACAACGCATCCGTACATATTCTTGACATCAGCGATCCAACAACCCCCCATTTGCTCGGATCATGGACACAGAATCAAATCTATGGAGTCGATGTCAATGGATCCACAGCATATATCCTTACACGCTCCGGCGGACTTCACATACTTGATGTGACCGACGCGACCGCCCCTATCCAGCTCAGTTCAGTACCGCCAATTGGTACAGCCCGCACGATGACGGTCGTCGGAAGTCTCGTATATCTTGCTGAGAGCTACGCTTTTAAGATCATTGATGTCAGTGATCCAGAAGCACCAGTTGTCATTGGAGTAGACGAAACACAGCCGGATATTTCAAAGATCACCGTCGTTGGGAACAATGCCTATCTTGCAAACAACATGTCAACAAAGCTCAGAGTCATTGATGTATCGACCCCATCCGACAGGCCTCCGCTCCAAGGCGAATACGGCATGCAATCAGCAGTCACAGATATCATGGTGGTCGGAACAACCGCCTATATTGCGACGCAATGGAATGGAGTTCAGATTATTGATGTGAGTGAGCCAGTCAATCCAAACCCATTCAGTTCACTCGACACGATGATCCCGGGAGCCGCGAATGTAACAATCACAGACGGAATTGCATATCTTGGTTCTACATACGCCAACCAGGGATTCGAAATTCTCGATGTCAATCTCCCAGGACTGCCAATCTCGCTAGGTGTGTACCAGACTCTACACCCCGTGACGAGTGTGACGATCGATGGCTCGGCCGCGTATGTTGTGTCGCAAGACCTGCAAATTATTGATGTAGGCAATCCAGCTGAACCTACCCTGCTCGCATCACTCGAACGGGATGATGTGACCAGTGTCACCATCCTTGGGTCAACAATGCATGTTACCTTCGGCAACGAAGGCTATGGAATCTACGACATCACCAATCCAGCGAGCCCCACGCTCCTATCTTCGAGATCCACCGTCGCATTTGCTCACAGTACATTGATTCACAACTCAACTGCTTATGTGCTAATGGACTCATCAAACGGATTCCGAGGTGCTCAAATCTTCAATGTGAGTGACCCAGAGGCCCCAGTATTACTAGGGTTTTTAAACTTGGCTGAATACATCAACGCATTTGAAATAGTCGGATCGACAGCCTGTATTTTCAGTTCTGAGAGTCCATTCTCGCTTTCTCGAAATCTCCACATCTTTGATATCAGTGATCCAGCAAACTTGGTCGAACTGAGCACTCACCACATTTCTGGAAAAGTGAACTCGGTTAAAATTTCGGGAACAACCGCCATCATGGCAAATGAGTCACACGGACTTCAACTGGTGGATGTGAGCAACCCAAATAATCTAATATGGAAGGGCTCATATGACTTACCCACCGGCCCGCTTTCGCTCGATATCTTTGGGACAAATGTGTATTTAACAACCACAGCCGGCCTGCAAATTTACGATCTCAGTGAGTGCTCATCCTGTCCCGCTGATCACACCAATGATGGTGCTCTCAACTTCCTCGATGTCGCCGCGTTCCTCGATGCGTTCTCCAACCACGACCCAATGGCTGACTTCACATCCGACGGCTCTTTCAACTTCCTCGATGTCTCCGAATTCCTCAACGCCTTCGCCGCCGGATGCCCTTAACCCACGAGCATCCTTCAAAACACATCAGTCACCAAGGCTCTCAACGAGAGTCTCAAGTTTCTCCGCATCAAAGTCACCAACAACAATACGAGTCACACGCGATTGCTCATCAAGCAGCACCGCATGAATAAAGTCTTCGGTTTCAATACCCAGCGCCTCACGAAACGCACCCACATCAGTGAACAGCGTAATCGTCCGTGCGCGAGCTTCAGGATCGGGAATCCCTGAACGCATCCCTCCATCAATAAACCCCGCCATCCATCCCCATTTCTTACCCGAAATCGTCGGCGTCTCAATCACCCGAACACCCTCAATCGTGGATTCAATCAACTCCAACTGATCGAGCCAGGTATTGACATTGATCTGCTGACGCTGCTTGAACGCAACCAACACAAGAGCCGGACTCCCCGAAAGATCATCCGGAAGCGTGATCTCATCACCGTTCAGGTTCTTCGCCGTAATCTGTGGGAAGTACACCCTCGGCTCGCTCGCCACCACGGAATCTGCCTCCCGCAAACCAAGCGATTGATACCGACACGAAGCCCCAAACACACAAAGCCCGCCCGCCAGCATCAATGGTACTGCAATCCCAAGCCGCGATTTCAATGAATCACCCATCGAACAATCCTCCAGAAGCGCTACCCCAACCACAAAGGGATTCGATCTCAATATAAAATCCGATGCATCAGTACTTGAATATAGACCCCCCATTCTGCCAACCCACCAGAGCTATTCCTGAAGAGAACCCTTTCTGTGCGCAAATTCGCTCTTTTTGAGCATCCACCCCCCTCCGCGCTACGAAAAGATCAAGATCCCACGCCCAATACCCCGAATGGAAAGTTGGCGGGATACCCTTGCCTACCAATGTTCCACATGGAACAATTGGAGAGACCCATGCACGAACACAAAATTGACCTCCAACAAATCTTCGACGCCGCCGGTGGATACTCCGCCGCATGCTTCCCATTCATCCGCGACGGTCTCGCCCACACCTCCCAGATGGTCCACGGCCAATCCCAAGATCCATCCACCGAAATGGCGCACGATCTCGGAATCATCGACGAGTCCCGACATGTCGACGGCACCCAACTCTGCCTCGGACTCCGCGACCACGCGATCCTCCGCTACGGCCTCCTCGCCAAATCCGTCCTCAACAAATGGGGCATCTACCAAACCCGCGACTTCGGGAGCATCATCTTCGCGCTCGTCGAAGCGAATCTCATGCGGACCACCGACGACGATTCCATCGAAGACTTCGAAGATGTCTACGACTTCGACGAAGAGTTCGCATCGCCGGAAGTTGCGCCCGCTGGATCAGTCCCATCACCGGAACCCATCGGCTCATAATCCCTGATATACTGGCCTTATGGCCAACGATCAAGTTCCGACTTCCGACCACGAATCCACTTCAGATATCCCCCAGTCGTCGTACCCGCTGTGGTCGCGCCTGCACCTCTGGCAGATGCAGCCCGTCCGCGATATCTTGCTCGGTCTCGGGATCTTCGCGCTCATTCTGATGGGGCAGAAGGCGTCGGTCGTCACGGTCCCGCTGCTGCTGGCGGTGCTGTTTGCGTACCTGTTTGAGCCTGTGATTGTGTGGTCGATGAAGAAACTCAACATCGCTCGGCGGACCTCGGTCACCGGGATCATCGCTGGCGTCGTGCTGCTGGTCATCATCCCATCTACCATCGGCGCTTCGTACGGCATTGCCCAGACGATTACCTTTGCCCAGCACATCATCAGGAACATCGATCAGGTCCAGCAAGCTCAGAAGATTCCTGATATTGAGATGGCCCACAAAGCACTCGAAGATCAACAGGTCGGCGGGGCATGGATCTCGATCCACGATTCGATCCGAACCGCGGACGATGAGAACTCACCAATGTCGCAGATGCTTGTCGCGGCGAACAACTGGATCTTGGAAAACAAAGACGAGGTCGCGAGCACCGCGACCTCGGTCGGGATCGGGACAGTCAACCGGATCCTCTCGTTTCTCGGCGCGGTCTTTGGTCTTGGATTCATGGGATTCCTGACGGCGTTTTTCTTCTTCTTCCTTGCGACCGAGTGGATCGGGGTCAAGGGGTTTGGGGCGAACTTGCTGCCTGACAAAAACCGTGACCGGATCATCGATCTGCTCACCAAGTTTGATGCGGTGATCTCCGGGTTTATCCGTGGTCGGCTCACGATTGCGTTTATTCAAGCGATTGTGTTTTCGATTGGGTTCTTTGCGATCGGGGTACCCGGTGCGTTTATTCTTGGGCCTGCGATTGCGTTCCTTTCGATCGTGCCGTACCTTGCGCTGGTTGGTGTTCCCATCGCGGTGTCGCTGCTCTGGCTGCAGGGGTACAACGACATCCGCGGCGAGTGGTGGTGGGTGGTCGGCGCGCCGACTATTCTGTATTTCGTTGGACAGGCGCTGGATGATTATGTGCTGACGCCTTTGATTCAGGGCAAGAGCACGGGGATGGACACGCCGACGATTCTGTTTGCGTCGCTCGCGGGCGGCGCGTTGTTCGGCGTGTTCGGATTGCTGATCGCGATCCCGATCGCGGCGTGCGTGAAGATTCTGATCCAAGAAATCTTCTGGCCCAAGTTCAAGGACTGGGCGGAAGGTCGGGCGTCTGATCCGCTGCCAATCGAGAACTGATGCTGAACCTGCTTACGGGCAACCGGCGGCGAAGGCGCGGAGGAACTCCGAAATATCGAGGTAGTTGTATGAGCCATCTCGATTGAAATCGACGGTGTAGTTTCTCATTGGATAGGCAACGAGGAAGTTGGCAACATCGTTGAAATCGAGGACTCCATCTTTGATAAGATCCGCGGGGCAAGGCGTGCAATCGCTCACATCAACGATGTATATTCCTCGGTCTGCTATTGCTATATAAGCGGAATCATTCTCCACAACGACTCCATAGACATAGTCTGCGTATTGGATGTCATGTCGTGCGAGCAGCGTGGGATCGTACGGGTTGCTTACATCGATCAGCTTGAGTCCATTTGATTCAAAGGAGGGGCTCTCTTGGTGGTCTGCTATATAGGCGATGTCTCCCACGACCGTGATGTCCCTCGGGAACCACTCCCAAGGCCAATGGTGGTATGTGCCTAGCAAGGTTGGTGCTGATGGATCGGTGACATCAAGAATATGTAATCCAGTATGCCAGCCCAGTACATATGCGGTGGTGCCAACGATTCGTGCCTTTGATTTCGCATCTATATCGTAAGTGGTTTGCAGTCTTGGAACGGTCGGATCGCTCACATCCAAGATGTGTAGACCCGCTGAGCCGGCTGAGACATACAGCGTTGTGCCGTCAATCGTGAGATGGGTTGCGATCCCGGGTGTATCTCTGGATCCGAGTAAGACTGGATCGGTCGGGTCAGACACATCGAAGATGTAGAATCCATCCCGGTGGTCAGCAACATATGCGGTAGTTCCAGAGATGGCGACGCTTTGTGCGAAGTCTGGGATGTCATTTGACCCAATCAGTTCGGGTTGTGTGGGATCGCTGATATCGACAATCTGGAAGCCTTGTGTACGAGCAGCTATGTATGCGGTCGTGCCAACAACCTGCACACTGTTTGTGCTGTCCGTGGGCTTGTATGAGCCGATCAGTGCGGGGTTGGCGGGGTCGGCAAGGTCGATGATCTGGAGTCCTTCGACATGATTTGCGGCATAGGCCGTTGTGCCGATGACCTGGAGTTCGTAGATGCTTTCTGAATCGAAAGAGCCAAGGTAGGGTGGAGTCGTTGGGTTGCTCATGTCGAAGATCCGAAGACCTGATTGTCTCGCGGCAACATATGCGATGTCGTCGATAACCTGTACTCCCAGTGCATACCCAAAGGAGTTGTCAATCGGACCAGGAATTTCATCGATCCCGATGAGAATGGGAGCTTCTGGATTGGAGACATCGAGCGTGACCAGTCCAGCACTGTCAGTAGCAATATACGCTTTGGATCCATCGGCGACTGCTTGAGTTGGTGTATCAGGCAAGCGGATTGAGCCTCGATATGCGATATTTTTTGGATTGCTAATATTCAAGATTTCGAAGTCTCTCCCCGTACACAAATACGCGGAGTTGTTTCTGATTGTGACATGACTTGCGCCGCTTGAAAGGTAGTTGCCTAGCAGCTCCGGGGAGGATGGTGTGCTTACATCGTACACTTGAAGGCCTCTTGTGCCATCCGCAATGTATGCCGTGGCGTTTGAGACGGTGACACCCCATGCTTGGCCATCTGTTTCGGTGATGCTGAGTAGGGCGGGGTCGGTGGGGTTGCTCACATCAATAATGTGCATTCCGATGCTGTCTGTGATATAAGCCTTGTTGTCGACGACTTGTAGACTTCTATTTGAGTTTGTGGTTTCGTAGGCGCCGAGTAGAATTGGGTCGGTTGGATTACTCACATCAAAGATTTGTAAGCCGGTGTCATTGAACAGCACATAAGCTGTTGTTCCAGCTATGTCAATATCAGTTGTAATAGTTCCCGAATTAAATGAGCCGATTAGTTGCGGGGCGTATGGGCTGGTAATATCTACAATTTTCCAGCCACTGTTAAAATTGCGGCTGGCAATATAGGCCGTGTTGCCTTCAATCTCGATAACCCCAAAGAAGTCGAAGTTGGGAGATTGATACGAACCCATTGCGGACCTGAGATTGCAGAGGATGCCATCGGCCTTTGATTGGTGGGTGGGAATCGCGAGGCATGCGAGGAGTATCGGTAGGATAAGTGTAAAACGGCTCGTTGAGAACATTCCGGCTCCTCGCGCATCATGTTATCTAGTGATTGATACCGTCGAGTTTACATGAACCGGATACCGGATGCAATGGAAATGTGTTGCTTTAGACATCCTGAATTTGATGCAGGTGGTACTCCAGATGCGCGAAGTAATCTTCGATCAGGTATCCGAGCGTGCTTGGTTTATCGGATGGGAGTTCTCGGTAGGCGGTTTTGTGGTAGGAGTGGGTGTCGTGGAGGGCGTCGAGGATGTCGGGGGGGATGTGTTCGGCGATGGTGCAGAGGTGCATGTTGAGTGAGCACCAGAGGGTGATGAGTTCTTCCCAGTCGGCGTTTTGGTAGTTCTGGAGGTCGACCCATTGCTCGTGTTTGTAACCTTGGAAGACGATTGAGCCTGTGATTTGTGCTTCGAGGATTCGTTGGTGGTTGACGGAAGCGGAGTCGATGAGGTGGCCGAGGATTTGTTTGCGTGACCATCCGTGTTCGACGCGCGGGGCGGCCATGTCTTTGTCTTCGAGTTCGAAGAGTGCTTCGGCGATTTCGGCGATGCGGTCTGCGTTATAGCCGAGGGTAGTGAGGGGCATGGTTATGTCCTTTGTTTACCGGCGTTTCTTTGGTTTGCGTTTTTTGACACCTGATGATTTGGCTTTGGTGCCGCCTTTGCCGAAGCCAGCGAAGCCGCCCATGCCACCCATTGCGCCCATGCCGCCACCGAGTTGTTGAGCGAGTGCGGCTTTGCCACCCGCGCCCATGCCTCCCATTGATTTCATCATTTTGGAGAGCATGCCGAACTGTTTGGTGAGTTTGCCGACTTGGTTTGGGTCGGTGCCTGAGCCGGAGGCGATTCGTTGTTTGCGTTTGTGGGTGACGATGTCGGGTTTCTTTCGTTCCGCTTTGGTCATGGATTGGATCATCGCTTCGGTGCGGTCGAGTTCTTTTTCGTCGATGTCGATGTCTTTGATCATCGAGCCGACGCCTGGGAGCATACCCATGAGTGATTTCATGGAGCCCATGCGGCGCATCATTTTCATTTGTTTGAGGAAGTCGTCCATGTCGAGCTGGCCTTTGGCCATCTTGGCTTCGAGCGCTTTGGCGTCGTCTTCGGAGACTTCTTGTTGTGCTTTTTCAACGAGGGAGACGACATCGCCCATGCCGAGGATTCGACCGGCCATGCGTTCGGGGTGGAAGGGTTCGATGGCGTCGAGTTTTTCGCCGACACCGATGTAGCGGATTGGTGCGCCGGTGACTTGTTTGACGGAGAGTGCGGCTCCGCCTCTGGTGTCGGAGTCGAACTTGGTGAGGATGACGCCGTCGACTTCGAGCTGGGTGTGGAATGCTTTTGCAGAGTTGACCGCGTCTTGTCCGGTCATCGCGTCGACGACGAGGAAGATGTGGTGTGGGGAGAGCATGGAGCGGACGGATTTGAGTTCGCCCATGAGTTCGTCGTTGACATGGAGGCGGCCGGCGGTGTCGAGGATGAGGACATCGACGCCCTTCGCTCGTGCTTCTTTGAGTGCGTTCTGGCAGACTTTGACGGCGACTCCGACGGCTTTGCCGTACTCTGCGGTTTTGTCGTGTTCGCCGTAGAAGTGGACTTGTGAACCACCTGGGAGTTCGGTGTTGGCTTGGTGTGCGACGGTTTCGAGCTGTTCAATCGCGGCGGGTCTTTGGAGGTCCGCGGCGGCGAGCATGACGGAGCGGCCTTGTTTTTTGAGGACTCCTGCGAGCTTGCCGCAGGTGGTGGTCTTTCCGGAACCTTGGAGGCCGCACATCATGATGATGGTTGGGCCGGGGGAGAGTTTCATGATTCCGGGAGGGGTGGGCTGTTGCTCGGCGTTTGGGTCTCCACCGAAGAGTTCGATGAGTCGTTTGTGGACGATGCCGATCATCTCTTGGCTTGGTTTGAGCGACTTGGTGACCTGCTGACCCACGGCGTCGGTCATGATTTTTTTACAGAACTCGTCGGCGACTTCGTAGTGGACATCCGCTTCGAGGAGCGCGGAGCGGACCTCCTCCATGGCGTCTTTGACATTGGACTGGGTGATGGCGGCGTTGCCGCTGAGTTTTTTGAAGGCGTTGTTGAAACTGTCTGAGACTCGATCGAACATGCAGAACTCCCGCGATCGCTCGCGAATGGTGTGATGTTCAGGGCCGTGACCGCAGCCGGGGGATGGTAGGCGATTGTCTTGGGTGGCACAGGCGTCCCGCCTGTGATGATTTTTCGGACAATGGGTGGAAGAACACAGGCGGGACGCCTGTGCCACGGCGTCTTGGTTTACCGTTTAGATTTGAGCCACGCGTGCAATTTGTCGTGGTCCCGGGTGTTGATGCAGAGGTCGGGGGATCGGCCAGCCGTGTTGGCGATTCAATGGGCATTCGAGTCGGCAGCAATGAAAAACGCCCGGCACATCGTTGTGGCGGGCGTTTGATGCTTTGCTGAATCGTTCTCAATCCTTCGAGAGGATGATGACCGAGTATGGACCGATTCCGACATTTGCGTTGTAGGACATGCCGTCTTTGGCGCCCCAGCTTGCGGTGGTGTCGTAGGAGTAGTAGTTTCCGAATCCGCTGTCGTAGCCGCTCCAATCAGAGTTGAAACGGACTTTCCATGTGCCGCTGGATGGGAAACCGATGTTGTAGCTGGAGTAGCTCGTGCTTGAGAAGTTGGCGACGATGATGACATCGTCTCCGCTTCCGCCGCTGTCCCAACGGTGGTAGGCGACGAGTTTGTTGGTGTTGTTGACATGGTGGACATTGACGCCGTTTCCACGGAGTCCTGCGGTTTTGCTTCCACTGTTTTTACGGAGCCCGATCAGGTCTGTGTACAGGTCCACAATTCCGGAGTTGGTTGTTGCTTTGGCGAAATCGATTGGGTCGGTGTCTTGGAAGTATCCGTCTTCGAGGAACTCTTGTCCTTGGAAGATCATTGGGATGCCGGGGCTTGTGAAGACGATCGCGGCTCCGAGGGTTGAACGCTTTTTGGAGAACCAACTGCTCGCGTTGCCCGGCCAGATTTCTTCTGGGACACGGGCGCTGCCGTTGGCGACTTCGTCGTGGCTCTCGGTGTATACGACTCGTTTGAGGCGATCGCCGTTGTCAACCTTTTGGATCGCGTCTTTGACGGCGTACATGTCGCGGTTGGCGTCTGTCGCTTCGATAATTGCATCCCGGATTGGATGTACAAAGTCTGAATCCCACTGGGAATCGAATCCTGCTCCGCCTACGCCTGTGGTTTTTGTCAGGTAGTCATCGTTTTGCAAGTCTTCGGCGATCGAGATCTTCCATCCGGATGCGGAGTCGATTTCGTTGTTGATGTACTGCATGAGCGACCAACCGTCGGCGATGGACCCGCCTCCGCCGTTGTTTTGTGTGCGGATGTTGACGGTGGAGTCCCAGCGCAAGCCGTCGGTGTTGAACTCTTCGAGCCAGTACATTGCGTTGTCTTTGAGGTAGGTGCGTACTTCTCCGCGGCCGTAGTCTGGGCGGGTGTCTCCCCAAGGGGTGGGGGCTCTCCAGTCTTGGAAGAAGTAGATCCCGCCGTAGGATCCGGTGGAGGAACCATCGAAGCGCCACATGTCGAGATCGCTTGGACCGAGGTGGTTGTAAACCACATCCACGATCACCGCGATTCCGCGCTGGTGGCATTCATCGACGAAGTCTCTGAGGTCGTCTGGGTCGCCATAGATGCTTTCGGGTGCGAACGGGTGTGCTGGGTTGTAACCCCATGACCAGTCTCCTGCGAACTCCGCGATGGGGAGGAGTTCGACCGCGTTGATGCCCATGTCTTCGAGGTGATCGAGTTTGCTGATTGCGGATTGCCAGGTTCCGGGGTTGCCTCCGGCGGTGTCGTTGTAGGTTCCGATGTGCATCTCGTAGATCACCAGATCGTGCCAACCCGGCATGGTGAAACTGCTCCACGAATAGGTCGACGGCGCAGAGATAATGGACTCTCCGACCGAGTTGGTGACATCGGTGGCGCGTGGGTCATTCTTCCACAGCGTTCCATCGATCACATACTTGTAGGTTTCTGTGTCGAGATTTCCGGCAACATCAACCGACCAAGTACCACCGGCTTCAGCAACGAGCGGATTTGCAGATGTGCTCCACGAGTTGAATGATCCAGCGACGGCAACAGTTGTTGCGTTGGGTGCCCATACCCGGAAGGAGGTATCCTCCGAATCCACCCATGCGCCGAGTCCGGACTTTGCTGATGCGATGAGCGCTGAGGTGTATGTGTAGTTTGAAGCGCCGTTGTTGTCCCAGATGTTGGCGCCCCAGTCGTCGAAGCCGTGGAAGTAGTATTCGATGCTGCTTCCGGGGGGGATTGATGCCGCGGGTGTGTATGTCCACACGGAGTTTCCAGAGTCGTTCCCGGCGTAGGTCATGGACTCGGTTGATAGGGTCCCTCCATTGATTCGGATTCCGACTTCAGCGTGGAGGCCGTAGTAGTCTTGATTCATCAGAACGGTGTATGTTCCGGGGTTGCTTCCATCGTGTCGATCGTACGATCCGTACACGCCCATCCAGCTTGGTGCTGCAGTAGCATGTGCTGCACATACCATCGCAATCGAAGTTGCACCGAGTGACCAATACCGAGCTGTGAACATGATTGAGTCCTTCCGAGATGTGGTGATTTGTATCAAGCCGTAGAAGAACGGGCTCTCGAAACTACACTCCGGGGAGGAAGGACGCAAACAGCGATTTATGCTCTATATTGCCTATTTTAACAATGACAATAGAACGCAAGTCTTTGTGTGTCAGTGAAATAGCGTGTTTGTTCTGTTGTGCAGGGGCGGTGTGCGAATTTGTTCTTTGCGGGAACTTCATCACGCAGAGATTGCCGACATCATGTCAGGACCGCTTGGATCTGAGCCAAGCGTGCAGTTTGTCGTGCTTCCAGGTGTTGATGCAGAGGTCGGGGGTGAGCCAGCCGCGTTGTCCGGTGAGGATGCCGAAGATGAGGTTGTTGTAGTCGTTGGCGTGGTGGACATCGCAGTTGATCGCGATCTTGCAGCCCGCTTCCACGGCGGCGCGGACATGGGTGTCGCGGAGGTCCAGGCGCATCCAGTGGGCGTTGATTTCCAGCGCGACATCGTGCTCGATCGCGGCGGCGATGAGTTCGTTCATGTCCGGTTCTAAACCTGCACGGCGCTGGATGAGTCGGCCGGTGGGGTGACCGATGATGTGGACGCTTGGATGGCAGATTGCTTTGAGTAATCGCTTGGTCGCTTGCTTGGGTTTGGCGCGGAGTCCGGCGTGGGGCGACGCGACGACGATGTCGAGGGCGTTCAAGAGGTCGTCGTCGTAATCAAGTGATCCATCGACAAGGATGTCCACTTCGGACCCTGCGAGGATGGTGAGTCCTTCGAAGGAGTCGTTGAAGTCGTGGATGTATTTGATTTGTTTGCGGAGTCGGTCGGGTTTGAGTCCATTGGCGATTGCGGAGGATTGGGAGTGGTCGGTGATGGCGAGGGTGTGGAAGCCACGCTCCTTTGCGAGGGTTGCGGATTCTTGGAGGGAGAGCTTGCCATCCGAATCAGTCGTGTGGGTGTGGAGGTCGGCTTTGATGTCCGCGAGTTCGATGAGGTGGGGGAGTTCTTCGAGTTGGATTTCGCCCCGATCTTGCCGGAGGGTTGGTGGGACGAAGGCGATCCCGAGGGCGAGGTAGATCGCTTCTTCGGTGTGGCACGCGATGGGGTCTCCGCGGTCGTCGCTGTTTTTGAAGAGGCCGTACTCGTTGAGGGTCATGCCTTGCTTGATGGCGAGTTTGCGGAGCGCGACATTGTGGTCTTTGGAGCCGGTGAAGTACGCGAGGGCTGCGCCCCATGATTCTTCGGGGACGACGCGGAGGTCGATCTGGATTTCTGCTGGGGTCGAGAGGTCTTTGAAGCGTTCGTTTGCTGATGAGAGCGCGAAGCGGATGGATGATTTGGTGTCGCCTGAGGCGAGGACGCGGGTGACTCCCGGCATGGTGGTGAAGGATTCTTTGGCGGCGTCGGGATCGGTGGTGGCGATGAGGATGTCGATGTCGCCGATGGTTTCTTCGCCGCGCCGGAGCGAGCCGGCGTACTGGACGCGTTGGGTGCCTGGGATTTCGCGCATGTGCTGGACGATGGACTGTGCGATGGGGTATGCGAGACCGAGGTGGAGCCGGTCTCCTGAGCTTTCCATGAACTCCATCGCGGCGACGATGTTCTCGATGGTTTTGGCGCCCATGCGTGGGAGCTTGGCGACGGTGCCTTTGTCGATCTCGGATTTGAGGTCCGCGACGGATTCGATGTTGAGGTCGTCCCACATGAGCTTGACGGTCTTGGGACCGAGTCCGGGGATGGAGAGGACTTCCATGAGTCCGGCGGGGACTTTGGCGGAGAGTTCTTCGTGCTCGGAGATGGTCCCGGTCTGGGCGAGCTCGATGAGTTTGGTCGCGGTGCCTTTGCCGATGCCTTCGAGCGCGGTAAGGGCTTTGACATCCTCAGCTTTGGCGAGGGGCTCGAGATCGGTGGTCTGTGCTTTGAGCTCGCGGGACGCTTTGCTCGCGGCGTTGACGCGGAAGCGGTCGGAGCCGAGGAGTTCAAGCATCTGGGCGATGCGGGCGAAGGTGTTGGATGCGGTTTGGTTGAAAGACATACTCGATGGTATGCCCGATGGTATTGGTGGCAATCGCAGGGGGATCAGTCTACGAAGTCGGTGACGATCTGTTTCTCGACCGCTTTGACGATCTCGTTGCGTTGATCCTTCGGGACCAGCATCAACGCGGAGACCCATCGGCGGATGAGGGCCATGGATTCGGGTTTGCAGAGCTCAAGCATTAGGTCGAGATGCTCGTTTGGCGATAGCTCCGGCGATTCTTCCCCCGGCTTCGTCTTCGGTGTTCTCAGTGGAGACCTTTGTTGCTCTTGGTTTGGTTCCTGATCGCTCATCGGAATCGAGTGTACCAGAATCGGGCATGGCTTGAGGCGTTGGCTTGGGTTCGATTTCGCCGCTCGCGTTGAGACGGGTTTCCATGATTTGGACAAAGCGTTCGAGGCGGTCGACGCGTTCGATGAGTTGGGTGAGCGTGTTGGCGATCGCGCCCATGAGTTCGTTTGCGTCCGCGTTCTTGAGCGCGTGGGTGCGGATGTCGCGGACGCGCATTGGGCCTTGACCGGAGAGGAGCCATTCGCCTGAGATTCCCAAGCTTTGGCAGAGGTTGGTCATGAACGCGGCGCTGGGGGCTTGGCCTTGCATGTAGCGGCGGACGGTTTCGGGATGGGTTTCGGTGATCGTCCCGAGCTGTCGATATGAGGTATCCCCGACGGCGAGGTTCAGACGATCGTGGAATGCTGGTGTGGATTGGATGGTGCTCATGGGCCCAGTGTACACAAATGTTTGGTACTGGGTTGGGCAATGGATCGGATCTGTGCGGGTTGGTCCTCGAAATTGGGTCAAAAACCCATATATGCGTGTCGATTGGGGACACCCAAAGCTGGGTGATGGGGCTGAATCACACAGGTTTGAGGCGAAAAATTATTCTGAACACACAGTAATTGTTACCCAACATCCCCGACCCCGAGCCATTGGCCGTGGGCTTTGAGGAGTCTTCTGCGGATGAGGGATTCGTCGGGGGCTTCGAGCTTTGGGGATCGGTCGATCCATTCCGCAGCATCTCTCCGCGCCATCCCCAGCAGTTCGTGGTCTTCGAGCGGGTTGGCGACTTTGAAGGGGGGCATCCCGGATTGGCGTGTGCCGAAGACATCGCCGGGACCTCGGATTTCCAGGTCGCGCTGCGCGAGGATGAATCCTGAGGTGGATTCGACCATTGCTTGGAGACGGAGTTTGCCGTCGTCGGTTTTGGGATCGGCGACAAGCACGCAGACCGAAGGCTGATCACCACGACCGACGCGACCACGGAGCTGGTGGAGCTGCGCGAGTCCGAAGCGGTCGGCGTCTTCGATGACGATGACGCACGCGTTGGGGACATCGACGCCGACTTCGATGACGGTGGTTGCGATGAGGCAGTCGATCTCGCCTTTGCGGAAGCGGTGCATGATGCGTTCGCGGGTGTCGCGTTTGAGTTTGCCGTGCATGGACGCGATGGTGACATCGTGGAGTTCGCCGCCTTCGAGTTCTTTTTTGAGATCGCGGAGGTTTCGGGTGGGGCCTTTGCCTCCGAAGGAGGAGCCGTCGGAGTGGAGGGTTGCGGAGGTTTTGCCTCCCGGTTCGATCGCGGGGACGACGATGAACGCTTGTTGTCCTTGTTTGATTTTCTCGTTGAGCCAGTTGTAGACGGTGGAGCGTTTGTCGGGGGTGACGAGTTTGGTGGTGATCGGCTTGCGTCCCTGCGGCAGGTGCTCGATGGTGGAGATGTCGAGATCGCCAAAGATGGTGAGTCCGATGGTTCGGGGGATGGGGGTCGCGGTCATGACGATGACATGGGGGGTCTCGTTGGGCGCTTGCATGCCGGGTTTGATGGTGCCTTTGACGCGGAGTTTGGCGCGTTGTTCGACCCCGAAGCGGTGCTGCTCGTCGATGATCGCGACGGCGAGGGAGTGGAACGCGACGGTGTCGGAGACGAGGGCGTGGGTGCCGACGATGAGGTCGATCTCTCCGGATTCGATGAGCGCAAGGGTTGCGGATCGCATTTCGGCGGGCATCGATCCGGTGAGCAACGCGATGCGGGTGCTTGATCCTTTGAGCATGTCGGAGATGGAGAGGTAGTGTTGTTCAGCGAGGAGTTCGGTGGGTGCCATGAGGGCGGCTTGGTGTCCATGGGCGATGGCGCGGAGCATCGCGGAGAGGGCGACGACGGTCTTTCCAGATCCGACATCGCCTTGGATCAAGCGGTTGGTGGGGGTGGTGAAGGAGAGGTCGCGTGCGATTTCCTTTGCGACGCGGTCTTGGTCGGGAGTGAGGGTGAAGGGGATGCGCGCGTTGATGCGCTGGTCGATTTCGGGAGAGGTGGGGAGGGCGGGGGATTGGAGGGTGGAGCGGAGGTGGGCGCGTTTCATGTGGACGCCGAGCTGGAGGAGGAGGAGTTCGTCGTATGCGAGTCGGCGCTTTGCGATCCCGACTTCGTCCTCGTCGCTCGGCGCGTGGAACATACGGTACGCTTCGGCGAGGGCGGGGAGTGCGCGTGCTGTGCGGAAGTCGTCGGGGAGGTGATCCTTGAGCAGGGCGCACGCTTCAGTGAGCACGGATTTGATGATGTCGTTGATTTGCGGTGAGGTCAGGCCTTCGGTTGCGGGATAGACGGGGCGGTACTCGTCGTCTTGGTCGGTGGATTGGAGTTGCTCGAGTTGTGATTCGGGGATGATGGTGAAGGTTGGGTTGGCCATCTGGAGACCCGGGCCGTAGATCTTGGGGGTGCCTTGGACATTGAGGAACATGCCTGGTTCGAGTTTCTTTGCGAGGAAGGCTTGGTTGAAGAAGACGAGGTCGAGGCGACCGCCTTCGTCGTCGATGATGACGACTTGCAGGCGTGCTTTGCGTCCGAATCCGGAGACTTTGAGGGCGCTGATTTCTCCGATCGCTGAGCCGATGACTCCGGCTTGGAGGTCATTGAGTCCGGCGCGGGCGCGGATCCATTCGTGTCGGTGCGGGAGGTGGGTGAGGAGTTGTCCGAGGTTTGCGGCACCGAGGGTTTGGAGTTTCCCGGCGGCGTACGGCGAGACTCCTGGGAGATCAGCGACCGGGGTGGTGAGGGAGCGTGACGCGGGCTGGCTTTGCATGGGTCACAGTCCGAGGGGGTTGGAGTGGCTTGGTCCTTGGTCTGATTTGGTCAAGCCATCGGCGTTTTTAATTGAGTCGTTGTTGGGATCGATCTCGCGGAGGTAGGTCCATGAGTAGAGACCGGTCGCGTGTCCATCGGAGAAGATGATTTTGATCGCGTAGTTCCCGACCATCTCCGCGTCGGTCGCGACGATGGGTTTGGATGATGCCATGCCATCGGGGAGGATGGTGAGCGGGTTGGTGTTCATTTGTTTGCGGAGTTCACGCATCTCCGCGCTGGGTGACATCTTGCGGAGGTACGCGATGGGGAAGAAGGATTCGACGCCGTCGGACCAGCGGACGGTGAGTCCATGATCTTTTTTGAGGTCGAGGTGTTCGGGGTTGATCCCTTTGGTGTCCATGCGGATAGTGTATGGTTCATGATCACCGGAGGGCACTCGATGGACGCGATGGAACGGTTGAAGGCGGCGATTGATGGAGCGGGATCGTGCGGGTGCGTGGGGATTGATCCGGTTCTGGAGCGGATTCCTGCTGAAATTCAGGGTGAACCGATCGAGCGGGTTCGGGCGTTCTGTCTGGGGGTGCTCGATGAAGTTGCTGATGCGGTGGGGGTGGTCAAACCACAATCCGCGTGTTTTGAGCGGTTTGGTGCTGCGGGTTATGCGGTGCTTGAGGAAGTCATCGGTCGAGCGAACGAGCTGGGGCTGGTGGTGATCCTTGATGCGAAGCGCGGCGATATTGGATCATCCGCGGGTCATTACGCGGCGGGCGCGAAGTTCATGGGTGCGGATTGGATTACTTGCTCGCCGTACATGGGACGGTCGTCGATCCAGCCGTTCTTGGATGCGGGATTGGGTGTGTTCGCGTTGTGCAGAACATCCAATCCGGATGCGGATGAGTTGCAGTCGTTGCTGGTGGACGATGGTTCTTCGCTCGCGCAGCACACGGCGAAGATGATTACAGGACTCGGCAATCAAGTGGGTGCGGTGGTGGGGGCGACGAACAGTGCGGCGGAAACAGAAGCATTGCGGAGCTCGATGCCCAGCGCGATGTTCTTGGTTCCCGGAGTTGGGGCACAGGGTGGAACGGTCGAGGATGTGAAGGCGATGTGCGTTGACGGCGCGACGAGTCACGGCGGGCTTGGTGTGGTGATCAACGCGTCGAGATCGGTGTTGTTTCCTGATGCACTTGATGGTGAATCATGGAAGGATGCGGTCAAACGCGAAGCGGCGGCGTTTGCGGGATTGTGTTCGACGCTGCTTGATTGAATGATGAGTTCAAAAAAAGAAGAGAGGCCGACGGTTCGCACCGCACGGCCTCTCTCTTGCGTTTAGCACGATCTGAAGTGGTTCAGATCGCGTGGTGAACCGTATTAGCGACGGCGACGACCGGTCATGAGACCGCCGAGACCGAGGAGTGCCAGGGATCCTGGAGTTGGAACCGTTGCGAGGATGCCGTCGAGTTGAGTTGTGCGGGCATCGAAGTTGCCGTTCTGGGTGTTGAACCATTCTGGCATCTGGAGGAGCATGGAGACCGCACCGGTGAGTTCAGCGGCTGGGACGCCGAATGTTTGTCCTGCGGTGCCTTCGAAGAGGTTGTTGCCTGATTCGATATCGTTGTAGGACGCTGCGATGATCTCGCCATCGAAGAATCCGAAACCGAACTGGTTGGTCCATGAACCGGTGTAGGTTCCCGAGAGGGTGTCGCCGTTGATGTCGGTGATCATGAATGATCCGAATGCGTCGGCACCCAGCGCGGTGATGTTGGAGAGTTCCATGATGAAGGACGAGTCGGCGGAGGTTGAGCCGTCTGCGAATCCTGAGTTGAAGAGCGCGGTGGTTGGGAATGCGTTCCCGAGGTAATCGGTGATATCGCCTGAGGTGCTGATGGCACCTGATTCATCGGCGGCGACGGTGAGGACGCTGGTGCCGGAGTTCCAGTTTGCGCCCATATCGGTGAACCCGAAGGTCGCAGCGAGGTCTGCATGTGCGGCGCCTGCAAGGGTTGCGAATGCGGCGGCGGCAATGAATGTGGATGATTTCATGTGATTCCTCGTGTCTTCGTGAGAGTTTGGTTTGAACTGATACCAAGCCCCGACGAACGCAGGGCACGATTTCCAATCAGAATGTACAACAGCATGGAAAAAACACCAGTAAACTGGGTGTTTTCATGCGAAGTTTTTGGGATAGGAGCCGGGCGATGTCGTCCGATAATGTATGGACGATGAGCCGAGCAGTGGGCTGGTATGCCTGCTATCGAGTGGATCAGTGGGTTGTCGAGGTTGGGCTCGGTGTCGGACGGGTGTTCTGTGCAGCGTCACAAGCCGTAGAGGTGTCGCAGATCACATCGGTTTTTGGTCGATGGTGAGGTCGTATATGGAGAGGAGTTTGGTCTTGTCGTAGATCATTTCCTGTCGGCTGCGGCCGGTGACATCGTAGAGCTGGGTGAGCTCGATCGCGTCGACGGGGCATGCTTCCTCGCACATGCCACAGAAGATGCAGCGGAGTTCGTCGATTTCGAACTTCGCGGGGTATTTTTCTCGGTCGTCCCAAGGGGATTCCGCGGCTTCGATGTGGATGCAGTTGGCGGGGCAGATGGTGGGGCACATCATGCACGCGACGCATTTGACGCGTCCTGCAGCGTCTTTGTTGAGACGGTGGACGCCTCGGAAGTTGCTGACTTCGATGCCACCCTTTTCAACCTCGAGGTGCTCTCGGCGTTCTTCGGGGTACTGCATGGTGTAGCTGGTGCGTCCCTGACCGAACGAGGTGAAGAAGTGCCTCATGGTGGTCCCGAAGCCTTTGAAGATGGCGGGGAGGTAGACCGCTTCCATGGAGGTCATGGGCTTTGGGGTCATATCGATGATGTTTGCGTCTGGGATCGTCATATCAGGGTCAGTATAGCGTATTGAGGGTGCGGTGGGGGGTATTGGATGTGATGTTTGGGTGTATGTTTGAAGGGGGATGTGGTGATGCTGTTGGCAGCCCGGCTATCATCTACTATGACCGACCGCCGACCCGGACCCCCGTTGTTTGAACTTCTTGGACAGGATCAACCTGATCCTGAGCGGCGCGATGGGTCTGGACGCAAGCAAGAGCATTCATCCGGGCAATCAACTGGCAAACCGACTGGCCAAACTACTTCTGGGCATGCATCCAAGCCGCAACCTCAGCAAGCGGCACCGAAAGATGATGGATCAACCCAGCGTCCGGTGATCTCCGCGGGTGTTTCTCGCGCCGAGCGATCTGCGGCGACGATGCCTGATGAGCCCGTCGCGACCGAGGGCGGGGTGCACCTGAGTATGTCGCGGGTGTACATGAGCATCGCGTTGATTGCGGGTGCGCTCGTGCTGGTCTGGGCGATGGCGTACAAATCTGGTGTGGCGTACGGGAAACGGGATATGGAATCGTTGCTTCCCAATACATCGCTCGTGCTGCCTCCCAATGGGTTTGAGGGTGGGGCGAATCCAGCGAATCGGGTGAGTACGGAGGGGGCGGTAGACAACAGCGTTTCCGAGCCGCCGCGGGTTCCTGCGAAGCCCGCACAGGCGGTGATGACCGCTCAGGGGTATATGGATGCGGATCCAAGGGTTCCGGGGAGCAACTATCTGCAGCTCGCGACGCTCTCTACCGAACAGGCGGCGAGCGCGGTGATCTTCATGAATGAGCACGGGATCGCAATCATTGGGGTCCCGGTAGTGGACTCCAAGGTCCGAGCGGGCAACAATCCTTCCCGCTATACGCTGTACTCGCTTGGACTTGAGGTTCCTGGGGGTTCAGAGTTTCGCGGGATGGAAGCCGAGCGCAAAGAGCATCGTCGAGCAATCGCGAAACTCGGAGAGCAATGGCAACAAGAACGCCGCGGCGGATCGGACTTTGCGGAGTCCAAGACGCAGTGGGTCAAATACAACTAAGTCACTGCGAACACTCGCATTGATTGGATCAAGCACACCATCGGGCAGAGCCCGTCAACACGCGTGGATACGCACCGGAGCCCTGAAATGAGTATTCATTCATCACTCAAAACCGAAGGCAACCTGACCACCAAGCGCAATGTCATGACCCGCACCGAGCGCGTCGCGGCACTCAAGGACGAACGCCGTCACACACCGAAGGACGGCGCACTGGGTCTCCCAAAGACCAAAGTCCGCGAGTAGGTTCCGCTTGGGACATTCGGTCTCACACCATTACAACTTAAGAACGAGAGGTTGGCATGATTGATCAACTCATAGCGGATCGCGCGAGCGCGATCGATGCGTCTGGTATCCGTCGGATTTTCAACCTCGCTTCCACACTCAAGGACCCGATCAATCTTTCGATTGGTCAACCAGACTTCCCGGTTCCCCAAGCGATCCGCGATGCGGCGGTCCACGCGATCCAGAACCATCAGAACGGGTACACCGTCACGCAGGGGGATCCCAAGCTCCTGAGCAAGATCATCGAATGGATGAAGCTTGATCTGGGTTGGGACTGCGCGCCGACCGGACAGGGCATGGACAACCAGCCAACAACATTCGTGACCAGCGGGACCAGCGGCGCGTTGTTCCTCGCGTTTATGGCGATGCTGAATCCGGGTGATGAGTGCATCATCCCTGACCCATACTTTGTTGCGTATCCGCATCTTGTGACGATGTGCGGCGCTAAAGCGGTGGTCTGCGATACCTATCCCGATTTCCAGTTGACGGCGGATCGTGTTGAGCCGTTGATTACGGAGAAGACAAAGTTTGTGCTGCTCAATACGCCTTCGAATCCGTCGGGTGTTGTGCTCTCGTCTGAGGAAGGCGTGAAGCTGCGTGAGCTTTGCAAGAAGCGGGGTGTGCTGTTGATCTCTGATGAGATCTACGACGAGTTCGTGTTCAGTGATTCGCTTAACGCGGTCGCGGCTGGGGATTCTGGTATGGCACGCTGCCCATCACCTGCGCGAGGCGATGGGATGCACGAGAATGTGCTGCTGATCCGTGGGTTCGGGAAGACTTATGGGTGTACGGGGTGGCGTCTGGGGTATGCCGCGGGACCCGCGGCGATTATTGATCAGATGTCCAAACTCCAGCAGTACACCTTTGTGTGCGCTCCGGCGCCGTTGCAAGCGGGGGTCGTGTCGTGCTTTGATGCGGACATGAGCGAGTTTGTCGCGGAGTATGAATCACGGCGCGACATGGTTGTCGAGCGGTTGTCCAAGCACACGACGGTGGGCACTCCCGGCGGCGCGTTCTATGTCTTCGCGCAGGTTCCTGAACATCTCGGGATGACCGGGACCGAGTTTGCCGAGAAGTGCATCGAGCGGGAACTGCTTGTGATTCCGGGCGGCGCGTTCTCGGAACGCGATACGCACTTCCGGATCAGCTTTGCGACCAATCGCGAACGGCTCAGCAAAGGGCTTGATATTCTTTGTGAGTTGATGGGCGGCTGAAGATTAGAGTAATCAGTGGTTTTAGAACCGGATCTGGAGGCGTGCGAACAGCCCCTCTTGATTCAGGTCCGAGGTCACCGCGCCCAGATCGAACTGCGAGCGGAGGATCTGGTAGCCTGCACTGAGACCGACGCGATCGGAGATGCGCCAGTCGGATTGCGCTTGGAATCCGAGGAGCGAAGACCCGACATTGACGGACTGGGTGGTTGCTGATCCGGTGAGGCTCCAGTCGTTGGAGATTTTCCAGCGGACGGATGAACCGATGGTGGGGACCGCGATGACTTTGTTGGTTGCGTCGTAGAGATCGGTTGAGCCGCCGTTGGTGACGCGTTTGGAGATATTGGCTTGGATCGCGGTGACGCCTGAGGTGAAGCTGAAGTCGACATCCCCGGATGACGCGGCTTGCCACTCGACGGCCATGTCGTAGAAGTTGTACTCGCCCTCGCTCTGGGTCATCGTGGAGACCGATTCACCGAGTCCTGGGAGGGATCCTTCTGAACCCGAGATGTTCCCATCGTTGAGCGTGGTGTTGCGACCGACATAGAAGCGCATGGTGTCGTCGTTGGTGAGTGTGTGGTCTCTGAAATCAAAGACGCCATCGATTGTTCCGGGATCGACGGTTTGCGTGTAGGTGAACTCGGACATCGACAGCGACGGCGTATCGGATTCGTGTGATTTGATAAGCTCGATGTCCGCGCCCATCGAACGCATCTCTGCGAACTCGGATTGGGCGAGGGTGACATCCGTTGGGACATAGCTCGGTTTGGTTTGTAGAGGTGGGCTGTTGGCGATGTAGAGGTCAAGCTCTGGGTGCATCATCATCCGAGGCCCGCTCAATGCGAGCGTGGTTTGCGACACGCACGCGATGCTCGCGATTGATAGCATTCCCAGATTGAATGATCGTGTTCGATTCATGCGTTGAATTGTGGCCCAATGAACCATGAAAGTCAAATCGGCGTTTTGGTGCTGTTAGTGTTCACAAAGCTTTCAATTTGTGTGCGGACAAAATCGAGTTGTGGCGAAATTGGCCCGCCATGAGGCGCAGGATTCGCCGTATTGAGCACATGGTTCGCACCTTTGATGGGAAGGAGTACAGAACTGAGTGCATTTGCGATCCGTTGTCCGGCGCGGGGATCGATCGCTTGATCGTCGGTGCCTTGCATGATGAGCGCGGGGGGTTTGATGTGGGCGGACAGGTTGAGGATGTTGTGCGCATCGGGGTCATCGAGTTGTTCTTGCAACCACGATGCGTTGATGCGGAGTTCTTGACCGGTGCGTGCGCTTGGTGTTGTGATGTATCCATCGTTGAGCAGCGTGTGTTGTGCTTCGTCGCTGAGTCCACAGCAGCGGTCAACCGCGTTGATGGTGATGACGCCTGCGAGTGTTGGTTGGGGCGGACGCGCTGCGGCGAGGAGTGTGGTCGCGCCGCCTCGTGAGTGTCCTGCGATGAACATCGGGAGGTTCGCGCCTTCGAGTGTGCCGTCGTTGATTGCGTCGATGACGCAGCGGGTGTCTTCGACTTGCCTTGTCCATGTGTCGAGCGCGAAGAGGTCGGGTCGTGCGAAGGTCTCGATGTCGTTGGTCATCCCGGAGCACGAGAAGTTGAATCGGTGGACGAGGATGCCGGCGCGCGAAAGGTGTTGCGCGAGGACGGGGATGAAGCCGTAGTCTTTGTAGCCTTTGAAGCCGTGGAGGAGCAAGAGTGTTGCAGTGGGGGTGGTGGACGGGTGCTCGGTGTTTCCGATGATATCGAGGTTGCGTGGGTTGGTGAGGGTCCAGTCGCTGGTCGTGGTGGTCTGCTTCGGCATGAATCATTATGGGCACCCATCGCGGCGTTGCGGGATGCTCGGGACGGAGAATCCCCCTATCCTGTCCTTCCATGACGAAAGAAACTCCCAACGAATCACTGAAAAACCCCGCAACGCACGCAAAGCCGCAGGGCGATCCCCAGGAGTGGGGCAAGAAGCCCCCAAAGGGTGGGGAGCACGATCTGCTCAAAGGGCCTCGGCTGCGCAGGCAAGAGCTGTGGACCACGATCAAGATCTTCCGCGAGTTCATCCGTGGGTTCCGGAGCTTGCACTTCATCGGTCCATGCGTGACCGTGTTCGGTTCAGCGCGATTCGCTGAAGATCACAAATACTACAAGCTCGCGCAGGAGACGGGCGCGGCGCTCGCTCGCGCGGGGTATGCGGTGATGACCGGGGGCGGTCCCGGGATCATGGAAGCGGCGAATCGGGGAGCACGGCAAGAGCGTGGGTTGTCGCTCGGATGCAACATCGAGCTCCCGATGGAGCAGCATCCCAATCCGTACCTTGATCGGTTTGTGGACTTCAACTACTTCTTTGTGCGCAAGGTGATGCTTGTCAAATACTCCAAAGCGTTCATCGTCATGCCCGGCGGCTATGGAACGATGGATGAAATCTTCGAGACCGCGGTGCTCATCCAGACCAAGAAAATCGAGCGGTTCCCGATCATCGTAATGGGCGAGGAGTTCTGGGATCACATGCGTGAGTTCATCAACAACGCATTGATTGCCAATGAGACGATCGACGCGGTTGATATGGACATCTTTCAGTGGACGGACGATCCCGAAGAAGCGGTCGCGATGATCGCTCAGTTCGGCACCAAAGGGGATGGTTTATAGCGCCAAATCACCGCTGTTTCGTAGTCTTGTCGGATCGTATATGATGTGGTCATGATCCCACAACTCCTCGCAATCGTCCTTTCCCTCTCAGCAAGCTTTGGCATGCACCAGAACCGACCCCAGATTGACACCGCGGTTGATGCGGAAGTCATTGATCTTTCAATGACCGTGAACGATCAGGAGTACGCGTGCAAGGTGGTGATCAACGAAGCGGCGGAGAAGGGTGGGGCGGCGATCCTCTTCCTGCACGGCTACGGCGAGTGCGGTACCGACGGCGAAAAACAACTGACAGTCGGACTCCCGAAGCATGCGATGGAGAATCCAGAGGATTGGCCGTTCGTGCTGATCGTCCCTCAGAAACCGGTGTTCAACAGCGAGTGGGAAGACCACGAAGTAGCGGTGCTCAAGATGCTTGATGAAGCGGCGGAGCAAGGGCTGTACGATCCGAAGCGTTTGGCGATCACTGGATTGAGTCAGGGCGGGCATGGCACAATCGTCATTGGGGCGATGCACACAGATTTGTTCAAAGCCGCGGCTCCGGTGTGCGGGTACACCGAGCGACGGATCTCCAAAGAGCAGCAGCGCCTCGAAGAAGTCGGCGCCAATCTGACGGACCCTGCGGTCGTCAAAGCCGCGAAGGCACTCAGCGCGATCCCCACATGGTTTTTCCACGGCGATGACGACTCGGTCGTCCCTGTGAGCGAATCACGCTCATTGCACACTGCGCTTGAAGCGATCGACGCGGACACACACTACACCGAGGTTTCCGGCGCGAACCACAACTCGTGGGACGATGCGTACACGAGCAAGGAACTCATGCAATGGTTCCGGGATCACCTGAGCGAATAGAAGCTTGACCCGGTATCAAGCGGTCACAGCGGCGAAGAAGTCTTTCACGCTCGACTTGCCCTTGGTGCTGTACTCGTTCTTGACCGACGCGACAAAATCATCGAGTGGCATGGAGCCGAGGTCTTTCTCGGTCCCGAAGGCACGGACGGATACGGCGCGGCTTTCCGCATCGCGGGGGCCGACGACGACCAGATACGGGATCTTCATTTCTGAGCCGTTCTTGATCTTTGCTTGGACGCGTTGGTCGTTGGTGTCGCATGTCGCGCGGATCCCTTGCGCCTTGAGCAATGCGAGGACCTCCGCGGCGTAGTCGTTGCTCTTTTCAGAGATCGGGAGCACGCGGACCTGCTCGGGAGCGAGCCAGACCGGGAACGCACCGGCGAAGTGCTCGATCAGCACGCCGATGAATCGTTCCATCGAACCGAACGGGGCGCGGTGGATCATCACGGGACGGTGCTTCTCGTTGTCCGCGCCAACATAGCTGAGGTTGAAGCGTTCGGGGAGGTTGTAGTCCACTTGGACAGTACCGAGCTGCCACTCGCGTCCGATGACATCCTTGACGACGAAGTCGATCTTCGGCCCATAGAACGCGGCTTCTCCGGGTTCTTCGGTGAACGGGACGCCGAGGGTGGACGCGGCATCGAGACACGCCTTCTCCGCTTTGTCCCAGTTCGCAGGGTCACCGGTGTATTTGCTGGAGTCCGGATCGCGCAGACCGACGCGGACGCGGTAATCCTCCATCCCCAGCACATCGAAGATGATCTTGACGAGCGAGAGACACCCCTGCAGTTCGTCGCTGACCTGTTCTGGTGTGCAGAAGAGGTGCGCGTCGTCCTGGGTGAATCCGCGGACGCGGGTCATGCCGTTGAGCTCGCCGGACTGTTCCCAGCGGTAGACAGTCCCGAACTCCGCGAGCCGGACCGGGAGGTCCTTGTAGGAGTGGGGGGCGGAATCGAAAATCTTGATGTGGTGGGGGCAGTTCATGGGTTTGAGCATGAAGCCTTCGATTTCACCGGTGCTCATGTTGTTGGAGAGCTGGGAACAGCTGCATCCTTCTTCGGAGATCTGGATGAGGTGATCGCGCTCGATGATCGGGGGGAACTGTGAGTCCGCGTAGTACGGGAAGTGCCCCGAGGTGCGGTACAGATCGAGCTTCCCGATGTGTGGCGTGAAGACCTCGTTGTATCCCTGCTTGGTGAGCTCGGCGCCGATGAAGTTCTGGAGTTCCTTGCGGATGACGGAGCCGTTGGGTGTCCAGAGGATAAGCCCTTGTCCGACGGATTCGTCGATGTGGAACAAGCGGAGCTTCTTCCCGAGCACGCGGTGGTCGCGTTTCTTTGCTTCTTCGAGTCGTTCGAGGTGTGCGTTGAGGTCTTTGTTGCTGAAGAAGGATGTGCCATAGACGCGGGTGAGTGAGTCGGAGTTCTCATCGCCGTGCCAGTATGCGGACGCGAGCGACATGACCTTGAATCCACCGATGCGTCCGGTGCTTGGGATGTGTGGCCCTCGGCAGAGGTCTTCCCAGTTCTTGCCCGGTTCACCGGTTGCGTAGAACGACAAGGACTCGGACCCCGCTTTGACCGCGGCTTCCGCGTTGTCGAGCTTGTATTTCGAGCCTTCGGATTTGAGCTTGTTGATCCCGTCGCTGATGGACATGTCGTAGCGGGTGAAGGGGCGGTCTTCTTTGATGATCGACGCCATCTCTTTTTCGATCGCTTCAAAGTCGCCGTCCTTGAGCGGGCGGTCCTCGGGGAACTTGATGTCGTAGTAGAACGAGTTCTCCAGCGGCGGTCCATAGACCAGCTGCGCCTCGGGAACGATGCGTTGGATCGCTTCAGCCATCACATGTGCTGTGGAGTGGCGCAGGAGGTTGAGCGCGTTGGGGTCGTCTTGTTTGTCGCGGGTCTTCTCGGTGACCAATGCGAGCGAGCAGTCGTGGTCGATGGTGGTGGAGAGGTCGCAGAGCTGCTCGTCGATGATCGCGCCGACGCATGCCTTTGCGAGGCGCTCGCCGATGGTCATCGCGACATCGAACGCGGAGACCGCGTGGTCGAATGATTTGACAGAGCCGTCTGGGAGGGTGATGTTGGGCATTGGTGGTGCTCGCTTGGTCTAAAACTTGGGACAGGTGCGCCCGGTTCGACCGGGTGCGGGTCATCCTATGAAAATCACCCGGCGTAGACCGGGTGATTGGGTGGTTTTTAATCGATTTCTCTCTCCGTGGCACAGGCGTCCCGCCTGTGGTCTTTGGGGAATGAGAAGTCATCACAGGCGGGACGCCTGTGCCACGGGTGTTGGGTCTTTAGCAGCAGCTTGGTCCGCAGCCGCAGGGTTTCTTGGCTTGGATGTCCAAGCTTGTGATGACTTCTTCAGCGGTCTGTCCATCTGGGAGCAACGCGGTCACCTTTGCATACAACGGATCGTTTGCGGCGGTCAACGCGTTGACATAGTGGGGCTTGGGGGTCAGAACGATGTCGTCCATCCCCGCATTGACCATCTGCTGACGCATCTGCTCGACCGGGATCGCGCCTGCGACGCATCCTGCCCATGCTTCGAGGATGGATTTCACTTCCGATGGCACTTCGCAGAGCAACGCGATGTCCGAGATCGCGACGCGACCACCCGGTTTGAGGACGCGGCTGATCTCGTCCCAGACCCGCTGCTTGTCCATCGACAGGTTCAGCACGCAGTTGGAGATGATCACATCGACCGAGCTGTCCGCGACGGGGAGATGCTCGATCTCCCCGAGACGGAACTCGACATTGTCGAGGCCGGTGGTTTTCTGGTAGTGACCGATGTTGGCGCGTGCTTTGTCGATCATCTGGGGCGTCATGTCGATCCCGATCGCTCGACCGGTTTTGCCCACCTTTGGTCCGGCGAGGAAGATGTCGAAACCGCCTCCCGACCCGAGATCGAGGATGGTTTCGCCTTCTTTAAGAGCGGCGATGACGGTTGGGTTGCCGCAGGAAAGCCCCATGTTCGCGTCGGCGGGGAGGGATTCGAGTTCTTCTCTCGTGTATCCGATTTTCTCCGCGAGTTCTCCCGCGTCGATGGTTTCGGTCACGCCGCAGGCACCGGCGCAGCAGTTGCCGTTGTTCTCGGCGATGCTCGCGTAGTCGGATCGGATCTGCTGACGGAGTTCTTCGGTGGTTTTCATGTCGTTGCTCCTTGTGTGTTGGAGGTTGTTTTTACGGAATCAGTCTGGACACAGCACCCCTCACGCTGCATCCGCGCCAGATCGAACGGCTCGATCTGATCAATATGTTTGAGTTTGACGATGTCGGTCTGGATCTGCTGGTCACTGAGCGCGTGCTGACGGACGAGTGTCAATGCATCACCGATCAGGGGCGTTGGAGTGGGGGGCGTCTGGTAGTGCACCCAGCGGCCTTCCTTTCGGCTCTCAAGCAACCCCGCGTTCCGCAATACTGCGAGGTGCTTGGAGATGGACGCGTTGGAGAGGTCGATCAGTTCGACGAGCTGGCAGACGCAGCGTTCTTGGTCCAGGCACGCCGCGAGCAAGCGGAGGCGGTTGGGATCGGAGAGTGCGTGGGTGATGGTGGTGAATGGGTTCATTTGATTTCTCATTTAACTAAATGAGAAAATAAGATAAATATTCCCAAGGGACAAGCTCGCAATACGAGTAATTCGATATTTTATTTAGATATATCGATACTTGATATATTCAAGAGCGTACAATCTACCGAAGACGGAACCCAGAGGTGTACACATGCTGACATTGAAACAAGACCATTCCGAACTCGTCGTCCTCTCGGTGCTCGCCGAGGGTCCTTCGTACGGATACGCGATCGGCAAGAGCATCGGGGCTCGCTCCGAAGGGCACTTCAAGCTCTCCGCATCGGGGATGTACCCGCTGTTGACCAAACTCGAAAAGAACGGGTTGGTTTCGACGAGCTGGGAGGAAGTGAAAGCCGCGACCGCTGATCCTGAATCTACCGGCCGCCGGCGCAAGTGGTACACACTGAGCGACAAGGGGCGCAAGCAACTCGCAAAGCGGATCGAGCACCATCGTCAGGTGCAATCGATTCTTGATGGGTTTGTGCTTCAGATCGAGAACCAATCTGAAAGCCAACTTGAGAATGGGCTCGCGGGCTGATGTCCAAACTTAACGATTCCAACTTGAGATCAAACACACGGTCGAAGCGGGCGATGGTCACGCCATCGAATCGTGACTCGATCGCTTCGTGGTTGGATGTGTTGACTTCGATGCTCTCGCTCCCTGAAGGGCAGCGCGAGCAGGTCCGCGATGAACTCGAAGACCACCTGCGTTCGCGGGTTGATGATTTATTGATTACCGGCACACCGGAACCTGAAGCGATCCGCATCGCGGTCGCGGAGCTCGGAGAAACCGCCGAGCTTGCCAAACTGATTTCACACGCTCACACGCGAGCCAATCCAAGGAGACGAATGATGAACATTGCACTGATTACAGCGGCAATCGCGGGAATGTCGATTGGGGGGATCTCATGGAACAACGCCGGGGGGACGGGGTTGGTGATGCCAAGCTCCGAAGGCGTAGTGTTGGCGGCTGAGTCCACAGAACGGGAAACCGCCGACGATCGAGTGCAGACCTTCGATATCGAGAACAGTTCGATGAAGACGATTCTCACCGAGATCGCTCTCAAGTTTGATCGTGAACTCCAGCTGAGCCGAGATGCGAGGGGGGGGAACTTAGCGGGTTATCTGCGCAGTCCTCACCTGTCGTCATTCAACGGGGAATACACCTTCGATGCTGCACTTGCTGCGTTCAGGAACAATTTTTCGGAAGATGCCTACAACTACAACCTGATCATCACGGATTCGACGATGTTCATCGAATCATACGATGAGTTCCAGAAAGGACGGATCGAGACGCAGGTCCATGCCGGGCCAAGTTGGATGGATACCGATGAGATTGCGCAGTACTCGCACTCTTTGCGGAGCTTGTTGTCAGTGAAGCACGATCTTGAGTTCGCATCGATCGAAGTCATTGGCGATGCGATTGTGGTCGCCGCGCCTCCGAACATTCAGGTCGAAGTGGTCAAGATGATGCGTGAACTCGAAACCATCGCGATGCAGCGTCAGGAAGAACAAGCCGACCAGCGAGAGCGGGCACGACAGCGTGCGATCGCGATGCGAGCCGAACGGTCGCAGGAGTTCCGCGAAAACCAAGATCGGATGGCTGCGGAGTTCGATCGGACGATCATGAACTTGCAAGATGAGTTTGATTCAGCGCGATCAGCACTGCTCGTGAGCAAAGCGAAAATGCGGATGATTGAAAACGAGATGAACAGAGATCCATTTGCTCATAAAAAAGAAGGGTGGGATGAATCTGAAGAAAAAGCACAGATTCTTGAACTCCAGTCGGCATACGACGAGGCTCAACTCGAACTCGAGGAGAGTGAGGACCGGTACAACTACCTCCGGAGCCGACTTCTGGACTCCCAATATGCTCAGCTCTTCAAGGGACTCGAATAAGCACCCCTATATCGTGTCTGATCGCCGCCTTCGCTGCACAGTCATACCATCCTTGGTATGATCCGTGCACCGGAGGCGTTTTTTCTATGATCTGCCCATTCTGCAGCCACAACCAGGACAAGGTCATCGACTCACGCTCGAGCGAGGGTGGGGAGGTCATCCGTCGTCGTCGGCACTGCCTCAAATGCGACCGGCGCTTCACCACCTACGAGCGCGTCGAGCCCGCGGGCCGGCTCATGGTCGTCAAGAAGGACGGCTCCCGCGTCGCGTTCAGCTCCGACAACATCATCCGCGGCATCGCCAACGCGTGCGGCAAGCGACCCATCTCCGAAGATGTGAAACAACACCTCGCCAAACTCGTCGAAGAAGAACTCCACGCCGAGTTTGAGCGTGAGGTCCCGACCATCCTGATCGGTGAGCGGGTCATGACCAAGCTCCGTGATGTTGATAAAATCGCGTACATCCGCTTCGCGACCGAGCACCTGCAGCTCTCGACACTCGAAGACCTGCAACGCGAGCTTGATGATCTGTCGTCACGGCCAACAGAGAGCGTGGCGCAGACGACGCTCTTTACATCGGGCCGAGGAAAGAACTAGAACCGCAGCAGCTACTTCGAGCTTGAATCGTCCAAGATGGAAACATCGGGCTTGGTTTCGTCAAGCTTGATATCGTTGGGTTTGGGCGGGATGTATTTGGAGAACTGCACGCGTTGTCGCGAGGCGTCCTCGACTTGCAGCACGGCGAGTTTGGCCATCGCGATGAGTTCGCCGCGGTCGTGGATATCGAGTTTGTCACCGATGTTGTCGCGGTGGTTGTCCACGGTTGATACAGACCTACAGAGTTGTTTGGCGATGTCCTTGGCGCGGAGTCCTTGACCCATGAGGGCGAGGACTTCGAGTTCTCGGTTGGTGAGGACATCGAGCTTGCCAAGGTCGTTGAAGTTCGCGTGGATGACCATCTCGTTGGTTCGTGTCGAGCTTGCGTAGTCGTATTCTCTGGAGGTGATGGATTCGACGGTGATCAGTACATAGCTCACCGGCTTTCCGTCGACGATGGCTTTGACGGGGCGGATAAGTGTGCGGAGTCTGTAGCCGCCGAGGATTTCGAGGAAGGTGATGCGGTGGCCGGTCTCGATCGAGAGCTTGGCCACTTTGTATCGTTCGTGCGCCCAGTTCTCGGGTGCGAAGTCGTAGAGGGTTGTGCCGAGGAGGTCGTCGATGGATGCTTGCTGGAATCCCCTCGCCGCAACATCGTTGGCGCACACAATGGTGCCATTGACATCCCAGATCATGATCGAGACGGCGTACATCCCGTGGAGGAGTTCGGTAAAGAGCAGGTCAGTCGAGAGCCCCTTGATCATCCTGAGTTTGGGGAACTCTGCGTGAAGATCAGTGTCTTGCGGTGGTTGGTCCGAATCCATCATATATCTCTCAGAAAAATCATTTCCAAGTATACACAATATCCCGGGTCTGTGTGGATCTGTGGGGTGTTGTTCAGCTGAGCTTGGGTCGGTCCGAGTCTTTCCGGAACGAGATGTTGGTCCGGGTCGCATCGCTGACTTCCAGCGCCGCCTCGCGAGCCAGTCCGACGAGTTCGATTCGATCGGTGATCCCGAGCTTGTCTCCGATGCGTTCGCGGTGACGATCAATCGTGGACACCGAACGATGAAGCATCTCGGCGATCTGTTTTTGTCGGTGCCCTTGTCCCATGAGCGCGAGGACTTCGAGCTCGCGGGGTGTGAGGACCGACAAGCGTCCGAGATCGATCACATCCGCATCAATCAGATCCTCAGGATCACGGGTCGAGCGCAGCCAGCGGAGTTTGAGCGGAGTTACTGTCTCGACGGTGATGAGCAGGACCGTACCGAACGGCGATTCATGACCCAGCTTGATCGGGCTCATGGTTGAACTGAGCTTACTCCCACCAAGAATCTCAAGCACCGTCAGCGGGCGATCACGCTCAACTGCGAGTTCCATGTACTTGATTCGTTCGAGCGCCCAAGGCTTCGGAGTCAACTCGGTCAGGTTGCGTGAGATCACCGAGTCGGGTGTGTAACCAGGGAATGCGTTTGATGCGATCCGATTGGCAAAGAGCACTTTGCCTTCAGGTGAACACACCAGGATTGAAGTGGTATGGAAGCCGTTGACCAAGCATTCAAGGAACAGCTTGGATGACCGCTCGTTAAAGCTGAACGAATGCGCCGTGTCCGAAGACTCGTGAGGCGGATCGACCCGCGACCGAGAACCGTCCGGGGTATTTGAAAAAGACCCGTTGATCACGAGTGTGTCCCTTGCAAAATCGGGATCGCCAAATCCCGCCCACCCACATGTCCAGTGCAGACCAACAAACGGAGGCTGATCCGGTATAGACTATACAGGCCGTTGAGGCTGCGGGTATCGGTAAAATCAACCATTCGGAGAAACCAATGGGCTCCAAAGAATTCTCGACTCCAGAACTTTGCTTCGCTGATCTTCAAGACATGGGGATCATCAAAGATGGAATGATGTGTATGGTCGGAGGCTTCGGACTCTGCGGCATCCCTGAACAACTCATCATGGCACTCCGCCAGACGGGTGTCAAAGACCTTACATGCGTGTCCAATAACGCGGGCGTCGACGATTGGGGACTCGGTTTGCTCCTTGAAACAAAGCAGATCAAGAAAATGATCTCTTCGTATGTCGGTGAAAATGAAGAGTTTGCACGCCAGTTCCTTTCCGGCGAACTCGAAGTCGAGTTCAACCCCCAAGGCACACTCGCTGAGCGCGTCCGCGCCGGGGGCGCAGGAATACCCGCGTTCTATACCGCGACCGGTGTCGGTACCCAGGTCGCCGAAGGAAAGGAAACTCGCGTCTTCGCGTCCCCCAACGGCGGACAAGAACGGGACTTCATTATGGAGACCGGTCTGTTTGGTGATCTCGCACTTGTCAAAGCGGCAAAGGCGGATCGGTTCGGAAATCTTATCTTCCACGCGACCGCGCGGAACTTTAATCCGGAGATGGCAACCGCCGCACGCTTCACGATCGCGGAGGTGGACGAGGTCGTCGAGACGGGTGTGTTTGATCCTGATGAGATTCATCTCTCGGGTGTGTATGTCGATCGGGTCGTGCAGACGGTGTCGGAGAAACGCATCGAGCAGCGCACAGTGAGCGCTGGTTGAACGAACGCCAGTTGAACGAGGGGTTAGTTATGAATGAAAGCAACGAAGCGAAGACCAAGCCTGAAACCAAGGCGTGGTACCTCCGTCCCAAATCAATCATCGCGGCGATCGCTGCGGTCGTGTTTTTGATTCTGATCTTTCAGAACTGGGACTCGGTCTCGGTCCGGATTCTTTTCTGGACGCAATCTGTCCCTGCATCATTGATGTATGTGTTCTTTGCGATCGCGGGTTTCGTTGCTGCACGGATCACCCACAAGACCCGGCCGAGGGCGACCGGGTCTGTGAGCAAGTGATCCAAGATCCGTCGGCGTTGTAGGACAACGGATCAAACCCTACCGACGCCGGCGCATTCCGAGGAGTGAGCCTGTCGCGAGAAGGCCCAGTGTGCCGGGTGTCGGAGTGATGACGACATTGTCCATGAGTCCAGCGAACGCGGTGTAGGTGCCGTCGCTGTATCGTGCGGAGAGTTGGAGCGAGTCGAACGCGACGCCGTCGATCGAGAGTGATCGTCCGACAAGATTATCACGCCCACCCAGATCCGAGAGCATGTAGGAATCACTCGCGACGAGCGTGCCATCAAGCGTCGCATCGAGCGAGAGGGTGATCCCGCTCCAGGGACCATTCTCGAAGAACAGCAAGTCCATTGAGGCGTAGCTCTCGACCTGTCCGGTTGTCATATGGAATGAGGACAATATATTGATCGAGAGGTTATCGCCTGCAATGTAAGTGCTGCCGAAAGAGAGTGCGTTGGTTCCGCTGAGCGCGTCTGGGAAATCGTTGATCGCGAGGGTTGCGTTCTCGACAATGAACTGTCTGCCGTACTCGCCCGCGACGAAGTGTGAACCGTCGGGGTTGATTCCAGCGACATCATTGAGTGCGGAGAAAGTGATCCCGCCGTCGGTGAAGCTTTCGCCCGCGAATCCTTCCGTCATGGATTCAAATCCTGTGACGCCTGCGAGTGACGAGCCGGCGATGGTTGCGATGGTGAGTGTCTGGAGCAGTAGCGTGTTCTTTTTCATGGTATTTCTCTCTTGGGAATGGGAATTGGGGGTGGGGGGTGGAAGAAACGGGGCCGAGCGTTGGCTCGACCCACTTGTGTGTTTACTTCGAAACAATCAGGATCGACGGCGACGAGCGGCGGCCATCCCGCCGAACATCAATGCTGCGAGCGAACCGGGCGCTGGAACAAACCCTTCGATGACAAACGCGGAGGTCGATCCGTCGTGGAGGAGTCCGTATCCGACGATGTCGCCGTTATTGTTGACACCGGTCGCTTCGATGAGCAGCTCAAACATCGAGTCTTCTTCGAGCAGGTCGTTGAGATCAAACATCTCCCCGGCTTTCCATGCCCACGCGCGGGAGTCGAGCCCGGAGTGCGTCCCGTCCCATGAGTATCCGACGATCATGCCCGAGTCATTGACATCGTTCGCTTCCGAGATGTTGAGCCCGTCGAGTGAACCCAGCAGCATCGGATCGCTGGGTTGTCCGAGAAGATCGCTCGTAAAGATCGCCGCTTGCCACGCGCCTCCATTGCCGAAGTTGGTGTGCCCGACGCTCATGCCGTTGTTGTTGATCGCGGTTGCGATTGAGAAGGTAAATCCTGCGGGACCGAGATCACGCGTGTCAAACCCGCCGCGTCCGTCTGGGGTGGAGATGCTCGCGGTGTCCGGGTCGCCGAAGAAGAAGGAGTGCCCGACCATGACGCCGTCGTTGTTGACGCCGCGGTTTGAGCCGCCCTGGTACAGGGTGCCCGCGACCTGATAGCCTTCGGATCCCCACACGAACCCCTTGCCGAATCCGGGGTTGATCGCGGCACTGCCAACCACGGTCCCGTTGTCGTTGATGTCACGAGCGGCGCTCGAACCAACCGCATTCATGTCCGCGCCCAGGTCGGTCGTGCGAGTTCCATCCCAGAGTGTTGCGGTGCGGGAGCCCATGCTGTTCTCGGAGTACCCAACGACCTGTCCGTTGTTGTTGATCGCGTACGCGAGCGAAAGGTTGTAGCCGGCTGCATGCGCGAGCGTGGTCGCGGTGCCGTTGGAGTCCCAGAGTGTGGATGAGATTGAAATCCCGCTGTTGGACTGACCAACGACCTGTCCCCAGTCGTTGATGTCGTACGCGATGGACTCGCCATTGGCTGGTCCGCGGAGTGCATTGACCGGCTGAGCGGAAGCAAGAGCGGTCATACTCATCATGCACAGTCCGATTGAGAGTTGGGTGGTGGTTTTCATGGAAAGTCTCCTGTTTGAGTCGTGGTTGATTCTCTTGCTTGGTATTGAGTGTCCTCGGCCCGAGTTTCGCGTCTGGAGATTCAGGTTTCTTGAGAACTTTCCCAATGTATCTAAATCTGACTTGAAATCAACCCTCAAATCAGTTAATCTCGAAAAAATCTGAACTTTCCGCCCATTCACCTTTCTAGAGATACGGAAACCCCGGATTCGAGTTTCATGAAGCCACGCATCTTTACAAGCCCGCACGAAGCTTTTCGGAGCACAACCGCCTTAGAAGGCGGTATTGTGCATGTCATGCCATCTGATTCCTTGATGAACTTGAAAGCACCCGCGGCCCCACTGACCGCAACCCAGCGGGCGCGGTGCGAGCGCGTAGCGTCCAGACTCCACGCGGACCTCTCCGAGCTGGTGAATCTCCTCCCAGACCACGCCCAGGGCGGTTCGGGCATGTCGCGACATCTCGGGATTGTTCGGAACACCTGCCAGCGGGTGATCCAAGCGATCGCGGACCACGAACCCACCATCGAGACGCTGATCAAAATGCCTGGGACCAAAGGGCTCCGCTTGATGCTCAAAGCGATGGCGAAAGACGGTATTGATCAAAACAAAATCGAGATCGCACAAGCGGGCGTCGATCAGTTCGACGGGCTCATCCGCGACTACGGCGGGTCCCACTCCAAACTCAGCGCCCGGATCACCGCGCTGGATGCGAACCAGCAGCCGCTCGAACTCGCTTCGCTTCAGGCGCGGCAGGCGCTGTATAAGGCAGCCGTGGGAATTACTGGACGCGCGGCCCAGTCCACCATCTCGCTCTACGCGTTCCGACAATCACCTGAAGACACCGATGTCCTCCAACGCGCCATCGCGACGGGATTGATCCAAACCACGGTGATTCCAGGGGGGATGCCCGTCGTGATCTCCAACGGCAGCACGCTCCGCTGGGACGACGATCTCGAACACGCACTCAAAAACCTCGACGATTCGGACGCGCAGGGGACCACACCCGACGCGCTCCTCCAAGAGTTCTGTTCGCAACCACTCCCAACCGTGACTTCGCGAGGCACGCAAGAGAGCACGATCCGCGTGATCGATCCGCAGAGTCTGGATCATCCCCAGACCTTTGATGTCGTCAGCGCGGCGCGTTCCAACCATCCGTTTATTGACCCGCAAGGGATGCCGATCTTCAACGAGATATGGTCGCTCGCGAACTGTCCTTCCAAGAAACTGATCTTCGACATCTATATCCATGAGGACATGGAACGGATGTTCCGCCCATCAGTTGATGCGCAGCAATGGAATCCGAACCTCTCCGCGCCAGGTGGGGATAAGTGGGTGCTCCGGTACCCGCAGGTCCCGACGCTCGAACTGCTCGGGAGGGGGATCGGGAATGCGGCGACGGCTGGGTATTCCCGGCACGCGCAGCTCACCAAGGTGTTCTTTGAGCGGATCGGATGGAACCCATCGGAGTTCTTCGGACTCCGCTGTGAGGTCGATTTCCCGATCTGGCGCGGCGGATACTGCATCAAGTTCGTGCCGGTCCAGAATCCGATCGGTTGAGCACGCATCGCGGTTTTTGCGCCAAAATCAGGATATCAAAGAATCATCCTGCGATTCAGTCTCAATAGGCGAACCCTCTGTGCTATACTCATGTACGCATCTGATGCAGGAGTCCATAGTGCTGAACATCCCAGACCAACCCAATCTCGAACTCGCGGCGACCGCTGTTGAACCCAGCGAGTCCATCCCGTTGAGCCGACTCGCGCGAGGGCAGAGCGGACGGGTTCGCATCCAAGGCACCTCGACGGAAGTCAAGATGCTCCGCGCGATGGGTCTTCGTCCCAACGCGTCGGTGACGATGTGCCGATTTGGTGAGCCTTGCATCGTGTCGCTTTCGGGCGCGTGTGGTGGTGGGTGCCGCATCGGTCTCGCGAAAGAAATCGCGGGTCGCGTGATGGTCGATCCAGACTCCCCGATCAACGGCTAATCATCATGAGCAGCGTCGATACCCCTCCAGTTGTCGGCGGTCGCACCATCGCACTCCTTGGGAATCCGAATGTCGGGAAGACGACGCTCTTCAACCGTCTCGTCGGACTCCGCGCCAAAACTTCAAACTTCCCAGGCACCACACAAGAAGCACGCCACGCGTACTACGACGGCTCGGTGCTGATCGATCTCCCGGGTATTTATTCGCTCAAGCTCGACATGTCCGAGTCGGAAGTTTGCAGGCAGACCTTGCACGGCGATCTCGCGCCGATCGGGGTCAAACCAGACATCCCCGACGCGATCCTCGTTGTGATCGATGCGACGAACCTGATGCGTAACCTCACGATCGTCGCTGAAGCGATCGACCAACGGCTCCCGATGGTCGTCGCGGTCAACATGATGGACGCCGCGAAGCGCCGCGGGATCGGGATTGATCTTGAACGACTCAGCGAGTGCCTCGGATGCACGGTGGTCGGATGCTCCGCAAAGACCGGCGACGGCGTCGATGACCTCATGTCCGCGATCCACCACGCGAAGATCCCCAACCGCAGCGCGCCGACGGATATTGATGCGATCGAAGCGTGGAGCGATGACATTTATTCGCTCGTCGCCGCGGCTCGGGAAACACCGATCAATGATCGGCTGACCGACCGTCTCGATCGCGCGTTCACGCATCCGCTGCTGGGTGTGCTGACCTTCGCGATCATCATGACGGGATTGTTCTGGGTGATTTTCAAACTCGCCGCGATCCCGATGGACCTGATTGATGCGTGGTTTGGAACCTTCGGCGGATGGGTCGGTGGGATGCTCCCCGAAGGACCGATCAGCGGCTTGCTCGTCGATGGGATCATCGCGGGTGTTGGCGGGACGGTGATCTTCCTGCCTCAGATCGTCCTGTTGTTTTTCTTGCTCGCGCTGCTTGAGGGGACTGGATACCTCGCTCGCGCTGCGTTTGTGATTGATCGTGTGCTCCGTCCGTTTGGACTGAGCGGGCACGCGTTTGTGCCGTTGCTGTCGAGCCACGCGTGCGCGATCCCTGGGATCATGGCGGCGCGTGCGGTCCCCGATCCCAAAGACCGGCTCGCGACGATTCTGGTCGCGCCGTTCATGAGTTGCACCGCTCGCATTCCGGTGTATGTGTTGTTGACGGTGATTCTGTTTCCGGAATCGCCGGGGATGCAAGCGATCGCGTTCACCTCGTGCTATGTCATCGGTGTCGTCGCGGCGTTGTTCAGCTCGTTCCTCGTGCGACGGACGATCCTCAAAGGCCCATCAAGACCGATGGCGATGGAACTCCCGAGCTACCGATTGCCCGATCTCAAAGCCGCGTTCCTGTTGACCTACGACCGCGCGATGATGTTCCTCCGCAAAGCGGGGACGCTGATCGTCGCGATCTCGATCGTGCTGTGGTGGCTCGGCGCGTACCCACACGCGGCGACGCCTCAAGAGTCGATTGATCTCCGTCAACAAGCGGTGCTGAGCAGCGACACCGGTACCATCGAATCACTCGAAACCCAAGCGGACATGATCGAGGCGCAGAACGCATCGGCCAAGTCGTTCCTCGGACGCATCGGCGGTGCTGTTCAACCAGTCTTCGAACCGTTGGGATACGACCGCAAGCTGACCATCGGCGTCCTCGCAAGCTTCGCGGCTCGCGAAGTGTTCGTCTCGACGATGGCGGTGCAGGTCGTGGGGACCGACGACACCGAGGATGACTCAGTGCTCGCATCTATCGCAAACGCCAAACGCGACGACGGCACGCCGGTCTTCACCCGAGCGACAAGCTGGTCGCTGCTGGTGTACTACATCCTCGCGATGCTGTGCCTGCCGACAGTCGTCGTAACCGCGAAAGAAGCGGGGGGCTGGCGCTGGGCATGGCTCCAACTCGGTTGGATGACCCTGCTCGCGTACTCCGGCGCATTGATCGTGTACCAATCGGTTTCGATGTTCTCGTAGGACTATGGTGAACCATGCCTGTAGATGATTGGCAGTTCTGGGTGGTGACGGCGGTGGGGGTGATCGCCGCGCTGTGGTTGGTGCGATTGGTGCTTCCCAAGAAGAAAAGAGGCACGCGTGCATCGCTGACGGTGGGGGGGAAACCAGTGGGGAAACCGGTCGGAAAATCGTCCGGAAAGCCAAAGAACGATTGTAACTGCGGCTAACCAGTCCGAGTCCTATACTGGACCATGCCACTCACACGCGATGAAATCACCAAACGGGCCGCTCAAGAACTCAAAGACGGGTATGTCGTCAACCTCGGGATCGGAATGCCGACGCTGGTTGCCAACTACATCCCCGACGGCATGGAAGTCTGGCTGCAGTCTGAGAACGGACTCCTCGGGATCGGACCCTTCCCAACAGAAGACAAGGTCGATCCCGATCTCATCAACGCCGGCAAGCAGACCATCACCACCCTCCCCGGCTCGTCCTTCTTCTCAAGCTCCCAATCCTTCGGCATGATCCGAGGCGGACACATCGACATGTGCATCCTCGGCGCGATGCAGATCTCCGAGAAGGGCGACATCGCCAACTGGATGATCCCAGGCAAGATGATCAAAGGCATGGGCGGCGCAATGGACCTCGTCGCGGGTGTCAAGAAGGTCGTCGTCACGATGGAACACTGCAACAAGAAGGGCGACGCGAAGATCCTCAAAGAATGCAACCTGCCACTGACGGGTCGTGCGTGCATCGACATGATCATCACCGACCTGTGCGTGCTCACCATGAACCACGATCGCGGACTCTTCGAACTCACCGAACTCGCCCCCGGCGTGTCGGTCGAGGAAGTGGTCGAGAAAACCGAAGCCGAGATCATTGTCGTCGGCACCCCAGCAACGGTCACGCTCTAAAAACGCCCATAATTTCGTCAGAATCGAGTGGCAATCCCGGGTATCTGAGGTAAATTCCCCTTACACACTTTCGTGAGGAGAGAGCATATGTTGTCAGTTCGCTTGAACACCCTAATTGTTTCCTGTCTCGCTGGATCAGCGATCGCAGGTACCCCAAGTCTCATCATCAACGGCTCATTCGAAGAGTCTTCCCTCAACCCCGGCGGCAGCTGGAGCGTGTTGGGCGGGGGCAATACTTCGATCAATGGCTGGATCACCATCGGTGGTGGAATCGATTACTTCGGGACCATCCTGAACGCATCGGACGGGATCCACAGCATCGATATCAACAACCTGAACTCAGGCGGCGGGATTGCCCAGACCTTCGAAACCCAGATCGGGTGGATCTACACGGTCACCTTCGATATGTCCGCCAATATGTCGGGTGGACCAGTTGAGAAGATCATGAATGTATCTGCAGCGGGATCGGGTGAAGACTTTGTCTTTGACTATGTCGCGACCGGGGCGACGCCGCAGAACCCGATGTGGGAAAGCCACGAGTGGACCTTCACCGCGACGAGCACCTCAAGCACGCTCCAGTTCATGGGTGTTTCGGGCGGGGTCTATGGCGCGGCGCTCGACAATGTGTATGTCACCGGCGAAGTTCCAGCACCATCAGCACTCGGTCTGATCGGTCTCGCGGGCCTCATGGGCACGCGCCGCCGGCGCTGAGCGTATCTCAAGAGTTTTACCCAGATCAAAGCGGCACACACAATGGTGTGTGCTGTTTTCTAGGGATTTCCACCGGAATTCACGCGGCTGGTTCTCTTGCGCGATCTGATCCCGCATGCGTATAGAAAGTATGGTATATTGCGACCACACACTTGGAGGTCGTCTATGCCTTTCTATGAAGTTGTTGGACAAGATCACCGGACCCGTTCCAGCCGCACGCTCGACATCAGCGCGAGCAGCGCGGATGACGCCGCGTTTACTGCGGTGGATTTTGGATTGATCGAAGTGAAGGTCAACCAGCTGACCGACCGTGAACTGTTGCACAAAGACCTCGCCTGTTTCTTGTACGCCGATCCGATGGCGACCAAGCGCGTGCACGCGATCCCGGTCAACGCGAACTTCCCCGCATCCGCGTTGCTCGATCACCCGATCCTCACCATCAGCGCGGGCGTCCTGCTCGGTCTTGCAAGCTTCCGGGTGATGGAGCTCCTCGCGACCCGCGTCTTCACGGTGCTCTTCTAACAACTCAATCCCATCCAAAACACACAACGCCGCATCATCATGCGGCGTTGTTGTTTATTGAGTTCAGATCGGATCGTTAAGGTTCGTCATCCGGATCCGGCGCGTCAGGCAGGTCTTCGACAGCAGCTTCGATATCAGTCTCATTCGCATCAATCGAGTCGTCTTCGATTTCACCAAGAGCGATCCCGATCGCCCGCGCGATCTCATCGGACAGATCGATCTCGTGCGGAGTCTGCGTGACGCCGACTTCATCCGCTTTCGCTTTGGCGTTCGCGATCAGTGTGCGGAGCTCGTCATCGGAAACCTTGTCCGCGGATTTGAGGGCGGTGATCGTGCGGCCATTCTGGTCGAGCTTCATATTCAGCTTGATGTCGTCCTTGTCCGGCGTATTGGTGATGACCGGAGCCAGAACTTCATTCACCGAGTTTGGCGGGAGCAGTTCTTCGAAGAGCCCCTGTGTGTACCGCGCCAGTTCGACTCGCGCTTGGGCTTGTTCTTCCGCTGGGAGACCGGACTTGGAGAAGTACAGTTGATCGAGTCCGATGACCAGAGCGGCGGGGATGACCGGCGAGTGCATCAACTCGTCTGCGATGGTCCCAAACTCCGCCCATTCGACTTCGCCTTCAACAAACCGTTCCATCAGATTGTCAACATGCGCCATGATTTCCGCGTGTTCAACCGGATCGATCTTTGCTTGAGCGAGCATTTTGTCGATTCCTGAAGTGGTTGCATCCGCGGTCCAGGTCCGAGCGTTGGACACCACGAAGTAGGTCCCGACCCCCGCGAGGATCAGGAAGATGAGGATGACCACGCCGCAACCGATGAGCAGGTTTCCGCGTCGGCGGGGCAATGTCATGCGTGTGGCGCGTGTTGAGTGCGGATGTTTCGTCTTTGTGAGGTTCATAGGTGTTCCTTGTGCGTGCGTCGGGCATCTTATTGGGAATGCGCATCCCTTGATTTCATGGATCAGATCATGTCAAGATCAACCTCAAATGCAGAAATCAGACCGAGTGTACCATATCCTCTGTGGGGACAATTCACCACACTCTCGCATGGAGATAAATCATGGCAAACTACAAAGTCGAAGATGTTGAAGGAATCGGTCCAACCTACGGCGAAAAGCTCCGTGGAATCGGGATCAACGACACCGATGCACTCCTCGAAGCATGCAAAACCAAATCACAACGCACCGCACTCGCTGAGAAAGCCGACATCTCCGAGACCCACATCCTCAAGTGGGCCAACATGGTTGATCTGTACCGCATCTCGGGCGTCGGTTCCGAGTTCTCCGAACTCCTCGAAGCGTCCGGCGTGGACACCGTTCCTGAGCTGGCGCAGCGCAACGCCGCGAACCTTGCTGAGAAAATGGTCGAGGTCAACGACGCGAAGAAGCTCTGCCGTCGGACCCCAACCGGTGCGGATGTCGAGAAGTGGGTCGCAGAAGCAAAGACCCTGCCTCGTGCGCTTGAGTACTAAGCGGTTGCAACCCGTTGAATGACTACGATCCCGGAGCATCCCTCCGGGATTTTTCATTGGAGCCCTCATGTCTGCATCCTCATCTACATCAAACTGGTTCGACGCGCACCTTGATCTCGCGTACCTCGCAGAGAACGGTCGCGACCTGCACGCGGACCTCCGTTCGTGCCGAGGTCGGTACCAACCCGCGAGTGTGACGCTCCCGAGCATGGTCGCTGGTGGTGTCCGCAACTGTCTCGCGACGATCTTCACCGAAGGCGTCGATCCACGCAAAGCGGACGAAGAGACCGGCGCGTTCACCTATCCGTTCGGAGACGCGAACGCCGCGTACCATGCGGGGATGCGCCAACTGTTGCTCTACAACGCGTGGCGCGATGCGGGCGTGATCACACAAATGCCAAGGCGCGGGCACGGCCCAATCGAGCAACCTTCGCCAGAATCCCCACTCGAAGGCGGCCCGATCAACATGGGGATCCTCGTCGAGTGCGCCGATCCGATCACCGATCCCGACGAACTGGACATGTGGGTCGAGCGCGGCGTCGTCGCGATCGGGATGGCATGGTGGCACCAATCCAGATACGCAGGTGGCAACGGCACCGATCACACCCGATCAGGCAACGGCTTGACCGATCTCGGTCGCGCCCTCGTCGAACGCATGGATCACCTCGATGTCGTCCACGACCTCTCGCACCTCTCCCAGCGCAGCGTTCACGACCTGCTCTCGATGACCGACCGTGCGGTGATCGCGTCGCATTCGAACTGCCGGGAGTTGATGGGTGATCCGAACTCGCCACAGAACCAAAGGCACCAGAGCGACGAGACCATCGCCGAGATCGCCAATCGTGGGGGGGTCATCGGGATCAACCTGCTCTCCTCGTTCCTCCAGCCCGGACTCCGCGATAAAGACCGCGCGTCGATGGAATGGGTCGTCCGTCACATCGAGCACATCTGCGAAATCGCGGGGAACACGACTTCGGTCGGACTCGGTTCAGACATGGACGGCGGATTCGGAGCCGACGAACTCCCTCAAGGCATCAACACCCCGAGCGATCTTGCATTGATCGGTGAAGCCCTCCGCAATCATGGATGGAGCGATACCGACATCGCGGGATTCACCCACCAGAACTGGTTGCGATTCTGGGGCTGGAACGATTAAATAATTCGGCCTTCTGAAGCCGCTCTTCGTGCGGCGATGGTGTCGAGCGGATGCCCGCATTCCGGACAGATGACCGGAGGCATCAGTCCAGCGATGTTGTACCCACAAAAATAGCAGTTGCCTTCGATGTCCGCCGCTCTCGGGGTTGCGTCGAGCATCGCGTCCCAGATGACGATAATCGCGGCGCGAGCGAGTGCTTCGTCGCCTTTGACGAGGGTAATCGCGTACCGGTCGCTGGATTTGAGTGGGTTTTCGATGATCTGTGCGGTGATGCCGCGGAGGTCGAGCCCGTAGATGATCTGGGCCGCGTGGGAGGTCGAAGGCGCGGTCGTCAGGATGATCGTGTTGGGATCGGTCGGCATGGAGGGACAATAGGGGATAGTGTTGACCCATGTCCAAGTCCTATTCACACATCCCGGTCCTCGCTCAAGAGGTTGTTGAGTACTTGCAACCCCAGTTGGGGCAAGTGTTTGTGGACTGCACCGCTGGATTGGGTGGTCATGCGTGCCTGATCGCTCCCGCGATCGGTCCGACCGGAACCATCGTCCTCAACGACATGGACGCCGGGAATCTGGCGCGTGCGGAGGAATCTGCTCGGATTGCGATGTCTCCCGAGGACCCGAAAGCCGCGAATGTCGTCGCGATTCAGGGGAACTTTGCTCAGCTCCCTCAAGAACTCGTCAAACGCGGGATTCAAGCGGACATGGTGCTCGCGGACTTGGGATTTGCGAGCACGCAGGTCGATGATCCGGAGCGAGGGCTGAGTTTCCGTCATTCAGGACCATTGGACATGCGTCTGGACCGGTCCTCACCGATTGACGCCGCGGAGCTTGTGAACACGCTCCCGGAGAAGGAAATCGGGGATCTGATCAAGCAGTTCGGGGAAGAGAAGCACGGCAGGCGCATCGCACGAAAGATTGTTGAAGTACGGGCACTTGCGCCGATAGAAACGACTGATCAGCTTGCCGATCTTATCCGTTCGGCCGTCCCGTACCCCAAAGGACCCCGCAGCCCCATCCATCCCGCGACACGCACCTTCCAGGCGCTTCGGATCGCGGTCAACGATGAGCTGGGTTCACTCGGACTTCTTCTCCGCTCGATTGGTTTCGGAGCGAAGAAAGTCCAATCGGGAGACACGGGTTGGCTGAGTCCCGGCGCACGGATCGCGATCATCGCGTTCCATTCGCTCGAGGATCGTCCGGTCAAGCAATCGTTCGCCCGTCTGGGTGACGAGGGGCTCGTCGAGCTGATCACACGCAAGCCCGTCGGGGCAAGCGAGCAAGAGATCGGGATGAATCCGAGATCGCGCTCCGCGAAAATGCGTGTGTGTCGGGTGCTCGATTCAACGATCGGGTAATCCAGTTCGGAGCGCGAAGGAATGCGTTCTGTTTCACAAGTCACTTTTTTAAGCAGGCACCTTTGCATGCGCAGCGCCAAGGAATCGGCCGTGACCAGAGAAAGCAAACTCGCACTCATTCTGAGCTTCGTCCTGATCCTTGTGGTCGGGGTGCTTGTCAGTGACCACTTCTCCAAAGCGACCTCCATGGACCCAGACCAGCTGGACGCGCTCAACCGCCAGCCGCTCGTGCAGCTCCCGGGTGCAGAACGCAACCGCATCGAGAGCGCCATCGATCGCGTCATGCCCGACGAGAACCGGTTTGCAAGCATCGTTCCAAAGGACCCCGAGCCTGTCGTGATCGCCAATGGTTCGGGTCACACCGGGTCATTGCTCGATGAACTGTCCAACGGTCTCTCCAATGGTCTCAACAACAGCATGAACAACTTCAACGCGCCCGCGCTGGCCAATCCAGTCCAGATCACAAACTCTCAGATTGAAACCCAACCAGCAACCCGCCCGCTCGGTGCGGTCAACCACACGACCTACACCGTGCAGGAGGGCGATTCGCTGTACCGCATCGCTGCTGATGCGCTCGGTGATGGGAACCGCTGGACGGAAATCCAGCAGCTTAACGCGGACAAGGTCGGAAACAACGGCATCATCAATCCCGGGATGACCCTCAAACTCCCAAGCAACGCCCGTGTGTCTGCACCACAGCAACAAGCTCCGACCCGTTCGAGCACCGCTTCGAAGAAATCAGAAGCTTCGACCACCACCTACACCGTCGCCGCGGGCGATACCTTGGGTGAGATTTCGATGAAGCTCCTGGGGACCTCGCGTCGCATGAACGAGTTCGTGAAGCTCAACGGCCTCAAAGAAGCCGACGATATCCGTGTGGGCATGAAGCTCAAAGTCCCCGCCAAGTAAGCCGACCAGCCGGAGCCGATGATGTTTGTGAAGTTGATCGTGCTGATTCTGGCGCTCGGTTCAACCGGGGTAGGCGTGCTCTCCGTCCGCCAGGCTCGGCTCGAAACCTCAAACGAGATGACCCAGTCCCGTCTCCGCAGCCGAGAGCTGACGCAGCGGTCGATGGAACTGCGCGCACAGATCGCAGAGCGGATCACCCCCGACCAGATCCGCGCGATGCTTGGAGATCAGCTCAACAACTCGATGGTCAACCAGACGCACCACCGGATCGAACTGCTGGACCCAAGAGATCCAGAGCCAGCGATTGCTGCTGCAGACGAGACAACCGATGCGATTCCAGAAGAAGTCGCAGACCAACCCAACTTCTGGACACTCGACGACGGCACCCGCGTCATCGTGATCGATCCGGAGCACTAAACGCATGAGCACGATCAGCACAAACGGATTCAGTCCAGCACAAGAAGTCCGGTTCGGACGCATCATCCTCGTGGTCCGCGTTGCGGTGATCCTTGGATTGGTGCTTGTGCTGGCGCGCGTTGCCCAGCTGCAGATCGCTCCGAGCGAGCCACTGTCCGCGCATATCCAGCCCCGCGCGACCACGCACACCCTCGGCGCGACGCGAGGCGATCTTCTCGACCGGCGCGGTCGCGTCCTCGCGACCACCCGCATCGCGCGTCGCGTCATCATCGATCCAACCACGATCACCGCGAACCTCGATCAAGCGGTGGTGGGGCTTGCGGGGGCGTTGTCGGTTGACCCCGGCCAACTTGGGCAGCAGGTCATCGGTGCGGTGCTTGAAAACAAGCGTCGTGCTGCGATCATCGCGGAGATGGATCAACGCCAAGCCAGCGGTCTTGAGCCATTGCTTGATGACGAGGGGAATCCTCGCAGCCGCCCCATGCTCAGCCGATACCTCCCGATCAGCGGCTTGATCGACATGCAAACCGCCGACAAAGTCCGCGCGTTCAAAGAAGAATCCAAACTCGCGGGTGTCTTCCTCGAAGACCAACAGGTCCGGCAAGCGAGCGCGGGCAAACTCGTCGGCTCCATCGTCGGCAAGCTCGGGTTCGTCAATAACCAAGCAACCGACCGCACCGGGATCCTCGGCGCCGAGAATCTCTACGAGAAACAACTCGAAGGCACCGACGGCTCACTGACCTATGTCCGCGACGCGAGCGGGGGGCCGCTCTGGGTCCAACGCGGTGCATGGACCGAAGAACAACGAGGCGACGATGTCCGATTGTCGATCGATCTGGAAATCCAGCGCATCGTTCTCGAAGAACTGACCGCCGGTGCTGAGATTGCCAACTCCGCCGGCGCTCGCGCGGTCGTCGTCAATCCAAACACCGGCGAAGTCCTCGCGATGGCCGATGTCCTCCGCGAGGTCGAGGGGCTCGTTGAGTTCCCGTGGTACGACCCAGAAGGCGATGTCCCCGCGGCGACCTTACCCGACAAAGGCAACCGTCCACGCTGGCGTGTCCTTCAACCCGATGATCACCGAGACGGCGACAACGCGCAAGCACGCAACCGCTGTGTCCGCGATCTCTACGAACCCGGATCAACCTTCAAACCCTTCGCGTGGTCGCTCGCCAAAACCAAAGGCCTGCTCCCCGATGATGAAGTCCTCAAGATTGAAGGCAACCGCTACAACCCTTACGGACGAAGGGTTCTGACCGATGTCACCCCCAAAGAATCCCTCACATGGGACGGCGTGATCGAGTACTCCTCCAACATCGGGATGGCGATCGCAACCGAACGCCTCGCACACAAAGACCTCCGCAACGCGATCCGCTCGCTCGGATTCGGGAGCAACTCCGGTCTGGGAATCATGGGCGAACAGTCCGGCATCGTCACCAGCGAACGCGACTGGACGCACTGGACGCAGACTTCTGTGGGAATGGGCTACGAGGTCTCGGTGACCCCGGTGCAGATGGCGCGTGCGTTCTCTGTCTTCGCGCGTGATGGGATCATGGCGGGGACACTGCCGCAGCTCCGACTCACCGCTGCGGGTCTCGACGACCGTCCCGGTCTGACCAAAGACGAGATTATCATTGAGCGTGTATTTGATGCGGATGTTGCGATGCGTGTGCGTGGGCCGATGACCATCGTTGCCCAGAACATGGACGACAAAAACCAACGCTACGACGGCGCGCCCGCTCCAATGTATTCCATGTTCGGCAAGTCCGGGACTTCCAACATCCCCTGCATCCCTCCAGCGGGGATGCGTCGTCCCAACAACGCGTCGGGGTACTTTGCCAACCAGTACAACACGAGTTTCATTGTCGCCGCGCCCGCGAGCTTGCCCGAGATCGTGGTGATTGTGGTCATCGACGACCCCGGACCCGAGCGCGTCCGCAGCCGCACGCACTATGGTTCACGCGTCGCGGGGCCAGTTGTTCGTAAGATTGTTGAACGGGTGCTGCCGTACCTTGGGATCGAGCCCGATCTGCCGGTCGACGAAGATTGAAATCATTTTAGATTGGTGATTGCCCGCTGAGTGCCGCGTTGCGTCCACCGGGACGGACGATTCGGCTGATGAACACTTGGTACTGCTCATCAAGTTCCCGAAGCGAAACCCCCGGCGCGATGATCGACAGCACACCCGGACCCGATCGACGGGTTCGCATCGTGCGTGCATCGGTTTCGCTGAGGTTGTCAAGCAGCTCTCCACGCACGGTGAGTTGGAGCGTGCGAGCGAGTCCTGTGGAGTATCGCCCGCCTTCAAACTCTCGGAAGAAATGGACGAGCGCCCAGTGCTGTGCGTAGTAGGTCAGCGCGCGGTCGCCGCCTTGATCTGTGGACATGAGGTCTTGGGGACGATTGCTCACCAGCGTATGCAGCGACATCAGCGAACCGTTCGCGTGCGCCTTGCGGAGTTGGTCGTAGCGTTCAAGATTCGCCCAAGGCAGAAACTTCGGGGTGTCCGGTTCCACCTCGTCCCAGCGGAACCCTTCGAGATAACACGCGATGCCCTCGTCGAGCCACACCGGGAGCCGGTCGATCATGACGGAATGAGCGTACTGATGCCACCCCTCGTGCGCCGCGATCGCGAAGGAGTCGCGTGGACCCAGGTCGTAGTACACGCCGGTGGTTCCAATGCTGAACCCACCGCGTTCGATCGCGAGGTAGACCGGGGCGCGGTCCTTGAGCAGCTTCTTGGTCATCGTTTCCCATTGTCGGCGCGACCCTAAGAAATAAGTATCGACGGGTTCGCTCGGTTCGGGAAGTACGGTGAGTGCGGTGCGCGCATGGACCTGCGAAAACTCAACAAACGACGGGATGCGGATGAGCATCTGCCGATCGGTGATCGTCGTGCGGATCGTGCTGCTCGGGGTGTAGTAGGTCCACCCCGCGTTCCCGAGGTAGGACCACGCTTCGCGTTGAGCAACAAACCGCTGCACCGGCGCGGCGCGGGAACTGCGATCGGTGGATGATGCCGACCCGGACGACGAACATCCAGTCGACAACAACACCGATCCCGCGATCACAACCAATACACACGCGCGGGTCATCCGAGTTTGCCCAGCATCGTTTGCATTGAGTCGCGGTCTTGCTTCTTCTGCTCAAGCTCCGCGCGGGTCTGGTTGACCAGGTGCTCCGGTGCTTTGTCGGTGTACCCCGGATTGGACAAACGCCCTTCGAGCCCCGCGATGGATTTGTTGAGGTCTTCGAGTTCCTTGGTCAAGCGTTCCTTCTCCACCGACGCATCCACGGCATCCGCAAGATCGCTCAAGCGGTACTCCGAACCCTCGAACACAAACGCCGCACTCGATTCGGGGGCTGGGTCGGAGGTCACTTCCTTGATGTTCCCGAGCGTCTCGACCAACGGCGACCACCGCGCTACATCGTCCGCGAGTGAACCCGACACATGCAGCACCACCGCACGCTTTGCGTGAACCTTGTTGGACGCACGGATCTCGCGGATCAGCGTGATCAGTGCACAGATCCGGCCGTACGAGACTTCCGCGACCTCGTCACGCAGCGTCGAATCGGGCGCGGGCCAACCGGATTGGCAGAGCGTGTCGTTGGTCCGGGTCTCGTCGAAGTTGAATCCGGTGATCTCGCGCATCGGGATCGTGGAGAGCCGTTCATGGATCGATTCGGTAATAAACGGCGTCACCGGATGCATCAATCGCAGGATCGCATCAAGCACCAATCGAAGCACCGCGGCTTGGTTGGGATTGTTCTCCACCGTCGGCTTGATCGATTCAAGATACCAATCGCAGAAGTCACGCCAGAGGAGATCGTAGATCGCATCCGCGTAGTCCTTGAACATGTAGTTCTTGAGTGCGGCGTTGATCGCCCCCGTCGCGTGAACAACGCGCGAGAGCATCCAGCGATCGACGAGGGACAACTCTTGCGGATCGATCGGCAGGCCTGCACGAACCGGGTTCTTTTCGAGCATCATCATTGCGAACTTCGATGCGTTCCAGAGTTTGTTGCACAGGTTGCGTCCGATGTCGAACTTCGGAGAGGTGTTCTTGCCGGTCTTAGCATCGTGCTCGACGGGCATGCGGACATCTTGGGTCTGCGTGGTCATCTGGCAGAGCGTGAACCGCATCGCGTCGGCGCCGTGGGAGTGGATGATGTCGAGGGGGTCGACACCATTGCCGAGCGATTTGGACATCTTGCGTCCTTCGCCATCCTGGATCATCGCGTGGATGAAGACATCTTTGAACGGTGCGGGGCCGGGCATACCAGTTGCCGTGGCACAGGCGTCCCGCCTGTGTTCTTTGTCTGACGATATTGAGGATGAAGACACAGGCGGGACGCCTGTGCCACGGGTTTCTGTTGTTTGCAGGAAGTACCGGTTGAACATCGTCATCCGCGAAACCCAGAGGGTGATGATCTCGCGTGCGGTGGTCAGGACGGAGGTCGGGTTGAACGCGCCGAGCATGGACTCAAAATCAGCGATCCCCGATGAGTCTTTCGCTGCGGATGCGTTTGGCCATCCCATCGTCGACAACGGCCAGAGCGCGGAGGAGAACCAAGTGTCGAGGACATCGGGGTCTTGGGTAAAGACTAAACCAGAGCCAGTGTCTTTGCCCCAATTTTCTTGTGCTTGATCAGAGATGTCACACACATAGATGTCAACTACACCGTCCCAACAGAAACCTCGTGTGCCATCTTCGTTTTTAGGGAAAATTTGGTCATAGCTTAGTGATTCGCCTGTGGCTGAGTCGATCGCTACTGCGAAACGACCATTGCCCATGTGATGTCCCTCCAAGACATCATCTAAGCTTTCCATACATAGTCCACCAGGCGCGTTTTCGTCTGTGAAATCAACTCTGCAATGCCACACCGGAATCCGATGCCCCCACCAGAGCTGGCGCGAGATACACCAGTCTCGCAGGTTGTCGTGCCAAGTCTCGTATGTCTTCGCGTAGCGAGCGGGGAAGAAGTTCATGGAGCCGTCGGTTGAACTGGAATCCGTGGCAGAGGCGTCCCGCCTGTGTTCTTCCCACTGAAAGTCCCTCAAAGTAAATGGATAGGTACACGCTTCAGAGCACAGCCCAGCCCGAGCCGGATTCTCGAAGACATAGTTTGCCTTCTCATCAAACTCATCAGCATCCCGGATAATCCGGTCGTAGGACTCATCCTGCCACACGGGGCCGGTGGTATTCCGGAGTGTGTTGATCGCATGTGCTGTGTAGCTCTTGATTGAGTGCAGGATGTCAGGGAGTCCGTGCCAATCGTTTGGAGATGATTCCAGCGGGCGCAGGATCACATGGACATGGTCAGGCATCACAGTTGCAATGTAGGTATGGTGGCGATCGCCGTGGAAATGGAAGCATGCGTTGAGGATCAGGCTCTGTTCATTTTCTGTGAACTCTCCTTGTGCGGATCGAAAGGTGACAAAGTAGGATTTACCGTCTTGGTGCCAGTGGGGGAGGTTTCTGCTTGATTTGCTGAGGGTGGGGTGACTGGTGTCCGAAGTCATCACAGGCGGGACGCCTGTGCCACGGGTTCTTGGTGTGGACTCGGGCCATGCTTTGAGACTGGCTTCGGTGCGTTGGTTGGGATTGAGGGCGCGTTGTGCATTGCCCCGCAGTTTGTCGTCGGTGACCTTGCAGTACCACTGGTCGCTCAGGTACGGCTCAATCGCCGCATGACTCCGGTAGGAATGCCCGACCGCGTGCGTGTAGGGCTTCTTCGCTTCCAGCAGATTCGCATCGCGGAACGCCTGTTCGATCGCGACGCGAGCGTCTTCGCGGGACATGCCAATAAACTGCTCGCCGCCTTCGTTGTTCTCGGCGCGTTCCCATCCATGCTGGTCGGAGATGGTTGCGTCGGGGGCCATGATGTTGATGACCTTGAGGTCGTGCCGAAGACCGATCGCCCAGTCGTTCTGGTCGTGCGCTGGGGTGACTTTCAGGAATCCAGAGGCGTATTTTGCTTTGGTGTCCGAACTTTCGGAGTCGGCCATGACCACATAATCGTCCCCGATCACAGGGATGATGCGACCAACAAACGGCAGCTTGACACGCTTGCCAATAAACTTCGCATGCTTCGGGTCTTTCGGATTGACCGCAACGCCTGTATCACCAAGGTAGGTCTCCGGACGCGTCGTCGCGACGGTGACATGCTCGCCCGTCTCGTTGCCCGCGTCATCCACAACGGGATAGCGCATGTACCAGAAGAACCCTTCGACATCTTCCATCTCGACCTCGTCGTCGGCGAGCGCGGTCTGCGTGACGGGGTCCCAGTTGACGAGGCGCTTGCCGCGATAGATGAGTCCATCGCGGAACAACTGGAAGAACGCTTCGCGTACGGCGCGTGCGCAGATGTCGTCCATCGTGAAGCGTTGGCGTTCCCAGTCGCACGAGCAGCCCATCTTCTGGAGCTGGTCGGTGATGCGTGCTTCGTATTCGTCTTTGAAGTCGTAGACGAGTTTGAGGAACTCTTCGCGGCCATTCTCTCCGGCGAGTTCTTTCTTCTTGTAGTCCGCGATCCCGGGTTTGCCATCTTCTTTGAGCTTGCGATCGACCATCGTTTGGGTTGCGATCCCCGCGTGGTCCGTCCCCGGCATCCAGAGGGTCTCGAATCCCTTCATCCGATGCGCACGGATAAGGATGTCCTGGATCGAGTTGTTGAGCGCGTGACCGAGGTGCAGGGCGGCGGTGACATTGGGTGGGGGGATGAGGATGGTGTAAGGCTGAGCACCGTCATTGAGAACACGGCCTGGGTCCGCATGGAACGCTCCCGAATCCATCCATTTGGACCACATCGCGGGTTCAGTTGCCGCGGGGTCGTACGCTTTGGACATTGGTTCGAGGGGTGTCGATGGTGGGGTGGTCATATCTCGTCCATTCCGGGCATATTCAGGCAAGCTGGGGCAAGTTCGTTGGGGATTCTCTGTGCCAACAGTGTACGCGGCGACGATAATGAGTGTGATGACCTCCCCCCAATCCACACCAAACTCTCGCACCAAATTCCCGCCAATCCCAGCGTCTCGAATCGGAGCCGTGGAACCGGGGATGCTGGCGCTGGTCGTCGCGGCGACGCTCTCGTTAGTGCTGATCTTTTTTGCGGCCAAATCCTTGCTGGTCGATCCCGATGATCCAAATGCTCCCAAATCGGACGCTCTAAGCAGCTCGGCCAACCAAGCGGCCGCGGGACAATCCGCACCGACCCAGACCATTGAGCAGGTGCTCGAATCGGTGCAGGTCTATGTGTCGTCCGAGGAGTTCGGTCCCGCGGTCACCATCCTTAAGGGCGCGATCGCGCAGTACCCAGCGGATGCGGACCTTCGCTTCGCGATGGTGGAACTGTACATGATGATGCAGGATTTCCCAAACGCATACGAACAGATCGTCGCGGCGATTGATCGCACGCAGGGGGTCGATGCAGCCGCCCAGTTCAAAGCCGGCACGCTCGCCAACACCATCGGCGAGCCCGAACTCGCCGAATCCCATTACCGTACGGCGATGGAAGCGTCCCCAAACAACGCGGACTATCCGCTGTACCTCGCCAACATCCAGTTCAAGCTCAACAAGCTGGACAAGGCCAAAGCGTCGCTCGCCATCGCGGCGCGTCTCGCGCCGGACCGGGCGATGATCTACGCGACATGGGCAAAGATCGCGCTCCGCCAGAACAAGTTGACGATCGCCCAGCAGCAGATCGAGAAGGCGAGGAAGCTCGAGCCCCATGTGCCCGCGTGGACGATCATCGAAGCGAGCATCCAGAAGCGGGACGGGAACCCGGAACGAGCGATCGAGCTGCTGACCGCGTTGCCTCAATCAGCGATGGAAGATCCCGAAACCATGCGGCTGCTCGCCGAGAGCTTCGGGATGATCGGTCGTCCCGGTGACGCCGCTTCGCGGATGGTGGACTTTGCGACGCTGCACAGTAAGGACGAGTTCGCTCCCCAAGCCGCGTTTGATGCCGCGGTATGGTTGGAGCGTGCAAAGCAGCGGGAGGACGCGATCTTGTGGGGGCGTCGGGCGCGGGACCTTGGTCACAAGCAGGCGCAGAGCTGGCTCGATTCGCTTCCAAAGCAAGATTAATACCGAGGGCTGGGATTACAAATCTTCGTCATATTCGGAGGGGGTTTCATCCATCCGTCGAGCGGACTCAGCCCAAGCGTCCACGCTGATATCGGTCGCGACGGGTTCAGGGCGGGCGCGTTTGCGTCTGCTGCTCCGCAAGACCATCCACATCGAGAGCATGGTCACGACCAGCACCCCGAGCAGGGAGACCATGATGAGGAGGGAGAAGCCTTCTTTCATCGCATCCTCGCGGGTTGGGCGCGGGGTCGGGCCAGACTGGGCGAGTTGGGTAGCGACAAGGTTCACGGGCTATTCTACGGACAAACCCCCGCTTCGGATGCTACAGTTGCAATCAAAACGGTGATGAGTCCCCAAAAAGGATGGACTCTCAACGGATGAGTTCTCAGAAAGGACTTTGAGCATGCACCTGGAAGCACATCAGAATGTGATTAACGACTTAGAGGCGCGGATTGTAACGATCCGTGACTCTCTTTGACTATGAAAACAAACGAAACCGATTGACCGAACTCGAAGAGAAAATGGGCGCGATGGACTTCTGGGACAACCAGGACAAAGCCAACGAGGTCGTCACCGAACTCAAGCTCATCAAAGCACAGACTGATCCCATCAAAGATGTCACCGAGGATTTCGAGAACGCCAAACTCGCGTTCGAGATGTCACGCGAAGACGGCGACCAGGACCTCCTCAAAGAAGCCGACGAGCAGCTCTATAAGCTCATCAGCCGAATGGACAAAATCGAGGTCCAGTCACTCCTCTCCGGGAAGCACGACACACGCAACTGCTTCTTCACCATCTCCGCAGGAGACGGCGGCACCGAAGCAAACGACTGGTGCGAAATGCTCTTCCGTATGTACCTGTACTACTTCGAGAACCACGGATTCGACATCGAAGAAGTCGAAAAATCCCACGGCTCAGAAGTCGGGCTCGACTCCGTCACCCTCCATGTCAAAGGCCCATTCGCATTCGGATACCTCGGATGCGAAAAAGGCACCCACCGACTCGCACGCGTTTCCCCATTCAACGCACAAGGAAAGCGTCAGACGAGCTTCGCGACCGTCGATGTCGTTCCCGAGTTTGCCGAAGCGGAAGTGAACATCCCCGACACCGATCTTGAGATCCACGCCTTTGCGCGTTCGTCGGGTCCCGGTGGTCAGAATGTGAACAAGGTCGCGTCCGCGATCCGTCTGATTCACAAGCCAACCGGGATCATGATCCTCGCATCCACCCACCGCGAGCAGCAGCAGAACCGCAGGCAAGCGATGACGATCCTGACCGCAAAGCTCGAGCAGATCGCCGAAGACAAACGCCAAGCAGAGATCGACGAAGCGGGCGGCGGCAAGCTCGAGCATCGCGGCTGGGGCGCGCAAATCCGGAGCTATGTGCTCTACGACAACCGCGTCAAGGACCACCGGACCGGACTCGAAGCGAACCCATCGACGGTGCTTGATCGCGGTGATATTCAACCGTTCATTGATGCGGAACTCAAACGCCGCCGCGCCCAACGAGGATAACGCGGTGTTTGTCCTGGGTACATGCATCGACGCGCTGTTTACCAAGTGCAAGTCGCGCCAAGAGCAGGTGATCTTGGTTGTCGGGGCGCTGGTGCTTGCGACAATCGGGTACTTTGTTGGTGATTGGTTGTTCGGATTTGCGGGTGCTGCCCGGACGAGTGCCGGGGAGATTGACAGCACGAGGCGGCAGCGCGAATACTTGCAATATATGCTTATTGCGTATGGGGTGTATGGGATCACGATGCTGTTGACCGCGAGCATCGCATTTGTTGGTGTGCTCAATCTCATTCGGCTCATCACCGGGACAGGGCTTGCTGATCCCGGGGAGGATTGGACCTCATGATTCTCTACTGGTCGATCATCATCATCTGCAACATCCCGATCTACTTTGGGATCGGGTGGGTGATCTTTGATGGTTGGGATGGGTTCTTTGAGAGCATCAAGTTCTGGCTCATCCCGGACATCGTCTCGATGATCCAAGGTGGGTGGGGGCATGGTGCTTGGGAAGAGATGGCCTTCGTGTACTGGCTCACGCTGTGTATCGGGTCCACCTTCGCGACGCACTGGGTGACGCAGACTTATATTTTGTGAGCGGCGGGGCGTGGTCGATGAAGAAGAACAAAGCACCCCCTGACAGGGAGTGCTTTGTTCTTCTTTCAACGATCAATACGGTTGGGTGCCCTGCTTACAGTCGATGTCTTCATCGGCTTTAAGCAGGATCGGGGGGCATTGGATTGAAGATCTGTGGGATCGGTGCTTGGAGAACCTGCTTAAACCCCATGAAGACATGGGGCGTAAGCAGGGCACCCCGCGATGAAGAGAAAACGGAAGAGAAGAAGAACAAAGCATCCTCTGGGAGAGGATGCTTTGTTCTTCTTCATCTTCAAGTTCTTCGTGTCATTTGCGGATTCGCAGGACTGTTCGGATGACGAAGTATCCGATCCCGGTGATTCCAAGGAGTGCCGCAGGGAACCAGAGGCCGTCGGATCCGAACTGTTGGGCGCTGATGACGCCGAGGATTCCTCCCGCGACGAACGCGAAAAGGATGGATGCGAGGAGCACGAACTCCCATCCGAGCCGTTGGTGTCCGGTGAGGATTTGACCGATCTGAAATCCGAGGTCGGTGATGACCCCGGTCAGGTGCGTCGTGCGGATGATGAGCGAGCGGTAGGACGCGGCCATCGCGTTCTGCAGTCCCGCCGCACCGGCGGTCAGCATCGCGCCGGTGATGAGCGATTGATCAATCAAGAGTGCGGCAAGCGAGAGCAGCACCGCTTCGATGAGGATCGCGAGTCCGTACCGTCGTCCGATGTGCAGGGTGGAGGAACCGACGATCATTCCCGAGCAGATCGCGCCGAGGATGAACGCGACGACAAGTCCCGCGATGAGCTGCGCGTCGATCATGTCTCCGCGACCGACATCCGAACTCCATCGCGAGATCGTTCCGGTCAGGTGTGTGACGGGTGGTGCGCCCAGCGCGATGACGAGGGTGTTGATGTATCCCGCGATCCCAGCGAGGCCAAGCCCTCCCAGGAGGACGATCGCGAACTCAAATCGGTGCTCTTTGAGCGATGGCATGGGTGGGCTCGGTTCTATTTCTTCTTCTTGGGATGACGGAACATCCGGAGTGGTCTTGGTCCGGGACACATCCCGACGGCGCATCCATCGTTATTGCATCCATCTTGATTGTTTGGCTTGCCGCCATTGGGACCTCTGGGGTCATCGGGATCATCCCAGTGGTCGTCTTGGTCTTTCTGTTCTTCGACGGCGGTCATGATCGCGCCGACGAGGATCGCGATGAAGCTCAGGACGGGGACCATCGGGTTAAGTTTGAGGCCGTAGACCGGGAGGACGACATAGAAGACGATCCCGAGGATGAGGATCAGCACGAACGCGACGATGAGCCGTCGCGCGAGTTTGACGCCTTCTTTGTTGTGTTGGTCTTGGAGGCGGATGCGTTCGCGTGCTTCATCGAGCAAGCGGTCCGGGTCTTCAGGGGGTGTATTGGACGAGTCGGGTCCGATGAAGAACTGAGGTGGATTTGGGGGACTGGGGTCACTGCTCATCACGAACTCACATGTAGATCGACTTTGCTCGAGTCGTTGACCGCTCGGATGAGGATCACCATGAGCAGGCACAGTCCCATCGCCAGGGGGACGAGTGCGGCGAACCAGAGGATGCGTGCTCGCGCGATCTCGTGTTCAACGACATCCTCGAGACTGCGGAAGATCAGCATGGATTCGTTGCGTTCGGTCTGGATGGAGATGGTCAGCTTGGTGTCGTCCTGCTTTGGGATTTTGAGGAACTGCTTGTACTCGCGTCCCATCATCGAGTTCCAGCGTTTGATGGGTTGGGTCGGGACCTCTCCTTGCGCATTGGTGATCGAGATCTCCATCGGTGGGACCTCGTCATCTCGACTGTTGACGGGTATGGACAGGTAGTACCCTGAGAACGGCGTCGGATCGACCAGCTCGTAGACATCAGCGGTATCAAACTCCGCGATGGGGTGGACCGCGCCGACTGTGATTCCTCGCACGAATCCGACGGTTGGCAAGACCGCGATCAGAACCGCGATCAGGATCAGAACCAGCGCCCAAATCCCGATCTTTGCGGTGCTTTGGCGAGCGAGGTATGTGTGAAATGCGGTCATTCGACGAGCCTTTCTGCGGGATTAGACCAGCAGCGAAGCAGGCGATTCGAGAAGTTCTTTCACGGTCTTGAGATACGCCGCCGCCATCGCGCCGTCGATGATGCGGTGATCGCTCGAAATGGTCATGGACATTTCTGATCCGATGACGAGCTCCGCGTCCCCGTTGTCGTCGTACTCGACGAATGGTTTCTCGATCGCTCGACCAACCGCAAGAATCGCGGCGTTCGGTGGATTAATGATCGCGGTGAAGTGGTCGACCCCGAACATCCCGAGGTTGGAGATGGTGAAGGTTGATCCCGAGAGTTCCGCAGGCGCGAGACCCTTGTCGCGTGCTTTGGATGCGAGCCGCTTGGTTTCTGCGGAGATCTGACGGAGACCGATCTGGTCGGCGTTGTTGATCGTCGCGACGACGAGCCCGCCGCCTTTTTCTTCTGGGAGGGACACGGCGACCCCGATGTTCACATGCCCATGCAGGGTGATCGCGGGGCCTTGTGGGTTCCAAGACGAGTTGATGAAGGGGTGTTGGTGCATCGCGATGGCGCACGCTCGGACGATGAAGTCGTTGACGGAGAGCTTGACGCCCTGGTTTGCGAGCTGGTCGTTGAGTTCGCCGCGGAGCGCGCTCAGCGCATCCATGCGAGCGGACATGGTGACCTGGTAGTGGGGGATGGTGGTCTTGGATTCGATGAGTCGTTTGGCGATGACCTCGCGCATGGTGTTCAGCGCGACACTTCGTGATTCCAGAGCCGCGCCCGGTGCGGGGAGCGGTACAGGCATCGGTGCTGGTGATGACGAGCTTGGTGCAGGAGCGGCCGCCGCTGCGGTGCCTCCTGAGATGGCCTGCTCGACATCCTTCTTGAGGATGCGGCCGGAGGGGCCTGAGCCATGAATAGACCCGATGGGGATGTTGTGCTCTTGAGCGATCTTGCGTGCGAGGGGGGACGCGAAGACGCGATCTTCTTCACTGGTTGCGGGTGGTTCAGCGACTGCGGTTGCAGAGGGTGAAGAAGTGGAGGTGTCCGAACCGCCTGTGGATGCGGTAGCACTCGATTCAGCGGAAGCGGATGAGCCAGACGATCCAGAAGCACCGACCGACGCGACCGCATCTTCAGCGGATTCACCGTCTTCAGCGAGGATGATGATGGTCTCCCCGACATTGATTTTCTGACCTTCTTCGATCGCGAGCGAGGCGACCACGCCGTCATCAAAGGATTCGAGTTCCATCGTCGCTTTGTCGGTCTCGATGTCCGCGATGACATCACCGGAGGAGACGCTGTCGCCTTGCTTGACATGCCATTTGACGACGGTGCCTTGTTCCATGGTGTCAGACAGGCGGGGCATGGTGATGTTGATGGCCATATCGGGTCTCCGTTCGCTTCAAGTGGGCAATCATAGTGCCCTTCGCGTGGTCTGAACTACTTCTATCGGCTGGTCTATAACCAGCGTATCAATCGTAACACAACAATGGTGAGCCCCATACATGCCAGCATGATCAGGGTGGTGACGAGGAACCCGATTGTGTTGCTTGCCAGCGGGATGCCCCCGACATTCATCCCGAGCATCCCGGTAAACACCGTCAAAGGCAAGAAAATCGCCGCCATCACCGTCAAGCGGTAGACGCGGTTGTTGAGCTGCTCGGATCGCTGGGACACCATCTCGTCCCGCGTGACCGCCGCCTTGGCTTCGATCGCGGCGAGTTCTTCAACGATGCGCCCGAGCTGGTCCCGCGTGAGGGTCGCTTGGGTGAGCGCACTGCCCGATCCGGTGAGCTGCTTTGCGGTGCTGAGGGTGACCGCCGCTTCGTAGAGCGGAAGGAGGTAGCGGTGGAGGGCAACCGTCCGCAATCGGATGCGGGAGAGTTCGGTGACTTCGGGTGTGGGGATCTCGTCGTCGATCACGCTGAACTGGATGTCTTCGAGCGCGTCGCCGATCTCCTGAACCAACGGCGCGATGTACTGGATCATCTGCGAGAACAACTGCACGAGCACGCTCGCAGGAGAGGAGGGCGGATGGTCGGTATTGAACTGCTCGGCGATCGCTTCCGCGGATCGCATGCGCCGTTTGATGACCGTGATGATGCGGTCCTTCTCGATCCACACGCGGATGGATTTCATATCTTCCGGGACCGATCCCTTGTCGAGGTTGATGCCTCGTCCGACGAAGAGCAGCCCGGTCTCGGTCTGGATACAACGCGGACGCGCGTGGTCCGCGATGAGTGCCTGCGCTTCGGTGGTTGGGATGCCGGACTTGTTGAGGATCCATTCGCGCGCGTTGGTGTCTTTCTGCGCGAGGTGCAACCAGGTCCATGTGTTCGACGGGGTTGATCCATAGGGATCAACAAGGTCCTCCCCGCGACTGTTGAGCGCAAGCAAGACACCCTTGGGTGCAGTGGATGGGTCGGTGTGGATCGTCATTCGGTTGGATTACCCTCATTGTGTTTCGATTTAATCTTAAACAAGTTATTCAGGAAGCTTGCAATTTGTAGGATGACCGATGGGACGAGGTTGGTGTTAAATGTGTAGGAGTTGTAGGTGTCTTGGAAGGAGTTGAATTGAGGATCGAACACGGCGAGCCCGTGTTTGTGTGCGACATTTGTGATGAAGTTCAGTGTGGATGGCTGAACCCTTAAGAACATAGCCATGTGAATAAATCCATTCAGAGTGTCGTGATCACATGACCACACGGATTCTTCTATTTGGTCGTCGGTGAGCTCGTTTAATGGTGGGTATTGATCCCAGATCTCGCGTGCACAGGCTTCGAGTTCTTTCGAGGGCTCGCCGAATGGGTACGGGTCGCCTTTTTCAAACCGGTCGAACCCTATGGCAATTGACTCAGCGGTCAAGCCATCGATCTTCGGTAATATCATGAGATCATATGACATTATGTCCTTACAGCATACTTTTGACCGCTTCGACGATGCGGTCTGGGTTCGGGAGGTAGTCGTATTCAAGGCCCTTCGCGTAAGGCGTAGGGACATCCTCAGTGTTCAGACGCGCGGGCGGTGAGTCAAGCCAATCGAAGCAACGCTCGCAGATCTGCGTGATGACCTCGCTCGCGATGGATGCGAAGGGCCAAGACTGATCCACAACCAGCACCTTGTTGGTGATCTTCACACGCTCGATGATCGAATCAATGTCCAGCGGCCGGATGGTCCGCATGTCAAGCACATCGACCTCGATGCCTTCAGCAGCAAGACGCTCGGCGGCTTCAAGACAGAAATGCACCGGACGACCGAAACTCACAAGCGTCACCGCATCGCCCTCGCGTGCAAGCCGCGCCTGACCGAACGGGATGTAGTACTCTTCTTCCGGGACATGCGCTTTGTCTCCGAGCATCCGCTCCGACTCCATGAAGAAGACGGGGTCCGGGTCGCGGATCGCTGTTTTGAGCAGCCCCTTCGCGTCGTACGGGTTTGATGGGATCGCCATTTTCAAACCAGGCACATTCGCATACAGCGCCTCGACACACCATGAGTGCGTGGACGCAAGCTGGCCGCCCGCACCGTCGTTGCCTCGGAACACAATTGGGCACCCGAACTGACCACCCGACATGTAGAGCATCTTGGGCGCATTGTTCAGGATCGGATCCGCGGCGACAAAGCTGAACGACCACGACATGAACTCGACGATCGGACGCAGACCCGACATCGCGGCGGCGATCGCCATGCCCGCGAAGCCGTTCTCAGAGATCGGGGTGTCGATGATGCGTTGGGGTCCGAACTCATCGAGCATGCCTTGGGAGATTTTGTACGCGCCGTTGTACTGCGCGACTTCTTCTCCGAGCAGGAAGACGCGTTTGTCCCGTCGCATTTCTTCGCTCATCGCTTCGCGGAGTGCTTCGCGGTATTGGATGATGCGGTCGCCTTCGAAGGGGGGGAGCTGATCGTTTGGGAGCATCGCGGGCAGGTCGAGGTTGTGCTCGATCGCGGGGTGGATGTCGGAGGTGATCGGTTCAATGGTGGGGAGGGTGGTCATGATGGGTTCTCGTGTTCGTCGATCGGATCAAGGGTGATGACAATCGGTTGTGCGTCGTTGGTTGGTGCTGTCGGCGTTGCTGTTCTCGGAACTGTTCGGTCCCGTCCAAAGACGAGGGTGATGAGGACTTGGCCCATAAGCATCAATGCGAAGACGATTGAGAGCGCGATGAGTGGGCCGTTGATCATGTGTTACAGGTCGATGGTGGGGAGGATGGTCATTTTGTCTGGTCTCATTTGGGGTGATTATTCAAGCAGATTGAGCAATTGCAGTGTTAGGGTAAAAATTGATGTTGGGTGCGCACACTTGAATCATTCGAATTAATGCTTTGTCAGCCGTGGCTATGTTTCCAGTTAGGTATGAAATCAGTATGTAGGCAATGTCGTCATAGTCATTCAACTCAGAGTCAGTAATAGGCTTAGTGTCCCAGCGGAGTTTGATGTACAACATGATCTTCCACAGAGTAATCAAGGGTGAAGTGCTGTCTACATCTGCTTCAACATCATCAGCAGACACATTGTCATCGCCGAGATAATTTGTTGATTCGATAAAATTTTCAATAGCACGTTTTTTTGTGATATAGTTTTTGTCTGCTTCAATCGACTCAAGAAAGCGATGTGTGTCAGGCAGTTTGTGTTTCGATGTTTTTCGATTGAAATCAAGGACCATCCAGAAATGATTGAATTTGTGCGCATTTTGTTGGTTGATATTTTCAACATAGGATAAAAACCGAGCAGTCTCGCCCCACTCAGCTGCATTCCGCACAGCTTGAGTGAGTTCCGCATCGATAACCATATCCCAATCAAGGACATCTTTGCTTGTAATTCGGTCATTGCAGAAATCGAGCAGGCTTCCAGATACGGCGCTGCGTGAAGCGTTTAAATTATAGATTCTGAGGAGTTTGTGAGTATATCCGAATGACGACTTTCCTTTGTCAGCCGCTTCTGTAAAAAGACGCCTAGGCCAAACCCAAAAGCACTTGGCGCTGAGATGTTCTCTGCCTTTTGGCAGTGCTTGTAGGTAGTTCAAGTCAGGAACTACGACAGGTTTTTTAAGAATTTTTAGAGTCATGAATTTACAGCAGCGGGTTGTTCATCCCATGCGTGTAGGTCGCGGTGGGGGAGAGGTTCTTTTCGGGGTTCGCGTACACATCGGTGAAGAGTTCGCTCGCATCCGGAACCGGTGATTCCTCGGCGAACTTCATCGCGGCGCGGACCTGGTCTTTGATCGCTTTTTGCATCGCTTTCCAGGAGTCTTCCGTCATGTCTCCCGAGTCCATGAGTTGACCCAGAAGCCGTGCGATGGAGTCTTTTTCTTTGTACTCTTCGACCTCATCCTTGGTGCGGTACTTCTGCGGATCGGACATCGAGTGTCCCTGGTAGCGGTAGGTCTTGAGGTCCACGAATCCGGGTCGCGAGTTCTCTCGGCATTGCTCAACAAAGGGTTTGAACTCGGAGTAGAGGTCGCAGATGTCGAGTCCGTCGATCTCGACGGAGTTGATGCCGTAGGACTGACCGCGTGAGATCAGGTTGTCCGCGTTTGCCGAGTGTCGGTGGATGGAGGTGCCCATCGAGTACCCGTTGTTTTCGATGATGAAGATGACGGGGATGTCGTGGACGGAGGAGTAGTTGAGCGCTTCGTGGAACGCGCCTTGGTCGATCGCGCCGTCTCCGAGGTAGGTGAGGGAGACTTTCTTTTTGCCTTCGCCCATGACTTCGAGCTTGTATTTTTCAGCGAACGCGAGACCCGCTCCGAGCGGTGTTTGGGCGCCGACGATGCCGTGACCGCCGAAGAGCCAGTTTGGTTTGTCGAACATGTGCATGGAGCCGCCTTTGCCCTTTGCACAGCCATGGATTTTGCCGAACATTTCCGCCATGCATGCGTTGGGGGTCATCCCGCGCGCGAGCGCGTGCCCGTGGTCGCGGTACGCGGTGACGACGGGATCATCGTCGTTGACCGATGCGATGGTTCCGACAGCGCACGCTTCTTGACCGGTGTAGATGTGGCAGAAGCCGCCGATCTTCGCTTGCTGGTACGCTTGCATGGTCCGGTTTTCGAACTCGCGGATGAGCTGCATCTGACGGAGCCACTCGAGTTTCATCTCGGTGGTGATCTCGAATGATTTGGGCTGGCTGGTCATGGATTTGGCTGCCTTGGATTCGGATTGGGAGGTGGTTGCTGGTGTCATGCGTTGCTCATCTCTGCTCGGTTGTTTTTCCGGGGGGCGGCTGCCCAACCGATCTGCTTGAAGTGTCCCGACTTACGCTCCGGACACCTGTTTGCACGACCTCGGAAATATCGGTCGTTTGGGTGCCCAGTTTGACTCAGTCCAAAGGGATCGCGCAGATCTCTTGGCCGATTCGCACATTGTAGGGGTATTCCGGCGTTGGGGTCTGGAAATGGGGGTCAAATTGGGGGTTGGCGGGCCGAATGCCGGGCGCTTTGGTGCTGGATCGAGTACAAAAAACAAAGCATCCCCTCCTTCAGGGGATGCTTTGCTCAATTGGTAGTCAATCGGGTTCGATCGGTTTGGGCTGCTTTATTCCGGACACCCCTCGCTGAACTCCGCGATGAACGCGCTGATGTCCAGGAAGTTGAGCGCACCGTCCTGATTGATATCCCCGATCCCACAGCCGAGGTGCTGCCATTCGAAGTAATCGAACGCAAAGATTCGGCTGGAGTTTGGCGCGAGCTGGAAGTGAAAAGTGTCCGCGTTGAGGTACTGACGGAAGATGGATTGACCGTCGGGATCGCCTACAGGGACCGTGAGTGTCAGAATTTCGCTCTCGACAATAACCCCGTCACGCAGGGTGGTAACGGTGCAGACTACATCATCCGTTTCACAGCATGACGAGATGATCATGTCGATGAAGAAGTCCACCGGGTTGTCAAAGGTAAAGGAGACGGTGCCTCCCGCTTGGGGTTCATACAACGAGAGGAACGCCGGCCCATTGGTGCCTTCGATGGAGAAGCCTCCGAAGTCGCCTTGGGAGACACCGTTGCCGAGGTACAGATTTTCGGTGGCAGAGATGGTCATGCCCATGTCGGCGTAAAAATCACCGACTCCCGGGTCTGACATCGTTAAGATACCCGGCCCATATACGGGAATCATCTCATCGAAAATGGCAATCCCATACCCCACCCCGCCCGCGTGGGCGGCTGAGGTGATCGCAAGGGTCGATGCGGTGACTGCGAGGAACTGTGTAATCTTTTTCATGGTGAATCTCTCCAAAGTTTCCCCGCCACGAGGTACCGGGGAGTGTGCGAGTCCGCCTGAGATCGTCCCAGACGATGGGTCCAGTCTACCAATTTTTTTATCCGATAACAACAAATACTGGTGATTTCTACCTACAAGATATGAACAAGAACACCTCAAAGCCGTGCCACAGCAAGAGCCAAAATCCGCATATTCAACGCATCCGACCATACAGGCATGAAAAAACCCGGTTGAAACCGGGCTGAAGAAAGTGTGTTGTTCTATTCGACCAGAGGCGTAGGACTCAGTCCTTCATCGCGGATTTGGCGATCGAACCATCCACCTGCGATTGGAGCAGAACCAAAGCGGTCTGGACCTGCAAATCAATGCCGTCCGTGATGAGCGTGCTCGGATCTGGACGCTCGGCACCTTCGATCTCGTTCCCGTCCTTGTCGATCGGGTAGATATCCGCATCACGACGGAGCATCAATGCCGCGGCTTGCTGGGAGGGGAGCATCTCGACATGCAAATCAGGTTCGATCCCCCATTCCGTCGCGCCGGGCACTTTGTGGATCATCCGTGGCGCATCGATCTGGTAGTGCTGCGTGGTCAGCTTCATCGCTGACAACCCACCCGGGAGCATGTAGACATTCTGGACCGAGCCCTTGCCGAACGAGCGAGCACCGACAACAAGCGCCTTGTTCTTGCCCTGATGAGCACCCGCTTGGATCGCCCCCGAGACAATCTCAGAAGCAGAAGCAGAACCCTCGTTGACCAGCACAACCACCGGCAGGTCACGCACAGAATACTTCGGATTCACCGCACGCACATCCTGACGGTCCTGCGTGATCCCCGATGCATCAACGGTCTTGACGACCATCCCCTCAGGAACAAAGCGGGATGACAACTGCACCGCTTGGTCCAGCAATCCACCTGGGTTGTAGCGAAGGTCGAGCACCAACGCGGTCAAGCCCTGCTGCTTCATCTGTTCGATCGCACGGTCAAAGTCCCGCGTCGTGTCCTGCGTGAACCCGGTCAGGCGGACATACCCGATGCCTTCCTCGCGGTCGATAAAGTAGTCCCAGTCGTCGTTGCCCGCGCCGGTCTTGGACCAACCCAGCACAGAAGGCAGGTCGATCTTCGCGCGGGTGATCGTAAACTCGAACTCTTTGAGTGTTTCTTCCCCGGCTTCGTTCTCAACCTTGCGCTCGACGGTCAGCGTGACATTGGTGTTGGGTGGGCCGGTGATGACCTCGACCGCTTGGTCAAGCCCCAAACCAACCGCAGAAATCCCGTCCACCTTCTTGATGATGTCGTCCGCTTCGAGTCCAGCACGCTGCGCCGGGGTGCCTGTCAACGGAGTGACGATCGTGATGTTCTGGAGTTCATCGAGCTGGATGCGGATACCCACACCAATAAACTCGCCCTGCGTAGAGCGTTGGAATCGTGCAACCTCGTCAGGCCAGATGATCGCGGTGTAGGGGTCGAGCGCTGCGATCGCGCCGTTGCCGTACTCATGGAGGAGCGCTTCGGGCATGACCCCGACGCCGTCGCGTGATGCCGACAGCATCGCGTCGATCGATCGGCGTAAGTCGTACGCGCTTGCAGGGGTGCTCTTATTGCTGTACTTGGAACTGAGATCATCGAGAACCGCGATGAAGTTCTCGCGTTTAGATTTGTCCCCGAATCCATCGAACGCGCCTTCGAGGTCGGTGGTCGTCGCCATCGTGCGCACCGCATCAAGACCGCCCACGATCAGATCGTTCATGGACACGCCATCAGGGTGCTGCCGTGATTGACGCCCGACATACTGCGCCGCGCTCCGCTGGATCGCGGTGCGAACCGTGACCGAATCGACCCCCGCGAGCTTGTCGGTGAAGAGGTCGCCATACGGGTTGTACGGGGGGAGCCCATCAAGGTCCTCAGCGAGCCGACGCTCGTTGCGGAGTTCCCAGAGTCGTTCGGGGACATACATGCGGATCATGGTGAGCCGGCGGGTGAGCCGCTCAACATCGTCCTTAAAGGTACCTTCTTGGTCGTAGACCGCGTTGAGTCGGTAGAACAGTTCGGACGCGATCAGCCAATCGCCATCGGCTTCTGCTTGCTGTGCGCCCTTGGTCGCTTCGTCGAGCAGACGCACGATGTCCGGATCGGCAAAGAACCGGTCCTTGTTCTCGTGCAACATCTGGAGCGCGACCGCCGCGCTGAGTGCCTTGGAAAGCTCAATGAACGAGCCATTCTCGTCGAAGAGCGCGAGGTGTTCTTCGAGTGTTTCCTGCGCTTCGGTGATCGATTCGTTTCGGGTCACTTCGCGTTTCTGGAGGTTCTCTTGCAGGAGCGTCAGAGCACCCGTAAACCCGTCGAGCCCGTCGGTGTCCCATGCTTGTGGCATGAGGAGTTCGTTGATCCCGGAGTGGTCGCCTTGGGATGCGAGGCTCCAGACTTGTTCGGAGGTCGCAGGCTGGTTCGCGGTTGGACTCGTCGCGAGCGCGTTCATCGAGGAGAGACCAATGGTGGTCCCGAGGACCGCGAGAAGAAGCGTGCGTGCTGGCGATTTCGATGATTTCATTTCAACTCCGTACAGAGATCCGAACAACAAGAGAGAGACACAGGATACCGGATCGACCGGAATCGCGTCCAAAGAGGGATCGTGCCGCAGTTTTGGCCGATCCACAAGGTATCGGGCCAACCGATCCCGACTGGCCCATATGAGGTGTACGACTGAGTCCGAAAAAAGATTCCCGATCAAGCGATGTTTTTGGGACGGTTCCAAAGTAGAACGATGGTCGAGTTGAACCAAGCGGGTTGAAGAAGAACAAAACATCCCTAGGGGGAGATGTTTTGTTCTTCTTCAGATCACACCGTCTTCGGATGTCGCATCGCATTGACAATCGCGACCCCAACCATCGTCAGCACCACGACACTCGTCACCGCCACGATCCCCGCGCCCCCAGCCCACACCATCCCACCAAACAATCCACACAACGGCCCAACCGTGTACCCAACCCCAATAAACGCCTCGTGCTTCCCGCCCGCATCGACATCCGCGTTCCCGACCGCCATCGCGTAGTAGAGCGCGCCGTAGTAAGTCGCCGCGATCCCGACCCCCGCGAGCGACAACCCCGCGACGAGGAGGATAACCCCCGTCACATTCACCTGGCCAACCTCAGCAACACCAACATTTGGAGACACCATCGCCAGCGCAAACCCAAGCATCATCGCGCCCATCCCAAACCAAGGCGTCCACCAGCGACCATGCCACCCATGCCAACGCTCAAAGACAATAAAGAAGATCACCCGCACCGTCAGCCAGGTCGATGCGATCGGGGTCCACCAGAGTTCCGCAAGCCCCAGCCTCGTCTCAATGCTCGGCATCAACGGGATCATCACCGACAAAATCACATAACTCGCGATCAACATCATCCGGAACACCTTGAGCAAAGGCACATACACCGCAGGGTGCGGCTCGTGCGTTTCATCAAGGTGTTTGGCAGGATCATCAGGCAATTGCGACACAAACAACGCGATCACAATGTGCAGCCCCCCCAGCAGCGACACAATCAAAAACGGGTTCTTCTCAAGCAGCGGCGCCATCATCCAGTACACCAACACAATCGCGCTCGACCACACAATATTGAACTTCCCGATCGCTTTGCGAAGATCCGTGCTCCGCCGGCCACCCGACAGATACGCCTCAACGATGGGCCATTGCACGCCCGTCGCCGCCATGAACACCAGACCCATCAGCCACAGCGCCGCTTCGGTGAGCATCGCCGCGTGCTCGCCCCCGAACCGATCCGCAAGCAAAGGCCCCTGCGCGACGACGGTCAGCAGCACCATAATCCCCAGCAGCACCCGCCGCGTCGTGATCCCGGGATTCCGCCGAACAAGCTTGCGAAGCAACGGCCCACTAAACAACGCAAACGGAATATAAGTCGCGCCGATGACCAACCCCAGGACAAGATTCTGCGTGCTCGAATACCCAAGCCCCTGATCCGCGATAAACGCGATGCCGTTGGTCACCACAGCGGTGCCCATCGACCCCATAAAGGTGATGAGGAGGACCCTCCAGAGGTACGCGACGCGGGTGGGCTTCACCGCTTCGATCATGGGTTGATCAGGATTGGTGGGTGGGATCGCCATACGGGTTCTTGGGGGTGATTTCTGGTGATGGTGGGGGGTTGGGGGGTTTGCTTTGGGTCGGCAGAGATCGTAGACTCCCTCCGCTCCCCCCAGACGCCAGAATCTTGCTCGCAAGACGGGTTCTCAACTTTGGGGGGAAAGGGTCCCGTAGCTCAACTGGATAGAGCGTTGGCCTCCGAAGCCAAAGGTTCTGCGTTCGAATCGCAGCGGGATCGCTTGAATCGAAGATGACCCAGAATAAGTACAAAGCACCCCTGTCTGGGGTGCTTTGTTCTTCTTGGTTGGTTAGTTCGGGTTATGAGTAGGACGGCTGTGACACAAGTATAAAGCTATATCTCTGCCAATCCGTCGGACACGCAGCGGATTCTTAGAACATCGCTTGAAACTTCAAACAGAGGCACTAGTTCTTGTACAATCGTTTCTAAGTCGGTGCCTGAAACTGGGTTGGCGAAGTCGATACTTGATGTTTTACAAACATTCTCAAACTGAATTTTCAATACAGATGATGGCACAAGTATCAGGCCAGCAAATTGGTTGGCTTGCCATTCAATGAAATCTAAATCTTGTTTATGAAGGTTCAGAATTGCTTCACGGAATTGCCCTAGGTTTAGACCTTCTACCAGTTCTGAGTATGTTTCAGGATGCAGAATGAGATGACCGATTTCATGTGCCACGCTAAAAGTACGACGGTGTGCACGATGGTGATAAGTATATTGATCGATGTGTATCTCTTGCATATCAGGTGACAGATAAGCATCAATCCCATCTCCAGAAACAGAATCCAGAGCTATTGCTGGAAGTATGGCTACTTCAAGTTTAAACTCTGCTATGTCTTCAATCGGAATTGGTATTGTCAGTTCGCTGTGGTGCTGATCTAGAAAATCAGATGCTCTTCTCGCGACATCTTCTTTCGAAAGAATTTCACGCTTTAATCGATGTGGAGGTTTGTTTGTCACATGACATTTTAGGCCGATCCGCTCTTTCGGACTGCTTCAATGAACGCGTCAATAGTTTCTCTATTACCTCGTCGAATTGCCCTGAACAAAAGAGGAAGTTCTTTCATCAATACTTCGTCGTCTTGTAAATCTGTTGGCAGTCGGCCTCTTTCAATTTCAGCTTGATCCAGTATGGATTCACTAGTATCCGAATCAGTTTTTAATTGCTCTAAAATCTCTAAGAGTTTTTCTCTTCCAGGTGGTGCAAAAACCCCTCGTTCCATCCGGCTGTAATTGCCTGCATCTACGCCGATTTGGGCTGCAAAGGCAGTTAGGGTGATACGATGCTGAATGCGCATGGCCTTGAGTTGTGGCCCTACAGAATTTTGTGTTTTGTTTGTCATGGTGTTCCTCCGGTTGCAATTGTAATACATATACAACGGCATTTCAAGGCATTTAGTTCATGTATATTGTAAATCAGTACAATTATCGCAATTTTACTCATTTTTTCGGTATGTACCGGCTACTCCGACTCACCCTCTTCGGCGCAGTCGGAATCGGACACCTCCCAACACCCAAAGACCCAACCACGCATCAGAATGCGAGTCGGGGCACCCCTTCGCCGGATACCCCCCTCAGGCCCCTCGCAGGCCAATTCTCCCCCATGGACCCACATTATATTGGACGCTTCGCTTGCGGATCGGGGAATCTAGAGCATAGTTCTAGGTACCGGCCTTGGAAGGTGATCGCCGATGGGGGCATCTCGAGGTCGGCGTTCAGTCACAGGAACTCACATGCGCACACAACCCACAGCAACCGCTCTCGTCCTCTCATCCGTTCTCGCGTCCGTCATCGGCACAGCATCCGCAAGCGTCCTCTTCGTCGACCTCGGACGACCCGACATGCAGTCCAACCCGCTCACCTTCAACAACCTCACCAACGAGGTCTCATCAATCGCCAATGCGATCGATCAGAACGGCCTCCAGACCGGGATGACCATCGACATCACCAACCCGTTCTTCTCCACCGGCACCCCATCATCATTGGGATCCGAGAACCCGACAGGATTCGCCGCCCAGTTCGGAGCCGACGCGACCGACGACTACCTCTTCGGACACACCGGCCCATTCGCAGGTGAAGAAGACAACTCGCTCAGCGTCATCGAGTTCGGGAACCTCAATGCCAACACGCTCTACACCTTCACGGTCTTCGCTTCACGCACCGGCGTCAGCGACAACCGCGAAGCGCAGTACGACCTCATCGGCGACACCAACTCGTCGGGCACGCTCAACGCATCCAACAACGAATCAGAAGTCCTCATCCTCACGGGATTGCTCGCCGACGATTCAGGCACCATCACCATGAATGTCTCCGCAGGTCCCAACAACGACAACGGGAACGCCTTCTTCTACCTCGGCGCAATCCGCATCGACACCAGACCCGTCCCCACCCCGGGAACCCTCGCCCTGCTCACCGGCGCTGGTTTGATCATCACCCGCCGCAAACGCTAACAAATCACGGCCTCGCACACGCGAGCGCAAGAGAGCGTCGATCTCCGAACCCAACCCCCCGCGACCATTGAGAAGCGGAGCCGACGGATTCGAGGACGACCCTGAAGAAGAACAAAACAACGCCAGACAGGGGTGTTTTGTTCTTCTTCTTCAACTTCGACCAACCCAACCCATCAGCGCCTCGATTTTCCTCGTACCCTTTCTCCATGAATGAACTCCCAGAGACCGTCGCAACCGAAGCGTGTGATCCGCGAGAGCTCCTCGAAGTCATGCGAGCGGGTGACCACGAAGCGACCCAAGCGATGCTCGATCGGATGAGCAACGCGGACGAAATCCTCGCGTTCTCTCGTCTCCCAGAGGACGCGCGAGGCGCGTTGCTCCTGCTCCTGGGACCGGAGCGGGCCGCGGACTTGATCCATGTGCTTCCAGAGCCGCTCGCGACCGACGCGTTTGACACGCTTGAACCAGCGGAGTCCGCGCGCATCCTCGAGTACCTCCCCAGCAACGAATCCGCGGATGTCATCGGGGAGCTTGACGACGACGACGCACGCGCGATCATCGACGAGCTCAGCGATGAAGACGCGATCGAGATGCAGCGTCTGCTCGCGTACGACGACCACTGCGCTGGTGGGTTGATGGTGACCGAGTACCTGTCCTTCGGGATGGAGACCCGCGTCGCGGAGGTCATCAAGGACCTTGGGGACAACGCGGAGGAATACGCGCACTACGACATCCAGTACACCTATGTCACCGACGAGCAAGGCAAGCTCGTCGGGGTCCTCCGCATGCGCGACCTGCTCCTCGCATCCAGACAAAAACCACTCCGCGAGTTCATGATCCACAACCCCGTCGCGGTCCAAGACAGCGACACGCTCGAACAACTCCAAGCGTTCTTCAACGAGAACCACTTCTTCGGCGTCCCCGTCCTCGACGAATCCGGTCAACTCTGCGGCGTCGTCCACCGCGCCGCCGTCGAAGCCGCGGTCGCTGAACAAGGCGACCGCATGTACCTCAGCGCACAGGGCATCGTCGGTGGTGAAGAACTCCGATCCATGCCCCTGATGCTCCGCGCTCGAAGACGCCTCTCGTGGTTGAGTGTGAACATCGTGCTCAACATGGTCGCCGCGAGTGTGATCGCGATGCACCAGGACACGCTCGAAGCGGTCATCACCCTCGCGGTCTTTCTCCCCATCATCTCCGACATGAGCGGCTGCTCCGGGAACCAAGCGGTCGCGGTCTCCATGCGAGAACTCACGCTTGGAGTCGTCCGACCCACTGAGATCGCGCGCACCGTCCTCGCAGAAATCTCCGTCGGTCTCATCAACGGCCTCGTCCTCGGCGTCCTCCTCGGACTCGTCGCGTACGCATGGAAAGGCAACCCATACCTCGGCGCAGTCGTCGGGGGCGCACTGATGCTCAACACCCTGATCGCGGTCGTCATCGGAGGCGCGGTGCCCCTGCTGCTCAAACGATTCAAGGTGGACCCCGCGATCGCCGCGGGACCGATCCTCACCACCGTCACCGACATGTGCGGCTTCTTCATCGTCCTCACCCTCGCCTCATCCATGCTCTCACGCCTCGCATAACAACGACGGACCGCACACACCGAACCAATCCAAATGAAGAAGAACACAGCACGCCCTGTCAGGGGATGTTTTGTTCTTCTTCATCTTCACATCAATCTAATTCGTGGTACAGTCCACCATGGACACTCCACCCCCTCTCCCCAATCTTCCAACCGATTCCACCATCGTCGTCACCGGCCCCACAGGCTATGTCGGAGGCCGACTCGTCCCCATCCTCCTCGACGATGGCTACAAAGTCCGATGCATCGCAAGAGCGCCCCGCAAACTCGATGATCGGGAATGGAGATCAAATGACCGCGTCAGCGTCGAGCAAAGCGACCTCTCGGACATCGACACCCTCACCGAAATCCTCCAAGGCGCGTCCGCCGCGTACTACCTCATCCACTCCATGGAAGCGACCGGCGAAGACTACGCCGCCCGAGACCGACAACTCGCATCCAACTTCGCCCAAGCCGCCAAAGCCGCAGGAGTCGAGCGCATCATCTACCTCGGAGGACTCGGTGAAGCGGACAGTCTCTTGAGCGAACACCTCAGCTCACGCAGAGAGGTCGAAGAGATCCTCGGATCGACCGGGGTTCCGGTGACGGTCTTCCGTGCTGCGATGATTATTGGATCGGGTTCGGTGTCCTTCGAGATCCTCCGCTACCTCGTCGAGCGACTCCCAATCATGATCACCCCATCATGGGTGATGACCGAATCCCAACCCATCGCGATCGCCGATGTCCTGCACTGGTTGGTCCGCGCGCTCCAAACCCCAGACACGACAGGCAAGGTCCTCGAAATCGGAGGCGCGGACATCTTTTCCTACAACAAGCTCATGAAAATCATGGCGCAAGAACTCAAACTCCCCAAACGCATCATCATCCCCGTCCCCGTCCTCACCCCGCGGCTCAGCTCCGGATGGATCAGTCTCATCACCCCAGTCTCCTACCGCATCGCACGCCCGCTCGCTGACGGCCTACGAAACAAGGTGGTTGTGACCAACGACCTCACGCAAGAACTCATGCCCCACAACGCGATGGGTGTCCGCGAAGCGATCGCCAAAGCGCTCATGCACACCGAATCAGGCAATGTCCAAACCCGCTGGTCCGTCGCAGGACCAATCCCCGGAGACCCCGACTGGGCCGGTGGAAAGACCTTCACCGACGCGCGCACCATCACCATCGACGCCCCACCCGATCATGTCTTCAAAGCGATCTGTCGCATCGGTGGAGGGCACGGCTGGTACGCCGCGGACATCCTCTGGAAACTCCGAGGATGGATGGACACCCTCGTCGGAGGACCAGGACTCCGCAGAGGACGACGCGACCAAGAACGCGTCGAGTTCGGAGAAACCCTCGACTTCTGGAGAGTCATCGGCATCGAACACGACAAATCCCTCACCCTCCGCGCCGAAATGAAACTCCCCGGAGTCGCAATCCTCGACTTCAACATCGAACCAAACGAATCTCCAAACCATCCAGCCAGCCAACCAACCAACCAAACCCACATGACCATGACCGCAAAGTTCCGCCCCAAAGGAATCCTCGGCATCCTCTACTGGTACAGCGTCTTCCCCTTCCACGGCATCGTCTTCAAAGGCATGCTCAAAGGCATCAAACGCAGCGCCGAATCAACCGAATGAACAAGAACAAAACACCCCTTGCGGGAGGATGTTTTGTTCTTCTTCATCTTGCACATAGATCTCAAATGGAAATCCGTTCGTAGACTCCCCGTCGAACTGCTCGCCGAATCCGCGTAAATCGCCATTTCACCCTTGCATGCACATTTCAAACCCGATAGTCTAGACACTCGTTCTTACTTCTCCTCAACCGAGTTCTTATACCGAGACCCATCATGCCGATCCGTGCTGCACTCACCATTGTTCTGATGTTCCTGACAACCCACGCGACGGCACAGCAGTTCTGGTTGGTACAAAAACTCTTCCTCCCAAACAGCGTCGACACCCACGACATCGGTCGCTCGTTCGCTTCCGGGAACGGACGCGTCTACATCGGGGGCGCCGGGAGCTTAGGCAACGGGACCCAGCCCAGCGGGGTCTACGAGTTCAACGAAAACACCCTCGAATACATCCGCCGATTCAGCGGCACCGGGAACACACTCGACAACCGCTTCGGATGGGACATGGAGTTCCACAACGGACTCCTGCTAGTTGGTGCCCCCCAGCAAGACACAACACGCGGACGGACCGGAGCCGCGTACTTATTCAATGCGGGATCAGGCGCAATTGTCAAACGCTTCGAAGCATTCGACGGCCAAAGCCTCGACCTATTCGGATCGGGAGTTTCACTCCACGGCATCATCGCACTTGTCGGATCCCCCTTCGCAAACAGCGGTGTCGCCGGAACCACAGGCAAGGTTTATGTCTACCGCACAGACAGCTTCGCCAACATCATCGCACTCACCGCGTCCACCGGATCAAACGATCGTGACTTCGGGCTCCATGTCAAGCACAACGATCAGTACGCCGTGGTGACTGCGCAGAACGACATCACCGAAGAAGGCGTCGTCTATGTCTTCGATTTCGTCACAGGCGCGGTCCTCCATCGGTTCACCTCACCCAACGCTCGCAGCTTCGACGGATTCGGAGGTTCCCTCGCACTCGATGGGGACACCCTCGTAGTCGGTGCTCAGCGCGGAAGCACGAACCAGTTCAGAGGGGCCGCGTTCGTCTACGACCTCTCCACCGGCGCCTTGCTCCGCACCCTCGCCCCCTCGTCGAGTTCAGACAATGACGCGTACGGACGAAGCGTCGATCTCAACGACCAATACATCATCGTCGGATCCCCAGGAACAAACCAGATCGGCAGCGGGAAGATATTCCTCTACCGCCGAAGCAGCTACTTCCTCGTCGAAGAGTTCTTCTCATCAAACCCATCTGGAACCGAAGCCTTCGGTCAGGTCGTGAAGCTCGAGGACGACTACATCCTCACCTCAAACTTCCGCAACGGAGACCCCGAACGCGATGTGTATGTCATCGACCAGTTCTGTCGCGCCGACATCAACCTCGACGGCTCACTCAACTTTCTCGATGTCAGCGCTTTCCTCAAGCTTGCGATCGACTTTAACGAAGACGGCAGCTTCAACTTTCTCGACATCAGCGCCTTCCTCCAGTCCTTCGGAGCTGGGTGCCCGTAACCACACACTCCTCCACCGAACCAAAGAAGAAGAACAAAACACCCCCTCCCAAGGAATGCTTTGTCCTATTTTCTTACAACTTCGACTTGTTATACGCCTTATCACAGTTCACCCCAAACTTCACACAAATCGGATGATCATGTTTGCAGTTCGGTCGTGCCGTGCATGAGTACCGGCCATGCAGCACCATCGTGTGCCCGATCTCCGACCACCGCGGCCTCGGCATCAACGCCATCAACAACTTCTCAATCTTCCCCGTGTCCATTTTCGGCTCATCCACAATCCCCAACCGCCACACCAACCGCTGCACATGCGTGTCCACCGTCACCCCATCATTGATCCCAAACGCATTCCCCAGCACCACATTGGCCGTCTTCCGCGCCACCCCCCGCAGCGTCAACAAATCCGCCATATTCCCAGGCACCTCCCCGCCATACACCTCAACCACCCGCGTCATCGACGCATGAATCGCCTTCGCCTTGTTCCGAAACAACCCGATCGTCTTCACATACCCCTCGATCTCCTCAGGAGTTGAGTTCGCATAGTCCGCCGGAGTCTTGAACGCCGCGAACAAACCAGGGGTCGCCTTGTTCACCCCCGCATCCGTGGACTGCGCACTGAGAATCGTCGCAATCAACAGCTCATGAGGCGCCGAGAAATCCAGCTCACACTTCGAATCCGGATAGTGTTTCCGAAGCGCATTGGCAATCTTCAAAGCCCGTGAACGATCCTCCTTGCTCACCTCAGGGAGCGCAAACGGGATATCCCGCAGCCCCGCTGGGTTGTCCTTGCCCTTGAGATGCACCTGTTTGGATGCCGTTGGTGTCTGTTTGGAAGCGGTGGGGGAGTCAGAAGTCATGGAAGATGCTAGGAGTGGATTAAGATTCAAAATCCCCGAAACTTCCCTTGTTTTTGGGTGATTATGGGTCATATTTAGGATCCAAGGGGCTGTCATCAAACAGACAGTCGTCCAAGGCATTTGTTCACCACCGCACAGGAGTTCCCAATGCGTTCGATCATCCCAACCCTCGCACTTACCGCCGTCATGTCCGCACCCGCACTCGCTGGGGTCACCTACTCCTTCGATACAGACGCCCAAGGCTGGGGACTCTTCAGCGACGGACGCGATTTCCAATGGGACGGCACCATCGGCAACAACGGACTTGGCGCCATCCGCGCCGTCGACATCACCGCAGGCAACTACTGGTTCTTCTCCGCACCAACCACAGACCTCGGAGACCTCTCCGCACTCTACGGCACCTCAATCTCCTACGACATCCTCGGAATCCAAGGCAACCAAAGCATCGACGACCGCGCCGACATCATCCTCTCCGGTGGTGGCATCCAAATCGGAATCGCCGCAGGAGTCGCCCCCGTCCTCGGACAATGGACTTCATGGGACATCCTCGTCGACGCATCCGCAGACTGGAAAATCGTCAACAGCGCCGTCGCCGCAACACTCACATCAACCGACGCAACCGAAGCGGACTTCCAAACCGTCCTCGCAAACCTCTCCAACATGTACATCCGAGGCGAGTACACTTCAGGCAGCGACCAATCCGCAATCGACAATGTCAGCTTCATCCCAGCCCCAAGCACCCTCGCACTCCTGGGAATGAGCGCGATGGGTCTCCGCCGTCGTCGCTAATAAACCAGCATCGACCGCAACAACAGACAGTAGTCACCAAGCAAGAGACCTAGTGACCACACCATGCAAGCACCACCCAGTGGTGCTTGTGTGTTTTTACGATTGACCCGAATCAGCATCAGCCCCAGCCCCAGTCCCAGCAGCCAACTCCACAGCCCCAACCCGAACCCCCGTCCAGATCGCCAGCACCAAACACACCAGCGTCGAAAGCATCAACCCCTTGAGCGAGTTGGCCGCCGTCTCATGCATCGCCATGAACGCGTTCTTGTAGACATCCGCCTGTTCCGTATTGCCCGCCGCTGCAAAGTCCCAGTAGCTGCGAAGGTTCTTGCTCATCGCATCCATCAGCATAAACAGATGCCAGCTCAGCAATCCCATCGTCGCAAGCAACGCCACACTCCGCAGCACACGCACCAAAGTATTGAGCGAATACCCCGCAACGATCATCGTCACAAACGACCCCAAAGCAATCGCCGCCGCGATGAACTGAATCGTATCAACAATCAAAAACACCTTCCCCGCGATCAACCCCGCCGCCAGCAGCGCATGATCCCCCTCATACCCCGGATACGCCCCAAGCGTCGGTTGCATCTTCCCCATCGCGGGAAACACCACCGCCGCCACCACCCCCGACATCCCCACGGCCCCAAACCACGCGCTCAGAGCCACAATATGAACCACCTCAAAGAACCGCTGAACCTGTATCGATCTCATCCCCCATCCTACGCGCGACAAAACCCCCAACAACAAGCCCCCAAAAAAACCGCAAAGCACACCATCCGTGCGACCGTGCGACCGGGTCTTCAAACACCAAACGACCCATAGAAAAACCCGCCCCACCCGAAGCAGAATCCGTCATCGTGTTACCAGTCAAATCGAATTGGAGCTGGAAATACGCCGCGGATACAAAGCCAGCTGATTGAGAATATGCGAACTAAGTTGATCGAGCATTGCTTCGGTCACAAAGATCCCAGCCCCGATGTCGATTGAAATCACTTGTGGATTGACACCATCCGGGAGTTGAAACCTCCAATCGACCGATCCGCCGAGTTGTCTTCCACATGCGCAAGCGTGAAATGGATCTGTCGAGGATGAGTTCTCTGTACCTGCTGCTTTTTTGTATCGGAACCGGCTTGGAACGATCACGGAACGATACGCGGGCGCGGGACTATCCCCAACAAAGACATTTCCTATCGCCATCCCAAGATCGTCGAGCTTTAATGCTTCCACAAGACATTGGTGAACAACATTGACTGCTCGCTTGTAGCTCATCGCAGGTACAAGCGTTTCAAGCTGTTCCTGAGAGTGCACGAATACATCAATCGGATCATCGCAATAATCCATGTTCAAGTTTCCGCACTCACAAAAAATTGAAGAGTTGGAAGTCTCACGGATCCAATCTTGATCAAAATTGAATACATAATTATATGTTGACACAAGCTCAAAATACACTTGAGACCTCCTACATGTTTGTATTATATCGCTTCCGGCATGGAAACCGGCGACTACATCAGCAGTTTTGTGCGTGGGAGTGGGTGAGGGGCGCGGGCTGATCAAAAAAATTACCCAAAAACCCGCGGCTCCAAATCCCCCCGCAAATACAACGGATGCTTCGGAAACCCATGCATCGTCACATCCAAACAGTGGGGGACACACACTTTCGTCAACAACCCCCGCACCGCATCCCCCCGCCCCATCAGCTTCCCATGCGTCCCCCATCCCGCGACGACCAGATCCGCACCCTTCGCCAATCGAGCAATATGCCGATCGTTCTCTTCGCCGATCGGATCATCCACCAGCTTCAAACCCTTTGGATCAGTCGACCGCAACGCAAAGATGTTCACCACATCCATCGCCGAGAACCCCCAACGCACCGCATACCGATGGCACCGCGTCAGCGTCGGATCAAGCACCTCCGCATCCGCCGTCGACGGATTGAGCAAACAAAAACACACGCGCTTCCCGCCCGCGTCCCATCGCCGACCCAGCGTGTACCGGTACTGTTCGCACTCTGAAAAAGTCGCCCAGCCCTTCATCTTCCCGCTGATGGTTGCTCCGCTCACAGCTTGGCAAGTTCATCAGGATCAAAGTCCGCGTTCGAGTACACCTTCTGGATGTCATCAAGCTCTTCGAGCGTCTCGATCAGGTTCATCATCTTGCGCACATCATCACCCTTGACCTCAATCAAGTTATCCGGGATGCGAGAGATCTCCGCTTCCATGATAACGATATCCGCTTCTTCCAGCGCGACCTTGACCGCCTGGAAGTCACCGACCTCCGTCATGATCGTCCACACGCCCTTGTCGTCATCGTCCGCTTCGGGAGCGATCACATCATCCGCGCCCGCTTCGAGCACGACCTCCATAATCGCGTCCTCGCCGTACTTGTTCGCATCGACGATGATCTGTCCCTTGGTCGCAAACATAAACGCAACCGTCCCCGCGTTGCCCATTGACCCGCCGCCCTTTTTGAACATGTTGCGGACATCACCGACGGTGCGTGTGTTGTTGTCCGTCAACGACAGGATCAGCAGCGCCGTCCCGCCGGGGCCGTAGCCCTCGTAGACGAGTTCTTGGAAGTCCGCACCCCCGGTATCACCCGCGCCCTTGTCGATCGCGCGCTTGATCGTGTCCTTAGGCATGTTGGCGTACTTCGCCTCATCGATCGCGTAGCGCAGCGTCAGGTTCGAGTCCGGGTCAGGACCGCCCGAGCGTGCCGCGACCATGATCGCTTTGGAACACTTGGACCACACCCGCGCCTTGACCTTGTCCTGACGCGCTTTGCGGTGCTTGATATTCGACCATTTACTATGTCCAGCCATCGGTGTATACCTTTACTTTCGCTTCATTTCTCGGGAACAACTTCATCAACTATATCAGCCGGATTTGGCACAACCAACCCCGCCCGGTTCGGAGCCACCGCAGGTACCCGACCAGATTCCCGGCTTGCTTCCCCATCGGCAATCTTGAACCGGATTGAGCTCAGCTCCTCGCGGATCGACTCCAACGCCACCGCATTCACATTCTCCTGATTCGATAGCTCTGTCAACCGCTCCCGCAATCGACTCTCCGCATCCAGCCACGCCCCGACCGCCCGCTCAAAGTCCCCAACCATCCACAGCGAATCCCCCAGATGATCATAAATCGTCGCGTTGCTCGTCCCATCCTCAAGCCCGAGCGCCTCCTCAAGCAACCCCAGCGCCCCCCGGCGAACAACCTTCCCATCCCCATCAACCTCGTCTTCGATCACGCCCATCGCGTACCGAACCCACGCGAGCGAATCGGTAATGCTCGCCGCCTTGGGTTCCGCTTGATGCGCCAGCACCAAATGCCGCTCCGCAAGTTGCAAATCCCCGCCATCCTCGATCATCCGGTACCCAAGATCGTTGTTCGCCCACGCATGATCCCCGTCATACCCCAGCGCGACGCCGTACATCGCCGGCGACACATCATCCCGCTTGTAGAACGACGAAACGACCGCAACCGAGTACGCAAAGTCCGCCTTGACCCCATCAGGATTCGTCTTGTCCGCCAGCGATCCCTCTTGCAACACCCCAAGCGACCCAACCACCGCATCGCGAGCTTCGATCATCAACCCCGCACGATCCATCCAATCAATCGACGCCACCAGATCGTCCGCCGATCCGATCTGACCGATCAACGACGCCAGATCAGCAACCCGTTTCTCATCAAGCATCCCATCATCGGTGATCGTCAGCCGCGTCACCAGATCAAGCGCCGTCCCCGCATCCTGCGACCGCAGCACAGACTGCACCCCGACCGTAAACGGGTCACCCCCACCCGAAAGCCCCTTCATCGACCGGACGAGTTCCTCATAGTCATCCATCTCAAACCGATCACTCGCAGGCAGAATCACCAGCTCAATCAAATCCAGCGACGCGAGCGGATCAATTCCGTTGACATCCATTCCAGCCGCACTCTTTTGTCTCGTCCGCTCAACCAGTGTCAGCAACAGATCGACATCCGTCCCCTCAACCCCACGCTGCGCCACCGCCCCAAGCACACGCACAATCCGCAGCGATTCCCCAAGCGAATACGACCAGTCCCCATCAACAGGCACCAGTTCATCCGCGTCGTATTCATCAAGCCCCCCACCAAGCACCCCAAGCCCACCCGCCCGCTCAAGCCGTTCCAAACAATCCTCAACCGAGACCAGCCCGTCAAGACGAGTAAGCGCGAGCCGATCCGCTTCTTCGCGCCGTGATTCATCGGATCGGATCAACCCCTCATGGAGCCGCCCAACCCGGCGCGAAGGCATCCGCTCATAAAAACCATCCAAGAAATCTTCAGCGCCAACCCCGTCCCCCGCAAGCACCATCATCCGCGCTTTCGCGCTCGCCAGATCGATCGATCCCCCCATGTCCTCCCGCTGCGCATCAATCCACGCCAGCCCTCTCGCCACCGCGCCCTGATCCCCCTGCGTCATCTGCGTCCGCCAAACACTCAGCAGCAGGTCAATCCCGATCTCCCGATACCGGTGCTGTGCATGCGCATCAACCAGCACCCGCTCGCTCTGCGCCAGCATCTCCCCGCCCTGTGCTCCAGCGCTCGCCATCTCGTGCGCGCGGATCAAGCTCACCATCGCCGAGCGAGGCAAACGCTGCCCGAGCGACCGCGTAACAACCCGCAACTGTTCCACATCCCCAATCTCCCCGCCCGATCCCAGCACCGTAATCAACTGCTCGTACACCCCCTCGTCGTACGGATCAAGCTCCAGCGCCATCTCAAGGGCCCCAACCATCCCCGACCCATCCCCCGCCTGCTGATGCATCCGCGCCAGCACAAGCCAGTCCGCCGCGTTCCCATCCGCTGATTGCGCGCGTGTCTCCGCCGCATCAACCGCTTCATCGCTCCGGTTGGCCACCATCAGCGTATCGACATACAACGGGTGATCCGCCCCGTTCATCGCGCGAGTCGAGCACGCTTCAAACAACGCATCCGCAAGTTCCCACCGAGCCGAGAGCACCGCCGCGCGAGCATGCGCAATCAGCCACGCGGTCGACTTCGAATCGAATGACGATCTATCAATCGCCCCATCAATCGAACTCAATCCCTCAAGCAAATCTGGACGCTGCAGATCATCCACGATCAAACACCGCACCAACTCGGCCGTCTCAGAATCACCCGTCACCCCCGCAAGCGATTCCAGCGCCCGACCATCGAGCCGAATCAGCGCAGGCACCACCAGCGACCCAATCGAAGGACTCCGCTCCACCATCCCCATCATCGCACCGAGCCGATCCGCTCCCGCATCAAACATCCCAAGCACCCGAGCGCACGCGACAGGCGACACAATCACAGGATCAACCCCGCTCAGCACCAACACGCTCGCGTCCCGATCATGCTCAAGCGTCAGCACCAACCCAAGCAACGCCCTCCGATGCGAAACCGGAAGTTTCGCATCCCGCATCCGCTGCGCAATCGAATCCTTGAGCAACCCGCCAACAAGCGCATGCTCACCGACAATCCCCACCAGATGATGGAGCAACCCAGAGTCATCCCCCGGATGCGCATCAATCCAATCGATCATCCCCATCGCCGCCAGCCCGCTGTGCCCCGCCAGCAGCTCCGCCGCCACCCGCCGCGCCATGAGCTCAATCGGCTCATCGCCCGCGAGCCCCCGCGCCAGCTCGTACACCTCAAGCGCCCGCGCCGGTTGCTCAAGCATCATCCACGCATCCCCGAGCGACGCATATTGCTCCGCCCGCTGCGTGTACAACTGGATCAGCTCCCTCCGAAACCGCGGATCACGAGCCGTGTCCCCATCAAGCATCCCCATCGCCCGCGTCATGACCTCAGCGCCCGCCGCGAGTTGGCCATCTTCAATCAGCGCCCGCCCAAGCATCACCCCGCCAAGCAGCCGCCCCGCCAGATCCCCATCATCAACCGAGTTTTCCCCATCACCCCACGCCATCGAGCCCAGTTCGATCACCCGGTCCGGATCATTGGTCGATCCCATCGCGCCATACACCAACGCCCGGATCGTCCGATCCCCAAGCTCCACCGCTCGCAAATACGCATCGACCGCCTGACCGCGATCCCCAAGCCGCATGTACGCATCCCCAAGCCCAATCAAAATCTCTGTCGACTGCGGCGACACCCCCGCGATCTGCTCATAAATCGCCACCGCACCCGCCGCATCATCATTGAGCATCGCCGCCCGTGCCCGCACATACCCCTTAGCGATCTGAGGCAGCATCGCCACCTCCCCCTTCACCGCTGGCGCAGGAATCCGAGCAACCGCCAAAGCCAGCACCTCATCAAGCGGACGAACCGCATCGCTGAACTCCGCCGTCCCAGGCGTCAATCGAACCAGCCGACCATCCATAATCCGGTCCGCAAGCGCAAAGCTGCCAACCGAGGGCTTCTCCTCTTCGCGATCGATCAACCGCTCAAGCCTGCTCTTGACCGCAAGCCCCTCAAACCCACGCACATACCCCGACTGCTCATTGTTCTGGTCTGCAGATTTCGCAGTCGTTCCCCGGTCCACCCCAGAAGCACACCCCGCAACCGCAACCAAAGAAACAGCCAGAGCCGACACGGACACCGCAGCAAGTGTTCGTCCAGCCACGCGTGCATTCCGTCCTTGCGTCATCCGTTGCATCAAGATCCCGTTTCAAAGGCCACCAGCCATCGCTCCAGTCTGGTGTAGGTGTCAAGCGTCTGATTCGCGCGGATCGCCCGCTCAAGCGTCGACGAGACCGTATCGGGATTCTTCGAACCCTTGATCAGTTTCGCCTTGTGCAGCGCGCGAGTAATCTTCGCATCAATCGGGAACGCGTGCGCATCAAGACCAAGCAGCATTACCCGAGAAATCACAAACCGAGGCAGCATCTCAAACGAATCAAGATACTCTCGCGCATCGCGTTTATTCATCTCCCGCAGGTGCGCCAGCGAAAGCTTCTGATGATCCGCAAAGACCCGACGCAGCGCCCCGATCAGCCGGACCGACCGATCCTCCGCCCGCGGGTACCGCGATCCAAGCATCGCCTCGATCTCCTTCGGGAAGCACACACGAAGCTCGTTGTAATCCACAAACTGCTCCTGCACCCGCTCCATCGCACGCACCGCGTTCTCAAGAGTCGATTCCCAAAGCACCATCGAGAACACCATCTCATGAACCAACGGCTCGCACGCCCACCCAACCATCGGACACAGCGCACCCACATCCACCGGCGCAGCCACCTCCGAATCGCCTCCGGTCAAGCCAATCAACGCCTCAGGGTTGTAAGACTCGTCGGTCGCCACATTCACTCCTCGGTCGATCGCACATCGACCGCATCAACATCATCCGCCTGCTGCCCATCGCCATCGGTGACGGTCCCAGACTCCACCGAATCCGCCGATTCATCCCCCGAAAGCTCGTCCTTCCGGAACGGATCAGACGCGAGCAAATCAGAAATCACCTGCTGCTCCCGCATCCCATAATCGTACTCAAGCTTCAGCGTGGGCATCTCCTTGATATGGATCCGCTCCATGACATCCCGCCGGATCCGACCCATCGCCGCCTTGAGCCCATGCATAGTCAGCTCCGCACGCTCGGCAGGCAGCACACTGACATACGCCTTCGCGTTCTTGAGATCATCCGTCAGCTCAACCTTGGTGATCGTGATCAACCCACGGATCCGCGGATCGTTGAACCCCTTAGAGATGACCTTCTGCAACTCACGCTGCATGGTCGAAGAAATCTGCTGTGCCCGTCGCTTCATACAACCGCCTCCGCGCGTGCATACATCTCACGCTCAAGCCCATCCAGATCCTGATCCGATTCCGATGGGACCAACGCATCCCCGCGAAGAATCTCCCGCGAGCAATCCACAACCTCGCAATCAAGCACCGACCGAACCCGGTCCATCACCCGATCAAGCGTCCGTCCCGCGATCATCCCGGAGTTGGACACCACCGACACACCAAGCATCGCCTTGTTCCAGACATCGAGCGCCCCGACCTCCGCAACGCTGACCATATGGTGACGATGGCAGCTGTCCTTGATCGATTTGACAACCCGCCGCTTGTCCTTGAGAGACATCGCGCCCGGTATATCAAGCTCAATCTGTAGAACACCAATCACCATGTACGGATACCTTGTGCAATCAACACCTTTGGGTCACAATCAATCAAGTGTCCGCGCGATCTCGACGCTCTTGTAGCATTCGATCACATCGCCTTCCTTGATGTCGTCGTAGCCCGCGACCTTCATGCCGCATTCCATGTTCGACCGGACTTCCTTCGCGTCGTCCTTGAACCGCTTGAGCTGATCCAGCTTGCGGTTGTTCTCAACGACCACGCCGTTCCGCGTCACGCGGATGAACGCATCACGCTGCACAATGCCGTCGGTGACATAGCAACCAGCGATCGCGCCGACCTTGGAAACCTTGAAGACCTCGCGGACTTCCGCATGACCCAAGACCTCTTCGCGGATCTCCGGAGCAAGCATGCCTTCAGCAGCCTTCCGCATATCCTCGACGATGTGGTAGATCACCTGGTAGTTACGAATCTCAACACGCTTGGCTTCAGCAAGCATTCGGCCCTTCGAGTTGGCAATCACATTGAACCCGATGATGACCGCGTTGGACGCGTTGGCAAGCAGGATGTCCGATTCGGTAATCCCGCCGACCGCAGAGTGAATCACGCGGACCTTGACCTCATCACCCGAGACCTTCTCGATCTCAGATTTGAGTACATCCACCGAGCCCTGCACATCCGCCTTGAGCACAACAAGGATTTCCTTGAGCTCGTTGTTGGCCATCTGCGAGAACATCGAATCAAGCGTGACCTTCGGCTGAGCAAGCTGCTCAAGACGCTCACGCTCACGACGCTGCTCCGCAGCCTTCTCCGCTTCTTTCAGCGACGAAACACAGTAGAACTTGTCGCCCGCATCCGGGAGATCGTTGATACCCGAGACCTGCACCGGAACCGGTGGCAGCACCGACTTGATCCGCTTGCCATGATCATCAGTAATATCACGCACACGACCAAACGCTCGGCCCATCACAATAAAGTCGCCAACCTTCAGCTCGCCCTCTTGGACAAGAATGTTCGCCACATTACCACGACCGCCCTCAGGGTTCGCCTCGATGACGGTCCCCTGCGCCTGACCAGCGTAATCCGCCTTGAGCTCAAGAATCTCCGCCTGCAGATCAAGGATCTCAAGCAAATCTTGGATACCGATGTCCTTGGTCGCACTCGTCTTGATGACCTCGGTTTCACCGCCCCATTCAGTCGAGTTCAAACCATGCTCAGCAAGCTGACCCATGATCCGCTGAATGTTCGCTTCAGTCGCCTGTTCCTTATCAATCTTGTTGAGCGCGACAATGATCGGCACGCCCGCCGCTTTCGCGTGCGAGATCGACTCGATCGTCTGAGGCATCACACCGTCATCCGCCGCAACAACAAGCACAACAATGTCAGTCACATTCGCACCACGCGAACGCATCGCGGTAAACGCCTCGTGACCAGGAGTATCAATAAAGGTCACAAACTTCTCATCGCTCCCCGTCTTCACAGGAACACGGAACGCGCTCGTCGCCTGCGTAATGCCGCCCGCTTCACCATCAGCAACATTCGCCTTCCGGATCTTGTCCAGAAGCGAGGTCTTGCCGTGGTCCACATGACCAAGAATCGTCACGATCGGCCCGCGAGCACGCTCATCTGTCCGGTCACGCTCAGCAAACTGCTCCGCGACCTTCGCCTCTGCACCCTTCGCTTCTGCGACCTCAAGCTCGATATCCCAATCAATCATGATCTCCTGAGCCTTCTCAGAATCGATCCCAGAGTTGATGTTGGAAATCACGCCCTGCATAAAGAGCTTCTTGACAATGTCAGCACCCTTCACACCGGTCGCCGCCGAAAGATCCTTAATCGTGAACGGCTCAGAAATCGTCACCTTGCCGCCAACCTTCGCAGGGGTCTGCGACGCCGCAGCACTCGAACGCATCTGGTTCTGGCGCTGCTTCAGGTAACCACCCGATTGCTTGAGCCGAGCTTCGCGTTCAGCCAGATCCGCAGCACTCCATCCCGAAGCCGCGCCATCCGGACGACGAACCCCAGTACCACCCGGTTGACGACGACGCGTGTTGCCACCGCGAGGAGCACGCCCCTCACCGCCACCACCAGGACCCGATGCGCCACCGCCGCCACCTTGGTATCCACCGCCGCCTTGGTACCCGCCACCTTCACGAGGTGGTGGACGACGACGAGGTGCTTCAATCTGTTCAGGTGCTTCAACACGGATCACCTGCGGACCCGCAAGCTTGATCGTCTTCTTCTGCAAATCCTCAATCCGAGGACCCGCAGGGACAATCATCGCAGGACGCGTCGGAACATTCATCTGAGGCGGAGGAGGAGGAGTCGTCGTCTTCGTCGGCTTCTCAACCTTCGGAGCAGACTTCGGAGCTTCCTTCGGTGTCTCCACCTTGTCCGCGACCTTCGCATCCGTTCCTTCAACAACAGGAGCATCAGCCTTCACGCCCGCAGCACCATCCTTCGGTGCGTCCGCCGCCGGAGCGGTGGGCGCCGGAGCCGCAGCTGCAGCAGCCGCTTTGGCTGGAGCAGTTGAAGCAGTCGAAGCTGCTTTGGTCGGAGCCGCAGCAACGATCTTTGTCGCCGCAGGTGGTGGTGGGGGAGCAACCGCAACCGCTTGCGAAGCAGCACCATCGCCATCATCATCCGACTCATCGGACCCAGCCTTCTTCGCCTTGGTCGCTTTCTTGGGAGAGCGTGCCTTCTCCAGGTCCACCTTCTCGGTCTTCTCGACCGCGGTGTGTGGAGACTCCTCAGTGTTCTCACTGCTGAACCACTCGCGTACCGTCTGCTCAAGCCCGATCGAAATCGTGGACATGTGATTCTTAATAACATCCTTCGGAATGCCCTCTGCATGGCACTTCTCGACGATTGCTTTAGATTTAATTCCGAGCTCTTTCGCGAGCTCGAAGATTCGTGTATTAGCCAAATGGTCCTCCGTTCATCGAACGGTCAATAAGTTCCTGTCGTCGTCATCTCCACGCAAGCCAGAGGACCCACGCACTCTCCAAAATCAGTGCACCCGATCATCCACCAAGGATGTCAGACACTCGGCTCTCCGCCTCAGCACTCGACGCTTCATCCTCGACTTCCGCTTCAGTCGCGGGAATCGAATCGAGCGCACCACCAAGAATCGCAGCCGCGGTCGCTTCGGGGTTGTCCGAAGGATTGACATCGCCGGAAAGAATCCCAGACGCCGCCGCTTCTTCCTCAGCACGCTTCGCAGCCGCTTGTTCCTTCTCAAGTGCCTGTTCAACAGCCACAATCTTCGCCTTCGCAGCACACAACTCCACGGCCTGTGCAGCAACCTCAGGGGTCAACTCCAGCTCCGTTTCAACAACCTCAGCACCGATCTCCTCGATGTCAAACACCGAGATCATGCCAAGCGCCGCAAGACGGTCAACCTTGTCTTCCGTCACGCCCTCGATCTGCGTCAAAGTCTCCGACAAGGTCGTCAGACCCTTCGTGAACTCTTCCGGAGTCAGGATGTCAACATCCCAGCCCGTCAACCGAGCCGCCAAACGAACATTCTGTCCACGCTTACCAATCGCAAGCGAAAGCTGATCATCACGCACAACAACCGTCGCGCGTCCAAGCTCAAAGCACAACGAAATCTCGCTGACCTCAGCAGGCTTGAGCGCGTTGGCAATCAAGATCTGCGACGATTCATTCCAGCGGACGATGTCGATCTTCTCGCCGTTGAGTTCTTCAACGATGGTCTTGATCCGCGATCCGCGGATACCAACACACGCACCGACCGCGTCAACCTTCGAGTCAATCGAGGACACCGCCATCTTCGTGCGGTAGCCCGCTTCGCGTGCGATCGCCTTGATCTCGATGGTCCGGTCAAGAACCTCGGGGACCTCAACTTCAAACAAGTACTTGATAAAGTCAGGATGCGCCCGGCTCAGGTAAATCTTCACCTGCGCCCCCATGTCCTTCACATCAAGCACAAACGCCCGCACCCGATCGCCAGGCATGAACTGCTCGCCAGGAATCTGCTCGCTCCGCAGCATCACACACTCCGCGCGATCGACCTGCACAACCAAAGCACCCCGGTCATACCGCTGCGCGGTACCGGTGACCAGCTCGCCCTGACGACCCGCAAACTCTTCCATCAGCGACTGACGCTCGTCATCGCGGAAGCGTTGGATCATCACTTGCTTAAAGGTCTGAGCCGCGATGCGACCAAAGTCCTGAGGACTGATCTCCAGCGGCTCGTCATACCGGAACAAACTGATCTCACCCGTCAACGGATCAACCGTGCACGAGAACTCCTCAGCATCCAGCGTCCCAAAGTACTTCCGGCACGCAGACACCATCGCCGCCTCAAGATCGCCGATCAAAAGGGATTTCTCAACATTACGCTCGCGTGCAATGCCGTCGAGGATTCTCATCATTTCTTGCGTGTCCATCAGTATCTCCGAGTTATCGAGTTGGTTGGTTGTCGTGCGGCCTATCCCGCACCCAGTCACTATCTATTCCGTCAGCCATACCAGACTGACATCGATTTTCTAAAACGCAAACGACCGGAAACCCCCTATGAGTTCCGGTCATGCATCCCGAATGCGTCTTCGCAAAGACCGCATCCGAACCGAGTTGGACGATCAGATCAGTTCATGATCCGCGTCCTTCCCGACCGTCGGGGGCACTGGCTGGAAGAGCCAATCACCGACATTGTGCATAACCATCGTTCATACAAGAGTCTCCTATAAACGCCGAGCATTCCAAGCCCGACACCAAGAGTCTAGATCACAAGCCCCTCAGGATCAAATAACCGTCTATTTATATAGAGAACCACACCCACCCAAAGACGACCCCCGAACCCCCAAAACGAATCATTCAACGATCCGCTCCCCCTTCTGAATCGCCCGTTTCACCCGCACCGCCCGGTTGTTCCGGTGCTGACCCACCTCCGCAAGGAACTTGGGTTCCCCCTCGATGTAGATCACCGCTGGATCCTTCGCATTGTGCGTCGTCACCACCAGATCCCCGACCGAAAGCTCCGAAAGCTCCTTGAGCGTAATCGTCGTGTTCGCCAGCGCCACCGACGCCGAAACCCCCGATTGATCAAGGTTTTCAACGATCCGGTCCTCCGAGCTCGTGTCGTTGTCGTTCCGGCTGATCGCAAACCAGCTCTGGCTGCTCAGATCATCCATCACAGGCTCAATCACATTGTACGGAATACACAGATTCATCGTCCCCGCCCTCGACGACATCCGCATCTCCAGCCCGATCACCATCACCACCTCATTGGGAGGCACAATCTGCACAAGCTGCGGATTCGACTCATGAGCCACAATCTTAAACTCAAGCGCCATCACGCTGCTCCACGCCTCAGAGAGAGCCGTAAGCCCGCGCCCAAGCACATTGGAAATCAACCGCTGCTCGATCGGAGTCATCGGCCTCTGCGGAATAAACAAATCCTGATTCGTCCCACCAAGCAACCGATCAATGATCGGATAAATAATCAAAGGCGAGATCTCCAGACACATCTGCCCCTCAAGCTTGTCCGTCTGAATCAAGTTGTAACTCGTCGGATTCGGCAAACCCGAAACAAACTCGCCATAAGTCATCTGCTCACACGCCGCGACCCGGACCTCAACAATCGTCCGAAGGAACCCAGAGAGCGACGCGCCAAAGTTCCGCGCAAACGCCTCGTGCAGCGTCTCAAGCGCCATCATCTGGTCCTTGGACACCCGCTCAGGCCGTTTGAAGTCGTACTGACGAACCTCGATGTTGTCCAGATCCTTGCGTGTCCGCGAGAAGATATTGATCTGCGGCGCGGCTTCAACGATGTCCTCGACATCCACCGCCGCCATCAGCGAATCAATCTCATTCTGGTCCAACATACTCATCGAGCACCAACTCCAACCAAAGACACACCGGCCTCCCATCGAGGAAGACACAGTGTGCGTTCTATCGGCCCCGAATCCTCGAATTCTCCACAAATTTCACGATCAATCAATCCCAATCTCATCCGCAGGGAACAAACCGCCAATCGCAAGCGTTGATTCCCTCCACACGACTCAATCAACAGTCGAATCCGATACCATTCACCCCAATATCAATCCGCGACCCCGGAGCCATCCTCAAATGATCCCCACCCTCAAACCACTCTTCCTGACACTCGCAATCTCCATGATCGCGTCCACCCTCCACGCCCAACCCAGCTTCGGTGGATTCGGAGGCTCATCCGAGCCACCCGTCACCATCACCGCCCAGTCCTCCGCAACCGCTCTCACCCCCGGCTCAACATTCGTCATCGCCGTCACCCTCGACCACGACGACGAATACCACACCTGGCCAAACCAACCCGTCGTCCCCAAAGAACTCGGAGACTTCCCCGCCATCGCCACCACCATCGAAGCCGCCCTCCCAGACTTCTTCACCGCTGGTCCAACCCAATACCCCGAAACCCACACCGTCTCCGTCCGATTCCTCGGCCCACCCATCGATCTCATCACCTACGAAGGCACCGCCGTCGCCTACATCCCCATCCGAATCGCCGACGATGCCCAGCCCGGAGACTACACCCTCTCCATCGACACCTTCTACCAAGCCTGCAACGCCACCACCTGCTTCCCCCCAACCCCAGACACCCAAACCCTCACCATCTCGATCTCAAGCTCGATCGCTGAAACCGACCAAGCCATCACCCCCAACCCGCTCTTCGACAACTTCGATCCAACCATCTTCTCCAACACCGACGCATGGGGTGAGGGCGCCACCGCATCAGTCGCCACACCACTCAACCAACAACGCCAGTTCCTTGGTCTCTTTGTGCTTCCCCCAATCGACTCCGCAGCAGGCATCGCCGTCATCGCCCTCGCCGCAGCAGTGGGGGGATTCATCCTCAACCTCACCCCCTGCGTATTGCCCGTCATCCCCCTCAAGGTCATGACCATCACCAACCACGCAGGAGAATCCAAGTCCCGCGCCATCAAGCTCGGTTCAATGATGGCTCTAGGAGTCATCGCCTTCTGGGTCGGGATCGGGATCCCAGTCGCCTTCGTCGCCGACTTCGTCGACCCCTCCATCATCTTCGGCGTCTGGTGGGTCACCGGAATCATCGGACTCCTCATCGCCATCATGGGTCTGGGAATCATGGGACTCTTCACCATCAAACTCCCACAAAAAACCTACATGATCAACCCCAAAGCCGACTCATCCTCAGGATCGTTCATGTTCGGAATCATGACCGCCATCCTCGGCCTCCCCTGCTTCGGATTCGTCGCCGGAGCACTCCTCGCCGGCGCCGCAACCATGCAACCCTGGCAAGTCCTGACCATCTTCTTCTCCCTCGGATTCGGGATGGCCTTCCCCTACCTCATCCTCACCCTCAACCCACAGTGGATGAACAAGATCCCCAAGACCGGTCCAGCGAGTGAACTCGTCAAGCAAGTCATGGGACTCCTCATGCTCGCCGCCGCCGCCTACTTCCTCGGCACCACCGCAATCTCCATCTCATCGAGCCAATCATGGTCCACCCCCTGGTGGTTCAAAGCCATCCACTGGTGGATCATCGCCCTCATGGGTCTCACCGCCGGAACCCTGCTCATCGTCCGCACCATCATGATCTCCAAACGCACCACCCCGCGTCTGATCTTCGCAATTCTCGGCCTCTTCGTCGCCAGCTCAGGAATCGCCGTCGCCGCAAACCAAACCAGCCACCAGTACCACTACTTCTGGCAGCCCTACTCCCAAACCGCCCTCGACGACGCCCTCGCAAACGGCAAAACAGTCGTCCTCGACTTCACCGCCGAGTGGTGCCTCAACTGCAAGACCCTCGAAGCCACCGTCCTCTCCCGCGATCCCGTCAAGCCCCTGCTCCTGAGCCCAAATGTCGTCCCCATGGCCGCCGACCTCACCGCAATGTCCGCCCCCGGCTGGGACAAACTCCGCGACCTCGGACAAACAGGAATCCCCCTCCTCGTCGTCTACGAACCCGGTAACCCAGACCCCATCTGGCTCTCCAACGCCTACTCCTCATCGCAGGTCGTCGCCGCGATCAATCAAGCCACAGGCAATCAACCCGCCAAGATCTCCGCCAAGGACAGATAATTTCCCCGCAAACGCCTCAATAACCACCACTTGTCAGGTTGCTGAAAAAATCAATTGACCAACGCCGTTTTATGGTCTATTTTTACCCCTGCAGGCCCGATGACCAAACAGTCGTCAGACCAGCGACAACCAAACGCGGGTGTAGCTCAGTGGTAGAGCGTCACGTTGCCAACGTGAATGTCGACAGTTCAAATCTGTTCACCCGCTTTCAGACGCCCGGCTCATCAGAGCCGGGCGTTCTGCATTTTTCCGCAACACACCACCACTCAAAACTCAGACCACCCCGTCAGAAACCCCCAGTTTTTGACCCAGTTTCGTGCTTTTTGGTCGTTCCATATCCCTCAGCTACCGAAAAACGATCCAGAGATCCGTTTCCGGACTTTGCCGAACCCACACCCGTTCAAACATCATCAGAAGAGAAGCCCAAATCATGAACACACCGCTCGGGAAACTGACCCCACGCATCGCCATCCTTACCATCCTCGCAATCACCGGCACCTCCATCGCCGCACTCGCGCCAAAGACAAAGCCAATCCGCAAGCAAGCCCCAAAGCAAGCCACATCCCAGCCCGCAAAGCGCGCCCCAACAACAAACAAAAAAGACCAACGCTCACTCAACCAGCGGACAGCCCAGCCAATTGCCCAAATCGATCCAGCCCAAGCACCACTCCCCGGACCAGCAATCTTCCCCTTCGAATACCGCACCATCAACGGCACCTTCAACAACCCAACCAACCCACTCTGGGGCGCTACAGGTACCAACCTCGCACGCATGATGCCAGCAGACTACGCCGATGGACACGACACCCCCGCAAGCGCCAATCGCCCATCCGTCCGCCACATCTCCAACGCGATGTGCGCCCAAGACGATCTCAACATGCCAAACCACTACGCCTACTCAGACTTCATCTGGCAGTGGGGCCAGTTCCTCGATCACGACCTCGACGAAACCCCAATCGCAAGCCCCCAAGAAACCATGGACATCCCCGTCCCAATGGGAGATGCATGGTTCGATCCAAACTGGAGCGGCGTCCAAACCATCGCCCTCGACAGATCCGCGTACACCCACATCAACAAGGTCCGCGAGCAGATCAACAACATCACCTCCTATGTAGACGCCTCCAATGTCTACGGCTCAACCATCGAACGCGCCAATGAACTCCGCACAAACGACGGCACAGGACGACTCAAAACAAGCGAAGGAAACCTCCTCCCCTTCAACACCAACGCCTTCCACAACGCACCAACAGATCACGACCCATCACTCTTCCTCGCAGGCGACATCCGCGCCAACGAACAAGTCGCCCTCACCGCGATGCACACCCTCTTCGTCCGCGAGCACAACCGCATCGCCGCCGAGATCGCCGCACAAATCCCATCTTCCTCAGGCGAACTCATCTACCAATACGCCAAAGCAATGGTCACCGCAGAAATCCAATCGATCACCTACAACGAGTTCCTCCCCAAACTCCTCGGCGAAGACGGAATCCCCGCTTACACAGCGTACAACCCAAACGCCAACGCGAGCATCGCCAATGTCTTCGCCGCCGCCGCCTACCGCGTCGGTCACACCATGCTCTCATCACAAATCCAGCGACTCGATGCCAACGGCAACGAAGCACCCGAAGGCCACCTCCCCCTCGCCCAAGCGTTCTTCAACCCAACACACATCACAAACAACGGCATCGAATCACTCCTCCGAGGACTCGCAAACCAACGCGCCCAAACAGTCGATGTCTTCGTCGTTGACGATGTCCGCAACTTCCTCTTCGGACAACCCGGCGCAGGAGGTTTCGACCTCGCATCACTCAACCTCCAACGCGGTCGCGACCACGGCCTCCCTTCCTACAACGACATCCGCATCGCCTATGGACTCCCAGCAGTCACCGACTTCAGCGAGATCAACCCAAGCACCGATGTCATCGCAAGACTCCAAAATGCCTACGAAGATGTAGACCAGATCGACGCATGGATCGGGTTCCTCGCCGAACCACACCGCCCCGGCGCGTATGTCGGTGAAACCCTCTGCCGTGTCCTTGGAACCCAGTTCACCAACCTCCGCGATGGCGACCGCTTCTGGTACGAAACCTACCTCCCCGCAGACCTCGTCGCCGAGGCCCAAGCCATGACCCTCGCCCAGATCATCCGAGCCAACACAACAATCAGCACCGAGATCCAAGACGATGTCTTCAGCATCGAGCAGGTCTGTGCCGCAGACTTTGCAGAACCACTGGGTTCACTCAACTTCCTCGATGTCAGCGCCTTCCTCAACCTCTACTCCAGCGGAGACCCCGCCGGAGACTTCGACAACAGCGGCACCTTCAACTTCCTCGACATCACCGCATTCCTCGCTGCATTCGGTGACGGCTGCCCATAAGTATTTTCTGATACAACCCGATCAATCAAAACGCCCCGCAGCTCCTACCGCGGGGCGTTTTTCATTGACTCAATGACCGACAAACTCAGCAATTTCGTATCAAAGCCCACAATCCATGCCACGCCAACCCCCTTGAGCGACCTAGACCGTTAGCACAGAAGCCCAATCCGCCAACGGAGACTTATGTCATTCGCCGAACTCTCATCAAAAGATGTCCATGAATGCCACCAGATCGCTCGCCGCTGCCGCGACGCCGGTGCCGACACGGACAACTGGAGGCAGGTCCTGCTCACCAACCTCCGCGAGTTTGTCGGAGCCCAGGTCATCATCAACTCCGAGATCGAAAACTTCGGCGCCTCCAACTCGCAACCCACCAAGTTCATCGGCATCCACCGCGCCGGATGGATCTCCGATGAAGCCGAACAACGCTGGCGACAATACGCCCAGTCCATACCAGTCGAGCGCACCCCCGAATACCCCTACCTCAGCAAGTTCTCAGGCAAAACAATGCTCCTCTCCAGAAACCAAATCTGGGGACCCAACACCTGGTACAACTCACACACATTCAACGAAATCCACCGAGTCTGCGGCATCGACGACTATGTCATCTCCATCTGCCCAACCAACATCCCAAACCGATGCACCACACTCTGGCTCCACAAAGGTGTAGGCACCCGAGACTTCACACCAAGAGAACAAGCCATCATCTCCCTCATCCACATCATCATCAACGACGAAATCGGCACCTACCTCTCCGCCGCCGACGAACCCACGCCCAGCTCACTCACCACCCGAAGACTCGAAGTCCTCGCCCTCCTTATCCAAGGCGACTCCGAAAAACAAATCGCCTACCAACTCGGAATCGCCCGCGCCACCATCCACGACCATGTCCTCGCGATCTACCGACACTGGAATGTCTCATCCAGAGGCGAACTCCTCGCAAAGTTCATCGGACGCGCCAAACCACAGCTCGAACCAGCGTTGCACAATCCACACAAAAACAAGCAGATTCCGTAATCCACCCGCACCCCCCAAAGAGTGGGGGCGCATCCCGCCAACTCTGCACGAAGATGTATGTGTTGAAGGGAACGATCCCGCAACAAGAAATCAAACACACCCGAACAGGAGTTTCAAGAATGAAGACCACCAACACACCACGCCGCTCACTCGCTACCCTCGCCATCGCGGGACTCGCGATCTCGTCCGCCACAACCACCCAAGCAGAAATCCTGCTCCTCGCCGGAAGCCAAGGCGTCATCCACCAGCTCGACACCGAGACCGGCGAAGTCACCTTCCGAGGTGTCTGCGCCGGACCGGTCAACTCCATGGTTGTCCACGACGAAACCCTCTACCTCGGTGACGAGAACGGCACCGTCTACGCCTTCGATGTCAACACCAACTTCATCACCTCCGCCTTCTCCGTCCCCGCTGATGCCAGCGCGATGTCATGGATCGGTGAAGAACTCGTCGTCGCCGACAGCGCCGGAGAAATCTTCTACATCGACTCAACCACACACGAAGTACTCGACTCCACCCAAATCACCGACACCGACATCACCGCGATGGGTCTCGACGCCGGCGGAATCTTCGTCGGTGGTCAATCGACAATCGCCGTCCGCTCAAACATCGGTCAACAGAACTTCGCCTTCTTCGCCGCCTGCGGCTCCCTCATCAACTCCATGGCATTCGGTCCAGACACCATGTACCTCGGAGGCATCGCCTTCGGTGGATCAGCCTCAGGAACCGTCTACCTCTTCGACAAGTTCGAAGGAGGAGTCCAATACACCGGCACCCACCCAGTCGAATCAGACACCACCGCAATGGTCGCCGTCGGACAAACACTCTACATCGCCGGAACCGACGGCATCATCCACGAGATGAACGCCCAGACCGGTGACATCACCCGCACCTTCGACTCCGGAATCAACATCCAAGCGATGACTCCCGTCGACGGACTCCCATCATGCCCCGCAGACTACGACGCCTCCGGAGATCTCAACTTCCTCGACATCAGCCGATTCCTCGACCTCTTCAACCAACGCCTCGTCCCAGGTGACACCAACGGCGACGCCAACTTCAACTTCCTCGACATCAGCCGATTCATCAGCGTCTACTCCAGCGGCTGCTAACCCAACCCACACCCTCTTGGAGCCCTGCACCGTCAACACCGTGTGGGGCTCTTTTCATTTCTCAATCCACAAAAAAGCCCGGCACCAATCGGTACCGGGCTCACACAGTCAATCAGTTCCAAATCATGCCTCAACGCGAGGCTTCGCCGTCGACCGAACATGCAACTCGCTGAGCTGCTCGTCGTCCACAATATTGGGCGCCTCGCACATCAGGTCCTGCCCAGTCATGGTCTTCGGGAACGCGATGACCTCACGGATATTCTCCGTGCCGCACATATGCATCACCAAACGGTCAAGCCCAAACGCCACACCACCGTGAGGCGGCGCACCATACGACAACGCATCCATCAAGAACGAGAACTTCTGCTTCGCTTCTTCGATGCTCAACCCAAGCAGCTCAAACACCTTCGACTGCACATCAGCCCGATGGATACGGATCGACCCGCCACCAATCTCCGACCCATTGCAGATCATGTCATAGCCATCGGAGACAATCGATTCGACCATATCGATGTCCTTCGCGTCCGCAGAAAGCAACCGCTCGACCTCATAGTCCGTCGGCGCAGTAAACGGGTGGTGCAGCGCATGGTACCGCTGCGCATCCTCAACCCATTCAAACATCGGGAAGTCATACACCCAAAGGAAGTTCCACATCCCCTCAGGAATCAGATCAAAGTCCTTCGCGATCTTGAGTCGAAGCTCACCCAGCGAACGAGTGACTACGCCATAGGTATCCGCCGCAAACACAACCGCGTCCCCGTCCTCAAGCCCAAGCGTCGACACCAGCTCGTCCTTGATATCACCCAAGAACTTGCCGATCCCACCCTCAAGATTCCCACCAACAAACTTCGTCGTCGGGATCCCGCCCGCGCCAAAGTCCTCAGCGAACTTGCTGAACGCATCGGTCGTCTTCCGAGTAAACTTCTCCGCAACCCCAGGCACCCGGAACGCCTTCACGCACCCCTTCTCCATACCCAGCGCGTTCTGGAACACACCAAAGTCCGTCTTGCCAGCAAGCTCCGAAATATCCACAAGCTTGAGATCAAACCGCGTATCCGGACGGTCGCTCCCGTAGTTGTTCATCGCATCCTGATAAGTCATCCGAGGGAACTCGCCGAGCTCCACATCCATGATGTCCTTCCAGATTTTCTGCGCAAACCCCTCCATGATCTCAAGCACCGCGTCGCGATCCACGAACGCCATCTCAAGGTCAATCTGCGTGAACTCCGCCTGACGATCCGCACGCGGATCCTCATCCCGGAAACAACGCACGATCTGCAAATACCGATCACACCCAGCAATCATCAAAATCTGCTTGAACAGCTGAGGCGACTGAGGCAACGCATACCACATCCCTTCCTGCTGCCGCGAAGGCACCAAGAAGTCCCGAGCACCCTCAGGCGTAGACCGGCACAGCATCGGGGTCTCAATCTCAAGGAACCCGTGCTCATCAAAGTAATCGCGCGTCAGCTTCGTCAACCGGTGACGGGTCTGCAAAATCTTCTGCATCGCAGGACGACGCAAGTCAAGATACCGGTACTGCAACCGCGTCTCTTCACCAGGAAGATTCTTCTCATCACTCGGCACAAACGGCAGCTTCTTCGTCTTCGAAAGCACCGTCAGCTCCGTCGCGACAATCTCGATCGATCCCGTCGGGATCTTCGGGTTCTTCTTCGCCCGCTCGCGCACGACACCGGTCACCGAGATGCAGTCCTCGTTGCGAAGACGGTCACCCGCTTCAACAAGGTCCGCCGCCGAATCCTCGCTGTCGAACACCACCTGCGTGATCCCATCACGATCCCGCATATCCACAAAGATCAGCCCAGATCCATGCCCACGAAAGGCATTGACCCAGCCGTTCAAAGCTACGGTCGATCCAATGTCAGATTCTGCAATCTGCCCGCAAGTGTGCGTCCGCATACCCATAGTTCATCTCACCAAAAAAAGGTCGAAAACAACCGCCCGGAGCAAGTTCTCCGTGCGAACCACCATCATAGCAGCGTGCCACCCACGAACGAACACAGCCCGATCCCAGCCCCCCAGCCACCCAAACTCACCCAAGCCAATCCCTACGGACACCCCGCCCCATACGCCACCAGATACGCGCTGATATCAAGGAAGTTAAACGACCCACTCCCATCGAAATCCACCTGCGAACTCAAGAACTCCGAGATATCAAGAAAGTTCAGACTCCCATCCCCAGTCAGATCAGCCCCGCACGAAGCCGGCGTCCCCCAATGCACCCGCACCGAGTTGTCCCAGTCCGAAGCCGTCGCGATATCAACCGCCCCGTCCCCATTGAAATCACTCGCCGTGACAGTTGACGATTCCGAAGCCGGAAGCACCCCAGCAGGTTCGAACACTCTTGCCGAAGTCTGTGTCCACACCATGTGCTGACTGGAAACATCTGCATACCAGTTTATTCCCTGAGAGGCAGAACTCGCGACAACATCAAGCAAACCATTCGTATCAAAATCGGCTGCAATAACCTCGAACTCTTCGAACGAGCCGCCATGATCGAGCTTGAGAACCAGTTCGGTATCATGGTTTGAATCCAAGAAGTAGATGGTTGTAGGCGCATCACGATTGGCGACCACCAAATCAGTCACGCCGTCGCCATCAACATCAGCAGCCACAATCCAATAAGACGTAAACTGTGGGTCAATTGAGTGGATCTGTGTGAATGTCCCATCACCGTTGTTCTGATGAAATTCAATCCCGAACTGCCCGCCCCCCACAAGATCAGGAAACGCATCCCCATCCAAATCGATAATGTCCGCTTTGTCTGCGCCAGGCCCGATCGTATTGGTCACCGTCCAAAGCTCAGCAGACGCATCACCAGTCCCGCGCCAAAGGTGATACTCATTCGCCACCATGTCATACATCATCACATCGTCTTTCCCATCCGCATCAAAGTCCGCGACCAGCAGCGTCCGGTAGTCCCTCCCGTTCGGATTGGCAAACAAGATCCGAGGCGCAAAGGTCCCGTCCCCATTCAAAGAAAGCACCGCGAGACTGTTAAACACCTGCGAGAACACCGCCTCAGGTTCTCCATCCCCACCCAGGTCCGCCATCGCGCACATAAACGCGTTGTTCACGCCAGCAATATTCGTCGAAACCCCATCATTCACATCCACAAGTTTGCCGCGAGATGCCTGCCCAACCACGATCAACTCATCAACCCCATCACCATCAACATCCGCAGGAAGCATATACAAAGGCACATTCTGCCCCTCAAACTGCGAAGCGCCATAGCTCGGCAGCCCATCCGATTCATCCCGCCAAGGCGAAACCCGCAGTGAAGCGCCGCTTCGTATTTCCAGAATTTCAAACCCCTCTTGCGAAACGACCGAATACGAACGGGTCTTCCCCATCCACAACAACTCCTCATCACCAACCCCATCAAGCGGCAACCCCACACACATAGGAACTCTCGGACCTCCGCCAGATTCTTCCAGCAACACTTCAGTAATCGGCAAGTTCCCAACCTCAATCACCGCCTGCGATGACCCCGCCATCAACGCATCAAACACAAGCGAGGGCTCATCAATAATCCGAGTCGAGTGCGAATCCGCATCCACCCCGACCACCAAAATCTCATCCGCACCCGACCCATCCAAATCCCCAGGCACACCAACCACACGCTCACCTTCACCAAGCGACAACGCCACCGCTTCACTCTCCCCGGTCACAAAGTCAGGCACCACCACACTCGTCCCATCCGCAGAGTTGTTCAGCACCAGATCAACCACCCCGTTCCCATCAAAGTTCCCAAAGTAAGGCAAGTCCCCACGCTCCCCGTACCCAGTGACCGGAACCTCGATCACCTCAGGAAACATCACCAAGTCAAACCCGGTCCCCTTGAGCAACACAAACCGCTCCGTGTCAACATCAAAAATCAACACATCGAGCATCCCATCCCCGTCATAATCCGCCATGTCATACAACGCATTCCGCGCCCCGATCTGAGGCACCGGATACACCTGGAACTCAGTCCCCTCCGGTCGAGACGACCACCGAATGATTACCGTCGAGTTGCTCGCATTCATCACAAGATCAGCAAGCCCGTCCCCATCAAGATCCCCGGCCTCAATCCCCGTTCGAGCATCATGAAACGCAACCTGTCCGCTGGAATATTCGCCAAACGGAAGATCGATGTATTCACTGCCCCAGTTCCCAATCCCAATTCTACTGTAAATGACCATCGAAGGAGAGCCATACTGACGAAGACAAATCTCAACCACCCCATCCCCATCAAGATCCCCAGCCGCGATCGCATCATAATTATCCGCAGGACACAAATCCTCAATCACAAAGCTGATCTCCCCATCATCCCCAATCTCCCCCAGTGCAACCGCCGCCCCGTAATCTGCGTTGTCAGCAAACCCGAACAACAGATCATCCACCCCATCAGAGTTCATGTCCCCAACTTCAATCAGATACATCAGGTCAAGATCAGGAACCCCCTCAAACCGCAGCCCCCCCGCACCAGCAACCTCCGTATACACCGAAGTCACCGGCTCCGTCGCCCCAGCCACACCCCCCAACCCAAAAACGCAACAAGACGCAAGCGCCAATGGAGAAATGATGTTCAACACGCGGTGGGTATGGTTCATGGCAGGCCTTTGGGTATCTATGTGCAATGAAAACAGACCTGCAATCACAGATCCTGTGCTAGAAAGCCCAGTATAACGAAACCCGCACATCACACAAGACAAAACGCAAAAAGAGAGGCCCAGGCCGCGACAGAATCGCGCCCGGGCCTCACGCACAGGACAGCTGAAGATGGTCGTCACGGCCCACCCGCACCGACACAACGAACAACACCCCGCATCCGCGAGGTATTTCATCACTCTTTCAAAACAGTCAAAAATCCCCAGCGGCTCAAGCCGCCGACCAGCACCCGTCATCCAGCGCGTCATACCCGCACTTGAACAGCTGCATCTTCTTCGCCGCTTCAGGATCGGTGAACCGGTACCCCACCTCATACTTCCGGAATGCCATCTTCTCAAGCCGGACAACTTCCGCTTCCCCCGCATGCGTGCCCGCTTCCGATTCCAGACTCAGATTCACCAAGTTCCCAATCTCAAACTTCGGACGCTTCGTGTAATGCACCCGCACGCCCGTCGCCGAGAAGTCCATGACCAGCCCACCGTCGCACGACATCCGCCGAGCGAGAAAGCGGGGATTCCTCCGCGCCTCAGGCTTATCGATCTCCTCGATCATTTTCGCGATTGCAGTCCATCGGCTCATACCCCAAATATCGAACCGCTCTCGGAGACCAACAAGCACTATTCCCGAATCACCGCACACAGTCTCCATCACGCCCCCACAAACCACACAACCGTCACAAACCGTCCCGACGATGGACCTACTACCATCACCCATGGACATCCTCAACGCATACCCCAACCGACCAGGCGACCGCCCGATCCACACCCCTCCCCACGGCCCGCCCCAGACCGACCGCATCCCAGCCGCCGTCTACCAAGCGATGGGCGAACCCGAGATCAACCGGATGTTCCACGCGTTCTACCACCGCCTCGCCAAATCCTCGATCGCGGACATGTTCCCCAAGAGCGAGAAGAACCTGATCAAAGCCGCGGAGAAGAACGCGTCGATGTTCGTCTTCCTCTTCGGCGGCCCGCACCTCTTCCAGCAGCGTCATGGCCCGCCCATGATGCGGGCGCGTCACCTGCCGTTTGTTATCGACGAATCGGGGCGTCAGGAATGGCTCCGGTGTTTTAAAGAAACCCTTGATGAAGCGCCGGAGAAGTATTCGATGCCGGAGGAGCATGTCGATGCGGTGTGGAAGTTTGTTTATGATTTCAGTGGCTGGATGGTCAACGCAAAGGAAGAACGATGAATATGAAACTCGCTTCGATCGCAGTCTTTGGTTCGGTTCTGGTTGTCTTGGGCTTTGGGGGGTGCGCGACGACCGAGGAGTCGGATGGCGAGAACACCTTCATGGGCAGCGGCGGGCCTTTGAGTGGGTCGGATGTTGGAGTCGTGCTTGATGAGTGGCACCATGCGGCGTCGGTGGGGGATCTAGAGCGGTATATTGGATTGATGACCGAGGGGGCGGTGTTTATGGGGACCGATGCGCATGAGCGGTGGACGCGGAAAGAGTTTCGCGCGTATGCGGAGCCGCACTTTGCCGATGGGCATGGGTGGACTTATGTGGCGCGGGACCGGAATGTGCAGATGAATGCGTATGGGGATGTGGCGTGGGTTGATGAGATTCTGGATCACGAAACCTATGGCCAACTCCGCGGGACGGCGGTGCTTCGGCAGAACGGGGATATCTGGCGGATCGGGTTTTACTCGTTGACCTTCATTGTTCCGAATGATGCGGTGGCGGATGTGCTTGAGGTGATCCGGAAGGACGAGGGTGGGGGCATGGATTCTGGGGGGTGAT
>TARA_R110002096_G_scaffold432240_1_pt1 | contig 223127 bp, 194 predicted proteins | sample TARA_R110002096 | Tara Oceans TARA_R110002096 (sample SAMEA4397295) | marine metagenome | biome: Polar Biome; feature: [DCM] deep chlorophyll maximum layer (ENVO:01000326); material: water (ENVO:00002006), including particulate matter (ENVO:01000060) such as... | depth 35 m
AGGCGTGTTGAGTTTATCAATACCAAAATCGGAAAAAGCCATCGCTAAAGAACATAAAATTAAGATCAAGAGTGCTTAATATCTAATTGAAATATTCCCTACCAAACTTCAACTGGTGCTTTTTGTTAGGCACCAGTTATTTTTGTTTTATGGAACATGTGCAATTGTAACCAACATCGATCTCTTTTGACCATGTCTAAATTATCACTCTATCATGATAATCTCAGGGAAGTTTTGCAAATAGAGGTGTTAATTCTCCATTGCCTAAAGTTAGTATTTCGGCCTACGCATGACAATTAGTGATCTTGACAGTACCCTTGCAGCATATGTGCAACCCGTTTACAGCAACGATTACGGTGGCGTCGCTTGCTGATCTCATCAAGTTGACATATCAATTGGATTCTATAGTATAAATTAATAAAAATTGAGTAATATGACCTTGGCAAAAGTACCCAAAAAACCAAAGACTTCTAAAACTACAAAATCTAGGCGGAAGTCACGCAGTAGCGCAACCGGTCCAAGTAAAAAAGTAAGAGCACGCACGCCTAATGCCCAAAATGATTGCTTTCCTATTGTGGGATTAGGGGCGTCGGCAGGCGGCTTGCAAGCATTAACGGATTTTTTTGTGGCAATGCCAGATGACAGCGGCATGGCATTTGTTGCCATTCATCATGTTGATCCAGATCATGAAAGTCTAATGGCCGAACTGCTGGCTAAACACACCAAAATGAGCGTTGTTCTGGCGAAGGATCATACAAAAGTTGAACCAAACCATGTTTACATCATTCCACCCAGCTATTTCCTGAAAATCGATGGTAGCATACTCTATCTGACTGAACCCGAAGCACGCCGCGGAATGCGGTTACCGATTGATTATTTTCTACAGTCGCTTGCGAAGGACCGCAAGGAAGCCGCGATTGCCATTATTCTTTCCGGTATGGGTAGTGATGGAATTGCAGGCATCAAAAGTATCAAACAGCATGGTGGCATTGTTCTTGTGCAAAATCCGAAAGAGGCCGCGCATGACGGGATGCCCCGTAGTGCCGTAGCGACGGGTGCGGTGGATCATGTTTTAAAAATTAATCAGATGCCCAAGGTCATTTTGAACTTCGGTAGCCATCCTTATATCAATAACGGCAATATACCCATGGCTTTGGGCGATAATGCACGCGGTTCATTGCAGGATATAGTCAAAGTGTTAAAAGCTCATTCGCCGATCAATTTCGGACTTTACAAGGAAGGGACTGTGTTGCGTCGGATTGAGCGACGTATGGCATTGAAACACATGGAAAACTCAAAAGATTATCTGGCGCTGCTAAAGGATACTCCTGAGGAAGCAGAACTACTTTTTAGTGACCTGTTAATCAGTGTTACTTCCTTCTTTCGTGATCCTGACGCATTTAAATATATCGAAAAAAGTATAATAAAGAATTTGATTGAAAATCATACGCAAGACCGCCCGATCAGGGTCTGGGTGCCCGCATGTGCCAGTGGTGAAGAGGTATATTCACTGGCTATGCTGTTAATCGAGAAGATTTCGTCGCTCAAAAAAAACATCGCGTTACAGATATTTGCATCCGATGTTGATGAACATGCACTATCGATCGCCCGCGCTGGTGTTTACCCCGGTTCTATTGAAGCAGATGTCTCGCCCACACGGCTGAAGCGTTTTTTTATTAAAGAGGGTCTTACTTACCACGTGACAACGGAACTGAGAGAAGCGGTGATTGTTCCTTCACTCAGTCCGTAGGTTATGCGATAGTTTGATGAATAATGACATCTAATTCATTTTTGAATATATAAAATTCAGGAAAATATTTCAAACTGACCCACTACCGAGCAATAGGTACCTTTGACAATGCCGTTTACAGTTACAAACCGCTGGGATAGGTTTCGTCCAATTCACCGCGATGCCAATGCGGTGTAATTTCTAATGGTTTTATCGCATTTGTATCATCAAAATGGATCATAAAGTCGAATTGTTCAGGCAATACAGAATAAGAATAATGACTTTCTCTTTCGGTTTCAGGACGGTAAATAACACCAATGGCCCGTTGCAATCGGGGCGCACGGAGTTGGTCTGTTGCTTCATTGTTTTCCTGAAGGTTTAGGAAAAATTTTTTCTGATTTACTTTATGAAAGATATCTTCGTAGCTGCCCGGAATAGGGGGGCGGATATTTTTACGTTCAGTTGGCATTTCCCAGTTTGAAGCTGCGGTTACGGTACCTTTTGCTGTTGAAAAACCTATGAGAAGCGCTCGTTCGCCATATGCCTCTTTAGTGAGTTGCCCTATATTGAGTTCTCCGCGATGGGACATTTGTGTGGCAGCAGCGTTTCCGATGTGAGAATTATGGGCCCAAACAACTATTTTGGCTTCTCTATCAAGTTGTTTTCCAAGGTGTACTTTCAGGCTTTCCAGCGTTTCAAACATATGGCGGTCACGCATATTCCATAAATTCGGCCGGGGGGCGTCATGGGTACTAAACATCGCCCGGTAATATTCTTCGGCATTACAGACCAATTTGGCGTTTTGTTCCGCACAGAAATATTCGTCCGAGGCAACAAATCCGTTCAGTTTCATATATTCGTATGATTTTTTTCTCAAATCAATAAGCTGCTCGATGATTTCCTTTTCACAGGAATCGGCCAAGCCTTGTTTCATGGCATAACCGTAAGATTGTGGATTATCCATGAAATGTTCAAGGCAACCATAACGTTGTCGCGCCTGTTCGCTGGCTTTAGGGTCAACTTTTTCGAGATAAGTGATAACCGCATTTATTGAGGCTCCCATGCTGTAAAGGTCAAGGCCATAAAAACCGACGGCTCTTGTCTCTTTCTGATACATGTCATTGAAGGCACGAAGCCACTTGATAAAATGAAGCACCTCATAATTGGCCCACATCCATGTGGGGAAACGTTCAAACTGTTCCAGTGTAGCTTCTGCCGTCATGTTGGGGTCCAACCCACGAACATAACGATTAATGGCATAGGCGTCGGGCCAATCGGCCTCCACCACTACGGCGTCATAGCCTTTTTCTTCGATTAACCTTTGCGTGATTTCGGCGCGTGTGCGATAAAATTCGGCACTACCGTGTGATGCTTCGCCGATAAGGATGATCTGTTTGTCTGATGCCGCTTCAATAATCGGACCATATTCTCCAAATGCCTCACCGACTGGGCAGGCGTTTTTTTCAAGTGCGGCAATTAGGCTCGCATCAAATTTCTGCATTTTTTTCCTCTCATTGAGTATTTATACTTGCATGCATCAATAGTTCCTGCACGTCCTGGTCACTGGTTTGTGAAAAATCCTGATACCATCTTCCAACCCCGTAAAAAGGTTCGGGAGTATATAGGCAGATAAGCTTATCCGCAGTTTCATTCAATTCTCTACAGGTGCTGCCTGCACCGACCGGTACCGCCACAATCAATTGCTTGATTTTTGCTTGTTTAAGGGCGTTTACGGCGGCGTGCATGGTGGCCCCTGTAGCAAGACCATCATCGACAATAATAACTGTTTTGTCTGTCAGATCAGGGGCAGGTCTATCTCGTCTGTATAGTTGGCTTCGTCGCTCTAATTCCTGTGTTTCACTATTAATGACTCTCTGGATTGCCGCTTTCGGAATATTAATCATATCTACGACATCTTGATTAAGATAAAGAATATCATTTTCAGCAATAGCACCCATGGCTAATTCTTCTTGACCGGGCACTCCCAATTTCCGAACCAACAGCACATCAAGCGGAAGGTTGAGCCGTTTGGCTATTTCAAAAGCAACAGGAACACCTCCGCGTGGTAACGCCAATAGAAGTGTATCCTGTTTTTCTTTATATTCGGACAAGGCTGCTGCAAGCTCTTGTCCGGCGTGCGCTCTATTGTGAAAATACATAAAATTTATCCCAAATAATCTTTAAACCACTTAGTGGCACTCTGAGCCGCCATTTTCAGTGTGCCGGCCTCTTCAAACAGATGGGTTGCCCCCGGAATAATGACCAGATGGGAATTTTCGTTGAGTTTGTCTAATGCTTCTCGATTAAGTTTCAAAACCTCAGTGTCCTTTTGGCCTACAATTAATAATGCTGGTGATTTAACCTGTGACAGATACGCATCGGCAAGATCGGGCCTTCCTCCGCGGGAAACGACGGCAGCAATATCATCAGGCTTTTGGGCAGCGGCAATAAGCGCCGCGCCACCACCAGTGCTGGAACCAAAATAACCGATCTTTAGATTTTTAGTCTTAGGCTCATCTTTCGCCCAACCAGCAATTTCCACCAATCGGTTTGCGAGCATAGGAATATCAAAGCGCAAATGGCGCGTTTGCAAGTCAATTTCTTCCTCTTCTGCTGTAAGCAAATCGGTAAGTAGAGTGGCTATATTATGCTCATGAAGTATCTCTGCGACAAACCAATTACGCGAACTAAAACGACTACTACCGCTGCCATGGGCAAATATAACAATGCCATGGGCATCCCGCGGAATGGTAAGTCTGCCTTCTAGTGTCACTTTTTCAAGTGGTATTTCTACGTGCATATCCCGAATGGGGGCAATCGGGCTATTAATATCAGTATGTTGCATCTGTTTATCCTCATTATCTAAAAACAAACTAACATAACCGGATAGCCTAACGATTGATCGTAATCAATTATAGATGATTGGCTTTTCTTATTGTTCTGGTCAATAATTCTTAGAAATTTATGCCATGTTTACCGTTGGATGACAAATATTGATTTTAATCAATTAGTCGGGTTTTAGCTTCCAGTAACATAGAGGAAAAGCTGAGAGTGATATGAATTATAATATTATCCATAAAATAAAAAGTGCTGTTGGAAAAACCAACATGCCGGACTATCAGAAGGAAGTCGATGGCTTTTCATGGCAATCGGCAAAGGCGCTTCTTGACGGGATTTCTGACGGTAAACTCAATATTGCTTATGAAGCAATCGACCGCCATGTATTAAAAGGCAAAGGTGACAAGGTCGCCCTGCGATGGATTGCCAAGGACGGACAGCGTAAGGATTTTACCTATCGCGATCTGGAGGAATTAAGCAATCGTTTCGCCAACATGCTCAGGACATTAGACGTCAAAAAGGGGGAAAGGGTTTATTCTCTGCTGGGGCGTGTGCCTGAGCTTTATATCGCTGTCTTAGGAACATTGAAGGCGGGGTGCGTGTTTTGTCCGATGTTTTCCGCTTTCGGACCCGAACCTGTGAAAGTGCGTATGGAAATTGGTGACGCGAAACTATTGATTACCACAAAAGCACTGTACAGGCGCAAGGTGAAAAGCTTGCGAGGTGAGCTTCCGAAATTGAAAGAAATTCTTATAGTTGACAGTGATGGGAATGAAGAAGGTTTGCATGATATGGATGAACTGATGGCATCTGCATCACCGGAATTTACGGTTGAACCGATGTCACCGGAAGACACTGCATTACTGCATTTTACAAGTGGCACTACTGGTAAACCCAAGGGGGTGGTTCATGTCCATGAAGCAGTGGTGGCACATAACGTTACTGGTAGGATCGCACTTGATCTGCGGCCAGATGATATTTATTGGTGCACAGCAGACCCGGGTTGGGTTACCGGAACCTCGTACGGTATTATTGCACCATTCACCAATGGCGTGACCATGATCGTTGATGAAGCAGAATACGAAGTTAATCGTTGGTACCGGATACTGGCTGAGGAACGGATCACCATCTGGTATACGGCGCCAACGGCGATCAGGATGTTGATGAAGGCGGGAAAGGAATTGCCCAAAGCGTATGATTTATCCCGGTTGCGTTTTATGGCAAGTGTTGGGGAGCCTTTAAATCCAGAAGCAGTGGTCTGGGGTAATGAAGTGTTTGGAATGCCATTTCATGATAATTGGTGGCAAACTGAAACGGGCGGTATCATGATCGCCAACTACGCGTCGATGGATATCAAACCCGGATCTATGGGCAAGCCGTTGCCGGGTATTATTGCCGGGATCGTTGAAAAATCTGATGATGGTGTTCGCGAAACCACCAAACCGTTAGCGATCGGTGAGCTGGCGTTGAGGCCGGGTTGGCCGTCGATGATGCGTGCCTATCTGAATGAAGATGAACGTTACAAGAAATGTTTCTCAAACGGATGGTATTTGAGTGGTGATCTTGCCATGCGCGATTCTGACGGCTATTTCTGGTTTGTTGGGCGTAATGATGATGTCATTAAAAGTTCGGGACATCTGGTTGGTCCTTTCGAAGTTGAGAGCGCATTGATGGAACATGATGCGATTGCCGAAGTTGGCGTGATCGGGATACCTGATGAAACGGCAGGACAAATCGTAAAGGCCTTTGTTGTGTTAAAAACCGGCTATGAGGCGAATGAGGATTTACGCCTTGACCTGATTGGTCATGCCCGGAAACGACTTGGTCCGGCGGTTGCACCAAAGGATATAGCATTCCGTAATAACCTTCCAAAAACACGAAGCGGTAAGATCATGCGGCGTCTGCTTAAAGCACGCGAACTCGGGCTTCCTGAGGGTGATATTTCCACGTTAGAAAGTGATGAACAATGACTACACCTGACTTGAGGCCTCATTTAAACCGTAACCATGCGCGCGAATTGCTTGCGGGAATGGTCCGGATTCGTCGCTTCGAAGGCAAATGTGCGGAGCTTTACACGCAGGAAAAAATTCGTGGTTTTTTACATCTTTATGACGGACAGGAAGCCGTTGCTGTCGGGATCATTCCTTTACTGACCGAGCAAGACCGCGTCGTGGCAACATACCGCGAGCATGGTCATGCTTTAGCACGGGGCTTATCCATGAAAACCATCATGGCTGAAATGTATGGTAAGGCAGAGGGCTGTTCTGGGGGGCGCGGCGGTTCCATGCACTTATTCAGTCGCGAAGCCAATTTTTACGGCGGCAATGCCATCGTCGGTGGTGGTTTACCGCTTGCTGCCGGATTAGGGCTTGGTGACAAGATGCAATCACATGACGCCGTTACAGCATGTTTTTTTGGTGAAGGGGCAGTGGCAGAGGGCGAGTTTCATGAAAGCCTCAATCTCGCATCGCTTTGGAAACTACCTGTTCTGTTTATTTGTGAAAATAACGGCTATGCAATGGGTACAGCCCTTAGTATTTCAGAATCTGAGACGGATATAACTGCCAAGGCAAGCAGCTATGCAATTCGCAGTGAAATTGTTGATGGAATGAATGTTGTTGAGGTTGAGGCGGCGGCCCGTCGTGCTTTACACAGCATTCGTGAAACGGGCGAGCCCTATTTTCTTGAATGCAGGACGTACCGATTTCGCGCCCATTCGATGTTTGATCCTCAATTATATCGATCAAAGGAAGAAGTTGATTCTTGGCGTGATAAAGAACCGATCGTCCGGTTTCAGAGTTGGTTGGAAGAAACAGGTATCCTCCACAAGGAAGAGATCAAGGAGCTTGAAGCTGAGATTGATGAAGAAATTGATCAAGCCGTCGCCTTCGCTGAAGCCGGGACCTTGGAACCAGTTGAAAATTTGACCCTTCATGTAATAGCGTCTCAACGATCCAAACGTCCAACAGACCCCGCTGAGGCGGGCGAGATGGTTGAAACAACCTACCGTGATGCGGTTAAAGCAGGGATTGTTGATGCCTTAACAAAAGATGATCACGTGTTTCTAATGGGCGAAGATGTTGGTCGGTACGGGGGGTGTTATGCAGTTAGTAAGGGCCTGCTTGAAGAATTTGGACCGGAGAGAATTCGTGATACGCCATTGTCAGAATCGGGTTTTACCGGTGCGGGAATAGGTGCTGCGATGGCCGAAATGCGGCCAATCGTTGAGGTGATGACTGTTAATTTTTCATTGCTTGCCCTTGATCAAATCTTAAATACGGCGGCCACATATCGTCACATGTCGAATAATCAGTTTGGTGTTCCTGTGGTAATCCGAATGGCAACAGGGGCGGGGCGCCAACTTGCAGCGCAACATTCCCATAGTCTGGAAGGTTGGTACGCGCATATTCCAGGAATTCGGGTTCTTGCTCCTGCGACATTGGAAGACGCGCGTGGAATGTTACAAACGGCACTTGATGATCCTGACCCGGTTCTGATTTTCGAAAATGTTATGCTTTATAATCGTACGGGGAAGCTCGCGGTGAATGCGGGGGCAGTAAATATTGATCATGCAGCCTTACGACGGACAGGATCTGATATTTCCTTAATTACTTACGGTGGATCACTCTTTAAAACCCTTGATGCCGCAGAAGAACTGGCTAAAGAAAATATCGAAGCCGATGTGATCGATTTGCGGAGCCTGCGCCCCCTTGATATGGAAACAATTATCGCATCAGTCGAAAAAACCCATCGGGCATTGATTGTAGACGAAGGTTGGAAGACGGGAAGTTTGGCGGCAGAAATAGGCATGCGTTTGGCAGAGGAGGCGTTCTTTGAGTTAGATGCGCCGTTAGCACGAGTGTGCAGTGAAGAAGTGCCAATACCTTATGCTCATCATCTTGAGCAAGCGGCAATTCCACAAACAGCCAAAATAGTCAATGCAGCCCGAGCGTTGTTAGGTAGGAGTTAGGCATGAGTGAATTTTTGATGCCATCGCTTGGTGCTGATATGGAAGCCGGAACACTGGTTGAATGGTTGGTAAAGCTGGGTGATCAAGTCAATCGCGGCGATGTCATTGCAGTTGTTGAAACTCAAAAGGGAGCGATTGAAATCGAAGTTTTCGAAGATGGGATTCTTGAAGAATATTTGGTTGATATTGGCAAAAAAGTTCCTGTAGGAACACCGCTTGCAACAATAAAACGGATAGGGGAAAAAGAACCGACAGTATCAGACCCATTGGCTGATCGTACTGAAGTTACTCCAGCGATTGCAAAGAAAGAGAAGTCTGAACCAGCTCTAAAACCCGTCTTTACGACACAGAAGGAGGGACGTATTTATATTACGCCAGCTGCGCGCAGACGATTAGAAGCAGCGGGATTTGACTTAACATCCCTTGAAGGGAAAGGAACGGGCCCAAGCGGCGAAATTACATTAGTTGATATTGACGCGTTAATGAGCAAGAAACCGGATATATCCGGTGCGGTGGAACCCGCCGTTGAGCCAACGGAAATGACGGGAATGCGTGCGGCGATTGCTGCGGCTATGTCGCGGTCAAAGCGGGAAATTCCGCATTATTATCTGGCCCATACGATTGATCTTACATTGGCCAGTAGCTTTGTTACTGACGTCAACGTGTCGCGACCTCCTGCGGAACGGTTGCTGTTGGGTGCGCTTTATATGAAGGCTGTTTCTAAGGCAGTCAAGAAATTCCCAGAATTTAATGGTCATTTTATCGATAGCCTTTTTCGACAAAGCGGTCCGGTTCATGTGGGCATGGCGATTAAACTTCGTGGTGGCGGCCTTGTTGCGCCGGCAATTCACAATACACAGAATTTAAACCTTGATGATACGATGTCGGCCATGCGCGATTTAATTGCACGCGTTCGTGCAGGACGTTTTAAATCCTCAGAAATATCTGATTCAACAATTACCATTTCAAGCCTTGGTGAGCGCGGTGTTGAAACCCTATATGGTATTATCTATCCGCCACAAGTTGCGATTATTGGTTTTGGTACCCCGTTGATGCGCCCGTGGGTGTGCGGAGAAAAAGTAGAAATTAGACAGACCGTTACCGTAACATTGGCTGCGGATCATCGTGTCAGTGATGGTCACCGTGGATCACTTTTCTTAAACGCAATAGGTAATTTTTTACAGGAACCGGAGACATTATGAATACAAGTGAATTTGAAGTTATTCTGAATGAAGAGTTGCGCCGAATAGCCCCCGATATTGATGCCAACACAATTGATCGTGAGGCGAATTTACGGGAAGAGTTCGACATAGATTCAATGGATTTTCTCAATCTTGTAACGGCGTTAAGCAGTCGAGTTCAGACCGAAATGCCGGAAACGGATTATCCGCATATGATGACTTATGATGCAATGGTTGCATATCTTGCTGAACATACTTCTTAATTTTGTGCAATATACACTTGATATAAATCAAGGAGGAAGTTCTCATACCAATTAGAATACCCAAACATAATGGGATTGGATGGAAGTGAATATTATGAATATTCCCACAGGACGGGATGATCAAGAGAATATTGAAGAGATTCTCGGGATTGGTAACAACAAAATACCGTGGTGGCGGTCATGGCAAAATATAGGAACTTTGCTGTTGTTGGTGGTTGCCGCATTGGTTGTTTACACTTATTTATTCAATGGTAGCGCCTCTCAAACAAACCAATATGTGACCGATGTTGTAACACGCGGTGGATTATCCATAACTGTGACCGCAACGGGTACGGTTGAACCAACCAACGAAGTTGAAATTTCGAGTGAGCTTTCAGGAATAATCAGGTCGGTGAATGTTGATTATAATGATCAGGTAACATCTGGTCAGATTCTCGCTGTGCTTGACACAGATAGGCTCGAAGCACAACTTGCTCATTCACAAGCAACATTGGTGGCTAGAAGAGCAAGTTTAATTGAACTTCAAGCAACACTAACCGAAAAGAAAAATGAATATGACCGCGTTAAGCCATTGGCAGAAAAGGGACATTCGTCACAGTCGACACTTGATATTGCAAAAGCCGGATATGACCGTGCCACCGCTGCTGTAGCAAGTGCAAGGGCCGCAGTGGCCGTTGCAGAAGCCGATCTTAAGCTTGATGAGACTAACCTGAAAAAAGCCAATATCTTATCGCCGATTAATGGTGTTGTTCTTAAACGTAACATTGATCCGGGACAAACTGTTGCTGCCTCTTTTCAGGCACCGGTTCTTTTTACATTGGCAGATGATCTGCGTAAGATGCAGCTTGAAGTTGATATTGATGAGGCGGATATAGGTACAGTCAATGTGGGTAATCAGGCTACGTTTACAGTTGAATCTTATCAGAACAAAGAATTTCCCGCTCAGATATCTGAACTTCGTTTTGCACCGGAAACCGTCGAAGGTGTTGTTACTTATAAAGCTGTTTTGACGATTGATAATCAGGAACTTTTGTTGCGGCCGGGTATGACGGCAACGGCTGAAATTATTGTACAAACGGTTGAGGATGCTTTACTTATTCCAAATGCTGCTTTGCGTTATACGCCACCAACAATTGCCACTGAAGATTCCGATAAGAGCTTCATCCAATCCATCATGCCGCGCCCATCCCGTTCAAGTGATGTGGCCAAGATTGATCAACCCAGTAATGGAGATCGCCGTATCTGGGTACTTCAGGACAATGAGCCTATAGAAGTGCAAATTCGTGTTGGCGTTACTGATGGGGTCAATACTCAGGTCCTGACAGGAGATCTGAAATTGGATGATCAAGCGATCCTAGATAATATAGAAACAGTAAACTAGGAGTACGCCTTCATGCAAAAGAACGCGGATAATGCCGATGGGCCATTAATGGAACTTAGAGGGATCACCAAGGTCTATGGCTCAGGCCCCGCCGCCGTGCATGCGCTGGCTGGTGTTGATCTACGTATTGATAGCGGTGAATTTGTTGCTATTATGGGGCCAAGTGGATCGGGAAAATCGACTGCAATGAATATTTTAGGATGCCTAGATATCCCAACGGATGGCCAATATTTTTTCAAAGGAACGGATGTTGATAAACTTAGCCAAAATCAAAGAGCCCTCATAAGACGCCATTTTTTAGGTTTTGTCTTTCAAGGGTTTAATTTGCTTACCCGCACCTCAGCGTTAGAAAATGTAGAATTACCCTTAATTTACCGCGGAATGAAACAAAAGGACCGCCGTCTTTTAGCGATGGAAGCCCTCAAAAAAGTTGGATTGACAGGGCGGGAGAAACATACCCCGGGTGAGTTGTCCGGGGGTGAACAACAACGTGCTGCGATTGCCCGCGCGATCGCCACACAGCCGGACGTGATTCTTGCTGATGAACCGACAGGTAATCTTGATACCAGCCGCAGTCGCGAAATTATGGAACTGTTAAAAAGCCTCAACAAGACTGAAGGAATAACAATTCTTATGGTTACTCATGAACAGGAAATGGCGAAATATGCGGATCGCATTATCCAGTTTATTGACGGAAAAATTTCATCGGATAGTCGAACAAAGGGAGCCGCTTGATGGTCTGGGAAACAATCAAGCTTGCCTTGTTGGCGATCTTTCGAAATACGTTAAGATCATTTTTAACTGTACTAGGAATTGTGATTGGTGTCGCGGCTGTAATTGCGATGGTCACAGTGGGGGGCGGGACCACGGCACAAGTGACGGAGGATATTTCCAAGCTTGGAAGTAATTTGTTGTTCGTAACCCCCGGACAGGGAGCGGGTCCAGGTGGTGCTAGTGCGGCTGCTGCCAGTTTTGATGCGGGTGATATAGCCGCAATGCGTCAGCAGATCAAAGGAGTTAAAGCCATAGCACCAATTACACGGGCCGCTGCCAGTGCTATTTACGGAAACGAAAACTGGCGGACTTCGATTACTGGTACAACCAACGAATATTTTATTACACAAGCATGGTCTTTTTCCAGTGGACGTCAATTTTTCGATACCGAATTAAGGTCGGGTAAGGCGGTCTGTATCATTGGACAGACTGTTAGTAAAGAATTGTTCGGTATGTCTGATCCAATTGGTTCTAAAATTCGTCTTAAGAATGTTTCGTGTGAAATTATTGGTTTACTTGCTGCTAAAGGCCAGTCCAGCTTTGGGCAGGATCAGGATGATATTGTCGTCATGCCCATTCGCGCCGTTCAGCGCCGGTTTCTTGGTAATCAGGATATCCAAACCATTTTTATATCGGCACAAGACGGTGTCTCAACAGTCAAGATCCGTCGTGATATCACCTTGTTGATGCGCGAATTACGCCGTATTTCACCAATTGAAGATGATGATTTTACCGTACGCGATATAACCGAGATCGCCAACATGATGTCGGGAACAACACAAGCTCTAACAGGATTGTTGGGTGCAGTCGCTGCAATCAGCCTACTTGTTGGCGGCATCGGTATAATGAATATTATGTTGGTTTCTGTAACAGAACGCACGCGGGAGATTGGCATCCGACTGGCAGTCGGTGCACAGGAAAATCAGGTATTGATGCAATTCCTGGTGGAAGCTGTTGTTTTGTCCTTACTCGGTGGTTTGATTGGTATTCTACTTGGGTTGGGGCTTGCAAAAATTGCTGTAAATCTTCTCAAGGTGCCTTTTATTTTTGACCCAAATATTGTTTTCGTTGCTTTTATATTCTCGGCCTTTGTCGGTGTGGTATTTGGGTTTTTCCCTGCAAGGCGTGCCGCACGTTTGAACCCGATTGAAGCATTACGTCACGAGTGATTCATCCACTTTAGATGTCTCTACATTCATTGTTTTTCATTAATAATATACATTTATATATAAATGATATATAATAAATACACATTGATTCGGAAGGCAATAGTATGAATGACATCATTGACGAAAAATACGAGCGCCCACAACTCTTCCCGAGAATAAATGACCGGGCGCCAGATTTCACGGCCCGCACGACCCAGGGCGTCGTGAGTTTGGCTGATTATGCTGGTAAGTGGTTGGTGTTATTTTCTCATCCAGCTGATTTTACACCCGTATGCACATCGGAATTTATTGCTCTTGAAAAAGCTTCAGATAAGTTCAAGGCAGTAAATTGCGAATTGTTGGGTTTATCAGCTGATAGCGTCTATTCCCACATTGCGTGGCTCCTAAATATTGAAGAAAAGTTCGGGGTAAAGATCAATTTCCCAGTGATTGAAGACCTGTCGCTTGTAATCGCTGAAGCTTACGGGATGATTGATGAGCAATCGACATCAACATCAACAGTCAGGTCGGTATTTTTTATTGATCCTGAAGGGATAATAAAAGCTCACATTCACTACCCCATGAGCATCGGCCGTTCGGTTGATGAAATTATACGCATCTTGACTGCTCTGGTGGCGACCGCTAGTGGAAATGAAGTTACTCCCGCAGGATGGCAGGAGGGTGATGAGATGTTGCTTGCTCCACCCGTAACCATGCGCGGTATGCGTGAGCGCTTAGAGAAGCAGCCATCAGGAAAAGAAGGTAAGACCGACTGGTACTTCACAAAAACAGCACCGCGAGGAGAGTAAGATGACGGAGTTTCTTGAAAAATTTCGTCCGAACGCAACCGAGATATGTAGGCTTTTAAAAGTTATGTCTCATCCGAACAGGTTGTTGCTTTTATGCGCACTAAAAAGTGGGGAACTCTCGGTCAGTGAACTGGAGGAAGTAACGGGTGTGCGTCAGCCAGTTCTATCTCGTGATCTAGGGCGCCTTCGGGATCATCATCTTGTTGAAACCCGCAAAGAGTCAAAAGCTGTAATTTATCGATTGGTGGATGAAAAGGTATCTTATCTAATGCAGGCAATGTGCAATGCATGGAGTGGGGGTCGAACACCCATTCGTTCAATAGAGTGCGATAAAAATATCGGCCAAACAATTCAAGAAACACCGTTAACGCAACGAAAGCCTGGTGGTAAACGATTTAAAATTCAACCCGACCCATATCGTTCAGAATAATAATTTGAATGAACTAGAAAGGAAGCAAAAATGAAACCTACAGTAACCACGTTTTTTGATGAATATACATATACATACAGTTATGTTGTTTCTGATCCCGAAACCAAAGCCTGCGCCATTATAGATTCGGTATTGAATTACGCGCCAAACTCCGGCCGTACCTCCACCGAGAGCGCAGATGAGATCATTCAGTATATTGAAGATAACTCGTTAAATGTTGAATGGATTTTTGAAACACATGTTCACGCAGATCACTTATCCGCTGCACCATATTTGAGAAAGAAGTTGGGTGGCAAAACGGCAATAGGCGCTCATGTTTCTGATGTTCAGGCAATTTTTGGTAAAGTGTTTAATGCGGAATCCGGGTTCGCAATTGACGGTTCCCAATTTGATCATTTATTTACAGATGGCGACACTTTTAAAGTCGGAAATATAGAAGCAAAAGCGATCCATACGCCTGGCCACACACCCGCATGCATGACTTATGTCATTGGTGACGCTGGCTTCGTTGGCGACACGATCTTTATGCCTGATTATGGAACTGCCCGATGTGATTTCCCCGGTGGTGATGCCAGTGTTTTATATGGATCTATTCAAAAAATATTCTCTTTGCCGGATGAAACCAGGCTGTTCATGTGTCACGATTATAAGGCGGAAGGCCGTGATGAGTATGCAAACGAAACAACCGTTGCTGAAGAAAGGAATAACAACATCCATGTAAAATCTTCAATTAGCAAAGAGCAGTTTGTTGATATGCGTACTTCGCGTGATGCAACGCTTGATATGCCGCAATTGATACTTCCGTCAGTTCAAGTGAACATGAGAGCTGGTGAATTGCCCCCCGAAGAGGATAACGGCATTCAATACATAAAAATACCACTTAATGCACTTTAGTAAGTGCTGATGCGCGAAGGATTTTGCAATGGATATTAAAAAAATTTCACCTAATCTATCCGTTTCGGACCAGATTAAACTAACTGACTTTAATGCGCTTAAATCACAAGGATTCCAGTCAATCATTAATGTCCGTCCTGATGCTGAAGATGACGGGCAGTTGTCGTCGAAAGAAACTCAGGAGATGGCAATTGAGATGGGTTTTGACTATGTTCATATTCCTGTTGTTTCGGGCAATGTCACGGATAAAAATGTGGCAGACTTTAAAGAAAAATTAAGTGAGATGACGGGGCCTGTATTGTCTTTTTGCAGAACGGGAACACGGGCTGTTACATTGTGGGCTCTCGCGGAATCTGGTCATTTGTCAACTGCTGCTATTCTAGATACGGCAAATGAAGCAGGGTATGACATCAGTAGTTTGGCCGACCGCCTTGATCTGGCAAACAAAAAATTAAGCAAACCGCAGCGAACATTTGATAACGCGCACATATATGATGTCGTGATCGTCGGTGCTGGCGCGGGTGGATTGGCAGCTGCTGGCAGTCTATTAAAACGAGACAGTGGTCTTGATATTGCTATCATTGAACCTCGAGATACGCATTATTATCAACCAGGGTGGACTTTGGTCGGGGGCGGCGTTTTTTCAAGAAACCAAACCAAAAGGCCTATGAAATCATTGATGCCCAAGAGTGTAAAATGGATTAAGGCAGCCGTTGCAAATTTCCATCCTGAAGCCAACAGCGTTATAATTGAAGGTGGGGAGGAAATCAAATATCAGGCATTGGTGGTATCGCCAGGACTTAAATTGGATTGGGATCAGGTTGACGGACTTCGCGAAAGTCTGGGACGTAACGGGGTCACGTCAAATTATCGGTTCGATCTCGCTTCCTACACCTGGGATTTGGTTAAATCATTAAAAGCTGGAAAGGCGTTATTTACACAACCTCCCATGCCTATTAAATGTGCGGGAGCACCGCAAAAAGCCATGTATCTTTCCTGCGATCACTGGAAACGTACAAATAGGTTAAATGATATTGATGTACACTTTCACACAGCGGGTGGTGTGCTTTTCGGGGTCGCAGATTATGTCCCTGCACTTGAAAAATATATTAAGCGTTATAATGCAAAAACACACTTTCTTGAAAACTTGATTGCTATCGATGGTGATGCGAAGAAAGCGACATTTAGCGTTACCGACGCAGATGGTAATGTAACAGAAGATGTGCGTTCATTTGATATGATTCATGTGTGTCCCCCTCAAACGGCTCAAGACTTCATGAAATCTTCGCCAATTGTAAATGATGACGGTTGGGTGGAGGTCAATAATGAAACGCTGCAACACGTAAAATACGGGAATATTTTTGGACTAGGTGATGGTATTTCAGCGCCCAATGCAAAAACAGCCGCTGCGGTAAGAAAGCAAGCACCTGTTGTTGCCCATAATGTAATTTCCTTGTTGAACAACAAACAATCCGTTGCAGTTTATGAAGGTTATGGATCGTGTCCCTTGACCGTCGAAAAAGGCAAGGTTGTGCTTGCTGAATTTGGCTATGGTGGTGTATTGCAACCTACTGTTCCGAAATGGATTATCAACGGGACTAAAGCAACAGGACTGGCGTGGTTTTTAAAAGAAAAATTGATGCCCACATTATATTTTGATCTTATGTTTCGTGGTTATGAATGGCTTGCGAAACCTGATATCCTGACGCACTCTCCCATTTTGCATGAGGTTGATAAAGCGTGTGACTTTGAAGACGCGGAAAAAAGAGTTTAGAACGATGCTCAAGTTATTGGCCCAATATTTTCCCATATTTGAGTGGGGAAAGGGATATTCAACAAACCATTTGATAGCGGATGGTTCGGCGGCACTGATTGTCACAATAATGCTTATACCGCAGTCTCTGGCATATGCATTATTGGCAGGATTGCCGCCGGAAGTTGGGCTTTACGCAAGCATAGCACCCCTTTTGCTCTACGCCGTATTTGGGACAAGTCGTACGTTAGCGGTTGGGCCAGTTGCTGTTGTATCCTTAATGACGGCAACGGCAATTGGTATGATTGCAGAGCCAGGTACAATCGGATACTTGGAAACGGCGATCGCTTTGGCAATGTTGTCGGGAATATTTTTGACAATCATGGGGATATTTAGACTTGGTTTTATAGCAAATTTCTTAAGCCATCCGGTTATGACAGGATTTATAACAGCATCAGGAGTTCTAATAGCCATTAGCCAATTTAAGCATATATTTGGTGTTTCTATATCGGGTCATAACCTTCCAGAGCAGTTGGTTTCATTAATCGGAAAAATTGACGAAATAAATACACCAACATTTTTCATTGGTGTGGGCTGTATTGCATTTCTGTACTTCGTAAGGAATGGTTTAAGCGCATTATTAATTAAGGCAGGCATGAATCAGAGGTTTTCTGATTTGATCGTAAAGGCTGGGCCTGTTTTTGCCGTTGCGATAACAATTTTATTGACGGCAACGCTGGGTCTGGAAGGGCGAAATGTTGATATTGTTGGCTTGGTGCCGCAAGGTTTACCTAAATTACATTTTCCCACACTCACTCTTTCATTGATCAAAGAACTAAGCACGGCTGCTCTGCTCATCAGTCTAGTGGGCTTTGTTGAATCAATCTCTGTAGCACAAACATTGGCAGCAAAAAGAAGACAACAGATAAGCCCCAATCAAGAACTTATAGCACTTGGTATGAGCAATATTGGCTCCTCCGTTTCTGGTGGATACCCGGTTACTGGCGGCTTCGCTAGATCTGTGGTGAATTTTGATGCTGGTGCGCAAACGCCGGCTGCTGGTGCAATGACCGCAATTGGTATTGCGCTTGCAACACTTTATTTGACGCCTCTTTTATACTTTTTACCCCAGGCCACTCTGGCAGCGACAATTATTATAGCAGTCCTGAGCTTGGTTAAAGTCGAACCGATTGTAGAAACATGGCGATACAGTAAGGGTGATTTCTTCGCTATGGCGATTACAATCTTACTGACCCTACTCATAGGCGTTGAGATTGGCATTATGGCGGGTGTCGCGGCCTCTTTCATTTTGTTTATGTATCGTACCACTGTGCCACATTATGCGGTCGTGGGGCAGGTGTCAGGCACAGAACATTTTCGAAATGTAAAACGCCATAATGTTATCACGGACCCACGCATTATTTCTATTCGAATAGATGAAAGTCTTTATTTTTCCAATATTCGTTATCTTGAAAACGCCATCAATGATCTGGTGGCCGCAAATCCAAAATGTGAACATATTATTCTCATGTGCTCTGCGGTAAACCTGATTGATACCAGCGCTCTAGAGAGCTTGGAAGCCATCAATCACCGCCTCAAGGAAACGCATATACAACTGCATTTCAGCGAAGTCAAAGGCCCGGTGTCCGATAGGCTGGAGCACACTCATTTTCTGCAAAATCTATCGGGGAATGTCTACCTCAGTCAGTATGAAGCTTATAAGGCGTTAACTGATATACAGGAAAACTATCATGGCTGAACTATTTTCTGCAGAGATATTAGCAAGGGCGCAATTCGCTTTTACAATTGCCTTCCATATTGTGTTTCCAGCCTTTTCAATCGGCCTAGCGTCATATTTGGCGGTTCTGGAGGGATTGTGGTTAAAAACAGGAAATGAAGTCTACCTTATATGTTTTAAATATTGGCGAAAGATATTTGCAGTAACATTTGGTATGGGCGTCGTATCCGGCTTGGTCATGAGTTATCAGTTTGGTACGAACTGGTCGGTATTTTCTGATAAAACAGGCCCCGTCCTAGGCCCTCTTTTGGGGTATGAGGTTCTGTCGGCATTTTTTCTGGAAGCAGGGTTTCTGGGAATTATGCTTTTTGGAATGAATACTGTTGGAAGAAAATTACATTACTTTGCAACATTAATGGTCGCATTTGGTACGCTCTTTTCTGCATTTTGGATATTAAGTGTTAATAGCTGGATGCAAACGCCAACGGGATACGGCATCAATGAGGTTGGCCAGTTTATTGTATTAAGCTGGTGGGATGTTATTTTTAATCCGTCGTTTCCATACCGATTGGTACATATGGTTCTTGCTGCCTATTTGACAACCGCTTTCGTGGTCGGTGGTGTTGCGTCATATCATCTTCTAAAAAATAAAGAATCGCAAGCAGCACGCATCATGTTTTCAATGGCGATGTGGATGGCGGTTTTGGTGTCTCCAATTCAAATTTTCGCCGGCGATTTGCACGGCTTAAATACATTAGAACATCAGCCTCAAAAAATTGCCGCTATGGAAGGACATTTTGAGACAATGAAGGGTGCCCCGCTCATCTTATTTGGCGTGCCAAATGAGGCTAAAGGTGAAGTTGATTATGCCATTAAAATACCGAAATTAGGTAGTTTAATATTGAAACATGATCTTGATGGTGAGGTGCGAGGACTTAATAGTTTCCCGCAAGATGAACGTCCCCCTGTCAAGATAGTTTTCTGGTCGTTCAGGATCATGCTTGCCATCGGGTTTTTGATGCTAGCGCTTGGTCTTTGGAGTTTGATTGCACGGAGTAGAAAAAGGTTGTTCGAAAGCAAATTGATGCTGAAAATTTCCATTTTAATGGCTCCTTCCGGCTTCGTGGCAGTTTTGGCAGGTTGGATCGTAACGGAGGTGGGGCGCCAGCCTTATACCGTTTATGGTCTTTTAAAAACATCAGATTCTTTATCGCCGATCGCCGCGCCAGCAGTGGCAACATCGCTTGCTATTTTTGCGGTTATCTATTTTATCGTTTTTGGCGCAGGTGTTCTTTATCTGCTTAGGCTTATGGGAAAAAATCCCGACTATATGCTACGTATGGATAGAGGGATGCCGATGCGTGCCGCCGGAACAACACCAATCGCTGCATTTAATAACGACACCACGAACGAACTTAACACAGGAGAGGAAAAATGATTGATTATCCACTGGTTTGGGGTGTCCTTATTGCCACGGCTATTCTGATTTATGTCATTCTTGATGGGTTTGATCTTGGGATAGGTATTTTGTTTCCGTTTCTGGAAAATGATGAACAGCGCGGTACGGCGATGAACACGGTAGCACCGGTTTGGGACGGAAACGAAACATGGTTGATATTGGGTGGTGGCGGTTTGTTCGCGTCGTTTCCACTTGCGTATGCCGTTTTAATGCCAGCACTCTATATGCCAATTTTATTGATGATGTTTGGTCTTATATTCAGGGGGGTATCATTTGAATTTCGTTCTCAAGACAAAGTTCATGAAAAATATTGGGATATCGCCTTCACAGGTGGCTCGATGCTAGCTACCTTATGTCAAGGTATTGCCCTAGGAGCTTTTGTTCAGGGGATCGATGTTGTCGACCGTGCATATGATGGTGGTTGGTGGGATTGGTTATCTCCATTCAGCTTGCTTACTGGGGTCGTACTCTTGATTGGCTATGCTTTGCTTGGCGCAACATGGCTTGTGATGAAAACTGAAGGCGCGCTGCGTGAAAAAGCTATTCGTTACAGCCGGATTACATTGTGTCTGACGGTCGGGTCTATAGGCTTGATAAGTTTGGCTACCCTGTCTTTGGATGCGCAGTTTATGCAACGTTGGACCTCTTGGCCGTATATGCTCTATTCATCACCCGTGCCGGTCGCAATTGCGGCGGCGAGCTACTTCTTATGGAGAAGTTTAAACCATAATAAGGATTATAAAGCGTTTCTAGCAGCCGTCGCGCTTTTCGTTCTATCATTCCTCGGGCTGGCGATAAATATGTATCCTTACATTGTTCCAATGGAATTAACGATCTGGCAGGCGGCGGCACCTGATAATAGCTTATCTTTTCTGCTTGTTGGGACTTTGTTCTTGCTTCCAATGATCCTTGGCTACACCGTTTATGCCTACTGGGTCTTCCGAGGTAAAGTGAAAGAAGGTGAAGGATATCATTGATGGTAAAGTCAAATAAACAAAATCTATTGCCCAAAAGACTTCTGTGGTTTTTCGGCATTTGGTTGGCAAGCGTACTCACCCTCACTCTAATAAGTATGGTTTTGAAGTTCATCTTAAATGGAGTGACTTGATTTTTGTGACCGTTATATTTCGATAAATATATGAATAGAAATGTTGGTAATGTTCCTTTCGGGTCTAAAGTAGCCGTTCCTTGTATTTTTCCATATTATCAGGCAGAACATCAAACACAGGGTATAGAAGCGCCTATTGGGTTATTTTTCACTCAATATAACCCCTTGTCTCTGCCTCAGATTAAAGTGCTCTTTGTTTTACATTGATAATAACCGCCAATAATTATTCTTAGCACTTTCTATTCTAGGTGACTAATTAACGAACCAGCTTTTCAACACCAGCGAAGGGGCTTAAACCCTTTCCAGGACTTAGCCAGAGTCGTACTTTTTCTTCTAGGTCACTGTTGCCCGTGAGTAATATGTCCTCTTCGTTATAGGCATTCGAAAATGTTTCAAGGCCCATCCATATTTTAGTCATTGTTCGAAGATCTGTTGATACAAATAAATCCACATCAAATCCGGGCTCGACAGAGCATAAGTCAATTTTGTCGTTCGTTGGGTCAATTATAAGCCACCAGTTCTTTGTTGGTTTTGGAAGATCACTATATATAAACTGAATTATACTGCGTCTATTTGGTTTGGGGTCGGGTATCATGTTTCGGCGCATATCCCACATAAGCAACGTAGGATCAAGGTTTTCCAGTGTAGGTTCTGTTTCCACCCATCTTGCTCCCCATATACCAAGCGATTCTACAATAGGGTACAGGTCCTTTCCAGCCTGCGTCAGGATATATTGCTCTACGTCCGGCTCGTTTTCAACTGGGGTACGGTACACTATTCCAGCTTCTTCCAGATCCTTGAGACGTTTGGAAAGAAGGGCTGGTGACATTCTGGGGACACCCCTTCTCAGCTCGTTAAATCGTGTTGAACCCATTAATAGTTCGCGAACAAGTACGGCCGTCCAGCGTGTACAAATTATTTCGGATGCCATCGCGACCGGGCAAAATTGTTTGTAACTTCCTTTTGTCATATCCACCCCTCCTGAATTGTTTTGTTTTTAGTTTATGTCGGTTTTGATAGTTCATTTTCTGTACTGGGGTAGTTCAGTTCGTGAACTGGCACCAGTATGTGAATTCATGAGATACCGTTTTGACGAAAATTTTTAACAAACATTATGATAATTAATTAGAAAGGAATTAACTATGCCACTCGTAGATATTCATGTGATCGAAGGTGTTTTTACCAAATCTGAAAAACAAAATATGATTAAGAAAGTGACTGATACAATGGTCGAAATTGAAGGTGAGGCTTTAAGAGGCGTAACCTGGGTTCGCGTAAAAGAAATTGCCAGCGGCGAATGGGGGATTGGCGGCGAACCATTGTCCACTGAAAACGTTAAGGCATTGCAGGCACAAAGTGCTTAAAGTTAGCTAATTAATCAATTTTTTAAAATGGTGAGTGGCGGTTCAAGGAAAGGACCGTTGCCATCATTGTTATTATTAATCTGAACAAATTTCAAATAGTACTCTAATCCTGCTTTTGTTCATTATATGGTGCCGTTTAAATGTTTTTATAAATACCCGGCATGTTACCACTTTCGCATCTTATGACCTTTAAGAGCGTAGAAAAGCACGAATAAATAACACGGAACACCAATCCAATAGGCGGTTTGCATGTTGCCGAAGTCGCTGGCTATTTTACCAAATGCCAGAGGGATAATAGCACCTCCAGATATACTCATGATTAAGAGTGCGGAACCGAGGGCTGTATGCCGCCCAAGTCCATTGAGCGCAAGCGGCCAGATCGCGGGCCAAACAAGTGCGTTCGCAGTCCCCATGATTGCAACAAAGAAAATCGGGTCAGGCAAGGTTGGAACGCCGCTCCAACCCCAAATAAGATCACTGAATCCACTTGTACTTTCTGAACTTAATGCGACGCCGATAACACACAAGCAACCAGCAATAGCAGAGCCCATGAGTGCTTGTGTCTGGCTTACATATTTGGGAATGGTAAAAATGCCAATAAAATATCCAATCAACATAAAGACCATCGTATAAGAGGTTAAGGATGCAAAATTTGGTACATTTAGTTTTGCCCCATAAAGCCCTATGGTGTCACCTGCGATCACTTCGACGCCAATATAAGCAAACAGCGCAATCGCACCGAGAATAATCTGCGGGTAGTCTAATATGCTAGCGCGATCACCATCTTGATCGACGGGCGATGTACCTTCATTTATTGACGGTAGCTTGGAAAAATAAACAAGCCCAATAAGCAAAAGCAGTGCCCCAGCCATATAAATATACGGCAGGATAAGACGTTCAGATAACGAATTAATTTCTGCAGCGCTTAATTTGGATGAGGCAAGTTCTGATGTGTCCCCTAAATCTGATAAGATAAGTGCAGCAAACACGAGCGGAACAACCACGCCAGCAAATTTATTTATTACTCCCATAATCGAAATGCGCATCGCCGCACTTTCAATAGGACCAATGAACACAACATAGGGGTTTGATGCGGTTTGCAATATTGTGAGGCCCGTTCCAAGCACGAACAAGGCAACTAAAAACATCGTATAATGTGCAAGAAGCGCAGCAGGGATAAATAAAAGTGCACCGCCCGCCATAATCGCAAGTCCAATTGCCATACCATTTCGGTATCCGGTAATTTTGAGAAGGCCCGCCATCGGTAATGCCATTACGGTGTAGGAAATATAAAAAGAGAACGTCACAAACAAAGCTTGGAAGTCATTAAGATCACAGATTATTTTTAGAAATGGAATTAACGACCCATTAAGCCAGGTTACAAAGCCAAAAATAAAAAACAAAAGCCCGATTATTATCATCGCAACGAGCGAGCTTTCGCCTTCTTTCTTTATGCCTGAAACCATCGTCATACCCTTGGCCCTTTACTGGTTATTTTTCTGATAGACAATCTCACCGGAAATTATAGTCATTTCAACCTCGCCGGCATCACCAACTACACATAAATCAGCGTCCTTGGCCTCTTTTATGCTACCTCTTTTATCGTCAATCTCTAAAAACTTGGCCGGTGAAAGGCTAGCCATATGAACAGCATCGCGAAATTCTACGTCTGCCAGTGTCACCATATTTTTAACGGCTTTTTCCAGCGTTAAAGTACTACCGGCAAGCGATCCTGCTTTTGTCCTCGCAATGCCATTTGCGACATCAACCTGCAATTTACCGAGCGTATATAGCCCGTCCGCCATGCCGCCAGCGTTAATACAATCACTAATCAAAGTGATGTCATCAACCGCTTTAAGTTTGCAGATCATTTTTAGTATCGCCGGATGCAAATGTACGCCGTCTGCGATAACTTCGACGCTACAATTTTCGGTTAGAACCGCGCCGGTACAACCCGGTTCTCTGTGGTGGATGCCACGCATACCATTAAAAACATGTACACCACCACTCGCGCCTGCCTTTATAGCATCAACCGTTTCGCTGTAAGTTGCGTTGGTATGGCCGAGCATCACTTTGACCCCACGGTCCGTTATATGCTGGATAACTTCAGTGGCATTTTCTACCTCAGGAGCGAGTGCAATAACCCTGAGCTGCCCGTGCGCCGCATCAATCAAGGCATCCACCCGTTCCACGTTAAGGTCTAGAAAACATTCTTCATCGTGGGCGCCTTTATGGTCTTTAGTAAAGAATAAACCTTCACTGTATCCGCCAAGAACAGCAGCACCCGGCATCTTTGTCTTAGCGGCTTGCCCCAAAATATCCATCGCAGTAAGTGTTTCTACCCAGGAACTCGTCACGGTTGTTGCAAGAAAGCCGGTAACTCCATGCTTAGCGAGAGAATTTGAAATAGTATTTAATGAACTCATTTTCCCGTCCATTACATCACAGCCTTTGCGGCCATGAATATGAAGATCAATCAATCCAGGTACAATCGTTGACCCAGAAAATTCGAGTAACCCATAGTCATCTATTGTTCCGTCGACTATCTTGCTAATCCTGCCATTTTCAATGAGCAGTGTGGAATCTGTATAATTTTTATCTTCCCCCACAATGGTGGAAGCACTTATGCTATAAGGTTTATGCATTGTACCGTCCCTTCGCAAGAATTGCCGCGCCGCGCGCGCCGCTGGCGTCTCCAAAATTTGCACGAACTACCGGTGGTGCAGAGAATCCTTCAAACAAATGCTGGGTGATATGATATGGCAGTTCAGAAACAACATTATCAACAAGTGATATGCCACCACCTAAAACAATAACGTCCGGGTCATGATTGAGCACGATGTTCGAAAAGCACGAACCAAGGATATCCATGTAACATTCCATAGTTTTGCAGGCTAATGGATCTTCGTTCTGCCACATGCTAATTAATTCAATGCCGGAAACAGCAGGCCCACCAAAATGTTGATGCAGAAATTCTAGTCCAGGGCCAGATATATATCCCTCATAACAGCTAGGTAGACCGCAGCCGCATTTTCGCAGTGGTAGTTCATATTTGTCCTTCAAAAATGCAGGCAATTGAAGATGTCCAAATTCGCCTGCTATTTTCTGTCTGCTTTCCAGTAGAGCACCATTGATAACGAAGCTGCCCGCCGCTCCTGTTCCAATAATCGCACCGTAAACATTTGAAAAACCTTCACCGGCACCGCCATTCGCTTCTGAAAGAGCAAAACAGCGACAATCATTTTCGCAGACAACTTTTCGAGAGGTAATATCTTCAACGTCCTTTACGACATTTTGGCCATTTGCAACAGCAATATTTGCAGACAAAGAGAGCCCTTCTTGATTGCGTAGGCCAACCATACCCAATCCGACTTTTCCAATACATTCGAAACGTTTATCTGCCTGCATAATTAAGCCGTGAATTGCGCTTATGAAAGACCGATAGTTATCAGTGGGGGTACAAATCCGCCACCGATCCTTTTGCGAGAGGTCTTCATCAAACACAGCGATCTCAATTTTTGAGCCACCTATGTCAATGCCGTAAATCATTATTTTAACCCTTTAATGGATAAATTGTTACGCCCTGGACCACTCTATTCGCTTCGCCTGTTGGACTCGGGTTATCAGGAGTGACCCCAACCGCCAGCGATTTTTCGAACGCCAGCATTTGACAGAATATAATATAAGGAAATGAAAGCCATATATCTTCAATATCGGCTTCACCCAAATTTACAATGTCTGATAGTTCAATAATATGGTTAGTGATTTGATCACGCTTTAGTTCAGCGATCAAATCACGGTCGTATTTTTTGCAGTGCGGGTCTACGCTATTTAACAGCACAACGAGAGTGTCTTTATTAATGATCAATTTGGGACCATGGCGAAAACCAAGCGGACTATCAAAATAACAATCGACCTTACCAGCGGTCAGCTCCAACATCTTTAGGCAGGCTTCCCTGGCAATGCCCCGCAAGTTTCCGGCTCCAAGAAATACTATTCGCTCAAACCCATTTCTGCTTAATTCTTTGGCTTTGTTGATGTTTTTTACGCTGAGTACCTGCTTTGACATTGCTGTAGCTTTTTCCAGCATGGCGGGGTTCGGGGCAAAAATCCAAAGTGTTGAAAGCATCATTGCGGTAAAACTGACGGTCATCGCAAACCCTTGATCATGAGTTTCTTCTGGCATCAGAAGGAGAAAGCTATTCTTTGTTTTTTGATCATAGGAAGCCAACGCACCATCTTTGTTGCAGGTTATAATCAAATGATAACAGTCGCTGATCAACTGTTCGGCAAGTTCACAGGTAGCAACACTTTCCGGACTTCCGCCAGAACGCGAATAAGAGATTACCAAAGTTGGTGTGTCTTTTCTTAAATACAGTGCTGGTGATGCTACAATATTTGTCGTACTGATTGCTTCGACACTGCAAGGTAGCAAGTTCGCAAGGTTTGCGGCAACTGTCTCGCCGATAAATGAAGAGGTGCCAGCTCCTGCCAATATAACCCGTGCGTCAGAATTTGATATGATTGGTAAGAAAAACGCCTCAATATTCTTTCTGAGGTCTTCAGTTTTCTTCACAACATCAAGCCATATCTCTGACTCTAGAGATATCTCACGCGCAGTCCAATATCCGCTCTTCGCTTTTAATTCTTCTGCTGTGATTTCAAGGTATTTTTCAATCATTTGCAAGGGTTTCCTAATTAGTGCACGCCTTTGAATAACTCTGGAGCACAGTTTTTATTTTTGCTTTAATTAGTTCGCTAGGATTATTGTTAATTTTGCCAGATAAAATGAGCGGGTATTGTTCTGGCAAAAACTGACTTATCAACGGAAGGGGAATTTCGCGAGCTTGCAGGTTTTCTATCAGTTTATTGACTGCTGAAGTGACTTTAGTATTGGGCCAGTAATAGCGAATGCGGTCGCTATAGCTAAAGTGTCTAAAGAAATGTTGCTCAACTTCGGTTCCGGGATAAAAGCGCTGCCAACTTTTTGGCGCTGCCAACATTTCAGCTTCGCACACCTCACAAAGATTAGAACAGTTTTCCGTATCAAATAAGTGTTCTTCAACATAACTCAGCGCGTACAGTGCTTCTCGCATGGCGAACGTAAGTTGAGGCCCGACCTTCAGAATGGCAAAATGATCCCGTACGAGAGACTTATAGTTTTCTGGTGCCTGATAATCAGTTGAGTGTGCTTCAAAAACAATATTGTCAACTAAGGATATAAATGATTTTAGATGGAAGGATTTTTTTGGATCATATTGAACAATTGATGTATGACTAAATTCAACACCTGGTTGGACCACGAGGCCAATGACACGTTGCCATGCCTCACTTAATCCTTCTTCATAAAAAGCTTTTTTATGTTCCCTCAACGTCAACGCGGCATGCTCTGGATCGGTCACTTCGAGTTCTAATATTTCCTCGTTTGTTCCGCCGGGCGGTGGTACCTCTGTACCAATGATATAAAGAATGTCACTAGATCCAAAACAGACATGCGCTTCTTCCTCTGCGACCTTACACAGTCTTGCTGCGCGCGAAGCGACAATCTCGTCACTTAATGGTGTATCATCATCCGAACATCCCATGCTGCAATCAAGGTGTATCTTTTTGAAGCCTGCCGCGACATATTCCCGTATCAGATCGTCTGCCTTATCCATAGCGTCGGTGGATTTTTCCTCTTGCCAGCAAACAGGACCAAGATGGTCACCACCTAAGATAATATTGTTTGCCGGGTAATTTAATTTCTGGGCAATATCAGTCACAAATTTATTAAAATCACTTGCTCTCATACCCGTATAGCCACCAAACTGATTAACCTGATTTGCGGTGGCTTCAATCAGTAGCGGCGTGCCATCCTCTAAAGCCTGCTCAATAGCTGCCTCAATTACCAGAGGATGAGCAGAGCAGACAGAATATATGCCAATTGGAACACCGTTTCTATTTTGCTCAGCAATGTCTTTTAAATGGTTCAATTAATCCTCACTGTTTAATTCGCGATCATTATCTTAACGCCGTCCCGTTCAAGGGCTTGGGCGCAATGGTCGGTCAAATTGCTGTCGGTGACCAAAACATCAATATCTTGAGTATTTAGAATTTTGTAGACACTTGAACGATCAAATTTTGACGAATCCGTGGTTACGATTTTTTGATCCGCGATCTCGCACATTACCCGGTTTAAATTTGCTTCCTGCTCAAAATGGGTTGTAACGCCAACCTTCACATCAAACCCATCAACGCCAAGGATTACTTTATCAAAATGGTATCGCTTTAGATTTTCTTCGGCCACTTGGCCGTAAAATGATTGTGTCTTTTGCCTTAGTTTTCCACCTGTCATGTGAACATTGACGCCTTTAGCATCAACCAAATTTTGCGCAACACTTAAGCCATTGGTCATCACTGTCAAATCGCCAATGTCTTTAAGTAAGGCTGCGATTTCTGTTGTCGTCGATCCGGAATCAAGAATAATAGCGTCACCCTCTTGGATCAGTTGACGGACCAACAGAGCAATTTTTTGTTTTACCGCATTATGACTTCGTTTTCTTTCATCGAATGACAGTTCGCGACTAAGTCTATTGCCTAATACTGCTCCACCATGGGTGCGGACAAGTAGATTTTTATGATCGAGAAGCTCTAGATCAGACCGGATGGTAACAGTTGAGACACCAAACTTTTTCGCAAGAACTTCCACCTGCACGCTTTTTTCCCGCACAGCATAGTCTAAAATGCATTTTCGTCGTTCTATAGTATTCACGAATCCATATCTTTCATTTACTTTCATTTAAATATACATTATTTGTTTTTGCTTTCAAATTAATTTTTGTTTTGCTTTAGTTGCCTGAATTGGGTCGATATGAAACCTACTCTCAAACTAAGGTGACTTTTTATTGAAGAACAGCTCTTTTGGGAATTATCTATTCTATACCACTGTGGTAGAATTAAGTGTCTTCTTATAACGTGTTTAACTTCTAAATATTGTTTCTCAGATTTCATTTTGCGTATACTATTTAATCTAATACATTGTTTGAGCTCATTTTTGAGCTGCTGGTAAAAAGAGAGAATTAATTGATGCCCCTAAGCCATCTGGAACTTTTGGAAGCTGAAAGCATTCACATTATGAGGGAAGTGGTTGCGACGAGTACTAATCCTGTCATGCTCTATAGTGTTGGTAAGGATAGTGCTGTCATGCTGCATTTGGCCCTTAAGGCTTTTGCACCCGGTAAGTTGCCGTTTCCAATTCTCCATGTAGATACCACGTGGAAGTTTAAAGAGATGATTGCTTTTAGAGATGCGATGGTTGCTGATAATGAACTTGATTTGATCGTACATATTAATCCAGATGGTCTTGAGCGCGGGATCGGTCCTTTCACCCATGGCTCTGCCACTCATACTGATATAATGAAAACTGCTGGACTTAAACAAGCGCTCGATAAGTATGGATTTGATGCCGCTTTTGGTGGTGCACGGCGCGATGAAGAAAAATCACGTGCCAAAGAGCGCGTTTTCTCTTTCCGCTCAGATCAACATCGCTGGGATCCGAAGAACCAGAGACCCGAACTCTGGAATATTTTTAACAGCCGTATCAACAAGGGTGAGAGCGTGCGTGTGTTTCCACTATCAAACTGGACCGAGCTTGATATCTGGCAATATATTCATCTGGAAAACATTCCGATTGTGCCACTTTATTTTGCTGCTAAGAGGCCAGTGGTCGAACGCGACGGCCAGCTGATCATGGTTGATGATGAGCGTATGCCGATCCATGACGGAGAAGCGGTTGTGGAAAAAATGGTGCGTTTTAGAACGCTGGGATGTTATCCACTCACGGGCGCGTTTGAAAGTGAAGCGAACACCTTGGAAAACATTATCCAGGAAATGCTGCTTACTCGAACATCTGAACGTCAAGGCCGTGTGATCGATCAAGATGCTGATGCGTCAATGGAGCAGAAAAAGCAAGAGGGGTATTTCTGATGTCACATCAATCTGACCTCATCGAAACCGACATTTCCGCTTATCTTAAAGCCCAAGAAGAAAAAAGTTTTCTTCGCTTCATTACTTGTGGCTCTGTGGACGACGGCAAATCAACGCTTATCGGACGCTTGCTTTATGATAGTAAAATGATTTTTGAGGACCAGCTGGTGGCACTGACGAACGACAGCAAGAAAGTCGGTACCCAAGGCCAAGATATCGATTTCGCGCTTTTGGTAGATGGCCTTGCGGCGGAGCGGGAGCAGGGTATTACTATAGATGTCGCTTACCGCTTTTTCTCAACGGACAAACGCAAATTTATCGTTGCTGACACGCCTGGACACGAACAATATACCCGTAATATGGCAACAGGGGCTTCGACAGCTGACCTTGCAATTTTAATGATTGATGCGCGTAAAGGTATTCTTACTCAAACCAAACGACACAGTTTTATTGTTAGTTTGTTGGGGATTAAGAATGTTGTTCTCGCCATTAACAAGATGGATCTGGTTGATTACGACCAAGCTAGTTTCGACCGAATAGAGGGAAACTACCGCGCATTTGCATCGGGTTTTGGATTTGACGAAATCGTCTCGATTCCAATGTCCGCGCTAGCAGGCGACAATATTTTGGAACTTTCAGACAATACGCCCTGGTTTAATGGCTCGACATTAATGGAGTATCTGGAAACTGTTGATGTTTCTTCCGATGCAATAGAAAAACCATTTCGCCTACCGGTGCAGTGGGTAAATCGCCCCAATCTGGATTTTCGCGGCTTTAGCGGCACCATTGCGTCAGGGTCGATCAATATTGGGGATGAGATTATCGCCCTGCCAAGCGGGAAAACCAGTACAGTGAAGTCAATATTGGCCCCAAAAGGCGAAAAACAAACAGCCGCACTAGGTGAGGCAGTGACAGTATGCCTTGACGATGAAATTGACGTGTCTCGAGGTGATGTTATCGCGAAGGTCAAGGATCGACCGGAAACCACCGACCAATTTCAAGCCCATATAATCTGGATGCATGAAGACCATATGCTGCCTGGGCGGCCTTACCTGATCAAAACGACCAATAAAACCACTGAAGGTGTGATCACGGAACTTAGGCACAAGGTCAATGTCAATTCGTTGGAACATGAAAGTGCAAAAACCCTGGAGCTAAATGAAGTCGGCCTGGTGAATATTAATCTTGCACATAAAATAGCTTTTGATTCCTATACTGATAACAAAGCCATGGGCAGTTTTATCGTCATAGATAAGTTCACCAACACAACGGTCGCTTGCGGCATGATAAATTTCGGCCTGCGCCGCGCCAGTAACGTTCACTGGCAGGCCGTTGATGTCCATAAGGAAAGCCGCGCGAGGCAAAAACATCAGCAGCCCAAAGTCCTGTGGTTCACAGGTCTTTCCGGTTCCGGAAAATCCACTATTGCTAATTTGGTAGAGAAGAAACTGCACGCGATGGGTAAGCATACTTACTTGCTCGATGGCGACAACGTGCGTCACGGCCTTAACAAAGATCTCGGTTTTACCGACGCTGACCGTGTGGAAAATATCCGCCGCGTTGGTGAGGTGGCGAGTTTGATGCTGGATGCGGGGCTTATAGTTCTAACCGCCTTTATTTCCCCCTTCCGCGCCGAACGTCAAATGGTTCGCGAAATGATGAGTGTGGGCGATTTTATAGAAGTTTTCGTCGATACACCGCTTGAGATATGTGAAGCACGTGACGTAAAGGGACTCTATAAAAAAGCGCGTGCTGGTGATCTTAGAAACTTCACAGGGATTGATAGCCCATACGAAGTTCCTGAAAATGCAGAAATACATGTAAATACGGTTGATAATACGGCCGATGAGGCGGCAGAATTTATTGTTGAGAAGCTAAAATAACAACACACTCGATTAGTTTATAAAGGTTTTTACCAAGGAATAATATATAAAGGTGGAAAAGTAAAATATGTTTTATGGCAATGAGTTATGTAATTTTGCCAATCTTCATATTAGTGACAAATAGTAACTTTTCCTCTTTCTATTATAATTCCTCAGGTGTAGGTTGACTGAATAGATAATATGGCTCAACTTAAATTTGGTTAGAATGGACTATAAATTAAATAATGACAATTTTGATATTGTTAAAAATAGTGCAGTAGCGAACCTTTTTGGGTTTGTAATCAGGTTAGGAGCAAGGCTTCCATTTCTATTTGTGGTAGCGTTTCTCTATGGAAAAGAAAATTTCGGACAATATCTTTTCGCGGTGACTGGTGTAGAAACTTTGACAGTTTTGTTTTTGTTTGGATTCAAGCGCTCAATATTCCAATTTCTAGATTTTACCAGCACTAGCAGCAATAAAGAAAATCTAAATAACATTGTAGTCGTTGCCATTTTGGTGTGTCTATCTCTTGGGTTTGTTGTCTTAACATCAATTTATATTTTTTATAGTTATTTTTTATCGACAGTCGACAACTCTCTGTTGTTTTGTTTATTACTTTTACTCCCAACCTCACTGTTATATAGCGTGTCAGAAATATTGTTGACTGCGACTAGAGCAGTTAAGCTAGTCCGTTATGAAGTCATGACGAAATCGATAATTGAACCATATTCATTAACTATTTTGTCAGTGATACTTTTTTACGCTGGCTTCTCCGAATATGGTTTGTTTATTGCCTATTGGTGTATGAATATTGTTGTACTTTGTTGTACAATTTACATATATCTGAAGACGATAGCGTGTGCTAGCTATTGCCTGAATATCCGATCCAATCCATATTTTTTTGAAATTGGTGTAATTTTGAAGCGTTCATTCTCAGTCGCCATAGATGATATATTGATGGTGCTAATGTTGCGTGTAGATGTTTATTTTTTGGCAGCCCTTACGAGGCCAGAAGTACTTGGAATATATGGAATTTGCCTGCAGATAATTACCATCGTTAAAAAAATAAAACAAAGTTTTGATCCAATTTTAGAGCCCGTAATTGCTAATTCGATAAAAATAGAGAATTTATCAAATGTAGCAAATGAGTTGGCACGGGTCAGTAACTTAATTTTCTGGATTCAATCAATGATTTTTACATTCCTAATATTCTATTGTGATGAGTTATTGTTGTTATTTGCTATTGATGATTCAGCAGCATCTCTAACATTACTTCTATTGATAAGTTCGGTTGTGATATCGAGTACATTCGGGTTATCAGAGTTAATTTTTCTGAATAAAAAGCCCACTATTAATTTCTATATATCGACCATCATGCTCTTGATTCATGTTGTTTTTTGCTATTTGTTAATATCTATATTTGGGATTCTGGGAGCAGGGTTGGCAATGGCGATTTCATATAGTTTAAGATCTGTTTTTCAACTGTATCTAATGAAACGGATCTATAAAGTGCTGCCTTTAAACAGATCGATTTTAGTTTCCGTGGGTGGTTGCATACTCTTATTTGTTTATTTGTTTTTGATAAATAACGTTCTGGATATTTCCTCCCCGTTCAGTATAGTGCTTGGTATAATCGGAGGATTAGTCATATACATATCATACGGTTATTTTGCTAAATCATTGAATAATCAATTCTAAAATAGAGACACAGTAGAAATTAAGTATTTTCTCGCAATGGGGTGTTAAATCTTGAGTTTATCTAGGGTAAAAAAGGCAATTATTGAGGTCAATGCCAATGGTGATTGTGTTATCGCTTCGATGACCGTTAGGAGTCGACTGATCAAAGGGTTGATTTCTATCGGAATTGAGAAGGTGTTTATTTTTGATCCTGTGGGCCAGGAGATTGATCCATATACAGAATTCGCAAATGAGAAAGAGGGACAGGTTCAACAATTACAATTATTGGACGAAACTATTTCTGATGATACGATTATTATAGAAGATGGCATCATTTTTCATAACGATGTTTTACAGGCTTTTGTCGCGTCTGATTTGCGGGCGATAAAAGATCCCTACAACAATAATCTATTGGTTTCAAAGGGCACATTAGATCAGCGTTTTGATAGAAAAGAACTTTTCCAGATAGATCCGTTTTTCATTTTTAAAGTGGATGTTGATAACTTGGTGGAGGCGAAGAAGCGCCTCTTTAAATATCTTTTAAAGCCTACAGATGGTTTTGTTTCTAAACATTTGAACAGACCAATCTCAACTATATTTAGTAATATTTTATCGGATTATCCTGTCGTCCCTGCTTATCTCACAGGTGTTACTGCATTATTTGCTGTGGTAATGTTTCTCGCTTTGATCCTGGCTGAGAAGATAGGTATTGGTTGGGGGTGTTTTTTGTTTCATGTAACTTCAGTAGTTGACGGAATAGATGGTGAAATCGCCCGCGTTAAGTTTCAATCGACGCGACGGGGCGCGATGCTTGATACCACAATCGATATGGCTACTAATTTCTTGTTTATGTTTGGATTAATATTCGCTCTTTGGGATTCTTCGGGAGATGAATATATAGTCAAAGGTGTAATTATCTTAACCCTGATGCTTACGGGTGCAGCGCTCATGTATATTATTTTGTATTTTGGGCCTGGCGGGGGCAGTTTTGACATATTAAGTATAGTCATAAGAAAGAAAATTGGCAAAAAGAAAGATTTGCTCAGGAGTTTTGTTTTTTTCAATTACTTGTTAAAACGAGACACATTTGCGCTTGTTTTTGCAGTGCTTGGTATAAGCGGGTATGCTGGATTAATAGTAGAGTTACTTGTTGGGGGACTAATTATATGGAATGTTGCAATCATCTTGAACGCTCGCTCAATTATTCGCATTGGTAAAGACAATCTGAATATGAAAAAATTGGTTTAACAAGGGTGAGTGACAAGAGTTTTTAATGCAATTGGTTTTTTGAGCATTATTAGGTGGAATTAATAATATACAAATTCTAAATATAACTGTAAAAGTCATAAAAAATAAAGGCTTCTTAAAAAAATGTATATTAGGATCATATTCGCATTTATGGCGATAATCAATTTGACGTCCATTGCGATTGCTCAACAATGGGCTCCAGTGGGTGACGCTGGCTTGCGTAACGATGTTGAACTCTTAAAAAGTTATGACATTATTGAGGGACCTGTAAACACTTGGCCAATAAGCTGGAAGCAGATAACAGCAGGTATCAATATTGATGGCGCTCAATCTTATCCGGGTCATGTAATGCGTGCAATTGATAGGGTTAGACGTAAGATTCCGAGTAAAGGTTTTCGTGGTTCCGTAATCGCACGTTATACGAATGAACCCAGCTTAGTGCGTGGATTTGGTGATGCTGCTAGATCTGATGCTGATCTTTCTGCGTCCGTTGGTATCACAGAAGAAAATTTTGAGGCAAACGTTAACGTAAATTATAGAAATAACGTCACAAATAATCATGTCAATTTTGACAATTCTTATATTGCAGCTCATCTTGGCAATTGGTCTCTATATGCAGGAGCTATCGATCGTTGGTGGGGGCCAGGTCAGGATAATACGCTTTTACTCAGCTCTAATGCTCGACCAATGATGTCTGCAGGCTTAAGACGCAATGATCCTAAAGCTTTCAAAAGCAAATGGCTTAGCTGGATTGGGCCGTGGACATGGGATATGTTCGTTGGCAATATGGGGAATAAGAGAGTGATTCCTGATGCCTTAATCGCTGGAATGCGACTAGGTTTTGAACCCGCAAATAATTTGGAAATTGGCTTCTCAAGAACATTGCAACTATGCGGTCAGGAAAGACCCTGCGATTTTAACACCTGGACGGACGCTTTCATCGTAGTCGGGGACCGTGATAATACAGGTTCAGAAAACGAGCCGGGAAACCAGCTGGCCAGCATAGATTTATCCTACTCAATTAATTTTGGAGAACAAAGTTTAAAGCTTTATGCAGAAGGCACAGCTGAGGATGAAGTAATTCTTCCTACACAATATGGTCGACTTGTTGGCGCCACTTTTGTTGCACCAATTGACGAGAATGGTGGAAATCTATCGATCAACTTGGAACTGAGTGATACGAGCGCTATAAAGTACTTCTTCTTTGGGAAGAGGTACCCACGCTCACTATACAATCATCGTCTTTATAAAACAGGTCACCGGTTTGACAGCAGAACAATAGGTCATAGTTTTGATACCAATAGTAAATTGGCCTCTTTAACAACGGTATATACCCGAGCAAGTGGGGATACTTATCGTGTCAGTTTCCGAGCGGGGACATTAAATTTCGATAATGTCATTGGAAATATTGTTAGTGCTCAAAGTCAAAAATATCAAAGTGTTGAACTATCAGCTTCAAAAGCTTTTGACTTCGGGCAGCTAGAACTCGAAATAGCAATGCAAACAAGGACGGTGACATTAACACAGGGTACTTTACCACGTTTGGCTGGTGGGCTGACTTGGCGTAAAAGTATATAATTGTTCAACTGCAATTTTACAATATTAGTTTACACGAAGTTTCTTAATTGGTAGGTAATTGCTGTTGGTAATTCTTGGTATTATACGATGTGATTTAATGCAATTTAATAGTTATTGCACTATTTTATGATGTACTATAAATAACTAAGAACTATCGTATTTAATAATTTATTGGGATACCGGAAATGCATTTCATCGATTTAATGGCACAACGTAAGCATCTTGGGAAAAAAATCGACGATGCGGTAATTTCTGTTGTAAACAGCGGCCGATATATCATGGGGCCAGAAATTGAAGAGTTGGAGAAGAAATTAGCGGAATTCAGTGGTGTTGAGCATGCAATTGCCTGCTCTAGTGGAACTGACGCTTCACTTTTACCTTTAATGGCATGGGGAATTGGTCCTGGCGACGCCGTATTTGTTCCTGCTTTTACATTTGTAGCTACGGCTGAAGTTGTGGCCTTAACAGGCGCCACCCCTGTGTTTTGTGATGTTGACCCAAATACCTATAATCTTGATATACATAGTTTGAGAAAAGGCATTGAAAAGGCGAAAGAGCTTGGCTTAACTCCTAAAGCAATTATGCCCGTTGATTTGTTTGGTCTGCCAGCTGATTTTGATGCGATAAATTCGATCAGTCAAGAATATTCATTGTTGGTTCTTGATGACGCTTGTCAAGGGTACGGTGGTATATATAAGGGCAAGTCAATCGGTTCAATTGGCGATGCTGCCGCGACCAGCTTTTTTCCTGCAAAACCACTTGGGTGTTACGGGGATGGGGGGGCTACGTTTACCAATGACAGTGAACTTTATGAGAAAATGTTATCCATTAGGGTTCATGGGCAAGGTGAAAATAGATATCACAATGTCAGATTAGGGCTGAACGCTCGTATGGACACAATCCAAGCAGCAATTTTATTGCAAAAACTTTCCATTTTCCCAGATGAGTTAATTGCGCGCGATAAGATTGCACAAAAATATAATGATGCTTTTGAGGGAATTGCAATCACACCTACTGTACCCGAAGGTTATTCCTCTTCTTGGGCTCAATATACCTTATGTATTCAAAAAGGTGAGAGAGAGCGGGTGACTAAAATGCTTGGAGAAAAGGGGATCCCGACTGCGGTTTATTACCCAATTCCTTTGCACAAACAACCTGGTTACGTGAATTATCCTTCTGCAGCTGAATCCTTGCCTATTTGTGAAGATTTATGTGAGCGCGTATTTAGTCTTCCGATGCACCCATATTTAGAGGATGATGACCAACAAAAGGTGATTGATGCTGTAATATCAGTACTTAAAGGCTAAGTAAAATGGTAAAAAAGCCCGCTTATATTCATCCAACGGCGGAAGTTCACGGTGCTTCAGATGTTGGTAATGGTTCAATGATTTGGAATTGGTCAAAAATCCGCGAAAATGTTAGAATTGGAGAAAATTGCATTATCGGTCAATGTTGTTATGTAGATTTTGATATAACAATAGGAGATCGCTGCAAAGTCCAGAATGGCGTTTCATTGTATCATGGTTTGACAGTGGGTAATGATGTTTTTATTGGACCGAATGCAACTTTAACCAATGATTTGCATCCGAGGGCACATAATGAAAACTGGAAAGTCAGCAAAACCGTTATTCTTGACGGTGCTAGTATTGGGGCAAATGCAACAATTATTTGTGGCATTACTATTGGGAAAAATAGTATGATTGCTGCAGGAGCAATAGTCACGAGGGATGTTCCCGCACACGCACTCGTCATGGGGCACCCCGCCCGTATAGTCGATTATGTGAATAGAAGCGGTAAGCGTCTTCATTGCGATATCAATGCTGAACTACCTTCGTCAGAAATGCTAAACGGATAAAAGAAACATATGTCAAAAGAACATTTAATTAAGGTTACTCTTCTTGGTCTCGGCAACATGGGCAAGAACCATCTGCGTATTTTATCCATGCTTAAAAATGTCGAGGTCCATTATATATATGATATTAATCAAGAAACTCTGGATGTGTTGTCAAAACAATATGATGTTAAGGCAACTACAGACATCGATCAGGCAATGTTGGGGGCAGATGCAATTGTGATCTGTACGCCAACCAGCTTGCATTACGATCATTTCATTATGGCCTCAAAATACGCAAAATCAATTTTTGTGGAAAAGCCTTTGGCGCATAGCGTAGAAAAAGCAAGAGATATTAAAGAGATAGCCCAAAATAAAAATATTTTCGTCCAGACAGGATTTATCGAACGATTTAATCCTGCCGTTATGGAATTGAAAAAAATAACATCAAAAGATAAGGCGATAAATATAGACTTAACGCGAACAAACAAGCTTAGTAGCCGTATTACAGATGTGGATGTGGTTTTAGATTTGATGATCCATGATATTGATTTGGCTCTTTATTTGAATGGCCCTGTCTCAAAAGTTCAAGCCGTGGGGGTAAAAGAAAATAATTTAGTCGGTTTTGCTAGTGCATCATTCACTCATGAGAACGGTTCGTTCTCTCGTGTTCTAGCTAGTCGAATGACAGATAAAAGAATAAGGCGGATTCAAGCGACGTGTGAAAATTCATTTGTCGATAGTGACTTGCTTAGAAAAGAAATTTTTGTAAGTATGCAGTCCCAGACCACCTTGGGAGTTACTGATGCTTATACAATATCGTCTGTTGAACATGAAGTGGCGTTACGTCCTCAAGAAGCATTGTTGGTAGAAATTCAAACTTTCATTCAAGGCTGCCTAGGAGTTGAAGTTGACATTCCAGGAGTAGATGCGGGTATTGCGGCGCTTGAGGTTTGCGATCAAATTAAAGAACAAATTTTATGAATAGGCAATCTGTAAAGAACAAGAGCGTACTCGTCACTGGTGGGGCTGGATTTATTGGCAGTCATCTTGTCGATGCTATTATAGCAGAGGGAGCCAAGGACGTTATAATAGTCGACAACCTTTTCCTTGGGTCTGAAGAAAACATAAGGGATGCGGTTTCCAAGGGCGCTATTTTCTATAATGAAGACATCGAATTTGAAACGTCAGTTACATATATTTTTGAGCGCCACAATATAGATATTGTGTTCAATTGCGCAACTAAGGCCTTAAATTATTCCTTTGTGAATCCTGCGAATGCATTCGATACGAATGTAAAAGGGATTCTCAATCTTTTAGAACACCAAAGAAAAGGACACTTTAAAACTCTCTGCCACTTTTCTACCTCAGAGGTTTATGGCACGGCCGTGTATGAGCCAATGGATGAGAACCACCCAAAAGCGCCAACAACGACTTATGCCGCTGGAAAAGCAGCAGCCGACCTTGCAGTTGAAAGCTATGTGAATATGTTTGGACTTGATGCATTTATTGTTAGACCATTTAACAATTACGGCCCAAGACAAAATTATAAAGGATACATGGCGGGTATTATCCCCATTACGGCAAGACGCATATTAACAGGCGAAGTCTCTCCTGAAATCCATGGTGGCGGCACACAAAGCCGAGATTTTATTTATGTCACCGATACGGTTAAGGCTGTTATGAAGCTATTTCCATTAATGGAAGCGGGCGATAGTATTAATATTTCAACAGACAATTGTTTTACCATGTCAGAAGTCATTACAAAAATATGCAACTATTATAATTTTGAAGGTGAAATTATTCAAAAACCCGCGCGTGGTGCCGATGTTCTATGTCATATAGCCAGTAATGAAAAAGTGAAGTCTATGATATCATATGAGTTAACATCATTTGATGATGGTATGATAAAAACACTAGATTGGTATCAAAATAATATCTTGCATTAAAGGCACAATAATTGATGGATAAAATTAAATTAATTGAACCCTATATTTCTTTTGACCAAGTGGAATTGGGTTTGCGTGAAATATTCGCGTCGGGCCAATTTACGCGGGGTAGCAACGTTGCCAAGTTCGCAGATGATTTAAAAATATATACCAGTGCGAAACATGCTTTTTTAGTAACTTCAGCAACAACAGCTCTCACGATGTGCCTAAAAGCATTGGGGATTAAAGAAGGGGATGATGTTCTGGTGTCAGACTTCTCATTCCCGGCGACGGCCAATGTGGTGGAAGATTTAGGAGCGCGGCCAGTTTTTGTTGATGTAAGTCGCGATACATTTAATATGTGCGTCGATGATTTAAAGACAAAAATTACAAAGAATGTAAAAGCAGTCATTTTTGTCGACGCCTTTGGTAATCCCACGGGCATTGATGATGTGATGGCAGTTTGTCACGAACTCAGTATACCGGTTATCGAGGATGCCGCATGTGCTATTGGTAGTAGTAGCCGTGGTAAAAAAACGGGTTTTATTGCCGACCTGACTTGCTTTAGTTTTCATCCAAGGAAATTACTGTGTACAGGCGAAGGCGGAGCTATTTTAACCAATTCGGATAGTTATGCAGAATTTTTTGAAAGCAAACTCATGCACGGCGCCAAGGGGATGAGGGGCTTGGGCTTAGACTTTGTAACCTATGGTTATAATTACCGAATGAGTGAAATACAGGCGCTTTTGGGGCACACTCAACTTGCAAACCTTGATAGCATTACACGCGACCGTCAACGTATGTTTAGAGAGTATAGTGAGCTCCTCTCACCTTTAGGGTTTATTCCGCAGAAGAGTGACGAAGAATGTGAACATAATATTCAATCCGTGGTTTTTACCCTTCCAGCAGGTCTAGATCAGATTGAATTGGTCAAATATTTAGCGGAAAATAATATTGAAGCAACTTTAGGAACATATTGTTTAAGTGGCACGACTTATTACAAAAAAGAATATGATAATGTACAACCTAATGCGTGGTGGCTAGAAAATAATACGATAACACTTCCTTGCCATTCTAATGTGAAAGTGGAACGTATATGCACAACAATCTCCACTTATATGAGAATAAATCGTAAGAAATGAGAATAGCTTGTATTTCAGATATTCACGGTAATCTTTATGCATTTATAAAAGCTTTGAAAATTCTAGAAGGTTTAGATATAGATGAGATAGTTTTTATGGGAGATGCCGTTGGATATATCCCTGGTCCTCAAGTGTTGAGACATTTAAAAGAACTTAATTGTCATTGTATTATGGGAAACCACGAAGACATGCTCTTGAATGGGGCTTATACTGATGAGAAAGATAAGTTCTACCAAATGAGTGAAACTTTAAAAAGATCCTCTCAACGTGATATGGATTATATTAGAAGTTGGCCGACGCAAAAACAGATAAATGATATTGCCTTTTTTCACGCTAGCCCGAATGATCATTTGTATGAATATATATATCCTGATACTGATTTAAATGGTTATTGCCTACTTCTAAAAAACAAACGTTATTGTGTTGTGGGACACACCCACAGGCCTTTTATAAGAAAGCATAACGATATAAAATTTATTAATACTGGAAGTATTGGCCTGCCGAGAGATGATGGTCGTTACGGAGCATTTGCAATTATTGACACATCAAGCAATATTGAAAAGATATTTCGTTTTGAAATAACGTCAGAGACTAAGCGATCAATAGAAGAGTTTGGACCGGTTCACAGTTCTGTTCATAACCTTATGAATAGACGCGCAAAAGAACAAATGGTGGGAGAAATTATACATGCCTGCAGTTAAAATACCAGTCTTGGTTACAGCCGTTGGCGGAGGGGGATTTGGAGAGCAAATCTTGAAAGCTCTTTGTATAGCCAATAAAGAGCACAATAAGTATTATATAATTGCGGGTGATATGAACCCATATTGTCCTCAGTTTCAAATGGCAGATGAATCCGTTTGTCTTCCTGCAGCTAGTCACGAAGACTATGTCAATATATTGATGTCCATATGTAAAAAAAAGGAGTGCCAAGCCTTATTTCCTGGTAATGAGAGGGAGCTGACAGAAATTGCTAAATGCCGGTCTGTCATTGAAGATACGGGCATACTGCTGCTGATGAATCCGACAAATGTCATTGAAACATGCATGGATAAAAATAAGGCGGGACTTGTTTTGGATGAGTTGGGGTTTAAACCCCCTAGGTTCAAAGAAGCGCGGAAATTTGAAGAACTTGTGGATATCGACTGGTTTCCTGTTGTTATTAAACCTTCTTCTGGAGCAGGGGGGTCTGCTCATTGTTATATTGCCCAAACCATAGAGGAACTCAAGTACTTAGTACTCTATCTAAATACCGCACTACCAAATCAGCCGTTCATAGTACAAGAATATGTTGGAGATGAATTGTCAGAATACACGGTAGGCATCTTAAATGATTTGGATGGTAACTACATAAATTCTATCGCACTACATAGAGAATTAAAAAATACAATGAATGTTCGTGCTAAATATAAAAATAATACGGACAGAAAAGAACTTGGTAATTCACTAATTATAAGTTCTGGTATATCGCACGGATATATTGGGAAATTTCCTGAAGTGACTGACAAATGCAGGGAACTCGCAATGGCTATCGGCGCTAAAGGTGCAATAAATATTCAAGTTCGTTTCGTTGATGGGGAAATAAAAGTCTTTGAAATTAATCCGAGATTCTCTGGAACAACATCGTTAAGAGCCATGATGGGATATAATGAGCCAGATATTTTATTGAGGAAGCATATTTTAGGTGAAACGATTGAAACTGACTTTGAGTTCAAAGAAGGTATGATTTTGCGAAACTTGGTTGAAACTGAAATGCCAGATACGCCAGCAGCATCTTGGGAGCAGTATCTTAATGGCTAAGATCTTAGTGACAGGTGCGGGGGGATTACTTGGTGCTGATGTTTCTACTTATTTACGTAGCAAAGGACATAATATAATAGGTGTTGTGCGTCAAAAAGACCAAGTGAAGCAAAATAATATCTGCATTGATTTGTCCGAACCTAAGCTAGAATTGACAAAGAAACTTCATGGAATTGAAGGGGTAATCCATACTGCGGCCGTTGTGCCAAACAAAGTTTCTAATCCCAACAATGAGCAAAATAAAATACATACTCAGACATTGGATCAAAATATCGCTTCCTTTTGTATTCAAGAAGATATTCCGGTGGTTTATATTTCTAGTTGTGGCATGTATGACTTAACAAGTCCTCTGGTAAAGTCGGAAACCTCTCCTCTAGTGGAAGTTACGCCATATCACTCAGCAAAAATTTCAGGAGAATTATTGTTTTCTAGAAATAAGAAAGCCATAGTTGCTCGAATTCCAAGTCCATATGGACCAAATATGTCAGCCGAAACGGTATTAAATATTTTTTTCAGAAAAGCCGTCAACAATGATGAAATTACCATTTGGGGGTCAGGTAAACGAGAACAAGACTTTATCCATGTAAGGGATATTTCAAAATTTATAGAACGGGCTATTTTTTCTAATGAGCCTGGCATCTATAATGTATGTAGCGGGAAACCTATTTCAATGATTGAATTAGCGCAAGAATGTGTAAAGGTCTGTGGTGCAGGTAAAATTATAACCAATGATGCAGATTGTCAGGAGGAAAATTATTACCCATATTTTTCTACAGAAAAAGCTAAAAATATATTAAGTTGGTCCCATGAAATAGCAATCACGCAAGGCATAGAGAGCCTCTTGAAAACTTGGAAAAATGATCATGACTAAAGTTGAAGACGATGAGCGAAACTCAGTTTATGAGATGGGTGAAATACCCTTTATGGTAGGGCCAACATTACTACCTAATAATGCAGAATATTTACCAAATTTATTACCGTTTTCTTATTACTGTGATCAAAAATACAATGTGCTGAGGCAATATTTCTCTGATGAAGTAGAACAATTTTTACAGGTTGCTTATGAGAAGGGTTCAATATTAGCAATTCCTATGGATGTGGAAGGTGAGGGAAGCTTTTATCTTTTTGATTTTTTGAAATTTATAGAAAAAACTGTTTCGAACTTGAGTGATAAAGAAATTTTAGAAATTGGTTGTGGTCGTGGTGCGCTTGTTAAAATTCTTCAAGACAAGGGCGCTAAAACTTTAGGTGTTGAGCCGGGTAGTAGTCAGAATAAATATTGGGAAGATAACAAAATTAATGTCGTTAATGATTTTTTCCCATCCGAACAGATTAAGGGTAAGTTTGATGTAATTATTGCATTCTGCGTACTAGAACATATTTATGAAACTAAAAAATTTATTGAATCAATCATGAAGCAGCTTTCGGACGAGGGACAAATTATTCTCGCGGTTCCGAATTGTGAAGATCAGATTGAGAATTGTGATCCTTCAATGTTTGTTCATGAGCATTATAGCTATTTTAGTAGAAATAGTTTAGCTTTCTATCTGCGTAAGTTAGGTCTTGAAGTAAATGATGTCACATTTGGTGGGTACGGGGGCGTTATATACATGTGCGCTCAAAAGGCATTGGAATTAAAAAATATAGAGAACACAAAAGCAGAGAATTTCGAAATTTCAAAGTTTGCGCAAAAGCTTGCTTCGTTTGTTGATTATATAACTCAAGAGGTAGAAGATTATAATCTAAAAGGGAAGACATTGGGGATCTATTGTCCATCAAGAGCGGCCACTACTATTCCTGTTGGTGGAAAATACCGTTTTTTTGATGATGATCCGCAAGTTTATGGTCACTTTCACCCACCTTTTGATTGTAAAATAGAAAATAGAGAAGATTTGTTAGCTCAGCCAGTAGATGTTCTTTGGATATTTTCATATTCTTTCGGTGATAAAATCAAGGATACTCTAAAAGGTTATTCTCAGCTGGAAAATACGAAAATACTGACTTTAAGTGAACTTAAAGGAAATGAGAAATACGTGTAGCTTGTTTTCCCTGAGAATTAATGAAAAAATATGCATTATAAAAAATACATAAAAAATTGTTTGCTTAAAATTGAAACTTTTAGAAAGTTTTATGATGACGGTTATTTAAGGGTTGGATTTCCAAAACTCTTTGTAAATTTTATATTCCAGAGAATATTTCGTATTTCCGCCAATGCAAAATTTTCTGTGCATTACACTTCGACATTCTTACAACCCCAAAACATAACTTATGGCAAACATACTGCCATGAATTTTGCCCGTACACCTGGATTATATATACAGGCAGGCAATGGTATTGATTTTGGTGATGACATATTAATTGGTCCGAATGTGGCCATTATTTCTGCTGACCATGATCTTCTTGAACGCACTAAATGGAAAAAAGAAGGTCCAATTCATATAGGTGACAATGTGTGGATCGCCGCAAATGCAGTAATTCTTCCGGGAGTTAATCTTGGTAATGATATTGTTGTTGGAGCGGGTAGTGTGGTAACAAAATCATTTGATGGAAATTCTATTATTGCGGGCAACCCTGCAAAGGTCATTCGCACACTTAATGCAAAAGAAAGTATTTAAATGATCGCTGATCCTATCGTTTATTTGTTAATTCTGGGGTTGGGGTCTATTTATTTAGTCAAGCTTTTCATAATTATAAAATACCACGACTTGAATACCGATCAATATAATCACAATGCATTTATCAAGTCATTATCGACCAATTTTAAACTTAAGGTAAGTGCTTTAAGAGAAACAAACACATATCCATTTTTGGCACATATGATTATGGATAAAGTGAAAAATATGTTTGTAAAAAAATATTTCTCTTTTTCCATTGAAATATTATTCATGCTCATCATGACTAGGTATTTGCTTGAGATAGAGGTTGAAACACGATCTCTCTTATCCATTCTTATAATCTTATCAATTTCTACAACGAGTTTTTCTCAAGTTAGATTCTTCAGCGCGCGTATTTTTGGCATTGCTTTATTCAATATAATTTTATTGGTGGCCTCGACCGATCTTGATTTAAGTGTAAAAATAATATTAGAAATTTTATGCTTAATACCTATCTTCTTAGCCAGTAAATTTGCGCATCAAGCATTTGTTTTTGTTGTTTTACCCGCTGCTGTATTTTTTCTCAAAGTCGATTTATTATTATCTTATCCCTTGGCCCTAGTCATTACATTTATTCTAACGAAAGGCTTTGTAGTTAAGATTTTTAGAGCACACATAACCCATTGCTATTACACATTTTTTTATAATATGGATTTGTATGTTTTTGGCCATTACTACAGGGATTTTGAAACAGATAAGGTTGATAGGAGAGAGTTTTCTATTCAACGAACAGTGATGTCAATAATATCTGTAATAAAGAACCCAGTATTAATTTTAATTCCAATTTTGTTTTTGTTTGGCGAGAATGTTGAGATTAGTTTTAATATTGTGCTCATTCTGATTGTCTTGGGAATATATATATTGCTATCTTTCAGCACCCGATTAAATTGGTCTGTAGGCGAATCTGGACGTTATTTCGAATATATATTGGTACCTCTTTCGCTGGCTTCATATAATTATGGAATACTCACGTCAAACTTATTTTATGTCGTATTATTTCTGATTATTGTAAGCTCGTATTTTTGGGTATTCTCCCTTATAAGGAGAGAGAATAGATCTATAATAGCAGCTGGCCGGGTGTATGATAATGAAGAATCTATTGAATTAATTTCATTTCTTGGAACTTTGAAAAAAAGTAGAGTTGCGTCTTTGCCTATTGCAATTTCAAATTTTCTCGCCCTAAATTCGAAACACGAATACTTCTATCCTTTTTCTTTTCTGTCTCAGTATTATTTGCAACGCACTGGTATTTTACCCTTCTTTAAATTTGATGAAAAAAACCTTCTCAATAAAAAATATATTGATTATTTAGTTGTCGATAAAAAGCAAATTCCTGAAAGCTATCTAAAACAAATAATTAATAGATATAAATATACACTGGTTTTTGAGAACGCTAACTACCATGTGTATCAAAAAGTAAAATGATGTTCTTTACCAAAGCTGTACATATAGGATTTTCTAGTATTTTTGCCTTGTTCATTGGCTTGGTGTTTAATAAATTATTGGCACTCTATTATCCATATGAATATATAGGCTCTTTTGGACTTATCAAATCTTACATAAGTACATTGCTAAATGTCATATTAATTGGCATTAATTATTCATATTTCTTTCTTCATAAAACGCAAGTAGATCAAGGAAATATTCCCAACAGGTCATTTATGGGCAAGGCTCATGTTTATCTTATTATCAATGTCTTGGTATTGCTGTTGGGCTTGGCTTTGACTTTTGCGGTATTTGAAACAAATAGGTTTATTTTGACAGCAGCTTGCGTGGCATCGGTAGTGGCTTTGACAAAAATATACATGCAAAACGATGCTGTCCACAGTAGGTTTTATCGGTATTTTATTTATACAGGCGCCCAAGCATTAATTTTTAGTTTGGGGATGGTGATTTCTTTTTGCTTTAATGTTGAACTGATAAAGGCCGTTATAATTTGTTCTACTTGCGTTTTATTTGGACAAATTTTCTATATATATTCTACTAGTATAAAAGGTAGATACTCTGCTTCCATATCGAATATAAAATCATTTTATATTGATAGTTTTAAATATTCTAAATTCTTTTTCATACATGTTTTTATGAATGGTATAATAATAAGCGGCGTACAATATAGTATTTCTCAGTATGACCGGCCCTTCTTGACCGAATTCAATGTTTATATTCAATTAGCGACATATTTATCAATTTTTGGTTCTATTTTCGGAACCTACTTATTTCCTAGATTAGTAAAAAACTCTCAGTCTGAAGAGCAATATACTATTTTATATATGGCATTAAGCGTGGTGTTATTAATGGCTCTTGTTATCCTTATCTTTTTTGATCAGGTGGTGAGCCTCTTATATAAGGTCGATTTTGTTTCATTGAACCTTGTATTTTTCTTAATTCTTAATGCAAAAATACTCGAAATAATTAATGCGACTCAATCAATACGGTTTCAGTCAGAGCTTAAATTTTTATACTTATACTCGGTTACTTTTTTTACTAATTTGCCAATGATTATATACCTGTTATCTGTGTATTTTTTTGGGATTGATTTTTCAGCTTTTATATTTATAACCTTATATTTCATTGCCTTCGCCCTGCAATTTATCATTTATGGTTATGGAAACAAAAAAAATATTAAAAACTTTGTTTTGCTTACTGTTGTATATGTCGTATTTTTTGTTACCTGTAAGGCTATTTTTATAGATAGTAATTTTATTAACTGAAGAATCTAAATGATGGAAAAGCTCTGATGACCAAAACCGTTATTATAATTACTGCACTGCCTTTTCGTATTCAGGGTAATCAAAGTTTATTACGTTTTACGAGGATGTTTTTGAATAACGGATATAAAGTTATACTTTATACCACGGGTAATGATGACCGAGGTGAAATAACTGAAAAACATCCAAACCTAACCTTTGTTAATGTGCCGAGGTTTTCGTCCATAAACAAATTGAACCCATTAAAACTATTGAGAAATAATTCTAAATATAAAGACACAGAATCTGCCACCCCTAACCATTATTTTAATATGAAATCTGCGGACATAGTACCTCCATTTGGTGCACACAGCAAAAATACAATGTTTCGGAAATGGATTAGTTTTTCAGCGGGACTAATCGATAACTTTTTAGCGTTCTTTTATATCTTGTCGCTCTATCCAAAACAAATCTTAAACGCTCAGGCGATAATTGGGTATGAGACTGGAATGGCGATTTCAGCAAAATTTTTCTCCGTAATTTTTAATAAAAAATATATAAATAAATATCAAGGAACGGTATTAGAAGCGTCAAAACGCAATTTGTCTGACGCTAAAAAATATTATCCAAGTATATATTACGGTATCAACAAGTCAGACCTATGCATTATGGTAAACGACGATTCCGATGGTGAGTTTTATGCCAGAGCCAAGGGATGTGAAAATGTCCTTCTTACCACTCACGGAGTTGGGGTGGAAGATTATAAAATGGAATCCATGCCGCCTAAATTAATAACAGAAAATGCAGATAAGTTTATCCTTTTCAACAATGCAACAGGCAGCAGGTGGAAACGAACGGACCGTATCTTGAGAGCGTTAGCTTTATTGCCTGAAGAAAAATTGAAAAACATACTTTTAATAACGACATATTTTGCTGATGATAAAGAAAAACTTGTGGAATTTTGTGAGAAGCTGGGACTGCGAGAGAATGTGATATTTTTGGAGAAGATTAATCACATCGAATCAAATACATTTATTCAATTTTCCGATGCGTTAATCATGACAAATGACATGACGAACTTGGGTAATCCGACTATCGAAGCTTTGTATTATGGCACTCCTGTTATTTCCTTAGATGAAAGGACATTGGGGGAATTTGTTCGCCATGGGAAAGACGGCTATCTCATTTCTATCAACGAAGACATGGATGTGGAAATGGCAAATGCCATTAGCGCATTATCAAATGACAAAAAACTTTATGATAAGATAAAGAGAAGCGTGCAATCAAATACCTCAGTCCATTCTCTTAAAACACAACAAGAAAAAGAATTTCAAAGAATTCTCGATGTACTAGAATAAGTTGCTTAAAAGTGCAGTCTATCTAATCAGAAGCTTTCAAAAATGCGGATAAATTATTGTCTTATTAATTGATAAGCTTGGATGTGTTTAAGGGATAGTATTTATTTTGAGGTCATTGAAGGACTTTCATTTAAAGTCGGAGAAAAGACAGCGTTGAGCTTCGTTTGCAAAGCTTCAAAGGGGTGAAATAATTTCATGATGACCGTCGAATTGAAAAAAATATGAAAGATATATAATGGCTGAAGAAAAAGCTAAGATCGTTGTATTATTACATGCTTATTATCTAGATGATTCGAGAGTTCGAAGGCACTGTGAATGGTTGGCTAAATGTCAAAAGGATATTACGGTTATTTGTCTCAACAAAGGGCAGGAAAGTAAATGTAGTATGGAAAATGACGTTCGCATAATACGTGCCCCTGTTTCAAGGTCTGAGTCTAAAAGCAAATTGTCCTATATGTTAGAATATTTTCTATTCTTTCTTTATTGTTGTTATAAGGCAACTGTACTTTCATTGATAAAAAGGCCGAAATTAATCATTGTTAATAATATGCCAAACGCGTTGGTATTTGCCGCTTTTGTGCCTCGAATACTGGGTGTACCAGTATTATTGGACGTTCATGACCTTATGCCAGAATTATGTGACGTAGTGTTTAAAGGCAAAGCTAAATTACTAAGGAAAATATTGTTATTTGAGGAAAAATTGAGTTTTATGTTTGCGTCGCATTTGATGACGGTTAGTTACCCGGTAAAGAAATTACTCAAAAAAAGAACTCTTAAGCCTCTTCATGTAACCCATAATTCCCCTAGTCAACTTACTGTAGTCGATAAGAAAGAACAGCAAGAGGTCAAGATTCTTTTTCATGGCAATATTCATGAGCGTTATGGCGTCCAAAGATTAATAGAGCCGTTGAGCAACCTTGAAAAGAAAGGATATGAGTTTTCATTCGATATTTTTGGGAAGGGGCCGTACACACAAGAACTGATTAAGCAAACTGCTTCCCATGATTTCATCACTTATCAAGGCAGTTTTATGCCTGTAGATGTGCCTAACATATTAAGCTCAGCAACAGTGGGGGTGATCATGAATTACCCAAATCCGTCAAATGATTTTGCTTTGCCAGTTAAAATGTTGGAGTATGTTGCAAATAGAGTACCTGTCATTTGTCCAAAGTTGCCAATAATTAAAGAATATTTTTCTGAAGAGAGCGTATTTTATTTTACGGATGATTCCGATTTACAAGAAGTGATGGAAACAATGTTAGGGGATAAAAACTTGAGACGACAAAAAAGTGAGAATGCCCTAGAAGACTTTAACTCAATTAGCTGGGATAAAGAGAAGGAAGTATATCTGAATTTTATAGAAGCTTGTTATGAATTATAGTATATCCCTAAATAAGCTCTATATATTTTACGTTATTTTTTTTGCAGTAATTATCGATGCTATTTACGGTGCACTGGCTCTTGTAGGATTAGAAGGTTTAAAAATTAGTGCACTATATCGTGCAGTTTTAATTTTTGGGTTTATGGTACTACTTTTAAAGCGTAGTGATATTTTTTCTAATTGGATGAGAGTTATAATTATTTTATGGCTCATGAGCATGCTAAATCTCGCAATTTCCAATAAAATGCCATTTCCATTTTTGGATATACAAATATTTTTTAAAGTAATGTTCCCTTTTGCTGTATATTATTTTCTTCTATTTAGTTTGAAAAATGAGAACCTAGCTATGTTGTCTTGCAGAGGCATCTCATTTTTTGGTGCCATAGCTGGTTTATTATTTCTATTTTCTATTATTACAGGCATCGGACATCAAAACTACGGTGTAGGCCGTTTTGGGATCAGTTCTTTCTTTCCTGCGGGTAATGATATTGGCATTGCTCTAATATTATCACTTTGCTTTTCTTGGTATCTTTTCCTGACGACAGCAAGTAACAAATACATAGTCGCTGTAATACTTACCACATTGGCACTACTATTATCTGGGACCCGCGCGGGGATACTGGGCGCCGGGCTTGTTAATATAATTTTTGTCATTGTTTTTCTGTCGCGAAGATATCCTAATATTTACACAAGCCGAAATATGACGTTTAAAAAAATTATATTTATAATATTATTTGCAATTATTATGTTCCAAGTAACTACATTTATTGTCGATAACATCGATGTTTTTGCTTTTCAATTAGAGAAACTTATAGAAGTATCAAAAGCTCTTAATCCTCGAGAAAATTCTATAGAGCATGGAATTAAGTATCTAAAAATAAGGCCATTATTTGAAACGCTCTATGGTTCTGGCGTGTATTTTCAAGTTGAATCTGCTAAATCATTCTCTCATGCTTTCGGGGTTAATACGGAAAGGGCTTCATTTGAACAGGATACGTTAGATATCTTTGGGTATTATGGATTAATTTTAGGTGGTGGGATATTGCTGCTCCATTATTATTTCCTTGTAAATGCTATTGGAAATTTTTTCATGAGGCCAAATCTATTGCTATTTACTATTTCAATAGCTTTAGGACTTCTGCTAGTTGTAGGCAATCTATCCGGCCATGGAATTACTAGCCCTCAGGTCGGTACAATTGTCGGTACAATTTACTATATTTTGATGAGAAAAAGTGATGAAAATATTAATTATAAGTAATATGTATCCGTCTATAGAAGCTCCTTCATCTGGTATTTTTGTTAAAAGAATTTCTGATCAGCTTTCATCTTGTCCAGACATTATTGTTGATACCTGGACCTTGCCTCATTGGAATAAATATCTTGCATATTTATATTTTTATTTCGCCTTCATTTTTAAAATTCTAGTATCTCGCCCTAATTATACTTATTGCCATTTCGTTACTCATACTGGCCTTCTAGGAGTGTTTGCAAAGAAAATTATTGGAAGTACATTAGTATTAAACTGTCACGGTTCAGATGTGATTGGGTCATTAGAAAAAAGCCGTTTTCGTTATAAATTATGTAACTTTTTGTTTAGAAAATCTGATCTGATAATAACACCGTCTAGGTTCTTACAAGATACCATTGAAGGCAATTTTATAATTGATTCAAAAGAATTTTACATATCTCCTTCAGGGGGAGTGCCTATACCGCAATTACCTAATTACAAAGACGCAGAAACGGTTTTGAATATTGGCTATGTGGGCCGTATTGTGGAAAACAAGGGGGTTAACGTCCTTGTTCAAGCACTGAATAAGATAACAATCCCTGTCCATTTAACTGTTGCAGGTGCTGGCGATCCCCATATATTCTCAAATATAAAAAAAGATAATACAATAGTTAAGATTTATGGCGAGTTACATCATGAAGAACTCCACTCAATATATAGCCAAATAGATGTCTTAATTTTTCCAACTCTATTAAGAGAGAGTCTTGGATTAACTCCACTTGAAGCAATGGCTTTTGGTGTTCCCGTGATTGGAAGTGATATAGGTGCAATACCCGAATACATTATACCCGAACAAACGGGGTATTTGGTTCATACAGGGTGCGCAGATAGCCTGAGAGATGCTCTATTAAAGTTTAGTGCCTTATCAAAAAGTGAGAAGATGAAATTGAGTGCAGGGGCAAGAAAAATGGCGCAGAAATATGATGAGAAAATTGTCGCAATGCAATTAATTGAAAAACTAATTTCTTTATAAACATCATTAATCTCTCAACAATCATTCGTGTAGTTTTGTTGGGATTGCGAGGTGACTTGGAAAATTAGATGCTTTTGAAAGTTGGTTCAATCGACAACAAATTCTAAGGGTTGCAATCTGTAATTATTTTCTTAACGAAGCCTGCTTGTAAGCAGTATGTTGCTCCAGTATTTTGACAGACTGCTGTACCTTCACCTACTAGAGGTAAATCCAAACGTTCACCATACTCACTCATCCAGCCTATTTGTTTTGCTGGAACACCAGCTATTAGCGCATAGTCAGCCACATCTTTAGTTACCACAGCTCCTGCAGCTATAAATGCATAACGACCAAGCGAAACGCCACAAATAATAGTGGCATTTGCACCAATGGTGGCACCTTTTTTGACGAGCGTATTCTTATACTCATCTTTCCTGGGAATACCTGAGCGTGGATTGTAGACATTGGTAAAAACCATGCTCGGTCCACAAAAAACATCATCCTCTATAGTAACATTATCATAGACTGATACATTGTTTTGCACCTTAACATTATTGCCAATAACGACTTTGTTACCAACATAAACATTTTGTCCAAAAGAACAGTCAGTACCAATTTTAGCCTCAGCACAAATATGAACCCAATGCCAGATCGCGGAGCCACTACCAATTTTAGCACCTTCATCGATAATTGCCGTGGGGTGGGTTTTATAAGTCATTTTTTTACCCAGTCATTACTTAGATATATTATTCAAGAAAGGGTGATACTCACCAACTTTACCCAGTGGAACTTGATTTCTTATGTCAGAGACGGTCTCAATCGCTACTCTATTCTCTTCTAAACCAAAGCCGTTGCCTTTGAGAATTTCTTCGTAGCTTCTGGTGTGTAAATCTGCAAATCCGCCAGAGAATTCTAGTTCGTCACCATTGATAGTAATACTGCGGTAAGTCCTTTGACCAGATGCTATCGCTTCATCGGGTAAATTTTCAGCATCCACTGAAAGGAACCAACGTACTCGCGCATTTTCATATTCCAAATAACCGGCATTAACAGTATCAGAGAAATGATGAACCTTGTTCTCATCCAGTTTTCCAAATAAAAAATGGAGCATATCATAGAAGTGAACACCTATATTCGTGGCCACACCTCCAGATTTGTTAACATCTCCTTTCCACGAGGCCAAATACCAATGTCCTCTAGAGGTGATATAAGTTAAATCTACTTCGTGTTTTTTATTCTTGGGTGAATTTGCGATATTCTCTTTAAGTGCTATTATAGCAGGGTGCAATCTTAGTTGTAATATGGTGTTAATCTTACGACCTGTTGCATCTTCTATCTCCTGTAATCCATTAATATTCCACGGATTCAGTACTAAAGGTTTTTCACATATCGCATCAGCGCCCGAGCGTAATGCAAACCTTATGTGAGAATCGTGTAAGTAGTTTGGGGAGCAGATAGAAACATAATTTAGGGGGTTTCCACGCCGTCTCATTTTATCCACATGACGATCAAACCTCTCGTATTCCGTAAAAAAGTCGGCATTCGGGAAATAACTATCAATGATACCAACTGAATCATTTTTATCTAGAGCTGCAACGAGCTGATTGCCAGTATCAGAGATAGCTTTCATATGTCGTGGGGCAATGTAACCTGCAGCGCCAATAAGGCCGAATTTTTTCATATTACTCTCTTTGTGCTAGTGAATTACTGGCGTTTTTACTTACGTGTCTAACAAGGACTGCAAATAGGCTGAAAAGTCCTCCTAACATTGTGGATATAATAACTATTAAAGCTCTTTTAGGTGCCGTTTTAATCTCCGGTTTTACAGGAGGGTCAATAGTCTCAAATATGTATTCTTCTCTAGTCTCAGCAAGAAGAATTTTTTGTGTTTCTTGTTTAATCAGACTATAAAAAATGGTCCGGATATCTGCGATTTGAGTTCTATCCAATTGTTTTTGTAGATACTCGATACTTGCATTCGATTGATTAATATCCTTATTTCGGGTATATTGGTTTATATCTTCAACTAACCATGTAGCCCAAGTCTGAGCAAGTTCCGGTACTGGAAAATTTATCGAGATCTCAATAAAGCCTGTTTCCATATCTTCTGATACCGTTAAAATAGTTTTGAATTTTTCATATACTGCTATATCTGATGGTTTTGGTTTATCAGTTAGTGTCCACTTATTGGCTTCTCTATCATATATATTTTCATCAAAAATAGGGGTATTTGTAGTTTGATCCCAATCAATAATAGTCATTAGAGGAACCATTATTTTTTTTCGGTCAATAAAATCTTTAATAAAACGATGAGATCGTATTGTAGCAACTGCTATATCTTTTTTATCAATCCGTGCTGCACTTAAATCCAACCCTGCAATGGAAGCAAGCCCTTGTAGTTGTCCACCTTTGGGCTGTGATGAGCTTTCTGCTGGTGCAATGAGAGCGGTAGATTGATAAATGTTGGGTAGGTTCAAGGCATAGACTATTGACGCTATAGCAAAAAATAGGGTAATTCCCATGATTAACCATTTTCCATGCCATAGTACTTGAATTATGGCTACTAAATCTACCTCATCGTTAGTAACTATCACTGGAAATTTGTCTTGTGTATTTGATGTCATTGATTGTCAATATTCATAATAATTTCTTGTGAAAAGCCTATTCTATTAAAAGCTATATTTTTAATTGTTTTAATATAGAAAGCAATTAAAATTTTAGACTGCTATCTGGGGGTATTGTAATAATTATCTATATCGACAATCATTCGAGTGACTATTGTACGTAATGAGAAATAAATTAAAGACTAATGCAATTAACAGGTCACTACTAAAGCTTGTTTCTTATGCAATTTTTAAAATAGTTGGTTCAAATTTCATATTTTGAAGCCATGTAGGATGTTATAGTAGCGTATCAAAAAAATATACACATTTTCGACATGTATTTTTATAAAAATTATTGATATAAACCTTAGCCTGAAGTTACAACACCTATATCGGATACCGTGTCCCATACAAGATACGAATATCTTATTTTAGAATCTGCTCTCGCTGAGCTATTTGATAAGTTACATAAGGGAGTGTCGCACAAGAATCTATCAAGGTAGATTCTAAGGAGTGAAATGGAAATGGATTAATAAAGCCCTGGTTCCTGTTGTCGAATTCTGACCATACAAAGAATGCCATAGGAGAAGAAAGAACTCTCCTAATTTTTGCGCTTCAAAGACTTGAATTTAGGACTGTTCTGCCATCTAAAATAGCGGATCAGGTGCATAAAATTGATGCTATAAGACCATCGATAGTTTTGATTATGTATTCTTCCATAAAGTTTTTTCTCTTAGGAGTATTCACTCAAATCTGAACATTCAACCGGAAAAACTGTCTTTAAGGTTTTCGAGTAAACTCGCTCGGGCTTCTTTGAAAATATCGCTTCTAAAAAGTAGTTTGCTGGTATTCATTTCGTTTTGGCGAGAGATGAAATCCGGATAGTAGGGAGAGTTCTCACCTTCCTGCAAGATTGATTGGAGTACATTTTCCTGAAATTGATTGCTATAAATTGATGCGAGCAGTGAAATCCATTCTTGACGGTAATGATTGGTCGTGTTTTGAATATTTAAAACGACAGATTTTTTGACGCTTGAAAATCCATGCTGTGAGATAGCTTCTTCAACAAGATCATCTGTTTTTACGGAATCAAGAAGAAGAAGCGAGAGGCTTTTATGAAGTCCTGATGATCTAATAAATTGAACAGCTAACGTGAAAGAGCCATCATATTGCGATATTGCTGATTTCGGTATAATCTGTTCCAGTACTCCAGAGTAGCCAGGCGTATTGAGACCGGTGACTGTGCCCCCAGCGGCAAGTGCGGCTGGGATCGATAATGAAAAAGGAAATGAAAGCAGAAATATTGTCACTATTTTCTTATACATTTAGTTTTATACCTCAATAAATTATTACTTAATTTCTTTATGAGGCGATAAAACCAAACCAATGTGACAGGGGTGTTAACAGATTGTTACGATTTTGTGAAGTTTTTGTGAATCTTTTATTAAATAACAAGAGGTTATCGCAAAACGGTTTGACATTTTTGCGAATCAAATGATAGCCTAAAATTCAGGTGATATTATGTTAGCAAATGAATATTACAGTAATATTACAAAATCAAAATAAATAATAACATAAATAATAAGGAGTATTTCATGAAGTATTTAGCAATCAGTTTAATAATGACCCTGGGTCTTGGCGGTGGGGTTGCCAACGCGGAAGAACTTTCTTCTTCACTGCTTCTTCAGCAAGATAGCTCCATCGCGTCTGACAAAATAGCTTCGCGTGATTGGTCGGCGGCAGAAGAAGAGTTGATCTCGACGGATTTTGGCCCCGAAGATCAGATATTTGCAAAAGTGAATCTAGCGTTTTTATATAGCGCAACAGGTCGGGCTGACAAAGCACAAGCCTTATACCAAGAAATACTTGATGGCCGCGACAATAGTTTTGCTATGACACTTTCCGGACAGCCGAGAAAAGTGAAATATATCGCAAAAGATGGCATCAAGCGGCTTGATAGCTTGTAAGAACGATTAAAATAATTCAATGTATCAACAGATATCTATTATTTATAAGGTCTGTCGGTGATACAAAAAACTCTATTGGTCTTTCTGATGCTGGCTTCATTTTCGATGATGTTCCTGTCAGAAAGGCCTATTTATTTTGCAGTTCCTTTGTGGGGACTGCTGAGCTCGCTCAGCTTTTTTGATTTTAAGGCACTCCGACTTCCAAATATTCTAACTGCCCTGGTCCTTTGTCTCGGCATTGCCTACAATATATATATCGACAAAAATTTATTGTTGCCGCTCACTTCCTTTTTGATCTCATCGGCTCTACTTATCATCATCTCATTAACCTACTACAAATTGCGGGGAAGGCTTGGACTTGGAATGGGGGACATAAAATTGTTCGCCGCCGGTGCGGTTTGGCTTAGTCCTTATCAGTTACCATTTGTGCTGCTTATATCCTCGTTGACCGCGATTTTGTACTTCTTGATATCATTTGAACGCGTTAATGTAGCGGCAACAAACCAGAAAATTCCTTACGGCCCGTTTCTCGCGATCGCAATTTGGTCCGTCTGGCTTTCGGGTGATTATTTGATCCGCCTTCTCCAATAGAATCACCAACTGATTCTAATCAAGAAACCTCCATAAGTCTATTTTCCTAAGTGATATATTGAGCGGTATTGCACCGATATTTCTGTCACAATTGGAGAAATTATTTCGCGTTAACAATTCTAACATCTTCATAAGTATTTGTTATTAAATGAATAATGCGAAAATAAATTTGTGAGTTTTCTATTTAATAATTTTATCACACCTCTGAAACAAAAACATCATAAACCCCGTCTATCTAGGAAATGCTTAACGGGCTCATTTGGGTCCAATCGAAACATGAGACTGAACATAGATGTTCAATAATTTTAATAAGACGGGGTCGAAATGACAAATCTCAAACTAATTAAGAAGCTGCTCTTTGTAACTTTGGCAGCAGCTTCCCTTTCAGCATTTACAAGTTGCAGTGATAAAAATACAGAATTGGCATCGAAAGGTGAGACTGGTGATAATCCCGGTACAGGGAATGTAGGAACCGGTGGCGGGAGTGGCGGCGGCGGTACTGTTGTTCAATGTACAGCAGGTACTGTCGAAGTTGCTCTTGGTAGCGGCAGCGCTTGCCAAATATCAGGTACGATTACACAGGATATGACGCTTGATGCGGCAAACACATACTTGCTTTCAGGTAAGGTAACGATAGGTCAAGAAACACTATCTGATGGCACTGGCGGAACAAGAGTAACACTTAACGTTCCTGCAGGGACTACTGTTGCTGGCTTGGATGCAAATTCATTCTTGGTTATCGCTAGGGGTTCAATGATCAACGCAAATGGTAGTGTTGGTCAACCGATTGTCTTTACTTCCGCAGCAGATATTAATCGCGGATTTTCTGCAACCCCGGCACTTGATGAGTCATTTACATCTGAGTGGGGCGGTATTGTTGTGAACGGTCTGGCGACCATCAACGGATGCGCATCTGGAATTTGCGAAGCAGATGGCGAAGGCGATTCTGGTAAATACGGTGGTGCCAATGATGCAGATAATTCAGGTACAATGCGTTATGTGCAAGTAAAGTATGCGGGTAACCCTATTACTGATGATGATGAACTTAATGGTATCGCTTTTGAAGGTGTAGGTAATGGAACTACGCTTGATTACATTCATGTACATAACGGTGCCGACGATGGTGTAGAATTCTTTGGCGGAACTGTTGATGTGAAACATTTGATCATCACGGGTGCAGATGACGATAGCCTTGATTGGACAAAAGGTTGGCGCGGTCGTGCTCAATATGTCCTTATTCAGCAAAACGACAATCAATCTGCATCTGATCAGGGTATTGAGGCTGATAATAATGGTAACGACAATGACGCGGCACCATTTGCGCAACCTACCTTATCAAATGTAACATTGATCGGTGGTCAAACCCGCGGCGATATTGGCATGCTTTTACGTGAAGGTACTGGTGCAAAGATCTACAATACTGTGGTAACTGGTTTCTTAGACTATTGTCTTGATCTTGATCAGGCGGCAACATATACGCGCCGTGACGGTGCCAATGGAATTACCATTCAATCAACATTGCTTGGTTGCGATGTTCCTTTTGCATCGGATGCTGAAGATGGTGACTTGGAAACTTGGTTCCTTGGTCAAGCCAACAATGTTGCAGAAACATCTACTCTTTCTGGTTTCTATAATGGTATCGCTGAAAATGCGGTTGCGCCTACCGATGTTAATGCTCTTGATACATGGTTTGATACGACAGATCATATCGGTGCTGTAAAGTCGGGTTCTACCTCAGATAATTGGACACTTGGCTGGTCTTACGCGATTAATCCAACCCCAAGCTGCCCAACAGGTACGGCGTCTAATAATGCAGGCGGTTGTATTCTACAGGGCACTATCACCGGAAATGTCAGACTTGCAGCGGGACTTAATTACTTCCTTCGTGGTAAAGTGGTTATTGGTGAAGACCTTGGTGGTGACGCGAGTACGCCGATTGCCGCCGCGACAGCAGGTAATTTGACGATAGATGCTGGTGTGACAATTGCTGGTGAAGATAAAAATTCATACCTTGTGATTTCACGTGGATCGAAAATCTTCTCTAACGGTACGGCTGAGGCGCCGGTTACTCTAACGGCTACAAATGATGCCACACGTAACCTCGATACTGATACTGCTCTCTGGGGTGGTGTTGTTATTAACGGCCGTGCAACAATAAATGGATGTGCTTCTGGTATCTGTGAGGCAACTGGTGAAGGCGACTCTGGTCTATACGGTGGTAACGACGATGACGACGATAGCGGTCAATTGTTTTATACCGTTGTTAAATATGCGGGTAACCCAATCACTGCTGATGATGAGCTTAACGGTATCGCGTTTGAAGGTGTGGGCCGTGGTACAGAAGTTGATTACCTTCAGGTGCACAATGGCGCTGACGATGGTGTTGAATTCTTCGGTGGTACTGTTCGGGTGAAACACCTAGTTGTTACTGGTGCTGATGATGACAGCATTGACTGGACCAAGGGATGGCGTGGTGCAATCCAGCATGCCGTTGTGGTTCAAAATGATAACCAGTCTGCCACAGACCAAGGCATCGAAGCCGACAACAATGGTTCCGACAATGATGCGGCACCATTTGCCCAACCATTACTTTCCAATATCACTCTTGTTGGCGGAACGACACGCGGTGACATAGGTATGCTTCTTCGCGAAGGAACCGGTGCAAAGATCGTCAATGTGGTAACTGCAGGGTTTCTTGATCAATGTCTTGATCTCGACCAAGCAGCAACATATGCCCGCCGTGATGGTGCAGACGGCATTACCATAACTTCCACTTACCTTGCTTGTACAACAAGCTTCGCATCGGATGCGGAAGATGGTGATTTGGCAGCATGGTTCAACGGTCAGGCCAATAACGGCACGGGTGCAAGCACACTGGTTGCTCCAACTGGTGGATCACATGCCTTCATTAATGGTGCAACAGAAAATGGTGTGACGATCACCAACCCTCAAACTCTGGACGCTTGGTTCGACACAACAACCCATATCGGGGCTGTTGATGTGGAAGCAAACAACTGGCTTGAAGGCTGGACCGTGTGGGTTAACGAATAAGGAAACGATAACGAATGCTGTGATGATGAACGTTCATCATCACAGCATTGTGTAATTTTATTTATAAAACGGTGACAAATATGAAAATGTTCCAAAGAACTCTAAAAAGTACGTTACTCGCTTCCTGTGCAATTATTACTTCTCAGGCCGCGTTGTCCCAAGAAGCACAGCAAGCAGGCTCGGATCAGGTTGACACTATCATTACGATAGGGCGATATATTCCCGATGAAAAGCGCGCTACTTCTGAAATCTCGAATGTCGTAAGCTCCAGCGATTTTAGTCTCGCCGGAGATAGTGATATAGCTGTGGCCCTCACGAGACTGCCTGGAATTTCACCTGACGTAACAGGAAAATATGTGGTAATACGTGGACTCAATGAAAGATATACATCTACTTTGCTCAATGGCATCGAGTTGCCATCTCCAGATCCATTAAAACGCGCGGTTCCGCTTGATATCTTTCCAACATCATTGGTTGGAAGTGTATTAATTCAAAAAACATATTCGGCAGAATATCCTGGCGCTTTTGGTGGCGGTGTGATTGATATTCGCACTAAAGTCGTCCCCGAAGAAAGCTTCTTCGAGATAGGGCTTGGAACTGGGTATAATTCGGCATCAACCTTCAAGGATGGTCTTACCTATTATGGTAGTGATACGGACGTGTTTGGATTTGATAATGGTACACGCGATCTTCCAGCTATAATTGCAGCCAACCCGACGTTGGAAGGAATGAGCGCCGCAGAACTCGAACAGGCAGGTGAAGCATTTCCCAATATCTGGTCTATTGATTTTCAGAATAATGCACCGGACTTTGACTTTAATACTGCTGGCGGTACCAACTGGGAAGTCGGTGATGAAGGCGAGGTAGGAATTATCGTCGCTGTCGATTATGGTAGCAAATTCCGTAACAAATTTGGTCAACGCAGTTCTTACAAAGCGTCAAGTGCGACAGATTCGGGTTTAGAGGCAGACCGCGACTTTAGTCCGCGTGCCTGTGAAGCCGTTGGGGTCGATGGTTCAGAATGTGGTTATGACGTAACCACTTGGGATATTGATCTCAATACATTCACGTCATTGGGCTGGCAGATTAACGCCGACCATGCAATTAAATATTCATCGCTTCTTCTGCGTTCAAGCCAAAAGCAGGTTGAAATTCAGCAAGGTCGAACCAACTCCGAAGATCTGGCAAACTTTACGCGCCTTGACTGGACAGAGAGGCAAGTTTGGTCTCACAGTTTTGACGGTGAACATGCGTTTGATATCTTCAATGATGATATGACTGAAATTTTCTGGCACGCCAACTCTACAAAAGCAAAACGTGATGTGCCGATGCGAAAACGATATACATATGTTTACGACAATAATTCGGGTGCATTTGAGATGTTGCGGCGTAACGATAGTAACCGAATTGAATTTGGTGCTCTCGATGATACTTCTAAAGATATCGGTTTTGACGTCAAGCAGCCATTTTATATCAATAGCACCGCGCTCGATTTTAAATTTGGTGCCAGCTATAACGAGAAAAACCGGGTTTCTGATTACAAGAAATACGGTTTCAACTTGGCAAATGTATCAAATGATGAACTAAGAACGTTTGTACCAGAGGTCATTTTTGGATCTGTAAATATAGACCCAAATGGTATTTATCTTGATGAATTTTTCGACGCATCAAGTGCTTTTACCGCTGACTTCGAAAATAAACAGTTCTTTGCACAGGTTGACGCGCAAGTAAACGACCAAGTACGTGTATCGGCAGGAATGCGTTACGAAGATAGTCTACAAACCGTGATGTCTACTGACCGAACCACTTTAGAAGATATTACCATCCGCCAAGATCTGGAAAAATGGTTGCCGTCTGCGACAGTGACTTGGGAATTTATTGAGAATATGCAAGTTCGACTTGCTTATTCTGAAACGGTCAATCGGCCTGATAGCCGCGAACTTGCTCCTGTCTTTTTCGTTCGTGAAGACGGACGTACGGAGCGTGGGAACGAAAACTTAAAGCCAGCAAATATTAGAAGTTTTGATGCTCGCTTTGAATGGTATTTCGGTACAGGTGAAAGTTTGACAATTGGAGCTTTCTATAAAGAGATCGACAATCCAATTGAACAGTCAATCTTTGCCCGCGGTGACGGGGAAGCGGACACGATCGCCAATGCTGAAAAGGCGAAATTGAAAGGCTTCGAACTTGAACTTGAAAAAGTGATCGGGACCGTTGGAGCGAGGGAGTTTTTTGTTAAGGCAAACGGTTCTTACATAGATTCAGAAGTGGTGAGAAGTGCGGAAAATTTTGATCGGGTCACCAATCTGGTTGGTCGTCTTCAAGGACAGTCGGATTATCTGGCCAATCTTCAGGTTGGTTTCGAAAATCTGGATATCGGTGAAAAGCTAAACCTTATAGTAAATTATCAAGGTGATCGCATCTACCGTCTGGGTACGTCTACGAGACCGGATCTGATTGAAGATATTCCGCTTCAAGTCAATTTTCTCTACAGTCGCGACGTCAACATTTGGGGCGAGCGGCCAGTAACGCTGACATTTAAAGCGCAAAACCTTCTCAATGAAAAAGCGCTTCGTAAGCAAGGCACTGAAATCGCAGAATCTTTTGAGATTGGCCGCACGTTTACTTTGGGTGTCAACTACTCTTTCTAAACTATAATATCTAATATATCCAAACTATTAAGCCCGGTTTCCTGCCGGGCTTTTTTTGGTTCTTATTGACACAATACTGTAGCAATTGTGAAATATTACCATAACAAATATTCGTTAAAAATGTAGGAGTAGAGATAGAATCAGTTGATTAGTTAATCGCAATAGAGGTGCCAGAATGGCGGAAAATATACTGGAAGACGGAAATTCGGTACAGGATGCCCAATTACCATTATTTTTCCGCTTCACTTTAACCGGTTTCGAAATATTTGCAGTAATTTTACTTGCAATCCTCTGTTCTGATACGTTTCTCTCACTAGTAAGTTCTGGAGAAAAAAGAGATTTATCAACGACAGTAGTTCCATCCACAATTTTTAAAAACGGACAGTCTGATGAGCATCAATATAGTTATTTGAAAACCGTTGATCCTTTTTACGGTGTAACAGTTTCTGAAACAGTTTCACAAGTTAACAACGTTCCACAAAGCACGCTTGATATTCAAATCTTTGGATTGCGGGCGAAGAACAATGGCAGTGGTACAGTCATTTTAAAATCTCAGGGTGGTATCCAGAAATTGGCACAGGTTGGTGATGAAATTGCGAGTGGTGCAAAACTGACCGCGATATTTGCCAATAGGATAGAATTTAGGCGAAATGGACGACTAGAAACTATTTACCTACCAAAAGACAGGGTGGGATTTCTTGCAAAAAAACAAAGTGACATTCCGGAAGTTATGCCGGCAAATAATCATCAAGGCACCAACAAAGAACAAATTGCCGATTTCGTGAGTGCCATGGATCTCACTCCATATCGTCAAGGAAAAAATATTGAAGGATTTACTGTCGGTGTGAATGCTGATTTATCGCTGCTTTCGCTGGTCGGTCTTCAAAAAGGTGACATCATAAATTCGGTAAACGGCAATCGCCTACATTCATGGGAACGGGTTAAGGAAATATCGGAGGGAGCTGGCTTTGGTTCCCTTGATATTCAATTTGAACGTAGTGGCGAACCGCTGGCTCTTTCTTTGTCCCAATCTTCATTAGGATCATAATTTTGAAATATCAGATAATATTATATTTTTTCTTATTCGCGACAGCGGCGATTGCCCAACAGGGTGGGACAACGCTCAACTATCGTGATGCAGATTTGCGTTCCTTTATAGAGGATGTGGCACTTGAAACACGTCAGACTTTTATCATTGATCCACAAGTAAACGGAAAGGTCAATTTGATATCGTCGGAGCCGATCTCAGGTGAACTCTTGTTTGAGACCTTACTCTCCGTTCTTAAAGTGAATGGAATGGCAGCGGTTCCTACCTCAAGCGGTGCATATAAAATAACAAAAAGTGAGCTTGCCTTGGGTGACGCTAGCCCGGTGGATAAAATTTTAAACGGAGATGCACTGGTTACACGTGTCTTTAAAATAAAACACACAGATCCGATGACGATTTCCGCCGCCATAAAGCCTTATGTGGCAAGGACAGGTAGTAGTTTCGCAAGGGCTGGCCTGCCTATGGTCGTGGTCACGGACCATGCTGATAATTTAATCCGAATTTCGCAGATTATTGCTTCTCTGGATGCTGATCAAACGGTGATCCGGACGCTCAATTTGCTGCACACTTCACCGGGAGAAATGGCCGAGGTCACAGAGCAACTCACAGCCGGGTCCGGGTTTGATGGAAATACAATGGCGTTATTGCAAACGATCCCCCTCAGAGGGAGTAATTCCCTTATCCTAAAAGGGATGCCTGAAGTTTTGGACCAATATTTACCGATACTTGCAGAGATCGATAAAAACAATGCCAGCCGCGGTGATATGCGGATAATCCGATTGAAATATGCGACCACTGATAAAATGCTTCCTGTTCTGCAACAGCTTGTGGATGCAATTGAGGGAGATATTAACGATGGTGGTCTTCAAAACTTAAGCAATGAAGTTACGATCGCTGAGTTTCAGGGTACAAATTCTCTCGTGATAAACGCCGAGCCGGAAATGCAACAGAGGCTTGCCGATGTGATTGCAAACTTGGACGTCCCGCAAGATCAGGTGCTCGTCGAGGCGATTGTTGTCGAGGTGTCCGAAAATGCTTCCAAGGAACTCGGTCTTCAATATATTTTGGCTGGTGGTGATAGTAGTAATATACCCTTTACCGTCGCCAATTATTCGAACTCTGCACCGAACATATTGGCTGCTACGGGTGCTATTGTTGTTGATGATAGCGATAGTTCATCAGGCACAAGTGCGTCAGATATATTGAAAGCAGCGGCGGTCGATAGCTTTCTGGGTCTTAACGGATTTTCAATTGGTGCAGCAGGTCGGACTTCGGACGGTGGTGTCTTTGGTGTTATCTTAAATGCACTGGCCACAGATACGGACAGCAATATTCTTTCGACGCCGTCTGTGATGGCGCTTAATAACGAATCTGCGACATTTCTGGCAGGTCAGGAAATTCCAATCACCACTGGCGAAAGTCTTGGTAGTGCAAACAGTAATCCTTTTAGAACCATAGAACGCGAAAGTGTCGGTATTCAGCTCGAGATAAAACCACAAATAAATGACAATAGTGAAATAAGGCTGGATATCAGGCAAGAGGTGTCATCCATTTCTGGTCCTGTTAGTTTAACCTCTACAGAACTTATTACAAATAAAAGAGAAATTCAAACAACTGTAAGGGTGGCTGATGGTGAGATTGTGGTGCTCGGCGGTCTTATCCAGCAAAATGAACGCATTAGTGTCGACAAAGTACCACTGCTCGGAGATATACCGTTTCTTGGACGTGCGTTTAGAAGCGAAGGAAAAACACGCGAAAACACCAATCTGATGATTTTCATTAGACCTACAATAGTACGAAATGAAGCCGATATGGAGCGGGTTACCAGTAATAAATTCGACTTTATGCGCGAACGACAGCGCATTTCCGGTTCGGACCTTTCTATAGACGACATGCTGCAAAATGTCATTGACGCAAAACCAGTGAAAAACGAGTGATGACAATGGGAAAACAAGAAAAAAATCAACACGAAAAGTACCGTGATCCGCATATGCTGCCATACAGTTTCGCTAAAACAAATAGTATTTTAATTGGGGAAGATGAGAATGGCTATACTCTTTGTATGGGGCCAGATGCAAATCGGGAAATGATCACTGAAGTACTACGCGTATTCAGTTCCATCGACGAGATTAAAAATTTTACCACGAAGGAATATGGTGAACTGTTGTCGACTGTTTATGCAAATCGGAGTTTCCAGGATGATATTGATAGCTCTCTAGACGAAAAAGAAGAAGACCTAGATAGCATCCTTGAAGGTGTAGAGAAGTCTGCAGATTTACTTGGCGACGATGATGACGCACCAGTAATACGTCTTCTTAATTCCCTTCTTAGCGAGTCTGTGCGCGCGGGTGCTTCCGATATCCACCTCGAGCCATTCGAAGACAGCATAAAAGCCAGGCTCAGAATTGATGGGGTGCTGACCGAACTTGCTTCACTCTCGCCGAAACTAGCCCCATACCTAGTTTCACGTATCAAAGTTATGGCCCGCCTCGACATCGCTGAGAAGAGAGTGCCCCAAGATGGCAGACTATCACTTACATTAGGCGGTAAAGCTTTTGATGTCCGTGTGTCGACACTCCCTATTCGTTACGGTGAAAGAGTGGTTATGCGCTTGCTTGACACTGATAGCGCGAAAATAGAATTGGCCGAGTTAGGGATGGGAGGAACAACATTAAAAAGATTAAAAGGGCGTCTTTCAGAGCCCAATGGCATCATTCTGGTCACAGGTCCTACCGGCTCTGGGAAAACAACGACCCTGTATGCTGCGCTTAGCTATCTTAACGATCAGACACGAAATATTATGACTGTGGAGGATCCGGTAGAATACGCGTTACCGGGCATTAGCCAAACTCAGGTAAATGCAAAAGTAGGTATGACTTTTGCCAGCGGTCTGCGCTCTATTTTACGTCAAGACCCTGATGTGGTCATGGTAGGTGAAATACGCGATATGGAAACCGCCGAGATGGCTGTACAGGCGAGTTTAACGGGACATTTGGTTCTTTCGACCGTCCATACCAACAGTGCTGTTTCCGCTGTGACGCGCCTCGTTGACATGGGCGTGGAACGATATTTACTTGCGTCATCAATTAATGCAATTCTAGCCCAACGTTTGGTCCGTAAGCTCTGCAGTAACTGTAAAACAGAGATTGAGGCCACGCCAGCGTTCTTAACTCAATTGAATGTCGACGCGCAAGACGCAACGATGGCTTGCCGGCCGGTTGGTTGTGTTGACTGTCAAAATACCGGCTATCGTGGCCGAACGGCACTCTATGAGCTTGTTACAATTACCGACGAATTGAGAGCGATGATCCAGGAAGGCGCGAGCGAGCAGGCAATGGCAGAGGTTGCATTCAAGGGGCACTCAACCCTAGCTGACAATGGCCGGGAACTGATTCTTTGTGGTGTGACGACTGTTGAAGAAGTGATGCGGGTATCAAAATTGCGGGATTACGACGATGCCAGCCTATGATTACGAAGCAATGGACGGCGCAGGACAAACAAAGAAGGGGGTAATTGCCGCCGACAGTTTGCGTGATGCGCGGCAGAAATTACTCTCAAACTCATTATTTCCAGTCAACATTAAATATGGAAAAGATAAAACGGTTCTTGCATTTGGTAAGCATTCCTTTTCATGGCAGAAATCAATAAAATCAAAAGATCTGACGTTGATCACTCGCCAGTTAGCAACCATGTTTAGCGCTGGAACGCCGATTGAAGAAGCATTGCACGCTCTGGCCTCACAGAGTGAAAAACCAGTGATCAGGAATGTACTGACAAAAATTCGAGCGCTCGTTTCGGAAGGTAAAAAATTGTCTGAAGCGATGAAAAGCGAAAGTTCGAGTTTTCCGGCTCTTTACCGTTCGATGATTGCAGCAGGGGAAGCTTCGGGTGATCTGGGAGCGATCATGGAACGTATTGCCGATTACAGCGAAAAGAGTGAAGAGATCAAGAATAAAGTCAGCACTGCAATGATCTATCCAATTGTACTTTGCGTGGTAGCGACCTCTGTTCTTGTAATTCTTATGACCTTTGTTGTGCCAAAGGTGGTCTCGCAATTTGAAGATATGGGGGCGGAGCTGCCCGGCCTAACTCGTGCAGTGATGGCTATATCTGAACTGTTTGTGGATTATGGGCTCATATTAATGATTCTGATATTCTTATTGATTGGGACTCATAGGGTCTTCAGCAAGCGAAAGTCGTTTCGATTAAAAATTCATGGTTTATTGATGAAAATCCCGTTTTTCGGCCGCCTGATTACATCTGTATCAAGTGCTAGATTCGCCAGAACCATGGGCACACTTATTGAAGGAGGCAGTCCAGTTCTGGAAAGTATTCGCGCCGCAAAGGAAACAGTATCAAACGAAGTAATTCGAGATGCTATCGATAAAGTCTATCTTGATGTTCGAGAGGGGCATTCTTTATCAAAGGCGATGAAGCGGACCGAGGTGTTCTCCCCACTGCTCGTCTACATGTGTTCGATGGGTGAAAAAAGCGGCAGATTAGCCTTTTTACTGTTGAAAATAGCTGATTATCTGGAAAGTGAATTTGACGGTATCAGTCAGAAAGCGCTGAGCCTTCTTGAGCCGATAATTGTGATTGTGATGGGGGTGATGGTGGGATTGATTGTCATGTCGATCATGCTGCCGATCATGCGTCTCAATAGCCTTGTTTTAATGTAAAGAAATGGAAAATAAGATGTGCCTACATACAATATTATCTAAATATCAGAAACTCTGGATTAAAATCATTAAGGACGAAGATGGCTTTTCATTGATCGAACTGATGGTTGTTGTTGTAATCATGGGATTGTTGACCACTGTTGTCGTTATCAACGTACTTCCCAATCAGGACCGCGCGATGGTGGAAAAAGCGAGGGCAGATATCCGTACTATATCTCAGGCCGTTGAGATGTATCGCATGGATCAAATGAAATACCCAAGTATGGAGCAGGGGATTGATATTTTATCATCTGCCCCAAAAGGTAATAATTTTCGTACAGAAGGTTATATCAAGTCCCTCCCTAAAGACCCATGGGGGCAGGAGTATCAATATTTAATTCCGGGCGAGCACGGTTCATTTGACGTTTTTTCCTTTGGTGCTGATGGGCGTCTTGGTGGTGAAGGTCTTGATCTTGACATTGGCAACTGGAATGAGGGCTAGTTTATGTCCAGTTCTCCACTTTCAGAAGACGGGTTTTCACTGTTGGAATTGCTGGTTGCGATGGCGGTATTGTCATTGGCTGTAATTCCTATGTTAGCAACTCAATCGACTGCGATAAAAAGCACTGTACTCCTAAACGAGAAAACACTGGCCAAAATTGTTGCCGAAAATGCGCTCGTCGAGTTGACAACCTCGGAAATTGGGCCGGTTCCCGGCATTGTGCGCGGTAATGATCGACAGGCGAATATAGATTTTAATTGGCAGGCAAATATAAAGCAGATGCCGACCCAACCTGTGACGAGTATTTCTTTGACCGTTAACAGAGATGGGAAAAAAAAATCGCTCTATCAGGTTATAGGATTTAGAAAAGCAACATGAAAATAATGCAGGACCTTATAAGCGACAATGCTGGCTTTAGTTTGATTGAAACACTGGTTGCCGTTTTCATTCTCTCTGTTGTCTCATTGATTTCTTTGAATGTCATGAGTAACTTTGCAGATGCCAATCAGGCGATGACACAAAAAATGTCCCATATGAATGAAATTGCAAGTGCGAGGACTTATTTACGTACAGACCTGAGCCAGACATTCGATCATCGGTTTTCAACATCCCCATCCGCAGAGAAAAATGGTGAAGTTCTATTAAAGTTTACACGTGGTAGCAGTGAATTTGCTGCGGTTGATCTATCAAAATCTTCGGCTGAAACAATTGAGTATCGCTTTGATGGTAACGCATTGATCCGTCGCACCTTTGAACGACCTGATCCGACCCAAAATACACCTTTTATGGACTATGTTATTTTGAAAGATGTAACAAATGTGACCCTCAAATATTATGACGGATTTGTATGGCGGGAGGATTGGACGCCGGGGATAGGTTCTCAAAAGACAACCCTTCCCAGAGCGGTTGAATTATCCTGGCAGTTACAGTCTGAGGACCGCGAACCAACCTATTCCTATAGAAACGTTTTTCAAGTAGGAGTGCGGCAATGAACTTGATAAAAAATGAGGAGGGCGCAGCACTTCTGTCTGTTCTTTTGCTGGTTTCAGTAATGAGTGCAGCTATGGTCACGGCATTTGATATCCTCGGTTTTTATACGAGACAGACAGTTACTAAATCCCATAGTTATCAGGCAATTCAATATGCACTTGCGGCAGAAATTATCGGTGCAAATGAGGCCGTTGATCTGGCAAAGAATAGTGAGTTGATTGAACTGTTAGGTCAATCCGGAAGCCCGCAGAAAGTTAGTTTCCCTATCGAGAATGGAACAGTCACTGGCGCGTTGGAGGAATATACAAATTGTTTTAACCTTAGTTCGGTGGTTGTGGCCGGAAGCGGTAACGGATTTGAGCTAAACCAGACTGGGTACGATCAATATATAAGACTGCTCGAAGAGCTGGGTATTGGGGAAAGGCAAGCGATCTCTCTGGCTTCCGCACTGGTTGATTGGCAGGATACGGATGACCAACCCATGTCATCAGGTGCCGAAGGGTTTATTTACTCGCAAATGGAGATTCCGTACCGAGCAGCAAATTACCCAATCACCGAAATAAGCGAACTTCGTCTTGTCCGCGGATATAGTCCAGAACTTGTCGATCGATTAGGCAATCTTGCTTGTGTGGATAAGAGGTCGATGAAGACGACTATTAATCTTAATTCTGCAAGGACTGAGGATGCTTCTTTAATAAATTCATTACTTGGTTTATCGTTATCGCAGCAGGACGTGGTTACGATCTTAAATGCACGGCCAGAGACGGGGTATGATCATGTCGCGAGATTTTGGGATCATGGCTTTCTCAAGGATAAAAAAATAAATTCACAGATACGCCAACAATTTTTAATAACTCCGAAACGGTATAAAATAAGAATTGATATCAGTTTAGACGAGGCAAGAGTGAGAATGGAAAGTCTGGTGTATATAAATGACGATGGAACCTTTGATCTTATTAGCCGGAAGTTTGGAGTTTAACTGATGTGTGAACAGATTAAAATTATCGAAGGAGACATCAAAAGCGACGGGATGGCGATATTACCCGGCGAAGCTGTCAGCTTCTTCAATATTCCACTACCAGATTTACCCGCTGCCAAACTTGAGCAAATCCTGCCGGGTGTCATGGTGGAATATATCGCAGGGAGCATTGATGATGCTCATATATGTATTGTTAAGAAAATATCGGACGGGCGGTATCTTGCCGCGGTTTGCGACAATAAATGGATGGTGGAGGCGAGAGGTAAGGCCGCTTCCGAGGGTAAAGTTCTAAAAGCAATTTGGCCTGATTACGCTCTTTTGGACGTTCCCAAAACGGACCTTAATGTTAAGCGGGTTGACGGGCGTGTGTTAGTGCGGCGCCCCGATGAAACAGGCTTTGCTATTGCCGAAAATATGCTTGAGCATGTTATTGGTGTGCAAGATAATCAGAACCCGCAAGAGGCTACCGCGGTACCAGACGGACAAGGATTGGCAACAGGAAAATATAGCCCGCGGGCTCCACTTCTTATTTATATGCGGTCTTTGGCTCGATTGTCGATCATACTTGTTGTTGCCCTTTTTGTTTGGTTTATTCATGCGGGATTTACGATTTCAAACAACGAAAATCAAAGACTGCGTTATGCCGATTCATCCGTTGGCATATTTAAAGAAAACTACCCAGACGTTAAACGTATCGTTAACGTTGAGGCGCAAATGCGTGCGTTATTGAATGACGGGAATGAAGAAGGTGGCATTGGTTTTTTAGCAATTGCCAACTCAGTCTTTAAAGCTGTAAATGACACGGCGGGTATCGCGCTTGATAGCCTTGCTTACGACGAGGTCGGCGCGCTGCAGTCACTCAACGTAACAATTTTGTCTTTGAATTATTCTCAGGTTACCTCATTTGAAAGCAGTCTTGCGGCGGCGGGTTATGAGGTTTTACAAGGTGCCAGCGCGCATGATGGTGAGAACATATTGAGCAGTTATATCATTAGGGAAGTCAAGCGATGAAGAGTTTCTGGTCCGGACTTACTGAAAGAGAACGTCTGTTGATTTGTGCGGGTGCAGTGGTGGTGGTCACCCTGCTAATTTATGCGCTCGTTTTAAACCCTCTTGCGGAAAGAAAACAAGCTTCCTTACGAGCTCTAGAGACGGAAAGAACCATATATTATAATGTTCTTGATATGGCCCGGGCGTCAAAAAACAATAGTGCAACTGTCCAGACTGCCCCTTTTAGAACAACGCCGATAAGAGAAGCTGTTACCGAAGCTTCGCGCAAAACAGGAATCGCGATCTCGCGTATTCAGCCCGACCGTGATGGCGATGTTTCATTTTGGATCGACGCTGCAAACACCGGGGAAATATTTGACTGGCTTTTGTTGCTGGAACAGGAATTTGGGAGACAAGTAAAACGGATTTCAATACAGAAAAATACTGGTGAGGAAACATTGCGTGGACAATTTGAGTTTGAAGGGGAACATCAATGATGGCCTCTTCATATTCAACAAATAATTGCCTGCCGTTTAGATGGATGATAGCACTATTTATTTCATTTTTCCTAGCAATCTCACTTTATAAGTTGCCAGCTAAATTTATTAGCGAAGGCCTGAGATCATATGGAATTGACACTCGTGAAGGTAAAGGTAGCTTTTGGAATGCGCACTTTAACGATGTGTTAGTTGCCAATCAATTTTGGCGAGACCTAGATGTAAAGCTGCAAAAATATCCGTTATTTCTGGGAAAAATAGAAGCCGAATTTAGTGCCGTGAATGAAAATGGCCGTTTATCCGGTATCATTAGTGATGTTGAGGGCGATGGCCTGACAATCACATCGGTAACGGGGACTACTCAGATAAATATTCGCCAAAACGGACGAACTTATCCCAGCAATATCACTATAAAATCAGATCGCCTAGAGCTTAACAATGATGGCTTGTGTACCGTTGGAAGTTTCACTATAGAAACAGATTTTTTAGAAATATTTCTTTCCAGAATGAAGCTTGATATGCCACAACTGGAAGGGGTGGGTGAATGTTTGGGTGGTCGAGTTCTTACCTCGCTGCGATCCAGTGAAAATGGAATCGAAGTTAGCATAAGTGGTGATTTCTCACATACAGTTCGAAAGGGCGTCATTTCACTTTCGCTTTCAGATCGGCTTGAGAAAAACCAAACTATTGTCAATGAGCTTATTGCGAACGGCCTTTCGAAGGAGGGTTCCGTGTGGCAAGCTATAATGGAGTTAGACATATGATCAAAAGTGACCAATATTTTAGAGCGGCGACGATATTGACGATGATGCTGGCACTTGGCGCTTGCGGAACAAAGGTGGGACTTGGTAATCCACAGGGCATGCCAAACGAAACAACATCATCTGCGAGCAATGCGAGCTCATCCATTTCAACGCTTCCTCCACTGCAGATGAAAAAGGGGCAGTGTGCGATATTTTTATGGTCTGAGGAAAGTTCCCGACCACTTGTATTTACACAGGATATTGCGACTGAGCATGCGACAATCCTGATCGACGGCACATCAAATAGGCTCAATAGGGATCAGTCGACGGAGATGATCATTCCGGGTTTTTTTGCTCGACAAGAGTTTTCAGATGACACCATGAAAATGAGCGTGCGGTTGAAAGTTGATCAAGGGCGAAATCTCTATGAAGGCATTAAGATACCTTCAGGTATACTCTCTGTGAAAAAGAATGATGACAGTGAGAATATTATTTCTGTGTCGGGCTTACTTGGATGTAATCTGGCTAACTGAGTAATTCGCAGTACTGAGAAAAATGCATGAGGAGCTTGACGATCTTAAAAATCGAGCTTGCGCTGGAAGGCCAAAGTATCGCGTAGGACCGCTCGGAAGGAAGCCCAATATTTTGATAATTTCCCTGTCTTTTCCCATATTAACAGGGAACATCGCCTTAGGTTATGCACAAATTTTATATAGGGGGCGCAGATGCTTTTATGCTCTCATATGGTATTCTTAATGCTTCAGCTGCAGCCTCATCAATTTCGATGTTGCAAAAAGATATGTACACCGTACCGTGTGCCCGAAGCGATGTCCATTAGACCGTCATTATTTATGTCGACTACAGTGATTTGGCGGCCGACGCCGACTTCATCATCTATCAAATGGCGTTCAAATTGCGGCTTGGCACCTCGAGTATTAATTATTTTATACCAATAAAGATATGGTGTGCCGAATTCGTCTGGATCTTTAAGACCAAAATGGGCCAAGGGGGTTTTTCCGGTGACAATATCCAGTACACCGTCACCATCAATATCAGCCATTTCGGACGCGTGTGGTTGGGTATAGGTGTCATCAATGATGTGACGTTCCCATTCATTATCGCCGACCTGCTCAAACCAGAAAAGACCACGGCCATGTCCCATACCACTGATGAAATCATTTCTGCCATCGCCATTTACATCTGTAATATGCATTTGCGAAAATGACACTGACGGGTCGATAATATGCCATGTCCAGGATCTGCTCCCATCGGCAGCGATCCGTTGCTCGTACCAGCCACCCTCATCATATGATTGTCGCGGCGCAGCATTTCCGTCTCTATCAAAAAATCCTTCGCCGGAACCAAACACAACATCGTTAAGGCCGTCACCATTGATATCACCCACACCCAGTCCGTGTGTCGGCAGTGTCGCGCCGGTATTGCGACCTTCGTTTTCGGCTTCGATCGTGTGGATCACATAGCCGCCCGCATCTGGGAATTCGACGGCATAAAGTTTGCCGGATGCATCGGCTGTATCTGCCGCGCCCGTGATGACTTGCGGTTTTCCGGTGCCGAGCAAATCCATAAATACTGGGCTCTCATTGCGCGTATAATTCATAATCAGGTGTTGCGGCCATTCGCCGTCACCCCCTTTTGGATTTTCAAACCAGTAAAAACCAGCACTGGTGATATCAACGGCGATCACGTCGATCCAACCATCCTTGTTGATATCATCATGAAAACTGAAAAAAGCCAGCGGATAAGCTTTCGACCAGATATTTTTCTCACCACCACTTTCCAGATATATTTTGATATGATCAGATAACCGAGGAATGGATGCCGCATCCTGAAGTGGGGCGCGGATGGTGTGGCGGATCCAGTCAGGAGCTTCGTACCAGTAGTGGCCGGTAACAATATCCATTTGACCATCGTTATTAATATCGGCAACTGATGCACCCTCGGTGTGATACTGATCGTCAAGTTCAATATGCTCGAAGCTTATGTCTGAGGTTCCCTCAATATATTCGTTTTCGTTGGCATTGATGATGTAAAGCCCGTTTGTCGAGGTTGTTGTTACGGGCGACATGTCATTATAAGGACCGAGTATGACCGACGGGGCGAATTCCCAGCATAGTAAAAACAGGATGACGAGTGCCAAAAGAACTTTAATCAGTTTTTTGATCATAAAAATTTCCTAATTCAGTCTTATCACCGACTGTAAATCCACATCTGACCATTTTGGTAAATGGGGCGTGTCGGGCAGTTTTTTAATATACGCCGCCTTAATCTGAATAAGAGTTACGCCGTCGCCGTGGGCCTGGATGCCGATATGGCCGTCTTGGGGTATGGTTTGGTCCATTTCTGTATAATCAAGGGCGGGAATGCCGTTGACCCAGGAACGAATGCGCCGACCTTCGCAAAGAATGCGGTAATCGTTCCATTCGCCCCTTTTTACGGCCTTATTAACAGCGGCCATATCGCTAGATTCAGCGATGACCGTATTGCGGCGGCTTTCATCATAAAGTTTTCCCCACCAGCCGTCTCCAGCGTCGACCTGATACCCGCTCATATCACCGTGGCCGGGAACACCGATGCTGCGCACTTGAAAGCCGGAATTGACAAAACCCTCTGTCCCCAGAAGTCGGAAACTTAAAAGCAGTTCAAAGTTTTGGTAACTCTCATCGGTGACAAGAAAGGTATTATGTTCGATCATTTTATTCAGGGAGCCGCCCATGATCATACCGTCCTCGACGCGCCAGATGCCGTCCTCGACTGAATGCCATCCATCCAATGTTTGACCATTAAATAACGCTTTGAAGTCTTCAGCGTTTGCGGTGGATAGAAAACAGCACAGAAGGATAGGGATAAGAAACCTGATCATAGGATATCCTTTTTAAAATTCATTATTTTTCAGACGGTCAATGATGTTATCTCCAGCCCGCATGGAAAGCGCCATGATGGTCAGGGTCGGGTTTTTCTCTGCATGGGTTACAAAAGGGGCGCCGTCCGCCACGTATAAATTGCTCACATCCCAAGTCTGGGAATGCTTATTCAGAACCGATGTTTTAGGATCATCGCCCATGCGACATCCACCCACTTCGTGGTTGGTACCGCCGCCGGGGCCGCTCAGTTTTCCGGCTTTACGCCTTTCGGAAAACCCATCTTCAAGCACAATAGCCCCCATATTTTCAGCAAGCTTATGAAGGGTGTCATACATATGTGACGTACGTTTGAAGTCCTCATCTGACCATTTCCAGTTGAATTTAGGCACCGGAATGCCCCACTTATCTTTTACGACCGGATCAATAGTCAAACGGTTATCTGCCGTTACTGTCATGCTGCCGAGACAGCGGATGGTCATGGTTGAACCATAATAGCGGCGCATATAGGACTTCAGTTTTTTGCCGTAGAGACCTTTTTTACCCATCAACATACCACGAAAAGTGTCTTCCATACCGGGCGGGCCAAAACGGCCTCCGCCGTAAGGGCTAACTTCAAGCTTATAGCCACCAATGAAGTCAGCATCACCGCCTTTTTTCTTATCGTCACCATGGAGCCACCATGGGGCGTAAAGATGAGGTTGGGATACGCCGTCTTCGTTGTGCGGGGGTAGATTTTCAAGTGCAGGAATCTGAATGGGAAGACCAGCACCTGTTGTGTCGGAAAGATATTTGCCCACATTACCTGATGAGTTGGCAAGGCCGTTCGGTGCCTTGTCTGTTTTGGAATTGAGCAAAATGCGGTTTGTTTCCATCGCGGCTGGTGCAAGCACCACGACGCGTGCATGAACGTCGATATGTTTTCCAGTTTTGCGGTCAATATAACGAACGCCCGTTGCCTTGTCGCCAGCATCATCCACCAGAACTTTATAAACCACGGCATTTGTCAGGATCGTTAGTTTTCCTGTTTTTATTGCCGGTTTAATGTAGGAGGTGACACTGTCAAATGCTGCACCAATGGAGCAGCCGCGAATACAGTTTGTTGCGTAAAAACAGGCATCCCGGCCATGAAGTGGCGATGTTAAGATCGCTGTCGGGTGGGCCATGGTTTTAATGCCCATTTTTTCGCATGCCTTGGCAAAGATTAGTTCACTTGCACGTGGTGCAGGGGGCTTTTGCCGAATATGATTAGGGGATTGCGGTGAATTATGAACTGTACCGTCCGGATCTGGGCCAAAAAGGCCCATACTTTCCTCAACCCGGTCATAATAGGGTTCCATGTCGTCGTAAGATACCGGCCAATCTTCGCCGCGACCTGTGTTGGTTTTGCTTTTAAAATCATCGGGGCCGTAACGGGGTGTTTGCCGGCCAAAATGATGGGTTCTGCCACCTAGTTGTCGGGCTCTCCACCATTTAAATCCTTCCCCTTCTGTTGTGTAGGGCTGCCCTTTGACGTCGAAGCCGCCGTCGACGGTGGCATCAAAAAAGCCAGAATTTTTATCGGGTGTTCGTTGATCGCGAAGTGGTGCTTCACGTGGAAGCTGGAACATCGCCGCCTCTGTTTCCGGGTCATATTCCCTGCCTGCTTCCACTAGAAGCACGCATACGCCTGCTTGGGTAAGGGTATGGATCATCATGCCGCCACCGGCGCCAGACCCTACAACGATTACATCATGATTTTCTGCCATAATCTATTCCCTTTTAAACACCAATCAGTTTGCGAATTTCTTCTGGCGGTCCGTCAAAACTATCAAGCGGTACGTTACCCGCATAACCGATATCTTCCATACCTTCGTCGGTGGTGTAATATCCGCCCACATAGAGATAGATCAAACGCTCAAAGAAAAGGTCGTCGTGTTCGCTCGCCTTTCCAGTTTCGACAGACTTCGCTAGTGCATCAAACATCGCCGCCTGTTGACTGGCGGCTAAATTATAAAAATAGCGCGCGTCATTCTCCTTGGCGCGGCCATTGAGGCGTGCGAGCCCGCTAACGATTGTATCGCGGTCTTTTTGTTGATCCGGATAGGGGGCGCTGACCCATTCATCAACAAAGTCTGTGATATTGAGAAGACCTGCGCTCGGCGACCTATCATCAGCGGGAATTACCAGATCGCCAATCACCGTCAGGTTTTTGAGCTGGTTGTCATCTAGCGTTTTATCCCAAGTGACAACCGGATTGTTGACATCAACATCTTGACCATATCCCTCGCTGCGGGGCTGCGCTTCAGCTGCATGAGGATAGTTGCTCAAATAAGCTGCTGATGCGCCTGTAACAGCCATCAATTTTAGAACACGTCTGCGATTGGGGCTTAGTTTTTCGCTACTCATAGGTCGTCTCCCTTTAAACGATCGATTATATTATCTGCCGCTCTCATGGCCATAGCCATGATGGTCAGTGTCGGATTTTTTTCAACATGGGTTACAAACGGCGCGCCGTCTGTGACATAAAGGTTATTCACATCCCATGTCTGAGAATATTGATTAAGAACAGAAGTCTTAGGATCATCTCCCATGCGACAACCGCCAATTTCATGATTAACTTCACCGCCAACTTCCATAACTTTACCGGCCTTGCGTGATTTCTCCCATGCGTCAAAAATTACGGTCGCTCCCATGTTTTTTGCAAGTTCATGGAGGGTTTTATTCATATGTTCGCCGCGGCGGAAATCCTCATCTGACCACTGCCAGTGAAAATCAGGCACCGGAATGCCCCATTTATCCTTGGTGTTTGGATCGATAGTCAGGTAGCAGTTTTCATTTACCGACATCCCGCCAAGCGTGCGAATGCCAAGCAGTGAACCATAGTAGCGGCGCATGTGATCTTTCAGCTTCTTACCGTAGAGGCCTTTTTGACCGTGTAACATAATGCGAAAGGTTGCGTTCATGGACGGCGGGCCGAAGCGGCCACCTCGATAAGGATCCACTTCAATTTTATATCCACTTGAAAAATCTGCACCAGCTTTTTCCTTCTCCTCGCCGTGAAGCCACCAAGGGGCATAAACATGAGGCTGCGAAACGCCGTCCTCGTTATGAGGCGGCGCGTAGTCGAGCTCCGGCACATGTATCCAAAGAGACGTGAAGAGTGTGTCTGAAATACATTTACCGACCATGCCGCTGGAATTGGCGAGGCCGTTCGGGGCTTTTTCCGATTTCGAATTTAGAAGAATGCGTGAACTTTCCATGGCCCCAGGTGCGAGAACGACGACCTTTGCGTTTATTTCTCTGTGCTCGCCTGTTTCAGTGTCGATATAACGGATGCCGGTGGCTTTCTTTCCGGTCTCATCAGTAAGAACCTGGTACGCAACAGATTGAGTTTGAATTCTTAATTTGCCAGTTTCTTCGGCCGGTTTGATATAAGCTGTGACACTATCAAAGGCGGCACCGATGGAGCAGCCCCGGATACAGTTGGTGGCATAAAAACAGGCATCGCGCCCATTAAGGGGCGACGTTAATATTGCTGTTGGATGGGCCATAGTTTTAATGCCCATTTTTTTGAGTGCTTTTTCAAACAGCATTTCGCTTGCTCTTGGCGCGGGCGGCTTTTGCCGAATATGATTGGGTGATTGCGGTGAATTATAGACCGCCTCGTCGGCGTCAGGACCAAAGTTTCCCATTATGGTCTCAACCCGGTCATAGTATGGCTCTATATCTTCGTAAGAAAAAGGCCAGTCAACTTCGCGGCCCGTCATGGAAAACATTTTGAAATCTTCGGGCCCATATCTTGGAGTCTGCCTGCCAAAATGATGAGTACGCCCACCGAGCTGACGGGAACGCCACCATCTAAATTTTTCTTTCGAGTATTTATATGGCTGTCCGGGCATGTCAAAGCCGCCGATATTGGCGTCAAAAAAACCGTCATTTTTGTCTGGAGTGCCTTCGCCGCGAAGTGGTGCTTCCTTGGGAAGTTGAAACATTGCCGCATCAGTTTCGGGTTCCCATCTGCGGCCTGCTTCTAGAAGCAGAACATTGACACCAGCCTTGGTCAGGGTATGAGCGACCATGCCGCCACCCGCACCAGAACCAACGACTATTACTTCATTTTCATCCGCCATTCATAAGTTCCCTATTCTTTTCTACAAGAAAACCAGTTTTATTTTGCATTGTATTGGAAATACGGTACTTTATTTAGGAAAAAAGCGTCATAAGGAGAATTCTGATTTCTATTTCAAATACTATGAATTACATTACATCGCCTTATTTCTCTCATCTTTTTGATGGGATTAATGATCTGATGCTTTTTGTAAAAGACACGCAAAGTACATTGATGAACTCAAACCAGTTATTTGCCGAGCATTTCGGTTTTGAGCAGGTGGAAATGATCAAAGGCAAGAGCGATTTTGATCTTTTCAGTCATGAACTTGCGGTGCAGTATCGCAAAGACGACGCAGAAGTTTTCGAGACAGCAAAAAGCAAGTTGAATATTATCGAACTGTTTCCAAATCATATGGGCGAGGAGCAATGGTTTATCTGCAACAAAGTGCCAATCATTGACGCAGGAGGAAGAGTTCAGGGACTTTGTGGTGCACTTCAAAAGCTTGAGGACAGCTCAGTTAATCTCAGGCCGTTTAATGATATTTCAAAGGCACTTATATTTCTTAAGGACAATTATACCAAAAAGATTTGTAATGATGATATGGCGAAGGTTGCCGGCTTGTCCGTTCGCCAATTTGAAAAAAGATTTAAGCAGATTTTTAATACCAGCGCTCACCAATATATCCTCAATTTACGGATATTGAAGTCGTGTGATCTCTTGATTGCTGGCGGTCTAAGTATATCGGAGACCGCGCACAGGCTTGGTTTTTATGATCAGAGTGCATTTACATCTCACTTCAAAAAACAACTTGGTGTAACACCAATGAATTATATTAAACAGCACTCAATTAAACGAAATGTGTCTGAATGAATGACGCTTTTTTCCTATAAAAATTGCTATATTTACCAATACCGCGTGTGGGAAAACACTTATATTTTTTAGGCTATAAATTAAAAGGGATGAGGGTGACGGGAAAAACCGCTTACATTGTCGGTACGTTTGACACAAAGGAAGCTGAACTTCTTTTTGTGCGTGATCTTATTAGAAAATGTGGCCTGGATGCGGTAACCGTTGATCTGGGCACGTCCTCAAACTCGGACAATAACGAGGCTGACATTTCAGCCAGTGCAGTAGCGCGCAATCATCCTGATGGGGAAAACGCGGTATTTACAGGTGACCGCGGCACAGCGGTTGCCGCTATGGCCGAAGCGTTTAAGATATTTTTGGCCAACCGAAGCGGTCTGGGCGGTGTTATCGGGTTTGGTGGGTCCGGTGGGACAGCACTGATCAGTCCGGCATTTCAGAATTTACCACTTGGTGTGCCCAAAGTTATCGTCTCCACCATGGCGTCGGGTAATATTGCTCCTTATGTGGGAACATCAGATATCTGCATGATGTATTCGGTCACTGATATCAGCGGACTTAATCCTATTCTTGAACAGGTATTATCCAACGCGGCTCACGCACTTTTTGGCATGATTGAAAAACACCACGAACCTGCGCAATCATCCAAGCCAGTCATTGGTATGACTATGTTTGGGGTTACAACTGTTTGTGTTGAAGCGCTGAAGGCCCGTCATGAACGCGACAATCAGTGTCTAGTATTTCATGCGACGGGAACTGGTGGCCAAACACTGGAGAAATTAGTGGAAAATGGCAGGCTTTCAGGTGTCATTGATGTAACGACCACGGAGATTGCCGATCATCTGATGGGCGGCATACTGAGCGCTGGTGAACGGCGGCTGGATAGCTTTATTGAAGCGGGTATTCCATATGTTGGATCCTGCGGGGCCATCGATATGGTCAATTTCGGCGCGCCGTCGACGATCCCGGAAAAGTATGCAGACAGGCTATTTTACGAACATAACCCGCAAATTACCCTGATGAGAACCACGGAGGAGGAAAATGTGGATATGGGAAAATGGATTGGTGGTAAACTGAATAAATTTAAATCACCAGCCCGCTTTCTGATACCACTTGCCGGTGTGTCGGCACTTGATGATGAAGGTATGGACTTTTATGATCCGGCCGCAGATGCTGCCTTCACAGAAGCACTTGAAAAGACCGTCTCAAATCCAATTGTTTCAATCATAAAACTGCCGTATCACATAAATGATATGGAATTTTCAATGGCACTTGCCAACAATTACAATGAACTAAGTAAAGAATTTCAAAATGAATAAATTAAGTAGACAAGAGCTCATGGCGGGCTTTAAAGAACAAATTGCAAAAGGCATCCCGATCATTGGCGGCGGCGCTGGTACAGGCCTTTCCGCTAAATGTGAAGAAGCGGGTGGTATTGACCTGATCGTTATTTATAACTCTGGCCGGTACCGCATGGCGGGACGTGGTTCGCTGGCCGGATTATTATCCTACGGTAACGCAAATGAAATTGTAGTCGATATGGCAAAAGAAGTGCTACCGATGGTAAAGGACGTTCCCGTGCTTGCCGGCGTTAATGGCACTGACCCATTTGTGGATATGGAACGGTTCATCATTAAGTTAAAAGATATGGGCTTTAGCGGGGTTCAAAATTTCCCGACCATCGGGCTATTTGACGGAAATATCCGTGCAAATTTTGAAGAAACCGGCATGGGGTTTGGTCTTGAAGTGGACATGATCAGGATCGCCCATGAGCATGATATGCTGACAACCCCTTACGTCTTTAACGCGCAGGAAGCTATCGATATGGCGCAAGCAGGGGCTGATATCATTGTTGCTCATTTGGGATGTACTACAGGCGGGGCAATCGGCGTATCCACTGCGCCTACGCTTGATCAGTGTGCCGATCAGATCAATGACTGGATCGCAGCAGCAAAAACCGTGCGCGATGATATTATTTATCTATGTCACGGCGGTCCCATTTCAACACCGGAAGATGCGCAGTATATCCTTGAGAGGTGTCCGGATTGCCATGGGTTTTATGGTGCCAGCAGTATGGAACGTTTGCCTACAGAAATTGCACTGACTGAGTGCACAAGAACTTTTAAAAACATGAAGATTAAATAAGCGGAGAAAGAACATGGTCACTGTATTTGAAACATCTGTAATTGATGCCCCCATCGACAAGGTCTGGGAAGTTGTCCGCGGTTTTAATGATCTGCCCAAATGGCATCCTGCTATTGCTGATGGTGAGATAGAAGACGGGCTTGATCCGCGCACAATAGGATGCGTGCGTAATTTTAATCTTCAGGACGGTGAAAATATCAGGGAAACGTTGCTCGCGTATTCCGAACTGGATTACGCATTTTCTTATGACATGCTGACAACGGGACTTGGACTTCTTGATTATATTTCTACCATGGAACTGCGTCCTATAACTGATGGCGACCGGACTTATATTCAATGGTCGGCTGAATTTAATACAGCCCCAGGTGAAGAAAAAGAAAAAGTCGATATGGTTGCAAACGGGGTATTTCAGGGTGGATTTTCCGCCCTCAAAGAACATTTCTCAATATAAAAGGGGTTAAACATGTCGCATATAGATTACGATCGGCGTAGAATATTTCTAATATGTACAATGGCGTTGTTTACGATCGCTATATCCATGTCACTGGGGGCGACGGTTGCAGCCGATCTTAAAACCAATTTTCTTGATCCGATAGATTTTAAAACTTCGGCGACTATGATCGGTGAAATTTTGGGGATAATCTTTTTGGGTTTTTCGGTAACCCTCTTTCTCGTTAGTCCCTTTATGGACACAATCGGTATGGGCCGCGCCATAACCCTCGCCGCATCGCTTATTATCATCGGTAACGCCATAGTCATTTTCGCAGGGGACATTGCCAGTGGTGCTAATATTTATTGGGCGCTCTGGATCGGGATGCTCCTCAAAGGAATGGCTTGGGGATTTGTTGAAGCCGCGATAAATCCGGCAACAGCATCATTATATCCCGAAGATAAAACCCACCGATTAAACGTACTCCATGCTTGGTGGCCCGCTGGGCTTATTGTTGGGGGGCTTTCAGGCATTGCCATTAACTCCATTGGACTTAATTGGCAAATTGCTCTTTCGTTTATTTTTATTCCGGCGTTCGCCTTTCTAATTCTGAATATCGGCGTTAAGTTTCCCAAGACGGAAAGTTCAGAACTTGATGTTGGTTTCGGTGATATGATCAAGGAAATTTTCCGTCGACCAAGTTTTTTCATCTGGTTTGGTGCTATGTTCCTGACCGCGTCGTCGGAACTGGCCCCTGGCCAATGGGTTGATCTTGCACTGACCCACACCGTCGGTATGCGTGGTATTTTATTGCTGGTATATGTAAGCGGTATCATGTTCGTTTTGCGCCATTTTGCGGGTCCGATTGCTCATAAAATTTCACCGGTAGGGCTACTTTGGTTTTCTGCATTATTTACCAGTGTCGGGCTTTATATGCTCAGTGTGGCAGACAGCCCGATTACCGGGTTTTTTGCCGCAACTATTTGGGGTGCTGGTGTTTGTTTCATGTGGCCAACAATGCTCGCATCTGCTGCGGAGCGCTACCCGCGCGGTGGCGCTTGGGCAATTGGCCTTATTGGTTCGGCCGGTGCAATGTCGACCTATATTGTTCTGCCCATACTTGGCGCTGCCTATGACCGTGCAAAATTAGAAGCCGCAGGCGGTGCGGATGCATTCGCAGCCATGGTAGACGGAAGCCCTGAACAGGTAAATTCTCTTATCTATGCTGCTGAGAAGTCCTTCCAGACCGTGGCACTATTACCGATAGCGTTGCTCGTGATATTTGGCGGTGTATGGTATAATGATCGCCGTGTCGCCAAACAGAGTGCAGAAGGCAAGACAGATGAATAGGGAACCATAATGCGTCTTGAACATTGCCATAATTTTCACGATTTTAGAAAACTTGCCAAAAGGCGCCTTCCAAGTCCCATTTTTAATTATATTGATGGTGCCGCCGACGATGAAGTGACGTATCGGCGCAATTGGCAAAGTTTTGAAGATTGTGATTTAGTGCCTAATGTTTTAACCGGTGTGGAAGATATAGACATGTCGGTCACCGTCATGGGGCAAAAACTGGACATGCCGATATATTGTTCACCGACAGCTTTGCAGAGAGTGTTTCACCATGAAGGAGAGTTTGCAGTTGCTACTGCTGCGGAAAAGTTCGGCACCATGTTTGGGGTTTCGTCTCTCGGCACGGTAAGTTTGCAGGATATTAAGGCCAAGCATAGTAACCCACAAGCCTATCAATTTTATTTTCATAAAGACCGCGGTTTAAATCGGGCTATGCTGGAAACAGCCAAAGAAGTCGGTATCGATGTTATGATGTTAACCGTGGACACCATTACGGGCGGAAATCGCGAACGTGACCTTAGAACCGGGTTTTCCATACCGTTTCAATTGACTTTGGCTGGGCTTCTTCAATTCGTTCTCAAACCAATGTGGGGGATTAATTATATTACCCATGAAAAATTCAGCCTACCTCAATTGGATGCTCATGTGGATATGAGCGGCGGAGCGATGTCAATAGGACGTTATTTTACCGATATGCTTGACCCTTCTATGACCTGGGATGATGTAGCGGAGATGGTCAAGTTTTGGGACGGTGAGTTTTGTCTGAAAGGAATTATGAGCGTTGAAGATGCGAAAAAAGCTGTCGATATCGGTTGCACTGGTATCATAATTTCAAATCATGGTGGGCGTCAACTGGACGGTTCCCGAAGTCCATTTGACCAATTAGCAGAAATTGTAGATGCGGTTGGTGATGAAATCGACGTAATCATGGACAGTGGCATTCAGCGTGGTACTCATGTGCTCAAGGCACTTTCCCTTGGTGCTAAGGCGGTGGGCGGAGGGCGTTTTTATCTATTCCCCCTCGCTGCGGCAGGACAAAAAGGCGTCGAGCGATCATTGTCATTAATGCGCAATGAAATTGAACGCGGCATGATGTTGATGGGTTGTAGATCAGTTAGTGAGTTAAATCGAAAGAACCTTAAATTTCGCTGACTATTCATGGTGCCATTTCGAGGTGATCAAAAAAATAATCATCATTAATTTTGAAAGCCGCTTGGTGGTTTAGGCTCTCTTCTTTATAATATTGAAAAAAGAGGAGATGAAATGACAAATACAATCAAGATAAGCCAGGAAGGCCGTGTGGTGCTTGTGCAGATAAACCGTCCGGATGCTCTCAATGCGCTTAACGCAGAGGTCCTACATGAGATGGTTGAGGTGCTGTCACCGCTTGATAAAGATCCAGATGTTGGCTGTTTCGTCATTACCGGCTCAGAGAAGGCGTTCGCCGCTGGTGCTGATATCAAAGATATGGTTGATAAAGACAATATTGAAATGGTCATTGAAGATTATTTTTCCCAATGGGAAATATTCGCAAAGCTCAGAAAGCCAAAAATTGCTGCGGTAAGTGGCTACGCACTTGGTGGTGGATGCGAACTTGCCATGATGTGTGATATGGTTTTTGCCGCGAAATCAGCAAAATTTGGCCAACCCGAAATCAAACTTGGTGTGATCCCGGGCATGGGTGGGTCGCAACGGCTAACCAAGCTGGTCGGAAAGTCAAAAGCCATGGATTTGATTCTCACTGGAAGGATGATGGACGCTGAAGAGGCGGAAAGAGCGGGGCTTGCAGCGCGGGTGATCGAAGATGAGGATCTCCTTTGCGAAGCTATGGAGACGGCCCAGACAATAGCATCTTTTGGCACGGCATCGACTATGCTGGCACGCGAGGCGGTAAACCGGGCACTTGAGACTTCGCTTCAGGAAGGGTTGCTGTTTGAGCGACGTATATTTCATTCGCTATTTTCCAGCAAAGACCAAAAGGAAGGTATGGCGGCCTTTATTGAAAAGCGAAAAGCCAAATTTCACGACGATTAACGCTTACATTTAATCTTGAGCGTCAGGCGGGCGCTCTCCTGGTGATGTTATGTGTACAATCCGGTCGCTGTAGTAACCATTATAATTTGTTCGCCCGCTGACGCTATAGGCGCCCATCATTCCAAATTCAAGATAGTCACCGGGTCTGATGTCTGATGGTAGTGAAACGAGTACTGGAAAGGTGTCGGTTGAATCGCATGTAGGCCCATTTAATTGAAATTCTTTCTCTTTACCCGACAGAAGTTCACCGTCGCGAAAGCATCGAACTGGGAAGCAATTTGGCCCGTCAATCCGCAACATCCAAAAGGCGCCATACATTCCGTCATTAAGATACAAACGATCATCTTTGCGCAGTAGAACTTCAACGACAGCAGACATACAGGGCGCTGATAGTGCTCGCCCGGGCTCGCCGAGTACTTCTGCACCTTCGGCCAGAGAGAGTGTAGCGAACGAGTCCTTAACCGCTTCAAAATAGCCACCAAGTTCTGGGACGATAAAATCTGGATATGATTTTGGATAGCCGCCCCCCACATCAATCAACCGAAGTTTAAACGGCAGTTGGTCGAGAACAGATTTGGTGACCGACATGGCGTAACGGTAGGCTTCTGGATCGGTAACAGACGATCCGACGTTAAAGGCAAGCGCAGGTTCTGCCCCGCTGTCCTGGATTGCCTGAAGCAATGCAGGTATTTCTTCGGGCGGCGCGCCAAACCTGATAGAGAGATCCTCATAAGCGGATTCGTGATGAACTTCCATGCGAGCGAAAATGGTGGATTTCGATGGATCAATTTCCGACAGGAGCTGCTCCAGACCCATCGGATGATCGGTCACGAAATGACGGACACCGTATTTTTCTTGCGCCGTTTTTGCCTCACCTCTAATCCGGGTGGGGATCATAAAATATTTTGTTGCATCCGGCGCAACGGCATGGATCTGTTCAATCTCCCCCAGTGATGCGCAGTCAAAATTACACACACCAGCGCCAATCAGAAGTTTGAGAAACTCGGGCTCTGAGTTCGCCTTGACCGCATAGAGAACGCGACCAGGGAATCCTTCAAGAAACTCCTTGGTATTTGCACGGACAACATGCGGGAAGATGCAGTAAACAGGTTTTTCAGGACGTTCTGTTTGCAGCATCGAACCCACATCGGTGAATTTTTCAATCATACTCAATAATCCTTGGCTCGGTGCGTTATCTATTTTCTGGAGCGATATTTTTGATCGTGTCAGTAAATTCGCTTATTTCCTGCTCGCTATATTTTGTATGTACTCTGTTTTCAGAGCCGGGTTGATGAATTAAGCAAACACCATCTCTGCGGGCAACGGATGGCCTGATGGGGCGTTTCTCAAATCCACCGCCACAATTTGGGCAAACATTTTCAAGTTTATTTTCCACACAGTCACAGCAAAATGTGCATTCATAGGTGCAAATTCGTGCTTCTGTAGAATTTACGGGTAGATCCTTGTCACAAAGTTCGCAGTTTGGTCTGAGTTCTAGCATTTGTTCTCCTTCAATCTTACGTCAGTGACTATTCTTGCTCTCCCGCTAGTTCTATGGTTAATTGGAATAAATTAAATGGGTTAGGGAGCAATAAATTGACCAACAGAAGTAAAATATTTTCGGTTTTATGTGTAGCATTTTTTGTGAGCATTGCAAATGCAGATGAACGATCTCTGGAAGACGTGCTCGAAGATAAGGCGGTGCAAAAGGGTCTCGCGGATATTTCTGCTATGCGCGGTGAGGCCGCGAGTATGCTTGTCAAAATTGGTGGTATTATTTCCCCGTCAGGTCAGGAGCACGAGAGAGCCGAAGCCGTAGCAGAAGAAATGCGTAAAATTGGTCTCAAAGATGTACGCGTGAACGATGCTCCCAATGCTATTGGTGTGATCAAGGGGCGCTCTGGCAAGGCGCTTATATTCGTATCGACCCTTGATGATCTTACCACGGTTGCGAAGAACCAACGCGCCGCCGGGGTGCCGCCCCACATTGATGGGGATCTTGTGGTTGGACCGGGAACAAACACGTCGCTCACGTCTGTTTCGTTGATTGTTGCGGCTAAGGCGCTCATTGATAATGGGTTTGTTCCTGAACACGATATTGTGTTCGCCGGCGTTGCGGAAGAAGAAACCGGCCTTCGGGGAATGAAGCATCTTTATGCGGAATATAAGGATCGGGCGGTTGCGTTCGTTGATGTTCTTGGTGAAGGCAATAGTATCAGTTACGGCGCACTTGGTATTCATTGGTGGAAAATTCATGCATATGGTCCGGCGGGGCATACATTGCGCGGCGGACTTCCCAATATCAATCAGGCCATTGGCCGCGCCGTTGACCGTATACTCCAAATCCCCGAGCCGCAAATTTATGAAGACCGCCGCACCCGTCTGAATGTCGCGGTATTATCTAGCGGGTCCGTGTTTAATCATAAGCCGGAAACCGGTTGGTTCTCACTGGATGTTCGTTCCCTTGATCAGGTTCACATTGATACCATGGAAAACAAGGTAAGAAATATCCTTGGCGAAGTCATAAACGAACTCGGCCTTAAATTTGAAATGGAAGTGGTTTCCAATACTCCGCCTGGGCAAATAGAGGGGGCCTTAGAGAGTTCGTTGGTGCAGACATCAAAAGCGATATCAAATTATCTGGGCGGTGAGCCAAGGCTATCAAATGCGGGGTCAGCCAATTTAAATGTTTCTATCGCAGGAGGTACATTATCAATCGGTATCGCTAGCGAGCGCGGCGGAAGACGTGGGTTCCCTGATGAATGGGCTAATATTCCGACTATGATGCGCACAGCGAAGAACGTCTTCCTTACCGCAATCACCATAGGCAATATGGAAGTAAACTAATTGTCGAAGCCCGGAGACTTGGTCCCCGGGCTTGTTAGGATTTATGGGATATAGATATCCGGAAGGCCTGCTTCCTTCATCTTGGCGTTAAAGGCACCAACATTGTTTGATATCAGGGCTTCATATTCTGCCTTCGCCTCCGCCCACTCCGACATATAACGATCAGCAACCTCTGACATGCCTTTGTTTATTGGAATGCTGGCACCATTTATATCTTCAAGCAGGAAGCTAAAGTTAAGGGCCATTTTATTGGGGTAACGAATGATATCCTGAAACGTCTGAAGTTTAGTGTTGATGATTTTGGCGTGCCAGCCTTGAAGTGCGTTCATAAGCTTATCGGCTTCTTCATTGGCGAGGTCGGAATTGCTGACGTCTTTTATGACATTAATTTGCTTCTCTATGGCTCCAACGGCCTTTACATTGCCAATCATTTCATTCGCTGCTGTATGCAGTTTTGCGGTAATCGCTTCATAGTCTGAGAAATCCGCTGCAACCGATAAATCAGGGCTCGCCAGTACGTTAAAGCTCTGCTCAGAGCTATAATCACCCACAGTCATTTTTACCGAATATTCACCCGGCGCAACCGTGTATGTACCACTGCGTGGGGCGTGAATAAGTCCGGGATTACACGGCAGAGGTTCGGTTTTTAAATTCCAGACAAAGAGGTTGATACCTGATTTGGTTCCGGGTGGGATTGGTTTCGCTGATGAATATGGATCTTCCTTACAAAGTTTATTGGCATCGCTTGAATATGATTTGACCAGTCCGCCCGCATCATCAAAGATTTCAAATTTGACCACAGCGTCTTCTGCTATATCTTTGGCGAGGTGATAGTTGAATATGGCGCCGTTCGGTGGATTTTTACCACTGCCGCCACCCAAGGTGCTGCCGCTTAAAAGTCGGTAGGTGTCTCTGACACTGAACAGGTGATTATCTTCGGTGCCAAGGTCTGCCATTTCACGAATTGGCTGAACATCATCGAGTATCCAGAAACCACGTCCCTGCGTCGCCGCGATCAGATCACCATGGGCGACCCGAAGGTCCGTAATTGGTGTTTCCGGGAGATCCGCCTGAAACTCTTGCCAGTTATCACCGTTATCAAAGGATATAAACAGGCCGGTTTCGGTGCCTGCGTAAAGAAGGCCTTTGATTTTAGTGTCTTCACGAACGACACGGACAAATGTATCTTCAGGAAGACCTTTGACAATTTTCTTCCAGCTTTTACCGAAATTGTCGGTGCGGTAGATATGAGGTTCGAAATTATTCATTTTATAACCGGTTACGGCCACATACGCCGACCCTGCATTGTGGGGTGAGGCTTCAATGGCATTGATTTGCCATTCTTTGACACCGCGAGGAGTAACATTTTGCCAACTGCCGCCTTCGTCAGTTGTGATATGGAGCAGCCCGTCATCGGACCCGGCCCAGATCGCACCTTTTTGAAGTGGGGATTCCACCAGGTAAAACAGTGTATTATAATTTTCACCGCTCACCTGTTCATTGGTAAAGGGGACACCGCCATCGCCTTGATGGGATTTATCATTGAGGGTCAGGTCAGGGCTTATTTCTGTCCAGCTGACACCACGATCCGTCGATTTTAACACCAATTGTGCACCGTAATAGATGGTCGCAGGATCGTGTGGTGAAACAATTATGGGTGGGTTCCAATTGGCCCTGTATTTAAGTTCTGCCGGATGAACCGCAAATGTGCGTTCAGGATAAGGAACAATATTGCGGACTTGTTTTGTGTCCGCGTTCCATTCAACCACGCCGCCAGCGATTTGCGATGAATAAACCATTTTCGGATTGTCTGGGTCAAAGGCAATATGAGAACTTTCACCGCCGCCGGTTGAAACCCAATCACCGATACCAAGTCCGCCGCCTTTGGAGCGGCTCGGTAACGATACCGAAGAATTGTCCTGCTGCGAGCCGTAAACGCGGTATGGATATTGGTTATCAACAGACAGACGGTAAATTTGCGCAGTAGGCTGGTTAGCCTGTGTTGACCAGCTTTTACCACCATCAAGGGATATGCTGGCACCACCATCATTAGAGTTGATCATGATGTTGCTGTCTGTTGGATTAATCCACAGATCGTGGTTATCACCGTGGGTTGCTTTAACCCGTGACCACGTTTTGCCGCCGTCGATGGTTTTCATAATCGGTGCGTTAAGGACATAAGCGACATTTTCATTGTTTGGATCGGCGAACATATGTTGATAGTACCAAGACCGAGCCTTGAGGATATGATCGTGGCTGGTGAGATTAAATGTGGCACCGCCATCATCAGAGCGGTAATGTCCGCCTTTTTCCCCCTCAGCTTCAACGATGGCGTATACCTTGTTTGGGTTGGCTTGTGATACATCAACACCGATTTTACCCATTTCATCAGGAAGCCCTTTGCCGATTTTTTCCCAATTTTCACCGCCATCAGTGGTTTTATAGATGGCACTTGAATTGGAACCACCGCCACTGCGAACTTGCCAAGGGTCACGTTTATGATCCCACATTGCCGCGTAAAGGATACGTGGATTGCTCAGATCCATACTAATGTCCGTAGCACCCGTTAACTCATTGATGTAAAGCGATTTTGTCCAGGTTTTGCCGCCATCGGTTGTTTTGAACACACCGCGTTCTTCGTTGCCGGCCCACGGATTTCCCTGCACTGCTGCATAGACGGTGTCCGGATCGGTCGGATGAATACGCATGCGGGCTATTTGCCGTGAATTTTTAAGGCCTACATTCGTCCATGTCGCCCCGGCGTCCGTTGATTTATAAACACCGTCGCCGTGGGAAAGCTTCATTCCCCGAAGTGGCGCTTCACCCGTACCCACATAAACCACGTTTGGATCGCTATCTGCCACATCAACGGCACCGATGGTTGCGGTTTCAAAATGACCATCAGAAATATTTTGCCAACTAATGCCTGCATTTTCCGTTTTCCAAAGTCCGCCGCCGGTTGTTCCCATATAATAGGTAAGCGGATCGTTCGCTATCCCGGTTGAAGCCGTGGAGCGCCCACCCCGTGAAAAGCCAAGATCACGCCATTTCATATTTTCATAAAGCGCCGGATCAACATCCTGCGACAAGCTTATGCCTGTCAATCCGAAAATCAAGAATGCGGCGATGAATAATATTTTAGAAAGTTTGGTTAAAATCTCTGACATTTTAGGCCCCTATAAACTAATAAATTATTTTTATTTATAATAGGTGAGACACTCAACATTAAGCAATCACAAATTACTATTGTTAAGTGAGCAGAGTTGGAATAGGCTGTGTGAATTAACGAACATTTCCAAATTCGAACCAAGTGGGGGCCAAAAGTGAACTTTTTTAAATTCACCGGTATTGCTCAAGTTATTATATTAATAACGACAAGTTATTCCTTTGGGCAGTCGACAAAACTGCCGCAAAATGAAGATTTCTTTATTGACTACGCGCCCACAGGGTTTGTTCACGCGCACGAACAACAAAACTTCAATCAAGTACTGATAGAGTTTTTACCAAAAGGTGAAACATTGGAAAATTGGACTCAAATGTTGTCTTTAACTGGGATGCCAATCGCAGATAAAGTTCCCAGTCTTTTGGGATATTCGGACTATTTTTTTTCTAGTTATAAAGATGTTTGCGAGCAACTAGATCTTGTGCCAGTAAGTCAGGAAGAAAATGAGATTATATTAAACGTCTCTTGCCTTACCAAAGAAGGAAGCAACATTCCCGGTGGAGAAGGTCTGAGATGGGAAAATGGCGTGTATCGATTTGTTAAAACCAAAAAAATGATCTTCGAAATTCATTTTGTAAGTCATGGACAGCAATTGCCTGCTGATGATCAAAATCAACAATATATGGAAGAGGCAAGAACAGCAGTAAATCAAGTGCTGATTTGTAAATTGAACGATTCTGATCCTTGCCCCACGCTCGACAATTATACTGCAGCGGATGGAATGCTGGTCCGTCCGATTGGAGATCCACCTTGCCGCCGCGAGGGTTTTGATTGTTTTCCTACCGCCACAATTGAAGTTACGGCTTCGGCTGATGTTCAAATTGATGAATCGAAAAAAACGGGTTTTATGGTGGTGGATTTCAGCAGTGTTGATATAACGGATTCAAACGTTTTCCGAAACACTGTTATTGCCATGATCACCAGTCTCAAACAAGGGTCACCAGGAGTGCACTTAACTTTGCGTGGTGCGACACCAAACGCGGAAATTAGTAGTGACGATCGAATAAAAGCCGGTAGCTTTATATCATTTCTTCGAATGGCGTTAGTCGCGCAAAAAGTTATCGATCCAAACTTGACCAAAATAAGTTTTAGAAATTTTCGCTGAACGGTTACGGCATATATATTTCTGGCAGGTTCACCGCTTTCATTTCTAGATTGAACCGTTCAATATCACCGGATTTAATGGCGTCCAGTTCGGCTTTATGGTCTTTCCATTCGTCGAGGTATCTCTGTGCAACTTCGCGTGCACCTTGACTTACGGGCACATCTGAACCGGCCATGCGACCAATAAGACCTTTTATTTCCATAAGGAATTTTGCTTCCATTTGATAGACATGCTGGAAGGTTCTGAAATCTTCCTGAACGATTTTAGCGATCCAGCCATTGAGACTGTCATTCAGCGCATCGGCCTTGGCATCAATATCTTCTGAAGTACTGACATCTTTGATTATAGCGATTTGTTTTTGGGCTGCTCGCAGATCAAGAACACCTTGTGACATTTGCTGAATGATGCCGTAGAGCGATTTATTCAGTGTGTCCATATCCTTATATTGTTTGAGGTTCTCTGCGTGTGTGCCAGTTAAGCGCGGATCAACGAGAATTTCAAAATCCTGTGTCTGGCTATGGTCACCAACGGTAAGTTTGACAGAATAGTGTCCTGGCACGGCCTTATAAACCGAACGGCCACGGGTCACCGAGAATATTTCATCAAAACATTCATACTTGCCCACCATCATGTTCCAGGTCCAGATATTTGCACCTTTGGCCTTCTTTAAGTTTTTTGGAAGTGGCGAGAGTTTGCAAACCGGTGAGGTGTCGTTGGAATATTCCGAATGGACAAGTGATCCAGATGAATCAAAGATTTCCATGGAAATGAAATCATCTTCGCCGAGTTCCTGCTCAAGTACATATTGCACTTGAAGTCCACGCGGTGGATTGCGGCCAATCATAACATCCGCGTCTTGGTTACTATATTCTGGATAACCGAGAGAAATGCTACGAAGTGGCGACTGTGGTTTGTAGAGGAAATTACCTTCGCCAACATCACCGTCCATAATTTGATGAAGTGGTGTTAAGTTATCAAGAATCCAGAAAGAACGGCCTTGGGTGGCGACAACTAAATCGTCTTGGCGAATATGAAGATCGGTGATCGGAACTTCGGGAAGGTTTAGTTGAAATTCTTGCCAGTTATCACCGTCATCGAAAGATATAAACATACCGGTTTCGGTTCCGGCATAAAGGAGCCCTTCACGCTTTGGATCTTCGCGCACGGTGCGTACGAATGTATCTTCTGGCAGGCCACTTACTATTTTTTTCCAGCTCTGGCCATAGTCGTCAGTTTTATAGATCATCGGGGTAAAATTATTCAGTTTATATCCGGCAATAGCGAAATAAGCTTTGCCAGTCTGATGTGGCGAAGCATCAATCACGTTGACAATGGCTTCGGGCATTCCGCGGGGAGTGACATGTTCAAATGTCGCTCCATTATCGCGGGTGATATGGATGAGACCGTCGTCTGACCCGGTCCAGATCACACCTTGTTCAAGCGGACTTTCGGTGATGACAAATAGGTTGTTATAGCTTTCGGCCGTAATTTGTTCATTGGATATGGGAATACCCCCAAGTCCTTGATGGTCTTTATCATTGCGGGTCAGGTCTTCAGAAAGAATTTCCCAACTAGCGCCGCGGTCTGTCGATTTCATCAGATACTGCGAGCCATAATAAATTACGCTTGGATCATGGGGTGATACAATCACCGGACTGTTCCAGTTGGCGCGCAGCTTCAGGTTTTTTGGTTGCTCACCGGTGACCCGCTCAGGGTAGGGGCGCACGTCGCGGTAATTATCGGTTTCTCTGTCCCATTCACCGATCATGCTGGCAAAATAGGTGCTATAAACAAAGCGTGGGTTTTCTGGATCCATGGCGATGCTGGAACTTTCACCGGAACCAAGGCTGAACCAGTGACGTTCACCAATACCGCCGCTGAGTGTTTCTGATTTGATGGTGATCGCGTTGCTGTCTTGTTGCGAGCCATAAATATTATAGGGAAACAGATTGTCGGTAATGACCCGGTAAATCTGCGCGGTCGGCTGGTTCATTATTGATGACCATGTTTCTCCGCCATTAAAGGTGATGTTGGCACCGCCGTCATTACCATTGATGAAATTGCTGCTATCTTCTGGATTAAACCACAGCGCGTGATGATCCACATGGGGGGCGCGGATGGTATCATAAGTCTTGCCGCCATCTATGGATTTCATTAGACCACCGTTCAAGACGTAGACATTATTGGCATCATTAGGATCAACATAAATATGCAGATAATACCATGCCCGGGCGTGGGTCCTACCGTCATCGCTCACTTGCATAAAACTATCACCGCCATCGGTAGAGCGGTAAACGCCGCCCTTGCCGTCAAGGGCGTCAATGGCGATATAGACGATGTTATGATCAGACGCGGCCATAGCGATGCCCATTTTACCTTTAAGTTCAGGAAGTCCTTCGTTTATCTCTTTCCATGTGTCACCGCCATCAGTGGTTTTGTAAACACGGCTACCGGGTCCGCCGCTGACCACGACCCATGGTTTTCTGTTAAATTCCCATGATGTTGCCATCATGATGCGCGGATTTTCTTCGCTGACTGTCAGATCAACAATGCCGCTGTCTTCGTTAACATAAAGGATTTTTTCCCATGTCTCGCCGCCATTTTTTGAGCGGTACATACCGCGCTCTTCGTTGGGTCCCCATGGATTTCCCTGCGCGGCAACATAAACTAGGTCGGGATTTTCAGGGTGAACAAATATACGGCTGATATGACGGGTTTCCTTAAGTCCCATATGGGTCCAGGTTTTCCCAGCGTCCATGGATTTATAAACGCCGTCGCCGTGGGATGTCTTAACACCGCGCACCGGGCTTTCACCAGTTCCGACATAAAGGATGTTCCTATCCGATTTCGCCACAGATATGGCACCAATACCGGTGGTGTTAAAAAAACCATCGGAAATATTTTGCCACGTGATTCCCGCATCTGTTGTTTTCCATACGCCGCCGCCTGTCGCGCCCATATAGTAGGTCTGTGCGTCACCCCAAACCCCTGATACAGTGGTTACGCGGCCGCCACGATATGGGCCGATACTTCTGTATTTCATGGCTTGGAATAGCTCAGGATTAACGGATTGCGCCTGTGCGCCGCCAGAAAAGCTAAGAGATAGTGATACAAGTGATGCGATAATCACTGCGCGGAAGAATGACATGATCTGCCCCATATTTTATATTTTGTGAATCTTTATATGGGATTATCTTACGGGTAAAAATTGCGGAATTGCAAATAAAAAGCTGCGGTGGAGACAGAAACTGCCCCCACCACTTGAAAAGCTTATGGCATCACGCCAACAAAACGATCATTGAGCCACAGGTGAACCCAGATGCTGGCGCCGTAGCCGAGGGCAATAACCGGGGTCCATTTTAAATGACCAAAGAAAGTATATTGACCTTGTGACTGTCCCATCAGGGCGATACCGGCAGCAGAACCGATGGAAAGCATGCTACCACCGACACCAGCGGTCAGGGTCACAAGCAACCATTGAGAAGTATCCATGGTCAGTTCCATTTGGAGTACAGCAACCATCACCGGGATGTTATCAACGATCGCGGAGAGGAAACCGACCATGATATTGGCAAAAGTAGGTCCCATTTCCACATACATATAGTTGGAAGCAAGACCGAGATAACCAATGAAGCCAAGGCCGCCAACGCACATGATCACGCCGAAGAAGAATAGCAGCGTATCCCACTCGGACCGTGCAATTTCACGGAAGCTGTCAAATTTACGAGTATCACCAATTTCACCAACACCCATATTTTCACCGGGCATACGTGTGCGATACTCTTCGTGAGTACGCTGCAGGTAGTAGCCAAAAGCTTTTAGATAAGCAAGTCCAACCATCATACCGAGGAACGGTGGAATATGAAGGAAGCTGTGGAACGACACAGCCGTAGTGATGGTCAGTCCGAAAAGGAGAATAATCCTTTTGGCACCGCGTTGCATCACCACAATTTCATTTTCTACATCCGGTTTTCTGTTGCTGATCGCGAACGACATAATTGTTGCCGGGATGATGTAATTGACAACTGATGGAAGGAACAGATTGAAGAAGGTCCAGAAGTCTACGATACCTGTTTGCCAGACCATAAGCGTTGTAATATCACCAAACGGACTAAAGGCACCACCGGCATTGGCCGCAATCACGATATTAACAAAGCCAATACTAATGAAGTTTTTGTTTCCCTTGCCGACAGCAAGAATAACAGCGCACATTACAAGAGCAGTGGTCAGGTTATCAATGATTGGTGAGAGAAAAAAGCTGAGGCCTCCCGTGATCCAGAAAAGTTGCCTGTAAGTGAAGTCGTGACGGATAAGCCATGCCCGCAATGCATCAAAGACACCGCGTTCGTTCATGGAGTTCACATAGGTCATGGCGGCGAGGAGGAATAAGAAAAGCTCCCCAAATTCGATTAGAAGATGTTTGATGGCTTCTTCTGTGGCGTGGGTTGGGTCGCTCATATATTGAACGGCGACAATACACCATATGATCCCGGCACCAAAAATGACCGGAATTGATTTTTTTAAATGCAAGTACTCTTCAGCAATAACCAGAGAGTAACTAAAGACAAAGACGACAATGGCAAGAATGCCAACCCAATGTCCTGTTAGATTAATAGATGTAATATCCATTATATTTCCTTTCGAACGCTGCAAAGCGAAATATCCTATGAATATGGCTCAGCAAGCAGATGTGTTTATCTTAACACAGATATTTTATTAATTTAAATTGAAGTAAACCGCGAAGGGCACGAAGCCTGTCCCATTTAAGATATGGGTGGTTCGTCGGGGAGGTAGCTTCGTTCATCCGGGATCGCAAACTGATCCTTTAGCGAAAAGCCATATTGACTGGCAATGAACGGATTTCTGTAGAATTGAAAAGAAAGAATTTTTTCTTCGGCCTCGGCTTCGCCAAGTGCCTCGAGATATTGAAACCACATGCTGCGGTCTTTATTTTTTTTATGACTATTCGTGTCTGAGCATGGCATTTCCTGCATTTCGCCGGGCAAAACGTCGGCCGCAGCCATGCTCACGGGCGCTAAGTTCAGCACCAGCATCGGTAGCAAAGACAGAATTAAAACGAATTTTTTCATATAAATATTAATTTTATCACTCAATTATTATCCACCATATGGGGTGGTTATTTCAGGTTTCAAGAGATGCCTATACGATTTTTTACGATTTTATTTTAGCTCCTATATTTAGGTTGATTGTGGCTTTCTAGATGCAAGCTAGAACCCGCTCACAATTATGTTATTTTTTATTATGTGACCTTTATTTTTTTTATTGTATGCTTTGCTTATGGATACAGTAAATCAAAAAGTTGGTAAATTTTGCGATCCAAACTTTACCAAAGATGGCAGCGCGCGCGCCCATGTTAACTTGAAATCGCTTGAAACGCTTTGGTTTAATACCGGGACGCTTTGTAATCTGGAATGCGTCAATTGCTATATTGAATCGTCACCAAAAAATGATGCGCTGGTTTATATAAGTCATGCTGAGGTCTTATCTTATCTAGAAGAGATCGCCGAGAATGATATTACTGTAAATGAAATCGGTATTACGGGCGGTGAGCCTTTTATGAATCCGGATATTATCAAAATAATTGAAAGCGTACTCAAACGTGGGTTTAAGCTGCTTATTCTCACCAATGCTATGAAGCCGATGATGCGTCATCAGGATGCGCTACTTGAACTCAATAAGAAGTATCCAAATTTGCTTTCTCTCAGGGTGTCCACTGATCACTATACAAAGAACATTCATCAGAATGAACGTGGAGACCGGAGCTGGGATCCTATGGTGACGGGCCTTTCATGGCTATCGAAAAATGGTTTTGATATTCGTGTGGCGGGCCGTACGTTTACCCATGAGGATGAAGAAAAACTCAGGGCTGGTTATGCAGATTTATTTGATTGTTTGGATGTCAACGTTGACGCAAGTGATCCCCATTCACTGATATTATTTCCGGAAATGAATGAGCAGGAAGACGTCGTTGAAATCACAACAGCGTGCTGGGGCATCCTTGATGTAAACCCGCATCATATGATGTGCGCCACATCACGGATGATCGTAAAACATAAGGGAGTAGAGCGCCCGGCGATCATGGCGTGTACGCTGCTTGCTTTTGATCAGCAGTTTAATATGGGCTCAGAGCTCAGCACGGCCCGGCGCGATGTTTCCTTAAATCATCCGTTTTGTTCAACTTTTTGTGTACTTGGCGGTGCATCCTGTAGTAATTAGCGTTCTTTGGTAGAATAAACTTATTTTTTATACCATACTTAAATGCGTGAATTTTACAGAAGAGCAAAAAATGAAAAGAGATACCGGACAGAATAGAGACATTACGGATAAGTGGCGGCTTGAGACCAAACTTGTTCGCGGAGGCACATATAGAAGTGAACTTGGCGAAACAAGCGAGAGCATGTTTATGACATCTGGTTATGCCTACGACTGTGCCGAGGATGCTGCTGCCCGCTTTGAAGGCGAGCAAGACGGTTATACCTACTCCCGACTTCGAAATCCAACTTGTGCAATGTTTGAAGACAGAATGGCACTCATTGAAGGTGCCGAGGCGGCACGCTCAACAGCCACAGGAATGGCTGCAATGACATCTGCTATGCTTTCAATTGTTAAGGCTGGTGACCATGTGGTTTCCAGCAAGACACTATTTGGCTCGTGCCGGGTGTTTATTGAGGACATCTTGCCCAAGTTTGGTGTCACATCAACATTGGTGGATGGTGAGGATAATGAAGCCTGGAAAGCTGCCATGCAGAAAAATACCACGGCTGTGTTTCTCGAATCTCCTGCAAATCCGACATTGGATGTGGTCGATATTCAACATGTTTGTGACGTGTCACATGAAAATGACGCGCTCGTGGTGGTGGACAATGTATTTGCGACACCGCTATTACAAAAGCCCATGGAATATGGCGCGGATGTTATTATCTATTCGTCGACAAAACATATCGACGGGCAGGGTCGCTGTCTTGGTGGCTGCATTCTAACCTCGGAAGAACATATGGATGAAATTATTCTTCCTTATATTCGCCACACCGGTCCCAACCTGAGCCCGTTCAATGCCTGGGTTATGCTTAAAGGTATGGAAACAATGGATTTACGTATTGATAAAATGTGCTCCAATGCTGCCAAAGTAGCCGATGGTTTATTTGATCTTGGTGCTTTTAAATCGGTTAATTATCCGGGCAGGAGTGATTTTAGACAGCACGAACTTGCCATGAAGCAAATGACCGCTGGCGGTTCCGTGGTGACGGTTTTTGTACCAGAAGGGCGCGAACAGGCATTTAAATTCTTAAATGCGTTGGAAGTTACGGATATTTCAAATAATATAGGTGACGCAAAAAGCCTGATGACCCACCCAGCCAGTACGACCCACAAGTCGGTTGAGGAAAGCGCAAGGCTTGAGATGGGTATTACCGAGGGTATGCTGCGACTATCTGTCGGGCTTGAGAATGCCGATGACCTGTTAGAAGATTTTGCGAGGGCGGCTAAAATCGCCGGTTTATAAAAGAGTAAAATTATGGACGATAAGAAAATATATAAATCCATTACCAACGATATAGGTGTCTCGGTAGAGCCTTTCTATCTTGATCAGGAAAGTGAACCTGATGAAAGCCATTATGTTTGGGGCTATCAGGTGCAAATTGAAAATCATGGCAAGAAAACAGTCCAGCTTCAACGTCGCCACTGGGTGATTACCGATGGTAACGGCCAAAAACACGAAGTTGAAGGAGAGGGTGTCGTCGGTGAGCAGCCGGTTCTTGAGCCGGGTGAAGCGTTTGAATATACCAGCGGCGCACCGCTCAGTACATCGTCGGGTTTTATGGTTGGAAGTTATAAGATGAAAGTGAAGGACGGGGCTTACTTCGATGTGGAGATACCTGCATTTTCACTGGATATTCCCACTGATGACAGGCAGGTGCACTGAGATGGCCAATAATAAACCAAGCCGTGAAGAAGCGGAAGACGCGATCAGAACGCTACTAAGATATGCAGGAGAAGATCCAACACGCGAAGGCCTTCTCGAGACGCCAAAGCGGGTTGTTAAATCATATGAAGAGTTTTATCAGGGATACACACAGGATCCGCGTGAATATTTATCGCGAACCTTTGAAGAGGTGCATGGCTATGATGAAATGGTGGTGCTGAGGGATATTCCGTTTGAAAGTCACTGTGAACATCATATGGCGCCGATCATCGGAAAAGCGCATGTTGGTTATTTGCCGCGCAATAAAGTTGTTGGTATCAGCAAGTTGGCGCGGGTGGTGGAAACCTATGCAAAAAGGCTACAGGTTCAGGAAAAAATGACGGCGCAGATCGCTGATTGTATTCAGGATATTCTTGAACCTTACGGTGTCGGAGTGGTGATCCAGGCAACCCATGAATGCATGAGCACCCGTGGTGTTCATAAACATGGGGTCTCCATGGTCACCAGCCGAATGGCCGGGGCGTTTCGAAAAGATGAAAAAACCCGCCGCGAATTTCTAGCGGTGGTGGGACCCATTAATTCCTTAGGGGGATAAACATGAAAGAAGGGCGAGGGACTTGATAGATTTTCGTCCGATCTGGATGGTGTCGGGAATATTCCTGCTTATTATTGGTTTGGGTATGTTGCTGCCGATGGCCGTGGATCTCGCGGTCGGTAATCCAGATTGGCAGGTTTTTGCCCTAATTTCAGGGATTGTTGTCTTTTTTGGAAGCAGTCTGTTTCTTAGTAACCGCGGCGAATATGATGAGTTTACCGTCCAGCAGGCGTTCCTGCTTACCTTTGTGTCGTGGCTTTTAATGCCAGCGTTTGGTGCGCTTCCCTTTGTTTTTTCCGAACTATCATTAAGTTATACAGATGCCTATTTTGAAGCTATGTCCGGCATTTCCACCACAGGATCGACTGTGATTACTGGCCTTGACGGCGCCCCTCCGGGTATTCTTCTTTGGCGCAGCCTGTTGCAGTGGTTTGGTGGTGTCGGGATTATTGTTATGGCGGTGGCGATCCTGCCGATCCTGCAAATCGGGGGAATGCAGCTCTTTAAAATTGAGAGCTTTGATGTTTCCGACAAGTTGTTGCCTCGGGCGACACAACTTGCCTCAGCACTTTCGCTTATCTATGTGGCGCTAACACTCATCTGTGCAGTGACTTTCTGGCTTGCGGGCATGACCGCCTTTGAAGCGGTTTGTCACTCCTTTACCACGATAGCCACTGGTGGCTTTTCCACCTCGGATGGTTCGATTGGCCATTTTGACAGTGCGATGATCGACTATACGGTGACCTTTTTTATGATTGTCGGTAGCCTGCCGTTTCTGCTTTATCTACGTGTTCTTCGTGGGCAAACCAACGGATTTTATCATGATAGTCAGGTGCGCTGGTTTCTGGCGCTTGTGGTCATACTCATTGCCCTTATGACCATTTGGGTGTGGACCAATAATATCTATGATTTTGAAGAAGCTCTTCGCTACACCACTTTCAACGTGGTTTCTATTTTAACCGGGACGGGTTATGCGACGACCGACTATACAGCCTGGGGTACGATGCCGATCATGCTGTTCTTTTTTATTATGTTTATAGGCGGCTGCGCGGGGTCTACATCCTGCGGTATTAAGATATTCCGTTTTCAGGTTCTGGTTTCTATGTGCGCGGCCCATTTTAAGAAACTGCTGCGCCCCAATGGTATATTTATTCCGCGCTATAACGGCGGGCCGATTGATGAAAGTGTGACCGGTTCGGTATTATCATACCTGTTTCTATTTGTGGTTTGTTACGTAATATTGGCGCTTTGTCTAGCACTGACCGGGCTTGATTTTGTAACGGCCGTTTCCGGTGCGGGAACGGCTATGGCTAATGTGGGGCCGGCGCTTGGGCCAATTATTGGCCCGTCGGGAACATTTCAGGAGCTTCCGGATATTTCCAAATGGCTGCTTACTTTTGGTATGCTTCTTGGTCGTCTCGAGCTATTTGCAGTTCTCGTACTGCTCTCACCAAAATTCTGGGCCAATTAATCGGTTTTTATTTGCGCCATGTCATCAATGAGGTCGCGACGTAATTCCAGACAGTACCAATCAGCGCGCCCGCAAATCCTGAGATATACCAAGTATAATCCTGTTCGAAGACAAAGGAAGCGACACCGATATTGGCGACACTCCCCAAGCTACATACAGCGTAGAAGATGAGGAGGCCTTGAAAGAGTTTTAAGCCGCGCAGTCGTTTATCAAAATAGGTAAGCCAGTTGTTGATGAAAAAGTTACTGGTCATGGCGACGACTGTAGCTCCGGTCTGGGAAACCGTAAAGCTGTAACCGGCTATATTAAGAAGCCCGTAAAGCACAGCGAAATGGACAAGTACCCCACTAGCACCAACAGCGGAAAAGAGAATGAACCGAGCCGGGACAATGCCGCGGGTAAATTTTTCAATGATCATGAATAGGAATTCCATCATCACCATACTGTCCAGTTTGCTCATCCCATGAACGCGGGCCCGAAATTCATAGGCAACATCCTTGATACGTATTTTTTCCGGATGAGCCGTCACAATATCAAGTAGCAGCTTATAGCCTTGTAAGGATAGGTTTCGCACGCTACGCATGAATGTGTCCCTCGTCAGCATGAAAAAACCACTCATGGGGTCAGTAATTTCCTGACGGGTAATAAGTTTGCTCATTTTGGTGGCAAACTGGCTGGCCTTGATTCGGTCCTCACTCCAATTGCCAAAGCCACCTTCGGACGTATAACGACTGCCGAGGATCAGGTCATAGTTGCCAGTTCTTATATGTTTTAACATCTCAATAAGTTTGGTTTCATCATGCTGCATATCCCCATCAATAATGGCAAGATAAGGTGATGTGGTAGAGAGAAAACCCTCAACGCATGCCGAAGAAAGACCGCGCCTTGCGATACGGTGCAGTTTTCTTGCATTGGTCTTCTCTTCGCAAAGCTTTTCCAAACGATCCAACGTGCCATCGGTGCTGTCATCATCTACATAGATAATTTCCCAATCGACACCGTCTAGGACTTTCTCAATCGCTTCGTAGAGCGGATAAATGTTATCCACTTCATTAAAAGTTGGTACGATTATTGATAGTTCAGTCATGAGATAACTGTTTCCCCGCTAGTTTTTCACGGCACACCATAACGATCTGATATAGCAACGTCGATAGTAATATTGGTGTCCATGGAATTAATAAATATAAATTCAAAGAACGAAGCACTAATGGTGCAATCCAAACAAGGCAAAGAATATTTATTAATTGTGGTCGCAGTCCATTTTTTAAGCCATGAACGACAAGATAGGCGATCGGTATGGCCAGAATTGTTAGATCATAATCCAACAGAAACGGTGTGATTAAAAGTGTGCCTACGCACAAAGCCGCATGTTTCAGATGAATAGAAACCTCGCGTGTCCAAATCCAAATTACCGTTGCAATAACAATTAGAGCCAAAATGCTATGTGCCGCATATGCGGTGAATAGGTCAGCGCCTGAGTAACGTATGCTAGCGAACAAGCTTTGCATTTTATACAGCGCGACCACACCACTATTTAAGGTGTTTTGGGTAGCCGATGCGCTTTGTAGAAAAGCGGTCCAAGTTACTGTACCGAACGCTAACCAGGATAGAACAACAAAGCTCACCATCGTTAATGTTGCGTAAAAAAATACCCTCCAATGAGCGGAAATCACTAAAACGATTGGAATAAGTAATCCTAAGTGAGGTTTGAATGAAAGTAATCCAATAAATATTCCTGCCAAAATGGGTTTTCTATCCAGATAGTAAAGCCCGCCAGCCAACAAACCAGACGTCAGAAAAGCGTTCTGTCCATGTCCTATGGTTAAAAATATGGCAGGGAATGCGAGACTTAGGAGTATGGTTTCTTTACGCCCTGTTATTTTTTTGAGCATGGTAATAAAAAAAATAAGGGTCAAGCCTAACCACAATGTTAAAGCCATAAAATACGGCATCATGCCAAACGGTATAAGTATTAATAAAAAGGTCGGCGGATAGGAAAAGCTGTAATATTGACTATGCTCTGATCCAAAGGCTTCTTTTTGCGCAGCGAAATGAACTGTGAAATCATAGGTATAGGCGGCTTTTCCCTGTAGGGCCAGTTTTGCTGCGGTATAAAAACTCGCAAAATCAGTTCCGAGTGGATGACCGCGCATATCAAAGTATCCATTAGAATTATAGATCCAGTAAATGGCTACCAACAGATATATGCCTAAAAAAACATATGGATAGCTTTGTAATCTATTTCTTGTTAACCAATGGTCTGTTTCAATCAACTATTGACATCCTTTTAGGTTGGATTATCCGATTTCTTTTCAATTTAACTATGGTATAGCGGCAAATACTTGATAAAAGGTAATCAAGTGATAGTTTTTAGTAGCTATTCTTCCAGGTGATGTTTGCTACAATTGCCGTAATGACCCACAAACTTTAATGAAATGGTAAGGTTGTCAGAATGAAACGATATTCGTCACAGGATTTACTCCGTAAGCTTATCGGCTTTAACACAGTCAGCTCTAAATCCAATATGGAGCTTATCCATTTTGTAGAGGATTATCTAAATGGGTTTGGCATCTCATCGCAACTCGTGAAAGATGCGCATGAAGATAAAGCAAACCTGCTGGCGGTGATTGGTCCCAAGGGTATTCCTGGAATTATGCTTTCTGGTCATACCGATGTGGTACCAGTTGAAGGTCAGGACTGGGCAACAGATCCGTTTGAAATGACTAGAAAAGATGATCGCCTTTTTGGTCGTGGTAGTTGTGATATGAAGGGGTTTATTGCCTGTGTGCTGGCAAAAGTTCCGGAATTTGTAGCTGCCGAATTGAAAGAACCGATTTATCTTGCCTTTTCTTATGATGAAGAAACTGGCTGCACGGGTGTTCACAGCCTGGTTGATGTGGTCAATGAACTTGCCGTTAAGCCGCGCGCTTGCATTGTTGGTGAGCCTACATCAATGAAAGTGGTTAATAGCCACAAAGGCATCCGTCATTTGCTGACCAAAGTTTACGGCCACGAAAATCATTCAAGCACTGACCGCGGCGTTAATGCGATTAGCTACGCCGCTGAAATCGTCACTTTTATAGATGATATTCAGGAAGAAATGAGAGGGCGCCCATCAGAAGTTGAAGGGTTTGAGCCACCATATTGTACCGTTCACGCGGGGCGCATAAAAGGTGGTGTCGCCGCGAATGTAACACCAAATTACTGTGAGATAGAATGGGACTACCGTCCGATACCGGGGACAGATGAAGACGAGGTCTATAACCGCTACTGTGATTTTATTGAAAATACCATATTGCCAAAAATGCGTAAAAGATCCTTAGACTACGGCGATGTTAAAACGGACTATCTTGCCAAAGTGCCATGCCTGTTTCCAAAAACGGGATCCGATGCTGAAGTGCTTGTGAAACACCTTGCCGAACAAAATTCAACTCATGTGGTCTCTTACGGTACAGAAGCCGGGATCTTTTATCAAAAAGGCGGCGTACCTGCTGTTGTCTGCGGTCCAGGCAGTATTTTACAGGCGCACAAGGCAGATGAATATGTTGATATATCGGAGCTTGTGGCCTGCGATCGTTTCCTGGACCGGCTGCTTGATATCGTAAAAAAATAACGCTAGAGCCATTTTTTTATTCACAAATTAACTTTTTACCGCTAAAAGAAAATTCAATGCAATTTAAAGGCAAAGAATGATTATGTTTAATCATAGCGAAAAAATAGATTTTTTGAAGAGCGGGTCAGATAACATTTCTGGCGCGACGATTTTGCCTGCTTCACTTCTCCTGCTCGGTCTGGGTCGACTTAGTCGCCCCTGAACGCTTACCCATTTAAAGCTGATTGTCAGCGAGCGTTTAGGGGAGAAAATCCTACAAACGCCGAGTGTTCTCATATAATAAATATATTTGTATCCTCGGAAAATATGATAGAATATTTTAATTGAATATAAAGGACCTAAGTCGATGACTAGAGATAAAAACAGGGTAGTTATTTTTGATACCACGTTAAGAGATGGAGAGCAGTCGCCTGGATGCTCGATGACGTTAAATGAAAAATTACGGATTGCAGAAGCGCTTGAGCAATTGGGTGTAGATGTAATTGAGGCAGGATTCGCCATCGCTTCAAATGGTGACTTTAACGCGGTGCAGCAGATATCTGCACTGATGAAAGAAACGTCCGTTTGTTCGCTTGCACGCGCTTCGATTAAGGATATCGACCGCGCTTGGGAAGCGCTGAAGGGTGCAAAACGACCGCGAATTCATACATTTATTTCAACAAGCGCCTTACATATGGAACATAAACTCCAAATGTCGCCAGAAACGGTGCTTGGTAAAATCGAAGAAAGTGTCTCTTACGCCCGCAATCTTTGTGATGATGTTGAATGGTCGTGTGAGGACGGCACGCGTACTGATGAAGATTATTTATATCGCTCTATTGAAACGGCTATTAAAGCCGGGGCATCCACAATCAACGTGCCAGATACGGTTGGTTACACAACACCGGAAGAATATACGGTGATGATGCGTAAGATCATTGAAAACGTTCCAAATTCTGATAAAGCAATTTTTTCAACCCATTGCCACAATGATTTGGGGCTTGCTGTTGCCAATTCCATCGCCGCAGTGGTGGGTGGTGCGCGCCAGATAGAATGTACCATTAATGGTATCGGTGAACGGGCAGGGAATGCCGCGCTTGAAGAAGTGGTTATGGCCTTTAAAACCCGTCAGGATGTGCTCCCCTATACGACTGGTATTGTCACCGAGAATATTACCAAGACATCACATTTGGTATCGTCAGTTACCGGCCTTAATGTTCAGCACAACAAGGCGATTGTTGGTGCTAATGCGTTTGCACATGAAAGTGGCATTCATCAGGACGGCATGCTTAAGAACGCTGAGACCTATGAAATTATGACACCTGAATCGGTTGGCCTTGGAAAATCTACCCTTGTCATGGGTAAGCATTCCGGCCGTCATGCTTTTAGTGAAAAATTAAAAGAGCTTGGTTATGTTTTGGGCAATAACGAATTTCTAAGTGCATTTGAACAATTTAAAGATCTTGCCGATGCCAAGAAAGTTGTCTACGACGAAGACATCATATCAATCGTTGACGACGGTATGCGTGACAATGAAGGAATGCAAATCACATCGTGGAAATTTGTATGCGATAAAGGTGTTCCAAACAGTGCCACTTTTGAAATTGTTGACGGCGGCGATGTTAGAGAAGTGCATAGTGAAGGAAACGGACCCGTTGATGCAGCATTTTTAGCACTTGCGTCGCTGGTCGACGGGGAACCTGATCTTGAACTTTATCAGGTGCATGCGGTGACCAAAGGTACTGATGCTCAGGCGGAGGTCACAGTGCGTCTATCTGAGGATGGCAGGACCGTCAATGGTCATGCGGCACACACCGACACGTTGGTGGCGTCTGCAAAAGCCTATCTTAGTGCGATTAATAAACTCGTTGTTAAACGAGAGAAAAGCAAGCCCGAAGAAATGTCGGCTTAAAGGTCCAATTATTGATAGGGTGATGGCTATTTATAGTCATTTGCCCTATTATTGCCGCTAATCAATGTAAAAAGTCCCATATATTATCTTTATTTACCGAATTCTGATTAATTATTTGCATTAATAATAGTATGTTAATAAAAACAGACTATAAGTTTGCGTAATCAAAAAATAACTATATTCCCGCAAACAGGCGGCAGAGGCAAAATTTGAATGTTTGAAAAAATTCTAGGCATGTTTTCATCGGATATGGCGATCGACTTGGGGACGGCCAATACGCTCGTATATGTTAAAGGTCGCGGTATTGTTCTTAACGAACCTTCCGTGGTCGCGCTTAAGACGACGGGCGGGGTAAAAGAAGTGCTCGCCGTTGGTGAAGCCGCGAAAATGATGCTGGGCCGAACACCTGGTGATATCGAAGCGATCCGCCCACTTCGTGATGGCGTAATTGCTGATTTTGAGGTTGCGGAAGCAATGATCAAAGACTTTATTCGCAGAGTTCATAACCGTAGTATGCTTGCCAGCCCGCAAATTGTTATTTGTGTGCCGTCCGGCTCCACACCAGTGGAACGCAAAGCGATCCGTGACAGTGCTCTTGAAGCGGGGGCAAGACGGGTGTTTCTTATTGAAGAGCCGATGGCTGCTGCTATTGGTGCCGGACTGCCGGTGACAGAGCCCACGGGGTCAATGATCGTCGATATTGGCGGTGGTACCAGTGAGGTTGCTGTTCTTTCGCTTGGCGGAATTGTTTACTCATCATCTGTACGTGTTGGCGGCGATAAAATGGATGAAGCGATCATCGCGTACATTCGCCGCAATCATAACCTTCTTATCGGTGAAGCCAGCTCGGAACGGATTAAGAAAGAAATCGGTACTGCAGCCGCACCAGAAGATGGCGTTGGTCAAACCATGCAGATTAAAGGTCGTGATCTCATGAACGGCGTACCGAAAGAAATCGTTATTGATCAGCTTCAAATTTCCGAAGCTCTTGCAGAGCCGATCAGTGCCATTATCGAAGGCGTAAAATTTGCGCTTGAGCAAACGCCACCGGAACTGGCGGCAGATATTGTCGATAAAGGTATCGTACTCACAGGCGGCGGAGCGTTGCTGCGTGATTTTGATAAAGTGCTCCGAAAAGCAACAGGTCTTTCAGTAATTATCGCTGAAGAGCCGCTTACCTGTGTAGCGCTTGGAACGGGACGCTCACTTGAAAGTGAAATCTTAAAACACGTTCTCAGCGATTCTTACTAATCAATTACGGGATTTGGCGTTTTAAAGAGAGAGGCTAGTTATGAAGGGGTTTGGACAGCGGTTTACTGCCTTCTTCTTTGTGATTGCGTCGATCGCCTTGCTTATTTTTGGACGTAGTCAGACCAGCCTGATCGAGCAAATGCGCGCCCAGGTCTTCGATATTTTTATTCCTGTTATCACAGTAGTTGATATCCCGCGTGAAGCGACATCAAGCCTTTCCGATTGGGTCAGGAATATTGCGGTTGTTTATTCCGATAACGAGTTTTTGCGTGAAGAAAACGCCAATCTCAAGCGACAACTCACAGAATCTACAGAACTTGAAATTGATAATTTGCGTCTTAAGAACCTCCTTAAAATCAAGGATGGAACCGTAACAACGATTACGGCTTCACGAATTGTATCCGATAGCAACAGCCCTTTTTTCAAAAGCATGTTGATCAATAGCGGTACAAGCGACGGTGTAAAAAAAGGTCATGCCGTGGTCAATGACGAAGGTGTTATCGGCAGAACTATTAATGTCGCCGCTAATTCTTCGCGGGTTTTACTGCTTAATGATATTAACAGCCGCATACCGGTCAAGTTTGCTGAAAACGGTGTAAATGTTATTTTAGCGGGCGATAATTCACAGCTGCTGCGGATCAACTTTATGCCGGAGGATGAGCAGGTCGCGGTTGGCGATGTGATTTTAACATCAGGTATGGGTGGTGTTTTTCCGCCGGACCTTCCTGTTGGTGCAGTGAGCGAAATCACAGCGTTGGGTGAAATAAAAATCGAACCTGCGGTCAATCTGGACCGCTTGAATTATGTCAGTGTTATAGAATATGAAATTGCCAGCTTCCCGATCCTTAATCTAGATCAGGCGGGGGAAAATAACGTGCCAGAGCAAGAAGGGGGGCAGCAATGAACATCTCCCAAAATAAAGAAAACTCATTTGGTTTAAAATCCACTATTCCATTTTTTACAATATTATTTCTTATCATCGTCATGGTATTGCCCTACAAATTTACGGTAGTTGGTGATATAATGCCGTTTTTGACGCTGATTGGTGTTTACTATTGGAGTGTTTTTAAACCAGAATTATTGCCGGTCAGTGTTGTATTTGTCCTTGGATTATTTCAGGACATACTCCTTGGTAGTCCGCTTGGTTTGATGTCCTTGCTACTTGTTGTCGTGCAACAATTTATATTTTTTCAAGGACGGCAATTTTTAGAGAGAGACTTTCTTTTTAACTGGTTTGTGTTTGTTATGCTGGTTATCGGTTTTGGCGTTTTATCGTGGGGGATAACCTCACTTTATTTTAGAGCGGTTCTCGATTATTGGGGAGTTATTGGACAGATATTGTTAACAATTGCCTTTTATCCTATCATTACATGGATTTTGGGTTTGGCTAAAAAAATGGTGAGCTAGATGCAACCGTCGGATAAAAATAAGCTTAAGATGTATACGCGCCGGGCGACTTTGCTCTCGGGCAGTATGATGCTTCTTTCGTCCGCACTTGTTGGCCGGATGTATTATCTGCAGGTAACCAGCCGCAGCCAATATGAACTTCTCGCCGAACAGAACCGTATCAGTATGCGCCTTCTCGCGCCAAAAAGGGGTGAGATCATTGATCGTTATGGCCGTCCCATAGCCACCAGTACTACCGATTACCGGGTCAATGTGATCCCCGAAGAAACAGAAGAGCTGCAGGAAACATTAAAAAGCCTTGGTCAGTATATTCCCATATCGGCTCGTGACAATGAACGCATTGTAAAGGCTGCTAAAAAACAGCGTTCCTTCCTTCCTATAAGTGTTGCCAGCAACCTCGATTGGAAGACATTTTCCAATGTGAATGTTAACATGCCGGATCTTCCTGGTATTCAGCCGGATGTGGGAACCAGTCGTTTTTATCCTCAAAGAGAACTGGCAGCGCATATCGTTGGATATGTGGGGTCGGTAAGTGAAGAGGAACTCACAGGCGATCCGCTTCTGGAGCTGCCTGATTTTAAAATTGGTAAAAACGGTGTAGAAAAAGTTCTTGATGAAAAATTGCGTGGTAGCGCCGGCAACAGCAAAGTCGAGGTCAACGTACTTGGCCGGGTGATCCGCGAACTATCACGTCAGGACAGTGTATCCGGCGAAACGACCCGCTTGACCATTGATCTTGATCTGCAGAAGTTTGTTGCAAACCGTGTGCGCGACGAAAGCGCGGGTATTGTTGTGATGGATATTCATACGGGTGAAATTCTTGCTATTGCCTCGACCCCGTCTTTTGACCCCAATGATTTTAACAATGGTATTAGCCAGAGAAAATGGGACAGTCTGCGCGGCGATATTAGAAAACCGCTTATAAACAAGGCGGTATCTGGTCAATATTCACCGGGTTCGACTTTTAAAATGATCGTTGCACTTGCGGCCCTCGAAGACGGGATTATAACTGCGCACGACGAGAAATATTGTGGTTACACATACAGGATCGGCAAACGCATTGCCCATTGCTGGAATAAAAATGGCCATGGTCGTATTAACATTATTCAGGCTCTTGCCCAGTCCTGTGATGTCTATTTCTATGATCTTGCCCTTGAGGTCGGAATAGATAAAATTCACGATATGGCCGCAAAGTTCGGGATTGGTGAGCGCTTTAATATCGGTATAATGAGCGAAGCCCGCGGTATCAATCCGAACAGCGAATGGAAAATGGGTTATTCTGACGAACGTTGGTCTGGTGGGGATACCATCAATGTTGGCATTGGCCAGGGTTATGTATCTACTACGGCATTACAGTTGGCGGTGATGGCATCAAGATTGGCAAATGGTGGCATGGCCGTGAAGCCAAAAATATTTTTTGATGATGAGGACGGAACCTCCATCGCCGAAGATATGGGCATATCGCCTGAAAATTTGAAGATCGTCCTTCAAGGTATGGAAGATGTTTATAATGATTCTCGCGGCACATCATTCCGTTACCGCTTAAGAGACAAAGATTATAAACTGGCTGGTAAATCCGGAACAACACAAGTAACCGGCATCAGTGCCGCTGAACGACAATCAGGTGTTATTAAAAACGATCAAAAAGAATGGATTGGCCGTGATCATGCTCTTTTTGTCAGCCATGGTCCGGTGGAACAGCCAAAATTTGCGGTCGCGGTGCTCCTCGAACATGGTGGAAGTGGCTCAATAGATGCATCGCCTGTTGCCCGGGATATCCTTGAATATGTCATCGAGCAGGACCGTACAAGACAAAATGAAAATATTTTGGGGCAGGACGTCTAATGCCCTTATCTGCCCGCATAGGAGATCATAAACGAAAATCGATCAGGCAAAAATTTGTCGATCTTAATTGGTTTATCGTTTTTATAATCGTTTGTGTTGCTGGTATCGGCTTTGCCATGCTGTATTCCGTGGCCGGTGGTAGTATCGATCCGTGGGCGAAGAACCAGTTTATCCGTTTTCTAATTGGCCTTACCGCTATGGTGGTGATAGCAATCATAGACATACGTGTCTGGATGTTCCTGGCTTACCCCTTTTATTCGCTGGCGCTGGGAATGCTGGTGATCGTGGATGTTATGGGGGCCATGGGTAAAGGTTCGCAGCGCTGGCTCGATCTCGGTTTTATGAATCTGCAACCGTCGGAATTGATGAAAATTGCCCTCGTCATGGCATTGGCGCGTTATTATCACTGCCTTTCCGATGAAGATACTCTCAAAATTAAAAGTCTGTTTAAGCCCATTCTTCTGATCGTTTTACCGGTGATATTGGTGCTAAGGCAACCAGATCTCGGGACCACACTTCTGATTGTTATGGGCGGTATTGCACTGCTTTTTGCTGCGGGTGTGCGTATGTGGCTTTTTGTTGCGAGCGCAGTAGCCATGATTCCGGCGGCTTTCGGTGCCTGGCAATTTTTAAAACCCTATCAAAGGCAGCGGGTGCTCACCTTCCTTGATCCGGAAAAAGATCCGCTTGGAGCCGGGTATCATATCATTCAGTCAAAAATCGCTCTTGGTTCCGGCGGTGTTTACGGCAAGGGATTTATTCAGGGTACCCAAAGTCAGCTTAACTTTCTTCCGGAAAAGCATACCGATTTTATCTTCACAGTTATCGCTGAAGAACTCGGCCTTATTGGTGGCCTTACTTTGCTGGTACTATATTTTATACTTCTTGGCTACGCGATGATCGTTAGTGTCTCAGTTAAAAGCCAGTTTGGCCGCCTGCTGATCCTTGGTATGGTCATCACCTTCTTCCTTTACATGTTCATCAATATCGCGATGGTTATGGGACTTGTCCCCGTGGTTGGTGTGCCGCTACCGCTGGTCTCCTACGGCGGCTCAGCGATGCTCACACTGTTGGTTGGTTTTGGTTTTATCCTCAGTGCGGCTATTCACAAAGAAACGTCAATCCCGCGCGGCGGGGCTTTTGCTTAAAAGAGGGATATTGGGGAATTAAATGAACCGACGTAAAATCAATAATATCGCATTGATATTACCTGTATTTTTCTTGTCTTTTGTCGGATTTAGCGTTTTTATAATTCCAGTCCCAAATGAGTTGTTTTACTATTATGCGGCTATAAGTGTTTTTTCATTTATTGCATACGGGCTAGATAAGAATGCCGCTCAAAATGGAAGTTGGCGTATTTCGGAAAGTTCTTTAAATCTTATTTCTTTAGCCGGAGGATGGGCTGGAGCATTATTTGCACAACATTTTTTTCGCCATAAAACACGGAAGAAATCTTTTCTATTATCCTATTGGATTACGGCAATTTTAAATGGTCTATTTTTTATTTGGTTGCTCACGCCACAAGGCTTGATTTTTCTAGGTGGCATTGTCGGTTTATAGTAATTTTTTTTATTTTCCGTGTCTGTGGCAGCTCACCAGATGATCATTTACAATGCCGACGGCTTCCATGAAGGCGTAGCAGATGGTCGGGCCACAAAATCCGAAGCCGCGTTTTTTAAGCGCTTTGCTCATGGCTTCTGATTCCGGTGACTGTGTTGGTACTTCGCTCATTGAGCGGAACGCATTCTTTTTAATTTCACCGCCTGTAAAACTCCAGATAAACTCGCCGAAGGCGCCTTCCTTTTCAGCTTCCATTTCAAGGTAACATTTTGCATTTTTGATAGTGGCGAGGATTTTCATGCGGTTTCTGATGATGCCAGTATCATTCATCAGGCGGCCAATTTCATTGTCTCCGTATCCAGCGATAATAGCGGGGTCGAACTGATCGAACGCGGTGATGAAAGTATCACGTCTTTTGAGGATCGTGATCCAGGACAGACCGGCCTGAAAACCATCGAGGATCAGTTTTTCCCAAAGCGCCCGGCTGTCATAAACTGGCACGCCCCATTCGTCGTCATGATAATCCATGTATATCGGATCTGTGCCACACCAGTCGCATCTTATTTTATCAGGCATTGGCATTTTCCTCGTAGAAATCTGTCTTAAATGGTGTGACTTTTATGCCACAGCAGTCATAATCGTGACCAAATTTCATTTTGTCGATCCGAAATAATGCTATGGCATATTTATCACAGTGGGACCGTAAGTCACCAATTTTATTACCCTTTTCGTCAATAATGTCTGAGCCGAACGCAGGTGCCGTATCAGATAGAGTCACTGGGAACATCAACTTCTTTATTTTACCGCGGTACTTCATCCTTGCGGTGACTTCCTGGCCCACATAGCAACCTTTTTCAAAATCAACGCCGTTTATCTGTTCAAAATGGCCTTCAAGGACGGTACTTTTGTCGACAATAAAATCATTACTTCCTTCGGGAATGCCAAGGGCTATACGTCGAGCATGATAGGTTTTCTCATCGTTAGTGCTTGTATGGTTCTTTACTATGGCGCGGTAACCCATTTCCGGATGTCGCGGATCAGAAAAACTAAGGTCATGATCATCTATTTTTTCGCTCGACGTGACCACGGAATAATTTTCACTCTGGTCGATAATTTCAACATTTGATCGCAGCCGGTACATGAGCAGACGACGAAAAAGGTCGGCGAGACGGTCCCGTTCGCAGTCGAGATAAATTGTTTCATCATTTTCGTAGAGAAAAAAGTCATGCAGGAATTTTCCCTGCGGACTCAGCAGGGCACCATAAAGACCATGCCCATTTTTAAGCTGGTCGATATTTGCCGTAATGATACCCTGAAGCAGCTTTTTTCGTTCTGGCCCTGATAGTGTGATGATGGCCCTGTTTTTATGCGTTTCGATCATCAAATGTTACTCTGTTTATTATTGCTATACGCTAGCATTTATTTAATGTAGTGAATAGAAAAATAGCATCAAGTGAAGTGGAATATCTGTGCAGGTTGATTTAATAATTCGGGGTGGGGTTTGTGTCTCTCATCGTGGTCAGAACCGTGAAGATATCGCCGTCCGTGACGGGATGATTGTTGCCATTGGTGATCTGTCCTCTTTGGACGCGGAAAATATCATTGATGCCAGCGGTCTTCATATCCTGCCTGGGATTATTGATAGCGAATTTCACGTAAGTCCGGATTTTGAAAATGACACCGCCGCCGCAGTCACGGGGGGCGTCACCAGCGTTTTATGTGTTTCGAATGCACCAAAAATAGGTGAGGGGTATTACTGCGATTACGCTTATTTTAAAAACGCAACGCACGAAAATATCGAGCATCTTGCTGTGATGGAGAAGGAAGAGGGGTGCGCTGGAATTCATTTGGTGATGGGGGCAACGGGTGACTTCGATGTGATAGCGGATGACAGAACCTTGCTTAAAGTACTTAAGAGCGGCAGTCGCCGAGTAGTGGTTCATGCAGAAGACCAGGATCGGCTGCACGAGCGGAAGCAATATATAAAATCCGGCAATGTCTCTTCGCATACCCAGTGGCGTGATGAAAAGATCGCTATGGACGCAACACGGCGGATCTTGGCGATCGCACGCGGAGCAGGGCGTCCAGTGCATTTGCAGCATATAAGCACTGACAAGGAAATGGCGATGATTGCCGCTTATAAAGATATTGCCACGGTGGCGGTTTCTTCGAACCATCTTTTTCTAAGCGCGCCGGATTGTTATGATCACTTCCACAATTATGTGAAGCTTGACCCGCCAGTTCGCGGTGAGGAGAACCGTGTTGGACTTTGGAAGGCTCTAACGACTGGGGTAGTTGATGTGCTGACTTCGGCCCATAATCCCATTTCAGTAGATCAGAAGGATCAGGATTATCCAAATTGTCCGTCCGGTGCGCCAAGTGTGCAAACCATGGTTCCCTTGATGCTTGATCAGGTTAGCAAGGGGGCGATATCGCTTGAAACGCTTGCCGATCTGACCAGTGCCGGTCCGGCGCGGATATTTAATGTCGCAAATAAAGGGCGCATCGCTGTTGGCTATGATGCTGATTTTGCGTTTGTTGATCTAAAAAAAGAATGGTTGCTGGATGACGATGATGTGCAGAGTGGTTGTGGTTGGGATTTCCATGCTGGCTGTAGTTTCACTGGACAAGTAATAGGCACCGTTATTCGCGGTGAAAAAATTATGTGGGACGGTGAACTTCTCGTCCCGCCATCAGGCAGGGCGATTAAATTTCACGACACCTTCAAGGAATATGACGCGCAATAGATGTACTACTCGGCCGGAAATATCTCCGGCTTGCTCTGATCCGCGTTTTGAGGAAAATTTTCGAGATAAATAGATTGACTTGGATATGCAAAGCCACTGCCATTTTTTGCAACGATGTCTTTGATGACCAGCGCCAGTTCTTCCTTAATTTCAAGCCATTCTCCCCAGACGGTAGTTTTGGTGAAACAATAAAGCATGATATCAATGGAGCTATCATTAAAGCTGTCAATACGCACGAAAGTGGATACTTCTGGTGGTTTTGCAAAATCGTCATTATTCAAGACATACTCCTCAATTGCGGCGCGGATAGCTTTTAGCTGATCGATGGAGGTGTCGTAAACAAGTCCAATTTTCCAGTAAATGCGTCTATGGCTCATGCGGGAGTAATTAACAGCGGCGTTATCAGAAAGTTTTGAATTGGGAACGTAGACAGGGGCTTTGTCGAACTGGACGACCGTTGTTGTCCTAAAACCAATTTCCTCAACGGTGCCCTCGACCACGCCGTCGATTTTAATCCAGTCCCCTGGATTAAATCGGCGTTCCGCGATTATAAAAAGACCGGAAATGAGATTTTTAAAGAGATCTTGAGCGCCCAGCGCAACAGCAACACCGAAAAGTCCAAGGCCAGCAATAAGTGGCGCCACTTGTATGCCCCATATTTCAAGTATTGAGGCGATAGCCAAGAATATAATAAGACCGCGCATGGCCTTGATTAACCAATTGATCATACTGGCGGAGAAAACTTCTTTAAGTCTGCCAAACGTTAAACTGATCGGACCTATGGTTTTGTAAAAGGCCCAGAAGATATTAAAGGTAATAAGAGAACGGTTTAAATTATCAGCACCAATAGCCAGATTTCCGGTCGGAGTAAGCAGTTCCGTGGCAATAAAAACACCAAGCACAATCGGCAGAAAGCTCAAGGGCCCTTCGATCGCCTCAATGATTTGATCATCTATCGTATTTTTTGTTTTACCAACGAATGACTTAAGGCGATCAATGACAAAGCGACTGAAGACGTGGCGTAGCAGCATGAAGGAAAATAGCAGCAAAAGTGCCACGAGAATTTGGCCGACAGCAACACCGTAAAGACCGTTTTGCCAGACATCAACAACCAGCTGCCAAAATTCCTGAAACGAGTTAATATTCATAATGTATCCGCGCAGTTCAAAATTGATTTGTAATTGCCACACTATATAGACTAATTTGAATTCAGTTAAAGTATTTATGTTTGAAAATAAAACCATGAAACAAATAAAAGAGGCATAAATCCAAATGACAGACCCCCAGGAGGATATTGAGATCGATCAAAAAATACTCCGTTTATTCTTAAACGCGACAAGTCTTCTATGTCTGTTTATCTTTTATGCTGCACTTCTTCCTTTTAATATAACTTCAAGTCCGGGTGAAGTCTCGTTGGGTGGGTTCGTAAATACGCTACTATTTGCAGAGACCGGAACGCAGCAGGGGCAATGGATTGCCCATGTTATCTTTAATTTGTTGCTGACCTTCCTTGGCAGTATTTATTGCACGTTAAGCACCCGAAAAAATGTCTGGCCGCTCATGTACGTTGCGATTATGGTCTTCGGTATTCTCATTGAATATTTCCAGATGTTTATTGGTTCTCGGGGAACATCAATGGTTGATATCTATGCCAATATTGCTGGTGTGGTTTTTGGTTTCATTGCCTGGTGGTTTTTTGGTAGTTTTACAGTTAAAGCTGTGAAACATATTTATAAGAATAAGACGCTCCCTATCGATTTTGTCAAAAGATTATATATAGCTTTTGTAGTTATAATTGTTCTTTTTCCCTTTGATTTTTATATCAATACGCTTCAGCTTGAAGTGGCTTTTGCCACCAAGGGATTGCCGCTATTTGAGAACGATATCGGCTTTGGCATCGGCATGTTTTCACTTGCTGCATCAGTGCTGTTACTTTTTCCACTCGGGGTGATTTGTCAGATGTCATCAAAACGTGGGGATGTTTTTGATAAACGGTTGATCCTGAACATAGCGGTAGCGCTGCTTTTTCTTGAAATATTGCAATTTTTTGAAGTGTCGGGGCAAAGTTCCTTGCCATCATATTTGTTTAAATTGACCGGGTTTTGTGCAGGACTGGTGCTCGGTAGAGTTTTCTCGTTGACAATGTTGCTTGAGACCATGCTAAGGCTTCGGTTGGTCTTTATAATTATCTCTCCGGTATTTTTGTATCTCGCCCTGAAACTCAAAGGGCTGGACTTTGATTTTGCCAGTTCACTTTCCAGCATTATGGCGGTGATCAAAGATACCAATTTTCTTCCGTTCAGATATTATGTTGATGTTGGTAGCGCGGAAGCGCTTTTAAGTTTCCTGCTCAATTTGGTTATATTCCTACCCATTGGCGGCCTTCTCGCTATTCATCAAATATCGAAAGGTAAGCAGAATGAACAATCGTTTTCCGGATTGGCATGGATAGGACTTTTTATAGCAACCATTCTCGAAGGGGTGGTGCTGATATGGGGTTTGAAGAGACCCGATGTTACCAATATTCTGGTTGCGGCTAGTGCAGTACCGATGGGGTATTATTTTTTTATTATGATTAGTAACGCCGTATTTCAGAATGCGCAGGACTAACGGCTTATACTATCTTCATCATTGTAAAGGTTGAACATTTCGTTTTTCTGGTGAATGAAGGTAATGAGGAAAAGCACCAGAAGTGGTTCGGTGAGGCCGCCGACCCGAAGGGGAGTAAGGTGCTGTAGATATTCGATCAGAGCGGCATATGAAATGCAAAAATAGTTTATCCAACTTGAGTTGGGGAATGATTTGTAAAGGCTCCAGACTATAGCGCCGTAAGTAAAGGTTTTATAAAATACAGTCCGGATAGTCGGCAGCATATCCTCTGCGAAAAGCTCTTTGAAAGGGACCCAATTAAATTCTTTGAATGAATTATCCCAAAATTCCAGGGGGTAGAGGCTGTTATAAAACATTGCCGGCACCAAAATTGTTGCACAAAATTTATAAGGACTTATTCTTTTAAACAGGCCTGTTCGCATGATTATGATGGCCAGTATTCCACCGGACAGCAGCTCTGGCTCAATAAAGTCCCTGTAGACAAATATTTTGGCAGTAAGGGTAAATAGGACCAAAAATTCGAGCGAGAGCAATGGGTTTCTTCCCAAAGGTTTCAGTTCGTCGATAAGCTTTGTAAATATGATCCAGATCGCCATGTAAAAGATGATATTTACAGATCGGTGCTCATTGATGTCTAGGTGTACTCTTATGTTTTCCGCCAATATTTCTGTATTAAAATAAAACAGAAAAGGTGCCAGCAAATAAATGATCCACGACAAAGAAAGAGCAAGCAATGCAAGTTTGTCTTCAGCTTCCAACATGTGGGGATATTTCCGGTGCATGAACCGCGCAAGCATTCCACCGACGAAGATGCCTACGCTATTCCAGACCGCGTCATAAAGGGCGGGTACCCTGTAATCGAGGTAAATTTGTAATACTTGGAGAAGGATAGCAAGAGCAATGCCAAAACCATAAAGATAGAAATAGTATTCTTTATTCAATTTAGCTCTTGATATAAGCTCTGTCCCTGCAAAGCCAAAAGGTAAAAACAGGATGATATTGCCCAGCATATCAGGGGTTTTGCTGTCAAAAACAGAAGTGGATAACAAGGCTGATAATCCTTCTTCCTGCCAATCAACATATTGAAATTCAAATGGAAACAAAGATCCATAAGTGATTACAAAAATGCTGAAAAGGAATAGACCCTTCATTAAAATACCCTTGAGTTTGCTTTGGTCGTAATAGATCTTTCTAATTTGTAGAAAAAATTCAATTTAATCCAGCTTAAATTGTGTTAAAGTCAAAAAACGCCAAGAAAAATATATATAATTTATTTTTAAAAAATAGAATATGGGAGTTTTTGATGGAGGTTGAAGCGGTAAAAACCGACATGATAATCGTCGGTGCCGGACCGGTTGGTTTGTTCGCAGTTTTTGAAGCAGGTCTGCTTGGACTTAAGTGTCATTTAGTCGATAATCTTGATAGGCCCGGAGGTCAATGTACGGAGCTGTATCCGGAGAAACCAATTTACGATATCCCTGCCAGACCCAAGGTGACCGGGCAAGAACTCATTGATGACCTGATGAAACAAATAAGCCCGTTTGATCCAGTATTCCATCTAAACCAACAGGCAAAAGCATTAAAGAAGCTGGCTGATAAAAGCTGGCGGATGACCACAAGTGAAGGCGAAATGATAGAAGCTCCAATTGTTGTTGTGGCCGCAGGGGCGGGGAGCTTTGTTCCCAAAAAACCAAAATACCCGGATATTGAGGTTTATGAAGAAAAATCAATCGATTATTCGGTGTACAAGATGAATAAATACCAAGACAAGGAGCTGGTGATCGTCGGCGGTGGTGATAGTGCGCTAGACTGGGTACTTGGCCTTCAACCTCTGGCAAAGAAAATAACACTTGTTCATCGCCGCGAAGGTTTCAGGGCCGCTCCAGATACGGAAGGGCAGTTCAAACAAATGGTGGCAGACGGCAAAGTTGATTTTATTATGGGTAATGTCAAAGCACTCAATGGTTCCAGCGGTCAGCTTTCCAGCGTTGGTATTGAGACGGTAGAAGGTGAATTCGTAGAAGTCGACTGTGATTATATGCTGCCGTTCATGGGCCTCAAAATTAGCCTGGGTCCTATTGCTGAATGGGGTCTCAATCTCGACCGTAAGCATATCACGGTAAACACTGAAACATTTGCGACAGATATTGAGGGTATATATGCCATTGGCGATGTTTGTACATATCCGGCAAAAATCAAGCTAATCTTAACCGGGTTTTACGAGGCCGCGGTGATGTGTCATGGGGCCTTTAAGTATGCATTTCCAGATCGAAAAATGGCAACAGGCTATACCACAACCAACACGGCGATACAGGAACGGCTTGGTGTATAGAGCGGCGTGAGATAGCGTCCAAAATATTGGGGTTAACCGTGTTTGAATGAGAAAAAAATCTATTCATCCTATATTAAGCAGGTAATCACTAATATTTGAGTATGAAAAGAATCACTTTGTATATATGTGTGGTTTTGGTTTTTTTAGCGGTTAAACCAGTTCCCAGTTATGCTCAGGTGCCTAGAGAGGTGCCTGATCGTTCTGTTGGGCCAAATGGATTATCGACGCCGCCGGGTATGCGCAGAATACCGGACCAGTTTTTCAGGCATGATGAAGTCCGTGATCGGGTTCGTTCCGGCGAGTTTGTTTCGCTTTCAATCATAAGAAAAGAGGTGCAAAAGTCTTATCCCGGCCGCATCGTCGATGTACAGTTGCTCGTCCCAAAACGCGAGGGAATAAATTTTTTATATGATGTCAAGGTGCTGACAAAATCGGGAAAAGTGTTATCCGTTAAAGTCGATGCCAAAAGCGCAAAAATAGTGGATGTAAAAGGTTAATTTATATGAGATTACTGCTTGCTGAAGATGATCCAGATTTATCACGTCAACTAAAAAGCTTTCTCGAGGATTCTGGCTATGCAGTTGATGCATCACTCAATGGAGAGGATGCTCATTTTCTTGGTGAAACGGAAAGCTATGATGCCGTTATTCTTGATCTAGGTCTTCCGATCATGGATGGAATTAGCATTTTGAAAAAATGGCGTGCAGCGGGAATTGATACACCTGTGCTCATCCTTACAGCGCGTGATAGCTGGTCAGAGAAGGTTGCTGGTCTTGATGCAGGTGCGGATGACTATGTGCCTAAACCATTTCAGATCGAAGAAGTGCTCGCGCGCATCAGGGCATTGATACGCCGCGCAGCAGGTCAAAGCTCACCTGAACTGTCAATTAAGGGGCTCACACTGAACAGCGCGTCTTCAAAAGTCACCGTTGATGGACTCCCGATCAAACTTACGGCTCAGGAATATAAACTTCTGTCCTATATGATGCACCACCCCAACAAAGTGATCTCGCGAACAGAACTCACCGAGCATATATATGATCAGGATTTCGACCGCGATTCTAATACCATTGAAGTTTTCGTTACCAGAATTCGCAAAAAAATTGGTGTCGATATTATCAAAACCATTAGAGGATTGGGGTATCAGCTTGTCGCTGACGAATGATAGACATATAGATGAAGTCAGAAGGCGGCCCTTATGGGTGCGCCTTGTCAGTATTTCCGTTGTTTGGACTGCTCTGGCTCTGGTGCTGGGTGGATATCTGCTTTCATTGGTCTTTCGAGACACGCTCGAGCAGAATTTTGATCAAAGATTAAACAGTCTGCTGGAAAATTTAATCGGCATCAGCTCTAACGATAATAGCGCAATGATAAATTTATCCCGGCCTATGGTCGACCCAAGATTTGAGCAGCCTTATTCTGGTTGGTACTGGCAAATAGCACCTGAAAGTTTTAGTCCGATTCGATCAAGATCGCTTTGGGATGTCAATTTGGATGTCAATTTCGATATTTCGCTCCCCGAGGCGACTTACCGCTATACAACAGGACCAGAAGATCAGCCACTGCGGCTAGTTGAGCGAGATGTGACTATGCCTGGTAGTGAGATCATTTACCGATTTGCGGTCGCCGTTGATACCGCTGAGATCGACGAGCAGGCAGTTCGCTTTGATAACATATTGCTTATTGGGTTGGGTGCACTCGGTGTAGGATTGATTGCCGCTTCATTGTTGCAGGTTTTTCTCGGGCTCAGGCCGTTGGCACATATTAAAGAATCGCTCGCTAAAGTTAGAAATGGTGATAAAGACTATTTGCCAACTGATTTTCCCAGTGAAATTCAACCGCTTGCGGATGAGCTTAATGCCCTGCTTGATCACAATAACGAAATCGTCGAACGCTCAAGGACGCAGGTTGGAAATCTCGCCCATGCGTTAAAGACGCCAATTGCCGTGCTTAGAAATGAAGCGCGCATGAATGATGGTCAAATGGCTGAAACTGTGGCCAAACAAACAGAAAATATGCTCAAATATGTTGAACATTATCTGGCGCGTGCCCGCGCTGTGGCAAATATAAAAACCATCAGCAGCCATACACCCATCCTGCCTTCTATAAACAATATCGCGCGTGCGTTAAATAAGATTTACGAAGGTAAAAATATTGTCGTAAATTACGCAATTGACGAACAAGAGCTGATCTTCAAAGGCGAGGTTAATGACTTTGAAGAAATGGCGGGAAATATTATGGAAAATGCCGCCAAATGGGCTGAGAAGAATATTACCGTGGACTGCCGTAAAGACGGTGACCGGATTGTCATAGAAATAGCCGACGATGGCCCAGGCATTGAAGCAAGTAAACGTGCCGCTGTTTTTGCGCGTGGCGGCCGCTTAGATGAAAAAACACCCGGTAGCGGTCTTGGTCTTTCGATCGTTAAAGACCTTGCCGCGCTCTACGGCGGAAACATCAGTTTATCGGATAATCGTAAATCAAACACTGGTAGCGGGTTGTTGGCTAAGTTAATACTACCATCGGTATAGTTTTCTGAACCGAAACTTACTTTTGGCTGAACCCCGCATTCAGACTTCATTCATTTAAGTGTTGCTATACTGTTTTTATATTAACGGTATGTGAGGACAGAAAAATGACAAAGATTACAGCGATTATTCTAATTGCCTTTACCCTTTCGGCTTGTGAGCAAGGATCCAAAGAAGGTATGGGCACTTTTATGGGTGCGGTTGGCGGTGCATTGATTGGTTCAGCAATTTCCGATAATGGCCGCGGCGGCAGTGGAAATGGAATGGTCATCGGTGCCCTCGCTGGTGGTATCATTGGTAACACCATTGGTCGATCACTTGACGAAAAAGATAAGCGCGAAATGTATAGAGCGCAGCAGGTCGCATTCGAGCAATATCCATCCGGTCAATCCTCTAGCTGGTATAACCCTGATACTGGAAATTCGGGTACTTATACGCCGCAACCGGCAGTTCAAAATGATGATGGACAATATTGCCGCGAATACCAGCAAACAGTCACCATTGGCGGTGAAACCCAAAATGCCTACGGCACAGCCTGCCGCCAGCCAGACGGCGACTGGAAAATTGTAAATAACAGACGTTAATGTTTTTGAGCATGTATGAGTCGAAGTTTTTTTGAGTTGAGTATATTGAGTTTAGGTGGTCCCGGTTTATTCTGTATAAACACTCCCCTCACAATTTGTGCAAAAGCCAATCGGGACCACTTATTTTTTGAAAAATAAGTTTTCAATAGTCCTAATCCACGACAAGAATAATCGAGGTTCCGTTTCTCTCTAGTGGCACCATTTCTTTTGGTAGGAAGGGCTCTTACGGTCATAGTACACCGTCAGCCTACGCAACTACCATCACCATCATAGTCGTGATTTTTAAAGAGAATTTAAAGAAATTTGAGTGTCTGCTTTCGACCCATTTTCTTTAGATTTTTTAAAACATCCTCAATTGCATCGACCCTAAGTTTGCGGAAATTATGGGGAGTGAGGCGATTTAGATAGCTTGGCAAACTTTCCAGTGCAATCAATGCCGTAAGTTGGGCTTTGTTTCTTTGGGTAAGTTCAAGTGTATTTTGAAATACTTCGGGCGATGGGTTTATGGAATCAGCTACTAATAGAATGTTCTTAAACCACCTCATTTTTCTCTCCCAGTAGTTCTGCTGAATCTACGATCTTAAATTAGCAATTGCGAGATGGAATAGAAAGTATGTTTCGGCTATTAACCCTCAATTTCAGAGCAATATAGTTGCTTGAATTCCAGACATTTATTTGGAATTCTATAAATTAAGGCCCTTGATTTGGTTGGCGTGGGAATTTTTAAAAATTCCGATAATTATAGATAATGGATCAATTTACAGATAATATTGAATGATCTATTTCCTTGAATATATTGAACATTAAATCCAGTTCGGAGAACACGGGTGCACGATTCAGAGATTTTATATGACGTCTTGATTTTCCTCTTAGCGGCTGTGTTGGTTGTTCCGGCGTTTCGACGTTTAAGGACTAGCCCCGTTCTCGGTTATCTAGCAGCAGGCATGTTAATTGGCCCATTTGGTTTTGCGGTAGTTCGGGATTCAGAAAGCGCTCATGCGCTAGCCGAGTTTGGTGTCGTGTTTCTCTTGTTTATGATTGGTTTGGAATTTTCTTTTGAACGGTTGCGGGCTCTACGGCAATACGTTTTTGGTTTGGGTGCTCTTCAAGTTGCGCTAACCGCAACTATTATAAGTGTGATTGCCTGGTCAATTGGCTCAACACGGGAAGCAGCAATAATCATAGGTGGGGGACTTGCACTTTCTTCCACAGCATTCGTTTTGCAAATATTGACAGAAAATGGAGATAGAGGAACGCCATACGGAAAAGTCTCATTTGCTATACTTCTGTTTCAAGACCTTGCGATTGTACCTCTGCTCATGCTGGTTACATTATTAGGGCCAGGAGAAGGTTCTTTTTTAGTGACCATGGGAATAGCTGTTGGTAAAGCAGTGGTCGCATTACTCTTAGTTATTGTGATTGGGCGAATTATCATGAGACCCTTATATAGGATTATTGCTGATACTAATAGTTCTGAGCTGTTCGTCGCGACCACTCTACTTGTGGTTCTTGGGACTGGGTGGTTAATGTCGCTTGTAGAAATTTCGATGGTATTAGGCGCGTTCCTAGCGGGGCTCTTATTGTCGGAGACCGAATATAGGCATCAAGTAGAAGCAGACATACGGCCATTTAGAGGAATACTCCTTGGATTGTTTTTTATGACTGTTGGTATGTCAATTGATATAATATTTATCAAAGATAATCTGGCTCAAATTGTATTGCTGGTTGCTTGCCTTTTGTTAGGTAAGAGCCTTATTACTGCCTCATTATGTCGAGTATTCGGATTGTCTAAAAGCGTTTCCTCGAGGGCAGGACTAATTCTTTCTCAAGGTGGAGAGTTCGGATTTGTTCTCTTTCTGTCAGCTAATGTGTTGGGGCTGCTAACTGCCGAGGTTACTCAGCTACTTCTGGCTGTTATTACTCTGACCATGGTTGCCACACCGTTCATGGCCTATGCTGGTAAAAAAGTATCATTTTATTGGGAAAGCTCCGAAGATATTGCTTCACTGAGTATTAAACCGATAGATGAGGATATCACCGACCATATTTTAATAGCTGGATTTGGTCGTGTAGGGCAAACTGTGGCTAAAATTCTCTCGGCTAGTAATATCCCGTATGTAGCTCTAGATCTGGATGCAAAACGGATTGCTGTTTGTCGTTCTAAGGGCATGCCTGTATATTTTGGAGATGCTAGTCAAATCGAAATATTGAAATCAGCAGGGGCGATGAGGGCTAGGGGTGCCGTGGTTACAATTGATCAGCATTTAATGGCGGGTAATATTGTTACTGCGTTGCGTGAGTTTTCGCAAGATCTCTCCATAGTGGTTCGAGCAAAGGACTTAGCTCACGTTGAGCAATTGGAAATCTCTGGTGCAACACGCGCGGTTCCCGAAACTCTTGAGGCAAGTCTACAAATCGGGGCAATAGCAATGTCTTCGATAGGGGTAGATTCTAGCTCTGTAATGAAGATATTGGAAGAAATTCGCAGAGAAGATTATATTAATCTTGGTAAAATTGTCTCTGATGATCCGCTTAAGTGAATTGGGCAATTTTTTAAGGAATTGATACTATAGGAACAATCATATCTCTTGATTAATAGATGATCTTCTCTTGAGCATTTGCTTTGGGTGGCAATCTCAACTGGTCGCTGCAACAAATTGGTTAAACCTTTCTGCCAGGTTTTCGAAGTCGAGCGTCTTTCTTATACCAAATAGCAACTATCAATAAAACTGATTTAGCTTGGCATGGTACTCGTGAATATCTATATATAGTTGCAATAAACCATTTGAGGAATACATCGTAAGATGACCCTATTAATTACATATTTATTGTTGGCTCTGATTGTTTCCAGTTTTTGTTCAATATCTGAAGCGGTTTTGCTATCTGTTCGCCCGTCTTATGTCGCTGCGTTAAAAAATAAGGGTATTAAATCTGCGCTGATTTTACATAAATTGACCGATAATCTTGACCGTCCACTGGCCGCGATCTTAACAGCCAATACGATTGCGCACACGGTTGGTGCCGCAGGTGTCGGCGCACAATCATCCCTGTTGTTTGGCAATCAGTATTTGGGAATTACATCTGCCATTTTGACGCTTCTTATTCTTGTGTTATCTGAAATTATTCCAAAGACCCTAGGGGCTAATTATTGGAAGCAATTGGCACCCACTTTCGCGATATTAATTGAGTGGTTAACGCGGATGTTGTTCCCGTTTGTGTGGATGTCAGAAAAGCTGACCCGCCTGATTTCTCGTTCAGGCGCAGGTGACATTACCTTTAGTCGTGCTGAGATAAAGGCAATGGCGGAAATTGGCACCGAAGAAGGATTGCTGCAGCCGAAAGAGCTTAAAATCGTTAAGAATTTAATGAATATCAGCAAATTATCGGTGCGGACGATCATGACCCCGCGGTCCGTGATTTTTGCACAATCCGCTACAATGACGGTGCAGGAATTTTTCTTGAAGCATGACGACAAGCCCTTCTCTCGTATACCGCTTTATGACGAATCTCGCGATGATATGAACGGCTATGTGTTAAAAACAGACCTGCTTATCGCACAGGCCAAAGATCAGTTTGATAAGCCACTGTCGGAATTTCGACGAGAGGTCTTAATGGTTCTGGACAATCGCAACACGTCGGATGTTTTTGATTTATTGATGCATGAAAAAAGTCACATGGCATTGGTGGTTGATGAATTTGGAACAATTCAGGGCCTGATCACACAGGAAGATATTGTTGAGACGTTAATTGGACTAGAGATTACCGATGAAACAGATAGGGTAGAAGACATGCAAGCTCTTGCGTATAAGAGATGGCGGGACCGAATGGAAATAATGGGCTTAGATCCCGACATCATCAATAGAGAAGACAAATGAGCGGCTGCTTTCGGTCAAATGAGCATTTTACGAATATCCGTTGAATTCACTAAATTTAGGAAGTCATTTCTGTTGTGTCACGCATTTAATCGCAGATATCAGGGGCACAAAAAAAGGGGGCTGTTAAAACCCCTTTTTCACAACATGTTACTTTTAGATTTAATTCACGCGAATGAGTTCAACTGTGAAAATTAGATCTTCATTTGGGCCAATTGGGCCGCCGGGTGTGCCGCGCTCGCCGTAGGCAAGGGCAGAGGGGATAAAGAATTTATACTTGGCGCCTTCTTTCATCAGTTGAACGCCTTCTGTCCAACCGCGGATTACGCGATTAAGTGGAAATTCAGCGGGTTGGCCGCGGGCGATGCTGCTGTCAAAGACGGTGCCGTCGATGAGCGTGCCTTCATAATGGACAGTAACCATATCAGTTGCCATCGGGCGGTCTCCTGAACCTTCAAGAAGAACTTTATATTGTAGGCCGCTTTCGGTGACGACCACGCCTTCTTTATTTTTATTTTCATCTAAAAAACTTGCTTCACTGCTCACGGCTTGCTCCATAGTATCTGCGTTTTGAGCCGCTGCTGGCTCGGTTGATTGTTCGGAACAAGATACAATAAACAGACCAACCATTGGAACTGCGACGATCTTACCGAACTTATTAAGGGTGAATGGCATTAAAATACTCCGTATTTTCGTTTTAATTATTTTAAAGACACCACTGCTATAAAGCAAAATTGTGGCAGTTCCAAGTTTGAATTTTAACCATGGGGATTTCGCGGGTTTCATGTAACTGTTAAACGCTTGTCATAAATATGTCATATGATGTATAAGCGCCTCAGGAAAATGGGCTTTTTATGTGAGGTTCAAATTAAAGATTTAAAAATGACAAAGGTAAAATAAATGTCGAAAATTAAAATTGCCATAGCAGGTATCGGAAACTGCGCAAGTTCACTTATTCAGGGTATTTATCATTATACGCCTGAGCGTGTTGGAAACGAAAAAATCGTACCGGGCCTTATGCACTGGGATGTTGCCGGATACCGTCCTTGCGATATCGAAGTTGTGGCTGCGTTTGATGTTGATGCCCGCAAAGTGGGTAAAGACCTTAACGAAGCGATCTTTGAAAAACCAAACTGCACAACCGTCTTTCATGATCAAATGCCAAAAAGCGGCACCATTGTTAAAATGGGTAACGTTCTTGACGGTGTTTCTGAGCATATGGCTGATTTTGATGACGCCCGTACATTTATTGTTTCTGACCAACCTTCTGCGACGAAGGAAGAAATCGTTCGTGAGCTAAAAGAAAGTGGTGCGGAAATTCTTACAAACTATATGCCAGTTGGTTCTGAAGAAGCAGCCAAGTTCTACGCTGAATGCGCGCTTGAAGCGGGAATTGCTTTTATTAACAACATGCCTGTATTCATTGCGTCGAACCCTGAGTGGGCCAAGAAATTTGAAGATGCTAATCTTCCGATCATTGGTGATGATATTAAAGCCCAGCTCGGTGCAACAATCACACACAGAACACTCACCGACCTTTTTGCCAAGCGCGGTGTTGTTCTTGAGCGTACTTACCAGCTTAACACTGGTGGTAACACTGACTTTTTGAACATGAAAAATCAAGATCGCCTTAAATCCAAGAAAATTTCAAAAACCGAAGCCGTTCAATCTGTTGCTGGTGCGCGTCTTGATGATGACAATATCCATGTGGGTCCAAGCGATTATATTCCGTGGCAGAATGATAACAAAGTATGTTTCCTGCGCATGGAAGGCGACCTTTTCGGTGGTGTTCCAATGAATCTGGAAATGCGCCTTTCTGTTGAAGACAGCCCGAACTCAGCCGGTGTTGCTATTGATATGATCCGCTGTTGTAAACTTGCACTGATGAATAATGAAGGCGGCATCCTTTCCGCGGCGTCTGCATATTTCTGTAAGCATCCACCTGTACAGTTCACAGATGACCAAGCATACGACATGACTGAAGAATTCATCAAGTCACGTGTCGCTTCCGCGATTGCTGCACAGTGAAATGTCTGATTGTAGCTGCCGGACAGGGCAGCAGGATGAGGGATCAAGGGGATAGTAAACCCCTTATTGAAATTGATGGCGTTCCCATTCTGGAACGCGTCATAAAAAACGCACGCGCAGGTGGTCTCGATGATTTTTATATTGTCACTGGCTACCGTGGTACAAAAGTTCGCGCCTTTCTTGATGAACTTGCTGAGCGTGAAAATATTAAGATTAATCACGTGATCAATGAAGAATGGCAACGTCCAAACGGTCTTTCCGTCTATGCGGCCAAAGATCATATTGACGGACCGTTTGTGCTTACCATGTGTGATCATCTTTTTGATCCCGAAATCATTAAGGATGTTCTGTCCTCGGATCATGATGAGGGCACTGTAACCCTTTGTGTTGATTATAACATCGAAAATCCGGTTATTGACCTCGACGATGTGACGCGGGTGAATTGCACCAGCAATGAGATCAAGAATATTGGAAAAGTCATTCGCGACTATAACGCATTTGACACAGGCATTTTCTATTGCACAAGCGCCATGTTCGATGCGTTAGAGAAAAGCTTTAAAGAAGGTGATGAAAGCATCACCGGTGCCATGAATATCCTTGGCGCACAGAATAAAGCACGCACCTTTGATATCAAGGGCCGTCTATGGCTTGATGTTGATGATCCGACGGCGTTTGGTAAAGCAATCGTTTACGTCAACGAAGGCAAGCTTTAAAATATTTAATTATTCACCATCACGAAGGCGTTTGTGGTGGTGAATAACTTCCTCGATAATAAAATCTAGAAATTTTTCCGAAAAATCAGGGTCAAGCTGTGCATCTTCTGACAGTTTGCGCAGTCGGGCAATTTGTTCGCTTTCACGTGATTTGTCCGCGGGGGGCAGGTTGTTCCTTGCTTTGTAAAGGCCAACTTTCTGAGTGATCTTAAAGCGTTCGGCAAGCATGTTGATAACGGCAGCATCGATATTATCGATGCTGTTTCGATATTCGATCAGCTTATTTTTTGTTTCTTCGTCGCTTGGTGTGCTTGTGTCGCTCAATTTAAAGGGCCCTTCGTTTTGCGGTGGCATTGAACTTAGCAAATGTTTAGATCAATTAGAAAGAATTTTTTTGAAATAGCTTAGCTTTTATTTTTGCTTTATCGCTGTGCTCCATGGCAAAGATATAAACACAGACACCATAGATGATAAACAATATTGGTATTCCCGCAGCTATTCCGACACCACTGCCAATATCCATCGGCGCAAAGTCCATCATCACTTTAAATAGTCCCGTAGCGATCAACGCTGCGAAGATCACCTTGACTATGCGCGTGCAAATCATGTTGATGCCAAATAATCTCTTAATGATGAGAACGCGGATGAGATTCATTAAAAGATATGTCAGGCAAAGCGCCATCGCGACGCCCATAGGTCCGAACTCTGTATATTGAGTGAAGAGATATGCAAAGATGATGTAAAGCGGGATCATTAACAACGAGATCACCGGATTGAGAAGGGGCGAACGGTACATGATTGGCAAGTCGGCCATACCGAAGCCGCCGTTGATGGTTTCACCAAGCATCAGAAAGAATAGTACTGACGCGCCTAGCACGGGCATCATCGCGCCAGATCCATCCGGCAGGATCGCGTCGAATATGGCGACGCCGTAAAAGACAGATAGAATAACCAGTAGCGATTGGATCATCAATATCCAGCGGGCGACCATAATCATTTGGTGTTCGACAGTTTTGAAATCTTTCTCAACCAAGCTTTCTGCCATGACAGGCGCAAGGATCGGATAAAAACTCTGGTATATTTTTTCAACCGAAGTGGCGAACTGTTGGGCGATGGTATAAACACCGAGGATCGCCTCAGAGAAGAAAAACTTAACGGCAAAGATATCCATACGCATAAATACAAGCAATGCCAGATCGTGAAAAGCAGTCGGGCCGGAAAAGCTCAGCAGGTTTTTCATTAGATGAAGGTCTGGTCTGGCGCGAATGGTTTTTTCAAATGAATAAAGATGACAAAACCCCCATATGGCGTAAATGAGAGCAGCGATCAGCGCTATGGCGTATGCCATGAGAAGACCGTAGGTATCAAAACCAGCGTAATACAAACCAAGCATGGCGAACAGTAGGAAATAGGGCTCAACGATGCTCCGTGACACCACCTCATAGCGCATTTTTCGGGTCGCACGCGTGCCAGCAAGGATCACATCAAGCGCGGTGATGACCATGATCATGGGGGCAAGCGTTTTGAGGCCTGTCACCATCTCGGGATAATCAAACAGCGCAGCAAGAAATCCAGCGCTCAATATGATGATCCCGGTAAATATCGCACCGACAATGAGTGAGCAAAGAAGTGCGGATACCATCACCTGTTCGAGAGAATATTTTCCATTGTAATCTTTGTCATGAATGAATTTGAATAGAGATCTTTTAAATCCAAAGGTGGCAAACGCGGCGCATATTTCGACCGTTGTAATTGTATAATTATATCTTCCATAAAGTTCCGCACCGAATAGTGCAACGGCGATAATCAAAAACGGCAGGCGCGATCCAAGTCTGATGATAAAACCAAGGAAATTTGCCCCGGCACCCTTGGCAATATCCTTGTTATCATTAACCGTTCTGGCGGCTTTTTGTTCTGCATTTTCGTCAGATAATGACATACGCTATTTTCTAAAGTTTCTATCTTCTGTTGCGGCGGCGTTTCTTGGCCGGGGTCTTTTTAGCGGGCATGATATCAGTGTATTCACTTAAGGCCATGCCGGTTAGCGTTTTTTCGCCTTCGGCAGTTTTATACACCAAATTATAGTCAACAAGATAGCGAAAATTTGTTACCGACGGATTTGATTTGGCAAATGATTTTTCGAAAAAATTAAGATGTTCAGTAAGATTAAAATGAGCAAGTTTCTTAGTATATTTAAAAGAACCCTGTAGGGTGCCCTTGTCACTGGTGGCGGAAATATTGATTGTTTTAGGATAACTCGCGTCTTTTTCATCTGTGATATTATCATAGATGATATCCACGTCTGTAAAGCCATCAAGTTCTTCACCGCCATCAAACAATTTTAATATAATGTCCTCCTCACTGTTTGGACGGGTGATGGAAGACAGAAATGGTTTTACGCCTTCATTACCGACGCCAACAATGCGTGACCAATATTTAATAAGCTGATCGACCTTATCGGTCATAACGACATGGACACCAAATCCAGTTGCATAGTCAGCATTGTGGACTGGCCCCGATGGATCAAACCCTGCTTCCGGGCCCAGCTGCCAGTTTCCGCTTCCGGTCAGCGACGGCGCGTAAAATGATGTCTCAATAAAGCCATCGTCGCTAGAAAACGTTTTATGGTCGACCGCAGGTTGGTTTGATGTAAGCTGAAGGTCCACGATGCCCATAGTGTTTTCCAAATGGACGGAATAATCGTCTTTCGATGCTTTTAAACGGTGGGTGTGGATGAATAGATCAAGGGCGTTTTCATTGTAGCCCCATTTGCCAAGATCGCGGCCATTTTTAATAACATGGAGCTCGCCTTCGGGGGTGACAAGCGTACCGAGCATGATGCCGTGCTCCTTGCCTACTGGCCATGGAAAATTAGCGACCAAAAACTGACTTGTAACCAGAGAGCCATCATCAAGATAGAAAAATTGTTCCCAATATTCTGTATAGTTTTTGTCTTCCAGCATCATCGGTTTGCGATGATCAAAATCCTGGGCAAAAGTGCTTGAAACTGTGAACCAAAATGCTGCTAAAAAACTGACCAAAAATAAATTAAGACGCATCACTAACTTTCCTGTCACTCACCCGTGGTCAGACAACTTCCTTAAGACGCAGGGTGAATAGATTGTTGAGTAATTTTTGCTTCTGAACCAAAAATATCAACGCTAAATTCAATACAACCACTTCGAACCAGAAATAATATTGTGGCTCACCACTAATTGACGCTATAAATATGGCTAAAGTACGGTAATTTGCGCAAAGAAGTGACCAGCTATTTACAGCAGGTGCATATAATTCACGGTACAAAGCTCTGATCTCAGTTTCTTTTTCAGGAGCGAGGGAAAGTACTTCCCTGAGCGAATGCCGAAACGTACGGTCAACGCCACTGAAGGTATATTGCATTCTGATATAGCCAATGTGCAGTTGGTTGGCGAATTGTCCCATGGATGTTTTATCTTTGCCATCTTCTATCATTTGATTAATGCTCGGCAAATCGGCACTTTCCCTGCCTTTGCCCCAAAAATCATATTCGCTGCGCTGGAGTTCATAAGCACCGGATTGAACGGCATGGCAGAGCCCAGCGAAGATCGATAAATACCAGATTTCATTTCCGACGATTGGACTTAACGCGAAGGATATTCCCACATAAACACTGATGAAGGTGACATAATCGCAAACACCGTCTATCACTTTACCAATTTCAGAAAAGTTTTGAGTTGCTCGCGCCAGTTGCCCGTCAGCACCATCAAAAATATGCCACATAAACATGAGTGCAAAGCCGAGAAATGCAAGTTGTGGCAGTTGATAATTATAATAGCATACACCCGCCATAAGGCCGCAAATCATACCAAGTGATGAAACCATATTAGGTGTGATCTTAAGCGTTATAAAATGCGGCACCAACCAACTGCTTATCGGATGAATGATATACGTGTTTGTAAATTCTTCTATCTCGCCGGTGCGTTTTATTTCGTCGGTTGTTTGTTCCATGTTTTCACTGCTCTACGAGAGTAATTTATTGAGCCCGCTTTTCATATCATACTGCGGATCGTAACCAAGCTCACTTATTGCTTTTTCAATTGATGCCTTTGAATGCCGCACATCACCAGCACGAAAATCACAGTACACAATATCGGTAAATGAATTTTTTCGCAAATTTTCTTTAATAAGTTCAACAAGCTGTTTGAGGGAGGTTTGACCGCCAACGGCCACATTAAAGACTTCATTTTTTTGAAGTGTTTCGCATGTCGCTGCCAGAATATTGATCTGTACAACATTTTCGATATAACAAAAGTCCCGACTGGTTTCTCCGTCGCCATTTATATAGACCGTTTCGCCCGCATTTATTGCAGACACCCATTTCGGAATAACCGCTGCATAGGCGCCTTCTGGATCCTGGCGCGGGCCAAACACATTGAAATATCGAAGGCCGACCGACTTGAAATCATAGGTTCGGTAAAATACGTCAGCGTAAAGCTCGTTTACATATTTTGTCACAGCATAAGGGGAGAGTGGATTGCCTATTTTATCTTCAACCTTCGGTAGGTCCGGATGATCACCGTAGGTCGAGCTCGAAGCGGCATAGACAAAACTGGAAACGCTTTCTTCCTTTGCAGCCGTCAGTATGTTTAGAAAGCCGGTAATATTTGACGCATTCGTGTTGATCGGATCAGCAATGGACCGCGGCACGGAACCAAGCGCGGCCTGATGGAGAATATAGTCGACATTTTTCATCGCATTGGCACAAGTGTCATAGTCGCAGATATCACCTTCAATGAAGGTAAATTGAGACCACTGCGTGTCAGTGACTAGTGCCTTCACCGCATCAAGATTATGTTGATGACCTGTGGAAAAATTATCAAGTCCAACAACGGTTTGTCCCAAACCAAGTAAGGTTTCAAGCAAATTTGAGCCGATAAAACCGGCGACACCAGTCACAAGCCATTTTTTGGGAGAATTTGATAGCTTTTCAGTTATTTCATTATATTTCATATAAAAACATCTTCTAAAATCTATTACTCTTCTTTGTAGTTAACTTGTCTATATATATCAAGTTTTCGTCTATTTTTTTGAGCTTAACGCTAGACCCGAAAATGCAATTCAGTATATAAGACAAATATGAAAAATAATCTTAAGTCTAAAATCACTGTCATTGGCTTTGTTGCATTTGTGGTCGGCATCTACACAGCGAGCTATTTTTACACCAAAAGTAATAACGAACGGTTACTAGCATCCCCGCGAATTGTTATGCTGATCGGGTCCGAAGCGGAAGAAAACAGTAAGTTTCTCAATCTGACCAACGACCAGCGCCGCGATGCCATCCGGCTGCTCCATTTTCAAAATAAAATATTCATGCTATCGCAAATTCAATATGATAACGGGATCACGAACATCGTGGATTTTTACGCAGATGAGGATATTGGCGAAACATATACTGTAGCCGACTGTATGGATTACAGCGAGAAATTGGACCGTGCCAGGATCAAGACCGAAAATGATGCCTTGAAAGCCACTTGGGTATTTTCAGCGTGTGGGCTTATTCCATAAGACCAGCTTTTTTGAAACTTTTTAGATAATAGACCGTGTCTTCATCACGCTGAAACCATTTTTCACATTCAGATCTGACATTCTTACTAAAATCAGGATAAAGTCGCCGTACATTCTCGCATGATGATTTGGCGGATGTTGCGTCTCCCAATTGTGCGTAAACGATCGCCTGCAGCGCATGGGGCCAAAACCATTCTGGCGTTTCTATAGTGCTTACGTAACGTGCAGCTTTTTCATATTCTCCCTTCAGGAAATGACTGTGAAAAAGAGCGAATTGGCACCAGTTGGGGTGCTGTGGATTTAAGGCCATGGCTTTTTTGACCAGCGAAATCCCTTGATCCATTTCTCCCATCAGACATAAATATACACCGCTGTCGGCAAGTACAGCCGGGCTGTTGGGGGCAAGGCTGAGGCCCATTTTGATATTATTTTGGAACCTGTCCAACTCACCTTTGTGATAGTGAATAATCGTCATCGCGTACCAGGCGATTGAAAATTGAGAGCTTAAAGAAATCGACTTTTCCGCCAGTTCCTGTGCTCGGTCAAGGGCTGCTTTTGGATCATCTTTCTTATTGAAACTAAAGCGATATTCGTCGAGTGCGAGAAACGCAAGTCCAGCCCAGGCGTCGGCATAATGTGGATCAATTTCGATAGCCCGCTCAAGGCTTTCACGCGCTCTCAGATGCGAGCTCTGAGAAAGTTCAAAAAGATAGTCATGAAAAAGAAGCATGCTTTTATAAGCTTCCATGTATTCTGTACTGCTGCGCTTCATATCAATGGCACTGTTTCGCATGATGGTGCCGTAAGCATCACCAATCGTGGCACTAACCTGGCTGGCGATTTCGTCCTGAACGGTGATTATATTCTCTGGACTTAAAACTCTGTCATATTTCTCTGTCCAGATAATAGCGCCGTTGGTGCCGTTGATGAGGGCAGCACTCACCCTGACATTATCACCAGCCTGACGAATGCTGCCCTCAAGAACATAATGGGTTTCAAGCTCACGCGATAGCTGGCGAACATCGACTGCTTTACCTTTGAAAAGCGATGTCACTTTGCGGCTGATCACAAAAAGGCTAGGGCTCATGCTGAGTTGATTAATTATTTCTTCGGTTATGCCATCGGCAAAAATGTCCAGATTTCCCTCATTGCCGATAAATTCAAATGGCATGACGGCAATGGCTGGACCAGTGGGGGGGGCAGCTGCAGCACTGAATATTGGGTCGCCGGATGCTTTTAACGAACCGTCGTTCTCGTCAAAGGTGGGCTCGTATTTTCCCTTGGGTAAGTTTATTATAATGGGATCATCTCTACCTTCGTCCATATAATAATGTTCAAGCAGGCGGCGTAGCCTTCCGGCTTCTACACGGACGATGGCGTCTGTCGATGGATCGAAACTCTCGTCCTTGTCGAACACTTCAAGACCAAGCGTATAGCCTTTAATAAGTGCAGCATTTCCTTTCAGCGTCTCTTCCACCACATAGGACAAAAAACGTTGAAGGCGCAACTTATTTTCCAAAAGGGCACTTGTCAGGATTTTGTCCAACTGTGCTTTTATATCTTGTTTTGATTTAGCTATGGTAAACTCGATCATCTGTTATTTTGGGACTGCTTATAACATACAGTTTATGTTAAAAATAAGAAGAATATTTTTGGGGAGGAAATCAGCGATGCTCATGAAGGGGGAACAGTGACTGGTCGAGAATGATTGTCACAAGACAAGCACCGCTGATAAACATTATACGGCGCTTGTCTCAAAACCCTGCATTTTAATTTTGAATAAGTTCTCGGGTGATGATCATGCGTTGAATATCCGATGTTCCTTCGTATATTTGACAGACGCGAACATCGCGGTAAATGCGTTCAACAGGAAAATCACTGAGATAGCCGTAACCACCCAATGTTTGGATGGCCGCCGAACAAATTTTTTCCGCAGCTTCCGAGGCAAATAATTTTGCCATTGCCGCTTCTTTAAGACAAGGCACACCCTGATCACGAAGCGACGCTGCATTCAGAACCATCAAGCGCGCGGCTTCAATTTCAGTTTCCATATCGGCGAGACGAAAACCAACTGCCTGATGTTTGATGATGGGCTTTCCAAATGTAACCCGTTCGTTTGCATAATCAACGGCCACATCAAGCGCAGCTCTTGCCATGCCAACGCTTTGAGCGGCAATACCGATGCGGCCTGGCTCCAGATTTGAAAGCGCGAGTTTATAGCCGCCGCCAATCTCACCGAGGACCATGTCATCGCTTGCGAACATATCGTCAAAATTTAGAGCACACGTATCAGAAGCTCTCTGGCCAAGTTTGCTCTCTACATTGGCGACAGAGTAACCTTTTGTTTCGGTGGGCACCAGAAATGCCGTAATGCCGCGTTTGCCAGCCGCCGGATCGGTAACCGCAAAGATAAGGGCAACTTTGCCAATTTTTCCGTTGCTTATGAACATTTTTGCACCGTTGATAATCCAGCCGCCATCGGCCTTTACGGCCCGTGTGTTCAAATTTGAGGCGTCAGAACCGGCCCCGGGTTCGGTCAGGCAGAAGGCGCCAATAATTTCACCGCGGGCCAGTGGTTTTAAGAATTGTTCTTTTTGCTGCTCAGTGCCGGCGTTTAGGATACATGAAAGCGTTGGTGAATTGGTGACGCTCATAACTGTACTGACCGAACCATCACCGCGGGCAATTTCCATCAGCGCCAGCGCATATGAAACATAGTCGGTGCCCGCACCGCCCCATTCTTCAGGAATAGTCATTCCCATAAGCCCGAGGGCTCCCATTTGATGAAGGACGTCCATAGGCAGAGCAGCGTCTTTGTCCCACTGTGCTGAATTTGGTGCGAGTTCTTTATCAGCAAAGTCCCGCGCCATATCGCGGATCATTGTCTGTTCTTCTGTTAAAATCATATTACACCAATTCAACGGCGACAGCCGTTGCCTCTCCACCACCAATACAAAGACTGGCGATACCGCGTTTTTTGCCGTAGGTCTCAAGGGCAGCTATAAGCGTGATTATAATGCGTGATCCCGATGATCCGACCGGATGACCAAGGGCGCACGCGCCACCATGCACATTCACTTTATCATGGGAAATGTTCAGATCCGTCATAGCGGCCATGGTGACTACGGCAAATGCTTCATTGATTTCATACAGATCAACATCATCATCCGACCAACCTGTTTTTTCGTATAGCTTCTTCATCGCACCAACAGGCGCGGTGGTAAACCAGCTCGGCTCCTGAGCGTGGGCACTATGACCGACGATTTTTGCGATCGGTTTTAAACCTCTTTTTTTCGCTTCAGAGGCACGCATCATAACCACTGCAGAGGCTCCATCTGAGATTGAGCTGGCATTTGCCGCGGTGACGGTACCGTCTTTGGCGAAGGCCGGTCTTAAGGTAGGTATTTTTTCCGGTTTGGCTTTGCCGGGTTGCTCGTCAGTATCTATTACGGTTTCACCTTTTCGGCTTTTCACCGTTACTGGGCTGATTTCTCGTTTGAAATGACCTTTTTCGATGGCGTCGTTAGCACGAGCGAGGGAGGAAATAGCGAATTCATCTTGTGCTTCACGGCTGAAGCCATATTTTTCAGCAGTTTTTTCCGCGAATACGCCCATCAACTTACCTTTGTCGTAGGCATCTTCAAGACCGTCAAGGAACATATGATCTTTGGCATCAACATGACCGATACGGGCTCCGGAGCGCATCTTAGGAAGGATATAGGGAGCATTGCTCATACTTTCCATTCCACCAGCAACAACGATATCTGACGCGCCCGCTGCAATAGCGTTATGAGCGAGTATCACTGTTTCCATTCCGCTGCCGCACATTTTATTTACGGTGGTGCACGATGTCGCGAGCGGAAGACCGGCTCCAATTGATGCTTGACGGGCTGGGGCCTGACCAATTCCAGCCGGAAGCACGCAGCCCATAAATGTTTCATCGACATCCTCGGGACTTATTTTTGCTTCCTCCACTGCGCCTTTAATGGCGACGGCACCAAGTTCTGGTGCGGGGACAGTTGCGAAATCACCTTGAAAACCACCCATCGGCGTACGAGACATACCAACGATAACAATAGGATCTGCGTTCATGAAATTTTCTCCAAAATTATAGATGTGATTTAAAATCAAACTATGTTACTATTCGGTAACAATATAAGCGCCATTGGTGCCATTGGCAAGATGTATGGACATATTTTATCAGCTAGACGGGATTAAATGCAACAAAACCTGACAAGAGAAGAAAAGAGGCAGCACAAGCTTGACGTAATTTTAAGGAATGCGGCCAAAGCGTTTATGGAGCGAGGCTATTATAAAACCTCGCTTGATGATATTGCACGCATGCAAAACGTCACCAAACCAACACTTTATTATTACATAAAAAATAAAGAAGATATTCTTGTAAAATGCGAGCAGATAACCTGTGGTAAGATTAATGCCATGCTGGATGTTGTAATGGCGAAAAATGTATCCGGTTTTGATATGTTATATGCATTTATCAATGACTATATCAAAATCATCACTGATGATGTCGCGCGGTGCCATGTACGCCACAGAGGACAGATGGAAGATAGGGAACTGGCAGCCCAGAGCATCAAGAACCATAAAGATATTGAGTTCAGAGTTCGGGAAATAATTCGCCGCGGCATAAAAGATGGATCAATTCGTGATTGCAATTCTACCATTTTAGCGATCCTCTTGTTTGATAGCCTCAATGGTCTGACATCCTGGTATCATTCTGGCGGTAAAGTCGACATCAATGAGCTTACAGAGGAAATTCTCGCCTTGGTTACCAAGGGGGTAAGTGGGACGTAATATGAGCGAGATTGGCGACAATATCAGATCGGGAAACCGCCGTGCTATTGGCAAGGCTATCACCCTCATCGAATCGTCCCGTGCCGATCATCAGAAAGAAGCTCAGGAGCTTCTTTCTGAGATACTGCCCCATACGGGAAACACCATCCGCATTGGCATGACCGGTGTTCCTGGCGTTGGTAAATCCACTTTTATTGAAAGCTTTGGTAAGATGCTCACCAGCATGGGGATTAAGGTCGCGGTGCTCGCCGTTGATCCATCGTCGCAAATAACCGGTGGGTCTATCCTTGGTGATAAAACAAGGATGGAAGAACTGGCCCGTGATGATATGGCTTTTATCAGACCGACACCGTCCAAGGGAACTCTCGGTGGTACCGCCCGATACACCCGTGAAGCAATGATGGTGTTGGAAGCGGCGGGATATGACGTGATTATTGTTGAAACCGTTGGCGTCGGCCAGTCGGAAGTGGCGGTGGCTGATCTTGTTGATATGTTCGTGCTTTTATTATCCCCTGGTGGTGGCGACGAACTTCAGGGTATCAAGCGCGGCATAATGGAGCTTGCTGATCTTATCATTATTAATAAGGCGGATGGTGATTTTATAAACTCCGCCAAAATAGCTGCGGCAGATTGCAGAAATGCATTGCATTTGATGAAAGCAAAAAGTTCTGATTGGGTTGTTGATGTACTCGAAATTAGCGCACTCAATAAGACTGGACTTGAGAACATATGGCAAAAAGTGTGTTTGTTCAAAGACGTAATGAAAAAAAATGGTTCTTTCGAGCAACGACGTGAGCAGCAGGACGTCTCTGCAATTTGGTCAGAATTAAACGAACTTATTCTCGATAAAATAAAACAGCAAAAGCCTGAGAAGCTAAAATCATTTGAACAATTAGTAAAAAATAAGAAAATCACGCCACTCGCTGCGGCTGAAGAGTTGCTTCGTTCTACGTTCGGTGAATAATATTACAGTTTATCAATTTGGTATTCATCTTTTAGGGAAAGTACAATTTGGCTTGCATTGTAGACTATGCCTATGGGTTCTTCCTTATACATGACTATGGTCATTTCGCTTTTAACTTTGGGCCCCGTGCTTTCTGTTCCCGCAGTCGGCATCGCTGCACTAGCTCCCACGCCCCCTGCAGGCATACTTTCTCTACCAGTTCCTGTTAAGGCTCTGGCTGACATGTTATATTTATTTTTGCCTGCATCTTTGTTATTTTGCGCCCTGGTGATGACAAAATATTTAAAACCTTTTTCCAATGTTAATTCAGCGCTTCTAAGTAACGCAAAATCATTAACTTTTTCAATATTTGTTGACCGCCCAGCGGTATAAGTTACGTGATATACATTGTCGTTTCGTTGTTCGGATTGATAGCCATAACCGCTTTGATAGCTTTGGTATTGACCCGTATTGCATCCAAATAGTGCTAGTATAAATACAGATTTTATGATCTTTCTCATAGTTATTCGCCTTTTGAGTTAATCGTATCTAGCAAATAAAAAAATTTGAAGTACATCAATTTTTTCAATTAAGATACTCTCTTATATCCTTAATTCTTTGTTCTTCCCGATCAATATAATTAAGCCAGGTGGTGGCATTTTTACTTGTCCTTTCATCTTTTGCAGCAAGACGAAAGGCAGCTCTCGCCTGTTCAAAATTTTCCAGTGCCATATATGCCTGCCCCTGAAGAAAACGAGCCAGATCAGGCCTGTCGATGCCGCCCTTTTCAATACCCGCGTCAATAGAACTTGCCGCCTCCTGATATTTATCAAGCTGCAAATATACGTTGGCCAATCTCATAAATAATTCACCATCATCGGATAGTTTTGCTGCTTTTGACAATGGATCTATCGCCTTTTCCATATCTTTACCTTGTAGATACGCAATAGAAAGAAGGTCGAAATTCTTATATGTTGGTTGTGAAATCCCTTCTCGAAGCGCTTTTTCCAGCGTTTTTGAAGATTTGTAAGGAATCTCGTGATAGAGAAACAGTTGTGAAATCGTTTCGAGTTCCCTGCCAGTCGTCAACATACCTTGTCTGTGGGCTGTTTCTAAGGCGACCAGCTGCAATTTTCCCAGTTCATCTATTTCGCTTTCACTTAACTCATCTTTACCTGCTTCGAGAGCATATAGGCCAGAAAGTTCCACCCAATATTGTTTCTTTGGCCAACGCGTAAGAAGAGTTTCAGTGATATCAAAAACAATTTGATCTTCATTCAAGTTAGAATGCAGCGTCCTTAAAAAAACAAACCAGTCCTCTTTGGCGGCACTTTCATTAATTTTAATGGCTCTATTGATCAACGATATTGAGGTGCGAATAAAATTATCCGCCTGGATTTTTTCTATCTCTTCATCTATTGCTGCATAATAATATGCATTGGCAATGAAAATCAGATTACGCGCTGTGGGCGTTTCCTGCTGTACCAGCCAGTTATTTAGATATAAATGGGATTTCTGATATTCCCCTTTAATGAAATATAATTGCCCCATCAGAAAATTTGCACCGTCCAAAAGATCGTAAGGAATATCAATATTATCTCTGATTGCCAAAGGCTCCAGATCAAGAACCATTTTATAGTAAGAAAGCGCCTCATCGTACTTTTCTTGCGATTGATATATTGATGCAATTAAATTATAAAAAACCGCTTTCTCAAAAGCATTTATTCTGCGTTTATCTTCGAAGTCACGATCGTTTAAAATGATCAAAGCTTTTTCTTGCTCAGGAGGGTCAAGGCTAAGCAAATTCATAACCTCATTGTAATCGTCATATAATTTGGCCCTGAGACCAGGCGGTTTCCGTGCTGGCCTATCGTCACCGTATAGTATGACTTCCGACTGTGTTGTAACGGCAGTGCCCTCTTGTGCGTAAGTGATGAAGGAACTCTTCGCCAGAATAATAACCAACAGCATTATCGCAAATTTGATGTAGTGCATCACTTTCTTGCCTCTAGGAATCTAGTTTAAATTCAATTTTGGTTCTCACGCCTTCCACCATTGTCGCTTCGCCATCGACGACTTTTGGTTTATACTTAAACCGGAGCGCCGCTCTAACAGCGTTTCTTTCGAAAACTTTGTCGGTGGACTCAACCACTTTAATATTTGTCGTACTTCCCATAGGCGTAACCGTAAATACCACGACCACATACCCTTCCAGGCCCCGTTCCGCAGCACGTGCTGGGTATTGTGGTGGTACGCGTACAATTGGTAAGTATTCTCTGTCGGGGACAAAACTAGTTCCTATTCCCGTGGCAACGTTGGCAACCTCCGTATTTCTCGTCGAAAAATTCACTGGATCGCTCACGTTGCCAACTGAAAGTGACATTTGAATTTCCATTTCGGGGGCGAGTTCAGGCTTTACCTCTTCTGGTTTTCGGACAATCTCTCGGATTTCTTGTGCGTCTCTGACGTTACCCAAGCTAACACGAATTCTTACATCATCTTTATTGAGCTCAATCTCTCCTGCGGCGATTAACCGTTGCATAAGGAAGAACAGGCCAAATGTGACAATAGACGCTAGAAAGAAAGCTGCTAGATATCGTATTATCATATGAACTCCTGTTTCGAAATTGCCTTATAAATTTAATGCGTAATCAGAGTTACGTTGTCACGACTGTTTTGGCAAAACCGGCTTAGCTTTCCGGTCGGTCCAGAAATTTTATCGATTGTGAAATCTTGCGAAGTTTGACAAATGCAATGTGATTTTCTTCCAAATAGGTCAGTTTTGTATTCTTTACACCTAGTTTTTTGTATTCATTATACACGTTTTGCATATGATTACTTGCTTTCTGTTCGCTGCCAATAATGAAAACTATTTTAGAATTTTTCATGGCCCTGATTTTTGGTTGGTCTTTTTCGATCCACGGAATATCTCCGCTAAAGATCGCGCCATTGAAATCTGTCGAATTTTGCATAATCAGTTGCGATGTAATTCCCCCGTCACCAGCGGCATATATTCGTTCCAAGTTTAAGTCAAAAGTCTGCTTCGCCATTAAGTAAGTTAGCTCTGCTAAGAGTATTCTCAATTGAACGGTCGCTTTTCTCCCTGACTTTTCAGCGTATATCCAAATTAAGTTATTTTCTTCTGCTATTTTGGTCCAGTTATGGGGTTCAATCAGGCTCAATCCCGGGCTCGTGTAGACCAACAATCCCGGTGGAGTACTCTGGTTATAGTCAGATGGAAAATAAGCTTTCCAGACTATGGGTGCATCATTGACAAGTGTGTCTTCAAACTCGGCTATGTGGTTGGGAGGCAATAACTCACTTGGAGTCATTTCAATTTTCGAAAAATCAGAAGTAGCTGATGTACTAATTTCCTGACTATGCACTGAAAATAATGGTATTTGAATATATAATAATATGCCAATAAACAGACCTAAACTATTGGACATTTGGATTTCCCCTAACTTCGATAACTTCCCTCGTTCATTTATATCGTGAAGCCTCCTTTTACTTCAATTCAAGATTAGTCACAACTGATCACAAATTGTTCATCTTATGTAAACACTTAATAATCCTGTTGTCTTGTTGCACGATCATCCTTCTTTTCGCCAACAACAGTCTATCCTCAGACAATCTACACATATTCCCCACATAGAACTGAATACTTCACACAAACTATTCAACTTGTCTTCAAGCAGGTGTTGTTAGACGGATCTATAACTGTGGCCATGAAAAGATGGAACTATTGAATAAATAAAATATAGAAATAAATAGGAAAGAATAATGAATACCCTTAGGAAAATTGACACCGAAGGCAAGGTCGCGGCCTCGGATGATCAGGTAAAGCGCTTTGGCCACGTGGCCAATGAAAATGTTAATAGGCGTGCTTACCGACTTACCAATATCGACATGCTTCGTGGACTTGTCGTACTGATTATGGCACTGGATCATGTACGCGATTTTATGATGATGGGCGGCGTTCAGGATCCTATGGCCCAGCCGGATATAGGCATTGGACTTTACGTGACGCGCTGGATTACACATTTTTGCGCACCAGTGTTTATTTTCCTAGCCGGGACATCGGTTGGGCTTATGGCTGGCCGCAAACCCGTCAAAGAGATTGCCAGTTTTGTGTTTAAGCGCGGTATTTGGCTTATTGTCATGGAAATTACCGTGATTTCATTCGCCTGGACCTTTACCATTTTTAACGAACCAGCAGTTGACGGGAATTATCAGGTATTTCTGCAGGTGATCTGGGCTCTTGGAGCCAGCATGGTTGTACTTTCCGGAGCTATTTTTATGGGGCCACGGGCCTGCCTTATTATTGGTGCGACAATTATCCTTGGGCATAACATGCTTGACGCGATTTGGCCAACAGCGGCTATGATGGATGCTACGAATAGTCCGTTCTGGTACACTCTCCACGCTCAGGCAACCCATTATTTTGGACCGACTATGGTGAGTTCCGTTTATCCGCTTCTTCCTTGTATCGGTATAATGATGCTTGGTTTTGGAACAGCGTCGATTTTTCAGAAACCGGCTCAAGAGCGCGATGCATTTCTTATTAAAACCGGAATTGCTTTTTTAGCAGCTTTTGTTGTTATTCGCTTCGCGGGTATTTACGGCGAACCCAATCCTTGGCAGGTACAGGAATATGGCGCGCTCGCTACTGTCTTTGATTTCATGAATGTTAGTAAATATCCGGCAAGCTTGTTATATGTGCTGGCGACGCTCGGTGTGATGTCAATCGTCTGTGCATTTGCTGATCGGATTAAAGGACCGGTTAAGGATGTGCTCTTGGTGTTTGGCCGTGCGCCCTTTGCTTTTTATGTGGCGCATCTATATCTAATCCATGTCATGAGCATTCTACTTGGGATGGTGCAGGGATTTGAAGGTCATCAGATGGTTCATTTCTTCCCGTTTTATCCAGAAGGTTATGGAACCGATTTGATGGGTGTATACGCCGGATGGGTGATGGTGATTGTTATTCTTTACCCGTTCTGTAAATGGGTCTCTGCAATTAAGCGCACACGTAAAGACTGGTGGCTCAGCTATCTATAAACGAGGAGTGATATAGGGACAGTCTTAAAGACTGTCCCTATTATATTCTGATCATGCAGCTGGTTTATATACGAGTGCCATAGTAATGCCTCCAACAATATTAGTTGATAGATTAATCACATTATCGGCGATCAAGGCGGGCATATCAAACGGAAGCATACTGTATAAGACCCATGTCAGGGACGATACCAATATACCAATCAGTGCTCCCACTTTTGCTCCCTCCATGATATCGCCGCTTCTGCGAATTTTGACATATATATAGCAGAATACGATTGTCATGATGATGTAGGCGCCAAACATCAACGGCATCATGCCCATTAATTCATCTTCGTTTCTAGCAAGTGCCGCATAACTTTCGAGCTGGTTTGCAAAAATAATACTTCCCACTATGCCTGAAATGGTCATGGTAACGTAGGCCGCTAATACGGCTAACCAATATCTTTTGATATTCATGTAGTAATCCCTTTTTTTATATTGTTATTTCTCCCCTGATCGCAAGTTTACTATAAAAATAAAAATTTTCAAAATCAGCGCGTGCAGCGGGTAAGGCCGCGGCCAAACAGATCACCAGTAAGCTTGCCACCATCAATGGCGAGGCCACCATTGACAAGCAGGTACTTTACTCCCACGGAAAGCTCTCTCGGGTTTACGAAATCTGCCACGGGTGCAAATTCATCAGGGTCAAATATTACGATGTCGGCATATCGGTCAGGTTCGATATAACCACGGTCACACAGTTTAAAAGTATCTGCGGTTAGACCGGTACTGCGGTGGATGAAATCCTGAAGCGAGATGTATTTTTTATCCACCACATAATTTTTATATTTAGTCGGGAAGGTGGCAAACTTTCTTGGATGACCGAATGAGCCATCGGATGAGGTCATAACCCACGGCTTTTCTATAAAAGCCTTGAGGTCATCTTCATTGATAGCGAAGTTTGCGATGTTGCTTCCGCCTTCAAATATTATTTCTATGGCGGTATCTATGGGATCTATGCCACGTGCCTCCGCTTCTTCGCCGAGAGTGCGCCCAACAACCATGTTACCGTCGCCGCCTGATAATAAAAGAGCATCTTTACCGCCACGTTTTCTCATGTTTTCGGCCATTTCTGCTTTTATAGTTGGCAGCAGTTCTGGATCACGAAGCCGTGCATGCATAGCCTCGACACCGCCCGCCTGAACATATCTTGGAAGCAGTGCGCCGACGACGCCGGTTCCTGTGGCTAGCCATGGGTATTGATCAGCACTGATGCGAAGTCCCTCTGCCTGCGCGGTTTCAATCATTTCAATGGCCTGAGCTGATTGTCCCCAGACGTCAACACCAAGGGCCTTGATATGTCCTACATGGCCTTTGATGCCTGCGGTTCTAGCGATATCGATCACTTCTTTAATGGCGCCGAGTAGGCCAATATTATAGGTGCTTTCATCGCGGATATGACTTTCGTAAATACCATCAAATGGTGCAAGTTCCTTGGCCAGTTCTGCCACTTCTTCGGTGGTGGAATAGCTACCGGGTGCGTAATAAAGACCAGTGGAAAGGCCGAGCGCACCTTCTTGCATGGCAATGCGTATCTGAGATTTCATAATTTCCAGCTCGCCGTAAGTGGGTGCTTCATCGCGCATCTGCATTACCGATTGTCTCACCGTGCCCTGGCCGACAAAAAGGGCAGTATTGGTGCCGATGCCATTCTCTTCAAGCTCGTCAAGGGTTTCACGAATATTATTTGGACCGCCGCCATCATTACCGTTAAAGACGGTTGTAACACCCTGGGTCAGGTAATTGGCATTCAGTTTTCGTTCGGAATCCTGAAGGTTACCAAGTGAATGTGTGTGTGGATCGATAAAGCCTGGGGCAACAATAAGGCCTGCTGCGTCAATGACTTTGTCTGCGTTCGTTGGCACTGAAGGACCAACATATACGATCTGATCGCCGCTTATGGCGATGTCGACCATTTCAGCTGGATTATTGCGTCCATTATAAACGGTGCCGCCCGTGATCAGGATATCAACATTGATTTCTGAACTGTTATTTTGATCGCAGCCAGAAAGTGCAAAAATGAATAGGAATATGGTATATTTTTTCACTTTTTCGAGTCCCGTATTGGTTTAATTTATTCGTTGCTCTTATATACGATATTATATCGCGCCACGGATGGAAAACAAGGGTGGGTGCAGAATGACTGATCGTTCGAATCGAATTGTGGGTAAACGGTTTGAAAATTACCGCTAAACCATATATAGATGTCCATGAATTAAATGAATATTTTTTGCTCAAATGTAGTTATATTTCTTGACGTATTTGGTCCTATCCCCTATATACCGCTTTCAAGTTTTATGAGGCCCCATGACGATTCTCATGTGGATGGCCATTGGATATAAGAAATTAAGCTAAGGAAAAGACGATGTCACGTGTATGTGAATTAACAGGCAAAGCTGTAATGAGCGGTAATAACGTAAGCCACGCGCTTAACAGAACCCGCCGTGTATTCCGTCCTAATCTTACCAAAGTGACGCTCATGAGCGATGCGCTTGGTCAATCAGTTAAAATGAAAATTTCTGCACATGCGCTTCGTAGTGTTGAACATAACGGTGGCCTCGATAATTTCCTTGTTAAAGCAAGCGATCTTAAGCTTTCACTTAGAGCAAGAAGACTGAAAAAGAACATCAAGAAGAAATTGGCTGCTGCCTAATTCCTGATTTCGAAATGAATTTTAAGAGTCGCTGAATTTTCAGCGGCTTTTTTTATGCTTTCAATGAAATTGATTTTCCGATATTTTTATTCAAATAAATAACATTTTTAAATAAATATAAGAAAAATTTCATATCCTTAGTATAGGATTTCCGTTCAATTAGTCATTTACAGTGTCATTTGAGTAAAGCGTATGGGGTAAAATTAGTGCGTTGTGATTTCAGTGCGTCAATTTTTTAAGAGGCAAAATATGAATAAAAGAGCCATATCGGCCACCATAATCGAAGCGGCAAAGGAGCAGTTCCATAAAAATGGATACCTTGCGACTGAGGCGTGCGATATCGTGAGCGCAGCAAAGATTTCCATGCGTGAATATGAAGAATGCTTTGGCTCTAAAGAAGAGGTATGTACGCAAGTTCTGAAATCCTATTTAAGGGAATTAAAGAATCAATTTAAAAAATACGAAGAAAATGACAACACCCGTCAGCGTCTGAGCCTATTTCTTGACGCTTATTTCGACGATGCGGAGAGTATTGCCGTCAACGGATGCCCGGTTTATAATCTTTATTATGACCTTTGTAATATGGATAATGAACTTTCAGAATTGATCGTAGAAATTCTTGAGTTACAACATCAGTGGCTTGATGAGCAATTTATCATTATGCTAAAAACCGAGAGTGCCGTTGATCAGGGTGACCGACTTATGTCGGCAACAAGCGGCCTCATTTTGTTAGCAAAGCTTACGGGCGACGCTCAAATGTTCAAAAACCAGATTATTCAACTGCGCTCGTGGATAAGGTCCATGTAATCTCGCTCTTTAAATGATCTTGACCTTGCCACAATGATGGGTCACTCTACGAAAAAATTAATTCTATAGAGAAATTCTTTGTCGAAGACCGAACTTCAGGAAAAAGACGTATCAGATTCGCTCTTGGTTTATTTAAAACCACGGGTTCTTGCTATTTTGTTTTTAGGGTTTTCGTCAGGTGTCCCTTACGGCGTTCTTACTGGTGCACTAAGTTATTGGGTTTCAAAAATCGATCTTACACCCAGCGAAATTAGCCTGCTGGTCGCCGCCGGGTTTCCCTACACTATAAAATTTCTTTGGTCGCCGATTATAGATCAGGTAAAGCTGCCTATTTTATACAAATTATTTGGTCAACGCCGTAGCTGGTTGCTTTTATCGCAGGCGCTTCTTGTGGTCAGCATAATTTGGCTGGGATTCACATCCCCCACGCAGGACTATACAGAAACCTATATCGCCGCATTTATAATCGCACTATTTGGTGCAACGCAGGATATAGTCATTGACGGATTTCGCATTGAGGTTCTCGAAGATGATGAGCAGGCAGCCGGGGCGGCGCTATATATATATGGCTACAGGATCGCAGGCATCATTTTTTCCATTGGTGTGATTTATATCTACAACCTTATGGATATTGACTGGTCATTACTGTTTATAATTGGAAGCTCAACCATGCTGGTAGGTATGCTCGCCGCATTATTTATTAGCGAGCCGAAACATAACGCAACAGAAGAAAAAATAAAGATCCAGCAAGCGCTTGATGAAATCATGCAGAAGCAGGATTTGAAAGAAGGCAAATTTAAAGAATATTTAGCCTGGATCTATATGAGTGTGATTGCGCCTTTTCAGGAGTTTCTGACCAGAAGAGGCTGGTTTGTGTTTCTTCTATTTGCCCTTTTTTATAAGCTTGGCGACAGCATGGCGTTATCGCTTCAAACCAAGTATTTTCTGTCACTTGGCTTTGATGATCTGGTGATTGCTAACTCAGGAAAAGCAGTGGGATTTTGGGCTTTGCTCGCCGGATTGGCCGTGGGTGGTGCACTGATGAATAAGGTGGGTCTTTGGAAAGCACTGCTTATTTGTGCATTGTTACAACTCATCTCAAACCTGTCATTTTCGGCACTCTATGTTATTGGAACCAACGCGTATTTTCTCGCCTTTACGATGGGGTTCGAGAATTTTTCCACTGGCATGGGGGCAACCGTACTGGTAGCGTATCTTTCGCTGCTTTGTAACCGTTCCTTTACGGTTACCCAATTCGCTCTTTTAAGCGCACTGACCCAATTTACGGTGAAAATATTGTCCTCACCAAGCGGATATATTGTTGAATATATAGACTGGTTCTGGTTTTTTATTGTCACAGCGGTTCTGGCCGTTCCAGGCGTATTGCTTCTTTTTTGGATAAAAACAATCGAAAATTTTGATAAGGCTCAATCAGACCTTGCGCACGACGAGACTTAGTAAGCTCGAAAAACGAGACTTGCGGCTAACGAATTGAAAGCCATGCTGCTCAAGAAGGAACATAATATTTTTCGATTTAAAGAAGTTTAATTGACCAGGTATTGGGGCTGGTGAATTATAAAAACGCGACACAGGAACCCGTAGCTCAAAGGTATCACCACGACCGAGTTTTTTATACTTGCACTTAAAGAATTCATTAATATCATCTGCGAATATAAGCTCACTATTATCGTGTGAACCGGCCCGATCAAGCCGCTTCGCAAAGCCGCAGAACGGGCATTTCATTTTTTGCTCGCTTATGGCAGTTGCGCCCCCACAAACATCACAATTTCTTGAGTGTACTTTTCTAAAATCATCCATGAAATTACTTTTAATCCATTTGTCCAGCCACGGTAAACCAAAAGAACTAAAAAAATTGTTTGGTCCCTGCTTCAATAAACGATATCATTTCACCGTTTCATCAAAAGGTGAGAAATTCAATTGATTATAGAAAGTGTAAATGAATATTATTGCCAACACATATACTGTGGCGTCCTGTGATGATCCGATTCAAATTGTAAGCGGTGATATAGAAGTCAGACTTGCGCGCAGCGAAGAAGAAATAAAAGCAGGTCAAGAACTTCGATATCAGGTTTTCTTTCAGGAAATGGGTGCAAAACCAAGCGATGTGGTAAAGGATGAAGAACGGGATTTTGATGATTTTGACCAAATTTGCGATCATCTCCTTGCCTTTGACAACTCAAAAGAAGGCTCGGAAAAGGTTATCGCAACATATCGTTTGCTTCGTGAAGAGCTTATAGATCAAAAGGAGGATTTCTATTCGTCCTCAGAATTTGATTTAACTGGTCTTTATAACGATCATTTCAGGGGGTTGTTGGGAGATCGACAGCTTTTGGAGCTTGGCCGTAGCTGTGTGAAAGAAGAATATCGCACCAACGCCATTATGCACCTTATGTGGAAGTTTATAGCGCGTTATGTAGACCGTCATAAAATAGCCTATCTGTTTGGGTGCGCCAGCCTTCCCGGTACCGATCAGGCAGAACACCAACTTCCGCTGAGCTATTTATATCATAAGCATAAAACACCTGATGAATATAACATTCCTGCCGTCAATGGCATGGCCCAGAAAATGGATTATTTTAAAGAGGATGATTTTAGCAACAAAACGGCACTTCGCGCATTGGCTCCACTGATCAAGGGCTATCTGAGGCTCGGATGTTATATTGGAGACGGTGCGGTAATTGATGAACAGTTCGGTACGACCGATGTGTTTATATTACTTCCTATCGATCGATTGGAAAGCCGTTATCTATCTCTTTGGGATGACTGAAACAATAGAAATTCTTTAAATTGGAAAAGATAAGGCCAACGTGCGGGCGATGAGTAATCAAAAAACAGAAGAAAAAAATAATAAGAAGACGGGTATAAAAACCACGCCGATGATGGAGCAGTTCCTGAAGCTGAAAGAGGCACACAGGGAATATCTGCTTTTTTACAGAATGGGGGATTTTTATGAGCTTTTCTTTGATGATGCGGTGAAAGCCTCTGCTGCTCTCGATATTACGTTGACCAAACGCGGTAAATATATGGATGAAGATATTCCCATGTGTGGCGTACCGGTCCATGCAGCGGAAAATTACCTCTCTCGTCTGATCGGTAAGGGTTTCAAGGTTGCCGTTTGCGAACAAATGGAAGATCCCGCTGAAGCCAAAAAGCGTGGCAACAAATCGGTGGTCAAACGGGATGTTGTCAGGTTGGTAACACCCGGTACCATAACCGAGGAAAACCTTCTTGATGCGCGGTCGCATAATTATCTGGCAGCTCTCTCACACGCCAAAGGTAATTACGCGCTTTCCTGGCTTGATATAACGACCGGTGATTTTTTTGTGAGCTCCATGGTCGCAGCTAATCTGGACGCGGAACTGGCCCGGCTGCATGCGGGCGAAATGATCGTGCCATTTAGCCTGATGGACAAAGGGGAACTCGCTGATGTTCTTGACGACTGGCAACATATCATCAGTCCGGTTGAAAGCTCACTTTTTGATAGTGCCAGCGCAGAGAAAAAGTTAAAGGATTTGTTTGAAGTTGCTGTCCTTGAGGGCATTGGTTCTTTTGGTCGCGCGGAACTTGCGGCTTGCGGTGCTCTTATTGATTATTTGCAGGAAACGCAGAAAGGAAAGTTGCCAAAACTGCGGCGACCCAAGTTGGTCGGTGAAGACAGTGTGATGATGATCGATAGTGCAACAAGGCGTAATCTTGAACTAAACAGGACTCTTTCTGGTGACAAAAAAGGGAGCTTACTTGCAACCATCGACAAAACAATAACGGGTGCTGGCGCAAGACTTCTTGGAACATATTTGAGTGCACCGCTCACAGACCCCATGGCCATAAACAAACGGCTTGATCTTGTGACATATTTTTTAAACGCAGAGGCCTTGCGTACCCAGCTTCGCGGGCTACTCAAAAGCTGTCCTGATCTGGAGCGGGCCATGTCGCGGCTTTCAGTTGGCCGTGGCGGACCACGCGACCTTGCTGCGGTGCGAGATGCGCTGGATCAGGCATTTAAAATAAAACAGATCATCGAGAAAGATCTCTCAAGAGATCAAGATGCCTTGAGTGGTCATCACCACGACCTCGACGCTATTCTCTCAAAATTTGGTGACCATACGCAAATTGTTGATGAGCTTCGACGTGCGTTGCTCCCTGATCTTCCTGTGATTATCAGGGACGGTAATTTTATCGCCAAAGGTTATCATCCACCGCTTGATGAGTTTCAGATGTTAAAAAGCGAAAGCAAGAGACTTATTGCAGCGCTCGAAGGTCGCTATAAAGAAAAAACAACCATCAATGGACTTAAAATCAAATACAATAATGTCCTCGGTTATTTTGTCGAAGTAACAGCACTCCACGCTGACAAACTGATGACCGCGCCTCTCAACGAGGAATTCATTCACCGACAAACACTTGCTAATGTGGTTCGTTTCAATTCCCCTGAACTAGCGGAACTCGCGGGAAAAATTGGCCATGCCGCTGACCACGCTCTTGGCCTCGAACATGAACTTTTTGAAAAGCTTGTAATCAAAGTAATGAGCAGTTGGGATGATATTATTCGTGCGGCTTCGGCCCTCGCGACCCTTGATGTGGGGGCAGCACTTGCGGAACTTGCCGTGGAAAATAATTATAGCCGGCCTCAGGTGGATGACAGTCTCGCTTTTGATATTAGTGGCGGCCGCCATCCGGTGGTTGAAGCATCGATAAAACGAAACCTTGAGGGAAAATTTGTTGCCAATGACTGTGACCTTGGCGAGGAAAACAGGCTCTGGCTGATCACTGGCCCCAACATGGCGGGTAAAAGTACTTTCCTGAGACAAAATGCATTGATTGCCATTCTGGCGCAAATGGGTAGTTTTGTGCCGGCGCGAAAGGCTCATATTGGTATTGTCGACCGACTGTTTAGCCGGGTTGGTGCTTCGGATGATCTGGCGCGGGGCCGGTCAACCTTTATGGTTGAGATGGTTGAAACCGCAGCCATTCTTAATCAGTCTTCAACTAAATCTCTAGTAATCCTTGATGAAATTGGTCGTGGCACGGCCACTTACGACGGACTTTCAATTGCTTGGGCGGCGGTAGAACATCTCCATGAAGTAAACAAAGCACGTGGCTTATTTGCGACACATTACCATGAGATGACAGCACTGGCCTCAAAGCTGAATAGCCTGGCCCTTCACTTTATGAAAGTGAAGGAATGGGAGGGGGAGGTTATATTTCTCCATGAAGTGGCGGCAGGATCAGCAGACCGTTCTTACGGTATTCAGGTGGCTAAATTGGCCGGACTTCCCGCTGTGGTGGTTGAGCGGGCTACTCAGGTGCTTCATAGCTTGGAACAGGGTGGTGCAGAAGGTCAGGGTGTAGCCCAAGGCCAAAAGATGGAGGCTTTAAATGACGAACTGCCGCTATTTTCTGTGGTGCAGGAAAAAGTAGCGAGCTTGAGGGAAGAGCCTTCTGAGCTTGATAAAGCTATGAAAGATGTAAGGCCGGATGAGCTTACTCCGAAAGAGGCACTGGACATGCTCTATAAATTGAAAGAGTTACTAACATAATTTTATGATCAGGATAAAAAAACATCGCGAAATTTTTAATCGTAAAACCCAGGCCGAAAAGCTTGAGGTTTTGAAAGACGAATTTCGCCCTGATCAAATTAGGGGGGCGCTTCTAAATTTAATGAAAGAAGCTTACGATCACGGTTTTGAGACTATAAAAAAGCGTGCTGACAACGGCGAAACCGGGGTCAATCTGGCCAATGCCCAGAGTTTTCTGACCGATGAAGTGGTTCATATGCTTTATGATGTGGTCACGGATTATATTTATCATGTCCCTAATCCGACCAAAAGCGAACGATTGTGCCTAGCGGCTTTCGGCGGATATGGACGTCAGGAAATGGCGCCGTATTCGGATATTGATCTTCTTTTTATTTTGCCTTACAAAAAAACCGCGTGGAGTGAGCAGGTTGTTGAATATATGCTTTATATTCTTTGGGATATGGGGTTTGACGTGGGACACGCGGTCCGTACTGTTGATGAAAGTATCCGACTTTGTGAAACGGACCTTACAATAAAAACATCGCTTCTGGAAATGCGTTACATTTGGGGGGAACGGGCGCTGTTTGAGGAACTTATTACCCTTTATGACAAAAAAATTGTCAAAGGTCATGCCCCCGAGTTTACTGAGCAAAAACTTCAGGAAAGAGATGACCGTCATAAACGACTAGGGGATACCCGTTATGTGGTTGAGCCGAATTTAAAGGAAGGTAAGGGCGGACTTCGCGATCTTCACACACTGTTCTGGATCGCGAAGTTTATTTATAAAGTCCACAGGGTTAGTGAGGTTGTTAAAAAAGGCGTTTTCTCGGCGGAAGAATTTCGTGAGTTTCAAGTCGCTGAAGACTTTTTGTGGGCGGTGCGGTTTCATCTGCATTATTTTGCCGGGCGGCCGGAGGAACGCATCACATTTGATGTGCAAAAGGCACTTTCAGAAAAGTTGGGGTACGCAGACCGTCCCAACATGTCTGGCGTTGAACGTTTTATGAAACATTTCTTTTTAACGGCAAAGAATGTTGGTGATTTGACCCGTATTTTTTGTGCTTATCTTGAAGAGAAGCACAAACGAAAAGCGCCTCTCAGGCTCGCGAGTTTTTCCTTTAGATCAAAAACCGTCGATGGCTTTCCATTGGATGGTGGACGCATCAGTATAAAAAATGCCAAAGATATTGAAAATGATCCTGTGAAGATGGTTGAAATTTTCAGAGTGGCACAAAAATTTGGGCTAGATATCCATCCACGTGCTCTTAGGATGATCAGGCAGAACCTCAAGCTTATTAAAGGGCGGACAAGAAACAACGAACGAGCGAACGAACTGTTTCTTGATATTCTCACGTTTAAAGATGGGCCGGGCTTCGCGTTAAGGCTCATGAATGAAGTTGGTGTATTGGGACGGTTTGTTCCTGATTTTGGTCGCGTCGTCGCCCAAATGCAATATGATATGTACCATGTTTATACAGTTGATGAACACACGATTCGCGCTATTGAACTGACCTCCGAAGTTGAGCGGGGGATACTTGCGGAGGAACACCCGCTCGCCAATGAGATTGTCCATAAAGTGCTTTCCCGCCGGGTCCTTTATCTGTCGGTTTTTCTTCATGATATTGCTAAAGGACGAAAAGGTGATCATTCCATACTTGGTGAAGAAGTTGCCCATAAATTATGTCCGCGCTTAGGCTTATCAGCCGCTGAAACGGAAACAGTCGCGTGGCTGGTGCGGTGGCATTTGTTGATGACTTTGTCGGCGTTTAAGCGCGATTTAAGTGATCCAAAAACAATTTCAGACTTTGCAAGCCAGGTTCAAAGCCCGGAGCGTCTAAGACTGCTTCTGGTACTTACTGTTGTCGACATCCGCGCGGTAGGCCCAAAAGTCTGGAATGGCTGGAAGGGGCAGCTGCTCCGTGACCTTTATAGTCGGTCAGAAGAATATTTGCTGGGTGGACAGGTGAAATATGAAAATAAACACCACGCAGATGGTGTTAAGGCCGGATTGAGGGCGGCACTTAAAGAATGGTCTGATGAAAAATTTGAGCAATATACGGCGCGTTTTTATAACACTTATTGGCAGGCGGTATCGGTTCAGGATCTTGAGCGAAATGCGCTTATGATTGATATGGCGGACAAATTTGGTGATAATTTTACTGTAAATATCCACATTGATGAATTTCAGAATATATCGGAACTGAGCATTTACGCAGATGACCACCCAGGACTATTTTCGCGCCTGACAGGGGCTATCGCATTGAGCGGTGCTTCTATTCAGGATGCAAGAATTTTTACCACCAAAGACGGGATGGCGCTGGACACGTTCAGAATTCAAGATGCAGAAGGTCAGGTGTTTAAGGACAAGGCCAAGCTTGAAAAACTACAGCAGAATATAAGAGATACACTGGCAGGAACGCTTAAACCGAGGGAGGTTTTTGATAGAAGGCGCGTTAAGAAAAAACGCACGGATATTTTTAAGGTAGAGCCAAGGGTACTCATCGATAACAAAGCAAGCAACAGCCGCACCGTGATCGAAATTAACGGACGTGATCGGATCGGTTATCTGTTTGATCTTAGTCAGGTTCTGGTTGATCTGAAAATGTCTATTAATTCAGCTCATATCGCCACGTACGGCGAACGGGCGATTACGGTATTTTTTGTTCGTGATTTATTCGGACATAAGGTAACAAACGATAAGAAGCTCGAGCAAATTGAAGAAAAATTAATGAACGTATTAACGGTGGAAGACTAGATGTCAGTACTCAAAGCGACAGCCATATTTGGAGGCTTCACAATGATCAGCCGTGTGCTTGGCTTTGTCCGCGATATTCTTATGGCGGCGGTCCTTGGCGCGGGTGCGGTGACCGATTGTTTTGTTGTTGCTTTTAAGCTGCCCAATTTTTTTAGAAGACTCTTTGCCGAAGGAGCATTCAGTGCTTCATTTGTCCCTATTTTTTCAGTCACTCTCGAGAAAGGGGGGCGAAAGAAAGCTCTGCGTTTTGCTGAAGAGGCCTTCGCCTGCCTTGCGGTGACACTGCTTCTGTTTGTTGGGCTGATCGAGATTTTTACACCAGTGCTCATTTATATTATGGCCAATGGATTTACTGGTGATGAGGCAAAATTTGCCCTAGCGGTTACCCTGACCCGATATACGTTTCCGTTCATTTTGTTTGTCTCGCTTGTCTCGCTTCTGGCTGGCGTGTTAAATTCACTGGGGAGATTTGCGGAAACGGCGGCTGCACCGATTATATTAAACCTTTGCCTGATAACGGCGCTCATGTTCGGTGCCAATATGATGGAAACACCGGCCCATACACTTGCTATTGCGGTAAGTATCGCAGGATTTGTCCAATTAATTTTCCTTTACCGCGCGTGCCATAAGGCAGGATATAGAATTAAGATCAGAGTGCCGCGGCTGACACCTCGGGTTAAAAAGCTATTGATGGTGATGGGACCTGCTGCACTCGGTGCAGGAGTTATTCAGCTCAATCTGCTTCTCGATATGATTATCGCGTCGCATCTTCCCGATGCGTCCATGTCATATCTTTATTATGCGGATCGGCTCAATCAGCTTCCGGTCGGCGTGATAGGGGTGGCGCTGGGGACAGTCCTGCTTCCGTTTCTCTCCCGCAGTATTGCCAGTGGTGATGACGCACAGGTCATGAAAAGTCAAAATCAGGCCATCGAAATGGGGTTGTTTTTCACCATCCCGGCGGCAGTGGCATTTCTGGTTGTTCCCGACGATCTGATCCATGTCCTTCTGGAGCGCAGCAATTTTTCAGCCGAGGCAACGGCTCAAACCTCACTCACTCTTGCGGCTTATGCTGCGGGACTTCCCGCTTATGTGCTGGCTAAGGTTTTTGTGCCCGGCTACTTCGCGCGTGGAGACACGAAGACGCCACTTAAATTTGCTGTTGTTGCGTTGATCGTCAACGTGACGCTAAATATTATATTGATGCAATATTTCGCCCATGTCGGTCTGGCAATGGCGACGGCTATTTCGGCTTGGATAAACGTGTTGATGCTGTGCAGCGGACTTATTCTTCGCGGGCATTACGCCATCGAAAAAGCACTTGTGATCAGGCTCTCTAAATATATCTTATGTTCTCTCATCATGGGTATAGCAGTCTGGTTTGTGCAAAAACAGGTTCACTTCCTGATCGAAGGCACAGCCACACAGCAGGTCATCGGCCTGATGATTTTGGTCTTCAGCGGTATAACAGCTTATTTACTGGCAACATTCATCACGCGAACCGTAAAAAAAGAAGAACTGGGCGCCTTATTTTCAAAGAGATAGTTGACCAATTCTGGATTTGCCGCCATATAGAGTTCTTATTTGAAACGAATTAGGATATGTCCAAAATATCCAAAAGGAATGATAATGACAGATTTCAAACAGCGCGTTTTTTCCGGGGTTCAACCTTCCGGAAATTTGACGCTTGGCAACTATCTCGGTGCCATTAAAAACTGGGTCGGCCTTCAGGATACTTATGAGACCATTTTTTGTGTCGTCGATCTGCATGCGATAACCACATGGCAGGAGCCGGACGTGCTGCGCGACGCGACCCGTGAAGTCGCCGCAGGTATGATTGCCAGTGGAGTGGATCCAAAGAAAAGCATCATTTTCAATCAAAGCCAGGTGTCGGCTCATGCCGAGCTTGCGTGGATATTTAATTGTGTGGCCCGTATGGGATGGCTTAACCGCATGACCCAGTTTAAAGAAAAAGCCGGTAAGCACAAAGAGCGTGCCAGTGTTGGCCTCTATGTCTATCCTGATCTTATGGCTGCTGACATTCTTGCTTATCTTGCGACCCATGTGCCCGTTGGCGCGGATCAGAAACAACATCTTGAACTTACCCGCGATATTGCCCAGAAATTTAATAGCGATTACGGTGTTGATTTCTTCCCGGAAGTGGAACCACTTATTTTTGGTGCGGCAACCCGGGTGATGTCACTGCGTGATGGTAACGCAAAAATGTCAAAATCAGATCCGTCTGAAAATAGCCGAATTAATCTGACCGATGACCGTGACCTGATTGCCAAAAAAATCAGAAAAGCACGCACGGACAGTGAACCTCTACCCGGTACACTCGAGGAGCTTGGTGACCGCGCCGAAGCTAAAAACTTGATCAATATTTTTGCGGCACTCGGTGAACGGGATGCGTCGTCGATCTGTGCTGAGTATGAGGGCAGAGGATTTGCTGATTTCAAGCGTGATCTCGCGGATTTGAGCGTTTCAGTACTTGGGCCAATAACCGAGGAAATGGGACGCCTGATGGACGATAAAACCTATCTTGATGGCATTTTGCGCGAGGGAGCCGATAATGCAGATAGCATCGCTTCACCAATTTTGAAGCAGGTTCATGAAATTGTTGGTTTTCTTCGGCCCTGATTATGCCATAATGATCAAGTAACATTTGATAATGAGCGGGTAAAAATGTAAGGTGATGGTATGGATAAATTTTTAAAAATTGTTGCATCATTTCTAATCGTTGGTTTTCTTGCGTCCTGTACGCAATCTATCCGAAGTAATGTGATGCGTTTTCATCAACTTCCTGCCCCTTCGGGTGAGAAGATTGTTATTGTTCCTGCGGACCCAGCGAATAACGGCAGTATTGAGTTTGCCAATTATGCAACTCTGATTGGCAACGCGTTGGGAAATGTTGGCTACTTGCCCGCAAACGGTGAAGAAGCAGATCTGATCGTAGAACTGGACTATGGAGTAGATGGTGGACAAAAAGTGGTTCGTACCTCACCTTCTATGTTCGGCTATTGGGGGTATGGAGGCCGCTATGGCAGTTATTATAACCCTTGGTTTCCTTATAGAAACCCGTATTTCTACCACGTTGGATTTTATCCACGGGCGTATTATGGTGGTTATTATGGCGGCTTTTATGGTCCGCTCGGAATGGGGCCAAGCGAGAGGGTTTATACCTATTATACGCGTCATGTAAAAATAGTGATTAGGCCCAACAAGGACGGCGCACAGAACCTCTATGAAGGTGAAGCAAGCAGTACTGGCCGCAATAACCGGCTACATGAAGTTATGCCCTATATGGTGCAGGCAATTTTCACTAACTTCCCCGGTGAAAGCGGATCGTCTGAACGGATATCGGTGAAAATACCGGAAAACTGATAATATTTTGGGGGCTTGAAAAGTGAGCTTCTCCTTGCCATCTATAAAGAACAATAAAATGAACGGGATAGGCCATGTGGGAAACTATGAAAGATATCGGCTATTGGCTTAAAGAAACCATAAGCTGGAAGATTGTCAAAAGACTGATCATTGGGTTGGCCATTCTTGTTGCACTATACTTTCCCGTCGGCATGTTTCTTACACATAATGTCGACGCAAGCCCGGAATTTGGTCCACAAAGTGGCACAAACGGCAGTAATGCGGTTGCTGTCAGTATTGCTCTGATTGACAGGGAAGTGAATAATAACGGCTGGGTATCAAACGACCCGTTTTTTAAGCCGGGATCTTATCTTGATAACATGTCCAATTTTCAAATTGGCATCATTTCAGCGGTTGCGCGATTCAGTATTGAACTCAGCGATCAACTGGGACGGACCCGTGGCTCAAGCAGCGTTGATCCGGATCTAAAAGAGGCGTCAAGCCTTCTTCAGTATGACGGTACGGTTTGGTGGTGGAACCCGTCGACCTCTTATATGCCGGTCGCGACGTCCGAGCAGCAATATAAAAAGGCGATGGAACAATTAATTGTCTATAATGAGCGCCTTGCAAGGGGGGATGCCGTTTTTGAGAAACGTTCAGACAATCTTCTCTCAACTCTGGATAAAATTTCGCTGGACCTTGGCACCTCATCGGCGAGTATTGACACTTATGTGCGCGAAGGTTTTGGCTGTGTGCTTGATCTCAAAGCGGATGATCTATTTTTTAATGTAAAGGGGCAAGCCTACGCCTATCGTTTAATCTTGCAGGCGCTTCGAAAGGATTTCGAAACGGTCGTTGTTAGTCGTGATATTGCATCAATCTGGGATGAGATGGAGACATCTTTTGATAGTATCATAGCTATGGATCCATTGATTATTTCTAACTGCGAAGTTGATGGTCTTATTTTCCAGAATCACCTTACTTCTGAAGGCTTCTACCTGTTGCGTGCGCGCACCCAACTAAAAGAAATTACCAATATTCTATTGAAGTAATTATCCCCTTGCCAAATGGTCAAAGAGAGTGGCACTATGGCATTCCAAAATGACAAACGGGATAGAATAAGGGGTTTGCTATGTCCGAGCAGGACAGTAAGTGGAAATTTCTGATCATCGCTGATGATACGCCGGAATTTGCGAAGGTACTTCGCCTTGCCAGTAAACGCGCGGAAAAAGTAGGTGGTAGTATACTGTTGCTGCATATAATTCTGCCTGCTGATTTTCAGCATTGGACTTCTGTGAAAGACATCATGGAAGAAGAAGCCATGGAAGAAGCACGCGAACAGGTGGCGGCCCATGCTCGTGAAATCAAAAGAATTTCGGGACTTGATGCGGAAACAGTGATCCGTAAAGGAAAGCCGGAAGAGGTGATATCTGATATCATTGCAGAAGATCATGATATTCATCTACTCGTGCTTGGTGCTGAAGTAGAAGGTGACCCTGGACCGCTCATAAGAAGTTTCCGTGAAGTGCTTCTGAATGTGCTTCATATGCCGGTGCTGGTGGTGCCTGGCAATATGACTGATGAAGAAATCGACAAATTCGCTTAATTAATTAAACATATTAACCTTGATTCTTGCGTGTTTCATCACTATTTAAGGGATGAGCTTAAATAGTCAGGAAAAATACATGTTTATCCAAACCGAACAGACACCAAATCCAGCCACCCTCAAATTTATCCCGGGTGAAGTCGTTCTAGATAACGGCACAATGTTTTTTGAAAACAAAGATTCTGCGGGCGTTTCGCCGCTTGCTCAGGTGCTTTTTGAAATTGAAGGTGTTTCTGCAGTATTTTTAGGGTCTGACTTCATTACTATTGAAAATGGTGGTGCTGACTGGAACGATTTAAAGCCGGCGATTCTTAGTACGATCATGGAACATTATACAGCAGGAATCCCTGTTGTGACTGGTGAAGCGAAAATAGACGTCGCTGACGAAGATGCCGATCCGGAGATTGTTGCGCAGATTATCGAACTTCTTGATACCCGTGTTCGCCCGGCGGTGGCCCGCGATGGCGGCGATATTACCTATCACGGCTTTCGGGAGGGTATTGTTTATTTACGTATGCAGGGGGCCTGTTCTGGTTGTCCAAGTTCAACGGCGACACTGAAATACGGCATTCAAAACCTGCTTAAACATTATATTCCCGAAGTGGAAAGTGTTGAGCCGGTCGAGTAACTTTACTCACCACTTCCTAAATTGAAAAACGGCAGACCGTACCAATACCAGCGCCCATCTGGTCCTGGCATGGTGCAGTTTATCCTGTGACGGCCTTCTGGGAAAGGAGGCTCAAACCTAATTTCAATCCGGCTTCCACCAATCCGGTTGACAGTGGCAGGTTTACTCATATGAGACGGAAAACAGTTAAGAGCACCGAGGCCATCAATATCAGAATCGACCGTAAATCCGACCACTGGAGGGTTGATATCAAGAACCGGTGATCTTGGTAAAACATCTCTGACCGGCAGGGCTCTTGAATTGATGATCAACTTGAAGCGGTCAAGATTAGAATAGCTTTCATTAAAAGCAAATCTTGGCAGGGCCATTAAATTGCTTTTACTGCTTGATACACTTGAATATTGGGCGACGGCGGCATGGTAATCTTTGACTTTGATCGCGTCTATTAATTCTTCTGAATATTCGCCGTAGGGGTAGGCAAAAATATCAGGCACGTAACCGAGTTCACGTTCATATATTTCATCGGCCTTGGCGATATCGGCCATGGCTTCCGGGATCGTGATTTTGGTCATATGCGCGTGCGCGTGTCCGTGGTGGCCAATATCGACTAATGCATCAGCATCAAGTTCGCGAATTTGATCCCACGTCATTGAGCGTTGGTTTTGGTCATTCACTGATTCTGTTGAGATAAAAAGTGTAAAGGGGATCCCTGCGGCTTTTAGTATAGGCCACGCTTCTTTATAAATTGAAAGATATCCATCGTCTATAGTGACCGCGATTGTCCGTGGTGGTAGATTAGTGCCGCTATTTAGTGCTTCCGTGATCGTTCGAAGCGGGACAATATTGTATATGTCTTTGCTCAACTCTTCGATATGTTGCTTTATTTGCTCTAGGGTCACATTGGTAGTGGGAAAGTCGCCTTCACCGAAACGGTGATACATAATAATAACAGCGCTGTCTTCGCCATCTTGAGTTTGTGCCACAGCCAAAGGCGAGTATATTGAAAGGGTTGAGATTATAAAACAAAATTGAATTACGAACTTTTTCAATATTATCCCTCAAATTTTCTCGTTTTTAATTATATGATTTTTTCAAAACGGACTATAACAGAAAAAATGTCAAATTATTAGAAAAAATATATTTAGAAACTTAACCGATCATATGACCTGTATTTTAGCAATTGATACGACGCTTGGAGCCTGCTCAGTTGCTCTCATCAAGGATAAAACCTTGCTTTCACACAAGCGTGAGGTACGAGCACGTGGCCATGTGGAGCGGCTGATTCCCATGATTGACGAAGTATGTGGAGCATCTGCTGTGGATGTTACTGAGGTAAACCAGATCGCCGTGTCCATCGGTCCGGGAACATTTGCTGGTGTTCGCATCGGTCTATCTGCTGCAAAAGGAATGGGACTGGCGCTCGATATTCCCATTATTGCGGTTTCAACTCTTGAAGCACTCGCCTATCAATATGCGTGTGAGCACAATGATTTTTCCGGTAAAATGGCAGTTGCAATAGACGCCAGACGCAATGAAATCTACCTGCAGTTATTTGAAATTCATGGTGGAAACTACACGGATATTTCAGAACCACAGGCCGTGGCAGTTTCATTGGCATCAGACGTACTTGGTGGTCATGTGGGTCTGATAATTGGCAGTGCATGTGGTCTGTTGAGCGAATTGGAGATACCGTGTGAGCAGGGATACGATCATCCGGATGCGGCATTTGTTGCAAAAATGGCAATTGACCTTTCGCCGCGCGCGATGGTCAGTGATGATATTTCGCCGCTCTATCTGAGAGCTCCCGATGCGGTGAAATCGGCTCCTCTCAATATGATAGTTCGCGATGAATAAGTCGGCCAATATCACCGTTGAACAGATGGGGGCGGAAAGCGCGGAACTTCTGGCAGCCATTTACGTACAAGCATTTGAAAACTTGCCAGAACAAAAGTGGGGCGCTACGGAACTGCGCGAGCTATTGTCAGTACGTGGTACAACAAGTTTTGTTATTTGTCGGAACAAGGAGCCAATCGGCTTTGCACTGCTTCGTGTCATAGTAGATGAGGGCGAATTAATTACATTTTGCATATTGCCAAAATGGTGCAATAATGGCTATGCTAAGACACTTTTGGAATGGATCATAGATACGATGCAACCGCGTTCTATCAAAAGGTTATTTCTTGAAGTTCGTGAAAATAATGATGCGGCCATAAAGCTATATAAAAAATGTTCCTTTAAAACAATTGGCCGCCGTAAAGGGTATTATAGTAGCCACCAAGCAGATAATATTGATGCACTGGTTATGCAATATCAGTTGATTGAACAATCGGATTAACGGTATACAGCATCAGATGGACTATGGTGGTCGAAAAAGAACAGGATTTGAGAATGGCATCAGCAATAGAAAAATTATGTATTGAGAAAAACATGCGCATGACGGATCAACGCCGGGTCATTGCCCGCGTACTTTCTGATGCCGAAGATCATCCGGATGTCGAAGAGGTCTACAAGCGGTCTACTAGTATCGACAATCAGATCAGTATCGCCACCGTTTACCGTACGGTGCGCCTATTCGAAGAGGCGGATATATTGGAGCGACATGATTTTCGCGATGGCCGATCGCGCTATGAGCTGGTTACTGAATCCCATCACGATCATATGATCGATATCGAAAGCGGAGAAGTGATTGAATTTGTCGATGATGAGATTGAGCAGCTTCAAATGGTAATAGCCAAAAAGCTTGGTTATAAACTGATTGATCATCGTATGGAACTTTACGGCGTAAAAGAGAAAAGTAAATAGGCAGCCCGCAGGCTATAGTATTTATGGCTATTTCTGCATTTGGATGCTATAGACGGCGACACTGTGTAGGTGGTCCTATGCAGTGTTTGTTTATTTTAGGTTACGACTGGTGAAAATTTAATTGCGCAAGTATTTTAAATTACTGAAAATAGCGGTTTATCTCGGTGTCCTGCTACCACCGACTATTCTGCTTAAAAAGCTCAAGTTTCCCGGCTACAAAGCCTGGCCGCATTGGGTGCATAAATCCATGTGTCTTGCCCTTGATATTCGTGTAAAAACGTATGGTCATGCTCTTGAGGGCTCTCCAACGCTTTTTGCCAGCAACCACGTGTCCTACCTGGACATCATTATTTTGGGACATGTTATCAAAGGATGTTTTATTGCCAAAAGGGATATGATTGATTGGCCGGTATTGGGTTATCTATCCACACTACAGCGGACGATTTTTATTGATCGGGAAAAACGTGCAGAGGTTCATAGTCAGAGGCAGGAAATGCAGGACAGGATAAAGGGCGGTGACAGCCTTATTCTATTTCCTGAAGGAACAACAGGAACAGGTGGTGTCGTTCTACCATTTAAAAGCTCTCTTTTTGGAGTGACGGAAAATTATATTCATCCAATGACCGATGATGAGGGTCGACCCCTTGAGTTGATGGTGCAGCCGGTAAGTGTTGTCTATAGGCGAATTAATTGTATGCCCACAAACCGCTCCAACCGTCCTTACGTGGCCTGGTATGGTGATATGGAAATCGGCCCGCATTTTAAGGATTTTCTAAACCTTCAGAATGTCGAAGTGGAAGTGCATTTCCACGAGCCCGTATCAAGAAATCTGTTTAAAACCAGAAAAGAACTCGCGGCATATTGCCACCGAACTATCGAAAAGCAGGTTGAGGAACGCCTTAGGCGTACTGATGATTAGAAAGAAAGAGACGTGAAGAAGAAGTTATATATCAAGACATATGGCTGTCAGATGAATGTATATGACACCGAGCGCATGGCAGATGTTATGGCACCTGAAGGGTACGAGCAGACCGACACGCCTGAAGGTGCGGACCTTGTGGTTCTTAATACTTGTCACATCCGTGAAAAGGCCGCAGAAAAGGTCTATTCAGATATTGGTCGCATCCGCAAAATGAAGGATGAGAAAAAGAAGACTGGTGAAGAGATGGTTCTTGCTGTCGGCGGTTGTGTCGCTCAGGCCGAAGGGGCAGAAATTATGAAGCGCGCACCAATCGTTGATATGGTATTTGGCCCTCAGACCTATCATAATCTGCCGAAAATGGTTGAAAAATCAGTGTCGCTAAAGGAACGTGGCGAGAAATCAAGAATTCTCGATACTAATCTTGCCGTTGATGAAAAGTTTGCTCAGCTATCCAAAAAAGATGTGAAAAAGAAGTCGACAGCGTTTTTGACCATTCAGGAAGGCTGCGATAAATTCTGTACTTACTGCGTTGTACCTTATACCCGCGGTGCGGAATTTTCCCGTACCATCGAAGACGTCATGAAGGATGCAAGAAAACTGGCTGATGCTGGTGTGGTGGAAGTCACTCTGCTCGGCCAAAACGTGAACGCTTATCATGGTGTGTCAAAAAATGGCGACGAATGGGACCTTCCGAAACTGATCAGAGAGCTTGCCAAAGTAGATGGTTTTGAGCGCATCAGATACACTACGTCTCATCCCCATGATATGACGGAAGAGCTTGTGCAGGTCCACGGTGACGTACAAGAATGTATGCCATATCTTCATCTGCCAGTGCAGGCAGGATCAGACAAAATACTCAAAGCCATGAACCGCTCACATGATAGTGCGTCCTATAAAAAAGTCATTGCCCAGCTTCGTGAAGTGAAGCCGGATCTGGCTCTTTCCGGTGATTTCATTGTTGGTTTTCCCGGTGAAACAGACGAAGATTTTGAAGAAACCATGGATCTTGTGCGTGAAGTCACTTATGCGCAGGCCTATAGTTTTAAATTTAGCCCGCGCCCCGGAACCCCTGCGGCGACAATGGTAAATCAGGTGCCGGAAGAGGTGAAATCACAACGCCTGACAAGGCTTCAGGCGCTTTTAAAGGAACAGCAGGCCGCATTCAATAATTCAGTTGTGGGCAGAACACTGCCAGTGCTTATTGAAAATACTGGCAAAACGGAGGGATCTGCCTTCGGTCGCAGCCCCTATATGCAGGCGGTTCAGATCAACCTTGGCGAGGTTCCTTTTAAGGATTTGAATGGTAAGATCGTTGACGTAATTATCAAAGAAGGTGGACCATTTAATATTCAAGGTGTACTTGCTTGAGACTTTTGGATAAAATTTAGGCGATGAAACAAGAGACAGATGACAATTTTACATCCGGCGTTCTAGAGTTTGAGGATAATCTTCTGCTGCCAGCCCTTTACGGTGAGCACAATAGAAATCTTGCGCGTATTGAAAATGAATTTGGATGTACCCTTTCCGGCAAGGGCAACCTTCTTTCTATAGAGGGGCCCGAAGAAGGCTGTAATTTATCGCGCGACGTTCTTCTCAGCCTTTATAACAGGCTTGCACAAGGCCATGATGTGACGCTTGACGATGTGGATGGTGCTATCCGATTGGTAGGCATGCTTGATAGTCCCAAGGCGCAATTTGCCAATCCACGCGAAGATATTTCAAATGATAAAAATGTTATTCGCACTCGAAAAGCGACCATCTCGCCGCGTTCGGTGAATCAGGCAAAATATATTGAAGCCCTAAAAAACAAAAATATGACCTTCGGCCTTGGACCGGCCGGCACCGGTAAAACCTTTCTGGCTGTTGCCATGGCAGTTTCGCATCTGCTTGAGGGGAAAGTGGAGCGGATTATTTTATCGCGGCCCGCCGTTGAAGCGGGTGAAAAACTTGGTTTTCTGCCAGGTGATCTCAAGGAAAAAGTCGATCCCTACCTGCGTCCCCTTTATGACGCATTGGGGCAGATGATTTCCATGGAACAAACAGAAAAAAGGCTAGAACGCGGTGAAATTGAAGTGGCGCCGCTGGCCTTCATGCGCGGGCGCACGCTTTCAGATGCGTTTGTTATTTTGGATGAAGCGCAAAATACCACACCCATGCAAATGAAGATGTTCCTGACCCGGTTTGGTCAAAATTGTCATATGGTTGTCTGCGGTGATCCGTCGCAGGTTGATCTGCCGGACGGTACGGTATCGGGCCTTAAAGATGCGATTGATACGTTGAGCAACATCAAAGATATCGCTTTTATTGAATTTGATGCGTCCGACGTGGTCCGCCATAAACTGGTCGGTAAAATCGTTCAAGCCTATGATAAAAAAGAAAGAAGCCAGTCATAATGGCGCTGCCAAAGGGTTTAATTCTCGAGGTGTCGGTTGATTGCAACCAGTGGCAGGCGGGCCTACAGGAATATAAAGGTATCATCACATCCTGCTGCGAGCTGATCTATCAGAATGTAGCAGAGGGAAAAGCGCTTGATAAATTCTCACATATAGAGTTAAGCGTTGTGCTCTGTGATGACGAGCTTATTCATAAGCTCAATAACGAATATAGAAATAAAGATAAATCGACAAATGTATTGTCTTTTTGTGGCATTGATGAGGATGAAATTGACACTTTTCTGCGCGGAGATGGCAAAATTCCCGAAAGGCCATTCTCGCTTGGGGAAAGTTACATTTCGTTTGAGACCATGAGCAAAGAGGCTGAGGCGGCAGGGATCGCATTTAATGCACATTTTAGCCATTTGGTGCTGCATGGTATATTGCATTTACTAGGATATGATCATATCGATGATGACGAGGCGCAAATTATGGAAGCATTAGAGACCAAACTTCTCGCCATTCTTGGTATTGACGATCCTTATTCAGCGTGAAATAGTAATCTTGGATAAACATTAGGAAAGGCTTCAGTGTAAGAAGTATGACATCATCATCGGAATCTGAAGACGAACCCGGGTCGAGTGCCGGGTTTTGGGGTGGTATAAAGAAATTATTTACCCGCTCAAACATCGATCAAAAACTTAAAGAAAGCCTCGAGGAAGTTATCGAGGAACTTGAGGCGGATGAAGGGACTCTCGGCGAGGAAGAGCGCTCTATCATTATGAATACACTCTCTTTTGGTGATAAGCGAGTGGATGACGTTATGGTGCCACGCGCCGATATTGTCGCCATAAATGAAAATTCGCCCTTTGACGAAATGATGGATGTTTTTGTTGATGCCAGCACCTCACGCTTGCCTGTTTACCGTGATACTCTGGATGAAGTCATTGCTATGGTTCACCTCAAAGATGCGTTTCGAACTTTTACCAAAAGCAAAGAAAGCAACAAACTGCCCTCAGTGAAATCTATTCAGCGGCCGATTTTATTTGTCCCGCCGTCAATGAAGTTAATTGACCTTCTGACCAAAATGCAGAAAACTCACATTCATTTGGCGCTTGTGGTTGATGAATATGGTGGAACGGACGGGCTTCTGACCATCGAAGATCTTGTGGAGCAGATTGTTGGTGATATCGAAGATGAACATGACATCGCTGAAGGCGTATTGCTTCGAGAACTTGCAGATGGAAATCTACATGTTGATGCGAGGTTGCCCATTGACGAGCTTGAAGATTTGCTCGGCCTCGATTTTCTAAATGATGATCAGGATGATGATGTTGATACGATTGGTGGACTTGTCTTTACCCTTGCCGGCCATATCCCGCAGGAGGGCGAAGTGGTGGAACATGAAAACGGCACTCGTTTTGAAATCATTGAGGGCGATACACGTCATATTAAATATATTCTGGTGCACCGAAAATAATTCAAATGAAACTTTCAAAGATTTCGATAGATCGTGTTGCCCAGTTTTTTGACAGAATGTCCGAGGTGCAAAAATATCTTGTATTGTTAACTGCGGGATTATTTTCCGCGTTGTCATTTGCGCCAGTCTATTTTTTCCCATCTTATATGATTGCGCTACCGATCCTTCTGATTTTGTCTGTGAAAAGTAAAAAGCCACGACAAGCATTTCTATATGGCTATATATTTGGTTTTGCACATTTTTTTGCGGGCCTTTACTGGATCGGGAACAGTTTCGCGGTCGAACCGTCAATTCCTGATTGGGCGGGATATTTCATGGTCGCGTTCCTCAATCTTTACTTGTCTATATTTCCAGGGCTTGCATCCTGGGGCCTAAAACTAATCCATAAAAACCATAGTTTAAAAACACACCTTTTTAATATGGTCCTGAGCTTTAGCATATTGTGGTCGATAGCCGAATGGTTGCGCGGTTTCTTATTTACCGGATTTCCCTGGAATTTGACTGGTTATATCTGGGGTTTTTCAGATATCATGCTTCAATCAACCGCAGTCTGGGGGGTATTTACGCTCGGGCTGATTACTTTGATCCTGAGCTTTATTCCGATGTTGATGCTTGAGCGCCGCTATAGAATTGGTGCCCCATTGCTAGGCGTGGCCGTAGTCGCAGGTTTATATTTTTATGGCAGTGATCGTCTGTCGCAGGAAACTGAGTATGTGGAAGGTGTCAATTTGCGCATTGTTCAGGCGAATATTAAACAACAAGACAAATGGCCCTATCAAAATTGGGGCAAAAACCTGATCACTTACATGGACATGAGTGACGGGGAAAATAAGCAGGGAACGACCCATGTAATTTGGCCGGAAACGGCGGTGATTTATTCACTTTCTGAAGAGCCAACAAGACGCCAACTTATTTCAAAAGTTTTAGCTGAAGGCGGCACCGTACTTACAGGTTTTCCGCGCCGTGACCGGGGGAAGGAAGGCACAGGCATTTATAATTCTATGATTGCAATTAATGAAGACGGAGAAAATGTCGGAATTTATGATAAAAGCCATCTTGTTCCCTTTGGTGAATATATACCGGCATTTATCCGAGTTTTTTTTGTCCTCCTTGGTCTGGACCAGCTATTTACAGGCGGTCAGGATTTTCGCGAGGGCGAGGGGATCAAAACACTGAATATTGACGGACTGCCACCTGTTGGTGTTTTGATCTGTTATGAAGTTATTTTCCCGGGGCAGGTCACCGATCCCACAAACAGACCTGATTGGCTCTTAAATATTACAAATGACGCATGGTACGGTGACAGCAGTGGTCCGCGACAGCACCTTCTTCAAACACGTGTCAGAGCTATTGAAGAAGGCCTACCTATTGTCCGTTCCGCAGGCACAGGTATCTCCGCTCTTATAGATCCATTTGGTAGAGTGCTGGATATGATCGAGCTAAATAAGCGGGGTGTTATAGACAGTGAGTTGCCTAGAAAAATTTCAATTTCTACCTATTACTCTCTTTACAAAGAATGGATATTTGCTTGTATTAGTGTTATATTAATGATCGCAAATATTGTGTTGTTGAGGAGATTTGCGACGTTAAGAAGATAAAGCTTGACGTTATATAATATCACTACTAAACAATAACCATACTTTTGGGTGGTCGGTCTCTCTTTTTTTTAGGGTCGGAAAGTAATTGTAAATTCTAGATTGAGCAAGGTATTCAAAAAATGAGCATGATCAAATCATCACCAGATCCAGTAGATATTCATGTGGGCGCGCGAGTACGCCTCAGAAGAACTCTACTTGGGATGAGCCAGGAGAAATTGGGGAAGGCTCTCGGACTAACATTCCAACAAGTCCAAAAATACGAACGTGGCGCCAACCGGATTGGCTCCAGTCGTCTCTTCCAACTTTCAAGAATTCTTGACGTTCCGGTGTCTTTTTTCTTTGATGAAATGGCTCCTGAGACAACCAAAAAAGCCGACGGTATGGCAGAAGGTAACAAGCAGGTTTTTGAGGTGGATAAATTATCCCGCAGAGAAACACTTGAGCTAGTTCGCGCCTACTATAAAATTACTGATCCATCGGTCAGAAAGAAAATATTTGAAATGGTTAAAGCTGTTGGAAATTCAGCGATTGGATCTGACGGTAAAAAGTAGAACCAATTGACACTCAGATTAATAAAAAACATGGTTTACCCAAATCGGTAAAGCATGTTTTTTTATGGGAAAATGATGTTTAAAGTAGATGTGATTTATAAAATTTGTTCGAAGGATGAATGGCGGATAGCGCTTGAAAAGGGCGTGTATAGTGGATCTTCTGATGATCTTCGCGATGGATTTATTCATTTCTCCGCTTTTGATCAGGTGACAAAAACTCTCGATAAGCATTTCACCGGCCTAAAAGGTCTTTTACTGCTTAAAGTGTCCACAGAACATCTTGCTCCGTCGGTACTAAAATGGGAGGTATCAAGAAATAACGAGAAATTCCCCCATTTATATGGCGATCTAGATCTGGATGCTGTACTAAGTGTTGATGAGCTTCCCGATCATGATGAGCCAGAGGAATAATAGAGGCGCCAAATGAGTTTATATGATCTCGCAAAACCATTTTTATTTGTGTTTTCGCCCGAACGTGCGCACAGTTTAGCTATTGCTGCCCTGAAATTGGGGGTTCTGCCAAGTGCAGAAAAAATTCATTCAGGGGTACTTGCACAAAATTTATGGGGTTTACATTTTCCAAATCCCATCGGACTGGCTGCCGGATTTGATAAAAACGCTGAAGTGTATGCCCCGATGTTAAAACAGGGCTTCGGCTTTGTTGAAACAGGTACAGTAACGCCGCTACCGCAGCCAGGTAATGAGAAACCACGTATTTTTCGTCTGAAACAAGATCAGGCTGTCATAAATCGTCTCGGTTTTAACAACGAAGGACTTGAGTACTATATCAAGCAGTTAAAAAAACGCGTGAAGGAAGACGGCATCGTTGGTGCTAATATTGGTGCCAATAAGCTTAGCGATGATCCGATCAATGATTATGTGATTGGGCTTGGCAAGGTGTTGGGACTTGCTGATTATTTCACCATCAATATTTCCTCACCCAACACGCCGGGACTGAGGGCTTTGCAGGGTAAGGATGCGCTTGACGAGCTGCTCTCAAAACTCAAATCTGTGAGGGATGGAATTGGCGCAAAAGAGAAACCACCCCTACTTTTGAAAATAGCGCCGGACCTGGATGAACGCGAATGTGAAGACATCGCAGAAGTTATAGTGAATCATGAAATGGAGGGTCTGATTGTTAGTAACACCACACTCTCAAGGGAAGGGCTGACATCACCATTTAAAGATGAAGGTGGCGGTCTAAGCGGTGCGCCGCTATTTGAACTATCGACACGAATACTTTCAAATATGTACACATTGACAAAAGGCAAGATACCTCTTGTCGGTGTTGGTGGGGTCAGTAACGGTGAACAAGCTTATGCAAAAATAAAGGCTGGTGCATCCTTGGTGCAGCTATACTCGGCACTTGTCTATCATGGCCCGGCACTTGCCGCCAAAATTGCCGCCGAGCTTGAGATCCTGATAAAAAAAGATGGCCTCAGCAATATAACTGAAGCCATCGGTTTGGATCATAAGTAATGCTGAGCTAGTCTGCGTCGCTCATTTGAGATTGCAGATAGTTTTTCTCACCGATTTTGTCGATTAAGGAAAGGTTGGTTTCTAGCCAATCAATATGCTCTTCCTCATCACTTAATATTTTCTCAAAAAGTTCTCGGGATACATAATCGCGGACCTCTTCGCTGTAGGCGATAGCCTCCTTAAGGTCAACATGAGCATCATGTTCAAGGGCGAGGTCACCTTTGAATATTTCGGTGACATTTTCGCCAATACGGAGCCGGCCAAGTTGCTGAAGTGCGGGTAGTCCTTCAAGGAAAAGAATGCGCTTGATGAGATCATCCGCATGCTCCATTTCTTCAATGGATTCTTTGTATTCGTGCTTTTCAAGGGCTTCGAAGCCCCAATCACCTAACATTCGGCTATGAAGGAAATACTGATTAATTGCTGTTAGTTCGTTTTTGAGGACTTTATTGAGAAATTCAATAACCTTTTTGTCACCCTTCATCATACGCTCCTGATATTTTTATAATTGAGCGACTATTTTATGATTTTTGCGGACTTAAGTCAATTGAAACAGCGCGGGAGGGCGCTATAAGTATTTGATTATAATAGTGAAAATCATTATTAACTGGCTTAGGAGCTCTGGAGAGCGTCTTTTTCGTTATTGCAGATATCCTGTGCATCACAAAGGCACATGCCGCACTGTGGTTTGACACCAAGTGTTTCATATACTTTAACCGCGCTTTGCGAGCCTCGATTTTTTCGGGCTGCTTCGCGTACGGTATTTTCGTTAAGTGCATTGCATACGCAAACATACATTGTTCGAATCTCCAAAATAGCACCTTAATTATATGCAATTAAGAATGATTGTCAATAATGTTAATAATCATTCTTATTATCCTTTTGAAAATAGCCGTTTTTCTAGTTGGTTTATGGCGCCTAATTCGTTTATATATTAAGAATATAACCAACTTTCAGGAATTAGTATGACCGCAACCATTTACCATAATCCCAGATGCAGTAAATCCCGCCAGACCCTCGCTTTGCTTGAAGAGCGGGGCGTAAGGCCTTTGATCCGCGAATATTTGAATGATGCGCCAAGCACGCAGGAACTAGATGATATTTTGACAATGTTGGCCATGGAGCCACGCGATCTGATGCGCAAAAAAGAAGCCGAGTACAAAGAAAATAAGCTAGGTGATAGTTCGCTTAGTCGTGACGAGCTTCTTGAAGCGATGACAAAATATCCAAAACTGATAGAGCGTCCTATTGTCATCAAGGACGGAAGAGCTGCGATTGGTCGCCCACCAGAAGACGTGTTGAAAATTCTTTAATTCTGCCTCTTCTCCGTCCTCCCTGCTGTTAAACTCAGCATCCAACTTTAAAAATAATTGTTGAGCTGTATCAATGAAAGCTGGTTATTTTGAGAATTGGATTGATGCATATTATGGAGAGGCACGTTTTAAGAAAAGAAATAATAGCGATTAATAAATATATTTTGGAACAATACCGTATCATATGAAGCTCTGAAATACCCTCTCTTAGGGATTGAGTGATTCCAAGGATTATACTGTATTTGCATTCAAATGGTCATGCATTAAGTCCTCCGTGTCTCAAGCAATGAGGATATCACATGACAGAATTTGCTAAGCAAATGACTCCCATCGGCGGACCTGACCAAGAATGATCAGGGAACTGGGCCAGAAGTCGCTTAATCTTAAATGGGACACCTATGAGAAGCTGGCTTCACAACCAGCCTCACAGTTTGATCCGGTGTTTTAGCGAATTTGCTCAATAGAGCACTGATTTTCCCAGCCGTCTCGTTTAACAAAGCGACCAGAGAAATTTCCAGTATGTTCTCCGTTTTTGAGCGCTTGTACGCCGTTGACGAATACATGGATCATGCCGATCGCATATTGGTGTGGTTCCTCAAAAGTAGCTACGTCGGCGATCTCGTTGGGATCGAAAATGGCCAAATCAGCATAGTACCCTTCGGCAATAACACCGCGGTGTTTCAGTTTTAAGTTGGTGGCCGGAAGCGAAGTCATTCTGCGGACGGCGTCGCTTAGGCTAAGAACCTCTTCATCACGTACATATTTACCCAGCACACGGGAAAAATTACCATATGCCCTTGGGTGCGTGCTTGTATTGAGGAAAAGCCCTTCAGGTGCCTGCGCACCTGCATCTGATCCAAAGCTTACCCACGGAAGCTGAAGTTTTTTCTTAATATTTTCCTCGGACATCATAAAATATATGGTGCCAACCCGACTATTGTCTTCACTGACCAGGTCCATGGCTGTTTCTTCTGGTGACGTGCCACGCATTTCGGATATTTCAAGCAGCGTTTTACCGATAAGATGCCGAAGGTCCGGGTTTTTAAATCCGACTGTTATCACATTTTCGTATCCAGAACCGGCTCCGAGATTTTCCCAGTCTCTGTTGGGATCGCGCATTTCTTCTAACGCTTTCGCACGAAGTTCTGGGTCTTTCATGTTGGCGACCCATCCATCGATACCACCTTCCTGTATCCACGGCGGGATCATGGCATCAAGGCCGGTCGAACCAGCGGTGTAGCTATACATATCCGCGGTTATTTTTAGACCCTCCGCTCTTGCATTTTCTATTTTTTCAATAATAGCATCAAGTTTTCCCCAGTTATCTTTTCCAGCTGCTTTTAAGTGGTAGATCTCTGCCGCTATATTCGCTTCTCTTGCAATTGTGATCAGCTCATCAACGGCTTCATCGATCATATTTCCTTCACTACGAAGATGAGAGATATAAGACCCTCCACACACGCTGGCAGCCTTATTAAGAGCGATAAGTTCATTGGTGTCTGAATACGAATCCGGTGCATATATTAGTGACGACCCAACCCCTAAAGCACCTTCATTCATGGCGTCAATGACGAGCTGTTGCATACGAAACAGTTCTTCGTCGGTCGGCAAACGGTTTTCATTGGCTATTTCGTTTTCGCGGACGGTACCAGCACCAATAAAAGATGCCACATTTGGCGTTATTCCGTAATTTTCCATGTAAGAAAGATAATCACCGAGCGTTGTCCAGGGAATGTCATATTTAATATCACCTTGGTTATTAATCTCTTGCTCTCTCATTCGTGGGGTTATTGGTCCCATTGAGGAGCCTTCGCCGAACACTTCGAGCGTTACACCTTGTTTTAATTCGCTCATGCCCCTTGGATCATGGATCAGATTTCTCATGCTGTGGCTCAGCACATTAATGAAACCCGGTGCGACCACAAGCCCGTTTGCATCGATTTCTACTGTACCCGTGACATTTCCCAGATCACCAACCGCAACAATTCGGTCTGCGTTAATGGCCACGTCGCCAATGGCACCAGGACTGCCAAGCCCGTCATGGATGATGCCACCTCGGATGATCTTGTCATAGTTGGTAGGCTTCTGATTTTCGCCTGAGCAAGCAGCTATGGCAAGGATTAGGGTCGTAGTAATAAATGTTCTTAAAAAAGTCATTTTTTGTCCCTCAATTCAAAGAAGAGTTTTGCGATCGCGCGTGAGTGTTCGGAAGGTGTCTGGTCAACATCATTGCAAAGGGTAACAACCGAAAACTGTTCATCTGGAAAACGCATGTAAAAGGTAGACGTCCCAAGCCATCCACCTGAATGGGTAAAAGCTTTGCGGCCATCTATTTCTTCCACATTTTGCCCGTTGGCGTAAGGAGGTTCTTCGAATTTCCAATCGCTTGGTGGAGTGGTGAAATAGTTCATAAGCTTTGTAGGATCTTTTCCAAGTTTCGGTGTGTAAAAATTCTGATCCCATTTTATAAAATCATTGATACTGGTATGGAGGCCACCGTCACCAACCATAAATAAATTGGTCATGTCGGTTTGGTAGCGACCGTCGTCTGTCTTTGCATAACCTGTGGCTCGCATTTTGATAATTTCATTACCGTCATCTACGAACAATGTATTTTTCATTTGCAGTGGCGTAAAAATTCTATCTTGAGCATATTGCCTTAACGTCAAACCGGTTCTCTCTTCAACAAGCATTGAAAACAGGAAATACGCTAAATTACTATATTCATACGTGGTTCCAGGGACATGTTTTAGTTTGACTTTTTTTACCAGTTCATAAAATTCTTTGATGGTAACATAATCTTCGTTTCCAAGTCGAAAAGGCCCTCCAGCCGCAGATTTCAAGGAGATGCCACCTTCAATTTTTTCTCCTTCGTAGCTAGCGGCGATTAAGTCATAATCCCCCATGCCACTATAGTGACCGAGCATGGCACGGATCGTTACCTTTTGGCCGTAATCAATTAAGTCCGGAAGGTAAGTTCTAATGTCTTCATCAAGATCGATGATGCCATCCTCCGCCATAAGATGTACTGACATGGCGGTAAATTGTTTTGAAATTGATGCCATTCGAAAGATTGTATTGTCATCAAGTGGAATATCATGTTCCAGATTTGCTATGCCATATCCGGCCCGGTGGATAATAACCCCTTTTTCGATGACACCTACCGAGCAGCCCGGAGCTTCTTTTTCTGGAATACCTGAAAAAATTTGATCGATGCCTTGTTTAAAAACTTGATTATTGAAATCTGCTGCTGCTACTGCAATAGTCGACACAGAAGATATCGCTATCGCTGATAATGTTATTTTCAAACTCTTCATATTTTTTTCCCACTATGACTATTTCCCGCGACGCAAACCAAAAATGCGGCGGCCGTTCCGATACAAAGTTGCCAGCTAAATGCTACCGTTGTCCAGCCTTTTGGTAAATGGAGTATATCAATAATATATGCTTGCTGTAGCAGAGTTACCAAGAAACCAACTATCAGAGCACATATGACGGAGGCGGTTGAGCCTCGGTTTGTGAAAATCGCCGTAAAATAGACACCGAGCAGTCCTGAGTATGCAAACACCATCAGTGATAGTGCAAAGTCGATTAGGGGCAGTCCTGAGTATCTTTGCCAGTAGTAACAGAGGACGGACATGGCAAAAAGAATGAAACCCACCAAGCCCATACCGATTTGTCCCGCCCTTACATAATGCATTTCGGGCTTAGAGGTGTGCCTTTGGGTCCACGGGCGATAAAAGTCCTGCACCAATACTGAAGACATTGAGTTGAGACCAGAATTGATTGTGGATACGGCTGCTGCAATAACGCCGACTGTGACGAGCCCTTTTAATCCTGCTGGAAGTTCATTAAGGATATAATACATAAATATTGTTACCTTCTCACCCCGAAATTCAGAACTTCCTGTTCCACCAGTCATTAGATCCGGCCTGTCATAAAATATATAAAGCGCATGGCCGACAGAAATAAATAGCCAAATAATAGGAATGCCTATCACGGCAGCAACAATCAGCGCTTTACCGCCATCCGATCCTTCCTTACAGGTGAGGAGCCGCTGAGTGATGTCCTGATCAAGGCCGAAGCTTGCGATATAAAGTAGTGTCATGCCCGTAAATATGGAGATAAGGGCATAAGGTTTCGAGAAATCCGCATTAAAATCCAGTAGCCTCAGCTTGTTTTGTCCTTCAGGTGTTTCACCAAGTGCTGAGATAATATCAGGCATGCTTAACGGGATTGTATCAAGGAGAAAGTAAAGTACAGCCGCTGCAGAGAGCACATACATTATAAACTGAAGTAAATCGGTCCATATAATCGACCTGATACCGCCGAGAAAGGTGACTGAAAAGCCCAAGATAACCAAAATCAGCGAAGAGATAATAATATTATCCGCATCAATGTTTGAAAATAAGATCATTGATACTGCTATGGCCGCAAGATAAAGACGGGACCCGCTTGCAAAAAAACGTCCGACGATATACATCAACCCCGCCGCCCGCATGGCACCATTGCCGTATCTTTGATCAAGCAGCTCATAAACTGTGGTCGCCTTGAGAGCGTAGAAGCGTGGTATGAGTGTGCGGGCGACAAAAATCGAGCCAAGTATAGCTGCAATGTTGGCGGCGAGATAGGTATAGTCCCCGCGGTATCCCTGATCCGGCCCGCCAAGAAACGTTGCTGCAGACTGGGTGGTCGCGATCACCGATATGGCAACAACCCACGGCGCCATTTTATTGCTGCCGAGAAAATAATCCTTAACAGTTTTTGATTTTACTCTCGAAAATGACCAGCCGATACCAAGGAGAAGTAGTAGATAACTAAATACAATTATCCAGTCTAAAGTAGAAAATGTCCCCGACATATTAGCCCTATTATTGTGTTTTTAGAAAATATTGAATCAGCTTATATACGCGTTTGATCCCACGGTGACAATCTTCGCAAAAATAAATTAATTTAACTCAGCGTGATTTCCACAATTGAAAACGTGCTAAGAACCCCGATTTATCTATATCCTTAAAGCAGCTTCAATATATAAGACCACATGAAAAACAAGAAGATATGTGCAGTCAAACATACCAAGCTTACACAAATTATGGTTAATGCTTAATGGGTTGCAATGATATAGGTTGTATGCAACAAATAGGTTTGGTTACTTATTTATTAATTTTAATTGGGGATTCTCATGAAAAAAATGTTTCACACGGCTCTTGCTGTAACGTTGGCGGCTATTCTTTGTGGATGCGGCCCAAAAGAAGTGCAGCCGATTCAATCGCTGTCAGATATTAAAGCTGATGAAATTCACGTTACAGATGTTAATGTTGGATTAGGAACGCAGTTTGTAGAATTTTATTCGGCAAAAATTGACAAGGAAGAGGAAATCATCAGGTCGCAACAAGAAAGAATTGCTAACCTGTCAGATGTGCGTTCTCGTAAAAACAAATTGAACCGGGAAGCGGCTGAGAAAAACATAGAAAAAGCGGAAAAGAAAAAAGCATCTTTGCATGAAGAGATGACAGCAGTACCTGTAGATGTTGAAACAGCCATCAGGAGTGCTTTAAAAAACAAGTTCGGTGGCAGCAGAGAGGTGAATCTGGACGTTACAGTGGATTCGTTGACATTAACGAATGGTGCTGCTGTTTTCTTGGTTGGAGGCAGCGATAGTATGACAGGGACTTTAAAAATAAATGATGCTAAGTCGAATGAATTGCTTGGTGAATATCATATTACGAATTTTGACTCAAATGGTGGTTTGATTGGTGCGGTTGCACGAGGGGATGGAGTAAGAGGGAAGATGTTCAATGAATTCTCCTCCAAAATTTCTGGAATACTAGCTGGCGAATACGCGGATGAATAAGGTCTCCGGGTTATTTCGGGCGACTTTTTTCATTTTAGCAGTACTCGTTGCATCGGGTTGTGCAACCACCTATGAAGCAGCCACTATTGATCAAAGTTTGAAGACTGTTGAATATGAAGAACTTAACAGGACTGGCAATCATAAAGCTTTAATTAAATATAATGGACAAATGTCTGGTGATGCTCTGGTTCTTGGTATCTATGGCAGCTCACATACATATAAATATGACTTTTCCCCCTATCTCGAAGAATCGATAGAGCAGGTAGTAAATAAGGTGTATCAATCTGTAGAGGTGCGTGTTGTAGATTCGCAGGAGGTTCCCGCAGGGGTAGGAATTATCAGGATTGAATTTGAGCCGCCAAATGTGCGATTAAACTGTTTTGCTGTCAGCCAAATAAAAGGTAGTTGTGCATCGGTAACCAGGATGAATGTAACCGTGACTACCCCAGTAGGAGAGGTGCAAAAAATTCAAATTGAAGAGGAGCGATCTACGGAACCAGGATTATCATATCAAGGTGCTCCAAATGCTATCTCTGCCTCAGTCGGAGCATCGGTCAACAATTTTAGTGAGCAGCTTTATACTATTTTAAGCTCTTATCAGAATGATATAGTTTTCTAAAAGTGGTGCCCCCACACGGACTCGAACCGCGGACCTATTGATTACAAATCAGATAGTATTTTGTCTCACCTCATACCATCCTGTACCAAAACCCTTTAAATACAATAAATAATTTACATTTTTTGTAACATCATGTAACATTCTATGTCATATAAAAAGGCGTGAAAAAAGAGACTTTTAGAGACTAGAAGGAGACTATTTATTGAAAATTGCACTGACTGATTTAGCTATTAAAAAGCTGAAGTATGATGGTAAGCAAGTAACTTATTGGGATCGGAACTTTAAAGGTTTTGGGCTGAGGCTATCACCTTCCACAAAATCCTTTGTGATAATGAAGGGTGTAGAACGTAAGCTTGTCACTTTATGCAGATACCCAGAAACGTCTCTGAAAGATGCCAAGGAGTTAGCTAGGATAGAAATGGCAGTATCTATGCCACAAAAGCTTAGAACCGCCCCTGATGCAGTTTTGGGTTTCCTAAGAGCCACCAAGAAACGTATTGCGCCCAGCACCTACCGTCAGTACAAAAGCTTCCTAGAAACCTTTAATTTTACTGGTGATGTAAAAGAGATAGACCTTTCCTTAATCAGATCAAAGTTACAGACGATGGATGATACTCCATACCTACAGAACTATGCTTACGCCTCTCTGAGAGCCTTCTTAAACTGGTGTCTAAGGGAAGGGATCATTGATAAAAATCCACTTGCCAGCCTACCACTTCCAAACAAGACCGAGAGCCGAGAACGTGTGCTCTCAAATAAAGAGCTAAAAGCTATCTGGAAACACACAGACAATAAACCTTTCGGGCACATCATTCGATTACTGATGCTTACTGGTCAAAGAAAGTCTGAAATCACTAACCTTACAGCTGACAACATTACAGACGTAATGACATTCCCCACCAAGAAGAACCGCAAGCACGTCCTGCCAATCACACCGATGGTGGCTGAGCTATTACCGGCTGGTTATTTTAATGGATGGAGTAAATCGAAGAAGCGTTTAGATAAGAACTCAGGAACGGACGACTGGCGCATCCACGATCTACGCAGAACATTTGCCACTAACTGTGCAAAGCTTGGTGTGCCTATTCACATTACAGAACTGATCTTAGATCACCGTACAGGTCGACTGTCAGGAGTAACAGGTGTCTACAACAGGTACTCTTATCTCAAAGAGATGGAGCAAGCCCTCTTGACACATGAGGAGTTTATAAAGAATATCGTAGATGCTTAGGTTTAGCGGCCTGAGTTTCAAGTCAATGAAGTGACGTAGCTACTAGCTTCTCTTACGGAGATAGTGTTATGCAACTCATGACAAGAAGGCACTTGTGCAAGAAGATTGGATGCTCTCGACAAACAACCTACCGACTTCAAGAAGAGGGGAAACTGCCTATGCACTTCACCCTTCATGAAGGAGGACAGGGTTACTTTGTAGAGGACGAAGTAGACAAGTTTTTACGCACAGCCATAAAAAGAAGCTTCGATTAGAAGTTATTTTTAAGGGAGGTGAGGCAACTCATCTCCCTCTTTTTCGTCCTAGCGGGACAGCTATACAGTGTGGATACTCATATGGATTATAGTATCCATAGCCAAAAGGCTTATAAAGCCTTACATTCCGCACAATGTCGTATGGTTCACCACCATGACTTCCCCCCTATGCTTTTAACATAAAAGACAAGGAGGGAAGTCATGGTGCCTAAAGGACACACAGACGACATGTGCGGTACAGTTACAATGCCCCCAAGGTGCACAGTCCCTCCCTCTAAGTACGCTTCATCCCCACTCACAAAATAAAAATTTGGCGAGAGTAGACGAAACGTACTTAGAGGGAGGGGACTTTTCACACATGTGTGGACGGCCCTTTAAATGCAAGGTGCCTACAACTTTAGGTGCATCTCAATCAGTGTTATTAGAATTGATTGAAACAACTGAGTTTGAAATTTTACATTTCGATTTAAAGTAGAGCCAAGACAGTATTTAACAATTATTCATAAGTTGAAGATCGAGAAATGATACTTGAGCAATGATGTGTATTATTTCTTTTATATTGCAAAGCATGCCAATTTTTGTCACCTCCATACAATATAGCTATTCAAAGTAGGCTTTGAAGCAAAATTCTTTGAAGTAAAATTCTTTGAAGTATTTTATGTAAATAGTTTGTAATATTTTTGCCACTACTTATGTGAGTTAGCTATTCTATAGAAATAAATAATACATGGAGAATGAAATGGATGAAATGAAAACAATAGATAAAAAAACTGACGGTGCAGAAAAGCTTTGGCAAAAGTCAAGGTGTACAGCAAATAATGATAAAGACTGGGGTTTTTATTCTTATGGGGACGCTTCTCCAGCTATAGGTGGAGGGATTGGGACATTTGTTTGGTTTGATTCTAAAAATGAAATGATCGAATTTATTTCGAATACATTGCCCTATGCGCCTCCAGGACCTTCTGATACTGATACCGCAGCTGTTGCTAAGAAAACCTCTTTAATTACAGAACAATACAAAAAGGATGATTTAAACAGCGAGACGTTTCTAGAACAACTAAATAAAGTTTTAGTTTCTCATTCGCAATTAACGTGGTTAGGAACATTTGAAGAGCTTAAAACAGGATCAAGTGTGTATGCTTTGAACCTGCGTTCTGAATTTAAAGAAAATTGTGAATTAGAAGAAAACTTTAAAAAAAATATTCCTAAAAGTCATTTAAATAATTTTAAACAATTTCTTGAAGAATATGGATTTTAAAATAACTATGAAGTTGCTCTAAAAACTTAACCAGTATAAGGTTTATAAATTCTTTGTAGGCGGTTGATAAAAATATATGATGTTAAATGAGTTTAATTTCATAAGGTGAAATGATTATATTAAATATAAGGGGAAGAAATGCCACGTCGGGTCAATTCAGCTACTGGTAGTGAGCTTTTTATTGTAGATAATAATGAGGCTGATTGGAAAGCCCTCCGGTATCTGCATGACTGGTGTCAATTGTCAAAATCTATTGATATCGCTACAGGGTATTTTGAAATTGGAGCTCTTCTAGCTTTAGATGGAGAATGGCAGAAAGTTGATAAAGTTCGCCTTTTGATAGGCGATGAAGTATCTAAGAGAACAAAGAAAGCCTTCGTTGATGGCCTTGCGGAAATCTCACATAAACTTGACCAGAGTCTTGAAAAAGAAAAAACTACAAACCCATTTTTAAACGGTGTGGAAGCGATAGTAGAAGCTATTCGCTCAGGTCAAATAGAATGTCGAGTTTATAAAAAAGACAAGTTTCATGCAAAAGCATACATTACTCACGCCCGTCTTGAAGTTGTTGGTTCCACAGCATTAGTGGGGTCATCAAATTTTACCTTCCCTGGCCTCACTGAAAATATAGAGTTAAATGTCCAAATAACAGGCTCTCCTGTTTCTGTATTACAGGATTGGTTTGAAGAGCATTGGGAAAACGCAGAGGATGTTAATCCGGATATTTTAGAAGTAGTGGAAAGACACACTATTAATTACAAACCTTTTGATGTTTATACTCGTTCTCTTCAACAGTATTTTTTAGCCCATGAAGAAACCGCGTCCGAATGGGAAGAGAATAATTCAAAAATATACCCGATCCTAGCCAAATATCAGAAAGACGGCTATCTGAGCCTGCTTAAAAAGGCCAATACTCATGGTGGCGCATTTCTTTGTGACGGAGTTGGCCTGGGTAAGACCTTTGTTGGATTGATGCTGATAGAAAGATTAGTTCAACATGAAAATAAAAATGTTGCTCTTTTTGTCCCTAAATCAGCCAAAGCTCCTGTATGGGAGCGTGAATTACAAAAACGGTTGCCTGAACTATTTAAAGGCTATAGCCGGTTAAAAGTATTCTCACATACAGATCTTTTGCGTGAAAAATGCCAAGAGGAGTTGGAGCAAGTAAGGCAGCAGGCACATGTGATTATTATTGATGAAGCACATCATTTTAGAAACAAAGGGACTAAAGGGGAGAGCGAAGATGAACGTAAATCTCGTTATTGGTATCTTTATGATATTATTGAAAACAAACAGGTTTATCACCTGACCGCTACTCCTATTAACAACAGTCTTTATGATTTTATGCATATGACTGAGTTATTTTCGAGAGATCAAACAGATTATTTTAACGCGGCACCACTCGGCATACATTCATTAAGGGGTCACATCAGACAGCTTGAAAAGAAAATTGAGAAAGAATTATTCGGCGGCGAAGATATAGTAGGTCAACTTAATATGACCGAGATTGGGGATGTTCTTTCTGCTGATGCATTGTTTGATGCATTGGTAGTTCAGCGCAGTCGAAGTTACGTCAAAGAAAGTATGTCAAGAGAAGGTGATGATCAGGTATTTTTTCCGGAGCCAAGAAAACCAAAGGTGGCTGAGTATTCAGTAAAACAAACTTACGGCAAACTACTCGATATGGTTTCAGAGGCATTTAGCAAAAGAGATCCGTTATTTTCTTTACCTATTTATTATCCTTATGCTTTTTATACAGGAGATGATGATGATGTGAACTTAGCGTTGGAGAAAGGGCGCCGGAAACAAGTCGTTTCGTTGATCCGAACAGGATTTCTCAAACGGTTTGAAAGTTCCGCCGAGGCGTTCAAAAAGTCTTGCTGGAATCTATTATGGAAGCTCTTGGCCTGGCTTGAAGTTCATGCAGAAACAGAAGATGAAAAAAATCGAGTTGAACATTGGAAAAGACGAAATAAAGCTTTGATCGGATACACACCTGAACCTGATCTGCTTGCAGGCGACGCCGAAGAAGATCTGATCTCAGAGGAAATCTTGGATGCAGTAGATAAACTTGACAGAAAAGATTTTGAAATAGGAAAGATAATTGATCAAACAGTTCAAGATTTAAATCAGATTGCTGACTTTTTGAAAGAGCTTGAGAAATTTGAACCAAAGCAAGACAAGAAATTACGCGAGCTGATCAAGCTGCTTAAAAACGATACTGTTTTATCCAAACACAAAGTATTAATATTTACAGAATTTAGTGATACGGCGCGATATATAGCGGCGCAGTTAATTGAGGCTGAGATAGAAGGAGTTGAGCAAATTGACGGGGCAACAAAGGGCGACCGCGCAGAGATAGTAAAAAGATTTGCCCCTTATTATAATGAAAGCTCACCGTCCGAGTTAATTGAAAAAGGTCAAAAGCAAATCCGCGTGCTTGTTTCAACTGATGTTTTAGCAGAAGGTCTCAATTTGCAAGATGCAACCAGACTAATAAACTATGACATTCACTGGAACCCGGTGCGGCTTATGCAACGTATTGGTCGTGTTGATCGTAGAATGAATCCGGAAATTGAAGATCGCATGGTTAAGGAAAATCCTGATCAGAAGAAGCTGCGCGGTACAACTGGTTATTGGAACTTCCTGCCGCCTGATGAGTTGGATACACTGCTTGGTTTATTCAACAGAGTTAATCACAAAACACTGCGTATCTCAAAAACATTGGGAATTGAGGGGCGGCGGTTGCTAACCGAAGACGATGATTTTGATGATCTAAAGAATTTCGCCGAGCAATATGAGGGTAAGAGAACACCAGATGAAGAAATGCATTTAATCTATCAGGATTTACTTCATGACCATGAAGGCCTGAATGCGACGTTAAATGGATTTCCAAACGGTATATTTTCAGGCAAAAACCATATCAGCGAAGGATGTAAGTCAGTGTTCTTTTGCTACGCCCGTCCGGCTCACGATGTTGAGGAAAGTGAAAGAAGCGGGCAAGACACTTGGACGACCACTGCGGGCGATGTAAAATGGTATTTATTTGATTTGGATAAGGATCAGATCATGGAAGACGCGCCGTCAATAATTGAATTTATCAAGTGTGAACCTGATACTGCCCGTCGCCTAGAAATGTCACAAACAGCACTTATTGATGTTAAAACCAAAATCGAAAAACATATTAAAAAAACATATTTACGAAAAGTACAGGCTCCTATTGGTGTTAGGCCTGTTCTAAAAGCGTGGATGGAATTAAATTAGCTGGGGAATAAATGGAAACATACGGCCTAGAAAATGTTAAAACATTCGACCAATTATTACCTTGGCTTAATGAACAGTTAACCTGGCCCATTGATGAAGCCAGCTTTCAGCTTGAGGATGTGACGTACGAATGGGATGCTGTATCTGATTTGGGTTTAAAACAAGGTGACATCGCCCATATCCGCGAAATACAACAGCTTCAACCACTGGTAACCAATCAACCTTGGGGTATTTTCTTCATTAGTTTTGAAGATAAGAAAATCCCCATTGGTGTCCTTAAAAGGGTATTGGGTGGCTTAACACGTAAGAAAAGAGAGAGCGCCAATAAAGCGGAACAAAAAGGCTGGGCACAGGATGACCTTCTCTTCATCTCCGCCCACGGGAAATCCGGTGAGAGAGAAATGTCATTCTTGCATTTCAGTCGTGACCCAGAAAACCAAAACAAAACGGTTTTGAAAGAATTAGGGTGGGACAAGAATGAAACAATAACCAAGCTTAGTTATGTAGCTGGAACGTTAAAAGAAAAGCTGGTTTGGCCTGATGATCATAGTAATGCTGATGATTGGAGAGAGAAGTGGTCATCGGCATTTAGCAGTAGACATGGTGCTGCAATCTCCACAGCAAAGGCTCTAACCAAACAGCTTGGAACATTAGCCACCAACATCCGATATTCTATTAATGAGATACTGTCATACGAAAGTAAGTCCGGCCCACTCACCAAAACATTTGAGAATTTTAAAGATACCATCTTTCATAATCTTGACCATGATGATTTTGCCGATATGTATGCACAAACTATATGTTACGGGTTATTATCAGCACGCCTTGCTAGGGCTAGTGGCGCATTAGTTGCAGATGATGCAACGTTAATGGCTGACGTCGTTACCCATCCCTTTTTGAAAGATTTAATGGGTACTTTTCTTGCGCTGGGGGGGAGTTCAGATACTATTGATTTTAATGAGCTTGGCATAGATGAAGTCGTTGATTTTCTATCTAGCGCTGACATGGAAGCCGTTAAACGAGATTTTAACAACAAAAACCCCGATGAAGACACTGTGTTGCATTTCTATGAGCACTTCCTGAAAGAATATGATTCCATAATGCGACAGCAAAGGGGTGTTTACTATACTCCCCATCCTGTTGTTAGCTTTATCGTTCGAAGTGTTGATGAGATACTCCAAAAAGAATTCGGTCTTGAAGATGGTCTGGCTGATATATCCACATGGGCAGAAGTAACTGCTAAAAACCCAAATATCGAAATCCCAGAAATAGCAAGGCCAGAAGACCCCTTTGTTCAAATCCTTGATCCAGCCATAGGTACGGGCACATTTTTAGTTGAAGTCATCGACCTCATTGAACGGCGAATGAAGAGGAAGTGGATGAAACAAGGGGCTACAGATAAAGAGATTTTGACCTCATGGAATGATTATGTCCCCAAACACCTTCTGACAAGGCTTTATGGTTTTGAATTAATGATGGCCCCTTATTCTATAGCTCACATTAAAATTGGCATGAAGCTCGAAGAGACAGGGTATTTACCAAATGAAAATGGGCCTCGTTTGCGCGTGTTTCTAACAAATACTCTTGAAGAGGCTCTTAATGCAAACGAACAAACATCTCTATCTTTTATATTGGAGAGTCTTGCCGAGGAAGCGAAAGGCGCCGATCACTTAAAATCTAATGTCCCAATTTCAGTAATAATTGGAAACCCACCATATTCTAATTATGGGCAATTAAATCAGGGGCACTTTATTAGAGAATTAATTTCTTCTTATAAGCAAGGATTAGATGAGAAGAAAATAAACCTTGATGATGCTTACATAAAATTTACTAGACATGCGCACAATATGATCAACGAATCCGGTATTGGTGTTTTTGCGATGATTACAAACAACAGCTACTTGGATGGTGTAACACACCGTCAAATGAGAAAGCAGCTTAGTGAGGAATTTTCGAAAATTTATTTGTATAATTTGCATGGAAATTCAAAACAAAAAGAAACCTCTCTAGACGGGTCAAAGGACGAAAATGTATTTGATATACAGCAGGGTGTTTCAATAGGTCTATATATTAAAAAGTTTATTGGGTTAGAACATTCTAGCAAAATATATTCAGGCGATTTATTCGGCTTACGGGAAGCAAAATTTAATACATTAAGTAAAAACACTGCAATTTCTGAGATAATTGAAACTCTTCATCCTGTAGACCCTTTTAATTTCTTTGTTAAACGCGATTTGAGTAGGTTAAATGAGTTCAATGCTGGAATATCTGTCACTGACTTATTTCTAAATTATAATACTGGAATTCAGACAAAAAGAGATGCGTTATGTTTGCAACCTTCTCACCAAGCGATTTTGCAAGTTAAAGAAGATTTCCTCAATTTGGAGGCAGAAGAAATAAGAACAAAATATAATCTAGTGCAAGATAATAGAGATTGGAAAATACATTTAGCCAAGAAAGATGTAGCAAATTCAAAATCAAACCCTGTATTAATATCTCACAGACCATTCGACGATAAATGGACGTTATATACTGGAAAATCAAAAGGTTTCATTGGTTACCCCCGTGATAAAACAATGAAACATATGTTAAATGGTGAAAATCTTGCGCTGTTGACTGCTCGCCAAAACAAATCGCCTAATACGGACCATTTTTTTGTTACGGCTAACATTTCTGAAATGAAATGTGCTGAACGTACAATTCAATCTTTTCATTTTCCATTATTTGAATTTCACGAACAATTCGACGGAAGTTACTTAAAAGTTTCTAACATTGCGAAAAAGGTATTTGAAGTTTTTCAAAAAATATCTCCAGATGTTACAGATTTAGAATTGTTTCAGTATATTTATTCACTTTTATATTCACCAAGTTATCGTACGCGATATAGCGAGTATTTAAAATCGGAATTCCCACGGATTCAAATTCCTAAATCAAAGAATTTAATTACTAAACTTGCAAAAATAGGCGATAAACTAATTCAAAATCATTTGTTAGATTATAAGGGGGTTCATGAGCTGCCTGAAACAAGATTTATCAACAACGCTCTTCCCCAAGTGCAAAAAGGCTACCCAAAATACGAAAATAGCAAAGTGATGATTAATGCCAAATGTCATTTTGAGGATATTACATCGGAGGTATGGAATTTCTATATTGGCGGATATCAACCATTACAAAAATGGTTAAAAGACCGTGCTGCAAAAGGGGGGAAGAACGCACGGGTTGGACGCATTTTAACAGAGGATGACATCCTCCATTACCGTCGTATGACGATTGCTATTCGAGATACAATCTCACTTATGGCTGAGGTAGATGATGTGATCAATGCCCATGGCGGTTGGCCAGGTGCCTTCGTTGGGTCAGAGGAAAACAATAAAGAAATATAGCATCAAAGAGGAGCACCAGGTTGGGGACACGTAAGAAACAATTAGAAGACTGGGAAGTGGCAATTATAAGGGCAATGATAGCTGATGGTGATTATACAAAGCAGCAAATCGTTGCGTTTTTTTCTCGTCCTGAGCGCTCCATCAACCAGGCGCGTATAAGCGAAATAGAAGCTAATAATGAGAGGTACGACGGTATTAAAGCAGCTTCTGCCGTTGAGATGAACAAGTTTATTGCTGATTGGAATCAAATAGCCTTTCCTGTGGCGCCGAAAATTGACTTAGGCCCAGTTCACCCTGATACTTTAACAAAGCTCTTTCCACTCAAGCCTTTGAAAGCAGGCGCTCCTGAAAAGCTGGCCGTTGCAGAAACCGATACGACCGAAGGAAAAGAAAGCTTTAATTGGGGTTCAAAAGAAAAATATTCCAAGACCTTCGCAGGTTTCGCAAATAATAAGGGCGGATATATTCTATTTGGCGTTAAAGACGGATCATTTGAAGTCGTCGGCATTCCTGCTGATCGTATGGAGAAATTTGATCTTAGAAAAGCAAACCAATATCTGACACGTACTTATAATCAGGCATTTAGGATTGAGATTGGCTCATTCGGTGTTAATGGCAAAACTATTGGTACGATTTATATTCACCCTGCCTCTGATAAACCTGTCATCTGTAAAGTTGATGATGGCAAATTGAAATCAGGCGACATTTTTTATCGTTATCCGGGCGAGACGAGAAGAATACAAGCGCCTGAACTTGAGTTTCTCCTGAAAATGAGAGATCGAGTATCTGGCGGAAACTTGCTGGAATTTGCACAAAAAGCCCAATCTCTAGGAATGGAAAATGCAGCTATATTCGATCTTAAGACAGGTGAAGTGGATGGAAAGAACGGTAGCTTCTTGATAGATGAAAATTTATTACCTCATTTGAAATTTATTAATGAAGGTCAATTTGATGAAACCGAAGGAGCCCCTAGCTTAAAGCTTCTAGGGGAACTTCAAACATTGGCTGGTGACACTGTAACGGTTGAACGCAAAGTCAAAGGTACAATTGCAGAACGGGATATCATTGAAGACTTTATTAAGCAATCTGACGTAGGCAATCCTAGAGCTTATATTGAACAGTTATGTCATATTCAGCCTGTCTATTTGCCAATCTATTATTATGCTCACTTGATGGGCATAAGTGTTGATGGCCTCATTGATGTCCTGAGTAAAGTAGATACGCATTATAAAACTCGCGTTCAAAAACATATTGAGCGAATAACGAATGCTAAACCAGCATCAGCATTACCAGCTAGAAATGGCCTAGAAGAAATTATCGCGAATATCTGCGGTGATGAAGCTATTCAAATTGATGATGTTGAGAATGCCAAGCTGTATTTAAAAGCTATTCGTTTGGTGGGCTCAGCAGATGTTTCATTAGAGAGGCTGTTATCCATACTTGATATAGTATTCGTCAGGTTTGGAAGTAATGCGAAGTTGAGAAGTGCCATCCGATACGCTGTAGCTGATGTTGACCTTAAATGGTTCAGAGAATTAGTTGCAAACAACCCAGAAGAGGAAAAGTAATGGCCAAACGCATCCCTTTTGGTGAACCAGTGAATGATTCAGAAGCATGGGCTTTTGATTTTCTTGAGAAAGAGTTACCCGATCACTATGTTTTTGCAACTAACATTGAAATTCATAATGCTTTTGGAAGGCCAATAGAATGCGATGCTATCGTTATCGCAGACTGGGCTGTATATATTGTTGATGTTAAGGGTTATCGAGGGCGGTTGAATGTTGGCAAAGATGTTTGGAGTTGCAACGGTAAAGAAGTAGAAAACCCATTACCGAAGGTGAACCAAAACTCCAAAATTTTGGCATCAAGGTTCAGAGCTATAAAAGGACGGTTTCATCATACGCCATGGTGTCAAGGACTGGCATTTGTAACAGGGGGAACGTCATCCGATATCAAGATTGACCTTGAGGATGATTATCTGCAAGCATTTGGTCCTGATGCTATTGTTGCAGCTCTAACAGAGCAATCAAATATTACTGGTTCTCATCCACATCAAGTAACAGCGGAACAAAAGTCAGCAGTTCTTGAGGTTCTTGGTCAGACGGGCCTAGTGGAGAGTCGAGCAAACAAAATTGGTGATTTTGTTAAAGAAGAGGAACTCCATACCCAAGGACCTCTCTCAGTTTGGCGTGCTAGGTTTGATCATGATGGATTGAATATTCCTTACATGCTGAAAGTTGTTGATGGATCAAAATGCTCATCAAGTGAGCAATGGGGATTACTACAATCAGAACTCGATTGGGAATTTAAGCTTTATCAAGAGTTATCTGGTGTTGGAGGTGTTCCTTATTCTGCTCCGCCGATTAAGACTGGTGAAATTGCTGCGTTGCCAATTCTTATGCCTAAAGGAAAGCCTTTGAAAGCTTGTTTCGTCAAGGAAATAAGTAGTGAGGTAGGACGATCTATTATCTGGGACCTTGTGCGAACTATTAGTCGCATTCATTCTCGAGGGACAGCTCACGGTGACATAAAAACTACTTCAATTTTTGTTTCAGAACTAGGACATATTGAAATACTGGATTTTGCCAAAGTTAATGGTGATGTGACAAAATTTCAGCTTGCCGATGTCAAAGCCATAGCTGCTATCGTTATTGAACTTGAAATTGAGGATGCTGATATTTACGGCTGGGCTGAACAGTGTCAATCGGGTGACATCGTTCCTAGTGAAGCATTAAGTGAGTTGCTTAATATATTTAGAGGAGAAAAAAGGTCAAATGAAGTTCAGGATGTAGAATTCACTCCTATATCGGGAGCTCTCTTGAATAACATCTATAAACTTAATGAAATGAAGTTTGAAGATGATGATATGAGCATTTGGTCTGCAGAGCATCTATTAGGAAAATTTGATTGTATTATTCGGATAATGGATGCTGGCAGTGATGACATGAAAGTCGTTCAGTCTTTATTTCAAAAGCTGTCTCACATGTATCATCCAAATATCGAGCGATCTTTTGATATGGGGCCCGTGACTGGGGCGGATGCGTTTTTCTTTGTGTCTGCTACTACGGAGGGTGAGACTATTGCTGATGAACTGGAGACTGAGGCTGAGGGCTATGTGATTATAAATTATTTGAGAAAAGTAATTCAGTCATTGCAATACCTGCATCATCAAGGACTGATCCATAAAAACCTAACACCAGAAAGGATAATAATTGCCAACAATAATCCAATGGTTACAGGGCTTTCAATTCATTCTGATGCAGTCCTTAATACGGGAGATATAGAATATAAAGCACCATGGATTAATAAGGATGGCTGGGGGCCTGCCTCAGACCTTTATAGTTTAACAAAAAGTATCATTCATTTGTCCGAGGTTAGTCGATCTTTTCAAAAAATATTACCATCCGAAACCAAAGAGATGTTGACTAAGCTATCTCAATCAACCTCCCCCTTCCCGGTGGAAGGTGACTATCTGAAATTCTTTGGGCTTGAAGAAGCAGAGGTGGGCATAACTAGTTTGCCGTCTAAATTCATGACGGAATGGGGAATAAGTACAGGGTATATGACATTTCTTACTTTAGATATGTTGAACGACCCTAGGCCACGAGCACGCACACAGTGGGTTTTAAATGCATTACGAACTCGTCACATAGCGGGAAATAAAACAAATAAAAGTTCAATGAATTCGACAATCAGTAGATTGATTTCAGCTAACGTTGCAGAAAAGTATGGAAAAAAAATAAAATTAACAAATGAATTCCAACATTCTTGGGCAAGTTATGGTTAAAACTTTATTCGAGAGGTTGATATTAAAAACTAAAGCTTCACCTAATGATGAGTGGTTAGATGTTGACTTCAATTCGAATGATGAAAATGTCATGTCAGAAGAGCATGGTAAGTCTACACGTGAAACATTAACTCTCGGAGGAAAGTCTGAGCAAGATAAATCCGAAAAAGAAGAGGCTATAAAAGAAGAAAATCCCAAGAGTAAGGGCGCAGAAGTTATTCGTGACCGGACTAAACTTAAGGCGCCGTTTTCTCAAGAAACACCAATCTCTGAGGAAGAAGATGATCTACTTCAAAGTGAGAGTGAGGCGGATTTTCCTAAATCTATTGATAGAGACGTTGCTGGCAAAAGTTCTTTTCTTGAAGATGAAGTCTCTGATTTAAATAATCAATATGATGATGCTAGCATTGAAAGTGTTAGTAAAGATGAATATGATTCATCTCTTGTATTGTATGAGGAAAGTTCCCCAGAAGAAAATGACTTAATCGACCCAGGCGAGCCGGAAGACACGTTGGTAGCAGGAGCTTTTTCGGACTCTGAAGATGATGTGGAAACTATCGAAGATCACGTTAATTCTACACGGGAAACGTTAACTGTTGGAGTCGGATATGAACAAAATGAGGCCGAAAAAGAAGAGAGTATAATAGAAGAAGAGAGTATAATAGAAGAAGAGCATACGGGCGTAGGCGTAAAAGTTATCCGTAGGCCGAAGATTTTTATGGGACCGGTCGAAACACCGACCTCTGAAGCGGAAAATAATCCGCTACAAACTGAGAGTGATGCAGATTATCCTGTACCTATTGATAGAGGTGATTATGACAAAAATGATTTTCCTGAAGTGGAAGACGAAGATGAAATAGACAACTCATCTGAATTGTCTGAGGAAGACTTCATAAAAGAATCTGTTTTCTCTGAACCAGGCGAGCCGGAAGACACGTCAGTAGCAGGAGCTTTTTCGGGCTCTGAAGATGATGTGAAGACTAACGAAGATCACGTTAATTCTACACGGGAAACGTTAACTGTTGGAGTCGGATATGAACAAAATGAGGCCGAAAATGAAGAGGATATAATAGAAGAAGAACCTACGAACGTAGGCGTAGAAGTTATCCATAGACCAAGAATTTTTAGGGGATCGTTTGAAACACCAACCTCTGAAGCGGAAGCTGCCCTGCTACAAAGTGATGGTGAGGCTGATTACTCTGTACCTATTGATAGAGACATTTCTGACAAAAATAATCTTCCTGAAGATGAGGGCGAAGATGAAATAGGCAATCCATCTGAATTATATAAGGAAGACCCCGTAGAAGAATATGATCTAGACGATCCTAGTGACCCAGAAGATATGACAGTGGATGGGTCTAATTTTGGCTCTGAGGTTAATGTAGAGAGCCAAGAGAGTACTGAAAGAAAATCAAAATATGAGTTAGATGACCAATTAGATGATTATTGGGGTGATGATAAAATAGATGATGATGATGATATCGTTCTTGATGAAGATGATGAGTTAGATGATTATTATCAAAATATTGAATTTGGTTTGGATGAGTTTGACCCGGACGCTCACATAGATTTATTTAATGGTATTGATGATTTGAGCAAGGCGACCATTAAGGCCGATGACAAGGCGGGCGAAATCTACAAAATATTAAGACTTCCTCAAAAAAATAAAAACAAGAAAGCTTTAAAATGGCTATCAAGTTTTTTCGAAAACTATCCTCATTGGCCGACATTTCTTGCCATAATAAGGATGATAGAAATAGAAGATGTTTCCTTTGTTGAGTTACAAGAAATTGTGAATGTAAAAGACTACTGGAGAGAAAGGCCAGTTTTTTGGCAAGTGCGAACCTGGAATAATAAGGCCAAGATATATCAATTCTTTAGACCAAAGAATGGTGAGTTTTCTTTAACCTGGAAAGCAGCAAAAAAATTAAATGATTTAAGGGGTGATTTTCCTATAGATGAAATAATTCCAGATGATTGGCTCATGGAGTGGAAAAATTTTGGTCATGAAGAGCAATTGCCATGGACATTCGTTGAGTATCTAAGTGATAAATTAGATAACGTTTCTCATGAAAAATTAACTGAAAAATTAAATTGGGAACAAGGATATGGTGATTTTAATTACGAGAATTTCAAAGGGGATACTATGTCAATAGATGGTAAAAATTTAGATAACCCAATTCATATAAACTTATTAAGTGACTTTTTAACGACCAATTTTAGAAGGGATACAAGAACAAAATGAGTAAGCAATTAATTCCTATCAACGGCTGTTGGGTCAGATTTGTTCCGGATTCCGAATTAATGGATAGTTCAGGGTTATATGGAAATTCTCTTAAAAACTTACCCAAAGGAAGAGTGTTGGATTCAAAAGTAACTGACGAAACTGTTGAATTATATTGTCACTTCCTAGAGGGTAAAAAATGGGTTGAAAGGCAATATCTAGCTTCGGGTTTCGATATAGGAGATGTTGTACAAGATGTTCCACAATCAAATACCCAGAGAACTTTAGGTTTAGGAGTGGTGCAGGCTCAAAGAATACTTACTAAACATCATCAAGCTCTTGTTCATTTACAAGAAAGCGGAGAACTGATCTGGGTACCTTTTGAGAATTTAAAAAAGATAAAATCCGTTCGTGATCGGTATGTAAGACAGGAAACTGGGGTGGATAACCCCGCGGAACATTTTAGGCTACGGTTATTATCTTATGCACTAGAAAGTTGGAATTTAATAACAGGAGCATTGGATAGGTTAGATGTAGATCCACTTCCACATCAAATTCAATTAGTTCATAAAATTTTATCTTCAGGAAATATGAATTGGCTAATAGCCGATGATGTAGGGCTTGGGAAAACTATTGAAATGGGACTATTACTTGCTGCACTTAAGAGGAGGAAACAAGCGAGAAGAGTTTTAATCGTTGCTCCTGCAGGCTTGGTATTGCAATGGCAAGATGAAATGAAATTTAAATTTGATGAAACTTATGAAATTTATGGAAGAGATTTCAATATCAATGATAGTGAGCATTGGAAGCTTCATGAGAAAGTCATTGTGTCCTTGGATTTGGCGAAAAAAGAAAAACACTTAGATGCTTTTGTTAATTCTGGTTATTGGGATGTGATAATATTTGATGAGGCCCACAAAATTAGTAGAGTTCCCAAAGGAAAGAAGACTGAGAGGTATGTTTTAGCAGAACAAATGCGAACGTTAACAGATGCTTTTCTTTTTCTAACCGCTACCCCTCATCAGGGTAAAACAGACAGGTTTGCAGCTCTTCTGGAACTCGTCCGCCCTGATCTTGGCCGTGAATTATATGCCTTAAATCATAACCCGCAAATTGTATCAGAAGTTATTTTGCGAAATAAGAAATCTGAAGTTACAGATGCGGAAGGAAATTTTATTTTTAATGGCCATGATACTCATTTGCACCCGGTTGAACCAAGTGAGTATACAGTGGAATTTTCACGTGCTTTAGACAGTTATTTAAGGAATGGATATGGTGCTAGCGACAGAGTTGGGGGCAAAAAGGGGCGCGCGATAGGTTTTGTGATGACTATTTTTCGAAAACTGTCGTCCTCTAGTATTGCTGCTATCGAAAGGTCGTTAAATAATAGATCAATGAAGCTATCAGGAAAAAGTTTGGACGTAAATATAGAGATCCCAGAAATGGATTTATATGAAAGTGGTGATGATCAAGATGATATAGAAGAATATGACATGATATCTTCTGGCGAAGAATTTTTTGCCCATGAGTCAGAGCAATTAAAAGAGTTAATCTTACTTGCTAAGAAAGTAAAAAGAAGAGATGAAAAACTTTCAACCTTTATAGACAAAGCTATAAGACCACTAATCGACGCTGATAAAAAGGTTTTGATCTTCTCAGAGTATAGAGGGACACAAGATTATATAGTAAATGCTATCTTGAAAAACTTTCCTAGTGAACCTGAGCCTCTTTTAATCAATGGTAGTATGACCTTAGATGAAAAACTCGAAAGTATTGAAAACTTTAGAGAGAGAAGTAGGTTTTTGGTATCCACTGAAGCGGGAGGAGAGGGTCTGAATTTACAAGAAGGGTGCCACGTAATGGTAAACTACGATCTTCCATGGAACCCTTCTAGGCTTGTTCAACGAATAGGTCGATTATACCGATATGGACAGAAAGACAGGGTGCTAGTAATTAACCTACAAACAAAAGATAATTTTGATAATAATATGTTAGGGCTACTTTTAAATAAGGTTAGTGATATTGCTTCAGATATGTCGCCGGTAAGTGATGAGTTTCATGAAGGACTACATGTTGAAATAATAGGGGAAATTTTGGATCACTTAGATATTGAGGACTTACTTGAAAAGTCTAAATTTGGTTCAATTGATAGGACGGATGAACAATTAGACGAGGCAATTGATAGAGCTAAGAAGGCTAGGGATTTACAAGAAGATATATTAAGTTATGCGGGGGGGTATGACCCGGATGCTATGAAGGGATTAATAGGCCTTTCAATAGAGCATGTTGAAGCTTTCACGAAGGGAATGTTAGCTGTTTTGAATATGCCTATTAGGAGTGCTACCCATAAGGGAAAAATTATCAATATTCAATTACCAGATAGTTTGATCGGAGAGTTTACAGAGTTTGGCCAGAAACAAAATATATCTTTGTGTTTTGATAGAGAATTAGCCCGGTATAAAAGTCATGTTTATATGATGGATTTTGAATCTACTTTTTTCTCTAAGTTGATTAATGAAGCTCAACAAGAAGTATTTGATGGTTATGCTGCTGTTGTTGATATCAAAAATTACAACAAAGTATCCGCATTTAAATTAAAATGGCAAACTAGTCAGGGGAAACTAGCTTCTGAAGAGTTCCACGCATATTATTTAGATGATGATAATAATTGGAATTCCGCTGATGATAAATTTTCCAATTGGTTAAAGGAACCAGCTTATTCTTATCCAGATATATCAAAAAACATTAATGAAAGAGTTAGGACTATAAAATCAGCAGTTTCATATGCCGAACAAAATTTATCAACTAATTGTAATTCATTTAGGCACCCAAATGATATTGTAGATATAGCTTTTGCGGATGTTGTAGAGAATGAATAAATGATCATAATATTAAACTAAAAAATATAAAAAGTAGATATATGGGGCAACGAAGTTGTGAAGATCACTAATAAATATCCCTTTAAATTCTTTTGTTATTAAAGAGCGTTACATTAATTTTTATTTCCTAAAGTAATTTCACAATAGAAATTAATGAGTTCCATTTGTTTTAAGTTATTAACAGATGTATTTCCTAGTCTTGGGCTTCCCACCACGACAGCAAGCGCCTGAGCCCTAGAAAGGGCAACGTTAAGTCTATTCTTGGAAAAAAGGAACTCTATCCCTCTAGGGCTTTCTGTGGCGTCTGAAGAGCACATACTTAGGATTACAATGGGGGCTTCTTGACCTTGAAATTTATCTACGCTGCCAATTTTTGCTTCGTCGCCTAAAACAGAACGCAGTTTATTGACTTGAAAATTATAAGGAGCCACAAAAAGGATATCATCCCATGTTATGTTTTGCTCAACTCCATTGTCATCAAGCCAATATTCTGTTCCTATTAAATCTAATGCTATTTCCTTTATTTTTGTAACTTCTTCTTCGCTTCCATGTGTGTTCCCTTCATGCTCAACTGGAACAAAACAAACGCCAGAATTTTGCTTAATAAGGTTACTTTCTATTTTTAAAACATGCTTACTGGCTGTTTCAGCAGAAGATAACTGTCCCTCGTAAACTAATTTTGAGATAACCGCGCATAAATCCGGGTGCATTCTGTATGTGTTTGGTAAGAATATTCCTAGATCCTTAGGAATGATCGCTTGACCCTCAAGCAAGTATTCCAATATAGACATGCCACTTTCGCCAGGGTGAGAACCTTGGATCGGTTGTCCTAGCTGCATCTGATCTCCCATTAGGATGATGTTATTGCATGAGCGGCTCATTCCTATTAAGTTTGCTACAGATACTTGCCCTGCTTCATCAACGAATAAGTAATCAAATTTATTTTCGCATTTTTCATTGGAAAACGCCCAAGCGGTTCCACCAACGCAATGACCTTCTTCAAATGTTAAAGGTTTGGTGTTTTGCGCAAATTTAACATTATTTTTTGCAAAAATAGGATCCTCTTTACTTCCACCTACTTTAATCAGAGTAGCTTTTATTTTATTTTCATTTACATGGTCAGCCACTCCATCCATTAAATTAATAATAGCTTTATGACTATTTGAAGAAATTCCTACTTTCTTTCCTGATTTTAGCAACTCACCAATAATGTGTTTGGCTGTATAGGTTTTGCCCGCACCTGGTGGTCCTTGAATACAGAGATAACTATTCTCTAAATTAATCGAAGCGGATATTATGTTCTGAAGTAAATCACCATTGCTTTTAATAATGGGACCTTCATTGTTTCCTTTTATTCGTGGCCGTGTACGTCTTAGAAAGTCTGTAATAGCACGAGGCTTAAAATCATTGTCTAAACATTCCTCAACTTCTTCTTTTAAGGCGATAGGAATTGGATTTGGGTTCACGAACTCATCAGGGATAAGGTTAAGTCTTGCGGGGGGGGGCTCTTTGGATTGAAGGGCAATTATTCCTTGATCTGGCTCATGATAGTTAGTGGTTAACTTTAAATCATCTTCATCATGTACATAAAAACTTTTTGCCTTGCCTTTAAAAGGTTGATTATTGTCATAACAATATTCGTAAACCATGTTTCTGGCACGCTCAGTAGGAAGATATGGTTCCTTCGACGTCCTTGTTAAGCCAACGAGACAATCCATATCATCATATAGTTCAATTTCTGTCAGACCCTTGCGATCAAAATAACGCCACCATGTTGGTTTATTTTCTCTTCTGTGAAACTCCAACGACCATGCCAAGGTTTCTAGAAGTGTGCTTTGTTTTAAATCATCTTCTTTTATGTCGGCTGCATTTAATAATATTTTATCCCTTAACAATGTAGTCTGGTTTATCTCTTCTCTTACTTTTTCTTCTTCACTGTATTCAACTGGTACAAACCCAATGTCATGTATAGTTTGTTCTGTTCTAAGCCACTCAGTAAGTTCTTGGGTGCTGTCACAGTCATCAATATTATAATCGCGAATTGAGTTTAATATTTCTGATGTTTGCCAGGTGTCGCCATCGGGGTCATCGCGCCAGTTTTCATAAACGATTATGCTCTCACCACCGTCTTTTACATCAGTATTTCGCTTCCCACGATAAATATGTTCAACATATTTGATTGAGTAACTCGGTGTACCAATCATAATGCCGTGGCGAACAACATTATAAAGGTCAACAAATACTTCATTTCTGAGTAGAGTATCAACCATATCTTCGCAAACACCATGCCGACCCATTAATTTACGAATGGCTGCTATTTCATAATTAGCATAATGATAAACATGCATCGTAGGATCATCTAACCAGCGATCATAAACCCAATTTATAAAATCACTGAAACACTGCTTTTCCTGCGTGTAGTCATGTGCCCAAAAATCAATGAATGTTCGCTGCCCGCTGTCATCAAAGTATGTATTACCCCAAAGGTATTCAAGTCCACCTTCATCATCGGGACATCCTTCAATATCAAAAAAGACGTCCTTGCCACTATGAGGTGGGAGCATCGCAAGTCCACGTTTCTTTCCTGGATCGTGGGGTAAGGCTTTGTACTCTGGTACATCAAGACCACGCGAGGCAATTTGTAACTGTGTTTGTTGTTTGTTTTGCTGAAAAATTGCTGGAGACATATTGGAGATATGGGCTAAATCGCTCTGAGCTAACTCTTGCATAGTACAAATACCTGCTTTTTCCAGGTTTTTTATCTGACCTCGAGAAAGCCCCGCGACTTGAGAAAGGTGATCGCGTATCTCTAGCTGTTTTTTAGCAACATTCGACCACCTGCCATAATTACGGCTCTCAGCAGGGTCGGGTAAGGTTGGCTGTTCATCTTGATGAAACGTCAGAAATGCGTTTTTCAATGTTTTGTAATAGGCAAAATAATTATCGATATTAAGATGTTCTATCTTATTATTACCAAGAACGACGGCTATTTTCTTTGGCATAACGCCTTGAATTTCTGCAACCATCTCAGAATAACAACAAAGTTGAATAGCAAAATAAGGTTTTAGTTTTTTGGATAATTTTGTATCCCAAACTTCATAATGATAGTCACCAAGGTTTGAGGGACCCTTAACCTTTACTAGAAAATCTGAACTGCCAGCAAAAGGAGCCAGGGTAAGGTATCCTTGGACAATAATGTCTTTGCCTTCCTGCATAGCCTTAATGGTGTCAACTTTCATCTGAGACCGGTCATCGTGAAGCTCTATTATATGTACTGAGCGTCCTTCTTTGATTAAGGTTTCCGAATATCGATCTTCGTGCTCATACCCTTTTTTTTGTAAATGTGTAAGAAGCGCATCGGGAGGGTCCATTTGGGCTTTAATTTCATCATCATTAAGTTTTATACATTCCATCGCAGAGGCATAGGGTGATTCCATATACGTAATGAGATCCGATGGTGAAAAGAGCAGTTCGCGGTTTTGATAATACATTTATTCCCCTTTAAAATGTTTCTACTTTTATGATAGAAAATTTTGATTAATTACAACCTAGTTCATTTTTCAGTGAATTTCCAATCTTGTATTTGATATTTCACCATATCAATGTTTGAATTTTATTCCCTAATGCAGATAATAATATCTGCCCTATATCTATCGGGCACAAGGGTTACTTTTATTACATCACCTCCACCATAATCCACCTGCTTAATAGCTATTCTTTTATAGCTCGCTACAATATCGCCCAAACATTTGCCGATGTACCATTTCTTCCCACCATATTCGACCACTTTAAATAAGATATCAGCGGCATATGTAGATGTGGCATACTTAGCATGTATTTTAGCATTGGTGGACACACAGCTTAAGATTAATCCAATTATAGAAATTAATAGTATTTTATACATAAGTTACGCCTCCTATTTATTTACAAGCTTTGTTTTAATTCCAAATGCGACAGGAAAACCATCTTTCTCATTCCTCTTCTTCAAAAGCCTCAGGAACCAAGCTTTTTGCCAACCCCCACATACCGTCCCCTGGCAAAGCGCGCATGATTGTTTCACCAAAAATAACAGCAGAGGTTAACTCCAAATCTGAGCCACTTTCATAACCTTCGATGATCATGTTACTTTCAACTGTTTTGTCGTCTGTGTCTGTTAGTGTAATAGTAACGGTAGCCATTTTTTTCTCCTTTAGGTAATTTTATATACCGCGTTCATCAATTTTTTTATGTAATATATTTTGTAATATATGGGGGTGACAAAAATTGTCATTATGTCACGGGGTAGCAAAAAAGTCAGACCTTCTGTACCCTTCGCATAATTTTTTAAGACGTTCAGGTTTTATTACTTCAACTTGATCCCCCCATTGATAGAGGTCCCAACACATTTCAAGGTGGCCGGATGCTTTAAATTTGACAATTAAAGATCCATCATCATTTTCTATTAATTGCTGATCAGGGTGGAATAGATAGGATTTAGCATCCTCTGCTATTTCAGCGCTGAATTTCCATTCAACTTCGCTATATTCATCATCGTTTTGATATACTGAATAAGCTTTTCGTGTATATTCATTAAGATCAAAACTTTCATCGCGTTCAAAATAATCTTCTGTTAGGCTGACGTTGCTTATACGGTCTAAGCGATAATATTTCATTTCTTTTATGCTTGAGTTTTTTTCATGCGCAACAAGGTATACTCTTTTTCCATAGAGAACTGCATAGGGGGCTAATATTCGTTCATAATTTGTATATTTCATTCTTAATATTTGGCAGCCTTTTAAGGCATCACTTATCGACGCAAAAATATCATTATTTATAAGAGGGCGGGGCCCACGCTTTGCTGCGTATCCCTGGGCTTCTAAAAGAGCTTCAAGATCTGTGGAAATAGAGAGGGATTTTCTTTTCGGAATAAGAGCTGAAATTTTAGTTTTTAGTTTATTTAGATGGTGAACCTGATTTTTCTGGCCGTATTTACCCATAAGATCAATGGCTAGGTCAAATGCTGCGAGTTCATCTGAATTTACATCAATTAGCTCTTTACGAATATTTTCGCGTACTCTCCATCTTTTGCGACCTTCATCATCATTGTATGTTTCAGCATAAAACATATCTTCCGACAGGTGTAACATCCTTTGAGCCGTTCTCTTCGATACGTCATAATCAGTCATAACTTCGTTAATACTTAGCCCCACATAACGACTTGATAGTTTTGCGTATAAATCGATAATATCACGTGCTTTTTCAAATGACATATTTTCCTCCCAATTTGTGAATGATAATTTCCTCGCTAATTCAAACTGGCTTCCTTGATCAGAATGGTATTTCATCCTCATCTATTACGTAATCCTTAAATTTTTCATCAACTAGATTGATTAATAAATCAATATCTAATTTAAAAAATTCCTTGCCAGCCTTATATTTGTCAAGTTCAGAATGTATCATTTGTTCAACAATATAAGGATCTTTGGTCCGCCAATATTTTTCTACTATAAATGGTGTTGGAACAGATTCCTTGCCTCCTAACGTAGCAGCTCTTTTTGTAGGTGACTGAGTTGTAAATCCTATTTTATATAAGCCTGGCATTGACTCGTTAGAAAGTACATACACAAACCCTTCTCGTTCAGAAGAATGTTTCTGATCAATCAGATTCCATTTTTTATTTATTGAACCTAAGTTTAATTGTCTGTCCTTGTCTTGAAGTAAAGCGTCACGTTCTTTTTCCCTCACTTTTAACTGATTTTTATATCTGGCATCTTCAATTTTAGCATGTAATATCTTAAATTCTTTACGTAAAAAATCGATATCATTCATAGCCAAATTACTTAATTTAGTATATTTTTGTGTTCTATTATCAGGCTCTTCAGTCTCAATTTGTACTGAATAAGAAATTACCCAATTAATATCACCATAAAGTTCTCTATTTAAAACGTCTCCATTTTCTAATAACCCTTTAAATAATTCATTAATTTTCTTTTGCTGACGGATGCGTCCAATGGTATGGGGTAGATAGGAGTATGTATTTCCCATTTTATCAAAGAGTTTTTCTATGTCAGCTATAGATGATTCATTATATATTTTTTTCATTATGATCCTCATTGGCCATTTAAATTACGCTCTTTGTAACAAGATGAATATTATTCTCTTTAAACGTAATAACGTCAACACTGTGCTTTATTGGAATAAATAGCAAACTATTTTCTGTACACGGATGATGGATAAGTATTGCGTTTTGAGCAACATTTTCAATTTGGAGTTTACCTCCTATTACAAAAAAATTATAAGAAGTATCAGCAGTAACATTATTTCAACTATCCTCATAATTATCTCCTTTTACGGGCATATAGCTCAGAAAAATTGATCTGATCTTATTTAAACTATTAATATTTAGTGACAAAATTTGGCATCTTTGTTTGCAATATTAAATAAAAGCCAATTAAAGGAATAAACATGACAACAGGAATAATCAGAACATTAAGTGGTAAGCTAATAGATCCATTTAATATGGTGCCAACGGATATTGATATAAATGACATCGGCCATTCACTATCCATGCAGTGCAGGTATAACGGCCATGTGAGAAAATTTTATTCCGTAGCGGAGCATTCTGTACTTGTAAGCCAGATGGTTCCCGATGAATATAAATTATGGGGACTACTTCATGATGCGACGGAAGCCTATGTTGGTGATATGGTTTCACCGGTTAAGAAACGCCTGGAGAGTTTCAGGGTGCTTGAAGATAATATTCACAAAGTAGTGGCGGAACGGTTCAATCTATCCCGTGACATCCCCGAACTGGTCCATAAGGCAGATAAAGATTTGCTTCAAATGGAACATAAATGGCTGGAAACAGGATGTAGAGACCCTCACTTTGGCATCACTGGCTTGGAACCAGGTGTAGCGATTGACCTTTTCATGAGAACATATAACACGCTCATCATTCATCATTACAGTTTGATAGATTGTGCAGCTTAAGGTGATAAAAAAAGTGCATTATAACTTACTACTGGTTATCTTGTTTTTCTTATTTCTATCTTCCTATTCGACAAATCGATGGGGTCTTCTGACGAATTGTAAAGAAGGTGCAAACGAAGAACGGGCTGAATGTATAGCGGCTGTAAACGCAGCAAATGAACTAGGTCGGTATAGACACCATCATTATCACCATGAAAGCCATGAAAAATGAGCAATATTAAATGATGCTCTTTTTTAATCTAGTGGCTAAGTTTTTATTAGATCTCTTCTGAAGGCTTGAAATATATGATAAATGATATGCAAAAAGAAATGTTAATGGAAACAGCTGAGCTTTATGAGGAAACAATGAAGCTAAGGCTGGCTATTGCTAAATCGAATATGCGATGGTCGAATTGCTTAATGTCTTGCCTCGTAAGGTAATGATTAAATAGGCTTAGAAATGAACTAAAATAAATTATCCTAATGGAAAAGTAGAATATATGGAAAACTGTTCTAAGTGCGTGACACATTTGTCCTATAAAATTATGATAAAGGGTGTTTTTATACAAATGTTCATTTATGGGTAAATATAGAAAAATGATAAAAAATCGTTTAAAATCAACGGTAAGTTGGGGAGAGGAGGGCAGTTACACAGTTACAGTGATATAATTACAGTAGACTTGTTCTTTAACGATAGTGCCATGCTTGCTCTGTTCCCGATCAAAGGCGCTTTGCGTTTAGGGCGCTATCGTTATGGAATTAGGAACTTACAATTACGTTGGAAAAGAACATGTTTTTGAGACTGAAAAACGCAGTATTCTTTTTGTTGGCAAGTCAAAAAGCGAAACCAAAGACGCGCTCGTTCGACTTGCACTTAATGACATTTGCAATAACAGTCCCGTGGTATTTTTCGGATCGGATGGCACAGCCGTTGACGAAATCCTATCCAAAGTCCCCCGGAACAGTCAGCACAAAGTGCTGTACATTAACCCAAATATTCAGCCGTTTGCACTTAATATATTAAACCGAGTAGAGAACAGTTCACTGTTTACAGTTACATTGATGGAAGCTCTCAAAGGTATCTGGAATTATGACAGGACTGCCACCCCTGTTCTCGATCAATATCTTCGAGCAGGTTTACTGACGTTATTAAATGCAGGTAACAATTCCCTCCTGTCCTTGAAGCCCCTTCTTACCAATGAAGATTACCGAGTCAAAGTTGTCGGTGATCTTAAGGACGAGGTTCTTAAGGATTTCTGGAGGGACTTTGAAGACATTACTGATAAAGATAAGCGGAACGATACAAGCAGTACACTGAATAAGCTCAGTGCCTTTTCACTTGATACTATTGTTCGTAGCTGTATTGCACAAAAGACACACCACTTAGACTTTAAAGATAATGTTGTCCTTGTGTCCTTAAATGAAAACTTGATTGGGAAGGAGAACGCAAGATTATTAGGTGCTATAATCCTCACACAACTCTTTTTAGAAGGAGTAGACGGTCTCGGTACAACTTTGTACATAGAAGGTGCTTCCAGATATGGTAATGCGATCTTGGGGAACGTGCTCTCTTATTGTCCAAATATTAAGACTATGGCAAGCGTTCAGTTTCTTGATCAGTTCGATAATTCGTTTATTCCAACTCTGCTAGGGACTGTGGAGGGGATCGTGGCGTTCAGGACTAGCGTGAAGGATGCAAAGACACTCGATAGTGAGTTTAGGATTCCACCACTTCAGACTCAACTATTTGAACTTTCAGAACAATCTGCTAAGGTCATGCTCGATGGTACAGTTACGGGACTGAGTATGTACCCAAATGAATATCCTCGTACTGGACAAGAGGAAAAGATAATAAAACGGTGTCTTGAGCAATGTACTGAGGACAAGAAGAACACCAATAAACGAATACGTGATCTATATGGGAATTACGTGAAGGGATAGGAAGTGTGTCTGAATTTATAGTAGGTTTTGTGCCAAACCACCTTTGGTTCATTGCAGTGGGTTTTGTATTTTTCTTGATTAAAATCCGCAACCCTTCTTTTCGATATTTCCTCACTCGGTTTCCGAGCGTAGTTCTATTTGGTGCTATGTTTATTTATTATATGTTTGGATTGCATTTTTCTTCCACGCCGTATGCTGATCCAGCAATTGGGGATTGGCGAGACACGAATACTGCTCTTTGGGCGATGTTGTTTTTGTCCATCAGGTTTATAGAGGGTTTTGGAGCACCTTACGTTATTACTATGGTCTTCAACTCGCTGTTTAATTGGAATGGTGGCGAGCCTTGGTTGAAGAAAGACGAGCCAGAAGCAGAGCAAGAGACTGAACCTGTATCAGATGAGGACAGAGTAAAGAAGCTGTTGAAGAAGAATAGGCGTGAGTGAGCTACATATCCCATCCGCCGTATGCGAACAGTTGATAGAAGATAGGAAGTTGCCAGACAGCCTCATTGAGTTCATTTACTATTACCTTGTTAAAGAGGTTAAAGATAAAACTCTATTTACATATGATGTAGAGCATATTTTTGATAGTGTAAGGAAGGTAGTTGGTGAAGTGAAACCTGTAAACAGAGACGCTACTTTTTTCTTTGCTTATACGATTTTATTCCGCCATGTCCTAAGCTCAATACCTCATTTTGAAGAGAAGCATGAAGGACTATTCAACGTCACTGTAGGGCAGTTATATAATTCAAATATCGGTTTGTGGGAGCAATTAGAAGAAAGAGGTTTAAGTTCAGTTCTTTTAGATCATGCTGGAAATCGAGACGACCTTACAGATGCAGAAACGGCATTACTTTTAAGAATTTCACTACCTAAGCAAATGTTCCCATTTCAAGTGTCGATTGATCTTCCAGACAAGGCACGATTTGAGCATACACACATCCTCGGTGGTACAGGGTCGGGCAAGACTGTAATGCTTAAACACCTCATTACTAAAGACATTGAGAAAGACGCTTCAATAGTGGTCATGGCTCCGAAAGGCGATCTCATACCAGACTTACTAAGCCTTGATTGTATTGATCCTGATCGACTTGTAGTGATCCGTCCTGAAGACTGCATGAAACACCCGATTGCTATCAACTTATTTGATATGAAAGTTGGGGATGAAGGTGAAGCTATCAGTGCGGTCTCAATGCTCAATTTTGTCTTCGCGGGAATACTTGATGCAGAAACCACCTCTATGCAGACAGGCTTGTTTAATCACATGATACGTCTGATGATGGTGATACCAAACGCTACTATTCTTGACCTACAAAAACTCCTAGCCGAGGGGAGTTTACCAGAAGAATATATTCCTTATTTGGATAAGTTATCTGATCAGGGGAAGCGTTTCTTCCTGAAGGATTTTGGAGATGCGAATTATAAAAAAACTAAAGCAGGCGTGAGTTGGCGTATCAATACCTTTTTGGAAAACCCCTTTATTGAGAAGATATTCAGCCAAACAGAAACCCGCTTAGACATCAATGATGCTCTTAACAAAGGGAAGGTCATACTCATTGATACTTCGATCAAAAACCTTGGGGAGTTCGGATCTCAGTTTTTTGGTCGTTTCTTTATTGCTTTAATAAACAGGGCAAGCCAACAGAGGGGTAATAAGGCTAAACCTGTGTACTTCTACATAGATGAAGCTTCACAATACCTCGATAGAAACATTGAAAGTATGCTGGCACTAGCACGAGAAAGCCGTGTAGGAATTACATTGGCGCATCAACAGCTCTCTCATTTGAGCGATGTATCATCTTCCCTTCTTCGTTCGGTTCATGCAAATACCGCTACCAAGATTGTAGGAAGGTGTTCTCAATCTGATGCTTCAGCGATGTCAAAGGAAATAGGAAATATCGAAGCGGGAACTCTCAAGAGACCACCTACCCATGCTTTTCATCTTCATAGTGCTCATTTAAAACACATCACGCTTCAAGTTAAAGCATCATATAGAGACTTTGAGAATCTTCCTAGACGTAGCGAATCAGAGATTGATGCAATTATCAAAAAGAATAGAACCAAGTATTGTGTTAAACAGGGTAAAAAACCAATAAAAATACAAACAAATGAAGAAAAATTACATGCCTCAGATAGTCCCATCGTGACTTGGGATGATCTATAGCGTCTAATCCCGTCAACTATCCGTGATACGCTAAAGAGACTATATTCTCTTTATGGAAAAATCACATGACAGATTAGGAAGACGATTGCGCGTTCCTCTTTCGGAGGGATACAAGGGGTATCGTTTCAACCGCATCGAAACAGGATCATCACACTTTGTGACTGTCCGTGACCTTGAGTTGCTTAAGTTCCTACATATCCATGGCGAGCACCAAACCACCTCTTCACTTTTTGAAGCCACCAAACATCTTGGTAAGAATTTTAAATCTCTCCAACATAGACTTCCAATACTTACTCATGAGATGGGGCTTTTAACTCGTCCACCACAGCAATTGAATTGTTATATGCCTTCTCGCAATGACCTGATCTATCGTCTCACTCCCAAGGCTTTCGATGTCCTAGAAGAAAATGGATTGCTTCGTGAAAATGTTGTAGACACAAGCTCTCACTTTGCACACCAAGTTATGCAATCCTATTGTTTGGCGTGGTTCGATCTCAATAGCCGTGAAACGAAATTAAACTTTGTTCCTCAACATGAAATCACTTCAGTAAATCATCTTACTGTTGGAGACCGAAGGGTTTATCCAGACGGAATGTTTATGCTGACAGACGGACAGAAGAGCCTTCTTATTTTCCTAGAGATTGATAGGGACACCGAAGCGGTGCGATCTTGGAAAACCAATAAGCAGAGCATTGAGTTGAAGCTAAAGCATTACAGAGAAATCATTGGAAAAGGTATATACAAAAAACAACTCGGTATTACATGCGGAGCCTTTGTTTTATTTGTTACCGTCAACCAAAGGCGTGAAGACGCTATTCTTGATGCAGTGAAAGAAGTGGTAGGTAAAAATTCATATATTCTAACCACTCATGAAGATGGTTTTGACTTCGATTTCAGCCCTCCCAAAAATATAGACCTCCTTGGCCGTAAGTGGCACAGAAGCGGGCATCCTGATTGGCAGTTTCCTGTTACATGATACAATTATAAGTAGTTGTTCATTTACAGGAGAAACTCAATGATAGATTTCAAGGAATTGAAGAAGTGGATCAGTATTGAGGAAGTCGTTCACGATTTTCTTGGTCTTGAGACCACTCCTACAAAGACTTCCCTCAAGGTGGATTGCCCTGTATGCGAAAGCAAGCATTGTCAAAATCTTGTTATCACTCCCCGCCCTAATTCGGGGTTACATAAAAACCATCCAGCCCGTATCAAACTAGAAGAAATGGAAGCCGCCGGAATTGATCCAACGGTATGGATCTGTTTATCAGCCAAGAAAGGAGGTGATTCAATCTATTGTGGAGACTTAATCAGTCTCGTTGCTCACATTAAAAAAGTGAGTATTAAAGAAGCGTCTATTCTACTCGCTGAGGAATATATGTCCTCTATGAAAAGTAGTCGTCCCACCAATAAGAAGGATGAACCTAAAAAGGAAACTGCTGAGAAGGTCAAAGAGAAAGTCTCTTTCGATCCTGATAATTATGCGAAGAAGCTCGACAGTTCCCCTGAAGCTCTAGCGTCGCTAGGCTTAACACCAGACCTTTGTGAAGAGGTTGGCCAAATGGGTATGTGCTCTAAAGGTATCAATCGAGGGAAACTTGTGTTTCCACTTCGAACCGATACTGGTGAGTTCATCACTTATATTGGTGCTGGTGAAGTTACCATCCCTGTAAAGTACAGGTGTGAAAATGGTTGACCATATTTATGAAGGCACTAGTCCTTTTGACGATAGTAAGGTTGACCCGTCTGATCAACTACCAGTGAAATTGTGGTTGCTTCAAATGAAATTGGAAGAAGTAGATGTGCCTGTTTATGGCGTCATGGTTCTCGATGCTGAATACGAAGCAGTGTCATACGGTGAATTCTTCCGAGGCGAGACCTTTAAACCGTCTTTACTTACATCCTCAATTACCCAACGTGTTCAAGAAATTGGCATTGGTGTAATACTAGGTCAGAATGTACCTTTTGATGAAGATACCCAGCTTATGATAGACCTTCTTTGTAAAGATCGAGTGCTGGTTATCGACTATCTTATAGTTTCTTCTGACGAAACCTTTTCATTAGTTGAAAGTGGTGAACTCCACAGAGACGCTTAATGATAACAGAGCCCTACGGGGCTCTTTTTTAAAAGCTCACGTTCAAAGATACAAAGGCTTCTTTTCTATTATAATCTGTACACACCAAGAAATTGAGCATTTACAGCTAATAATATATTAACCATGAATTCAAGTAATTATTATATTATCAATAGTTGTATAGTTATTTCACCCATGATGTGTGAGATGCATTAGATTTGTAGACACCTTGCAGTTACAAAAAGAAGCAAGGAGATATATACAATGTCAGGACTAAATTATGCGGAGGAATTTAAAAGGAATGCAGTTTCTCAAGTTACAGATCGCGGCTATTCGGCCAGAGAGCTTGCCAAGCGATTAGGGATCAGCACTAAGTCGCTTTATGATTATTAACCCTCGCTAAGGCGGGGTTTCTATTTAAGTAATTTGATCTACTTACTTGAGGTTTCCCACAGTTGTCTAGTTGAATGATTCCCGCAGTGTGGTTTACTAGAAGTGAATGCATAATATGAATTCACAACAGAATATTGTCACAGCTAACCCAACCTCGGGTTATGCATTCACATACCTTTGGGTTGGCTCTGACAGTATTCCATACTCAAGAGCCACGCAATTTGCGGGTTTTTTTGTTCTTTACAATTCATTACACCTCGCAGGTCTTTACACCTAGAGGAGAAAAATAGACCAAACGTAACATTGATTGTTTCATAGAAGGTGCTCAGACATGAGCTATTGCCGGTAATTGGTTTCCTCTGTGGAGCACATAAGCGCAACGTTTCCAAATCAGACTGGCAGGAATAATCCTGCCCTCGAATATGGAGGGGTTGAGTAGGTAAACATGTTGCAAGTTGAGACCCGCTAAAACGTGTTTTTAATTCTAGAAACATTGAGAAGGGAAAAGGTAGGCAGTGAATAACCAAGCTTCTGAACTACCACTTGCTCATTGAGTTCTACAGTAGTGATATATATCCCTCCGCATTCAATACCGACTGTTTTCGAGAAGGGGAGGAACTATAAAAACAAAAAAATATGGATAACATTAAACATAAAGAATTAAATAACGGTGGTATCAACTTCGAGCATCTTAAGAGCCGCCTTAAGACCCCTGTCAAAACTACGGCCCGATGTGAACATCAAGAGATGATGGGGGTAATAATCAAGTCAGACTATGCCCCAAAGAAATATCAGCCTAGGTGGGCTCGATGGATCAAACAGTCTGGCATTAACTTAGTCGATCTTGAGCGTTTGATCCATATAGCGAACGCGCTCCCTAAAACTTATTCGCCACTAGGCTTTGTGAGAAACCGTCTCATTAACAAAGACTGGATAAAGTATTTCAATTAATATGACCGAAACAGCCATCACAGAAGTAACCTCATGTAATAACCGGAACTGGCTATTTTGTCTTCACTGTAATAGGCCCGTAGCAGAGCTCCAGCAAACCCTAGACTACTTTGAGAGGGAGTTCATCAATGGTGTGAAATTCAAGCAATGCTGCATTAGTTCAGGTGTGATGTTCATGAAAGTGGAAGGCATTGGGTATTTAGCTGAGGAAGATGATATAATCTATATTGATTAGTATGCCACTTAACCAATCTGACATTAATATTAATATTGATTCTGGAGATGCTAAAATCAATATTGATTCTGGAGACGCTGTATCTATCGAATGGATTTTGTTTCTCTCAGACCATTTTGAAACTATTATATTTATCATCATCCTTATTATTTTTCTTAGTATCGCAATAATCAAGGACTGGTTCACTACGTGTAATGGGTGGCTGACCACAATCTTATCGAGGTTTGGAAGAAATCATCGACCACCAATACTTCCATCAGGTACATCAGCGACAGATAAGGATAGTTAATAGCCATTAGATCATATTGTTATAAGTGATCTAATTATTAACGATTTAAGAGACTAAATAGAGACTATTCTTCTTTTGGTAAAGCGACTGATTTATTAAAAAATCCGAAATATTTAATGTTTTAAGGATGGTAAGTGGTGCCCCCACACGGACTCGAACCGCGGACCTATTGATTACAAATCAATTGCTCTACCAACTGAGCTATAGGGGCATTCACTAAATGCGATCATCACTATCTGATGAAAGTAGCCGCAAGCTAGTGTTGTTTTATTTCAAAATCAAGCGTTATTTTCGGCGAACTCTATTTTTTACAATTACGCTGAAAAAACATAGAGCGCTACGGCCGCCGCGTTTGAAACATTAAGGCTTTCAATAGTCCGACTGATGGGCAGTTTCACCAGTCCATCACAATGGTCGGCTGTGCCTTTACGAATACCTTTGCCCTCAGCACCAAGAACAAGCGCGATATTATCGCCAAAGTCGACGTCTCGTACATCTTGCTTGGCATGACCATCAAGTCCGATACGCCAATATCCCATGTCGGCCAGCTGATCCATGGCACGACTTAAATTCGTGACGCGCACCCAGGGAAGTGCCTCCAGTGCACCCGACGCAGATTTCGCCAGCACACCAGATTCTGGTGGAGCGTGACGGTCTGTGGTGATAATGGCTTTAGCACCGAACGCGGCAGCACTTCTAATGATAGCGCCGACATTGTGAGGATCGGTAACCTGGTCAAGAATAAGCACTAAGTTTTTTTGCTCTTTGATAACGGTGCAGCAATCGTCCATATGCGCATCGGGCAGGGGTTCAGTGAGAAGGGCAATACCCTGATGAACAGAATCGTCCGGCAGGTTCTTTTCAAAAACCTCAATGGCTGCAATTTCAGGATGTAAGGCGCGGTGCTTCAAATGAATTTCCGTCAGATCTTCCTGATATTGATCGTGACTTCGTTTTGTCACCATTAAGCGCTTGATCTTTCGCATAGGGTTTTCGAGCGCGGCCAGAACCGCATGCTTGCCGTATAACCAAAGCCCTTGCTGGGGTTGTTTAGTTTGTTGCTTAAGGGCGCTTCTTGCTGGCGAACCAGAGGATGGCTTTTTAGGGCGCTTTTTCTGTGCCTGTTTTTTGTTTTTATTTTTGCTCATATGCAGTGCTATAAGCTACTGGTGAGCTTGGTGCAACCGCTTTAGTTCTTTATGTAATTGTAGTTTTTTATCAACTTTCACCAAATGGATGCAATTTTCTCAAAAAATTACATTGACATCGCGAAATAAATGTCCATATTGCGGCTTCAAGTTACCGACGTATGTTGGTGACTTATGCCCTGTTTTGGAGGGGTGGCCGAGTGGTTAAAGGCATCAGACTGTAAATCTGACCGCATAGCGTACACAGGTTCGAATCCTGTCCCCTCCACCATTTCCCTGAACTTTGGTTTTATATACTAAAGTCAGGAATGGCTTTAAATCAGGGTGGAGCGTAATTCTTGCGGGCGTAGCATAATGGTAATGCAGCAGCCTTCCAAGCTGAGTACGAGGGTTCGATTCCCTTCGCCCGCTCCAAAAATTTAATGCGGTGCATGTGCGATGTCGCCATACACTGATGTGTTTAATATATAGGGTAATTGGAAAAACCCCTTTTATAAACTTAGGTAAAAGAAGATGGCAAAAGAAAAATTTGAACGCAATAAGCCG